>RCUK01000005.1_pt1 | contig 654919 bp, 580 predicted proteins | sample 2166381 | NCBI WGS metagenome assembly RCUK01 (sample SAMN09932809, study PRJNA488358) | compost metagenome | isolation source: compost soil in an enriched community | place: Germany: Experimental Botanical Garden | reverse complement strand
GTGTGGGTTCGAATCCCACTTCCATTTTCGGATGGAATAGCATAAGGGTATTGCATCGAACTGTTCATTCGGACATTCAAAGTTAAGATCTTCTTTAAAAAGGTCATTTGGTAGAAGCTTGCTATCTTTTATCCTGCTTATGTGCTGTTTTCAGTTACGGAGCAATTGATTGATGGCCTGAGATTCCTAAGATGTGGTATTTGCATTTATACTAAAAAGTCATGACCAATAAGATGGGGTATTTGTTCACTGACTTTTGATTGTAAAAACAGGCACCCGGACTTTTGAATCCCGCTTGAGGTCAAGGGATAAAAAATAGCAGGTTTTATAATAGAAATGATGAAAATTTAAAAGAATATACAATGAAAAGAGTACAGATAACTACAGACGAAATCGGATTAGTTGTTAAGAACAATGCGGTGATCCGTGTTTTGAAATCCGGTAACTACTGGTTGGGATTTGGTGAAAAACTAGAGAAGTACACGACTACTCATCCATTTCCTTCCGGTCGCAATGTCGATGTACTGTTGCAGTTGACAGGTTTTCGCGAATTGGTCGATATCGTTGAAGTGGGTGATACGGAGATCTGTCTTGTTTTTTTGAATGGTAATTTTGAAAAGACGTTAGCGTCTGGCAGGCATGTTTTTTGGAAGGAATTACGCGAACGCAGATTTCAATTGGAAGACATTACGGAGATTGAGATCCCTGCATCTGTTAATCGTCTATTGCTGGAGAAACAGACCTTAGGCTATTATGTACGTCAATATAAGATTGACCCAAATGAGAAAGCATTGCTTTTTGTGGACGGTGTGTTTGTGGATATTTTGAAGTCAGGAACGTATTGTTGGTGGAAGAATACAAAAACCATAGCGATTTCAAAAGCTGATATGAGAGTCTTGACCCTGGAAGTGGTAGGACAGGAGATCTTGTCCAAAGATAAGGCACAGATCAGAATCAATTTCACGCTGCAATATCAAATTGTGGATATTGTCAAAGCGCTATTGGATAATAAAGAATATGAAAAGCAATTGTATTCATTGATGCAGTTGACCTTACGGTCCTATATTGGCCAGATGACTTTGGACGAGTTGATGGAGCGAAAGACTGAAATACAGGGGTATGTCTTAGAAAACACATTGCCACAAGTCGCGGGCTTGGGTATAACATTGTTGACCTGCGGCGTTAAAGATGTTATTCTACCAGGAGATGTACGGGACATCATGAACCAGGTGTTGATTGCGGAGAAGAGGGCGCAGGCAAATAGCATCATGCGTCGTGAAGAGACTGCCTCAACACGGAGTTTGTTGAATACTGCGAAGCTGATGGAAGAAAATAGTATGTTGTTTAAATTGAAGGAAATGGAATATGTCGAAAAGATTGCTGAAAAGATCAATACGATTTCGGTTTCCGGAAATGGACAAATTGTTGACCAACTCAAGCAATTGTTTGTGAAATAAAAGATTAATAAGTTGAAAGAGGTGCAGGTAGCAACGTAAAGAGATGTTGTTACCTGCTTTGGAGAAGTTGTATGGCGGCTCCTTAAAAAAAGAAAATAAAAAATGGAAAATAAGAGGATAAATGGCAATGATTTAATTGCATTAGGGTATAAAGAGAATCATTCCTTGGGCGTGGCATTAAAGATCAATAGTAAAAGACACGGTTTTACGCGGGTAGAAATGCTTGAAAAGTTCAAGTCTGTCCTGGAAGATCCGACCGGGTATTCAGAAGATGCTGTTTTCGGAATTTTGGCCCATGCCATACTTGGGCAAGAGGCTGTTGATAAGTCGTTAATTGCATTGAACGAAACTCCGGCGGAATATACGATTTATGGCGCGTCTGAGATCGAGACAGGGGCGAAAGCACAAATGAGTGTCGCCATGAAATTACCTGTTTCTGTTGCGGGAGCATTGATGCCAGATGCACATCAAGGATATGGGTTGCCAATTGGTGGAGTACTGGCGACTAATAATGCGGTGATTCCTTATGGGGTCGGTGTCGATATTGGCTGTCGTATGGCTTTGTCGATTTTTGATTTGCCAGCCTCATTTTTGGAAGAGAATTTAATGACATTGAAAGACATTATTCTGCGTAATAGTAAGTTTGGTGCTGGCAATGGATATTTGAGACATGAACGTGTAGATCATGCTGTATTGGATAACGAGTTGTTCACTGAGAACAGCTTCCTTTCCGCATTGAAGGATAAAGCCTGGACGCAATTGGGATCTTCAGGTGGGGGGAATCATTTTGTGGAGTTTGGTATAGTCGAATTTGAGGAAAGAGATGAGGTTTTGAACATTGATAGCGGAGCTTATTTAGGTTTGTTGACGCATTCAGGTTCAAGGGGAATGGGCGCTACCATTGCAGCACATTATACTAAGTTGGCCAAATCTTTGTGTAAGTTGCCTTATCAAGCGGAAAATCTGGCCTATCTGGACCTGGACAGCCATGAAGGGCAAGAATATTGGCTAGCGATGAATCTCGCCGGCGATTATGCGTCAGCTTGCCATGAAGTGATCCATGAAAAGATTACGTTGGCTTTAGGGGCCGAATTGTTGGCGAAGGTTGAAAATCACCACAATTTTGCATGGAAGGAAACTTGGAATAGTCAAGAGGTTATTGTCCATCGAAAAGGTGCTACGCCAGCTGCAAAAGGGGTAATGGGGATTATTCCAGGCTCCATGGCTACACCCGGGTTTTTGGTTCGTGGAAAAGGGGAGTCGAATGCGATACAATCGGCATCTCATGGGGCAGGTCGACTAATGAGCCGTACACAAGCGATTAAAACGCTATCTTCCCATGATCTCCATTCGATGCTTAAAGATAAAGGTATTATGTTGCTTGGGGCAGGGATGGATGAAGCGCCGATGGCCTATAAAGACATCCATACTGTAATGGCTTCACAAAAAGATCTTGTTGATGTCGTGGCAAAGTTTTCGCCCAAGTTAGTCCGTATGGCAGATGATGGGAGCAGGGAAGATTAAATCATGAAAAAAGTGCCTCAAATGTATTTGAGGCACTTTTTTATTGTAATTTGATCATGTTTGTTGATCAATGAGTGAGATTAAAGTGGTTTGGCTGTCGCCACTTCCTTATAGGTGTATACATTATAAGGATATAGTTTTTTTGCCAGTGCTTTCGCAATAAAACTGCTGATGAGTAGCGGTGCTAGTAATAAATACCCTGAAGGAACAAGGCTTGCAATAATAAAGATCGCCGTAAATGGTGCGTGTATAGCCGCAGAAAGCATTGCTGCAGCACCAAAAAGAGCAAAATTAATAATCACCAATTGGGTGCCAAGGTAATGATTACAAAGCTGTGCAAACAAAACGCCTAACAATGCACCTGTAACAATACTTGGGGCAAAAACGCCGCCATCACCACCTGCACCTAACGTCAAAGAGGCTACAAAAGGTTTTAAGAGAACAAGCAGGATCAGCGGAAGAAAGTATAGTACATTGACAGAATCATGCAGACTGCTTTTTAGAATTTCTCCAAGACCATGATAGCTGTCGCCATACAGTGCCGGCAAGAAAAAGATAAACGTCCCTACAGTGATTGCGCCCAAATTGACACGGATAAAATTACTTTTTATGCCTGCAAAATAGGACTTCGCATAAATTACAATTTTAGTGAAATATAACGCTAAAATCCCACCAATCAGTCCTAAAATAGCGACAAAAGGGATCGCCTGCCAGCGCCATGCTTTTACCTCAAATGTAAATAAAGGACTTGCGTCAAGGTAATAAACAAATACGGACGCTACAGCCATTGAAGTTAGTCCACTAATGAGTAAAGTCTTATTATATCGCCGTGCAATTACCTCAAATGCAAAAAGAAAACCACCCAATGCGCTTCCAAACAATAGTGTCACACCGGCGATTACGCCTGCGCAGATCAACTCGGTTTTGTAAGCCCATGCAGGATGTAATCGCTTGTACGCTTGGTTGCCGACTGTGGCTGTGGCAACAACTGTGGAGACTTCAACACCGGTTGAACCACCAAAAATTACCGTTAGAAAACCATTGATATAATGTGAAGGAATCTTAAAAAAAGGCAAATGGTCCTTTCTTGTTTCCAATGTCGTATAGATTTCTTTGATCCCCTTGTTTTTTCTGTTTTGAAAAGCGTATTTCCTTAAGAAGTAAATAGCTGTAATGCCTATGCTGGGTAAAATAATAAATAGTTTAGGATCCCAGGAAGATACTCTTTCAAACAGTTCGTCCTGTACATACCCTGTACTGTGTTTGAGGCTATATGCCAATAAACAACAAATGATACTGACGAGAGCTGAACTTCCAATTAATTTTAAATAGCTATATCGAACAACTTTTTTTCTGTATGTCGTATTGCCTTGCATAATGTTTTTCTTTAAATCGGCACAAAGGTAAGTGTTATTTAGTTTAAAATAAATGATAAATACCTTACGACATACTTTTTGTTACGATAGAGGGGCTACTGGATACCGATGAAAATATCCACTTTTGCGTCTTGCGGATTTTGGGCTTTTTCGCCATATATTTCGAAGTCTGCGGCATAGGTTCTCGGTAAATCCGAACTCCATATCTTTTGCCAAGTTTCATAAACGATGCCATCTTCTAAACTTCCTTCTGCAGTAAAGTGTTGGTAATGATTTTCAGCGATATGAATACCATCCAAGTCTTCGGGTACTTCTTCAAGATTGCTTACTTTACAGCCCAAGAAAGTGGTATAAGGTAAGGTGTGATCCTTTTCATATTCGGTATAGATACAGTAGAGTTCGCTGGATATCTTGTTGGGAATACGGCTTAATACATCTTCTTTAAAAAAGCGGGTCCAAAGTTCCGGAATGTCCTTAGCTGCCTGTCCATCTTGGTTGCTCGTACGGATGGCGAGGCCAATTATACTGAATGAAGGGATTATTTTATTTTTCATGTCTTTTAGTTTTCCCCAAAGTTAGACCGGTAAATGACAACAGTATGTCACGACCAAAGAGCTAATGTTGTTTTTTCCAGATTTTATCTACTTGGGAAAGATATTCTGCCAATGCAGCTGAACCATACCAAGGGTAAAATGAAGCTTCCAAGAGATCATTCTTTATCGCTGGATCGCTTTCTAAAATATGCTTTGCCGCATCAATTGAAGCCATGTTATTTAAAATAAAAAGACCTCGAAAGTTATTGTCATTTTTTCCAAATGGGCCAGCAACAATCAGTTGTCCATTTTTTACGAGGCGATTGATATTTTCCATGTGACCTTTGAAACATTCATTAATGAATTGTTTATCTGTTGTTTTATTCTCGCCAGTTTTGAGGAGGACAAAGATGTAGGATTTCATTCCATAATCATCAGCCCCTAATTTTTTTGCGAGCTCCTGATCGTAATTTGGGTTCGCCTCAGTCGTTGTGGGTACGACTTTAGTTGCATAAAAAGACCTAAGTTTTCCCGACTTTCCTTCCACTACAATATGAAGTCGATTTGTAGCGACGGGTGTATACCGAATGTAATTGGGGAAATCATGGGCCTCATTGACAAAAGAATAGGTACTATCCTGATAATTTAGCTCAAAATTGACTTCTTTCCCATTGTTTTGTCCGATGACTAGTGCTGTATATATGATTTTATCCTTTATTTTGGTCAATTTTAGGTATTCACTGACTATCTTTTGGCCATTTTTCAACGCATAGGAAAGGCCTTTTAATTCATGTTCGTTTATACGATCCCATTGTTCGTATTCCTCTTTATTGTCAACCTTCCACGTCCCTTCTAAGAAGGAAGGGAAAGATACTTGTGAAAAAAGTGGTTGAGCAGCTCCCAAGCAAAAGAGTAGGGTAGCGATTAAAATTGTTTTCATATAGGTTTTATATTCTGATGATTAAGTGCTTCTTTTTAAAGAAAAAGTATGGTACGAAAGCCCCGTGCCGCATAATAGGAGATCGCGCCATTGTGATAGGTGAAAACTTGGTTGTAACGTCTGTCTCCAAATAAGGCGCCACCGAGCTTACGAATATCCTCTGGAGTTTGTATCCAGCTGGAAGTTTTTAAATCAAATTCACCTAACAGTTGAAGTTGGCGATATTGTTGTTCAGACAGCAGCTCGGTCCCCATTTTTTTAGCTTCTTCGACAGCGCTTCCAATAGGCTTGTTTTCCTTCCTGTCATCTAAGGCTTTTTGGTCAAAACAGAGGCTTCTTCTTCCTTTGGGACTTTCTGCTGTACAATCCACAAAAGCATACTGCTTTTTGTTTGGATCAATAATAACAAGGTCGGGCTCGCCACCGCTCTTTTCCATTTGGAACAAGCTCCATAATTTTGGGGGGCTTTCAAGCAATTTATGCACTATTTCGTCCCAGCTGAGTTGTGGGTGTCGTTTGGGGAATTTCTGAAACCTTTCTTTTAGCGTTTCAAGTAGCATTGACTGTTCCTGTTGTGTAAGTGAATTTTTCATAATGGTTGTCCTGTGGTATTAAAATTACGTATTTAAATCAAATGTAATGTAGCTTGATATTGCAAATGGATTAAATTACTTATTTCAAAATTGAATTAAATTTATATTTTTACGTTCAATTTTTATATAAATATGGCTTCAGGAATATTTGCAATTCTAGATGATATTGCAGCATTGATGGATGATGTGGCAGTAGCGAGTAAAATCGCAACAAAAAAAACTGCTGGAATCTTAGGTGACGATTTAGCGGTTAATGCCGAGAAAGCGACTGGTTTTTTGGCTTCACGAGAGCTCCCAGTTTTATGGGCAATTACAAAGGGCTCACTGCTCAATAAGTTGATCATTGTGCCAATTGCATTATTACTTAATGTCTTTTTTCCAATTGCCATCAAATATATTTTAATTTTGGGCGGTTTCTATCTTGCTTTTGAAGGTGTTGAGAAGATCATTGAATACCTGTTCCATCGCAAACATGCTACGGAAGAAACAAAAGTAGAAACTGTCGTTGCTGAAAACTCAGTTGCCGCTGAAAAAGCGAAGGTAAAATCAGCTATTACGACAGACTTTATTCTTTCTGTGGAAATCGTCATTATTGCTTTGGGAACAGTTCTAGGAAAAAGCTTGTCCTTACAGATTATTACGGTTTCGGTTGTTGCTTTCTTAGCCACAGTTGGAGTCTATGGTATTGTAGCACTTATCGTTAGAATGGACGACGCAGGTTATAAATTGATTAAAACCTCCCATGAAAAGGGTCCTGTTGCGAGCCTGGGTCGGTTTTTGGTCCGTGCGCTACCCTTTGTTATCAAATTATTGGCTGTCGTAGGTACATTTGCTTTAATTTTGGTTTCAGGCGGAATATTTGCGCATTATATTGATTTCTTACACCATGCTCTACCAGCTCTGCCAGGAATGATAAAAGAGCTTTTATTTGGCCTAGGAGGAGGTATTATCGTGGTGATTTTATTTACGCTTGGCAAAACCCTGTTTAAAAAGAAAAAATAACCCCATACTGATCTTCGATGATCAGCAACAGTATAACCAAAAAAAGGCAGCAGATATATCTGCTGCCTTTTTTTGGTTTCTGCTCCTTAAATTATCTCTGTCGCCTCTGCCGCAGCATCTATTTCTACACGTTCACCTTTTGTATTAATCAAAATTACATCGTCTGAATCCGCTAATGATACAGAAGCCACACCATCACTGAAAGAGGTGGCTCCGCTGTATATAAGAGGTATTGCTACTTTTCCCTGGCCATCTAAATAACCATACTTTCCATCTTTACTGGCAAGGAAGAGATTGGGTTCTTCTGTAATTGAAATTAAATCGTAATCGAGCGCAACGATTTTATTGGTCTTTATATCATTAAGATTATACCTGTCGTTTTCGATGCTGACGAAATGCGTTGAGTTATTTTCAGAAATATAGCTATACGTTGCCGGCACGATTATTTTGCCCGTTTGATTCAATACGCCATATTTATTTTTCAGTTGAAATACGGCATAACCCCCATTAATGAATGATATCATGTCATAATTTGCTGAAATCAAAATTTTGCCGGATTTATCCATGACCCCATATTTTTCGTTTAGTCCAAAAACCAGTTGACCTAGGTGATCATCGTAGCCTAAATAATCGTATTGAAAGGGGATGATTGGTTTACCGGTGAGATTAATGGCGCCATATTTTTCATTTTTATATTGAACTATACTAAGTTCGCCAACAAATGGTGCGATGTACAGGTATTGCGCTGGTACAATTGTTTTTTCTTCGCCGTCTTGCACCCCCACAAGGTTACTTGCAGCATCTTCAAATAAATACATATTTTCAGCAATCTGGTTGCTCTCTTCCGAATCTTCTTCGTCGTCATAAATGGATGCTACTTGCTCATAATCCTCAGGCACGATAAAGTCCTTGTCGTCCAGTTGGCTATCGGCGATTGTCTGCGCGATCATATTCATTCCCAGGGGTGTTGTTAGCTGCAGTACGGCCCCGGGGATTTTTTTAAACAGATCAAATCCCTCCCAATAGGCGACCGGTAGTTTATCGCTATACCAAATCGATAAGGTGCTGTTTTCCTCGTTATCTTCCGAAATTGGAATTTCGACCTGAGCTAGTTTGCAGGGATAACCAGCAATCATTTTCGTCTGGTTTGGAACGAATTTGATTGCATGCGAGCTAAGTTCATTTTCTTTTACGACATATTTTGCTAGTCCTGGGTACAATATAACCGACTGCTCTTCATTTTTTTTAACGAGAAAGATGGACTCTTCGCCGTCTCCGGAAGCCGATATGACTTTTATTTTATCATTGTTAACATAAGCTTCATAGACAGAAACTGGAACGGCTTGCGCTTCTTCGCTAGGATCTACGGAATACGTAATGGCATAGTTGATCTTGAATGCTTTATTGATTTGCGCAAACGACATCGTGCTGGCCGCTAGGATAGCTGCGAATGATAGGGATATTTTTTTCATCTTCTTAAACTTTGAATGACAAATATCCTGATTCAAAGTAATGTGTTTTATCCCTGAAATCCGTTATTTAACGATAAATCAACATGTTTCAAATGAATACATTGATTTTGGGAGTTAGCTGAACCGCCTTCCCTATATTAATCAATAACCAGTTGATATTTAAGTAGTAGGCCAGGTAGTTGTTCCGGGCCAAATTTACTTTTTTTCATATGATTGACCTCTGGATCTAGCTGGATATTGATCGAAGACCGAAAATCACAGCCCTCGAGATTGCATTGTACAAAACGGGCATTTAACAAATTCGCTTTTTTAAACACTGCCTGTTGAAGATTGGCCCGTTCAAAATCCACATGCTGCAAAGAACATTCTTCAAACTGGAACTTCTTGATATTTCTTTCAAAAAAAGAGGAGTAATCCAGAACCGAGTTGCTAAAATTGACATGAAAGGAAAATGAACTACATTCATTGAAATGTATGCCTAGCATTTTGCAGTTATCAAAAACAACATGATCTAATTGTGTACCCTTTAGACTGGCATTGGAAAGATTGCATGATTTAAATTCACAATTTGTGAAAATGAGGTCTACAAATTCTGCGTTCTGGAAATCACATTGCTCAAAGGTGCATTTGTAGAATTCTTGAACTTGCTTCAGTTCAGGGGTAAAAGTTTGTTTCGTGATTTTTTGTTCGACAAGTTCTTCCATTCTGTATCGTGTTGGCATTGATTTTAGCGAAAATAAGCAATTCTCCCGAATGATTTTACTTTAATATAAAGTCAAGCCGCTATTTCCCCTTGCGAATAAAATACCTGATTTCAGGGATAAAAAGGGGGATTTTTTATAGCTATTTTTGGTATAGCCATAAAACATAATTCTTGGGGTGCTGGGGGTAAAACTGAAGTATTGTAGAACTCTGGTAGGTTTTTATATAGTTTGTTAAAGGGCACTGATCAGTGCCCTTTACTTTTTTAGCTATTTCGATGCTCTAATTTGGACAATGTTAGTTGTTCTTTAAATACTGACGCAGCACATATTGTAGAATACCGTCATTCTTAAAATACTCTATTTCAATGGCTGAATCGAGTCTTGCTTTCACTTGAAATGTGGTTACTGTTCCATTGTCATGTACCGCCTTTACCGAGAGAAGTTTATGGGGTGTTAAATCGGTCTCAAGTCCCGAGATACTATAGACTTCTGTTCCATCTAATCCTAATTTCTCTGCGTTTTCGTCATTGATAAATACAAGAGGTGCTACGCCCATACCGACAAGATTACTTCGGTGAATACGCTCGAAACTTTCAGCAATAACCGCCCGTACGCCAAGAAGGAATGTTCCCTTTGCTGCCCAATCTCTTGAGGAACCCGAACCATACTCTTTTCCTGCTAATACGATGAGGGGGGTATGATCTTTACGGTACGCCATCGCGGTTTCATAGACCGTCTTCACCTCATTGGTAGGAAAATAACGGCTAAATCCACCTTCACGATCGGTAATTTTGTTTTTGATACGCACATTGGCAAATGTTCCGCGCATCATGACTTCGTGGTTCCCACGTCTGGAACCATAAGAATTAAAATCTTCTTTACTTACATGATGTGATGTGAGGTATTGTCCAGCTGCAGTTTCTTCTTTAAATGACCCTGCGGGTGAGATATGATCCGTTGTAACCGAATCACCGAGATAAAGTAACACTCTTGCATTGTGAATATCCTGTATGGGATTAGGTACAGCTTGTAAAGCTTCAAAAAATGGAGATTCTTTGATGTAGGTTGACGTGTTGTCCCACTGGTAATTTTGATCAAGATTCACTTCAAGTTCTTGCCAATCTGTTGATCCGTCGAAGATGACATCATAGACTTCCTGAAAATCCGATTGTTTGACGCAGGCATTGACGGTTTCGATAATATCCTCCCGGCTTGGCCAGATATCTTTCAGATATACGGGCTGACCGTTGGGGTCGTAATCCAATGGTTCCTCCAAGAGATTAATATCAACTCTTCCGACTAGTGCATAGGCAACAACAAGCATTGGAGACATTAAGAAGTTCATTTTTACCTGTGGATGCACTCGTGCCTCAAAATTTCGGTTACCGGACAATACGGAAGCAACAATCAGTTCACCTTTTTCTACCGCCTCAGCTATTTGTGGTGGCAGAGGGCCCGAGTTTCCAATGCAGGAGGTACAACCGTAGCCCACCGTGTGAAAACGTAGGGCGTCAAGATCAGCACTAAGCCCTGATCTTTCAAGGTATTGTGTAACGACTTTTGAGCCCGGGGCTAAAGAGGTCTTTACCCAGGATTTGGTGCGCAGCCCACGTTCGATGGCGTTACGTGCCAATAATCCGGCACCGATCATAACAGTAGGATTCGAAGTATTGGTACAGCTTGTTATGGCAGCAATGGCAATACTGCCATCACTGACAATATATTCCTTATGATTGTGTTTGATGCGAACGGCATGAATAGACTCTTGGATAACTTCATGTGGTGAATCATGTTCGACAGGTACCCTCCCAAAGGTAAACTCTGTACCAGAACCGCCGTCGGCAAGCCAGGCAGATTCCGATCGTTGCAGAACAGGGACATATTGCCGATGGTGCTCGCTGTCCAAGAGCTGTGAAAATGTAGTTTTTAAATCCTTCACTAGAATTTTATCCTGAGGCCTTTTGGGGCCAGATACAGTTGGCTCTAAGCTTGATAAATTGAATTCAACAACCGACGAATATTGAATTTCTTCCTTGCCTGTGCGCCAGAGTAGATTGTTTTTACAATAATCTTCAACAATTTTAATCTGTTCTGCACTTCGATTGGTGCTATGCATATATTCAAGGGTTCGGTCATCAATCGGGAAATAGGTGACTGTACAGCCAAATTCTGGGGACATATTGGAGATTGTTGCCCGATCTGTCACCGAAAGGCTGTCCAATCCATCTCCAAATACTTCAACAAATTTGCCCACAACACCTGTATCGCGCAGTATTTTTGTGATTGAAAGGACCATGTCTGTCGCGGTGCATGTCGCTGGTATTTTGCCCGTAAGCTTAAGGCCGATAACTTCTGGACAGGTAAAAAAGATAGGTTGTCCGAGCATGGCTGCTTCAGCCTCAATGCCGCCAACTCCCCAGCCCAATACACCAATGCCATTGACCATTGGCGTATGTGAATCCGTGCCTACCAATGTATCAGGGAAAAGCCAATTGTCGCGTTCAATGACTCCCTTGGCAAGGTATTCCAAATTGACCTGATGGCAGATCCCCATACCTGGAGGAACAACGGTAAAATTTTTTAATCCTTTCTGTGCCCATTTAAGGAGTTCATAACGCTCGCGATTACGTTCATATTCCAACTCGACATTCTTGTCATACGAGTACTCTGTACCGAAATAGTCGACCTGAACGGAATGATCAATGACCAGGTCCACAGGGATGGCAGGATTTATTTTCTGTCCATCTTTGCCATGACGGATAAATTCGGCACGTAACGATGCCATATCGACTACAGCAGGCACTCCGGTGAAATCCTGCATTAAAATTCTGGCCGGTTTGAAGGGTATATCTTTGTCGATAGGTTGTGGAGTCCAATGAATCAAGGTGTTAACATGTTCGTCCGTGATACTGAATCCATCATGGTTACGCAATACATTTTCCAGTAGTATCCGGATACTGAATGGTAAGTGTGTAATGTTACCTTCAGGAAGATCCTGAATAGAACTATACCGGTAAACTTTTCCATTAATTTCAATTTCTCGTATTGATTTCTCTTTGCTCATATTCATTTACTTATTTTCATAGTATATAATATGCATACCCATAAATTTGTTTGTAATATCTTTTACATATATCTTTTAACTTTTGCATTCCAAATCGAAATTTAAGACTATATCGGTGCAAAAAGCCGCCTTAAAAATAGGGTGAATAAATTTGATTAATTTTCTGATTTAAAAACAATCAAATTAGGATACAAACGTTATGTTAATGTTTAGGCTTAGAAATAGTGTTGTATGACAAAAAGAGTAAATTGTAATCTCCTTTTATTGGTTAGTTTATTGTTTTGTAGCCCTTTTTTGGGTAAAGCAAGCAAGCGTTGTGTTGTCGAGGAGGAGAAGAAGAGCAGGACCGAGGGATACGATCTTAGTTTTAGGGACAGTAAAAACAATGTGTTGAGCCTAGATCAGCTCAAAGGGAAAGTCGTGGTGATTAATCTATGGGCAACATGGTGTCCACCTTGTCTAGCTGAAATGCCTTCCTTGGATCAACTTTATAAGGACTTTAAGGGCAACGACAGTATTGTTATTTTGGCTGTCGATATGGATGGAAATCTTAGCACCTCGAAGAAATTTATAGCGAAAAGGAAATATAGTCTACCTGTCTATCAATTAAATTCGGCCTTGCCGAATGGATTGAGTACCAAAAGCATACCCACAACAATTATCTTGGACAAGGCTGGCAAGCTCGTCATTAAGCATGTAGGTGGAATGAATTTTGGATCGCAGAAATTCAGGAAATCCCTAATGGATTTAAGTAAAGAATAGATTTTAGTGTTGGAGACTATAGCAATATAATGGAAGATAATTTATGTTTCATTTAGCATTTATGGCATTTTCTTGCTAATTTTGCATGCTAATTGTATAAGGAGAAATTATCTATGCCAGTCAAACTTCCTAATAACCTTCCTGCCATTGAGCTGTTGAAGAAGGAGAATATATTTGTCATGAGTGATTTAAGAGCAAACGAGCAGGACATTAGACCACTTCGCGTTTTAGTACTGAACTTAATGCCGCTTAAAATTACGACAGAGACAGATTTTATTCGTTTGCTGTCAAATAATCCTTTGCAGGTAGAAATGGAATTTTTGCGACTTGAAACACATGTTTCAAAGAATACCCCCGAAGAACATTTAGAAATGTTTTATAAAAGCCTGACGGAGGTTAAAGAGAATTTCTACGACGGAATGATTATTACAGGAGCTCCAGTTGAAATGGTTGCATTCGAGGAAGTGACCTACTGGGCTGAAATTCAGACCATCTTCGATTGGGCAAGAACCCATGTAACATCAAGTTTGTATATCTGCTGGGCATCTCAAGCCGCATTGTATCATTTCTATGGTGTAGAGAAAAAGCCATTAGAGGAAAAGCTTTTTGGTGTATTTAAGCATACTACGTTAAACAAAAGGCATCCGTTATTTCGTGGATTTGATGATGAGTTTTTTATTCCGCACAGTCGCCATACGACCATTGAGAAGGATGATCTCCTGGCAAAAGAGGGGATAGAAATTCTTTCGGAATCGCCAGAAGCAGGTATCGCTATTGTTTCTTCACGCGGAGGGCGAGAATTTTATTTGACGGGACATTCAGAGTATGCTCCTTTCACACTGGATGAAGAGTATAAAAGAGACTTAGAAAAAGGGCAGGAGATTGCTATGCCGGCAAATTATTATGTCGATGACAATCCCGAGAATCGTCCTCTAGTGCGCTGGTCAAGCCATGCGAATCTGCTTTTTAATAATTGGTTGAATTACTTTGTATATCAAGAGACTCCTTTTGATCTGAAAGATGTGGTTTACTTAGGCGAAATCAAACAAGGATAATTTAATTCATTTCAAACAAAAACAGCTAAAATTGCATTCTATTCATATTAAGTGATTAAATATGAAAAAGAATGCTTTACTGGTTTTTTCTGTTCTTTCAGTATTTTTATTGAAAGCTCAAGTTACGCTAGAAGAAAATCAAAAACTCAAAGAAGCGAATGGTACTTTATGGTACGCGAATCCCTGGGTCTGGATCGCTGGTATTGCCTTATTCTTACTGATTTTTATCCTTGTACTTCGTAAATCAACACGCAATAAAGCATAAACCAAGTTATGCATTTTATTTTTAGTTGTCAATAGAACCATATTTGTTGCATCAACAATAGAAGAACTTTTCTTAAGTTTGTGTACAGCGATAAACAAACTAAATTTTTATATGAAGAAAAATCTACTTTTAGCAACTTTGTTGGCCTGCGGCTCATTACTAGGCCATGCGCAAAATAATGCAATCAATGTAAGTTACATGGATAAGAGTGTTCGTCCTCAAGACGACTTTTATAATTTTGTGAACGGGCAATGGATGAAAACAGTTAAAATACCTGCTGATAAAGCACGTTGGGGTTCATTCGACGAGTTGCGAGAAAATACCGATATTGCTACTTTGAAGGTTTTGCAAGAATCGCTAACTGGACAATTCCAAAAGGGTACAGACAATCAGAAGATCGGTGATTTGTATAAATCATTTGTGGATATGAAAACACGTAATAAACTTGGTTTAGAGCCTGTTAAACCTTATGTCGATAAAATTGCAGCAATCAAGAATTTTGATGATTTATATAAATATCTTGTTGAGGTAGCACCCATTGGTGGAAATCCCTTTTTTAGTGGCTATGTCTATGCGCATCTTAAAAATTCCGATGTTAATACAGTATACCTTGGCGGAGGAAGTCTAGGTTTAGGGCGTTCATATTATCAAGTAAAAGACAAGAAGAACGAAGAAACCTTAACGGACTATTCAAATTATATTTCTGCACTTTATGCTAAATCAGGCCAACTTACGAAGGATTTAAAAGGTCCAAAAATTGTTGCCTTTGAAAAGCAGATGGCCACAAACCTTAAAACTGTTGAGCAATCACGTGATGCTAATGGTCGATATAATCCGATCGCCGTAGCTGATCTAAAAAAGATCGTGAAAAACGTCGATATTGCAAAGTATCTAAAGGATGTCGGTTTCAAGGCTGATACTGTTATTGTACCGGAAATAAAGTATTATGAAAATTTGGATCGAGTTTTCAATCCTGAAAATCTACCGGTGATCAAAGAGATATTGACATTCCATATCTTAAATAATGCAGCGTCATATACTACACAGGATCTAAATGATCTGTATTTTGATTTCTGGGGACGTAAGTTAAAAGGACAAAAGGAGCAGCGTGCTTTAGATAAGCGTGGAGTGGAATTTGTCAATTCGATTGCAGGTGAGCTATTGGGGAAATTGTATGTGAAAGAAAACTTTCCTCCGAAAGCCAAAGCTGAAGCTGAAGAACTTGTAAGCTATCTTGTTAAAGCTTTCGGACAGCATATCAAGGGACTGGCTTGGATGTCGGATGAAACAAAAGTAAAGGCATTGGACAAACTGGCTAAGTTTAAAGTTAAAATTGGTTATCCGGATAAATGGAAGGATTATAGCAAACTTGATGTTGGTACTTCGTTGTATGAAAATGTATTAGCCTCGAGTAAATGGGCCTTTTACCAAAATTTGGCTAAACAAGATAAGCCAGTGGACAAATCTGAATGGGGGATGACGCCGCAGACTGTAAACGCTTACTATAGTCCATTATTTAACGAAATTGTCTTTCCGGCAGCTATTCTTCAGTCGCCGTTCTATGATTATAAGGCTGATGCTGCAGTTAATTTTGGTGGTATTGGTGCAGTAATTGGTCATGAACTTTCGCATGGATTTGACGATCAGGGTGCGAAATACGATGGAAACGGAAACCTGAACAACTGGTGGAGCGACAGTGATAAGGCGAAATTTGAAGCAGCGGCTGATGCTTTGGTACGTCAATTTGAATCCTATGAACCTGTACCAGGCGTTTTTGTGAACGGTCGCTTTACATTAGGGGAGAATATAGGGGATTTGGGAGGTTCATCAGTTGCTTTTGATGCATTGCAACTTTATCTGAAAGATAAAGGAAATCCTGGATTAATAGATGGTTTTACGCAGGATCAGCGCTTTTTCCTTTCCTGGGCAACTATCTGGAGAACGAAGACTACAGATGAGTTTGTGGTCAATCAAGTGAAAACTGATCCACATTCTCCGGCACAGTACCGTGCTTTTGCGCCGATCATTAACCTAGATGCTTTCCATAAAGCTTGGGATACAAAGAACGGCGACAAAATGTTTGTTCCGGTCGATAAACGTATTAAAATTTGGTAGGTTATCAATCATTTTACTAAAAACGGGTGTATTTAAAATTAAATACACCCGTTTTTTTATTTAGTTTATACTATTTCATCCATCTTAGAACCAAATAGAACCCGATTGCCGTTGCAGATAAGGTCAATGCCGTCGCCCACCATAGTGTTGTAAAACCAAAGGAGTCGACTATGCTTGTCCCTAAAAGTGGTGAAAATATATTTGCAGCTGAAAAAGCAAGGGAATTGAAGCCCATGTATGCTCCTTGTGTTTTGGGTGTCGAGCGGTTAACAGAAACCGTTGCCATAAAGGGCAATGTCAGCATCTCACCTAAACCAAAAATAAAGAATGTGAAATATAACCAACCGAGCCCGCCTGTAAAATTTAGCATGGCATAAGAGCTAGCACATAAAAATGTTCCAAAGACGAGCGTGCTAATTAACGAGAATCTTTTTTCAGCTATATGGACAATAAACATCTCCAGCAATACAATAACGAAACCACTCCAACCGAGTAGAAATCCGATTTGATGGTCGTTCAAATGATGAACCTCACGGTAGAAAAGCGGTAAAGTTGTAATCAGTTGAAAGAAGCAAAAGGAGAAAATACAACAAAAGATATTGAATAAGACAAATGGTAAGTCTGTATAAGGATTTCGTCCTTTTTGAGTCAATTCGTTTTCAGGAGTAATCTCTTTTTTTGATTTGATATCGCTTCTTTTTTCTCGTTTATGAAAAAAGACAAAGAAAATCACTGCAGCGCAAAGGACGGCAAAAGAATTTCCATAAAAGATCCAATTGAATGAGATGGTGGCCAAAAAGCCAGCAACCGCTGGGCCGATTGAAAACCCTAAATTTATGGCTAGGCGATTCAATGAAAAAGCACGCGTGATATTTTCTGGTTTAGCATAACTCGCCACTGAGACCGAGTTTGCAGGTCTAAAGGCATCGAAGATTAAGCTTAACGTAAAAATCATGATGGATAACGACTGCACCTCTTTGAAATGTGGTATCAGTAAGAATAAAGGAGCGGCCAATACGAGACTTCCGAACTGAACCTTGAAACTACCAATTCGGTCAGTCAGCCAGCCACCTATATAGGAACCACAAACGGAGCCGAATCCATAACTCATCAATACCACACCGACCTGTTTAATGTCAAAATGTAGAACCTGGGTCATGTAGAGTCCAAGAAAGGGAATCACCATACTTCCCATTCTATTGATGAGCATAACTATGGCAAGTAGCCATGCGGCTTGAGACAGTCCTTTAAAGGAGTCGAGGTATATCGATAAAATTCTTTTCATTAAATGATGAATCAGCTTGTATAGATCGTATGAGTTTTTTAATTCATACGTCTTCTTGTCGTATTGGTAAAAAAAAATGCCAAATTGATTAGTCAACTTGGCATTTATTAAAATTAGATCATATTATGCCAACATGGACTCCGGAATTGAAGAATTCACCTGGTAGGTACTTGCGACCATTTGTTTCTTCTCAGACCCCGGTTCCATAATAAAGTCAATACGTCCCAGATTAATCCCGGCAAAACCGACTTGGTTCACAACGGTCTTTGTTCCTTTTAAATTAGTAACCAGTGTTGGTTCATTTAAGAAGGTGTGGGTATGGCCGCCGATTATGAGGTCAATATCTGAGGTTTTAGCGGCAAGGATCAGATCTGAAACTTTATCGTTTTCATATTGATAGCCCAAATGCGATAAACAGATGACCAAATCACATTTGTGTTTTTCCTTCAATATGCGGACCACCTTGTTGGATACTTCAATGGGATCCAAATATTTCATTCCCTTGAAGTTATTGGGGTCAACCAATCCTTCAATATCTACTCCTAGTCCAAACACGCCTATTTTTATTCCACCTTTATGGAATATGGTATAATCCTGTGTTTTCCCTTCCAATACAGTTCCTTTGAAGTCGTAATTGGCGGTTAAGAATGGAAATTTAGCGTGATCCAGGTATTTTACAAGACCGTTTAGACCATTGTCAAATTCATGATTTCCAAATGTCCCAGCATCATAACCCAACTTCGTCATGAGATCAAGTTCAAGTTTTCCACCAAAAAGATTAAAATAGGGGGTACCTTGAAACATATCGCCTGCATCTAGTAATAGAAGATGTTCTTCTTCTTTGCGGATTTTATTTATCAATGTACTTCTGCGCGCAACACCGGCCAATCCCTGATATTTACCGCCGTCCATTGGAAACGGTTCAATACGGCTATGAACATCGTTTGTATGTAAAATTGTAAGTTTTACCTTTTTGCTCTTCGCGTCGACTTGAAAAGGAAGTGATCCCAAAGCAACTGCAGCAGAAAATCCACCAACTTGCTTGATAAATGATCTTCGGTTAATTGATTTTAATTCTTCCATCTAATTCTGCATTTACTTTTTTGCCTTCTTTCGTTAATTCACTCACATATTCAATCAAACCTTCACGCATACGTTGCGGATAATCTGCCCGCGATACAGGTTGTGTCAACAGGGTAAGGTTGTCACCACCATTGGCAAGATAATCATAGGTCACTAGTTTATATAACTTATCGTCTTCAATAGCTTGACCTTTGATCTTGATGTCCTGAACTTTGTTGCCTGTAATTGTCAAAGTCATTCCAGCAATAGGTTGACCATGTGTTGTTGCGATATAGTCAGCAAGCTGACGAATCTGACTACCCTTGAGTTCGAGTATAGTCAACGTGTTCTCAAAGGGCATAACCTCGAAAATATGTCCTACGGTAATATCTCCTGCTTTAAGGTCATTTCGAATCCCACCCTTTGTTGCGAACGCTAAATCCGCAGGGTTATAGGCATTATGTTCACTCATCCACAACAGGGCTTCACAAAAAAAGTTGCCCATTAATGTTTCCGCTGTTTTCTCTTTTGTCAATGCCTTGTCCGCATGTCCAATCACACGGTTCATTTCCGCTTCCATTTTGTGCTTGAAGGGCTCGTAGATTGATACGACTGCAGGATCAGCTTGCATATCGCTATTGATATGATATTGTCGGAAATCTTTTTGCGTTGGATGGAGCTGTTTTGTACAACCTGTAACCATCAAAAGCGAAGCGACACCAAGGCTACCAATAAAGGCAATTTGCTTCGATATATTCATTCTTTTTAATTTAACCAAATACTTTGCAAAGTTAGCCAATTATATATGAACAAATCTTATCCAATGTTAGCTAATTTTTAAAAACAACAAAAGCTTAACATTGTTACACATTAAGCTTTGTCCATATAATTAGAAAAATAACAACCTAGTGAACTAATTCCGTGTCAGGAATAGTATTGGCATCCATTTGGCGATCCGCTGTTTTCAGGTTCTCCAGCTTATTACCTTGTTGGATGATCTTTTTCCTTTTGCTGCGCGACGACAGTTTGGTGCGATACGCTTTCCAGTTCATCAACAAGACTGAAAATAGAATAACGGCTAAACCGACAATTTGCAAGGATGTTACAACGTGCGAAGTGAAAAAATGACTTAAAATAAGTGCAATAATTGGGTTCACATACGCATAGGTACTTACTTCCATCGCCGGACGCACCTGCAATAACCAAATATAAGAGCTAAAAGCAAGAATTGAGCCAAATGTGATTAAATACCCCAAATTGAACCAGTCAACAGGTGCCACACTACGCAGTGTAAATGATGTATATTCACCAGTAAAAAGTGCAGTGATATTAAAGAGGACACCTGCGGTAACCATTTGCCAAGCGGTCTTCACCATAACATGCAGATCCTCTTTTTCTTCTTTTTCAGATTTTTTAAAATACTTGGAAATCAATGAACCTACAGTCCAAGCGATAGAACCCAATACTAAAATCGATAAGGCAATCACCTTAAGGGTGCCATCTGTATTGTCATTGGTCGCCATGATCTGTTCAGCAAATAGCATCACAACACCACAGAAACCTAATGCTACGCCAGCAACTGTGCTAATGCTGCTAAAGTTTTCTTTCCATTTTGGTTTGTCCAATAAAATAAACCAGATTGCAGCAGCAGCTGCAATAATAGCGGCAACACCACCAGATACATATTGCTCGGCCCAGATAACCCCGGCCATATCGACGAAGAGCAATAAAAAACCTACGATTGCGGCCTCCTGAATAGAACGCTTGTTAAATAATTTATACCCTTTTATAGCGCAATATGTCATTAGGATTGCACTGGCTGCAACAAATCGAAACGAACCCAAAATAAATGGCGGGAAACTATGCAATGCTTTTTCTATAAAGAAAAAAGTAGAGCCCCATACCACATAAATAATGAAATAAGCAACAACAACCATTAATGGGCTAGCTGCCTTTTTTTGTCCTTGCAACATAATTAAACCTCCTTTCTATTACTCAGGTATCACAACCTGCTGATCTTCCTTGACAGTCTGAAGTACAATTGTTGTCCGCGTTGAAATAATACCTTCAACTTTACTTAATGTATTTCGCATGAGATCCACTAAACCTGTAGAATCTGCAGTTCTTACTTTAATAAGGTAACCATCATCACCTGCAATGTCATGTACTTCTTGAACTTCAGGGATTTCTGCAAGTGCCAACCCTACACCCTGTTCACCAATAATATCATTGGCTTTGATAAAAATAAACGATAAAAGTTTTTGATCGACCGCAGCGGGATTGATCTTGGCACTATATTTTAAAATCACATCTTTTTGCTCGAGCTTCTTTACGCGCTCGAGGATTGCTGATGGTGCCATACCTAATTCTCTTGCGATATCGGCATTGTTGATCCGTCCATTATCCTGCATTAAGCGCAAGATTTTATAGTCGACTTGGTCTAAATTATATTCTACTTTTGTCATTTCGACTGCAAAGGTAGGTAAAAAAGTATAATATTCAAAATTATTTACACTATTCTGAATATTATTCTGATTAAACGGCGTGGTGTATGAATTTTATTCGAATTCATTGTAAAGAAATTTTAACCATTTGGGCTATGGCGCTGAGAGTAAGCATATTGCTTTTTAGGTTGCCTATAGGCATAATTCAACAATTATACCTTTTTCTTAATTTCAGAATAATATTTCTTGTAGACAGGATGACCCCCAATCCAATCAGACAACCTAAACAGACACAGCCAAAGCGATCCAAGGCGGCGAAGTAGGAGCGACTTTGCTGTTCATGAAGGTAGACGATAATTAGCGCGACCATAGACGTCCGTGCCACAGCCATAATATTGAGTAGCTTACATGTAATCAATGATGCAACGATACCGATAATCATAGCATAGAGTTGCGAAATGGGAACAAAATATAGGCTGAGACCGATTGCTGATCCTATGAAGTTGGATTTAGCACGATCGATGGCTATTTTTTTCGACTCATTTTCTTGCGGGGAAATGACCAGTATAATGGAGATTAGTGTCCAGGAAACCGAATATTGGGGAAAGGATACAAAGAGGGGGTAACCTATAAGGAAGCCAATCAATACCCGGATGGTGTATATAATAAAATCAGAATGTAGCGTATAGCGAAGGAATAGATTACGCATATAAGGATATGAATCTTTAATTGTAAATGATGTAGTGCCACAAAAATACGTTCATTGTGTGAAGGAATGAAATAAAATTGGCTTTTAAAGTAAATTGCTTTGTTTTGCGTTTTTATGCGTTTTTTAGTTTTGATTTGGGCATTTCTTGCAATATCCTCTTTTTCCGATGCATAAATTTAACTAAATTTGTTTCATACATTAAATGCAGATTAAGTGAAAGATCAAAATCAATTAGCCTTATTAGCTTCTCAACTCAAAGGGGAGCTCTATTATACCCGTGAAACTAAGGACCAAACGATGTTACTTGCCTATTCGACAGATGCATCTGTTTACCAGGAAAAACCTTTGGCCGTAGCAATACCAGCTGATATTGATGATATTAAGAAATTAATTGATTTTGCGCAGCAGCATAGGATAACGATCATTCCACGCACTGCGGGTACTTCACTCGCTGGACAGGTGGTTGGGCATGGCATTATTATGGATATTTCTCGTCATTTTAACCAAATAATTGAACTTAATGTCGAAGAACAGTGGGTTCGGGTACAACCAGGTGTGATCCGTGACGACTTGAATAGTTATCTTAAACCGTTCGGACTGATGTTTGGACCTGAAACTTCGACAGCCAGCCGGGCTATGGTAGGTGGAATGATTGGTAATAATTCTTCGGGTCTGCATTCTATTGTCTGGGGAGATACACGGCATAATTTAATTTCGGCCAATGTCCTTTTGGACGACTGTTCTGAAGTGACCTTTGAAGCGGTTGATGAAGCATCCTATTTCAAGAAACTATTATTATGTGGTCGTGAGGGAGATATCTATCGTCAAATGAATGAATTATTGACAGATCCACAGCATTTAAGTGCCATTGAAGCGGGCTATCCAAAACGATCCATCACGCGAAGAAATACCGGTTATGCTTTGGATATTCTTGCTGATCGTTCGACACCTTTCAATATGTGTAATTTATTGGCAGGATCTGAAGGAACACTGGCTATTGTTACAGAAGCTAAACTCAAACTGATGTCCTTACCGCCTCAGGAACTAGGCTTACTCTGCGTTCATTTTGCGGATATGGTGGAGTGTATGCATGGTAATGTAGTAGCCTTAGATCACAGGCCTGAAGCATCCGAATTAGTGGACAAGTACATCATGGATTTCACTGTAGGACATCCGACCTACAAATATAATCGTTTTTTTATAGAGGGAGATCCACAGGCTTTATTGATCGTTGAATTTAGAGGACACACAGCTGCTGAAACTGAAGCGAAAGCCATGGCCTTGAAACAAGATCTTGTTGACCGCGGTTTGGGTTATGCCTATCCTTATATTACCGGTATTGAACAGACAAATTTGGTCTGGGATGTACGCAAAGCAGGACTGGGTCTAATCCGCAATTTGCCAGGTGATAGTCAACCTGTAAATTTGATTGAAGATTGCGCGGTGTCGCCTGAAGATCTGCCTGCTTACGTGCGTGACATTCAGGATCTTTTGGTGGAAGAAGGGGTGCATGCATCCTACTATGCGCACGCGGGAGCGGGTGAACTGCATATTGAGCCTTTTGTGAATTTGAAAACAGCAGAAGGGAAGCTTACTTTTCGTTCAATCCTCGAAAAAACCAGCGATCTCGTATTAAAATATAACGGTTCCCTGAGTGGTGAACATGGTGATGGTCGTTTGCGCGGAGAGTTTATTGGCAAAGTGCTTGGTGAAAAAGTTTACAAATTGCTTGAAGATGTAAAATACATCTTTGATCCACAGGGTGTTTTTAATGCAAATAAAATTGTCAACACGCCGCCAATGGATTCCCATTTACGTTATGACAACGATAGCAACCGAACAGAAATAAAGACCTATTTCGATTTTTCTAAAGATGAGTCTATTCTTCGGTTGGCGGAGAAGTGTTCTGGTTCGGGAGATTGCCGAAAGACTGAAATTACAGGTGGAACAATGTGCCCCTCGTTTATGGCTACGCGCGATGAAAAAGATACGACACGGGCGCGAGCGAATATGTTACGTCAGTTTTTGACGAATTCTACAAAGAAAAACCGTTTCGATCATGAAGAGATCAAAGAGGTCATGGATCTATGTTTAAGCTGCAAAGGCTGTAAAACGGAATGTCCTTCCAGTGTGGATGTAGCTAAAATGAAAGCCGAATTTCTACAACACTATTATGATGAGCATGGTGCAGGGTTTAGAACAAAATTAATTGCTAATTTCATCCAGTCTCAGAAACTCGGATCGTGGGTGGCACCTCTTTATAATTTTGTGGTCAAAAATGATTTCTTGTCAGGAATGGTCAAAAAAACAGTAGGATTTGCGCCAAAGCGTTCCCTGCCAACAGTCAATGGAACGACCTTAACCGAATGGGTAAGAAAACAAGCAGTGGTAAGTGATGCCAAGCGTCGTGTTTATCTTTTTTCGGATGAATTTACTGAATATAATGATGCAGAGATCGGTATTACAGCATACAAATTGTTGACGGCATTAGGGTATGAAGTAGTCATTCCAAAACATGTGCAAAGCGGGCGGACTTATCTTTCCAAAGGGTTTGTCAAAGAAGCAAAGAAGATTGCGAATCAAAATATCCATTTCCTAAAGGGATTAATTACGGATGATACGCCGCTTTTAGGTGTTGAACCATCAGGGATAATTACATTTAGAGACGAGTATTTGAGTTTAGTAGACGATGATTTACGAGTTGACGCACAAAAGGTAGCCAAAAATGCGTTGATGATTGACGAATTTCTGTTGACTGAAATGAAGGCCGGGCGTATTCATCCGGAACAGTTTACTGGAACGACAAAAAAGATAAAGCTGCATGGTCACTGTTACCAAAAGGCTTTTCACCTCGTGACTGTTACAGAACAGGTTCTATCATTCCCGACGAACTTTAGCGTAGAAACAATTCCTTCCGGGTGTTGTGGCATGGCAGGGTCATTTGGTTATGAGGCTGAACATTATGATGTTTCCATGAAAGTGGCCGAGCTGGTTTTGTTACCCACCATACGTAAAACATCATCCGATACTTTAATTGCTGCAGCGGGTACTTCCTGTAGGCATCAGATTAAAGATGGTGTAGGAAGAAAATCTTATCATCCTGTGGAAATTTTATACGATGCTTTATTGAAATAAAATAAAAACATTGATAATAGTTGTTTGTTATCAGTAATAATGGTAATATTATAAGAGCAATATTCATTAATAACTGATAACAAACAATTCAATATGTACAAGATTCAATCTATAGCATTTCTTGCAACCGCTACGGTGCTGATGGCTAGTTGCGGAAATTCCAATCAAAAGAAAACTGATGGAAGTGATACAACAACGGTTAACAAAATTGAAGGTGTAAAAATCGAACAATTTACGAATGGTACACCGGGCACAGAAAAGAAGAATTTCTTTCTACGTATCACAGATGAGATCTTAACCGATTCAAGTCGTATTTATATCACAAAATCTCTTTACAAACAAGATACTGTAGGAGCGAAGTTTGAGGTTGTTGATTTTATACCTGCGGGTATAATTGATGGTCAGCCGAGTGATGACGTCGGTTTTACCAAAGGTAAAATTAGAATCTCGTCATCGGGCCAACAGTCTGACAATTTAATTAAAGCTTTAGGTGACTTATTTCAGACACCTACAACTGATTCTTTTGCAAAGGATGTAATTCTTCCGAATGTATTTTCATCCAATAAGGTGAATGCTGATTTATCTAAAAAAACGGCGTATAGCTTTAAATTATTTTTGGACAATAAAAAAGCTGCTCCGGCGGAGCTCTTCTTTAATGTAGACACGTATAAGCATTCTATTGAGTTTTCTGAAAAAGATCCTTCGTTCCGAGCTGGTTTGTTGTCAGCGTTAACCGGTAAATAGTGAAGCTGTGACATGTGCCGCTACTTCGATGAGCCCTAAGTTATGTGCTCAGGTGTAGTGTATAGATTGATTATAAAATAAAAACGGCTAGAAATTATCTAGCCGTTTTTATTTTATATGAAAAAGAGATAGATTTGTGCTAATATATTTAGTTTACAATGAAACGGTCCGGCATTGCAGATCTCCCATTACACTATGGAAAAGTACCAGCGTGGCTTTACGAACGTATGGCTTCCCTAGGTCGTTCAATAGTTGAAGTTATACTCATGGATTATGGTAAAGATGAAGTTTTAAGAAGACTGGCGGATCCATTCTGGTTTCAGAGTTTTGGTGCCGTTCTCGGGATGGATTGGCATTCTTCAGGGATCACAACGGCTGTTATGGGGGCATTAAAACGCGCTATTAATCCCGATGCGAAGTCGCTGGGGCTTTATATCTGTGGGGGGAAAGGCAAGTTGTCTATGCAGACTCCACAGGAACTACTTCAGTTGTCAGATCGAATTGGGCTGGATGGCAACGGCTTGATTCGCAGCAGTAAGCTTGTCGCTAAAGTGGATAACACAGCCATTCAAGATGGTTACCAACTGTATTTACATAATTTTATCGTAACAGATCGTGGTAATTGGGCTGTTGTCCAGCAAGGTATGCATGAAAAGGATGGGACTGCTCGTCGCTACCATTGGCATTCTGAAAAGGTAAAATCGTTTGTTGAAGAACCCCATGCTGGTATCAGTGGGCCTTCGCAAGGCATAATCCTCAACTTGACAGCTGCAGAAGCGGCAGCCAATAGAGCAGGTATTATGACTATAGTGGGAGAGGATTCAACTAAAGTAATGCAAGATTTCGCTAAACTTATTATGCCAGCTCATCATGATGTACGTGCTTCGGATGTTGACTTGAAAAGATTGGGAGCGATGTTGTACGTCGCCCGAGAAAGTCAACCAAGTCATTTTGAAGACCTACTGCTTTTAAAAGGAGTTGGTCCCCGCACGCTACAATCATTGGCCTTGGTTAGTGAGGTGATCCACGGTGCGCCTTCACGGTTCAACGACCCCGCTCGATTTTCCTTTGCTCATGGCGGAAAAGATGGACATCCTTTTCCGGTTCCATTGACCATTTACGATGAGAGCATTCAGATTTTACAAAAAGGTGTTGAAAAATCTAAACTGGGTTATGGTGAAAAGTTAAAATCAATCAACAAATTGCACCAGATCGTCCTGGATAGCGAAAGAGATTTTCAGCCACAGTTTGATATTCAGCAAATTATAGCGGAGGAACGAAGGGATTCTTGGAAGTATGGAGGCAGAACAGTCTTTGGAGATGCAGAACCTTTGAGAACAAATGGACGGGGTTTGCAACTGTCGCTTTTCTAGTGGAAATCTGCGGATTGTAATTGTTTTGTTAAAATGTGTTAAAGATCGTTAAAATTATTTGTACGCTAGTATATTTGCTCCGCAATGAAAGCGGTTATTACCATACTCCTTTTCCTATGCTTCTTATTTATCAGAAGCAGTAATAGCCATGCTGTGCTCATTGAATCCGATCGACCAGCTGTTAGTTTTATGTATCAGCATAACCATGCAGACGTACAGAAGTATATTGATGCATCGGTTGATCACATCGATCCGTTATTTTATGGGAATATACATAGTGATAATCCCGTTATAGAGGAATTTGATACCGAGAATTTTCAATTGACCAAAGATTTGCAGGTAACGTCTCAATTTGTTGCGCTGCTGCTTTTTGCAATTGTCCTTTTTGTTTTTGTTTTTAGATTTGCAAAGAAGATTCCTTTTTGCAATTTCATAGCCTATCTTTTCCCTCAAAGATATGTTCTTCAACAAAACTGGAGAATTTAAAATATACCCTTCGAAATTTCATATGCTTTGGTGGATATCCTAAGGGATGCTCTGCTTAGTCGTAATTGATTTGTACAATCTATTAACAAGTCGAAACGGCCATAAACCAAAGTAGAGGTTATTTCACCAACCAGCACAACAAACAATCAAACTTATTTTTTTTAATTAGACGCTTACAAATGAAAAGAGTATTTATGCTCGCTAGTTTGGCTATTAGCTTATGCCAAATCGGGTGTACTTCCAAAAAGGAAGAAAAGGAAGAAAAAGAAAAATTTACAGCGACCTCTCCGGTACAAATGGATACAACTATCCGTAAGGATTTTGTCTCCCAGATTAGATCTTTCCGAAATATTGAGCTTAGGGCTCAAGAGAAGGGCTATCTTGAACAGATTTTCGTTGACGAAGGACAATTTGTTCATAAGGGGCAACTACTTTTTCGGATTATGCCGAAGATGTATGAGGCCGAATACCGCAAATCTTCGGCAGAAGTTAATGTAGCGGAAATTGAAGTTCAGAATACAAAAACATTAGCTGATAAAAATGTTGTATCGCCCAATGAGCTCGCTATGGCTAAGGCAAAACTTGAGCAAGCCAAAGCTGAGGCAGCGATTGCAAAATTACATCTCTCCTTTACAGAAATCAGGGCACCTTTTGACGGAACCATTGATCGGATTCCATTGAAATTGGGAAGTTTGGTGGATGAAGGTGAATTATTGACGAGTCTATCCGACAATAGTGAGATGTTGGTTTATTTCAATGTTTCCGAACCAGAATATTTAAGTTATCAAACTAACGTCAGTAAACGCGGGGATACCCATGTAGGCCTTTTACTTGCCAATAATGAGTTATTTGCTCAAAATGGTCTTGTAGAGACCATAGAAAGTGAATTTAACAGTGAAACAGGAAATATTGCTTTTAGAGCGAAATTTCCCAATCCAAACCGTTTATTAAAACATGGCGAAAGCGGTAAGGTGGTGATGAACTTTCCGTTGAAACAGGTTTTAATTATTCCACAGAAAGCGACATACGAAATGCAGGACCGTAAATATGTGTATATAGTCGATAAGGATGGCAAATTAAAAGCTCGTCATATCACAATTGGTAACTCCCTACCAGATCTGTATGTGGTAACGAGTGGACTTCAAAAAGATGATAAATTTTTGTTGGATGGTATTCAGAAAGCGAAAGAGGATGATAAAATCAGCTACAGCTTTGTGCAACCTAAAGACGCCATTTCAAATTTGAAGTTAAAAACAGAATAGACCCCTTACACTTAAATTACTATGTTTAGTCGTTTTATAAATAGACCAGTACTTTCGATCGTTATATCACTGATCATTGTGTTTTTGGGTGTGCTTTCTATGGTACAGCTTCCTGTAACACAATTTCCATCTATATCGCCACCGAAGGTGAATATTACCGCCGAGTATCCTGGAGCAAATGGTGAGTTGATGATAAAATCAGTTATCATTCCGCTAGAGCGGGCGATAAATGGGGTTCCAGGCATGAAATACATGGCTTCTGATGCCGGTAACGACGGGGAAGCAAGTATCCAGGTGGTATTCAACCTAGGAACAGATCCGAATCAGGCTTCATTAAATGTGCAGAACCGTGTGGCTTCTGTCGTCAATAAGCTTCCTCCAATTGTGGTACGTGAGGGGGTGAAGATTACACGTGAAGAATCCAACATGCTCATGTACATCAATCTCTATAGTAAAGACAAGGAGCTTGATGGAAACTTTATGTATAACTATGCGGACATGAATATTGTCTCCGAATTACGTCGCGTAGACGGCGTTGGAGTGGCTAATATTCTTGGAACGCGCGAATTAGCCATGCGTATTTGGTTGAAACCAGATCGTATGACAGCCTACAAGATTTCTGCAGAAGAGGTGATGAAAGCCCTATCCGAACAGAGTTTGGAAGCATCCCCAGGTAAAGCCGGCGAGTCGTCGGGTATGACCTCTCAATCGTTCGAATATGTATTGAAATATCCGGGACGTTTCACGACAACTGAAGGCTATGGCAATATCGTGTTACGTGCGGGTGAAAATGGTGAAATGTTACGTTTAAAAGATGTTGCGGACATCAAATTCGGCTCAGCGATGTATGATATCTATTCTACACTGAACGGAAAACCATCCGCAGCGATTGTCTTAAAACAATCCTATGGAAGTAATGCTTCTCAGGTAATCCAAGACGTTAAAAGCAAAATGAAGGAATTGAAGGCATCTTTCCCTAAAGGGCTGGATTATGAAATTAGCTATGACGTTTCAAAATTTTTGGATGCATCCATGGAAAAGGTAGTCCATACTTTATTGGAAGCATTTGTGCTTGTTGCTATTGTCGTTTTTCTATTCTTAGGAGATTGGCGCTCGACCTTGATTCCAACCATTGCAGTGCCGGTTTCCTTGGTGGGATCATTTTTGTTCATGCAGTTTTTTGGAATTACCATCAACTTGATCACCCTATTTGCACTGGTGCTTGCCATTGGTGTAGTTGTAGATGATGCGATTGTGGTTATTGAAGCTGTCCATGCCAAAATGGAAGAGCTTCATATTTCGGCCTATAAGGCGACCAAAAAAGCGATGCATGAAATCAGCGGTGCCATTGTTGCGATCACCTTCCTCATGGCAGCAGTTTTTATCCCAGTTGCCTTTATGTCTGGTCCCGTAGGGATATTCTATCGGCAGTTTTCCATTACCATGGCAACTTCTATCATTTTATCGGGTGTTGTGGCATTGACATTGACTCCTGCACTATGTGCGATCATGCTGAAGAATAATCATGGCAAGGCAAGAAAGAAGTCCATTATCGATAAGTTTCTTGATTCTTTCAATAGATTGTTTGATAAGATGTCCAACAAATATGTTTACTTGTTGAAGGGCATAGTGGATAAGCGCGTGTTTACATTTTTAGTATTAATTGGTTTCTGTATTGGCGCATATTTCTTGAATAATTCTGTTCCTGCAGGTTTTATCCCCAATGAAGACCAGGGGATGATTTATGCTATTATTCAAACGCCGCCAGGATCGACATTAGAACGAACCAATTTAGCGGCCCAGACATTGCAAAAAGAAGCTGAAAACATTGATGGTGTACAATCGGTATCGTCGTTAGCTGGTTATGAAATCCTGACCGAAGGAACCGGGGCAAATACAGGTACTTGTTTGATCAACTTGAAAAGCTGGGAAGAACGTAAAGAATCCTCGCAAGAGATTATTGAGCAACTAGAGGCTGCTGCGAAAAATATTCCTGGAGCGTCTATCGAGTTTTTCCAGCCACCAGCCGTACCGGGCTATGGAGCCGCGGGTGGGTTTGAGCTTCGTCTTCTGGACAAAGCAGGTTCTGGTGACTACAAGAAAATGGAAACGGTAAGTAAGGATTTTGTGCGTGAGTTGAACAAAAGACCTGAATTATCGTCTGTATTTACCTTCTATAGTGCGAGTTTTCCGCAGTATATGTTACATATCGACAATGACTTGGCGCAACAGAAGGGTGTTACCATTGATAATGCACTGAATACGCTTTCGACTTTGGTGGGTAGTAATTACGAAACGAATTTCATTAAGTATGACCGCCAATATAAAGTTATGGTTCAGGCCCTTCCACAGTATAGAGCTTTGCCAGAGGACATTTTAAAGCTCTATGTGAAGAATGAAAAAGACGAAATGGTACCATTTTCAGCCTTCATGCATATGGAAAAGGTTTACGGTCTTTCTGAGATCACTCGGCACAATATGTATATGGCATCTGAAATTTCGGGCTCTGCCGCACCAGGTTACAGTAGTGGTGAAGCAATTCAGGTGATTAATGAAGTTGCTGCCAAAACGTTACCAAGAGGCTATGGCATTGACTGGGCCGGTATCTCCAAAGATCAGGTAGGTCGTGGAAATCAGGCAATTTATATTTTCTTAATATGTCTTGGTTTCGTTTACCTGATACTTTCCGCGCAATATGAGAGTTTTATTATGCCTTTTGCGGTGTTGCTCTCTTTACCAATCGGAATCTTTGGGGCATTTCTATTATTGAAGTTATTGGGATTGGAAAACAACATTTATGCACAGGTCGCTTTGGTCATGCTCATAGGTTTACTTGGTAAAAATGCGGTGTTGATTGTTGAGTTTGCCGCTCAACGGCATTCGCAAGGATTGAGTATCATTGAAGCTGCCTTGGACGGTGCAAAAGTTAGGTTTAGACCTATTTTGATGACATCTTTTGCTTTTATTGCTGGGTTGATCCCCTTAGTTATGGCTTCCGGTCCAGGTGCAATAGGAAACCGTACGATCGGTACGGCAGCAGCGGGAGGGATGTTGTTTGGGACAGTTTTTGGTATTCTGGTGATACCGGGGTTGTACTTTATCTTCGGAACCATTGCCTCCAAACGTAAGCTTATTAAACACGAAGATGAAAATCCATTAACTGAAGAACTTGATAATAATGACTAATCGCAGAAAAATACAATGGGTCATTGCATTTTCGCTTTCAGCAGCAGTGACGGGATGTAAAGTTCCAAAAGCGACGCAAATACAGGAAAATAAATTTGTTCCGCAGCAATTTACGGACACCGATAAATCAGATACAACAAATTCAGCATCTGTTAAGTGGCGTGAATTTTTTACTGATCCAAATCTAGTTGTATTAATAGATACAGCGTTGAAAAACAATCAGGAACTGAATGTTACGCTGCAGGAGTTGGCAATCGCAAAGAATGATATTCTTTTAAGAAAAGGGGCATTGAAACCTACCGTTGGATTACGTGCCGGTGGTGGCGTTGAAAAAGTTGGGCGATATACGAGCCAGGGGGCTGGTGATGCCAGTACGGAAATTGCTCCTGGAAAGGAAATGCCGGATCCACTAGGGGATTTGACAATTGGTGCGTATGCGAGTTGGGAAATCGACGTTTGGAAAAAACTTAAGGACTCCGAACAAGCAGCACTCAACCGTTATCTTGCTACAGTAGAAGGGAAAAATTTTGTCTTGAGTAGTCTTATTGCCGAAGTTGCCCGTTCGTATTATGAATTATTGGCATTGGACAATCAGTTGACCATTATCAAACAGAATATCGAGCTGCAGGACAATGCGCTGGCGGTAATCCGATTGCAGAAACAGGCTGCTCGTGTAACAGAACTGGCGGTTCAAAAGTTTGAGGCGGAAGTGTTGAAGACCAAAGGTATGGAATTTGAGACGCGGCAGCAGATCAAAGAAACTGAAAACCGTATTAATTTTCTATTGGGGCGTTTTCCACAAGAGATCAAACGTGACAAAAGCAATTTTGTCGATTTGATCCCGGCGAAAGTTCAGACAGGTATACCGAGCCAATTACTGAGCAATAGACCTGATATTCGTGAGGCAGAGTATGAGCTCGCTGCCGCGAAGTTGGACGTACAGATCGCACGGAAAGAGTTTTATCCTTCTTTGGAAATTTCGGCTGCTCTGGGCTTACAGGCATTCAAGCCTTCCTATCTATTTAAGATGCCTGAATCAGTTTTATATAATCTAATAGGGGAGCTTGCAGCACCATTGATAAATAAGAATGGGCTTAAAGCTGAATTTAATACGGCCAACGCGAAACAAATACAGGCTGTATATAATTACGAGAAGACAATTCTGAATGCTTACTTAGAAGTCTCTACACAACTTTCTAATATTGAAAACCTAGGGCGCAGCTACGATTTCAAAACAAAAGAAGTTGAGGTTCTGAATAATTCCGTGTCTGTGTCCAATGATCTCTTTAAATCGGCGAGGGCAGACTATATGGAGGTTTTAATGACACAACGCGATGTACTGGATTCAAAACTTGAATTGATAGAAACAAAGAAGCAGCAGCTCAATGCTGTTGTCAATATCTATAAAGATTTGGGAGGAGGCTGGAAATAAGTTGTTTGTTTGAATGGACCCCGCTAGGCGGGGTTCTTTTTTTATAAGTCTATGCAAACTTCTTTCTTGTGGAAATAGAATTAATGCTTATTTTTAATCCTTATTTAATCAATCGTATTTGTTTTATGGAATCACAAGAGTATGTTCTTATCAATGATGACGCTGAAAGGGGAGTATTTTATAAAAAAACCTATCTTCATGTTGCACTTTCGATTTTAGCATTTATCGTTTTGGAAACTTTGCTAATCAAATTGATCCCTTATGATTTTATCGTTTGGATGGTTAGCGGAAAATTTATTTGGTTGTTCTTATTGGGATGTTTTTGGTTGGGGTCCACACTCTCATCAAGATGGACACTTTCGCAAAGCCGTCAAACCCAATATTTAGGCCTAGCATTCTATATTGTACTGGAAGCAATTATCTTTCTGCCGATGATTTTTATGGCGGTATTTATGACCGAAGGAATTAGTGTCATTTATCAGGCAAGTATAATGACTTTGGCATTGTTTACTGGGCTTACTGTCGTTGCGTTTGTATCCAATAAAGATTTTTCATTTCTCAGGAATATCCTGGTGATTGGAGGCTTCCTATCTTTGGGGGCAATTGTTGCCGGAGCTATTTTTGGTTTTGAACTTGGATTATGGTTCTCGGTTGCCATGATTGCACTTGCATCCGGAAGCATACTTTATCAAACTCAAAATCTAAAGTATAGTTGTGGCAACGAACAATATGTAGGGGCGGCCTTACAGCTATTTTCATCAATAATGTTGCTGTTTTGGTACATTCTACGAATTTTAATGCGCAGAAGATAATTTTTTTTCGCTTTAAAAATAAGAAACGGTGGTTAAAGTAGCGTCTATTTTAATCACCGTTTTTTACTTGTAAATACCCGCTATTTTAATCTATTTTTTAAGTTTTTCAGACCCTGATCGAAGTCTTTATTCATATTCATAAATAAGTTCATGAAGTTCCATGGATAGGGCGATTTTCCTGAAATTCCCCAGGTCACTGAGGTTTGAGTAGGCGAGATCTCTTTTAAGATAAAATAACCCTTGGCCGGCTCACCCATCCCGAAATCGAGCGATGTTTCAATCGTTTCGCCATCGACGATTTTTGTAATAGTCTGTGAACCTTTACCAACTTTCTTACCATCCCAGCTGGATTTATAGCCGACTTGACCATCTACACCCTGTTCAGTTTTTTTCATTTCCGGGTCTGAAAGCTGCCATACACCAAAGTTATCTTGGTTCTTAAGCATTTTTACGTAGTTAAACACTTCCTGTTTTGGCTTATCGATCGTGATCTCACTTTGGGCCGAGAAGTCTTTACTGACGAAGATCGCTGTAATTAATGGGATAGCGATGATGATCGCTAAAACAATTAGGATTTTTTTTAGGATTTTCATAATCGTGCATTCATATTGGTTTACCTAATAAAGATAAAGGATAATCGGGATTTTCACAGAAAAAAACAGGAATATATTTAGAAATGAAAAAGCCTCTTCCAATATTGAAAGAGGCTTTTTTTGAATAAAACTTAGCACTACTTTAATAGTTCTAAATGGGTGCTGATACCAATTCTATTCCACGCATTTATGGTAATAATCGCCATAATAATCTGTGCAATCTCCTTTTCCTCAAATATTTCTTTTGCTTTTTGAAAAGTGCTTTCTGTTAATCCTTTTTGATGTATCAATGTAATTTCTTCTGTCATCTCCAACAAAATCTGTTCTTCCTTAGTGAATAGATCCGTTTCTCGCCAGGCATTTAATAAAAATATCCGTTGTGGCGTTTCACCATACTTTAGCGCATCCTTGCTGTGCATATCTAAGCAAAAGGCGCAACCGTTGATCTGTGAAGCACGTATTTTTATGAGTTCCTTCTGAATTGGGTTTAAAAAAATATCGTTGAGATATGTTTCCAATCCCATCATTGCCTTATAGGCCGTTGTATCTACTTTTGCAATATTAAATCGTGTAGTCATTGTTTTAAATTTTGATAGGACAAAGTTGCGATAAACGTGCATCACAAAACTTAAACTGGTTTAAGAACGGAGATTTTACTTATGAATAAAATCCAGCATACGATTGACCAACAAAGCGATCAGACTAGGCTGATACAATCAGGTAATAGTTGTCGGGGTCTCGTAGGATAAATTGATCCTTCAGAGAGTTCTCGTTGTAATGTATATCTTTTTCTATAACTGCATTTAGCAAAGTTGCATTTTCGAAAATTTGCTTTAAATTGTCTACTCTAAAGAATAATATGAATCCATTCCCGGCATGTATTTGATCCCGCATAGTAGGGTGATCATGTTCACCCCATTTGTGTAAACAGAGAATGACAGTTCCGTTATCCGTGAGAATTTCAAATGTTTCTCCTCCATGTTGACTGGTACAGCCCAAAAGGCGTTGGTAAAAGAGTGAGCTTTTGGGAACATTATCCACTGCGATGATTGGTTCTGTCCGTATCATGTTATAGTTAACTAGAATTTACTAAGGTTAATAAAAGAGGCTTAGTGATTTTTCTTTCACCAAATCTAATATCATGCGATAAGCGGCTACCGAGTTACCGTGTTGATCCAAGGCTGGACTATAGGCCCCTATACCCATTTTATTTGGTACACTTACTGCGATTCCGCCACCAACACCCGATTTACTTGGAAGTCCCACAGTTCTGGCATATTCGCCGCTAAATTCATACATCCCTGCAATAAGCATCTGTGATAAGATAAGCTGGGATAAATTGGGATTATTGTATTGTTTATTTCCGTCATAACGGATGCAATGATTTGCGAAAAAGAAACCTATTTTAGCCAAATCCTCAGCCGTTATTTCAATAGAGCATTGCTTAAAATAATTATTGAGCTTATCTTCACCTTCACCATCAATAAGGCCGTTGTTGCGCATTAAATAAAACATTCCTCTATTTCTATGACCAGTTTCCCGTTCAGAATTGTATACGGATCTACTGTAATCAATTTTCTCATTATTCGTTATGAAACGAATCATATTGCGTATTTTAATAAAGGGATCTTCACCAGTTCCTTTAATCAAGGATGTGGTTAATATTGCGCCAGCATTCATCATTGGATTGAGGGGCTTACCCGTGGTTTCTAAATTCGCAAAATGATTGAAAGGTTTGTCCGTGCCATAGTATCCCATCTTATTAAAAACATCTTGCTCGCCATTTTCCAATACGGCAACCATCAAGGAAACAATTTTTGAAATACTCTGTATTGTAAATCTTTGTTGTACATCTCCGATACTAACAATTGTTCCATCTGTATTTACGACCGAAAGTGCGACAGATGATGCATTGGCTTTACTTAATTCTGGGATATAATCAGCCACTTTGCCTTCTTTGAATGACTGTCTATGTTTATCCAATATTTTATCCAATAGTGCTTTATCAATGATTGTACTTTTAGCAGCCTGCTGGTTTTGAATATTGTTTTGAGCAAAGGCTACGGGAATTGATCCGCAACATATCAAGCCTATAATACAGGCTACCAACCTCACATTTTTTCTCATTTTTTAATTATTTATTCGTCCCAAAGATAGGGAACAGTGTATTAAAAAGAAAAGAGGTGCTAAATATGTAAATGTTAGCACCTCTTGGTAGGTCATCGTTTAGGCTGCATTTGGAGCTGCGTCAACATTCCAACCAGAGAGAATGCCACCATAAAAAAAGAAGGTGACATAGAAATTCTTTTTGCTAACCTTATCGGTTACAAGGTATTTATGTGTAACATCATAAGCATCTATTTTTTTATACTTTGATAATACTATCGGGCCTGCGGAAGGGTTTTCCGAGCGGACTATTTCTTGTATCTTTTGATTTATTAATTTCATAATACCCTCTTTTTTGAAAGGGTCATTTTCAATTTTCACATGCGCGGAGCGTATGAGGGTGCCATTATTTTGAGCTTTTCTTGCTTTTGCGGCAGTTGTATAGGCTCTGAATTTTTCCCTGATCTGAGGATCTTTTAAGCTATGGATCGTAAAAATAGAAATTCCCTGTGCACCATTATTTAGCGCCTCGTCCATATCGGTAAATATTTCCTCATTATTTTTAGCCATCAATCCACAATATAGGGTCGTATTTGCACCTTTATCCCGTACATTTTCTAGTGTGCAATCTCTTATAAAGCTGGGATCTTCTGTATAAAAATTGCTGTATACCATTGGAAAAACAACATCCAAATTCCACTTACCCCAATCTTGGCGCACCATACGTGATGCCATTTTGGGAGTCGGAAATGGAGATGCGGCCATTGTTTTACCATGGGAATGAACAATCTCTGCAATCATATTGGCGATATCTGTTATCTGATCGCAACGAAATTGGCGCCATTTGAGATCTTTTGATGGATCTTTTTGTGCACGAGGATCATAACCATATTGTTTTTTAAATTTTTCTATAGCAATGGGGTGGTATCCGTAATCCCAAGCGGGATACTCGCGATCTTGAACAATATTGTATTTAGGCCAAAGGGTTGTGGGGAGGACGACATCGACATAGCGATTGTAGTCAATAGAGATACCCTCCAATCCCTCAACTTCACAATAGGATTCTATTTTTTTACGGATATACTCTTTTACTCCAGGAACGACAGGTGACAAGAATTTATAATAACCGACGTATGCAGTGGTATCTGCGAGACTTTTTCCGTTGCGATTGACGCTAAACCAATCCGGATGTTCTTGGAGTATTTTATCTCTGTCGTGTTCCAGGTTCATCGTCCAAAGCCACGCGATAACTTGAATGCCATATTTTTTTGCAATGGGAATTGCTACACGATACTCATCTGGACTAGCTGCATTTAACATCACGCCATCGATTCCTAGATAGTTCATTTCACGGCAAATAGAATCAAAGTTTGTTTTGGCGTTGTAATCTAGCCAGGTCCAAAACATGGCAGGCTTTTCTTTCTCAGCGGCATGGCTTGTGGCTATTGAAAAACCCTGGACGATCAGGAGAAGTAGGTAAATAAAACATTTCTTGATTAATTTTTCTTTCATAATATTTATCGATTCTAAAAATTGCATACCATAATTTGCGCGCAAAGGTTTCAGTGAGTGCTATGACTCCTCAAAAGAACAAGCTGCGAATTTGAAAATTAGATTAGTTTGATGTTCGTCCGTGAAATTACATAAAAACATGGAATTTATCCGATGTCAATTTATAATCAGTCTGATTTTCTTTTAGTTGTTAAATTTTCTTAAAATAACAGAACATTTTCTAATGTTATCTGTTGTTACTGCAAGACTAAATCAAAGAAGTAACATTATTGACAATGAAAAGTGAGCCAGGCTACTGGTTAAGGACAAATTGTTTTTGATATGAAGAAACACTATATTCTATTTTTTGCAGCAAGCATCCTATTCCATAACCTCGTGAAAGGGCAAGAAGGAGGGGCTGACCAGCAAAGCAAAGCAGATTCTGTAAAACAAACCAAAGATGACACAACTTATCCCAAGCTTCAAATAAAAGGTTTATTTCAGGCCAGATATCTCGTAAGTGGGACAAAAGATGTGGACGTCAATGGACTGCATCACAGTGATGGTTCCGGCACGGACAATAACTTTATGGTGAAGTATATGCGCGTTCAAATGCGTGCACAAATTAGTAAACGTACAGAGGTGGCAGTTTTGGCAAATCTCGCGGATTTTAAAAGTGATCCGAAAACAAAAGTTCTCGAAAATGCTTATTTAAAATATACATTTAGTCCCAAATTGGCGATCACAGTAGGCCAATTTCGTCCTTGGTTTGGCATCGAGGAAACTTATCCTATTGACATCATCAAATCTTTGGACTGGTCGAACCAGTATCTTGAATTCGGTAAATTAGGTTGGGCAAGTTTTCAAATCGGAGTTGCTGCGACAGGCGAGACTACACTAGGCGATATGCCCTTTAGCTATTCCCTATCTGTGGTGAATGGGAACGGGAAAAATCAGGTAGTTGATAATGACAATGGCAAACAATATGCTACACGTCTTGTCTTGGGCCTTTCGAAGAAGTATAGTGTTAACTTAGGACTCAATGGGGGGATTGGTGAAGTTATGAAAAAACAGGTGCACGCATTGGGTGTTGATCTAACCGGAAATGTGAACTTTGGCAAGCGCTGGAATCTCGATATGCAGCTGGAAGCAAAACAGGCGATCAATCATAACCTGTATTATTCGTTGGACGAGAGTGCTCGTAGCTCCAAATTGAGCGATTACCTTGTACGTGGTATTTATTTCCTTCCAAACTTAAGATACGAAGTAAATTATTTCAATTTAAGCGCTTTCGAGCTATCTTGTCGATATGAATACATTGATCCTAATTATAAACTTAATGCAAATGGACGTCAAACTTACACACCGATGTTTGGCTTAGAATTTTTAAAAAATTATGGTGCAAGGATTCAGCTTGGTCTGCAGTTAGACCGGTATAAAAAGCAGACCGAAAATACCAGTGAATTCAATAAGAATTTATTTATTATTCAAGTACAAAGTCGATTCTAATCTATTAAATCACGCTTATTATGAAAGAAATCAGTATTAAAAATATTGCCATCACTTTTCTTGTGGCACTCATTTTATGGTTTATCCCAATACCGAAAGGAGTCAGTCCAGAAGCTTGGCATCTCTTTGCTATATTTGCAGCAACTATTCTTGGGATTATTTTAAAAGCAGCACCGATGGGTACCATGTGTATGATGGCTATAGCATTTACGGCGCTGACACAAGTCTTGGCCCCCGGAGATGCTGGTAAATCCATTACCAAAGCTTTGACTGGTTTTGGAGACAAAGTTATCTGGCTGATTGGTATCTCTTTCTTTATTGCTCGCGGTTTCATAAAAACTGGTCTGGGCAATAGGATTGCATTTCTTTTTATTCGCGTTTTTGGGAAAAGTTCACTTGGACTTGCCTATGGATTGGGATTAGCTGACGTCTGTTTGGCTCCAGCGATCCCTAGCAATACGGCACGAGGTGGTGGAATTATATATCCAATTATGAAGTCTATGGCTATTAGTTTTGATTCTGTTCCCGATAAACCAGAAACACATCGGAAATTAGGATCCTATCTAACTTTAAATAGCTATTATATGAATCTTATCGCATCATCAATGTTTTTGACGGGGACGGCTAGTAATCCAATGTGTCAAAAATTTGCTGCGAACTTAGGAATCGATATCACCTGGATGTCCTGGGCGATTGCTGGATTTATACCCGGTATTGTCGCATTTTTTGTGGTACCTCTTGTCCTTTACAAATTATATCCGCCTGAATTAAAAAAAACAGGTGATGCGCCAAAGATGGCGGCACAGAAACTTAAAGAGATGGGGCCTATTTCGAGGAATGAGTGGTTAATGCTTTTGGCATTCTTTATCTTATTGGCATTATGGATCTTTGGTGGTTCTTTTTCAATTGATGCTACAACCACAGCCTTCATCGGTTTAACGCTACTTTTATTAACCTCTGTATTGACCTGGGAGGATGTTAAAGCAGAAAAAGGAGCATGGGATACTATTGTTTGGTTTGCTGTTTTGGTCATGATGGCCAGTTCATTAAACGAATTGGGATTCATCGGCTGGTTTAGTGATTTAATTAAAGTACAGATCGGTGATTTGAGCTGGCAAATAGCCTTTCCTGTCATCATTCTTGTTTACTTCTTTAGTCACTACATTTTTGCTAGTGCAACTGCCCATGTTGCAGCGATGTATGCCGCTTTGTTGGGGGTCGGTGTTTCTTTAGGTATTCCACCTATGTTGCTTGCAATGATGCTCGGATTTTTAGGCTCTATCTATGGTGTATTAACACATTATGGTCATGGCCCTGCACCGGTATTCTTTGGAAGTGGTTATGTTGATTTAAAATCATGGTGGCTACGTGGATTGGAAATCGGTATTGTATTATTGGTGATTTACATGGGTGTTGGTGGATTGTGGATGAAGGTTATAGGTTATTATTAAAATTAAGATCTTATTATGTTATCTACTTTGTCAAAAAAGATGCTCATGTGTCTGACCGGATTGTTTTTAGCTTTCTTTTTGCTAATTCACTTTCTAGGGAACTTACAGTTATTCCTCCCGCAGGAACAGGCACATTTACAATTTAATGCCTACTCACATTTTTTGGCTGGCAATATCTTGATTAAGATTATTTCTTACGTGCTTTATGCCAGTATTATTCTGCATGCGTTGGACGGATTGATCATCACCGTAAAGAATAAAAAGACCGGTGCCCACTATGTTTCAGATCATCGGGGAAGAGCAAGTAAGTGGTATTCGCGCAATATGGGGATTTTAGGGACCCTGATCCTCATTTTTTTAGTTATCCATTTCCAAAATTTTTGGTACGTGTACAAATTTGGCGCTCCTCCACTTGATGAACGCGGTAACAAGGATTTATATGTGCTTGTAATCGAGGTTTTTCAGCAATGGTGGTATGTTCTTATTTACGTTATATCTATGGTTGCGCTCTGTTATCATCTTATTCATGGGATTCATAGTGCGATTCGAACTTTAGGCTTATTCCATCCCAAATTTGTTAAATGGTTTAAGATTATTGGCATCAGCTATTCGGTCATCATAAGCATTGGTTTTGCTTTGATGCCTATTTATATATTTTTTACAGTTAAATAAGGGGGGAGAAGTTATGACATTAAATTCAAAAATACCGGATGGACCATTGGATCAAAAATGGACCCGTTATAAAAAGACTGCCAAGCTTGTTAATCCTGCAAATCGTAAAAAACTGGATGTTATCGTTATCGGAACCGGACTGGCGGGTAGCTCCATAGCGGCTTCTCTAGGGGAGATGGGGTATCAAGTAAAATCCTTCTGCTTTCAGGATAGTCCGAGGAGGGCGCATTCTGTGGCTGCTCAAGGTGGTGTAAATGCCGCAAAAAATTATAAAAATGACGGGGACAGTGTTTATCGTATGTTTGTTGATACGCTAAAGGGCGGAGATTTTCGTGCCCGTGAGGCCAACGTCTATCGTATGGCCGAATGTTCGCTCAATTTAATCGACCAGGCAGTTGCACAGGGTGTTCCTTTCGGTCGTGAATATGGAGGCTATCTGAACAATCGATCTTTCGGAGGTGTACAGGTAAGTCGTACATTCTATGCGAGAGGTCAAACTGGACAGCAGCTTCTTTTGGGAGCGTATCAGGCACTTATGCGTCAGGTCGGCAAAGGTGCCGTACAGCTTTTCTCCAGACATGAAATGCTCGACATCGTTGTAATAGATGGAAAGGCCCGTGGCGTTATTGTTCGAAATCTTGATACAGGGGAGCTTGAACGACACGCTGCACATACCGTTATATTGGCAACCGGAGGGTATGGTAAAATTTATTATCTATCGACCCTAGCAATGGGCTGTAATGGCTCTGCCATTTGGCGGGCACACAAGAAGGGGGCATTAATGGCCTCCCCGAGCTGGATTCAGATTCATCCAACTTCGTTGCCGCAGTCTGGCGATTATCAGTCTAAATTAACACTAATGTCAGAGTCGTTACGTAATGACGGAAGGATTTGGGTTCCCTTAAAAGAAGATGAGAAGCGGGAACCAAACGCTATTCCTGAGGAAGAGAGAGATTACTATTTAGAACGTCGTTATCCGGCATTTGGTAATCTTGCTCCAAGGGACATTTCATCTCGAGCGGCCAAAGAACGGATTGATGCTGGCTTTGGGATTGGTCCACTTAAAAATGCTGTTTACCTTGATTTTGCAAAAGCTATTAGAGAACAGGGGAAACAGAAAATACAAGAGAAATATGGTAATCTGTTCGATATGTATGAAAAGATTACGGGATATGATGCGTATAAAGAACCGATGATGATTTCACCTTCCGCGCATTTTTCAATGGGGGGATTATGGATAGATTATGAGCTGATGACAAGCCTGCCGGGTTTATTTGCGTTAGGTGAAGCTAATTTTGCAGACCACGGTGCAAATAGATTGGGTGCCAATTCCTTACTCCAAGCCTCTGTGGATGGTTATTTTATTGCACCCTATACGATTGCAAATTATTTGGCAAACGATATTCACACGGGCAAAATTTCTACAGACCATATTGAGTTTGAACGTGCAGAGGTAGGTGTTCGTGCGCAAATTGATCGATTTTTAAAGATTAAAGGCAGTAAAACCGTAGATTATTTTCATAAAACACTGGGTAAAATACTTTATGACTATTGCGGGCTCGCGCGTAATGAGAAAGGCCTCCGTTATGCTATTGTGGAGATTAATAGGCTGAAACAAGAGTTTTATAAAGATGTTATTGTTAGTGGTGAAGCCAATACTTTAAATACGGAATTGGAAAAAGCTGGACGTGTAGCCGATTACTTTGAAATTGGAGAATTGATGTGTTATGATGCGTTGACGCGGAACGAATCCTGTGGGGCACATTTCCGGGAGGAATATCAGACTGCAGATGGAGAGGCATTACGGAATGACGCTGAATACCAGTTTATTTCCGCTTGGGCCTGGAAGGGAGAGGGACAAGAACCTGAGCTAATTCGGGAACCATTAATTTTTGAAGAGATACAACCAACTGTAAGGAGCTATAAATAAATAGAACGATTATGGATTTACACCTTAAAATATGGCGGCAAAAAGATCGCAACGCTGCAGGAAAATTAGTTACTTACACCTTAACTGATCTCAATCCACATATGTCGTTTTTGGAGATGTTGGATACCCTAAATGAACAGCTTATTACGCATGGAGACGAACCTGTAGAGTTTGACCATGATTGTCGTGAAGGGATCTGTGGGCAATGCGGTATGATGATCAATGGCATCGCACATGGACCTCTTAAGCATACAACCACCTGTCAGCTGCATTTACGTTCATTCAAAGATAATGATACGATTCTTATCGAACCTTTTCGATCAGCAGCATTTCAGGTTAAAAAAGATTTGAAAGTGGACCGTTCGGCATTTGACCGAATTATTTCTTCTGGGGGATTTGTATCCATCAATACTGGTCAAGCCCCGGACGCGACAGTGATTCCTATTTCTCATGAGTTAGCTGAGTCAGCATTTGACTCAGCGGCCTGTATTGGCTGTGGTGCTTGTGTTGCAACGTGTAAAAATGGTAGTGCTGCATTATTTACCTCCGCAAAGATTACCCATATGGCTTTGCTTCCACAGGGAAAAGAAGAGCGCAGTGAACGTGTTTTAAATATGGTGAGACAAATGGATTTGGAGTCATTTGGTCACTGCACGAATACAGAAGCCTGCGAGGTGGAGTGCCCACAAGGTATATCGGTTTTGAATATTGCGCGCATGAATTTTGAATATAACAAAGCACTATTTTTTAAAAAGAAATAGAGACCAACTGTCGAAAAAAGTGGCACGATTGTTTCTTATATCGGATTTATAATAAAAACTGAAACCATAAAAAGAGGTGTACGGGATTGTTGAAAGTTACTAACCTTATCCCTGAAAGTAGGGATTTGTAAGATTTTATGGTTAATAAATAGGTTTTTGTAGTAATTTTGAAAAAAGAAATTCATTAAAGTTATAGCGATTGATATGAAGTGTAGTAGGTTGTTTGTGGTACTTTTCATTTGTAGTACAATGTTTAATGTAACCGCATGTAAGGATTTTTCAAACAAAGTCTTGGGGAAAGGCGAGCTGAAGGACACACTTACGGAAAAATTGGTTGTCAAGGAAAAAATACCACATTTGTTAAATAGGTGGGATTCACTTCAGAAAAATCAGATTCAATTTACAGTAGATAGTTTGCATCCTGTTCCGATCAAACAACAAAAACGAGAACTTAAGGATTCCCTGCGGAAAGCATTTGATACGTATCCAAAACATATCTACCTGACTTTCGATGACGGACCATTGATTGGTAGTGCCTTTATTGATTCTATTGCGAAAGAAAAAAACATTAAAGTGAGTGTATTCTTGATTGGTAAGCACGCTAATATGAGCAAAGGGAGGAAACGCGATCTTGCCCGTTATGAATCCAATCCGCTTATAGCCTGTTATAATCATAGCTATACACATGCAAACAATCAGTATTCTCGATTTTATAATAACCCCCAAAATGCTTTTGCTGACTTTGAAAAGAATGAAAAGGATCTCAATCTAAAACATAAGATCGTTCGACTTCCGGGCAGGAATATTTGGATATATGATGATGTTCGTAAGATCGACCTTAAAAATGGATCCAGCACCGCCGATCTATTGCATAAGAACGGATATACAATTTATGGTTGGGATGTCGAGTGGCGGCTTAATAGCATCACTGGTGCACCTATACAGAGTCAGGAGTCTACTTTGTCACACATTCGTAATTATATGAACAATAAAAGCTCAATGGTGCCTAATAATGTTGTTTTCTTAATGCATGATGATATGTTTCAAACGCAAAAGGGACAACAGGAGTTGTCTTCTTTAATAGATGCATTGAAAAAAGATGGTTATCAGTTTGAATTTATGCAAGATTATCCGATTAAATATTAAATAGGATTGTTAATTAGCTTCAATTCATAATGAAGAGTTTGGTTTATGAAATAACACCAAACTCTTCTGGATAATGGACAGTGCCCTGTATACCTTTTAAGGAATTGTCTGTTAGTTCTTTTATCATACAATTTTCATCAGGAACATCAAATGGAAATTTTATACCATAGACTGATGCGGGTACATATCCAAATTTAGGATAATAGTCTGCATGTCCGAGAACAACTACCGATCCAAAACCCAATTCTTTTGCCATCTGATGGGCGCCAAGAATTAATTTACCGCCAATTCCTTGTCTTTGAAACTGAGGTAGCACAGCGACAGGAGCCAAGGCAAGAGAATCGAATGATTTTTGATTCTCTTTATCAATAATCTGTGCCTTTGTCAGGAGAATGTAGCCGACTATTTCTCCTTCAACTTCTGCTACCATTGACAGTTGTGGTATAAATTCCGCTCTCTTTCTTAGTTTTTCTACTAAAATATGCTCTTGATGATCGCTATACTGTTCGTTTTCAAAAGCGACTCGGATCAGTTCGAATACAATAGTTGGGTCACTTGACTTTTCTTGCCTAATTTTTATATTCATCGTTTTGTTTGTAGATACAACTATTTCTCTGCTATTAATAGATCCGTATTGAGCTTTATTGTTTGTACATACATAGTTGTTTTAAAAAAATCAATTATAGATCTAATTATAATGGATAAAGATGCATATTATTATTTAAAAAATTGATAATATACTTTCGATATACTAGAGTTCACTTTTCTTGTAAAAATTTCTCTTAAAGACGAGCTGTTAGGTGTTTTTGTCCCAGGTATCATCCTCATAAGGCCGGATTATACATGATACAAAAATAAGGTTAGCCAGTTTGCTTTTTCAAACAATTCATTTTCAATTGATTAATGTTAAAATGTTAAATAGTGTAAAATTAACACTTGCTTTGTATATTTATTTTTGTATTTTCATGTCAGATAAACAATTATAAACCACTTCTGATAAGACGCCTAAACCGATATGTCTTTAAGGGGTAAAAAAATAACTAATTAAATACAAAATTTAAACAATTAAACAGTTTTTATGATTAACTGCCATTATTTCTCAAATCAATGGAAGAGAGCGTTTTGGACTGGATCATTGTGCTCTTTAGTGGCCCTGAGTCCTCAAATCGTTGATGCTGCTACCCTCGCAAGCTATGGAATTCTCTTTCAACAGGAGCTAAGTGTTTCTGGAACTGTACATGATGAAACAGGAATGCCGATTCCTGGAGTAACAGTATCTGTAAATGGAACAAGTCTAGTAACAAAAACCGACAATCAAGGTAAGTACAAATTGGATAAGGTCCCTATGAATGCGATCATTAATTTTCGTATGGTGGGTAAGCAGTCCATGGATGAATCTGTAAAAGGTCGGCATGCGATAGATGTCACGCTTTTGAATTCGGAATCCAATCTCGAAGAAGTCGTTGTTGTTGGTTATGGAAAGCAACGTAAAGAAACTGTTACAGGTGCTGTAGCTACGGTTAAGGGAAGTGACCTTGCTCAATCTCCGGCATTGAACGTTTCCAATGCATTAACAGGACGTGTCCCGGGAGTTACAGCGACCAATGGGAGTGCTGAACCTGGATACGATGGCTCCAATATCAAAATACGTGGTACAAATACATTAGGAAATAGCAGTCCTTTAGTCGTTATCGATGGGGTTCCTGCACGGGAAGGCGGGATCGACCGGATCAATCCCCGTGATATAGAAAATATCTCGGTTTTAAAGGATGCATCCGCTGCTATTTATGGTGCCCGGGCAGCAAATGGGGTTATTCTTGTGACGACGAGAAGAGGAAAGACAGGTAAGCCACAGTTTTCTTATACTTTTAATCAAGGTTATTCCCAACCGACTGTAATACCTAAGTTAACAGATGCCTCGCAATTTGCGGAGATCCGAAATGAGTTGGAGATTTATAACCTACCTGTTGAAGAATGGTCCGCCGCTTATACGGCAATAAACAACAAAGGAAGCTATAATAAAAAGGATGGTGAGGTATTGGATGCTCCATTTAAACCAGAAGATATCCAAAAGTTTAAGGATGGATCAGATCCCTGGGGACATCCAAATACGGACTGGTATAAGTCGACATTAAAAGATTGGTCACCCCAACAACGTCATAATTTGCAGATCAACGGTGGTACTGAAGATGTTAAATACTTGATGTCTCTGGGTTATCAAAACCAAGATGCCTACTATAAGAACTCGGCGACAGGTTATAAACAGTATGACCTAAGAATTAATCTTGACGCCAACATCAGTCAATATGTTAAAACCCAATTTGGCGTTTTGGGTAGGCAGGAGAATAGGAGCTTCCCGACAAAGAGTGCGGGTACAATCTTTAGGATGTTGATGCGTGGAAATCCGACACAACCAGCAATTTGGCCTAATGGGAAACCTGGTCCAGATATTGAAAATGGTGAAAACCCAGTAGTTATTACGACTAATGCAACTGGTTATGATAGAGACAAACGTTACTACTTCCAAACAAATGGGCAAGTGGATATTACCAATCCTTGGATAGATGGGCTTAAATTGACATTGAATGCGTCCGTTGACAAGTATGTGAAAAATCAAAAAACATGGGTTACGCCATGGACCTTATATTCTTGGCAGGGGGCTTATGAAGCGGATGGTACAACGCCTTTGCTGGAGGCAGGCAAACGAGGGCCCGCTGATCCGAATTTAAATCAAAGCAATGAAGATCAGTTAAATATTTTACTTGGTGGAATTTTGAGTTTTGAACGGAAATTTGGCGATCATCAATTGAATGTTATTGCTGGTGTTAATAGAGAAACCATCAACAATGATAAATTCAGTGCTTATCGGCGCTATTTTCTTTCAAATATGATAGATTATCTATTTGCTGGTGGCGACGCCGAAAAAAATAATGATGGGACTGCATGGGACAGAGCGCGTTTAAACTATTTCGGACGCTTCGGTTACAATTACAAAAGTAAATACATTGCGGAGTTCCTTTGGCGCCGGGATGGTTCTTATATGTTCCCTGCAGATTCTCGTTATGGTTTCTTTCCTGGAGCGATGGCAGGATGGGTAGTGTCGGAAGAAAATTTCTGGAAGGAGAACATTCCTGTTGTTAATTATTTTAAAATACGTGCCTCCTATGGTCAGATGGGTAATGATAATATTTATTATAAAGATCAGCTACAAGAGTATCAATATTTCTCGACCTATTCATTTGGAAACTATGTAATTAACGATCAATTGATGAAGACGCTATTTGAAACTCGTGTCCCAAATGAGTTGATTACTTGGGAAGTTGCCAACAATTATAACCTTGGTTTTGACTTTCAATTTTTCCAAGGAAAGTTAAATTTTGAGTTTGATATTTTTAAAAATAGACGTAATTCCATTCTATGGCAGCGAAATGCCTCAGTTCCTCAAAGCACAGGTATGACACTACCGGCTGAGAATATTGGTAAGGTGGATAATAAAGGTTGGGAGTTTAATCTGGGTTATAAAGGGAAAGTAGGAGAACTTGGATATACCCTTGGTGTTAATGGAGGCTATGCTAAAAATAAAATTATCTTTTGGGACGAGGCCCCAGGTGCCCCAGCATGGCAGCAAAGCACTGGTAAACCAATCAAGACGGATATTTATTATGTCTATGATGGCGTATTCCGTGATATGGAGGATATTGCCAACAATAAATTGGACTATAGTGCAATTACAAAAACCCTGCGTCCCGGCGATATGAAGTATCAAGATTTTAATGGTGACGGAAAAATTACTCCAGATGATAAAGTCAGACGAGACAAAAACAGTGACCCAACATTCCAGGGCGGGTTCAATTTTAGCTTGAGCTATAAAGATTTCGACCTTTCGGTCTTATTTCAGGGGGCTACAGGTGGAGAGATCCGTGTCGGGACAGATGAATCGGGATCAATTGGTAATTTCCTTGAAGAATTTTATGAAAAACGTTGGAGCATTAGCAATCCAAGTAGTGTCTATCCCAGGTTGACGGACAGAAGTAATCAATATTACTCGTACAATAACACTTATTGGATGCGAAGTACAGACTATTTGCGGTTGAAAAATGTGGAGGTCGGTTATAATCTTCCTTCTAGTATTTGTAGTAAAATTGGTATAGGATCCTTACGAGTATACGCCAATGGCATGAATTTAATCACTTGGAGCAAGATCAAAATGTATGATCCAGAAGCTGTTAATGCTTTGGGACAATATTATCCACAAGCGAGATTAATCAACGCAGGGGTACTATTATCGTTTTAGATCATCTTAGGTAAAAATTTAATGAAGTAAAAAAATGAAAAAAATTGTAAACATATCTGTTTTATTACTCGTGCTGTCATCTGCACTGCAATCTTGTAATGACGACTTTGTCAATACAAAGCCGCTTAATGAGATCCCTGATGAGACAACATGGTCAGACGCGGCATTATCCGAAGCCTTTGTTACCGAAATCTACAATGGTTTTGGTGTCGGCGGATTTTATGAGCAAGAAATGGCATCCATGACAGACGAGGCTTTATTTACACATCCAAATCGTGGAATAAATACCGTCACTGAATCGCGGTCTAATCCGGCAGATCAGGGTTATATCATGGATACCTATGAATATGGCCGTATGTATTCACGTATTAGGGCAGCAAACATTGCGATAAAGAACCTGGTTGAGCCAAAATTTGATAAAGGGAAAGCGAATAAATTACTCGGAGAAGCCTATTTTTTTAGAGCGTACTATCATCAACAATTGTTGCGTTTTTACGGTGGGGTTCCTTTAGTAAAAAATGTAAGCCGTCTGACGGATAACGATTTTATGGTTTCAAGAAATACCTATGAAGAATGTGTCAATGCGATCGTGAGTGACCTTGATAGTGCTTCACTTTTATTAAAAAGTGCTACTTTTATCAAAGGTCGTGTAAGTGAGACAGCTGCATTAGCTTTAAAGTCTAGAGTACTATTATATGCTGCTAGTGACCTTCATGATGCAAGTAAAGCAAAAGCAAAGTCTACTTTGTTAGCTGGATATACAAATCCTGAATATTTAATGTACACCAGCGGTAACCAAACCGAGCGTTGGACGAAGGCAAAAAATGCTGCTAAAGAGGTACTAAATCATAGTGAATTTGCGTACAAACTTGACTTAAGTGCTGCAGAATCATCAGATAATGGTACGGCAAATTACATGGCTTTATCCTTAGGTGGTGGAAGTAAATCGGCTGATGCGTCAGCTATAAAAGATTTGATTTTAGGAAGGTTTTTTATTGATGAAAAAGACGAACGCGGAGGATGGGTAGGGCGTGACAACGGACCAAATGGTTATCATAACTGGGCAGGAAATACACCAATTCAGCTTCTTATTGATGATTATGAAACGCAATCTGGTCAACGATTTGATTGGTCCAATACCACTATGGCTGCTAACCCATATCAGAACCGGGACCCACGATTAAAAGCAACCGTACTTTATGATGGTGCTGATTGGAAACCGAGGACAGCTGATGTGAAAACAAGAGATCCTTATAATCAGATCCAGACTGGTCAATATGAGATTGTAAATGGACAAGGACAAAAGACGATTCAGTTTGGATTAGATACAAGAAAGAGTCCTATTGAAGACTGGAATGGCTCTCGAACAGGTTATTATATTCGTAAATTTACTGATCCAGATCCCGCGATGGAAGACCAAAATACAAGACAACGTATTCCTTGGCCATTGTTTCGTTACACGGAAGCTGTATTGAACTATGTGGAAGCTTGCATCGAGTTGGGCGAAGATGCAGAGGCTAAAACTTGGCTAAATAAAATTCGTTTCAGAGCAGGTATGCCTGCTATTACTGAGACCGGATCTGCATTAAAAAATCGTTATAGAAATGAACGTCGGATAGAGCTAGCGTACGAAGAACATCGCTTTTTTGATGCTAGACGTTGGATGATTGCCTCTGAGACATTAGGCCGAAAGGCGAATATTATCAATATTACGGGAACACTAAAAGATGGTAAAAAAGTAACCATTTATAAATATGATCCGAGCAATTACACGTATAAATACGTGGTAACCAATATAGATCCAGGAATTGAAAATAGAAGTTGGGACGACAAAATGTATTTTACCTCTATAAACAGAGATGAGATAAACCGAAATACTAAACTGATTCAAAATCCGGGTTATTAGTATTTAAAGAAGCTGTCCAAATGTACAGTGCGCCCAGAAAATGTCTAACTTTTTGGGGGCACTGCATTTTTTTGGACAGCTTTTTTTGCGGCTAATTTTTAATATGTTTTGAGTAGGTCCAATTTTAGTAATTATGCTGTATTGATAAGCGATACGAATAAGTTTCAGAATATGCTGCTAAGGCGGCAATATGCCTTAGATACCTATTGTGTTCGGACCTGCTTCGTACCTGCTTCGGGGCTGAACATATGAGAATCGCCTATTGTCCAATTCCTGACCGGTATTTTCCTGTTCGGAGACTGGTCAATATCTGTTCAGCATCTGTACAGGATCTGTTGATGATCCGAAGCAGGTCCGAATATGGTACGAAGCAAAGCTCTACCGGCTCGCTTATTGCAGGTATTTTTCACCGGATTTCACCATACCGCTTTGGGTAGGTTGAAGCTGTATCTGCTATTCAAAGATAATGTCCACAAGACGGGTGACTGACTTTTCGGACATACTGATTTTATAATTACTTTTTCTTCCGATTTATATTAGGCAATAGCCCTGTAACTATTCCGATTAATGGAAGATAAGCACAAATATTGAATACATATTCGATCGACGTTCGATCTGCAAGCCAGCCCAATACAGCCGAACCAATTCCCCCCATACCAAAAGCGAAACCAAAAAATAAACCAGCAATCATACCAACCTTTCCCGGGATGAGTTCTGTTGCATAGACCAGGATAGCAGAAAATGCAGAAGAGATAATAAGGCCAATTAAAATAGCGAGGATAATCGTTACCCCCAGACCTACATGCGGTAATAGTAAGGTGAAAGGTGCCGCGCCAAGAATCGATACCCAAATAATTAGTTTACGACCATAACGATCTCCCAAAGGACCACCTAAAATGGTTCCAGCCGCAACTGAAGCAAGAAATATGAATAAGTAGATTTGAGATTCTTGGACTGAAATATGGAATTTATTGATCAGATAGAAGGTAAAATAACTGGTCATCGAAGCCATGTAAAAGTATTTGGAAAAGATAAGCACCAAAAGAATAACAAGCGCAAATATCACTTTTGACTTTGGCAGATCCGATTTTAGGGCACTTACGGAAGCAGTCTGTGTTTTGGGTTTGAGATGTATCTGATACCAGTTACCGACATAAGTAAGAATCATAACGGCTACAATGGCTAATACACCAAACACACCGATGTATTGCTGGCCCAATGGGATAACTATAAGCGCCACGAGCAGCGGACCTATGGCACCACCTGCGTTACCGCCGACTTGGAAAATTGACTGTGCGAGACCTTTTTTACCGCCGGAAGCTAAATGGGCAACTCGAGAAGCTTCGGGGTGAAAAATGGACGAGCCCATCCCAATCAGACTAACAGAAAGGAGGATATAGATAAAGTTTGATGCAAATGAAATGCATATCAAACCTGCCAAAGAGAAAAGCATACCAATGGCAAGCGAGCGAGGTGTAGGCTTTTTATCCGTATACAAACCTACAAAGGGTTGCAAAATAGAGGCCGTAAGCTGAAAAACCAGCGTGATTATACCAATTTGCGTAAAACTAAGAGCATAATTTGATTTCAACATGGGGTATACTGCTGGGATGACAGATTGAATCAAGTCGTTGAGCAAATGTGAAATACTAATTGCAAATAGGATTGGATAGACAGTCTCGGAACTTTTCCAAGCGCCACTTGGATTTAATGATTGTGTTTTCATAAAGGGATTATTCATCAGGTCATCTGATGTTTTAATTGATAAAAATAGAGTATATTGAGATTAATAATTTGCATATGCTACAGGAAAATTACAGCTGTTGGATAATTCGGTTAGCAATATCAATAGCTTTTTTCACTTCTTTATCTTTGATTGCCAACATCAGTTCCTCGTGTTGCTGTTGTGAAGTTAAGAAGGGGACTGTATCCTTATAAATAGTCATGAAGAACTTATTGACATGTTCAGATAAGGTTGTATATAAGGCGGTCAAAATACTATTTCCACATGATTCAGCAATAGCACTGTGAAAGGCAATATCAGCATCCACGCATGCTGTCAAATTTCCCATTTCGGCGTATTTAGCTCTATTTTTGAGCGCTTGAGCCATATCTTTGAGACCTTTCGAAGTACGATTTAAGGCTGCTTTTTCAATAATTCGCAACTCTAACACGTGTCTAACTTCAAAAATATCATTAAAATTGGCTTTTTCAATTTTTGAATCGAGAGCGTGATGCCCCGTACTACTTTTGACAAAAGTACCAAGACCTTGTTGTACATTTAGATAGCCTGATTGACTTAAATACTTGACTGCTTCACGAATGCTGGATCTGCCCACAGCAAATTGTTTCATCAATTCCGGTTCCGTAGGAAGTTTAGATTCTACCGGAAATTCACCTAATTTGATTTTTTCTTCTATTGCTGCGGCAACTTCCTCAGCCAAAGATCTTCGTACGATAGCTTCAGTCTTCATATAGTCATATCATCTGATGATTGCAAAGGTAATAGAATTTTTTGAATTCTTATTCATTTTCAAAAATTTGATCAAACTAACCGAATATTGTTATGACCATATCAGATATTTATTATAGGTTTTACGTTATTGAATTTATTGGCAGCTTTAGGTTAATTAACAGAGGGCCTAGTCCTCCAATGTATTTATCTAAAACTTAGAAACATGAAAAAATTAATGATGAGCGCCGTAGCTTTGGCTTTAATGTCATCTGCAACTTTTGCAAAAACAGCTCCAAAAGCAGTCGACAACAACGTTGTTGAAAAATCGACGATTTACAAATCGCAAACTGAAAAAACTAATTTGAAAGTCGTGAGTGAAGCTAAAGAGATCAAGCTCGGAAAGTCACGCACGCTATGTAGATTGACGATGAGTATCTATAATACAAGTGGTCAGTTGATCGAAACTCAGGTTCTTACATACACCAGCTATGGAGCCAATGATATGTATTATAGCAGCTGTGGGGCATGGTTTAGCGCTACCATTCAGAATTATCAAAACTATTATGGTAATCCCAATCACTAAGTATTAATTAATGAAACAATACAACGGGGGCCAGTATGCCCCTATTTATATTTTCCCGCAACACAAGCAAAAGAAAACTTCTTTTTACTACAACTATGAAGGTAGCTGCTGCATGCGAACATATGATGAGGCAGACAGGTGACGATGTTAGAAAATCGAGGTTCCATTTAGCAGATTAAATTGATCGTATTCGGACATTTGATGTCCGAATACGATCAATTTCTCTTACAATATTCTTTTATAAAGCTGTTTTACAGTTATTTATGATTTTGGCAATAAAATTGGCACTAGAGGTCAATGAAGAATTACAAAGCGAGCGATTGATAGGAGAGACGTTTCGTATTACCATTTACATGATCATAAATAAAATGAAAGCTTTACCAATTACTGGAATTTTTGCGATACTAGTATCGACCGCATTTGCTCAAACGGCCCAACAAAGAAGAAATGAGATTTCTCATGTCGAATCCAGTTTAATACCTCCTGTTCGTTTTGAGGGTGAACCAACCTGGAATATTATATCGCGTATGGAATTCTATCAGGTTCCAGGAGTAAGCATTGCTGTAATAAAAGACTCCAAAGTATTATGGAGCAAAACTTATGGTTTTGCCGATCTCGACTCGAAAATCCCTGTCAGGTCAAATACCTTATTTCAGGTAGCTTCCATGAGCAAGCCTGTAAGTGCATACGCTGCGTTGAGAGAAGTTGAGCTTGGCAAGTTGGAATCGAATGTCGATGTGAATTTGTACCTCAAATCGTGGAAAATACCTAAAAATGACTGGACCAAAGGGGAAAATGTTACACTCAAAAATATCGTTAGCCATACTGCGGGACTTACTGTAAGTGGATTCCCGGGGTATCGGATAACAGACCCAATTCCTACAGCTGTTGAAGTATTGAGTGGTCTAAAGCCAGCTAATACACCTATGGTTTATGTTGATAAACTTCCTGGCTCAAATTTTCGATATTCAGGCGGTGGGTATACGGTACTTCAACAGATGCTCGTTGACATTGAAGGAAAAGATTATGGCAGTATTATGGAAGAAAAGGTCCTCTCACCTTTGGGTATGAAAAATAGCACTTTTGCCCAGCCTCTTCCTGAATCGAAAAGACAATTTGCGGCGACGGCTTATACGATGGATGGCAAAAAGGTGGAAGGAAGATATCATGTCTACCCGGAACAGGCGGCTGCGGGCCTATGGTCGACAGCAGAAGATTACGCCAAATTCGTAATCGATATTCAACGGACCTTAAACGGCAAAAGTAGCATTGTTATTTCTAAGAAGATGGCAGAAGAATTTACAAGTCCTTACATAGAACCTATTATAGGATTAGGTGTCTTCTTAGAAGATTATAACGGCTCATCCTATTTTTGCCATGGTGGCTGGAACGAAGGCTTTAGCTCCTATTTTATTGGAAATAAAACAAGCGGTGATGGCGTAGTTATTCTTACGAACACAAACAAACCTGAGTTTATCAACGAACTTGTCCGAGCGGTTGCATTAACTTATCAATGGCCCAATTATCTAGCTCCAATAAATAAAATTTTGCCACTAAGTCCTCAAGAACTGCATGACAATAGTGGACGTTATAGATCTGGAAAATATGGTGTTATAAGGGTCTATAATCAAAATGGCAAGCTAATGTCAGCCCAAAATCTAGACAAGCCTGTAGAATTGGTTAAAGTGTCGGCAAATACATTTGCTATGCGAGATCGAAACGTAAACGTAATATTTTCAAATGATACCGAAAGCGGTCAATATGAGCTTGTACAGATTTTGCGCGATAAAAAGATTTATTCCAGAAATCCGAAAGTCAATGCAAATGACCGGACTCCGCTGGAGCTTATTTTAGAAGGAAATTTCGAGGATGGATTAAAAGCTTATCAAAAAGCAAAAGAACAGGATAGTTCCAATGATTTGCTTTCAGAAGGTTTCCTGAATGGCGTAGGTTATGAACTGCTCAATCAGCATAAAATAAATCAAGCTGTTGATATATTTAAGGTGAATACGATGCTATATCCTAAAAGTGAAAATGTTTATGATAGTTTAGCGGAAGCCTACCTGAAATCAGGACAAATAGATAGCGCTAAGGAGAATTATCGAAAAGTTTTTGAAATTAATCCTAAAAATGAAAAAGTCAGTAAGATTTTAGAAACGTTATGACACAAATATAATGAGTTTTTTTTTGCTAATTTGCGACCATGTCAAATCAAGCTAATAATTATCGATTGTTTTCCAAGGAAATTCTCTCACTTTGGAAAAGCCAGGATGTATCATATATTAAAGTAGAAGAATTATCCATTGTTGAAGGAATCACTTTTTTTGAACTTATACCAGATTCCGAACTTTTGGATGAAGGTGGGGTAGAAACACTCTATGCTATAGATTCTGAAGATGTGGAAGATATGTTGGTGTTTAGCAAAAATATTCGTTTTGTTGTCCACGACATTTATTTGGATGAAGATTAAGTAAATTAGCTATTTATGATCGACAATTCAAACGGTATTGTCGATCATAAATGTACAGCATTAGGCTGATCTAGGGAAAAACTAACTTCTCATATTCAATCTTTCTTCCTGAAGATCTAGTAAACGAAGGTGTTTTCGAATGATCTCTTCGTCCAATAAAAGTTCCTCACGGTTTTTATTGATAAGCCAAATGCGCTGGGTTTCGAGGATATCGATATAGATTTTACGGTATTCGGCGTAATTAATGATGATCTCGGAGCTCCGCAGTTGATTTTCATACTTCTGTAGTTGATCCTTCAAGGTCGGAAAACTTTCAACTTTGTCCGCGTAATCCTTACGAATCTTATCAACGGCGACTTGAGCCAGTCTGTTCTGAATTTCATAATCGATCTCCTTTTCGCTTCTTACAAAATCTCTATCTACTAATTTTATTTTTCTTAATATAAAAGGGAGCGTCAGCCCTTGAACAAGTAAGGTTAACAGAATCACCACAAATGTGATAAAAAGAATAAGGTTTCGTTGAGGGAAAGGAGATCCATCAGCTAAAGTTAATGGGATGGATAGTGCAGCTGCCAAAGAAACGACACCACGCATTCCCGTCCAGCCGATAATCATTGGCGTTTGCCAACCCGGTGATTGAGCATCTGCAACCGTTATAAAATTTCTCATAATCAAGGTGGTAATTACCGCAGCATACCCTGCAAAAATTCGTACAAGAATAAGGACTATTGTAACGGCTACTCCATAGCCAATAGCAGTAGAAATATTGGTATCACCCAATCCGGAAACAATTTCTGGTAAATCTAATCCGATAAGCATAAAGACGATGCCATTCAATAGAAAGCAGAAGCTTTCCCATACGGTTACTGTCCGGATCCGGGATGCACTGCTCAAAAAATCGTGACTACGATAAGAGAGAAATAAGCCGCCACTGACAACCGCAAGAACCCCAGAAGCGTGGAGCTGTTCCGCTACCAAATACATCGAGAACGGTGCAATAAAAGTTAGCAATATATCTGTATTGGAATCGGTTGGTAAAAGTTTGTGCATTTTCAGAAAAACATAGGCAATTGTCAGTCCGATTCCCACGCCACCAATACACATCCAAATAAAGCTTCCGGCGGCTTGGTACCATACATATTGGCCAGTAGCTGCAGCAATCATTGCAAAGCGAAAAATTATTAATGAGGAAGCATCATTCAATAAACTTTCACCTTCCAGTATGGACGCCAGCCTTTTTGGTACCTTCACGAATTTTAAAATTGCACCGGCACTAACCGCATCAGGAGGGGAAACTATTCCACCCAATAGAAAACCGAGCGCTAAAGAGAATCCTGGAATAAAATAGTTGGCAAAAACGGCAACGGATAATGCTGTAAAAAAGACGACAACAAACGCAAAGCTGAAGATAATCCGACGCCATCGCCAAAGTTCTTTCCAGGAAGTTGACCAAGCTGCCTCGTAGAGGAGTGGCGGTAAAAAAATAATGAATATCAATTCGGGTTCTATCTTTATAGGAGGAACTCCCGGTATAAAACTTATTACAAGTCCCGCTAATACGAGTAAAACAGGGTATGCAACCTGAATTTTCTTCGCCAGCATGATCAACATAGTGATTAGTAGGACTAAAAAAAGGTAAAACTCAAAATTCTCCAACATATGTAAATTTTAGGTACATAAATATAGATCAAATTTCTAGAAATATTTAAACTAGCTTGGCGGTATTCATGCTTGCCTACGAATTGCTACACGCAAATCATCTACCAACTGGATAATTGAAGACAACATGTTTTAACTTAGATTCCTATGGTAAATCTTCCTAAATTAGGCAAAATTTGTCTTTGGCTTTGCCCTAAGATTTAAAATATTGGATGGCGTCACTATAAACAAAGCTTCGTCTTTTAGGAGTTTTTACTTAAAAATCTTGTTTAAATAGCTGCATAGGGCTATATTTTAGGAGTAACAACGCGAAGTTGTCAGAATACAACGATAAGTAGCATAATTACAACTGGAGGTATTTCTCTTTTCGCCATAATTACAGATTACCCTGAATATCTTTGTGACGTTGAAAACCATAATAGACAATAATTATGAATAACAAAAAATTAGGCAATAAAATTGCCAAGGTGCGCAAAGAGAGAAATATGTCGCAAGCGCAGCTCGCTGAACTTTTATTCGTTAGCCCCCAAGCGGTTGGAAAATGGGAGCGGGGAGAGTCTCTGCCAGACTTTATAACACTAAACAGGCTTACGGAAATATTCGCAGTCGATCTAAACTACTTCGCCGAAAATTCAAAAATAGAAGATAGTGAACGAAGTCGAAGGGTAGTAATTGGAACGCTAAAGGAAAAGGCCGAAAATTCTCTAGAAGATGCAAAATTTTCTATTACTGAGCAAAAACAGTTACTGACTGATTTTAGCGGTAATACGCTAGCCGAAACTAATTTTTCCGGCGTAAATGCGCCAAAGCGAAAATTTATCGGAAGTGAACTTCGTGGTTCAGACTTCAGTACTGCAGATTTCACAGCAAGCATTTTTAAAGGAAGTGATATTCGCGATGCTAATTTTGATTCTGCAAACCTTACGGACTGTGCATTCTCCGCTAGCAATATGACAAATGCAAATTTCAGCAAGACTATCCTAATAGGTACAGAATTCTACGCTTCGGAATTGAACAATACTAAATTTAATGGTATAAAGTTGACTGACGTAAAATTTACAGCATCGGATCTCAGAAGAACTATTTTTGAAGACTGTGAATTTAATGGTGTTAGCTTTAAGTCTTGTGATATGAGAGGCATAAGCTTCGATGGGCAAGTTTTTGTGGATGTAAAATTCGATAATGCAGACCTAGCAAACAGTTCATTTAGCGGGGTGATTCTTAGAAATGTTTCCTTTCGACCAACCTTTGCGCTTACGAATAAATATTATAAGAGTATTAAAACTATTGATTTTGACGGAGCATCAATGGACAAATTAACCTATGCAGCTCTGAAGGGAGTAGGCGTATCGCTTGAGAATATTGTCCTCCTATAAACAACACTGTACATACAAAGGGCATGGTTCTGCAGGTATGAACCATTGCCTAAGTATAGTTACTATACCAATAAAATCCATCAATTTTTGGGGGCTAAAATAGGAGAGTCATTAGTGCAGAATCGGAAAGCTGAATCATTTGAAATCCAAAATACGCTAGACTAAATTATCAAAGAAAAATTGGGAGACGAGTTGTATTCACGATTTCTTTCATCACAAAATAACTTTCCATATGTCTGATTCCTTTGATTGTTGCCAGTTTATTAAAATTGAATTCGTGATAGTGATCGACATCCCTAACCATGACCTTTATTTGATAGTCAAATGCGCCCGTTACGTGAAAACACTCGACTACTTCTGGAAATTTTTGTATCTCTTCCATAAATAACAAGGCACTTTCATTGGAATGTTTTTCCATACTGATGGATACGAGCACCATTAGATTAAGATCAAGTTTTTTTCTGTCCAGCAGAAAGACTTTCTGCTTAAGAACAGAGGTTGCTATTAATTTCTTAATACGTTCGTATACGGGAGTCATCGATAAATTAACACGGTCAGATATTTCCTTGTTACTTATATTAGCATCCTGTTGCAACAGGTCCAGAAGCATGAGGTCTTTCTCATCCAATTTCATGATCGTAGTGAATTAAATCTAAAAAAAGTATATCTAAGACTATAGTTAGATCGTATAAACTAGTAAATGATATCTAACCATATTTTTTTACTAAAATAGCTATAATTACAGATATATAACACTATCATTTAAACTACATGTAGTAAATTTAGATTAGTTAATTACTATCAATTTACCAACCTAAATAAAATTATGAGTGAGCCTCAATTAAAAAAAGTCCTTGGTCCTGTTATGTTATGGGGATTAGGTGTAGGCTATGTTATCTCGGGAATGTATTTTGGATGGAATCTCGGTTTGGCGGAAGGCGGCACATTGGGATTGGCCATTGCTACAGTATTCGTTATTATCATGTATCTTACATTTACCTTCAGCTATACAGAGATGGCTTGTGCGATTCCTAGGGCTGGCGGAGCCTTTGAATATGCCAATCGAGGACTGGGCAAGCATTTGGGATTTGTCGCCGGTATTGCACAAAATATCGAGTTTGTTTTTGCTCCGCCTGCCATTGCCGCTGCTATAGGTGCTTATCTACATTTACTGCATCCTTCGGTTGACTATCTTATTTTTGCGATTGGGGCCTATGTGATTTTCACTTCAATGAATATACTGGGGGTTAAGCTCGCTGCTTCATTTGAATTGGTTGTAACTGTTCTTGCGGTTATTGAATTACTTATATTTGCAGGCGTTACATTTCCAGCTTTCGAATTCTCTAACCTTGAGCACAACGCATTGCCCAATGGGTTCTCTGGCATTTTTGCTGCTATTCCGTTTGCTATCTGGTTTTTTCTAGCTATTGAAGGTGTGGCCAATGTCGCTGAGGAAACTATCAATCCACAGAAAAATGTATTAATCGGTTTTGGGTCGGCCATAGTGACTTTAGTTGTGCTTTGTATCATTACATTTTTATCGGCGGTGGGTGTCGGCGGTTGGGAGGCTGTTGTGTATCCTGCCGGAAGTACTGAACCGTCAGATTCGCCTTTGCCCCTTGCTATTGCACACGTCATTGATAATCGCCATATTCTTTATAAATTACTTATAGGTGTTGGCCTATTGGGTCTTATAGCCTCATTTCATGGTATCATTCTCGCTGGTGGCAGAGCTACCTTCGAGTTTGGGAGAGTGGGTTATGCACCGTCGATTCTTGGAAAAGTACATCAACGATTTAAGACTCCGGCCAATGCACTTTTAATCAATATGGTTATTGGCATCATAGCGTTATTGACCGGGAAGACCGCCGGCATTATTACCATCGCATGTTTTGGGGCAATCTGTCTTTACATTATATCCATGTGGTCATTTTTTGCCTTGCGAAAAAAGGAGCCTGATCTGGAACGCCCATTCAAAGTTCCGTTGTATCCGCTGTTTCCGGCGATTGCGTTGATTATTGCTGTTGTGTGTCTCGTTTCAATGATATATTATAACCCATTGACAGCTCTATTATTCTTTGGGCTTGTCATCTTATCATACCTTTATTTCCTAATCTTCCTTGACAAGGACAAAACCATCGAATTATGATAACTAAAAATGAAATTATTTCCAAACTAAAAGCATGCACAAGTACTCACGTTAAAGTTGCTGTTGCAGATATAGACGGGGTCTTACGTGGAAAATTCATGCATCGCAATAAGTTTATTTCTGCACTGGACAATGAATTTGGATTTTGTTCGGTGGTATTTGGATGGGATGTTAACGATCAGGTTTATGACAATGTGGAAATTACAGGCTGGCATACGGGATACGGCGATTTCCCGGCACGCATTGATGGAAATACATTTCGACAGATTCCCTGGCAGGAGGATATTCCCTTTTTTCTAGCTGATTTTGAATCTCCGCTTTCTCAGGACCAAAATGTGTGTCCAAGAGCTCTCCTTAAAACCATAATTTCACAATCGGAGACTGCTGGATTTAAACCAATTTTTTCACAGGAATTTGAATGGTTTAATTTCGTGAAAGCTAATGATGCCTCTTCCCAAAATAGTTTTAGAGATATGACACCAATCACATCAGGTATGTTTGGCTATTCTATCTTACGGATGTCCGACAATTATGGCTTTTTTCAGGATCTTTTAGCCATGCTCGAAAGATTCGGCGTACCTCTTGAGGGTCTACATACGGAGACCGGGCCAGGTGTACTGGAAGCTGCTATCCAATGTAGTGATGCCCTTGAAGCTGCTGATAGGGCTACGCTCTTTAAATCTGCCGTTAAAGAAATTGGGAAAAAACATAATATTACCGCAAGTTTTATGGCTAAACAGACAAAGGATTTACCAGGTTGCAGCGGCCATGTGCATCAAAGTCTTTGGGATCTCAACAAACAGAGTAACCTCTTTTATGATAAAGAAGATGAACTCGGAATGAGCCAGTTGATGAAGCATTTTCTTGCTGGGCAATTGTTTTGTTTACCTGATATTCTACCATTATTGGCGCCTACTGTTAACAGTTATAAAAGGCTGACTGAAGGAGCATGGGCACCTACAACACTGACCTGGGGCATAGATAATCGTACCACAGCGCTCCGCGTCATCGAAGGTGGTCCCAAAGCCACACGCATTGAACATCGTGTTGTCGGTTCAGATGTGAATCCTTACTTGGCCGTAGCAGCATGTTTGGCTAGCGGGTTGTACGGCATCAAACATAAATTGCCATTGGACAATCGACATACTATCGGTAATGGTTATGAAGATCTGCAACACGGCGTATTACCAAGAAATCTTTACGATGCGACCACTCGAATGGCGCAATCGCAAATAGCATCCGAGTTGTTTGGCCAAAAGTTTGTCGATCATTTTTGTAAATCAAGGTTATGGGAATGGCGACAATTTTCAGCGCAAGTAACAGATTGGGAAACAAAAAGATATTTTGAAATTATATAACTGAACGATGGATACAGCAAAAATTTATGGTTTTAATTTTCCTACACCGATCCGTTTTGGTGCTGGAGTGATCGACGAGCTCCCAGGCTATTTATTGGCCAATGGACTTAGTCGCCCTTTATTGGTAACGGATCCGACTATTGCCGAACTGCCATTTTTTAAGGAAGTTCAACAAAAGTTGATGAACAAAGGGATCGACGTTATTGTCTTTCATGATTTGCACAAAAATCCAGTAAAATCTGATGTCCTCTTGGGAGGAGATGTCTTTAGAGGGCAAAATAGAGATTCAATTATTGGCGTTGGCGGTGGAGCAGCACTCGACGTAGCACGGGCAATTGCCTTGCGCGCAAATCACCATCGTGATTTATTTGATTACGACGATCTGATCGGAGGCGATATCTATGTGACCAACGAGATACCACCATTGATTACTGTACCTACGACCGCTGGGACTGGGAGTGAGGTGGGCCGTAGTGCTATTATTTCAGAAGATGAAACCAAGAAAAAACGAATTCTGTTTAGTCCGAGATTGATGGCAAAAATTGTATTTGCCGATCCTTTGCTTACAATGGACCTGCCACCGTTTATTACGGCGGCAACGGGAATGGACGCACTTACCCACAATATGGAAGCATATTTGGCCAAAGGGTACCATCCGATGTGTGATGGCATTGCGCTTGAAGGAATGGCCATGGTGGCTACTTCGATTGAGTGCGCTACAAAAGAATCTGACTTGCAATCGCGCTCTAAAATGCTTTTGGCATCATTGATGGGAGCTGTTGCATTTCAGAAGGGATTGGGAGTCGTTCATAGTTTAGCGCATCCGCTTTCTTCGCTCCTCGATACTCATCATGGACTGGCCAACGCGGTGAATCTTCCTTATGGCATGCAGTTTAATTATGCGGGTTTTGAAGACCGTTTCGATAAGATGGCCATGGCTTTGGGGCTTGGCAACAATGCTGGAGACAAGGTTGTGGACTATCTGTTTGATCTCAATGTACGTTTGGGACTGCCTACACAGTTATCCGCAATTGGCGTAAAAAAGGAACATTTGCAACCTTTATCAGAACTTGCGCTTGCAGATTTCTGTCACCCATCGAACCCTAAGCCTGTTAGTAAAGCAGATTTTCTTGCAATTTATGAAACCGCATACGAAGGAAAATGATATGTTAAAAATCGGTATTAGTGCCTGTTTTTTTTATCCAGACTCCGAGAGGACGGTCTTTGGCCACAAATCACTGAGTTATATGGAGAATGATATGGCTCGATGGATAAGTAAAAAAGGTGTTCTTCCTATATTATTGCCGGATCTTGAAGAATCATTATTAGCGGACATCTTACAACAGATGGATGGTATAGTTCTTCAAGGTGGAAGCGATATAGCTCCTCAACATTATGGCGAAGAACCTATCGGCCCCTGGAAAGGGGACCCTTATCGGGATCAATACGAGCTAAAGATATTGGATTATGCCATCAGAAATCATAAGCCTGTCTTAGGCATCTGTCGGGGATTTCAGTTGATGAATGTCTATTTTGGAGGTACAATGTATCAGGATATCGTTAGTCAGCTTCCTCATTCGGCTGTTCATCGCTCAGCGAGTTTATATGATACAATCAATCATCCGGTCCATATAGTGCCAGGAACACTTTTTGACAGACTATATGGCCATGTTGCCGATCCATTGGTCAACACGGTACATCATCAGGCTGTTAAGGATCTTGGCCGAGATCTCGAAGTCTATGCGCGCTCGGAAGACGGATTTATCGAGGCATTTGGTTATACCAAAGAAGCGGCCGGGAAAGTTATGGGTGTTCAATGGCATCCCGAATTTTCCCAAACACAGAAGGGAATACTTTTAGATGAAAATTTGATTTTTAATGTTTTTATTGAACATGCAAGACAACATAGAAATTAGAAATCCTGCAACGGACGCTGTAGCGGCAACGTTGCCTTCCACCACAACAGTTGAGTTGGAAAATACACTATCCGTACTAAAGCAAGGACAGCACAAATGGGCAAAAGTTCCTTTAAAGGATCGTTTGGAGTGCATCATACAATTTGGGCAGCTGATCTTGGCAAATAAACAGGAGCTTGCAGAGATCCTTACCAAAGAAACGGGCAAACCTATAACACAATCGCTTAATGAAATTAACGGAGCACAGAACCGCATCGAACATCTCCGGAAAAATGCTGAAATATGGCTTTCTGAAGAAGTTATTGTGCGTGATGGCGCTACGCTAGAACATATTCGATATGAACCACTTGGTGTAATTGCCAATATTTCTGCATGGAATTTTCCTTATAATGTCGGCTTCAATGTTTTTCTCTATGCCTTGATTGCGGGCAATGCCGTTCTCTATAAACCTTCTGAATTTGCTACGCTGACAGGCTTGCAGTTTGCAAAATATCTTTATCAGGCAGGCGTACCTGATAATGCATTTCATTGTGTTGTAGGAGATCGACGGATTGGCGAACATATCTTATCATTGCCATTGGACGGCTATTTTTTTACTGGATCCTATAAGACAGGAGTGCATATTGCCAAGACCGTAGCACATAAATTAGTTCCAGTCCAGCTTGAGTTAGGCGGGAAGGATCCGCTATATGTCACTGAAGATGTCAAAGATATAAAACAGGCGGCGGTGTCGGCAGCTGAGGGCGCTTTCTACAATAATGGGCAGAGCTGTTGTGCTATTGAACGCATCTATGTTTCAGAACAGATATACGATCAGTTTGTCGAGGCATTTATTGAGGAGGTAGCGTCCTATCAGGTCGGCGATCCATGCGCTGAAGATACATTTATTGGCCCTTTAACCAGAGCTGCTCAACTGGACGTTCTTGAAGAGCAGGTGAAAGACGCCCTTGAAAAGGGAGCAATACTACGGTTGGGTGGACATGCATTGGAAGGTAAGGGATACTATTATGCCCCAACTGTATTCGAACATTGTAATCACAATATGGTACTTATGCGTGAAGAGACTTTTGGTCCGTTGATAGGTATACAAAAGGTATTTTCAGACGAGGAGGCAATAACGCTGATGCAAGATACGACGTATGGCCTTACTGCAGCAGTGTTTTCTTCCGATCAGGACAGAGCAATGAATATCCTTGGCAAAATGGATACAGGAACAGTATATTGGAACTGCTGCGATAGGGTAAGCCCTAATGTACCTTGGTCTGGGCGGAGAAATTCTGGTTTAGGTTCAACTTTGTCGGCTCAAGGTATCCGGGCATTTGTTCAGCCTAAAGCCTATCATTTAAGACCCCTATAATTCATATCTATTTTACAGATATAGCCCATTATGCCGATAGTTCATCGGATAATGGGCTATCCCATTTATGCGATGTTATAAGCCTAGATCCATGAAAATATTGAAATCATATTATCCTCTTAAAGAGCTATTCAAAATGAAGGATGAGTGCGTAGGGATTATTAGCTCGCCTCGTGGTAAAGCTGTCACCAACGCGATTTATGCCGATGAGATAGATACGCAAGTCGTCACTTAGGAGATATAAACTGAATGAATTCGCTAAAAATGCTTGAAGACTCTCGCAACATTTTCTATTTTTGTTACAAACAGAAAAGAGATGAGCAATGAAGTGACAGGTTTGAAGCGAGTAGCCACACTATGTATATTAAGGAATAAAGATAAGTTTCTATTGCTAAAGCGCCTTAAAGAACCGAATAAAGATATGTATGTTCCCGTTGGTGGGAAATTAGACCCGTTTGAAAACCCAGATGATGCAGTGGTTCGTGAGGTCATGGAAGAAACAGGAATCCATATCACTTCAAAACAATTTTGTGGCATGTTAACCGAAACTTCACCGGTCAAGTACAATTGGATCAGCTACGTATATGTATCCGATATCGAATATGTAGAGGCCCCCTATTGTAATGAGGGTGACCTCGAATGGATCTCTGCAGACGAACTGGAATCTATTCCGACTCCTTTAACCGATCTTTATATTTATGATTATGTGGCTAAGGGAAAACTGTTTGCTTTTAATGCCGTATATGATTCAGACCTAAACTTGACCGGGTTATGGGAACAATATAATGGCATCAAGATCAAGTAAACTACTTAAATTGAATTAAAATTAGAATGATTATCAATAAAACTGCCATTAAAGTCATTGCATTCGATGCAGATGATACATTATGGGTAAACGAACCATATTTTCAAAAAGCAGAACATGATTTTTGCGCACTGTTGGAAAATTATCTTCCACAGCATGCAGTATCAAAAGAATTATTTGAAACAGAAATGAATAACCTGTCCCTCTATGGGTATGGTGTGAAAGGCTTTATTCTTTGTATGATAGAGACTGCCAACCGGATTTCGGCTGGACAGCTATCGCTGAATACAATAAACAAAATCATAGCGATTGGACAGGATCTATTAAAGATGCCGATTGAATTATTGGAAGGTGTCGAAGATACGCTGGTAAGGCTTAGTGCACATTACAAATTAATTGTAGCCACAAAAGGTGATCTTTTGGATCAAGAAAGAAAGCTAAAAAATTCGGGGCTCCAAAAGTATTTCCATCATGTGGAGATAATGAGCAACAAGAAAAATGAGGATTACATAAAATTATTGAACAAAATTGAATGCTCCGCCGAAAATTTTATCATGATCGGAAATTCAATCAACTCTGATGTGCTGCCAGTATTGGAATTGGGAGGGCAGGCAATACATGTCCCTTACCATGTGACCTGGACACATGAGCAAGCTAATTATGAGATTAAACCAAGCAATTTTCTTCAGGTAGAAAGTCTGAATCAACTGCTACCGATTCTGCTTTAATCGAAAATGCGCATCTAGATGCGCATTTTTTCTACCGACTGTTCCCCTGCAAAGAGCTGCGAAACAATTAACTGATTTCTTTTGTTATTCATTAGTACAGTTAACCTTTCACATGGCAATAATTACGAAATATCTATTTTTCTTTTTACCTCTTTTAATTTTAAGCTGTAAGAGCAATCAGCAAAAAGGGGATACTTTCTATTTTGGTGGAAATATTGTAACGATGGAAGATGATTTACCTCAAGTAGATGCTTTAGTATTAAAAGACGGGAAGATTCTTTTCGTTGGTAACCGGAAAGATGCAGATCCCTATATAGGAGAAAATACCAAAAAGATCGATTTAAAAGGAAAAACTTTATTGCCTGGCTTTATTGACGCCCATGGCCATATCACTTCAAGAGCAGGAATGGAACAGGCAATAGATCTATCTCCAAGTCCATACGGTACCGTTAATTCAATACCCGATCTTCAAAAGGCTCTATTAGCAGTTATTAAGCAAACAAAACTAGGTGCGTCTGTTCCAGTATTAGGAAATGGCTATGATGACGCCATTATGCGCGAGCATCGTCATCCGACTCGTCAGGAATTGGATGCAGTCAGTACGACAAATCCCATTATTGTCATTCATGCTTCTGGTCATGCAAGCGTTGTCAATAGTGCGATGTTGAAGTTATTAGGTATTGCCGAAAATGTGAAAGACCCCGAGGGAGGGCATTATGGCCGAAGCCCTGATAATCGACTAAACGGTAAGCTGGAAGAAAATGCCTCTTTCGCCGCGTTGGTGAAGTTAACGGATATGATTCCCAAGCCTAAACAGGCAAAAGATGAACTATCCCAATCCCTAAAAGATTTTGTCAAAGCGCAGGACGAATGGCTTAGTTATGGTCAGACAACAATCTGTGATGGACGTTCGATGGGAGTGAGTGTTGACCTGTTAAAGGAAGCCGCTTCGAAAAATCTTTTAAAGGCTGACGTGGTTTATTTCCCGGATTTTGAAGCAAACAAAGCCGAATGGAAATCCTTTAAACCCAATTACATGAAGTACGAAAAGCACTTGAAATTTGGTGGATTTAAATTCTCGGACGATGGTTCACCTCAAGGGAAAACAGCCTGGTTGACAGAACCATACCTGATTCCCCCAGAAGGCCAATCGGCCGATTACAAAGGCTTTCCAATTTTTTCAGACGAGACCCTCTACAATGATTTAAAAACAGTGTTTTCAAATCATATTACAGCGCAATTACATGTTAACGGCGATGCGGCTATTGATCAAGCACTTCGTGTGATCGGCAAATTGAAAACCGAAGGAATTTATAAGCCTGAGCTTAGGGCAACCTTGATACATGTGCAGAACAGCCGACCTGATCACATCGCCAAGATAAAAGAGATCGGTGTTATTCCTTCATATTTTTCGTCCCATGTTTATTTATGGGGGGATTGGCACTATCAAAGTGTTTTTGGCGCCAAACGTGCGGCGTTTATTAGTCCAGCTCAATCAGCAAAAAAAGCAGGAATATTGTTTACCATCCATCATGATAGTCCTGTAACACCTCCCGATCTAATGACTGGGGTGTATGCTGCGGTCAACCGGACGACACGTTCTGGTATGTTATTGGGCCCAAATGAACGAATTGATGTAAGGGACGCACTCAAAGCAATTACGATCAATGCTGCCTATCAGTATCAGGAAGAAAAAGATAAAGGCTCTCTTAAAAAAGGAAAACTAGCTGATTTGGTTATTTTGGATCAGAATCCCTTAACAATTGACCCCAAAAAATTACGGGATGTCAAAGTAGTTGAAACTATCAAAGAAGGAAAGACAGTCTTTAAGCGAAATTGATCAATCTGCAAATCAATAAATAAAGACATCATTGTAAACCACATTTTAATTCGTAATTGTTTGGGAGAAACCCGCTATTATTGTATGTTTTTGCCATTCCCTTGGGAGGATGACGCTAAGTAGAAGTCCTCGTTTTCAAGAGGACCAAATGTTGAAATAAAGTAGGAGAGTTGCATAACGATACAGTAGCATCAAATCTTCTTCTTTAAAAAAAATATAGCGAATAATAAATCGCCGCATGCAAATATAAAATGGTCTTTAACTCTTGTGGCATGTGGCCTATCTTTATAAGATAATCAGTTCAAAATTTCGTTTTTAAATGAATTGATCTATTTTATCATGTGATGCAAGGAAGTTCATCTCAGATAGAATCCTTCTCTTACTAAAATCAAGAAATAAATATGAAATTGATGTTGATATTTCTTTTTTCGATAAACTTTGTTTACGGTCAATCTATACCAAATTTAACAGTAGGTTATGGAGATAAGTATGATAGCCTTCCTAAATTAGTATTCAATACGGCTACAATAGAAGACTATCGTAAAGCAATTAGCTCCAATAATATTGTCAATAAAACTCCTACTGTTGAAGGAAAAAACCTTTTGATTCAAACTGGCAAAGGCGAGTTAAAGTTCAAGAAATATAGTTTTTCAGCAAATCAGGGTGATGGATTTCGGGGCTGGGAGTATAAGGGCTATCTCCGCCAACTCAAAATGCATATTCTCGTAAGCAATCATGTTTCCGAATCACTAGGTTTTAGCGATTTGGTTTTACTCGATAGCGTCAACGGTACTCAGCAGACAATTGCTTCAATTGGCGACGGTGCAGTTGAAATACCTATTCCTTCTCCCAACGGATATTTTCTTGCTTACTATTACAATCAGGTATATACTTCGAATAGCTGCTTTATTGGGGTTCTTGCCGTCCATAATGGAAAAGCTCCTTTCCGAATCAAATTTTATGAATACAACAGTTTTGAAACGGACAATTGGGCCGTGGAAAATATCAGATGGGTCGATAATACGACAATTATCATAAAAGCTTATACGCTTAAGAAAATTGACAATGAAAACAGCAAGCAGTTTGCATACTACACAGCCCGATTAAGCCAAGAAAACGCCAAGTAAGTTATAGTGACTTGCTGATCACTTGAGTAATAACGTATCAATTTATTTAATTAGGTAAAGTAGATACTACTTTACCTCTCAAAAACTTTATGAAAATACGACATAATATCATCATTTTAACTGCTGCAATTTGTTCTTGTAACAACCCTAACATACACCAACAAAAACGAGATGTGAAGCAATCAGAGCATCCTATTGACAGAGAAGTAGCAACCTCTCAGCAGCAGATAGATATAGTTCCTACTTCAAATACTACGAATAACGATAGAGCTACGACATCAATAAAGTTCAATGAATTTGTTGTTTCGATTCAAGGAATGGTCATTTTTGATCCAGAAAAGATGGATCAGCTACAAAGGGATACGGTAGAGATCGATGCAGAAGTCGGACAAAGCATCGAGGGAAATTATATTTCTATTTTAAATGACCAGATTAGTGATTTGAAGGTGGAACAACGCTATGAAACCAGCGTAACTATTATGAACGAAGGGCCTCATTGTGATCTTACTGATTGGAAACATTTTAACTCAGACTGGAAGTCTTTAAAACAAAATAGGAATGGACTATTTTTTAGTGAAGAATATACCGATCAGGACTATCGAGCCTTTCCCAGCGTGTCTATGGACGAGTTGAGACAAAAAGTAAAAGAGCGTTGTGGTGAAGAATGGTTTAAACTTTTGGCTAAAGTTAAATCGCCAACAGAATATCCATCAGCAGTCAGCGTAAGCCGGTATTTTTTACGGATCACATGTCGTCGTAAAGACAACGGTAAAGAACTTACCAAATTTATCATTATCAAAACTCCTATGGGATGTTAGTAGTTTAGTTGCTGAATCACAAAACTACGATTTTCCAAGTTATAAATCTATGCGAAGGAATTATGAGAAAGTAATGTACCTTAAAAAGAGTCCGTATTATTATAACGATGGTTTTATTATTTTTGCTACCGATTGAACCAATGAAATACCAATTCAAGAACACAACGATGAAATTAAGCCTATTGACTAAAGCTATTTTTACTATAGCATTCTTATTTTTAACAAAGAATAATATTTTCGCTCAAACCAAATATCAAAATGATTTTTACGAGTTTTGGTCTGACATCGATAAACATTACGCCTATTTAGAAAGTCAAAATATCGACTGGAATAAAGTCAAAGAGATTTATTCAGCACAAGCAGAAAAAGTTACAAACGACAACGAGTTTATTCAGTTACTTGAAAATACGTTGAATGAGCTGTACAATGGACATTCATCATTAAGCATAAATCTTAAGACATCGAACAGGTTAATTCCATCGTGGTCCGACATACGGATCGAAAAAGATCAGAACAAATATTTAATAAAAGACTTAAGAAAAGGTTTTGGTGCAGATTTGGCTGGGTTAAAAATTGGTATGCAAGTAACTCTTTTTAACGGAGTATCAATAGATGAACAGTTAAAAAGTTTCTTACCTCAATTTACAGATTATCACAGTCCAAAGATGTATCAGTATGCTTTAGATATGCTTTTTGCAGGAACTCACGATAAAAAACGATTAATTACCGTAGTTGAAAACGGAGAACGCAAAACATTTGAACCAGTGAGCTACGCCAATAGGAATGAATTGTTGTATTATAAAGTTATAAATGAAAACACGGGGTATGTCAAAATCAATAATTCATTGGGAAATAACAACTTGATCGGTGAATTTGATAAAGCTCTTGACAGTTTGATTTCTAATAAAAACCTTATTTTGGATTTGACTGAAACTCCTAGTGGCGGAAATTCAACTGTTGCGAGGGCCATTATGGGGCGGTTTGTCAATAAACTTCTACCTTATCAGATTCACGAATTTGATGAGAAGGATTATAACACAAAACGACATTGGGTAGAGTATGTAAGTCCACGTAAGAAAACCTATAAGGGTAATGTGTATATCCTCGTGGGACACTGGACAGGAAGTATGGGAGAAGGGATAGCTATAGGTTTTGACGCGCTAGATAGAGCTACAGTTATTGGCACACCTATGGCGGGACTATTAGGCGCAATTTCAAATTTCCGTCTCACAGAAACAAAAATTGGATTCCAATTTCCGACTGAAAGATTGTATCATATCAACGGAATACCAAGAGAGGATTTTATTCCCAAGATTTTATGTAAAAATATCGAAGAAACATTAGAAAAAGCTAAGGAGGTGGCTTTTTAGATTAAGTAGGGGATTCCGACTCAGTTTGTCTTAAAACTTGTGGAGCAATGTTATGATCAATGTGAACAAATAAAAAGTTTATGCTTAATAGAGTTAACTATACTTTTATCCTTCTTTTGTTTATGCTTTTTTCCAACTACTGCACAGCACAAACGGAAAATAAGAGCTTAAATATACCTGTCTCTGTTAAAGGATCTACTTTTTTTAACGCGGATAAAAAAAACTGCATAGCGCTTCCATTTGGCTATTCAAGTATTTCAAAACAACTGCCTGTCGACTCCATATTGTCTGTTATACAAGATCATCGTGGCTTAGAAAATCTTTATGCGCTCAAATTTGAGCAATTACTCAAAAACGATCTCGTGGTGCTACCCGAAGCATATGACGTTTCTTTTCCATTTGAGCAAGCTATCGGTAAAGAATATAGTCAGATTGGAATTGACTCTAATTTTATCCGTCATAGGGGGTATTCGCTCCATTTTTTAGCTGTATATAATGCTGCCCGCTATAGCGAGCCATTCGTAGAAAAAATATATCTAATTTCAGTAAAGAAGGGGAAGCCTGTTGATGTAAAAAGAATATATCTTCATCATGAGGGAGAAATGGGATTCACGGACTATACATTATTTTATATAGATAAAAACTTTATAATCTCATTGCGGGATTATGAATTTAATGAAGATCCCTTTAGACAGAAACCTGTTTATAAATTTCAGCTTTTAAGCAATGGAACATTTATCAGATACTATGATCAGAATGGTTTATATAAAACTGATGAAGAACAGGGCTTAATAAAAAATCACCATAAAGAAGGGAAATGGATAGAATTTAAAGCAAATCGGTATGTAGATTTACAAGAATATCCATCATTTACAGATTCCTATACGTACTTGGAAGCGAGGTATAAGGGAGGTCTTCCTGATGGAAAATGGAACTGTTATAAATTATTGCAAGAATATAATGAGGAAACGGGGGAACCAATAATCAACACAAGAAAAAAGGGACCGTTGATTTATACTGAACTATACAAAAATGGATTATTGGAAAAACGAGAGTTTCATGTTCTTGATAAGTAGTTAGTCTGTTATAGGTGATAAAATATGTAACTTGTATTTTAAAAGAAAAAAAGGCCCTTAAGTTCCTTTCCACAAGAACTTACAATATGAAAATAATACTACAGTTGCTATTCGTTTTGTATTTGGCCAACAGTGGATATTAGCCAAAAAAAAGCACAATAATGGACGTATAATCTTTATTATGGAAATAATTATCAGACAAGCAAAAGAAAGCGAAATCAATGTATTAATCGAGTTTGAACAAGGAATCGTTGAAGCGGAACGACCTTTTGATAATACATTAAAACTAGGCGAAATTCACTATTATGATCTCCTAGAACTGATCAGGTCTAGGGAGGCTGAAGTTCTTGTTGCAATTGTTGACGATCAAGTTGTCGGATCAGGATATGCGAGATTATTGGATGCCAAACCTTATCAAAAATATCAAAAGTATGCTTACCTCGGATTTATGTTTGTTAAACCTGAATATCGAGGTCGGGGTATCAACAAAATGATTTTACATCGATTAATCAACTGGGCAAAAGAAAGAAATATTTCAGAAGTAAGACTTCAGGTTTATGAAGAAAATACGAGTGCAAAAAAAGCCTATGCAAAGGCAGGATTTAGACCAAATCTTCTGGAAATGCGTATGGAAATCGATGACTGATAAAAATGAAAATCCACTGGGATAATGTCTATAACAAAAAAAAGACTGCCTTTAAAAATTTAAAAGCAGTCTTTTTTTTCGGCAGGGCGTTATGCACTCATTCGAAACCGATTTATTCGTTATTATGCTCAATTTCGGCAATGATTTCTTTGGCAGATTTGATGACCTGGTTATTCAGCTGAATAATCATATTGGCTTGAGACGCTGCATTGACAAGGATTCCTTTTACTTTTGGCGATGCATTAACTGCTTTATACATCATATCGGGATTTATATTTGCATTAGGAATGGATACTAGTTCATCGGCGAGCTTAAAAACCAATGCGTTGTAGTAGGTTTGCCAATCGTCTTTTGATGGCACTACGGTTTGATAATATTCCAAAATTCCTGTTTTTAATTTTCGATCCTTGATGAGGCCAATTTTCCCACTAGATCGGAATCCTTCATAATTTCCGGTATTTCTGATCTTAAAGATCGGATTAAGGTTCATCTTAATCCGGTCATTCTGGTTGACTTTCACCAAGCTATCAATTTTTTGCTGATTCAGTTCTCCGTAAAATTTACAACCTTCCGCTGTATTTGTTAGGTAGGAATTTTGCTTTTCTAAGTCGTGGACATCTTTTTGCAGGTCGACTTTTAGATCTTCCAAAAATTCTTTTACTTCTTGTTGTTCATGCCGATGCTCGCTCCATCCGTGAAGCCATATAGAAAGTGATACTGCAAAAACGATAATGAAGATCTCAATGGATATTTCTTTCAGTTTTTCAGAGAGGCTATGCTTTGGCTCTTTTGCGGTTTTATAAATTTTTTTCGTGTGCTTAATGATCTCGTCTTGCATTTTACAGCTTTAAGTTAATATAAAGGTGATTTTGTTAAATATTGGTGTTAATACACAAAGATGCAAAAGTTTGGTAAAACACACAAATTAATAACTTGTCCATTACTTTTTTGAGGCAGAAAACAGGTGTCAAGTTGTTTTATTGGGGGATATGCCATGGTTTAAAGAAAATAGTAACAGGCTCAGAACAGAGAAATTGCGTATATTTATGATAGTAAATTACCAGAAAATAGGCTATATTATGAAAATATGGACAGGATTACTATTAATAGCGGTTTTTATACCTCCTTTCCTCGTTTGTGGGCAAAATCGCTATCAGATTAATGGGGCAATACCTCAATTGAAGGATGGTTCCAAAGTATTTTTGATCTACGAAATAGAAGGTAAGTCTGTTGTTGATTCCACTTTTTCAAGAGGTGGAAATTTTTCATTTTCTGGGACGGTAGACTATCCTGTTTCATCGTCGCTATATCTCAATAAAAATCCTTATGTAAATAGACCCTCTCGCAATGAGCAAATGGATTTTTTTCGTTTTTACCTTGAGCCTGTCACTATGCAAATGCAAGCAAGCGACTCCTTGAAAAATATAACGATCAGTGGATCTCAAATTAATCTCGACCAAGATGCTTTTAAAAAGATGCGTAGCTCCGTAGATGATAACTTTACAGCACTTAATATAGAATTTTATGCACTTTCAGCCAATCAACAAAACGATCCTAAAATACGGGAAGCTTATATTGATCGAGAAAAAGGATTAATGGATGACCTATATCGTGTTCATTTAGCATTTGCTCGTCAGCATCCATCGTCCTACCTTAGTTTAATCAGTTTATCCTTTGTTGCTGGACAGGAGAAATTTATGGAAGAGGTTAAAAGGATATATGCCGATTTAGCTGAGAAGCTCAAAAGCTATCCTTTGGCCAAAGAGATACCCATGCAGTTAGAATCGTCAATCAGGACCAAAATTGGACAGGTTGCCCCCGATCTCGAACTTCAAACTCAAATGGGTACAAGTCTAAAATTATCTGAATTCCGAGGAAAGTATCTATTGGTAGACTTTTGGGCTAGTTGGTGTGGACCATGCCGCGAAGAAAATCCAAATCTAGTAGCGCTTTACAATAAATACAAAGATTCGGGATTCGAAATCTTAGGAATATCTCTGGATAAAGTAGCTCAACGCGAACAATGGGTCAAAGCAATTGCAGATGATAAGCTGAGCTGGCCACAAGTATCTGATTTAAAAGGTTGGGATAGCCAAGCAGCAAAACGTTATGGCATCAATTCCATACCGGCAAGCTTCTTGTTGGATCCCACAGGAAAAATTATACACCGCAACCTCAGAGGAAAAGATTTAGAAGAAAAATTACAGGCAATCTTTTCAGATAAACGTGATCGTAAATAGCCCGCGTATTAGTATATCCGATAAGCTATATTAATGCTGGGATATTCTTGTGAGGGTTCCGAAACTTAAATGCGAAACAGACTGAGAAGGGAACTTCCCAAAAATAGACCGATCAAATCGCTCATTAATCTAATCTATAAATAAATTCCTCAATTTCGATTTGGCGTGCATTAGCAAAACCTCGATCAGTGCCAACCTTAACAAAACCACAATTTTCCAATACTTTTTGGGAACCGAGATTATCGAAAGCGACGCGCCCATAAATAGGGCGGTTTGTCTCAAATGAAAGAAGTTCTTTAAGTGCTTTTGTTGCAATTCCACGTCCCCAGAATTTCCGGTCAATCCAATAAGTGATCTCAGCATCACCTTCAATAACAAACTTCGCAATACTTCCTACAATTGTCCCATCAATGAGAATCGTTTGATTGTTTATACTTGGCTCATTTAGAAATTTAGCATATTTCTGAAGGTAAGCTTTCTTATCTGAAGAAGTACTTGAGGTAAAAGCCGCGAGATAATTTGCTTCTTCATCAAGCTGAAACTGATAATGTGTTTCTAAATCCGCGTATACTGTCGGTCTAAGAGTAAGTTGAAAGTTGAGGTCATCCATGCTTTTTATATTCGGTTTATCCCCAAATATAGTAATAAATGCACCATTGACTTATTTCAGGTCCTATCTATTTGATAAAATTCTAAAGAGAATATTGGTTTCAATGATTTTTCCTGAAAATAATCATTTTTTGATTAATTTTAGGAAAAATCAATTAGACTAACACCTAAAATCAACTCAGGCTAGTAGTTAACTGTAATTCCATCATTAAGGATAAATACATTTGAAGATATTTAGGAGGAAATTTAAACTATGGGAATTGCACAAGTATATCTTCCATTTTTAAAACGGTCAAAAAATAAAGAGTATTATTTAATTCTTTCAAAGAAAGGTAGTAATGGCAGAAATTGTTCGACAGTACTTCACTCTCTCCCAGTGAGAAGGATTTTGTATTACGGCTTGATTTGTGCCAGCTATTTCGATATTAAGTGTCAGATGGTGCCAATTTTAGTGGCTTAAATTATATGATTTTTTAGGGTTCAATCGAATTCAGTGGCATCATTACTTCGAAATACATAAATTCTAAAAGATACGAGTGGAACTGTTTATAACCCGTAAAGTTAATTAACCACCGTCAATTTAGCTTTACTTTTAAATTTTCTGTTCCAGTACACAATGTAAGCAGTACCCAATATGGTCGGCAGGATCCATACTGTAATCGTACCGATATGTAAACCGGCAACCAGAAAAGCTGTAAAGGAAGCTATAAGTGCTCCGACCATTCTTCCCAGATGGCTTATGAGCCATGCATTTTTCTTCTGTGTGAACTCCTTGAAGGTTTTGAAGTCCCTGGAAGACATAAAAGCTCCAAATGCTCCAAAGAAAACATAAAGAACACTATTGTTTATCTGCTGGATCAAGCCTGTCAGGCCTATAATCAGCATAATTGCTGAAGCGATCAACATTGCTCCTGAAATTGACTTATCCACCCAGTCGGCCTTGGATTTAATCGTACTTTTTAATGTCAGAGCCCTGTTTCCCGCAAGAACCAAGTAAATGGTGAATATGCCTATAAGAAACAAAAATAGATTTTCGTGATGCGGGAGCCTGGCTATGATTAGTGAAAGCAGAGAGCTTATGACCATGGAGTAAGAGAATATTTTTCCATATCTTCTGTGGGGCAATTTGCCCTTGCTTACCATCATACTCATTAGGCCTGTAATCAGACCAATTCCGCCAAAAAATGCATGAATATAAATTAGAATTTTTATCGTTTGTTCCATTCTTTTCCCGTTCTCTATTTTAAGCTTCTAACTTTGATTTCTTTATTCACCTGATTAAAGGAATTAAAGACAGTGAAAAAAATTAGTGGAAATGAAAAGATTGGTATATAGACTGCTATAGGCAGTTTTTTAAGACCTTGGTTAAAAAAAAGGTAAAAGAATGTTAGGATAGCCAATAAGTAGACAATACCGAGTCCAATGCAGGCACCTTTTAGTACGGCCTTTTTTTTAATTAAATTTTGGTTGTTCAGTTCTGTTAGGTTTTGTAGTTCCATCATGTTTTTTTGAAGGGATGAAAATATATTCTCATCCGCTATTTTTAGTTAATGACCATGCGCATTTGAATCAATGCTCAAAAATCAACTATTGATGCGGGTTTAGCAATAGGTCAAAAAAAAATGACTATCTATTTTGTTTATAGAAATGGCTTTAAATATTTATCCGAACGGATTTTTATTGTAATAATTCTTAGATTTGAATATAGAATTAACCCCAGTAATTACACTTAAATTCTCAAACTATGAAAAAGCAGGAGGGTAATATGTGCCCAGCAGCTGCTCTTATGAAATCTCTGTCCGGCAAATGGAAACCTGAAATTTTCAGGCTTGCAACAGAAAGTACCTTAAGGTTTAGCTTATTGCAGCGACAGCTTCCTGATGCAAACAAACAGTCGATCACTATCGCGCTTCGCGATCTGGAGCAAGAGGGCTTGCTGAAAAGAATTGTTATCCGAGAGAAGCCCTTGAATGTAGAATACCGGATTACGGAAAAAGGTAAATCATTGATCCCAATTTTTGAACAACTGGAACACCTTGGCTGATTTGATACTTGATCATTTCATTCTAGTCTCAATCATCATTATATAATGACAGTATGGAAAAATGTGGATTATTCAGAATCATAGCCGGGTCCCGTTTTTATGGATAGACAGTCTTTTTAATATGCTATTACCAAATTTTATGATAATATTAGACTTTTTTCGACAGCAATATTATTATAAAAGTAAGGGATTCATTGTGTTGATTAAAAAAAGGATATAACAAATAGCATCCACACTTCAAAACGTGTTATATATTTTTGTTTTGCGTCAGGGATTGCAGCGGAAATCCTTTTACTTTTTCTGTAAAAGATTGAAGTGAAAAGCCTAGCCGAAAGGGACGCCCTATTACTTACCCTTTAGGTCAGGTTACATCGTCCTGCTTTATCAGTTTTACTTTCTAACATGGATGTTTTTTCGAAATAAATATCAATTTATGGATAGTTCAAAAAATATAGAAAGCTCCAAAAATCATAAGGTCTGCTATTAAAACTGAAATTAAATAAGTACTTCAAAATGATTTAAATATTTTGTAACTGAACATCGTTTGATTTAATTTATTGATTTTTTGTAATTTAGAGGGGAATATTATATAACCTACAATTCTCTTAGTAATGAAAATGAGTCGACACTTTTTTAGATGCATAGCAGTACTTTTTTTTGTTTTTGGTCTTAATCTGACGGTGAGCGCTCAATTCGGATCACTTGGGAGAGCATTTAAAAAAGGATATAATAACGTTCGAAAGACTTTAAAGAAAGCCGAAAAAGATACTAGGAGGGAGACAGGAAAAACAATTCATAACGTTGTGCGCGAAGTCGGAAACGGTGCTGATAACGTTGGAAAAACAATAGTGATAGGGGGGAAAAACGTTGAAAATGAAATTGTGCGCGTTGGACCGCATACGGTAGATTTTGGCAGGGCTATTGGGAAATATTTAGAACGATCTGTTTCCGGCAGTGTGAATGTATTTGCTGATGCAGCAAAAAGAGTGGAAGAGGGTAAGTTAGCCGATGCACTTTTCCACCTGTCCCTAGATCCGTTGCGTAATACAGAAAAAAATGCTTTTAAAGCCACTCAAGAAAGTGGATGGATAAATTCCGTCGGTGCCGTTACTGCCAGCGCTTATGGAGGTGCGGGAGGAGCGGCAGCGTATGCATCATGGCAAACATATAAGGCGTCCAATGGAAATGCTGAATTAGCTCTTCGCTCAGGCATAATCACAGGCCTTACAAGTTTCGGGACCGAAGGAATCAGTAAAATGCCGTCAGGAGATAAATTTGATATCATCAAAAAGGCCGTATTATCGGGTGCAGTGGGCGGACTTGCTATTGCCGCCAGTGGCGGGGATGAAAGTGATATTTTGGAAGGTTTTATACTGGCGGGAGGATTTGTTATCATACAGGATGGTTATCGAAGTTCCACAGGACATGAACTTGACGCTAGATCTTCGACTAGTGATCCTTATTGTGCTGCTCCTGGAACTGAAGGCTGCAAGATCGTAGACAAAGCTCATTATATTGACGAAAACGGCAGGCCACGTATTGATTTCTCAAAACTCGATCCCAAAGCTTCATTTGTGGGGCAGGGCTATATGCCGAATCCGGAAGAAGGTTTTTTGATGGGTAAAGGAAGACCTGAATATACGCTGGCTCATGACAGTTCACCACTGATGAAATCCATCGGTAAAGTTCCAGGTTTTAACGCAATGGCACTATTTCATGACAACTGGGTACTTAGCTGGGGAATGTCCGATAATCTAAACAAAGCAACAATTTTCGCGGCCCTAGTATTGACCTATTATGGAACGGGGGAGTCTTTGACAGGCAAAATTACAGATCTCACCATAAATCAAAGTAAAATAAAGAGTGTAGAGAATAAGTTGACTCGGAATGATCTTTCTCTAGAACCTTATTTGATACTGGCAGGGACTATGGAAGAGGGTTTTATAGGGAATGAATTTGATACTAACCCAGATGCTTTAAACAGTATCGATGATTTTCATGTTGCACGGACCAATTTTGCAGCTAAGGGTAAGCAGCTTATTATTAGAAATATTACTAATGACAAGATTCAGCGTGTCTTAGTTATTGGCGGTATTTCTGATGACGAAAAGGGAGATAACGAGATTTTGTTGTCCTCATTGACAGTTAAGACCCTCGAAATAAACGGTAGTTCAAATATCGTACAGGCCGACCCGAGGAATTAATATTAGTTTCTTCTACAGATCCAACATCGGATTCCAGCAATACGGATAAGGGTTTAGATATCGCATATTTCAAAAAAAATGACATTTTGAAATTTCCGGATTTAGACGTGGATGAAGATACCAGATGGAACTTAGAGATCATTGGTGCAGAGATGCGAACAATTGAAGACTTTAAAAATCAGTGGAAGATAGATTTAAAAAAGGGGCGATACATGTATAACCTTATCAATAAAGGTGACAAACAGCTTCCTTGGGGATATTATGGCTTTTTCAGAGTTACCGAGGATGGGCAACCAGATATTGTCGACCTATGGAGTGAAAAGGGTACTGAAAATCCGATCGAAAGCGATTCCTACCTCACAGTAAATGGCCATAGTTTTCCGGCGGAGGGTGACCTTGCTGGAAATCTTCTGTCCATCATTTCAGAAGACTCGTCATTAAATATGATGGGAGTTAATATTCCTTTTAATAATTCGGTGATTACGGTCAATTCTGACAGATTCTTAAAAGATTGTGATAATTGTTTCGGGATTATGCTAACAGATTTAAACAGCTCAAGAAATTTTATTGCAACATCTGGAACATTTAAAAGATCTGATAAGGCGATAACGTTCGATATATATGTTAGTGAAATAACAACTGCTCTAGCGGATAATCCAAGAGACATCAGAGTCAAAGGTAGAATATCTTTAGAGGATTGAGTATTTGATAATATTCATGCCGCCAAAATATAATCATCTCACAATTCGATACCCAGCCTAAATATTTTTAGCATTTTTATCTGCATCAGTTAGTAGCATGTAACAAAGCCAGTCATCAGTTTTTTGGAAAAACTGGATGGTTACCAAAATTTTTTTGATGTTTTGGTATGAAATATTTTTTTTCTTTGTTCTGCAATTTAGCCTTAAAATTTTAAGAAAATTGTAACTTGTCAAAGTTGCCCATTTGGGTAGTCAAATGACCATTTTTATGAAAACTTACGAACATAATCTTAAGCTACTTGGCATTAGGCCATTAAAAAGACGTGACTCCAAATATACTCGTACACTGGAGGAAAAAAATTTGCAGCTGTTTTAACATGAGAACTTTTGTGAGATAAAAATCTATAATCCAAAATTTTAATACCCTTTTTAGTTTATGAAGTTCAAGATTTCAAAAAAAAGAGCAGATTTTCTAACCAAAGTATTTTTTGAATACAGTTTTAAAGGAAATGGGCTGGATAGGGAAGTGCTAGCAGGAATCACCGAGCCTATCGAACTAGATTTTATTGCAAAAAATCATAATTACGATGATGGAAATGATCTGCTACTTGCTATTGTAACCCATCCTTACTGTGATATTTCGACGGTTAAAATGATCTTCCATCGAGCCGATGTTGAAGGTTATTTAAAACATGGCGAGAGATCAGGTGATTTTGAGCTGATCAGGACTATTATTGCCTATGTAGATAATGGATTTTATAAGGATGAAAAATTTTATTATGATCCTGCCGGTGATCATGATGCACTATCTTTTGATGCAGGAGAGTTAAGTAAATTTAGTAACAACGATGCTGTTCTTTTTGGTAAGCCCAAGGGAAAAAAACTCGAAGCATCATTTGCGGATGATTTTCACCGCAGAAATCTGAACTTCTATGATGGCGCAGTAAAAACTGCTATTACACCCACAGGGATAAACGTGACAGCTGCTAAATGTAATTTTATTTTTAAGGTACCTGAAGGAAATTTTAAGATAGTAGAGGAAAGTACGGTAAAGAATTTTTTAGATTGCTATACATTTCCTGCGGGGTTAAAAGACAGTTTTGGAGTAAGTGAAAAGCAATTAAGAAAGGTTCTTATATGGCCGGACCTGGTCATTGAAAATGAAGAATTACTGCTGATTCTTTTTGTTTTTAATAGCAAAGCATTGCAGCTGGAAAATGCGCTCACCAATGTTTCGACAATGATGCGCAATGAATTTTTCTATATTCAGGCTTTTGTTGAAATAGTAGGCGTTGAAGAAAACTTTGAAAAGATAACCCGTATTAAACATCATGATACTTGGTTTGCCGTCAGTAAAGCCATGCAGGTCAAAATAAGTGATCTCGGAAATTTAAAATTCCTGAAGCTTATCTTAGTGGAAAAAGGAGGTATTTTATTTTCGTTTTCAGTTATTTCGAATCAGATCGAAAAGCTGGATAACGAAGTTGTTAAAAATTTGATCAGCAGCTGTTCTTTGGATTGATAACTGTGAATTGAAATAGTACGGGAGCTTCAATAAATCAATAACAATAATATATCGGAAATTTAAAAGTAAATTATTATTTCTGGTTAAGCGGATGTAACTATTCTGGTAGAAATCTTGAAATTGCCGTTTAGAGGCTCTGATTTTAAGCAGAAAGGAAATGTCTGTAATCGAAGGCATATCCAAGGTATTATAAAAAAGTTCTGCCAAGATTGCTTGACGGCAGTATAAAATACGGCTTAGACTGAAAACAATTGCCGCTGCGCTAATACTATTTTAGGTACATTATCACAAAAAATTTTTATAGAAATATAGTATTTACCAATAGGAGGTTTCCTAGATAGAAAGAGATGCATGTTCATTAAACATCTCTTTCTATTTGATATAAATCAGTTTACAGTATGTACCATTTCTTCTAATGGTATTCTGACTTTCTTCGTGTTTGCTAAATAATCATTTTCTTCATCACGATATCCCAGAGAAAGAATAACTGTGCTGTGTAATCCTTTTTCGTTAAGACCTAATAATTTGTCGAAAAGTTCGGAATCAAAGCCTTCCATAGGTGTCGCATCAACACGTAAGTTAGCAGCGGCAACTAGTGCTGTTCCTAAAGCAATATATGTTTGTTTCTCGGCCCAATGTCTGTTTTGCTCATCAGTTCTACTTCTAAAGAATGAATCTATAGAGACAAATAATCCATTTAATGATTCAATGGATACATTTTTTACTTGAGATGTCAGAGAAACCAAATCTTGTACGTTTTGAGTTGTGATCTTGTTATATGCGGCAAAAACCAAAAGATGTGAAGATTCTGCAATCTGTCCGTTAAATGAATCTGCCTTCAATTTAAGTTTTAGTTCTTCATTTGAGATCACAAATAAGCGATAAGGCTGTAATCCGCAAGAGGACGCACTTAAATTAATAGCGTTTAGTATGAAGTTTACTTTGTCCTCATCCACTTTTTCACTGTTATACTTTTTAACTGCATATCGCCAGTTTAAATCTTGTAATAATTCCATTTTGTAAAAAATTTTTCTTTAGCAAAGGTATATCCTCATGGTGACATTTAGTAACTTTGTGTCAAAAAGTAATGGTGACATTTGGGTAACCATCTAAATAAATTGTAGAATTATGGAAAATATTGTTGGAGAAAATATGGACAGCCCTGTTAAAGAATGCAGTTACAATATATTGTGTATTCATGATGCCATGGATGTGATTGGAGGTAGATGGAAAGTATCCATAATAGCCTGTTTATGTTATCAACCTATGCGCTATTCTGAGTTACTGCGTGAAGTTAAAGGTATTTCTGGTAAGATGTTGAGTAGAGAATTGAAAGACATGGAGATTAATCAACTAATAAGCCGGACTGTCATTAATACCCAGCCATTATCAGTGGTTTATGAGTTAACTGAATATGGGCAAACTTTGCGGGAATTGACATTAACTATTTCGAATTGGGGACGTAATCACCGGAAGAAAATTATAGAAAAATAACTTGTCGAATAATTTGATTTAGTTAAGGTTCAGATAAATCCCAGCCATTAGGTTGGGATTTTAGTTTTTATAGCATTGACATTTAAATCAGTGGGATCCATCACTCCCAGTAACCAAGTTTATATATAACAGTCCATCACAATTGCGCTTCGCGATCTGGAGCAGGAGGGCTTGCTGAAAAGAATTATTATCCGAGAAAAGCCCTTGAAAGTAGAATACTTACTTATTTCGCTTTTGAAAATGCCATTTTTATTGCCAAGAAAGTCAATGCACTAGCCATAAACCATTTTTGGATTTTAACCCAAGTTGGGTTTTCGGAAAACAAGGAGGCTGCTTTCGCAGCAGTTAACACAATAACGAAATTGATCGCGAAACTCACAAAAACCTGTATTACACCAAGCTCTAAACTTTGTGTTAGGATTGAACCATATTGGATTTTTATAAACTGGGGAAAAAAAGACAAGTAAAATACCGCAACTTTGGGATTGAGTACATTGGTGAAAAATCCCACTGCAAATAACTTTTTTGTGCCATCAATTTTTGTGTTTTTGTCTACCTCAAAGATATTTTTACTTCCGGGTTTGACTGCTTGAAAAGCTAAATAGAGAAGATATACACACCCTAACGTCTTTAAAATTGTATAGGCTAGCGGTATCGCAAATAATATGGCTGTCAATCCAAAAGAGACCATTACAATATGAAATAAAAATCCACAAATGACTCCGGCAAGTGAAACCAGACCAGCTTTTCGTCCCTGAGTTATCGTACGAGAAATAAGATAAATCATATTAGGTCCCGGACTAATAACTAAAACAAGTGCTGCCAAAGCAAAAAAAAGTATTTCATTTAAAGGTATCATGATTTTATTTTTAATAAAGTTTTTCCGAAGATTGCCTCACTTATGTAAGGCTATTATTTATTTATCCAACTCCTGAAATTATATAAGATTTTATATGAATTTTAGGAAAGGATGAGAAGCGAGCTCGATGCCAATAACTGCGATGAAGATGAAAAAACATAAACGAAAAGTTTTTATACTTATGCGTTTACGGACTATACCTCCAACCCACATTCCGAACAAGGCTGGGGCAACAGCAAGGGCAGAAAGACTGATATTATCAACGTGAAAAGCTCCGCCCTTGGCTAATCCTGCTGCGAGAGCAACAGTTGAAACTGTGAATGCCAGGCCGAGCGCCTGAATTAAATCATCTTTAGGAAGTCCAAGAGCCTGAATATATGGAACAGCCGGAAGCGTAAAAACTCCGGTGGCTCCATTAATGAGTCCAGTCAGTATCCCAACGATCGGGGACAATTGGCGTTCGAGTCTTAAAGGAACAGATAAAGGTTTTCCAAAAAGTCCGTGTATTGAATAGATAATTAAAGCAGCACCTAAAGCGACGCCAGTATATGGTGTATTGGCACTAGTAAGAAGCCACGAGCCAGCCAGGGTTCCAACAACAATTCCAATCATCATAATCCAAAATCTTTTTATCAGCCCCAGGAAATCTGGACCACTGAATAGCTGCCAAAAATTGGTAACGAAAGATGGAATGATTAAAAGTGAAGCTGCGCTTACAGGTGACATTATTACGCTGAGTATACCCATTGCCATAGTCGGCAATCCCATCCCAGCAACTCCTTTGACAAATCCCGCAAGAAAGAATGTCACCACAATCAATAATACACTCCAGGTAAAAAAGTCATTCATCGTGACACAGTTTTTAAATTAAGTAATTTTTCTAGAATACGCTCTGTTGAGAGATTCAGGATGTATAAAGTGACATTACGTGCGTTATTATTGCCAAATTGTTCTAAACCAGCTTTATTATTAGTTCAATTGCTTTGCGCGCTTTTGAAGCATTGCCAGCTTCTATGCATTTAAATAAAGCAACATGTCTATCATGAGACTCGATAAGCGGTGAAGTGTCCTTGTGATTTTTTTGAAACCATTTTTTTAAATGTTCCGAGATTGCTCTATAGATATCAAATAGCATTTCATTATGTGAAGCCATTGCTACCGCCAAATGAAAATCAATATCTGCTTGAATACAGTTAGTCAGGTCACCTATTTCAGCATAGTGCTTTCTACGTTTTAAACATTCTGAAATGTTTTTAAGGTCTGCTACTGTTCTATTTAAAGCAGCATTCTCCGCTATTTTCGTTTCAAGCATTTCCCTAACTTCATTAAGTTCTTTAATGCTAGCACGGCCCATGCGATGTTCCATACTTTCGTCGCTCACATATTGTTGCTGAACGTAAGTACCACTACCTTGCTGAACATTTAAAAGCCCAATATTTTCGAGCGCTTTAATCGCTTCCCGAACGGATGAACGTCCCATTCCGTATATACTTACCATTTTCGCCTCTGTTGGAAGTTTTTCACCCACAGGGTATTTACCTTGCGCAATTTCCTCTCGCAACAAATTTGCTAAACGTTGGGCAAGCGATTCTTTCTGTATAATTTTTATCATATCATCAGATGAATTTCAAATTTACATTATTTTTTTTATTTGCAATCCAAAATAGATAAACTACATTTTTTATAATTGTATTATATTGAATATTAAATATTTATATTGGTAAAAACATTTTTCTTCTTAGTGATTTCTAAAGAGTTGGGAAGTGTCGTCGAATACTCTGGCAGAACTAAATGGACTAAAAATTGCAAAAACGAATGGCTAAAATGGCATTGTACACTGATGGTTATTGTTATGGTGCTGATGCCCGTGAGCCACAGGCTGCAGATCCCTGAAGTAGATGGTTTATATCTATTTAGACAACCATTTAATAATTAATAATATTAAAATTGGAACTATTTACATTGACATAGGTTTATAGCACATAAATTGAGTACATTTGTTTTCTTATCTTTTCATATGAATTCTCCCACAAATATTGACACTGAGAAATTACTCAGTGTACTTTTTCACTCGCCCAATGCCACAGCGGTCTATCAGGGAGAAGACATTAAAATATTGACCGCCAATCAACAAATGCTCAATTTCTGGGGGAAGGACAGATCCGTTGTGGGTAAAAACTTGCAGGATGCCGTTCCCGAGCTTAAGGGACAGCCATTTGTTGATATCCTCAGGGAAGTATGGCGATCGGGCGAAACTTATCTAGCAAAAGACTGTTCGGCTTACCTAAATATGGAAGGCGAGCTCAAAGAATACTTCTTTGATTTTGAATATAAAGCTATTTTAGATCAGGAGGGTAAAACGGAGTATATCCTTCATACTGCATCAGAAGTATCCGATCGTATGGATGCAGTGAAGCTTGCAGGTGAGAAGTCCCTGGTGGAAAAGAATCTCAATGAAAAGCTTCTTGCCATTAACGAGGAATTTAAGGTCGTCAACGCCGATCTACTTTCTAAAAACGAGGAACTTATCACTTCAGAAGAAAATCTTCACAAGTTATTTTCCTTATTGCACGAGCAGCAGCAACTCTTTCGGATTATGATCGAACAGTCGCCCGTGGCCATGGCTACGTTGAAAGGTGAAAGTTTTATTGTCGATGTAGTGAATCAGCCTGTTCTTGATATCTGGGGAAAGGACCGTTCGGTCTTGGGCAAGTCGCTTGCCGAAGCACTGCCTGAATTGAAAGATCAGCGATTTCTTGATATTCTGAATGATGTTTATGAAACAGACAAACCTTTTTACGGAAAGGAACTTAGGGCACTGCTCACCGTGAATGGAGAAACTGTTGAACGCTACCTTAATTTCGTTTACCAGCCTGCCATTGGTCCTTCAAAGGAAGAAAAGCTTATTCTTATTGTAGCTACGGATGTGACAGAACAGGTTAACAGCAGAAAGGAGATCAACGAGGTTAAAACCCGATTGGAAATTGCCATGGATGCAAGCAGACTGGGATCTACCGAGGTAAAGCTATCGACAGGAGTCATGCAGAGTACGGACCGCTTTAAGATGAATTATGGGTTTATGCCCGAGGAAGAATTCTGTTATGCGGATCTTTTTGAAGCCATGTACCCTGAACATCGGGAAAGGGTCAAGGGACTGGTGCAGGAGGCCATGCGTACTAATGGAATTTACAGTACAGAGTATCCTGTCAGGTGGCGCGATGGTTCAACGCACTGGATTCAGGCCCATGGACGTCCTCGGTATAATGAGCAGGGGGTCGCGGACCGGATGGTCGGAATGACACTGGATATCACGGATAAAAAGCTTTTCGAGCAGCAGAAAGATGATTTCTTAAGTATTGTGAGTCATGAGTTAAGAACTCCGATAACAGTTTTAAAAGCTTCACTGCAGTATCTTGAACGGTTAAAAGATAAACCTTATAGCCATGTTCATTCGAAAATGATCAGCCAGTCGTTGAAGAGCGTCGATAAGATGAACGAGATGGTAGATGATCTATTGCAAGTCCGTAGACTTACCGAGGGGCAGCTTGAAATCAAGAAGGATTGGTTCAATATGTTTGATCTTCTTGAGCAGAGCTGTAACCATGTCCGTTTTGAGAATGAATACCAGCTGATTGTTTCGGGAGATCGAGCTGCGAAAGTATACGCCGATGAACACAGGATAGATCAGATTGTTATCAATTTTGTGAACAACGCTGTAAAATATGCGCCTTTGTCAAAGGAAATTCATTTGAATGTTGAGACCATGCCCGATAAATCGGTAAAAGTTTCTATTCGTGATTTTGGAATGGGCATAAAGGAAGAGGTTCTGCCTAAATTATTTGACAGATATTATAGAGTAAGCCATTCTGGTAAAGAATACACGGGACTGGGGCTTGGGCTTTACATCTGTTCGGAGATCATTAGAAAACATGATGGACAAATAGGAGCAGAGAGCGTTCTGAATCAAGGAAGCACATTTTGGTTCATTTTACCAAGCCTTAATGAACTTTAACCCCTTGTTCAAAGATTTTTAAAATAACTCTCGATTTCTTCGTTATATCTTTTGACATCTTCAGGACAGTAATATCTGATATCAACAGCACTTTTTTCCAATTGCGTCGAGCCCATTCCATATAAACTTGACAGCATATTTGGATGATAAGTTCCCTTAAGTAGTGCTACGATATCAAATGCAAACTGTGAAAAATATGATTCAAAGTGGTCCAATTGAATCTTAAAGTATTTATCTCCCAGTCTTTTGCATCTTGATGAAGCCCAGTAAGATAGCGATTTGTTATCTGGGACAACATCTGAACCCTCTCTTAAAAAAGATAACTTCCCACTGTCATAGCTACCCAATGATTCCGTGCGAAGTATTAAACCACCGTAAAAGCCTCTTAGAGAAGCAGCTTCAATAAGCTCATCAAGAGCGGCAAAGTCCTTTTCATCTTTTTCCCGGAGTTCAAAAAATACAGTGGCACAGAAGAAATTCGCAGGCAGGTATAGTTTTAGCGGATGGTTAATGGGCTCTACGCTGGCCAAAAGAGGTTTAAGTTTGGAAAGCTGCTCAACAGCCTTTTTTGCGGAATGCTTATTAAAGGCCGATTTTACCTCTATTATACCGTGCACATATTCCACAGGAATTGCAAGTGACCTTCCCTGAACTGACGAGTCAGGACTATCGTCCACCCATAGTATAGGAGATTCCAGCTGATCATATATGATTACGTCATAGTGAACGAAATTCTCTGAGTTTGGCATTCCTGGAGAAATGATGTACCCCGATGTGACACCGTATCTTTTGGGCAAAAAATTTGAAAGCCATTTTCTGAATTCCGCTTCAGCAACAACACCATGACCGGTCTGAACATCTCTTTTTTTACTCAGTTCACGAGCTCGGTCATATGCGGAGAGCATTTCGTCTCTTGCAATCAGAAATTGTTTCCATCCCTGATTGGGAATCTGTGCTTTCAACGGAGGAATTTGATCTGACATGATATTGAAATTGAGTAAAGGGTTAATAGACAAGTAAATTTACAAAAAAAAGGAACTGAGCGTTCAACTGTCCCTGCAAATTTATAAAAACCTATATCTGAAGTAATCATACAGATAAATGAAATAATTATACATTATACAGCACCTACAGTGTACTAATTTTGGATAAAAATATTTCTTATGTTATTTGAAAAATTCAATTTAAAAAATACGGTTCTTGCAAATAGAATTGTGATGGCGCCCATGACCCGTACGCGTTCAAAAAATGGTATCATGACCGCGATGAATGCGGAATATTATCAGCAAAGAGCGTCTGTAGGCCTAATAATCACAGAAGGTACTTCGATATCTGATACTTCTATGGGATATCTGTATGTACCGGGTCTGTACAATGCCGCACAGACAGAAAGCTGGAAGCAGGTTACGCAATCAGTACATAACGCTGGTGGTAAAATATTCACGCAGTTATGGCACGTCGGAAGGGTATCACATATTTCAAACCAGCCCAATCACTTTCAGCCCGTTGCACCCTCGGCTATTCTGGCCAAAGAGAGTACCGCTTGGGGTATTGAAGACGGCAAAGAGGGTAGAGTACAGGTCAGTGAGCCAAGGGCGCTTGTAACAGCTGAAATAAAAGAGATTATTGGAGATTATGTAAAAGCAGCATTGAATGCAATACGTGCAGGATTTGATGGTATTGAAATTCATGCAGCCAATGGCTATCTGATCGATCAATTTCTGAATCCGGATACCAATCTCAGAACAGATAATTATGGTGGTTCAATAAAGAATAGGGCACGTTTTGTCCTTGAGGTTATTGACGGAATTTCAGAAGCTATTGGCGCAGATAAGATCGGCATTCGTTTTTCTCCTTATGGCACCCAGCATGATATGTCCATATTCTACGATATAGAGGAGTTGTACAGCTATCTGGCTTCAGAAATTTCTAAACGTGAGATTGCTTATATCCATCTGCACGACCAGGGAGAATTACTAAATAAGCACTTTGATTTTATCGAGAAGTTTAGAAGCTGGTACAGTGGAAATATTATGCTTGCAGGGTTTCTTACAAAAGAAAAAGCCCAGCATTTATTAAAAGAAAATCTTGTAGATCTTGTCGCATTCGGAAGACCGTTAATTTCTAATCCCGATCTTGTTGTTCGTCTAAAAAACAATTATCCTCTTACGCCTGCGGATCGTGAGACCTTCTACGGCTTTTCAGCGCACGGATATATTGATTATAAGAATTATGATAAGCTCAGTGAAAGCGAGCAATCTGAATTACAAAATCAGTCCGTGTTGTAAAATAAAAAGGATGAGAGCAATCTCATCCTTTAATTTTTGCCTATTGTAGTTAAGGTTTCTTTCATGTGCTCTTTTGGCGTTTTTCCTTTGATCTTTTTAAACGTTTTTGTCAAATGGCTCACATCTGTAAATCCAAGTTCTTCGGCGATCTGTTTAAGCTTTAGACCTCCAATTTCAAGTCTTTTTTAAATCAGTACAACCCGATATGAATCAAGGTATTCCTGGTATGAAATATTGAAGTGGCGCTTAAAATAATTGCTGAAATAGGTCGGCGAAATATTAAAGCATGCTGATACCGCTTTAACGGTTAATTTTTCACGGTCATAGATATTTTCATGAATAAAAGAAATCAGTTTTTCATAGTTAATTTCCTGTTTCAGCAGACCTTCATTTCTGTCTTTTATAATTTCCCGTATCATACCAAATATACTCAAGATCTGATAATAAGCGATAGGAGAGTTACTGATATTTTTGTGCTTGCTATATATAACAAGATTATTGATCGTTGACTTTAATATGTGATTACAGGGTTCTTTAATACAGATCTTAACTTCTTTTAGCCACTTCATCTCCATGAGTATTTCGGGCGAACCAATTTTAAATTCGTCCGGCGCTAGGTGCCTTTTACTTTCGAAATATGCTTCTGTAAACTTGATGTAGGTAAAATGAGTCATTTCAGCCATTTCAAAGGAGTGCGATTCACCTGGAGCAACCAGAAACAGATCACCTGTATGATAAGGTAAAGTATCCTCATTAAGGAAATGCAAACCACAACCCGAATTAATATAAACCAGCTCATAGTAGGTATGGGAATGGTGAGATGAGACTTCACACAAACCTTCCATATCTTCAATGACCAAGGGCTCAAATTGGTTCAATATCTTCATTTGTGAAATATTTATACTTCAATTTGAAATAAATATACAAATAAAAATTATGAAGTTCGTCATAAAAAAATTCGTTGTTTTAACATTGTCCATTATAATGTGAGCTAAATACTTAAAATCCTATTCATTGCATGTTAAATTGAGTCATACTATCCGGAAACTTGGTTCCTAATCTTTTTTATTATTTGTATTCATTCTGCGGCTGAAAGTGTCCATCCGTTCTTGTGAAGTGGCCCAATTCCATTTTTTCCATGTTCTTTTTTATAAATTATGTAACATTAATTAATGCAATAAAAGTTTTAATTTTGAATTTCTAATGATTTTACTGCATTAATGGATATCCAACAGATCAAATATTTTTTAGCGCTGGCAGACGAGTTACATTTCTGGAATACCGCAGCTAAAATGAATATCACACAGTCGGCATTGAGCCGCCAGATACAGTCGCTTGAAAGTGAGTTGGATCTACAGCTCTTTTACCGTGACAAACGCAATGTGAAGCTGACAGCTGCTGGAAAATTTTTACAGGAAAAGTGGAGTGTTGAATTGAACCATCTCAATTCGATTCAGCAGCTAGCCCATCAAATTCATTCAGGGGAGTATGGCACAATCAGAATTGCCCATCCTGATTCAATCTCTGGATCAGTACTGCCAGATTTTATTAAACGAGTTTCTGAGCGCTTTCCCAAACTTAAGTATGAACTTGTTCAACTTACTTATGATATACAGGAAGAATATTTGATTAATTATAAAGTTGATTTAGCTTTTAGCAGAGATAAGAAAAAATCCTCCCTCATTGATGCAAAAGAACTGGAAGGTGAAGCACTATGTTTTGTTGTACCTCAATATCATCATTTTAAAACTGTAAATGATATTACTCAAGTATCTTTAAAGAATGAAAGGTTTATTTTAACATCCAACGGACCAATCAGTAGCTACAACCTTATTATTGAGCGTGTAATTAAGTCCTTTGATATCTCCCCAGATACTTATATAAACTGTGAGTTCGGATCTACCATTATGTCCTTAGTGAAAAGTGGTCTTGGACTCTCTATTCTGCCGAAGTCATATGAATCTTCAGCGAATAAAGAAGTCAGGTTTATTCCTTTGCCATATGTGACGGATCTATATGTACATTACCGCAAAGATGATCCAAATCCAATTCTAAAAAATATCTTGGAATTTATTTGAGCCAGTTTACCTTCTTAACATTTCAACGTGTGCTATACCGTCTTCATCATAGGGTTGACCAGACTCAGAAAAGCCTAATGATCTATAGAAGTCCGTAAGATAAACTTGTGCTCCGATGCGAATGATTTTGGTACCAAAAAGATTTTCGCAAGCCTGTATTGATTTTTCCATAAGTTTTCTACCTAGTTTAAGGCCTCGATAATCTTTTCCAATCACAACTCGACCTATTGCAGCTTCGCCATATGATATTCCTTGTGGCAGCAGTCGTGTATAGCCGGCAAGATTACCGTTTACAAAGCACATTAGATGATAACTTTGCTCATCTTTACCATCAAGATCTAAATATGCACATTCTTGTTCTACAATAAATACTTCATTTCTGAGCTTTAATATTTCATAAAGGTCTTTTGTGCTCAGCTCCTTAAATGACTTAATTTCATATATAGTTTCCATAACTTTCTAATCACTATTTATAAATTACTATTTTTTAATAGTGGTAAAATTAGAGCAGTTTTATATACTAAAAAATGCTATTTTTTTATCATTTGATGTTTTTTTTGCATTACTGAAATCCTGAGTCAAAAAACATTTAAATGGCAAAAGTGAGTTATTATGAAGTTTCTTCATTCTGTGTTGGATCATCAATTATTCTTTATCAAGTATGCTTTTACGATGTTCTAACCCCCATTCGAGCATGGCATCCAATACTTTACGAAATGACATTCCGGATTCTGTCAATTGATATTCAACTGTAACAGGAATGGTGTTCTGTACAGTACGGATAACCATACCATTTGCCTCCAGATCACGGAGTTCTTTGGAGAGCATCCGAGGTGTGATTTTAGGAATACCTTTTTCCATTTCACCATAGCGTTTCTTGCCAAAAAATAAGGATGAGATGATTGCAGCTTTCCATTTCCCATTGATTACATTGATTGTGTCATTAACAGCCAGAATATATGTTGTTGAGCATTCACTCCAGTCGTTGAGCTCAGATATTTTTCTCATAATCGATTGATTTTCTTGAAACTATAACTTTGTATAGTACTATACTATCGTATAGTACTTACTTTTATATAGTAAATGTAGCTTAATTTTGGACAAGAAATTTAAAAATTATTGAAATGTCGAAGAAAATTTTGCACATTATTTCAAGCACCAGGGGTGCTGAATCGTTTACAAACCAAATGGCAGATGCTATTATCAAAAAAATTAAAACTACTGAAGGAGAGGTGGATGTTGATGTCCTTGACCTGTCCAAAGAACAATTTCCCCACTTAAGCCAGGGGCAGATCAATGCTTTTTTCTTACCTGTAGATCTCCTTACTTTAGAACAAAAAAAATCTATTGAAATTTCTGATCGTGCTGTTGAGCAAATTCAGCAGGCAGATTTTATTGTGATCGGAGTGCCCATGTATAATTTCTCTATAAATTCAAGCCTTAAGGCTTATTTCGATCATATCGCTAGAGCAAAAATAACTTTCCGTTATAGTGAGAAAGGAGCTGAAGGTCTGCTTCTTGGCAAAAAAGCATTTATAGCGGCAGGTTCAGCTGGAGTTTTTACCTCAGGAGTAAATGAATCCTTTGATTTTGCCATTCCCTACGTTAAGCACTTTTTGTCCTTTATAGGTATAACTGATGTATCTGTCTTTAGAATCGAAGGAACCGCTATTCCTGAAATGCAAGATATTGCTTTACAGAAAACCTTGGCATCGATTGAGGAATACAGGCACGAAGTTGATTCCCCAACTTGGCCAAAATAATTCTCTCCGAAAGACCTAAGAAAAAGATCCGTTTTACAAAAATTTTGTTTGACGGATTTTTAAGCTTTCGGAAATGAATAGGGATCTCCAAATTTTTACATTAGTACCTCAGATTGCAAAATGGGATTAATTCTCAAAATTGGTTAAATTTTAAGTATTGCTGTGGATACAAATGAAGAGTATCAAGCAAACTAACTTCTAGTATACGGTGAGCAGCCAAATTTAAAAACGGTCGATCGCATAATTTCAAAATAGCTAATATGTATGCGTCCAGATCGTTTAGCTATTAATTCTATTCAAAAAATCACGTCTGTAAGTTATGCCTAACGGAATCACATTTTCTTCAACAATTATATGTTTGTCAGAAATATTGGTAATTCTTGATAGGTTTACAATATATGATTTATGTACACGAATAAAGATCTGTGGAGAAAGATCCGATAAGATATCCTGCGTGGTTGAAGTAGCCAGATAAAGACGGTTTTTGGTGTACACCCGAACGTAATTTCCGAAGCTCTGTACATACAGGATATCAGTTTCAAGTAAAATGATCGGTTTGCTGTCTACATTTATTTCTATTTCTTTTGGATGATATATTTCCTCGGTAGTAAAACTTGATAGAAATCGAGAAATTGATTTTTCAAAACGTTCATAGGAAATAGGTTTTAAAAGATAATCAATAACACCATGTTCATAGCTTTCAACAGCATATTCTGAATATGCCGTTGTCAGTATGGTTTTCGGCGAGTATTCCATGTTCCTTAGAAATTCCATTCCATTAATTTCTGGTAGCTTGATGTCCAAAAATATAAGATCAACTCGATGGTTTTCTAGATACTGCATAGCCTCTGGAATATTATAAAACAGCCCTTCTAACTTAAGTTCAGACACTTTAGATAAATGACTTTTAAGTACGGCGTGAGCCATCGGTTCATCGTCGATAATCATGCAAGAAAAAAACTGCTTCATTTTAAATTTCAATTTTTAGTTCGGTGAAAAATCGCGAATCATCGCGATGTAGGTTCAATTTGTATTTTTTAGGATAAAGCATTTCTAAGCGTGCCCTGGTGTTATCTAATCCAGTATGGGTCGATACAATTTCGGCACCAGGCCTATTTGGAAGAGAGTTGGTAATTTGTAGAGTAAGCAGTTTGTCGGAATACTCCATGGAGATGTCGATAAAACAATCTTTTATTAGATCTGTGCCATGCTTAAAGGCATTTTCAACAAATGTAAAGATGATCATAGGAGCTATAGATATCTTTTCCGCATCATTTACTTCAGCCTTAAAATGAATGTGGCACCTGTATCCCAGACGCTCTTTTTCAATTGCTATATAGCTTTTGATAAAGTCGATTTCATCCTTTACGGAAACTTGTTCTTTTTTGCCATTTTCAACCTGATAACGCAGTAAGTCCGAAACTTTTAGGATTGTTTCAGAGGTTCGCTCAGGGCGTTCTAAGCTCATACCATAGATGGTATTCAGTGTATTGAACAGAAAATGAGGGTTTAGCTGTTTGTTCAGTAGATCAATTTTTATTTTTCTGTGTGTTAGCTCCTGATCAGTTTCATAACGGTGTTTTCGGAACTGATCAACCAGTAGAGATGGTCCCGCAATACAGATATATGATCCCAACAGAATACCCAGATGGTATTGGAATGCTAGTTTAGCAGGGTTGTTATTGAGAAAGCAATCCTTGTACAGAATAATTTTGGCGATTTGACTCATAACTGCTCCAAAAATCAATAAGCCTAGGATCGTGTAAACCACATATAGAATGATATTTCTTTTGTTTATTAAAAAAGGCATTATATAAAAGCGGTTACATTGTGCATGCAAATAGAGTACTAAAAAGTAGGCTATCCCTAAAAAGAAACTTCGCCAGCTCTTAATAAGTATCCAGTCGCTAAGTGTAAAAAGTACGAAAGTAAACACGACAATAACGATTTCTGTCACCCATTTTTTATCTATAAAGTATTTGTTCAAAGTGTGAAGTTTTAGCAAAAATAGGTAATCACACATAAAACACAGTTTAAAAAATGACGACTTTAATTGGTCATTTAGAGCAAGAAATGATACTCTTCATGGATTTTATCCATTAGTTTTGTCAAATAATAATACAATTACTTCTGGCCGGAAGATCAATTTATTCATTCAAACAAAAGAATTTATGATGTTAATTAATGAAAGAAAATCAAATAAGAAATTGATCAGCGGAATGATCTCAACGACGAATAAGAGAAGTTCGATTCAGAAAAGTGCGATGTTGATGCTTTTGATAATTTTCACTTACAGTTTGTCCAATTCACTTTCTGCCAGATCAATGTATCTAGAGCCAGGTAAACCTAAAAAGATACTCTTAATACAGGGTGCCAATATGTCATACCTTGGTAAGAGGGATCCAAAACATTATGGCAGTACTACAGCAGAGCAGTTGGATGAAATGTTAAAATCACATGCCAAGACAAAAGGTTATGACCTTGAGATATTCTATACAAATAGTGAAGGTTCAGCGATAGATAAAATTTATGCTGCAATGGAAAAAGGTGTTGAAGGGATCGTTATGAATCCAGGCGGATTTACATATAGTGGTATCTCTTTACGGGATTGTCTGATTTCTGTACCTGTTCCATATGTAGAGGTGCATATGCTCAGCGAAAAGGACTGGAGTGGAGAATCTGTTACAATGGCAGCAGCCGATGGAAAAATTTCAGGTTTTGGTACTTACTCATACGTACTTGGTTTAGACGCAATCTTAAATCTAAAAAACGAAAAAACTTCAAAGTAACAATCTTTTATTTATAGCTTTTGACCCATAGTAAACTAAAAAATCCCGATGCGAATTGGGATTTTTTAGCTTATCAAATGTAATTATTTTGTTCTTGCTAAAAACTTATGTGTATCTCACAAGTCCTCAGTATAATTAGTATTATATATAATATTTTAAATTTGGTTTTAACTATTATTGGACAATAATAGTTCTCTCAAATAATCAAGTTTGCTTGAGATCTCGTCGATCTCATGACCTTTCATCAACCTTTTGGACATAACAGTTTTACCACTTATTTTATCAATTTCTTGTTGTAGTTTTAAAAGTAAAGCCATTGGATCTTCAGTATGTGCATCTTTTTTAGTCTTGTCAAGCCTTTCCTTTAGTTGTTGCATTTCCAAACTAATAGATTCTTGCTCGGTAATGGCATATTCCTCAGTCTGCTTTACCGAATGATGTCCCATCATCTCCTTAACTACGTGTATAGGAACGCCATTTTTTAAGGTAACAGTACTGCCGAAAGTTCTCCTGGCTTTATGCGTATTCAAAGTACCGGAGATATTGCACACTGTCGCAATTTCTTTTAGATATTCATTCATCTTCTGATTAGATTTTACAGGCAACACCGCACCTCGTTGAAGGCATAGTGGATCATTTTTATAACGCTCCATAATCTCAATCGCTTTGGGCAGGAGAGGGATATCCGTTTTTGATTTTGACTTTTGGCGATTTGACATTATCCACAAGCCCCCATCAATCCCATTTTTGATATCATTAGGCCTTAGCTGAAAAGCATCAATGTAAGCGAGTCCTGTGTAGCATTGAAAAACGAATATATCCCTGATTACTGAAAGCCTTTCGGAAGAGAAAATTTTATTTTCTAATCGCTGAAGTTCTTCCCAGGAAAGAGGCTTCTTGTTGCACTTGGTTTTTTTGCTTTTAAAAAGCTTGAAAGGATCCTTGAGTATAATATCCTTTGCAATCGCTCTAAGAACAATAGTCTTAAAATTTGCGATGTATTTTAGTGCCGTATTGTTACTACAATTTCTCACTGTCTTTAAATAGAGTTCATATCCCTTGACAAATTCAAAGTTCAGCTCCCTGAATTCAAGATCTTCCCGGTCATATTTGTACCTTATAAATTCTGCAACATGGGAGCGGGCGGTAGTATAGCGCTCATAAGTGCCATAAGCATACTCTTCTTTTTTCACAAGAGCCAGCATTTCATCATTGTGCAATTGGAATTCTTCCAGGACTTTTACTTTTGATACATTTTTCCCTCTTACAAAATCGATAAGCTTTTGGGAGGTAATTGTTTGATCATTATTGATGAGATCAGTTCGATAGTTAGAAATACGATTGGACAAAGAATCCAAAAAGTAATTCAGTGATTTGGCATCTTCCTTACTGCCGGAAGCTCGTTCTGATTTTTGATTCCAACGGGCAACATCCCATTTTCGTTTTGTTGAAACCTCCCTTGGAATACCGTCAACGGTAATTCTCAAATAAACTGTTCGTTGGCTTTCATTTTTTTTAGGTGTTTTCAAAAAGAATATTACACCAAAACTGTTTTCAAGCATAATCCAAATTTTATTAAGTTAAAGTTCGAAATATGTTGCTCTTTGATCAAGTCGTTAACGTGTTTTACATGTTGATATACAGTTATTTAAAACACATTTTGTGGCACTTTTTTTTATAACTAAAAGTGCCACAAATCTGCCACAAAAATTAGGAGTGTTTTTGAAAATTTTGCGATTTCCAAACCCACAAAAAAACCCTGTAATTCTTAAAAATTACAGGGTTTAAAGCTTTTTAGACGATTTGGAAGACTTTTCTTCCTTTGTAATGCGGAGAGTGAGGGACTGGAACTTTCTTTGTTTTTAGCTCTGTTAGAGCTGTTTTCCGATTGAAAGAGAATCATTTTGCCACGATTCTGCCACAATCTCATTTTCCATGCCTCAAACTGCGTTTTTACGTCTCAGCGGAAAGGGAGGGATTCGAACCCTCGATACAGTCATCCCGTATACAGTCTTTCCAGGACTGCTCATTCGACCACTCTGACACCTTTCCGTGTTTCAGTGCACAAATGTAGCAATTTTTTAATTTATTGCAACCTCATTCGTGTTATTTACCATCGGATTTGTTATATTCTATTGAGACTAAGCGTATTGTTTTTATTTTTTAATGAATAAAACTTATTCCTTATTTTTCGGAATGACAAATAATTATTTCGACATAAAAGGGGAGATCCTCGACATGGCACTAAAACGTACTCAGGAACGTATCGCAATGATAGAATCTGCTTTAGAAACAGCAAGAGATTCAAGTAATGACGATACCAAAAGTAGTGCTGGAGACAAATATGAAACTTCACGTGAAATGATTCAACAGGACATCAATCGCTACCAGAAGCAACTCTTGGAAGCCAATAAAGATCTACAGCAACTAATCAGTATAGAATCATTACTAAATGATGTAATGAATGTAGCCAGAGTAGGAACGCTTGTTCAAACCAATGTTGGCCTATATTTGATCGCTACAAGTATTGGAGCTGTAAAAATAGGGACCAATAATATCTTCGTCATTTCGCCTGCATCTCCAATTGGACAACTACTTATCGGAAAAAAAATAGGTGATAGTTTTGTTTTTAACAACGTTAATCAGAAAGTTATTGCAATCTACTAGGTGATGAAAATACCGAAAAATTAAACAATATGCCGATGCATCTGTTCTTATTTAGTACAGAAACGAAGAATGACATGAAATTGAATAATTTACTTTTAATCTTCTTACTTGGTGCTTTACTGTTTATTCACTCTTGTAGATCGCCCGAATCGGACGAAAAATTAAGATCAAAAATCGAGGCAGCGTTGGAAACTACTGCAGGCATCGAAGTAGATGTCAAGGAAGGGAATGTAACCTTGGATGGACAGATAGGTTCGGATTCGCTCAAGCAGGATATAGAAAACAAAACAAAATTAGCGGGGGGAGAGGATATCAAATCCATTCACAACAATATCATTGTAAATCTTCCTGAACCAGAAGATGCCCGTGAAAAATATCATGAAATTATGGGCGGCGCGATAGATTCTACCTTAACGAGAGATGTCAATCTTGTTCTGGAAAATTTTCCAACCATTACGGCGCAGGTGAAGGAAGGAATTATAATTGCGACAGGTAATCTTGAAAAATCAAAAATCGATACACTAAAGAAAAGATTAGAGCATATCAAGCCCAAAGGTATTGATATGAAAGGTGTCACCAGTCGCTAAACAAAGAAAAGAAGCTATCCATCGATTGACGGGTAGCTTCCTTCATTTGTTCATATGTTTATTTAATACCTAAGTTAAGCATTTTCTATTAGATCTCGTATAGCAACAGAGGCTATTGCCCCACCAAAGGCTGCTGGTAGATATGACATGGTACCATAAGCGGACTTTTTAAAGTTACTCCCATCAGTATATAATAATGAATCCTTGTTTGGAAGTTCAGTTGAAAATACCACTTTCACTCCATCACGTATACCATGTTTACGCAATTTCTTACGGATATGCTGGGCCAACTTACAATTATAAGATTTACCGATATCAGCAATTTTTATTTTCGTAGGATCCACTTTACCACCGGCACCCATTGAACTGACAAATGGTATATTGGCTTCTAATGCTCTCCGAATAAAAAATAGTTTAGGTGTAATACTATCAATAGCTTCCACACAATAATCTGGCGCTAAATCTAGCAAAGCTGGTATTTTTTCCGGAATAATAAAATCCTGTATCACAGTTAAATCTAATTCCGGATTGATCGCCATTAATCTTTCTCGCATAATCTCAGCTTTTGCTTCACCATGATTAGTTGCCAGGGCAGGTAGTTGCCTATTACGATTGGATGGATCTACGGTGTCTCCATCGATAATGGTCATTTTTCCAACACCTGCTCGGCATATAAATTCGGCCGCAAATGATCCAACACCGCCTAATCCCAAAACCATCACATGTGAATTTGCCAATTTTTCAACCGCTGATCGACCTATCAATGCTTCGGTACGTGACAGCCAACTTAAATCTTTCATTTATCTAAATTTGTTTTTTATATTATAATGAAACCTTATAGCTATCCGACAACGTGAATAAACAGACTATGATGGCCTCATTTATTAAATACATTCTTATAATTTTGGTATAAAACCCGCTTTAACTCTTCCAATTCGATCGATCTGATCTGAGCAACGTACCGGTAAAGTGTAGCAATTTCTACGGTCGTATCTGTATCCGTTTCTAGAAACAAATGACTGAGTGAAATATTTTCTAAAAGTTCGTCTTGACTTCCGTTTAAACAATGTATTCCTATGGAAAGATAATACCCTTGATCAATTAACTGTTGAGCCAAGGTCCAGTTCTTACGATATCCATGAAAAACAACAGCTTCGCTAAAATTCGCTTTTTTCAAACAACCAACAATCTCCTGGAAAGCTCGAACACAATGAATGATCAAAGGCTTCCTATACGTTTTAGCCAAGCGAACCTGTTGATCAAACACAGGCTGTTGGTCGGCGAGGGGAGTGGCGATATTTTTGTCCATACCACATTCACCTATGGCTAAAACCTGACTCAGCCCTAATGCACCCACCATGAGTCCCAAATCATGTTCAGTATTCTCATTGATATACCACGGGTGCAAACCTACTGAACAATCCGCTTCAGAAATTATCTCCGAATGATTCAAGGTGATATTCTTAATGGAAAGAGTAGCACTTTCTTTCACCGGATAATTCCGATGCGTATGTAGATCGATATAGGGAATCTGTGTAGCCAACGAGACAAAGGTCGAAAAAATACTTGAAGCAAAAAATATTCTCTACAAAATTAGTATAGTTTTATTCTCCCAAGCTAGCATCTAAAGCTTCAAGAATACCAGAAGCCTTCAAAAGACATTCTTGATACTCCTGATCGGCCGCTGCCTGATTGGTAACTGCTCCACCTGTATGAAAGGAAAGGTATCTTTTTTGCTTATTGTAAAGCAATGAACGGATAACGACATTAAAATCGAATTCATCGCGCATGGTGTCAAAGTAACCAATAGATCCAGCATAGATACCTCTCTTTCGAGCTTCAAGCTGATCGCAAATTTGCATAGCTGCAATTTTGGGAGCACCTGTCATCGAACCTGCAGGAAAGGTATTTCTAAATACATCCACATTGGCGACTTTTGGGTCTTGCATACAGGTAATAGTTGAAATCATTTGATGCACTTGTTCGAAGGATTGAATCTCAAAAAGACGGGTTGCCTCAACCGTCCCGGGAAGAGCACTTCGTGTCAAATCATTGCGAACCAAATCAACGATCATCACATTTTCGGCGATCTCTTTTTTTGACCTCAACATATCAGCTATAATCTGTTGGTCCTCTGTTGAATTCGCCCCCCTTTTGGCCGTCCCTTTAATCGGCTGAGAAATCAACTTTCCTTGTCTTTTCGCTAAAAATCGCTCCGGAGAAGCACTCATGATAAAATGATGTCCTACCTTGAAAAATGAACTAAAGGGCGTAGGTGATATGGTATTCAACCGATGATAAACTTCCATAGGAGCGATATCAGCATCATCAGCAAAAAATTCCTGACAAAGATTCACTTCATAGATGTCTCCACGCTGAATATGTGCCTGTACATTTTCAAAAGCTTTGACATATTCACACTTTGTCCAACGCGACTTTACCTGTACAGAAATTGGGGTTATTGCAGGAATCTGAGTATCCGAAATGGCCTGATAGATTTTAACAGGATCCTCGGCTTCTATATGCACTTGATCTGCCGTCCATCGAAGCGTAATTGCCGGCACAAAGAAATAAGCTTCTGGAAATTCGAGCTGATCCTTTCCTGTTGTCTTTAATTCTTCTATCTCATTCTTAAGATCGTAAGATAGAAATCCAGGGATAAACTGAGATTGATGTAATCTCAAAAAAGTGTCGAGCTGGTCAAATACATTTTCATTCTCACGGAAAGAGAATAATGCCTTGACAGCCAGTATTTGTTCAAATTTGCCCCATTGATCCAACATCCCATTACTATTAAAGAAAGAAATTTCATCAAATTGCCCCGACCAATGCAGGGCTTTCTGATGAAATTTATCTTTAGAATCGAGAAGATCAAAACTTTCGATCCGCATAGTTTATTTTGATAAAGCTAATGTTTGTTTACGATCAGGACCTACCGATAGGATCGTGATAGGTACTTCAAGAGCTTTCTCTAAATAAGAAATATAATTTTTTAATGCTTCAGGTATTTCTTGTTCAGACGTTATACCAGTCAAATCTTGTTTCCACCCATCAATTTCTTCTAAGATAGGCTCTGCTTGATGCGTGATGATTTCATAAGGCATATAATCAATCACTTCACCATTATATTTATAATGTGTACATGCGTAGATTTTGTCGAAGGTGTCCAAAACGTCAGCCTTCATCATAATCAAATCTGTCACGCCATTCAGCATAATGGCATATTTTAAAGCTGGAATATCGATCCATCCCGTACGACGAGCACGCCCTGTAGTCGCTCCAAATTCATGACCTAATTGACGTAATTTTTCGCCAGTTTCATCGTGAAGTTCAGTAGGGAAGGGACCGCCACCTACGCGAGTAGCATATGCTTTAAAGATACCATATACCTTACCTATTTTATTTGGTGCAATACCCAGGCCTGTACAAGCTCCGGCTGTTGTGGTATTAGATGAAGTAACAAATGGATAAGAACCAAAATCAACATCCAAAAGCGTACCTTGAGCACCCTCAGCTAACACACGTTTGCCTTCTTTCAGATATTGATTCACCAAATGCTCTGAATCCACATGTGGGATAGATTTAATGAATTCGATCGCATCTAAAAATGCTTTCTCTTTTTCACTGAAATCAGGTATTTCGCCATAGTGCGAAAGAATACTTAGATGTTTTTCTTTCAACTTTTGGTAACGCTCTTGAAAATCTGGAAGTGTTGTATCACCTACACGTAAACCATTTCTACCGGTTTTATCCATGTAAGTTGGACCAATACCTTTCAGAGTGGATCCAATTTTTCCTGCACCCATTTTTGATTCTGAGGCAGCATCCAATAATTGGTGTGTCGGCAGAATAAGGTGTGCTTTACGCGCTAAAACCAAATTGCCTTTACCCACCGGATCAAAACCAGCTGTCTTAAGGTTGTCTAACTCTCTTTTTAAGATAATCGGATCGATAACGACACCATTACCAATAAGATTTAGTGTACCTTCATTGAAGATACCAGATGGAATTGTGTTGAGTACGAATTTCTTGTTATCGAATTCCAACGTGTGTCCGGCGTTAGGGCCGCCTTGGAAACGAGCGATTAAATCGTATTTTGGACAAAATACGTCTACGATTTTACCTTTACCCTCGTCACCCCATTGTAAGCCCAAAAGCACATCAACTTGCATAGCTTTTAAAGTATAGTAATTAAAATGTTATTAATAAAAATAGACTCTATTTAAAAATAAAATGTTCAGGAATTTTTCCCCTGAACATTCCTGAACAAATGTACTATTATATTTAAGAAAATATAAGATTAATTTGAAATAGCTTCGTGAGCGACGGCCTCTTCTTTTTTGTTCTTAAGTTGACAGTCTTGACATACACCATACAAATTGAGTGAGTGGTGCTTAATGTCAAATTTTAAAAGATCTCCCATGAGACTCTGAATTTGATTGATACGTGGATCACAGAATTCAACAACCTTATTACATTCAATACAGATCACGTGATCGTGTTGTTTGAACCCATAAGACTTCTCAAATTGTGCCATGTTCCTTCCAAATTGGTGTTTTGTAACCAAATCACAAGAGACCAAAAGTTCTAGGGTATTATAAACTGTAGCACGACTGACACGATATTTCTTGTTCTTCATATGAATATACAAAGACTCTACATCAAAGTGATCAGTACGTGAATAAATCTCTTCCAAAATCGCATAGCGCTCTGGTGTTTTTCTTAGATTTTTATTTTCTAAGTAGGCTTCAAAGATTTTTTTTACAGTTGCAAAATTTTCAGCTTGATTCATAGTAAAAATATTCTTGTACAAATTTACCAATTAAGATTGATATTTCCTCTATTAAAAATAGTGCTTAATAGTAGTCGCCTTAGCGAAATTTTCAATCCACCATTTGGTTATTAATTTTCCGATTCATATCGATTGACACCTGTTATGCCTCTAACTTGCTTTAAATTTCTCATCAAACTTTCAAGCTGAGCAGTATCATTCACATAGACCATAATATTACCATCAAAAATACCTTCGTTACTTGAAATTGACAAGGACCGAATATTAACAGCAAATTCTTGCGAAATAACAGTTGTAAGCTTATTTACTAATCCAACATCATCTATGCCAACTATATGTAAACCTGTCAAAAATGCAGAATCTTTTGTAGAAGCCCAACGTGCTTTTAAAATTCTATAGCCATAATTTGCCATCAGCTTGGAGGCATTTGGACAGCTCGTACGATGAATTTTTATGCCATCATTTACGGTCAAAAATCCAAAGACATCATCACCAGGAATAGGATTACAACAGGGCGCTAAGGTATAATCGACTTTCTGCATATCGTCCCCGATTAAGATCGTGTCGAATTCCTTCTTATTTATCTTTTCAACTAGTCCACCTATGTGGGTATTAAATTGATTTCCTGATGAAGAACTTACATTAATTTCAACTGCTTTTTCATGCGCGACATATTCTCTCAGTTGCCGGATATCAACAATTCCCTTAGCAACATTGTAGAAAAGATCCTGCGAACTGGGGTATTTTAAAAAGTTGGCAATTTTGTTAATATTATCCGTATTATAGGTGACTTTTAGCGATTTCAACTTACGTTCCAAAATCTCTTTCCCATCCTCCGCAACTCTTCTCTTTTCCTCTTTTAGAGAAGATCTGATTTTGGATTTGGCTTTTGCAGTCACAACAAAATTCAACCAATCCTCCTTAGGCGACTGCTTGCTTGATGTAATAATCTCTACCTGATCTCCATTTTGCAAAATATGACTTAAAGGAACCAGTTTGTGATTTACTTTGGCGCCAATACAACTTGCCCCAATATCAGAGTGGATCTCAAAGGCAAAATCTAAAGCGGTGGCATTGTTGGGTAGTTGAATCAGTGTTCCTTTGGGTGTGAATATAAAAATCTCATCGGAGAAAAGATTCATCTTAAAATCATCCACAAAATCCATCGCATTCTGATCCGGACTACTTAAGACATCGCGCACCTTTTTGATCCATTGATCCAAGCCAGAATCGGAATTTGATTCTTTATATTTCCAATGCGCTGCAAATCCTTTTTCCGCAATTTCATTCATCCTTTTGGTTCGAATCTGAACTTCGACCCATTGCCCTTTAGGCCCCATTACCGTAGTATGTAAAGACTCATAGCCATTCCCTTTTGGAGAGGATATCCAATCCCGAAGACGGTCGGGGTTAGGGCGATACAAATCTGTGACAATAGAATAGACTTTCCAACATTCGGTCTTTTCTTTCTCATCCACAGCATCTATTACAATACGTATAGCAAACAAATCATAAACCTCCTCAAAAGGAATCGATTTTTTTCGCATCTTATTCCAAATAGAATGGATTGATTTAGGTCGTCCAAATACGGAAGCCTTAATACCCTGTTCCTCCAATATCTCTTTGATGGGACCAATAAAATCGCCTATAAATTTTTCGCGCTCGGCTTTTTTCTCATTCAGTTTTCGAGCGATAAATTTATAGGTATCCGGATCGGTAAATTTCATCGAGAGATCTTCCAATTCAGATTTTATCGCATACAGCCCAAGACGATGTGCTAATGGTGCATAAAGGTAACTTGTCTCCGAAGCAATCTTCAACTGCTTATCCCTGGCCATAAATTCCATGGTCCGCATATTGTGCAGCCGATCTGCCAATTTAATGAGAATTACACGAACATCGTCAGCCAGTGTGAGCAACATTTTCCTGAAATTCTCCGCTTGCATGGAACTGTTTGGATCAAAAATCCCTGAAATCTTGGTAAGCCCATCGATAATTCGACGAACTTTCTTACCAAACATTTCTTCAATTTCATCCAATGTAACATTGGTATCTTCAACTACATCATGAAGCAAGGCACATACAATAGATGTTGTTCCTAAGCCAATCTCTTCAGCAGCAATCTGGGCAACAGCAATAGGGTGATAGATATAAGGCTCTCCTGATTTGCGTCGCATCTCTTTATGACTATCCAATGCTAAATCAAATGCCTTTCGGATCTCCTGCTTGTCTCCGCGTTGTAAAGTTGGCTTACAAGCGCGCAACAATGCACGGTAACGTTTCCTTATCTCTTTGTTTTCTGCTTCAATATCAATCACATAATCTTTCATAAACGTTGCAGGTAAATGATGTTTTTTGAGTAAATTTGTGTAATTTAGTTAATGTATTCTTGAATACTATTTTCAAGCTAACTTATTTTGTAATAAATCTACCAAAATATTATAGCATTGACAAATTAAAAAGCGTTATATAATTGCCCAAATGAAGACAATATTATTTTGTTTGCTTTTCCTCACAGGGACTTTGTCCGTATGGGCACAGTCTCAATCACTCACTCTTCCTTTATACGGAGAAGGTGCGCAGGAGACCGTAAACAGTTATATGACAACAACCTTGGCAAACGGAGAGGTGTTACCCTGGTTTCCGATTCCAGAGGTCACTGTCGTGGCCAAAAGAACCTGGTCAAGTGAAGAAGCACGAAGAGAATATCTCCGCTTTAGAAGAAACGTTCTAAAGGTTCTTCCTTATGCGATATATGCGCAAAAAAGATATGATCAGCTAGACAGAGATCTCGCGCTGACTTCGGATAAAAAGGAACATAAAGCATTGGTTGAAAAATGTGAAAGTGACGTAAAACAGATGTTTGACCGAGAAATCAAAAATATGACTATTTCACAAGGCAAAATACTCATTAAATTGATCGATCGTTATACGGGACATACCGGCTATGAAATGGTAAAGGAAATGAAGGGTGGGATTTCCGCTTTTTTCTATCAGGGAGTTGCGAAAATATTCGGTCACAACCTAAAATCAACTTATGACCCAAAAGAAGACTTTGCCATTGAAAATATCATTAGGGAATTCGAAAAGTCGAGACCTCAACCTGTCATGTGACCAATCAAACCAAAACCAGATGAAAACAGTATACGACTTTGACGCACTTCAGTTTAACGGTAAAAAAAAATCCCTCGCTGATTTTGAAGGTAAAGTTTTACTCATCGTCAATACTGCCAGCCAATGTCTCTTTACTAGACAATTTAAATCGCTCGAAAAACTCTACCAAAAATATAAAGACCAAGGCTTCGAAATCCTGGCATTTCCAGCAAATAATTTTCGTAACCAAGAACCATTAACCGGTGGTACGCTAGAGACATTCTGCCGGATCAATCAACAGGTGAGTTTCCCTATTTTTAAGCGTAGCCATGTTATCGGCGAATATACAACACCTCTATACAGTTTTCTTTCGAGCAAAGATCAAAATGGACATATTAACAGCAAACCTTCCTGGAATTTCCACAAATATCTGGTAAACAAAAAAGGAGAGGTCATTGATTTCTATTATCCGACTACTTCGCCATTGTCAAGTAAAATTTGCCGCAATATTGAGCGTCTTTTACAAGAGTAACCCATAAACTGCTTACATTTGCGGCAGCTCCCCACAGCGCAGGCCAAGTCGTATATCGACTTAGGATCAATAACTACGCGGGATTAGTAAAGGCTTTCTGCCAAAACTATTCATCGGTCAATTGGAATGATTTATCATAAAAAGGGAGCCAATTTAAAGAGAGAAATATTATATGTTAAAATTAGATTTACTTATCATTGCTGTACATCCAGATGACGCCGAGCTAGGCGCCGGAGGTGTGATGGCAAAATATGTTGCTGAAGGAAAAAGGGTAGGAATTGTTGATTTAACCCAAGGTGAGCTCGGCACACGCGGCACAGCGGAGACCAGAGCACAGGAAGCAAAAGATGCTGCCGAAATATTAGGGCTGGCCGTTAGAGAAAATCTTGGCCTAAGAGATGGTTTCTTTGAAAATGCTGAAAAAGAAAAAATGGCTGTAATAAGGGCCATCCGCAAATACCAACCGGAAATTATCATTACAAATGCCATTACAGATCGTCACCCAGACCACGGAAGAGCCGGACAGATGGTCAACGAAGCCTGCTTTCTTGCCGGCTTGAGAAAAGTAGAAACTTTTGATCAGGACAATATTTCCCAGGAGGCCTACCGCCCCCGATTGGTACTGCAATTTGTACAGGACTATTATATCAAACCTGATGTTGTCATTGATATAACGGATTATTATCACATTAAAGAAAAATCTGTATTAGCTTACAAAACTCAATTTTATACCGGAGAAAATGTAAACCCGGATGAACCACAGACTTATATTTCTAATCCGGATTTCATGGAATCAACTGCTGCTAGAGCGCGAGAATTTGGACGGTACATCCAAGCGAAATATGCTGAAGGGTTTACTTCAAAGAAGATACTTGGTATTGATGATTTATTTTATCTGAAGTAGAACTTATCTGATACTTAAGTAAAATAAAATGCGGGATTATTCATGTTTTAACTAGAATCGTCCCGCATAATTCTTGAAACAAAGTTTGCAAACTGATTTTATAGAAACAATACCAGTGGCATGCTGATTTTACTGATATTTATCCCAACAAAACAATCGTTTTGACAACTATCGGGAACACAACCCTCAGAAGAAATTAGACCATTGTTTTTGGCTTCAAAATAAATCTTTGGCCTTTTCTTTTTATAGCCAATCTTCTTTGCTTTCTCATAAACTTGATCCAGCATGAACAATTCTTAACCTTTTAGGAAATAAATCCTTTTACATACTGTTTTGTGATTTCATTCTGCGGATTCAATAAAACTTGTTCCGTTGGCCCAAACTCAAGAATTTCTCCACCATAGACAAACAAAATATAGTCAGATACCCGTCGCGCCTGTCGCAATATATGCGTCACCAGTACAATGGTATAATCTTTCTTCAATTCAATTAATAATTCCTCAATTTTAGCAGTAGAAAGGGGATCTAATGCAGATGTCGATTCATCCCCAAGGATAATCTCGGGCTCTACAGCCAAACCTCTTGCAAGACAAAGCCTTTGTTGCTGACCAATGGACAATCCGCTGGCCGAATGTCCCAGTCGATCCTTAACTTCGTCCCATAGAGCTACATTTCGCAATTGCGTCTCTACAATTCTATCTAATTCCTTTTTGCTTCGTGTACCATGTATACGGGGGCCATAAGCCACATTATCATAGATCGACATTGGTAGCGGGTAGGGCTTTTGGGATAAGAGGCCCATTTTCTTACGGATATGTGTTACCTCAGCATCTCTGCCATAAATATCCTCACCATTAACGAGAACAGAACCCGTTATTTCAACACCTTTGGTATCATCTACCAATCTATTAAGCGTCTTTAAAAGCGTAGTCTTTCCACAACCCGAAGGACCAATAATAGAAGTTACACTATTGTTAGGCAGGGCAAGATTAATGTTTTTGAGTATATGTCGGCCGTCAATATAGACATTAAGATCCTTGATTTCAATGTGTGGATCGCTCAAGGGGTCTGTTATCGACGATTTTTTTGTTTCGATTGAAGGATATGAGTGCATACTACAATAATTAAAATAATGATTGTTAAAACTAAAGCTGAAGCATAAGCGCGACCCTGAACTTCAGGAATAGGACTACTTAACTGAAAAAATATGGCCAATGGCAACGTTGCTGCCGGTTCATCAATATATTTTGGAAGATTATCACTAAAACCAGTTGTCAATAAAACGCCTGCAACATCACCAATAGCACGTCCAAAAGCCAGTAAAATCGCAGTAAGAAGCCCTGTTCGGATGCTCCTTAACATGACCTTAGCCAATTCCCAGCGTGTCGTCCCTAGCGAAAGAGTGACATTCTTTAGATCTTCAGGAATGGTTTTGATCAATTCATCCACGGTACGAACCACAATTGGAATGGTCAGCAGTGTCACTGTAATGATACCCCCCAATAGTGATGCCCGAATACCTAAATAAACCATAATCCCAAAACCAACAGCCCCATACACGATAGAAGGAACACCATATAAAACATCAAACAACAGTTTAGAAAGTTGTGTCACTTTTGATTTCGCTCCCAAATAAACATTAAGGTACAGCGAAATCGGAATTCCTATAATTGCAGACAAAGCTGTTGCCACACCTGCTAAATAAAGAGAACCCAAAATCGCGTTCAAAATCCCACCTTCTTTTCCAATATAAAATCCACCTTTTGGTAACTGACTAACCATCTCCCAATTGAGATAAGGAAGCCCCTTATACAAGATGGTTCCTACGATAAAAAAAAGGGAAGCAGTCACAGTTATCCCAGAGAGATGCATAAAACCTTTGGCTACCTTTTCACTCAATAGCCTTCTTTTTGTATTATCCATGCTGAGCTCCTTCCAGTCGTCTCAATATAAGACGAGATATTAAATTAAAAACAAATATGATTACAAACAGCAGCAACGCGGAGAACATTAATGCAGATTCATAAAGTGGAATTGACATCATTTCCCCAAAATTATTGGCTATTAATGCTGGAATTGGATACCCCGCATCAAATACCGAAGTCGGTACTTTTGCAACATTGCCACAGACCATCAATACCGCAATTGTTTCACCAAAGGCCCTAGATGTTGACAAAACAATTGCAGCCACAATACCAGGTCTAGCTTTCTTCAGAATAACATGTTTGATGGTGTCCCATTTTGTCGCACCCAAGGATAGTGAAGCCGCTTTTAACTCATAAGGTATCGTTTGAAGTACCTCTACCATAATGGAAATCATAATGGGAAAGATCATCACCGCCAATACAATTCCACCGGCAAGCACAGAATAACCCGATGTAACAACCCCAAAGACGGGAGCGATATACAACTGAATTAAAGGTACAATAAATAACACTCCCCAAACACCATAAAGAACCGGCGGTATCGCTGCTAAAATATTGACCAACGGAAACATCATATTCTTTAAGGCATCCGAAGCATATTCAGTCAAATAAACAGCAGTCAGTATACAAAGCGGAATCGCAATAGCAAGAGAAATCAAGGTAACGGCAAGCGTACCTGCAATAAAAGGCAGAAAGCCAAACGATCCTTTCATTGGTGACCAAACCTTGTCGGTTAAAAGTTGAAAGATATTACTATATTCAAATAACGGAATCGATTTTATGGTTAAACCAACTGCAATAATCACCACAACTGAAAGTGAAATCAGTAAGAGGAGCAAAGTGGATCGCTTGATCAGTGTATCTTTAACGAGACGAGTATTTAGCATGCTATAACTTATTAAGTTCTTCTTTTATCAGTGTTTCATTTAGTGGGACATAACCATTTTCAAGGAGTTGCGATTGCGCCTGTTTCTGGAGTACAAAAGAAATAAACTCCTTCAACAGAAGGGATTCGGTCTTATTACGCGTTACAAAGGTTAACTCTCTTGAAGGTGGAGCAGGGTATTTCCCCGTAGCAACGGCCTCTGTCAAATTAGATAGTGTACCATAAAACTGCTCATCATCTTCAACATGTCTATTTTTATTCAGATCCAAAGGAACAACAGCAATACGGTCAAAGACCTTGTTAGTTTTTAGATTATAGACGTAGTTAATGTTATTGAATCCAATCCCATTGATATCATCCTTAATAGCTTGGGCAATCCCGGGGTCACCAAAAATGCCAATACCTTGCAGATCTTCCTGCTTATGACCAAAAAATTTGGCCCATGTTTCAGCTGCTCCAGCGGCATCGGAACGCACATACACGTTGATAGGATCCGCCGTAAACTGAGAATCAATCTCATTCCAGGTCTTAAACTTTCGATCCACAAAAATATTCAGCAATTCTTCGCGACTCAAACCACGTTTCAAAATAGCAGAATAATTAGGGTTGTCAGGATTGATTGTACAGATAACAGCATCTTTTGCAACAATAATCGGAACAGCTCCTTTTTTTATTTCCTGCTCATGCAGATCTCTCGACACCATCCCGATATCAACCATCCCTGTAAGAACATCTGCAATCCCTTTTCCAGCACCTCCAGCTGAAATATTGAAGCGAACATTCGGGTGTATTTTTTTAAAATCTTCACTCCAAACCACTGCCAAAGGATAAAGGGCAAATGCACCGGACAAAGAAATATTCCCTTCAAAACCATGTTCCTTACTGTAACCATTTTTAACTTTCGGCGCACAGGAAGTCATTTTAAATACGATTACACAGCTTAAAATCAGAACTATAAAACACTTTCTCATCATTACACCTAAAAGTCTACAGGTTTTGTATATTAAATTTTATAGGGCAAATATATATTAATTTGGTAGATATTATAGAATATTAAAAAAATATTTTTACATTTGACCTCGAGAAAAGAATACTAAATCAATAGATTTTATTTGTTATATGCAAAGCTTCCGCACAGAATTAGAAAACCCAATCGTGGAAAAGGAAATTATCGAACTTGAAAAAAAGATTCGATTGTTCCATGAGGGCAAAATTGCCGACGAGAAATTTAGATCGTTGCGTTTGGCTAGGGGGGTATATGGACAAAGACAACCTGGAGTTCAAATGGTTCGTATAAAACTTCCATTTGGAAAGGTTACGTTTAAGCAATTGAACAAAATTGCAGCGATATCAGACGAATACGCAAGCCGCAACCTGCACCTGACCACACGTCAAGATATACAGATTCATTACGTTAGTCTTGACCGTACACCTGAACTTTGGTCCAAATTGGCTGAAGACGATATTACATTGCGTGAAGCTTGTGGGAATACAGTACGTAATGTCACTGCTTCTCCAAGCTCAGGAATCGACCCAAAGGAACCTTTTGATGTTTCGCCATATGCTCAGGCAACTTTTGAATATTTTTTGCGCAATCCAGTATGTGCGGAAATGGGCAGAAAATTCAAAATGTCATTTTCTGCCAGTGATGAAGACACTGCGTTTTCCTATATTCATGACCTTGGTTTTATTCCAAAACTAAAAGTTGTCAATGGTATGGAAACTAGGGGTTTTAAAGTGCTATTGGGTGGGGGATTGGGATCTCAGCCTTTCTTAGCATCAGTAACAAGCGAGTTTCTACCAGAGGATGAACTGATCCCTTATATAGAAGCTACACTTCGTGTCTTTGATCGTTATGGCGAAAGAAATAACCGCAATAAAGCTCGATTCAAATACCTTATTCAGAAATTAGGGTTGGAAGAAGTGCTAAATTTAATTGAAGCCGAAAAAATTGCGACGAAGGTGAAAAGCTATCCGATCGACCGAACCAAAATCGAACAGCCATTACCACCAGACGACAGCAGACTATCTACTATTGATCTCGATAGCGATCTAAACTACCAGGTTTGGAAGAGTACCAATACATTCGGACAAAAACAAGACGGATATTACGGTGTCTATGTGCGGGTATCCACGGGTGATATTGGTACAGATAAAGCTCGCGCGTTGGTTGCTGGTCTCAACAATTTGGTCGCTGACGACATACGTATCACGCAAAACCAAAGCTTACTGCTAAAATACGCAACAGAAAAGTCACTGCCACATATCTATCAATTACTTAAATCTTTGGATCTAGCTCAGGTCGGTTTTGATAGTACAGCAGATGTAACAACTTGCCCTGGTACGGACACCTGTAATCTAGGTATCTCAAACAGTACCGAAATGGCTCGCGTTATTGAATCTTATATCGCTGAATTTCACCAAGATTTTGTCTTTAATCGTGATTTAAAAATCAAAATTTCTGGTTGTATGAATTCTTGCGGACAACATGGTCTGGCACATATCGGCTTTCATGGTAGTTCCGTCAAAGCGGAGGGCAAAGTGGTTCCTGCAGCACAGGTTATGCTTGGCGGTGGAACAATTGGCAATGGTGAAGGGCGTGTTGCGGAGCGTATTATCAAAGTACCAACAAAAAGAGTCTTACATGTTGTCGAATGGGTGCTAAATGATTATAAAAAAAATTCGGAAGCAAATGAAAATTTCCATGCTTACTACGACAGACAAAGTAAGAATTACTTTTATAATCTTTTAAAACCACTATCGGATTTGACTAATCTTGCTGAAGACGAATTTGTCGACTGGGGGCATGAAGGAACTTTCCAAACGGCAATCGGGGTTGGCGAGTGTGCAGGTGTCGTTATTGACTTGGTTGCCACGTTAATTTATGAGGCGGAAGAAAAGTTACAATGGGCAAATGAAACATTTCAAGAATCCAAATTCTCGGATGCAATTTATCATGCCTATAATGCCTTTGTACAAGCAGCAAAAGCCCTATTATTGGATAAGGGAGTTAGCGCAAGCACACAAAATATCGTAATCAACGAATTCCAAACGCATTTCGTGGAAACAGGTGAATATAATTTTGACCAAACGTTTCCGGAATTAGTCTTACAGATGAGTAAAAATGAACCAACGGAGCATTTTGCAATTAACTACCTTCAGGAAGCAACGAAGTTTATCAATGAAGTCTATCAACGCAAAAATTTAAAACCAGTATTGGTATAGGAGGGAATAGGTATGTCAATAAAAGCAAAAGTAACATTGGTAGGAGCAGGTCCGGGTGACCCGGATCTGATCAGCCTAAAGGGTATCAAAGCAATAGAAAAAGCAGATGTCATTTTATACGATGCCTTGGTTAATGAAGAATTACTGGATTACGCACAGGCTGAATGCATTAAGATATATGTTGGAAAACGAGCAGAACAACTCTCTACTTCACAGGATGAAATTAATCGCCTTTTGGTGGATTATGCCTTAAATTATGGCCATGTGGTCCGTCTAAAAGGTGGTGATCCATTTGTTTTTGGCCGTGGTGGAGAAGAAATTGATTACGCACAGCAATATGGTATTGAAACTGCAGTTGTGCCGGGTATTTCCTCCGCAATTGGGCTTACCGGACTACAACAACTTCCATTAACTTACCGGGGAATCAGCGAAAGCTTTTGGGTCATCACAGGCTCCAAATCGGATGGCTCACTATCAACAGATCTTTATCTGGCGGCAGAATCCAAAGCCACTGTCGTTGTCTTGATGGGTTATGGAAAATTGGCAGAGATCGTGGAAATTTACCGTCAAAGAAATCTTCACAATTTACCAATAGCCTTGATTCAAAATGGCTCATTGCCTAATGAAAAGGTTGTACTGGGTACTATCGATAATATTCTTGATGAATCAACTGAGAAAAGGGTCGGCGTACCAGCAATTATTGTAATCGGCGAGGTCGTTGCCAAGCATCGTTCATTCCAACACATTAAAGAAAAAGCTTTAGCTTTATAGATATGAACCAGCTATTTCCAATATTCGTCAAGCTAAATCAAATTGATACCTTACTTGTTGGAGGCGGGAAAGTTGCATTGGAAAAATTTCAGGCTTTAATTTCCAATGATGAAAAATTAAGACTGACCATTGTGACTAGGGAAATCATCCCAGAATTTGAGGAACTATTGCAAAATTACACACAAATTCAGCTCTACATTCGACCTTTTACACCAGATGACCTTACCGACAAACAACTTGTCATTGCAGCAACCAATAACATAGAGCTTAACGAGCAGTTGCGTAATCTAACAAGGCAAAATAACATACTATTTAATGCTGCGGACAAACCGGACTTATGCGACTTCTATCTGGGATCCATTGTAAAAAAAGGCGACCTGAAAATAGCCATTTCCACCAATGGTAAATCACCAACAATTGCCAAAAGGGTGAAGGAACTATTAAATGACCTGTTACCGGAGGAAATTGACGAAACACTGTCACTCATGAGTACTTATCGAGAGCAGCTTAGAGGAGATTTCGAATACAAAGTAAAGCAGTTGAACGAGCATACCAAAAATATATTACGTTATGAACGTTAAGGAAATTAAAGAAATTATTGGCAAAAAAAAAGGAGTGGAGCTCTTACAAACAATAGCGTCACTATTTCCTAATGAGGTAGTTTTTTCAACCTCTTTCGGTATTGAGGATCAAGTAATCACGGAATGGATTGGTAAAAATAATATTAATATTGAAATATTCACGCTGGATACTGGACGACTGTTCAAAGAAACCTATTCCCTGTGGAGCCGTACCTTGGAGCGCTATCAATTGCCCATCAAAACTTACACTGCGGATACAACATTGTTGGAAGATTTTATCAGCAGAAAAGGCCCAAACTCCTTCTATGAATCGGTTGAGAATCGAAAGGAATGTTGTAGGATAAGGAAAATTGAACCTTTACAGCGTGCGATTAAAGGAAAAAAAATCTGGGTAACGGGCATCCGATCAGATCAATCCATCAATCGCCACGATATGGACTTTATCGAATACGATGAAGCAAACCAAATCCTCAAAATCCATCCTTTATTTGACTGGACTTTTGAGGAAGTAAAAAATTATTGTAAAGAACAACATATCCCATACAATGTGTTGCACGACAAGGGTTTCCCAAGTATCGGTTGTCAACCTTGTACAAGAGCGATACAAGAAGGAGAGGATTTCCGTGCTGGTAGATGGTGGTGGGAAGATCAAAGTAAAAAAGAATGTGGTTTGCACGGTGTTAAATCATAAAATAGCGAAGCAGAAACGCAAATTCATTAAATCAAATTTTATTATTTCAGAGAATGGACTATTTAGATCATTTAGAAGCGGAAGCAATATATATTTTAAGAGAGGTAGCCGGACAATTTGAAAAACCAGCGCTATTATTCTCTGGTGGTAAAGACTCCATCACACTTGTCCACTTGGCAAAAAAAGCATTTAGACCCGGGAAATTTCCTTTTCCATTAGTTCACATTGACACTGGTCACAATTTCCCCGAAACAATCACTTTCAGGGATTCACTGATTGAAGATATAGGAGAAAAACTTATTGTTGGTTATGTTCAAGACAGCATTGATCAAGGGAAAGTCGTTGAGCAAAAGGGAAAAAATGCAAGTAGAAATGCCTTGCAGACAGTTACCTTACTCGATACAATATCAAAACATGGTTTTGACGCTTGTATCGGTGGCGCACGTAGGGACGAAGAAAAAGCCCGTGCCAAGGAAAGAATCTTCTCAGTGCGTGATGAATTTGGACAATGGGATCCCAAACGCCAAAGACCTGAGCTGTGGAGCATCTTTAATGGCAAAATAAATAAAGGTGAAAATGTACGCGTGTTTCCCATTTCAAACTGGACCGAGCTCGATGTTTGGAATTATATTAAACGCGAACAGATCGCATTGCCATCTATCTATTTCAGCCATGAACGGGAGGTTATTACCCGAAATGGGCAATTGATGGCTGCCGCCTCATTCTTAAATATCGATGCAGAGGATATCGTAGAACGCAAATCTGTACGTTTCAGAACTGTAGGCGACATGACTTGTACAGCAGCGGTAGATTCAACGGCAACAGAGCTAGATGATATTATCGCTGAGATCAAGGCCTCAACGGTAAGTGAACGTGGCGCCAGAATGGACGATAAGGTATCGGAAGCAGCTATGGAAGAACGCAAAAAACAAGGATACTTTTAATTCAAATCAAATACCTGATATTGACAACAATGAATATATTGAAATTTATAACGGCCGGTTCTGTAGATGATGGTAAAAGTACCTTGATTGGCCGATTACTATACGATACAAACTCCATTTTGGATGACCAATTGGAAGCTATACAACGTGCCAACCGAAAAAATGACGACGGAACAGTAGACTTGGCTATATTGACTGATGGACTTAAAGCTGAACGCGAACAAGGTATAACAATCGACGTAGCATATAAATATTTTCAGACCGAACACCGAAAATATATTATAGCCGATGCTCCAGGACATATCCAATACACCAGAAACATGGTAACTGGCGCTTCCAATTCGGATCTTATAATCATTTTGGTTGACGCACGTAAAGGTGTAATAGAGCAAACAAAACGCCATTCTTTCATTGCTAAATTATTGGCCATGAAACAAGTTTTGGTTTGCATAAACAAGATGGATATGGTCGATTATAGTGCTTCTGTTTTCGAACAGATCAAAGCCGATTATTTAACTTTAGCGACAAATCTCGGACTTAAGGATATTGATTTCATACCGGTTTCAGCCTTAAAAGGAGACAATATTGTCCATAAGTCCGAAAGAATGAGTTGGTATGCAGGCGAATCTTTATTGGATTACCTAGAAAATGTGGAAATTCATGAACAGCAAGCAGCCAGCTGGCGGTTTCCCGTCCAATGGGTTGTAAGACCGCAAACAGATGATTTGCACGATTATAGAGGTTATGCGGGCCGCGTACTAGGAGAGGGCCTAACGGTTGGTGACCAGGTTATTGTTTATCCAGCAGAAACATATAGTACAATTCAAGCGATTGAATTAAACGGACAACAACTTCAACGGGCTGAAAACGGACAATCTGTTATTGTACACCTCAGTGATGATGTTGATATTAGTCGTGGCGATACCATTGCGAGTGTAGAACATCCACCAAAGTTTGAGCGTAATATTCAAGCAAATTTATGTTGGTTCGACAATAAACCTTTGGATACAACACAAGTGTATCTTGTCCAAAGTCACAGTAAATTAACTAAAGTTAAGATCGTAGATGTGTTGTATAAATTTGATATCAATACACAGGAAAAAATATATCACGACCCGATCAAACTAAATGATATTGGTCGAATAGCCATTAAATCTGCTGAGAATCTAGTATTTGATTTACAGCAGGAAAATGCTACAAATTCTCAAGCCATTGTTATTGATCCACGGACAAATTTAACAGTCGGCGCATTGATGATTCAAGCTGTCGACTAACAAAGACGATTAATCGTAAATATTCAACCTAAATATTTTTTAAGGAACTCAGACAATGTTTGGGTTCCTTTTATATTTGCTGTAAGTACAAAAGCGGAGACAATTATTACAACCAACATCCCAGTATTCGGCTTATTATTAAAATCTGTTGATTTACAAAAATTCTATTGAATCGATATAAAAGGAGGGTATTCAAAATTATTATTTAACATAATATAAATTATAAACAAAAAAATATACAAAGGGATATAGGCCTCCGAGTTAAAACTAAGCTGAAATATTTGCCAAATAATCAGAAAAAAGCATTAGATGTTAGATATTTTATAATTATAAGCTCCATTTCAATTCATTTTATCAAAACAGAATCATTTTCGTTTTTCAATAATAAAAATCGAACAAAATACAGTCAATTTATCATTACACACACATTTCACCAATGAATCATCGATTTTAAACGAAAAAAATAAAATACGAAATTTCATTAAAACAGATTAATATTTGTAAATAATTAACAAATATTGGTTTTTCATTAAAAAATACATAAATTAGTGCCAGCCAAAGGGAAATTTTACTAATTAAAACATGTCAAAAAATTTTAACGAGTTCATCTCAATCGTTGAGAAACGCAATCCAAATGAACCAGAATTCTTACAAGCTGTAAAAGAAGTTACCGAGGATTTATTTCCTTATATTACCGAAAACCATCCTGAATTTTTCGACCAAAAGATTCTTGAAAGACTGACTGAACCAGAGCGGATTATATCCTTCCGTGTAACCTGGTTGGATGATAACCATCAGGTACAGGTAAATCGCGGTTATCGTGTTCAAATGAACAGCTCAATCGGTCCATATAAAGGCGGTCTCCGCTTCGCTCCTTCTGTTAATCAAAGTATTTTAAAATTCCTCGCTTTTGAGCAAGTATTTAAAAACAGCTTAACAGGATTGCCAATTGGTGGTGGTAAAGGAGGCTCTGATTTTGACCCTAAAGGTAAATCAGATAATGAAATTATGCGTTTTTGTCAAAGCTTTATGACTGAACTTTATCGTCATATTGGTGCAGATACAGATGTTCCTGCAGGAGATATTGGCGTTGGTGGACGGGAAATAGGTTTCCTATTTGGTCAATTTAAGCGACTTCAAAACAATTTTACAGGTGTTCTTACAGGTAAAGGTGAATTATGGGGTGGATCATATATTCGTCCTGAAGCTACTGGCTATGGGCTTCTATATTTTGTTGACTGTATATTTAAATATCAAGGAAAATCTTTACAAGGTAAAGTAGCGACAGTATCTGGTGCTGGCAACGTAGCCTTTTACGCTGTTGAAAAAGCCGTTCAACTTGGCGCCAAAGTGATTACAGTTTCAAATAGCTTGGGTACACTTTATGATCCTGATGGTTTTGATGCCGAAAAAATGGCTTTTGGGGCTACTTTGGGAAGAAACCTCGATCAATATCCTGCACGTTATCCGAATGCCCAGTTCTTACCTGGTCAAAAGCCTTGGCAATTTAAATGTGATATCGCATTGCCATGTGCAACACAAAATGAATTAGAAGAATCGGATGCTAAAGCGCTTGTAGCAAATGGTTGTATCTGCGTAGCTGAGGGTGCCAATATGCCTTCTACTGCAGAAGCTATTAAAGTTTTTCTAGACGCAAAAATCAGTTTTGCACCCGGTAAAGCTGCGAATGCTGGAGGTGTTGCTGTTAGCGGTTTGGAAATGTCTCAAAACTCAATCCGGACACAATGGTGTACAGAAGAAGTTGACAATCGCTTAAAAACTATTATGGAAAGCATTCACGAAACTTGTTTGAAATATGGCCAAGACAGTGGATTCGTTAATTATTTGAAAGGTGCCAATATTGGTGGTTTTATAAAAGTCGCTAACGCGATGAAAGCACAAGGTATCGTATAACACGCCTTTTTCTAATCATATCATAATCCTGAGCGCTCAAATGCATTGCATTTGGGCGTTTTTTTATATTTTTATGCTAATTTTAAAAAACACGAAATTTACATGAGATTAATAGCTGAACTCCCCCATTCCGATTGCAAGATTTCAATTTTTGGTATTAATCAAAAATTCATTATTAAATTTGAGCAAGGAAACTTAGAACAATCCTATAAAATTGCAGAAATGGATATAATTGGCGGTGTAAATGGGGTATTTGATTTACTCGACGAAGAATTTCTAAAGAGTGTGATCGATCAATTCGCTTCGATGCGCCAATCTTTTAACAATGCTTATAGTAGATACGAATAAAAAATCTATGCTGAACTATATCTATTTTGTGGCATTTTGGACCTGTCAAATTATTTCATCTATCCTATTTAAACTTGGTGGGATACATCCAAAGTATAAATGGACAACTTTAATTGTTGGGAACATTATTCTTTTATCAGCAAGTTGGTTTCTTGTACAGTTATTTAAAAATGTCTCTCAACCTATCGTAATTGCCTTATGTTCTGGCGGTACATTTTTAACCGTCCAGTTGGCGATGGCGCTGTATTTTAAAAGTTCATTGAGCTGGCAGCAAGTACTTGGTATGTTTGTTATTATTTCAGGCATGGTTTTGATTACTTTTGGAGGTAAAGAAACAACCTAAGCTATGCTGAGATTAGTTATAGATGTGTTTATTTGTTATAGTAAAACTCATCTATAACTAATGAACCTGCCAATTGTTGGTTAAAACGATCTAGATCGGTCATTTTGCCAGAAATATCATACATTACCTCCAACTTACCATTGATCTTTTCAATAACACGTCTAGTAGCTTTAATCTTAAAATCCAATGCCAATTGTTCAAACTCATGTAAGTGATAAAACTCATTGGAACTAAATTTCACGTGTAGAGAACGGATTAGGTAATAACGAGCCAGAAGAATTTCTATTCGCTGAAAAAGTGCGAGTATTACCACCATAAAGACAGCAAAGGAAATGGCATAAACCAGTTGCCCCAATCCGGCAAACATGCCAATACCGGCTGTCGCCCAAATAACGGCCGCCGTTGTGAGACCACTGACTGATAGCTTGCCTTTAAAGATCACACCAGCGCCAATAAAGCCTATACCAGTCACAATATTTGCAGCTACGCGATCCGTACTATTTCCAATAAACAAACAGGAGACAATAGTAAACATCGCCGAACCGAAACAAATAAGTACTACCGTTCGAAATCCAGCAGATTTATTCCTATACTCACGTTCAAAACCAATTAAACTGCCACACAGAATTGAAGTGATCGCGTTTAACAAAGGCTCACTAGTCAAAAAGTTAATAATATTCTCCATACTAAACTTTGCAGAAAGATGAAACATGGAGCTCCGAACATTCGCAGCTCCATGCAATATAGGCTATAGGTAAGCGTACGTTATACCATCGCCCCCACGATCTTGATGCTCGTCCTCAAAACGGCTTACATGGCTATATTTACGAAGGTAGTCGCGAATAAATTTTCGCAAAATACCATCACCTTTACCATGAATAATTTTTAAGGATGGATAACCTATCATGACAGCCCGATCCAAAACACGTTCTAATTCATGTAGTGCGTCTTCTGTGCGCATACCTCTTAAATCAAGTTCTGGCTTGAAATCAGCTACACTACCAGAAGATAATGATTTTGATAGACTTTTTGGAGACTTCTTCCCTTCCCGCCCTTCGAGTTTAACCACATTTTTTCGCTTTTGAACAGTACGCAGTTCACCCATGGCAAGAATCAGGTTGTTCTTTGCAATTTCGACAATCTGCGCTTCAGCACCATTATCTATAATCTGTACCCAATCTCCAATATTTAATACGGTGGATTCAGGTGTTTTCTCTTTGACGATTTGCTTTACTGGTTTTTGCTCTTTGGGAAGAACAGCTTGAAGTGCCTGATCCAAATTGCTCCGTAACTCCCGTGTTTTCTCTTTATCCGCTTTTGCAGATTTGATCTGCGCTACCGTATTTTCAATTAACTTATTCGAACTTTTAATAATCTGCTGCGCTTCCTCTTTCGCCTTTTTCAAAATTACACGCTTATTTTCTTCCAAATAACTTTGTAATTCCAAATACTCCGATTTAATTGACTCCAGTTCCTTCTCGCGCTTATTAATAGCGACCTTTGTATCAAACACCTCTTTCTTTTCTCGCTCAAGATCGATCAACAAGGTATCTACCTTCTTCTGTTGAACACCAATTTTACTTTTAGCAGATTCCAAAATATCCTTACCCAATCCTATTTTCTGCGCGATTTCGAAAGCATAAGAGCTTCCTGGCTTACCAATTTGTAGGATATACATCGGTTTCATTTCGCGATTATCAAATAACATTGAAGCATTTTCCAGACCAGTCGTATTGCTAGCAAAAACTTTGAGATTCGAATAGTGGGTTGTCACAACTCCCCTAATTTGTTTTTTGTTAAGGGATTCCAATACAGCCTCAGCAATAGGTCCGCCAAACAAAGGGTCAGTACCGGTTCCAAACTCATCGATCAGTACCAAAGTACGTCCATTTGCAAATTCGGTAAAATATTTCATTTTGGACAGATGCGCACTGTATGTACTCAAATCACTTTCAATGGATTGATCATCGCCTATATCTGCAAATATCTGCTTGAAAACACCGATTTTACTTGTCGGTTCCGCTGGTATTAATAAGCCCGATTGCACCATGATTTGCAAAAGACCAACCGTTTTCATACATACAGACTTTCCGCCGGCATTGGGCCCCGATACAACAATAATACGTTGAATATTATCAATTTGAATGTTTAATGGGACGACAATATGATGCTGATTCAGCAATAGAAGCGGATGTCGACCATTGACCAAATTAATCTCGGCCTCCTTTGATAACTCGGGCATCTCCGCCTCAATATCCAAGGCAAAAAGTGCTTTCGCTCGCACAAAATCTACTTTGGTCAATAGGCTGTGATAGGAAAGCAAGAGCGGAATATGTGGTCGTACCTTATCTGTCAGTTCGACTAAAATACGGATGACCTCACGCCTACGTTCAAACTCTAAATCCCTAATTTTATTATTTAACTGAAATACTTCTTCAGGTTCTATATAAGCCGTTTGGCCCGTAGCTGACTCATCATGAATCAAACCTTTGAGCTTTCTTTTATTTTCCGCAAGAATAGGAATACAGAGTCTTCCATCCCGTATGGTTAGGTTTCCATCCGCTGTCCACCCACTGTCCTGCGCGCTCTTAAAGATACTATTGATACGTTTAAGGGCCTCCTGTTCTGCCCGCTGAATCTGCTGGGTTATTTCCAATAGTAATCGGGAAGCATTATTTTTAAGCTTTCCTCGTTCATCAACGACCATTTCGATATCGCGAATAATCCCCTTCTCTATCGGTAAATGCTCAAACAATACCTCTAGATTAGGATAGAGTCCTTCCCGTTCATTAAAATAACGGATAATAGCGTAAACAGTCTTGAGAGATAGTAATACCCGAAAAAATTCATCCTCGAATAAGAACGCGCCCTCCACCCGAGCTTTCTCAATAATGGATCTAAGCGGAAAGAAATTTTCAACTGGAAATGCGCCATCATTCATCAGAAGATCCTTAAACTCGCTGGTCTGTCTTAGAAATCGGTCGATTTGGTCAAATCGGGTTTGAGGTTGAATTTTTTCAACTAGCTCACGCCCAGACTCGCTTAGGCATTTTTGTTTTATTTTATCTTTTATCTCGGAAAACCCGAGTTTATCAATTGCATTTATTGGATATACCATAGAAATTATATTCTTTGATGGTTAAAGTTCCGTCGGCGGCTTGATGTGCCGCGGCGGCGTAAGAATTGGTCTTTTTTCCAATTCACTTGTTGGTAATTGTGGCTCCACATGGTTTTGTATCACAAGAGTATCCTTGACTGAAGTACCAGGTGTTTTCAGTTGGGAAACCGTTTCTTTCTGTGGAGAAGGCGATTCAATTGGTAAATTTGAATTACCGACCGACAATTGGTTCATGAGATAGCCATGCATGCTTATATCAGTCTTTGTTTGAAAGCTTGTATTAAACAAGGAAGAAGCTTCTCTAAAGTTGAATTTCGTCTTATTTGGCAGATAATGGATAAGTGCTGCAATTCGTTCCTGATAAGCCTGTTGTGCACGCATAACGCGATTGGTGCTATCTTGAATACGCATATTCTGGATTGAATCGCGCGTTCGAATTGAATCTTGTTTTTTTCGTTCTATATCGGCGTAAATCTTATTTTCCTTCGTTAAATTATCCTCCACTTTTTTATAAATCGCAGACATCACTTCAGCATCCTTACCATAATAGTCTAAGTTCTTTCGAAAAGAAACCGAATCCAATCCATATTTATCAAAGGTCACTTGATACAAAGGCAACATCACTTTACGTGCACTATCAATGGGTAAAATATTGAGATAGGAGTCTGTCAGTTGAATTTCGGTTAATGCATCCACAAACTTACTTTGGGAGATAATATCTTTCCCCCCAGTTCCGATACAAGAACCAAATAAAAAAATGACTGCAAGTAGATTCAGTATTAATCGTAGCATTTCGTAGTTTTGTACAAATTTACAAAAAGCACCGACATTTGGCGCTTTTTACATCATCAAAACTATATCGGAAATGAGTATTGCTAGTAATTTAGAAGCGTTAAGATTGGAAACCGAGGCTGTTGGGGTACAACTTGTAGCAGTTTCAAAAACAAAATCCAATTCGGACATTATGGAAGCCTATGAGGCTGGACAGCGTATCTTTGGTGAAAATCATGTTCAAGAATTAGTTGAAAAAGCAGAGCTTTTACCTAAAGATATCCAGTGGCATATGATTGGTCACCTTCAAACAAATAAGGTTAAATATATTACACCATTCATCAGCTTAATTGCGTCAGTTGATTCATTAAAATTATTAAAAGAGATTAACAAACATGCTCAAAAAGCGAAGCGTACAATCGACTGTTTGTTGCAAGTATATATTGCAGAAGAAGAAACAAAATTTGGTTTCGACCATGCTGAACTAGTTGAGCTTCTTCGCGACGATGAGTTTCTCGAATTAAAAAATATTCGAATTTGCGGCTTAATGGGCATAGCATCCAATACAGATAATGAAAAAGTAATTAAAGCCGAATTTTATGAGTTAAAAATGTTATTCGATGGAATTAAGTTAAGTTTCTACCGGAAGGAAGACTATTTCAATATCCTATCCATGGGAATGTCTTCAGACTATAAGATAGCGATCGAAGAAGGTTCAACAATGGTACGCATCGGAAGTACAATATTTGGCAAAAGAGTAATAAAACACTTCAAAAACAATGATTAAAGCTACCGTACGAGAGGCAATTGAACGTGATTGCACCCAAATGCTTGAGCTGATTAAAGAATTGGCTATTTTTGAAAAAGCACCAGACGAAGTCACCGTATCGCTTGAGGAATTTAAAGATGCAGGCTTTGGAAAGAATCCCGTTTGGGGCGCATTTGTTGCTGAAGTGGATGGTGAAATTGTTGGAATTTCATTATATTATGTTCGATATTCAACGTGGAAAGGCAGAAGGCTCTATTTGGAAGATCTAATTGTTACCGAAAGAATGCGAGGTCTAGGAATAGGAAAGCTACTTTTTGATAAAACTTTAGCTTACGGCAAACAATGTGGATTCCATGGCATGGTATGGCAAGTCCTCGATTGGAATGAGCCCGCTATAAAGTTTTATGAAAAATATAAAGCAACCTTTGATGCCGAATGGATCAATGTATCAATCACTTATTAAATAACGGAGATAATCTATTCAATGCGATTTTACTTTTCTTTAATAGTATTAGTTATAAGCTGTTTGCTATCTGCTTGCGATGACCACAAAAAGGCCGCTATAGCGGCACAGCTCACGGACACACTCTCCTATAGTCAAAAAAGCATAGATGAGCATAGCAATTATTTTCTAAAAGAAGATGATCGATTGGACACAACGTATTTTCGCGCAAAATACCCTGTTTTTCAGGAAGATAAAATTAATAAACTTATTACCAATATTGTTCATCTCGAAGGCGACACAAGTATGCAGGAGGCTGCCCATCGATTTATTAATTCTTACAATGAATATGTGGAGGATAATAACGGCAAATCCACTGCAACCTGGAACCGGGATCTACAAGTCGATGTGATCGCCAATACTCCTGTTTTTCTCGGACTAAGAACAAAGCAGGACGAATACACGGGTGGTGCACATGGTGATCACTTCACCCTTTATTCAAACTTCGATAGACAGTCAAACAAACAGATTATGATTGATGACATTATTCAAAAAGAGAATAAAGATAAATTTGTCAAAATCGCTGAGCAATATTTCCGCAAACAAGAAGGCTTAAGTACGGACGATTCTTTAAGTGGAAAGTATTTTTTTGAAGATGGTAGGTTTTCGCTCGCAGATAATTTTACGTTTGAAAAGGACGATATTCTATTTTATTATAACGTATATGAGATCAAATCCTATGCAGAGGGAAATACAGAATTACGTATTCCCTACACGACATTCAAACATTTGATTTCTGACAAAGGATTACATTATATCAGTAGTATCAATTAGCAATCAACTAAACTAATAAATAAATGCAGGTTTTTAAATTTGGGGGCGCATCAGTAAAGGATGCAGAAAGTGTCAGAAATTCAGCGCGGATTATTTCAAAATACAAGGGCGAAGCCTTGTTAGTTGTCATATCAGCGATGGGAAAGACAACAAACCTTCTAGAAAAATTGACCAAAGAATATTTTAACAATACTGGCAACCAATTTCAGACATTGGAAGAGGCCAAAGAATTTCACTTTCATATCCTTCGAGAATTATTTCCTGAGCCTGAACACCCTATATTTGATGAGGTTTCTAACTGCTTTGTGGAGATAGAGTGGATTTTAGAGGAGGAACCTCAAGATTCATATGACTATCTTTTCGATCAAATTGTATCGATGGGTGAACTTATCTCGACGAAGATTGTGGCAGCTTATGTTTCTTTTATTGGTGAAAAGGTAAAATGGCTCGATGCGCGTGATTATATATTCACAGACAATACGTATCGCGAAGCAGTTGTAGACTGGAATAAAACTGAAGAAAAAATTCGCACGGAACTGCCTGCAATACTTGACGAATATATCGTGATTACGCAAGGTTTTTTGGGCTCTACCTCTGAAAATTTCACAACTACTTTGGGTCGTGAAGGCTCCGATTATTCGGCTGCGATCTTTGCTTCTTGTTTGAATGCTGAAAATGTAACGATTTGGAAGGATGTTCCTGGTGTACTTAATGCCGATCCAAAATGGTTTGAGAAAACCGAGCTAATTCCCGAGTTATCCTATACGGATGCCATCGAACTCACCTATTATGGTGCGACGGTCATTCACCCTAAAACCATCAAACCATTACAGAATAAGAAAATTGCATTGAACGTACGTTCCTTTGTCGACCCCGATTCTCCGGGTACTATGATAAAAAGTACGAATCAAACCTTACCTGTCCCTTCTTTCATATTCAAGGTAAATCAAATTTTTATTTCCATCTCTCCAAGGGACTTTTCTTTTATCGTGGAAGATAATTTAAGAGATATCTTCAATCTATTCTACGAGCATCGTATCAAAATCAATATGATGCACAACACAGCTATCAATTTCACCGTTGCAGTAGATGATACAGGAAAAAATCTGGTGGACTTAATCACTGAGCTGGAGCAAAGGTTCAAAGTCAAATATGAATCCGGACTCGAACTTATTACAATTCGTTATTACAATCAAGAAACAATTGATCGCGTTTTGGTTGATAAGCAAGTTATTAGTGAATTAAAGGATACATATACCTGTCAGCTTCTCGTAAAGAAAATATAAATGAATACATTAATTCTTCAAGAGGAGATTCAACGGTTTTTAGATAGAAACGCACTTGAGTCACCTACTAAAATTGCATTAAAAAAATCTCCTTTTGAAGGAATATTGTCTTCCGAGCTTGCCGCACAACTCGACGGAAGACAACGGGCTAGCGCAAAAATTCCCTTATGGGCGGAAACGCCAGGCATCTATTTTCCTGCCAAGCTTAACTTGGAGCAATGTTCTTCGGAAACAACGGCAGTATTCAAAAGTTCACTGATTAAAAAAGGTACACGCTTGATTGATGCCACCAGTGGCTTTGGGGTAGATAGCTTTTACTTCTCAAAACAGGCTGCACAGGTTACGTCTTGCGAACTAAATCCTGATTTGGCAGCGATCACAAAACATAATGCCGCTGTATTGAAAGCAGATAACCTTCAGATCATTGCCGCTAACGGTGTCGATTACATTCTCAATGATCCAATCAAACAATTTGATTACATCTATTTAGATCCTTCGAGAAGAGTTCAAAACAAAAAAGTCTTTTTATTGGATGAATGTGAACCTAATTTAGTGCAATTGCAGGATGACTTTTTTCAGCGCAGCAACACCATCATCAGCAAACTTGCACCACTATTGGATATTTCTTCTGCCATACAACAGCTGAGACATGTAAAAGATGTTTATGTTGTATCCTCACAAAATGACTGCAAAGAGCTTATTTTCGTGCAAGAAAAAGATTATAAAGGTGACGCCGTCGTTCATGCCGTCAGATTATATCACGGACAGCAACAAGTTATCTCCTTCACCTATGAAAGTGAGCGCGCTCTCGTAAATGAATATAGCGAACCACTATCCTATTTATATGAACCAGATGTTGCTCTCTCCAAAGCCGGGGCCTTTAAAACGGTTGGCCAATTATTTAACATCAAAAAACTTCATAAAAACACGCATCTCTACACCTCCGATCAAAAGATCGAAAACTTTCCTGGTAAAATATTTATCGTAAAACAGGTAGAATCCTTTTCTGATTTCAAGAAAAACAAGAAATCATTGCAATCAGGGATCATTGCCAAAAATTTCCCACTCAAAACAGAAGAGATCAAAAAGAAATTTAAAATCAAGGACGTTGGGAACTCCTTTTCTTTTTTTACGACGACCCTAAATGATCAATTTAGTGTCATACATACACAGCGAATGCTAGAATAGACATTTTCATTACAATTGTCGAAAATCTTCTCCGTAATTTTAATGTATGGATAAAATAGCATTATCAGCATTGGATTTGGCTCCGATCAAAAAAGGGGAGCATACAGCGAGCGCATTGGCTCGTACCGTTAAGATTGCCCGGCATGTAGAAAAATTAGATTTTAAAAGAATATGGGTGGCCGAACATCATAATATGGAATATATTGCCAGTTCAGCAACTTCACTCCTAATACAACATATCGCATCAAATACCAGTTCTATTCGCGTGGGTTCTGGTGGGATTATGTTACCCAATCATGCTCCTTTAGTCATTGCAGAGCAATTTGGAACCTTGGAAACCTTATTTCCAGGGCGTATTGACCTCGGTTTAGGACGTGCCCCAGGTACTGATCAATTGACCGCAATGGCTTTACGTAGAAACAACTTGAATACAGCCTTTCAATTTCCTCAAGAGGTAAAAGACTTACAGCGCTACTTCAGTGCAGACAACTATGACGCAAAAGTACGTGCATTTCCAGGAGAAGGACTGGATATCCCACTTTATATCCTCGGGTCAAGTACCGATAGCGCCTATTTAGCCGCTAGTCTAGGTCTTCCTTATGCTTTTGCAACGCATTTTGCTCCAGCTCAGTTTGCCTCAGCAAGCATGATCTATCATCAAAATTTTGTTCCTTCCAATGCCTTGGAAAAGCCATATTTCATTTCTTGTGTCAATGTTATTGCTGCCGATAGTACCGAAGAAGCCAATTTTTTGGCAACAAGCTTCTATAATCTATTCGCTGGTATTGTGACAAATACCAGAAGGCCACTTTCAGAACCTACTCAGGAAGTTATCTATAAAGGCATTCCGGCGATAGAGCAGGCCGTGCAAAGTATGGCTTCCTGTGCATTTGTTGGCAGTGGCACTAAAATTCTTCCGGAAATAGAAAAATTCGTAAACGATCACAAAGTGGACGAGATCATGGCCACTTCCTATATCTTTGACGATGAAAAGTGTCTCCATTCGTTGTCATTGTTGAAAGAAATACTCGCTTAAGGATCCAAGCTACTTTATATACGGTGAATTTTATATATTTAAGCAAAATTCACCGTATATGAATGTTTTTTTTCCTTTCAGCTTAATATTGGGTTTGCTCTCCTTGCAGGCATGCACAAACCATACAACAAAACAACAGCAAGATTCACCTGATACAAAAAATGTATCAGACAGTTTAGCAATATCGACTGTCGATGACACAACATCTTCTATTTACCCAAAAGCAGATCCTTCAAAAGGTCAGATTTTCCTTGTCCGTAGTTACCGTATCTGGGAAAAAGAAGATCCAACAGCTGTCTTAAATAAAGATTGGTATGATCTTTACGAAGAAAATGGCCAATACTACTTAGCAAAGGTGGATTATGTGATTAAGGATGGTTTTGATGATTGTGCTCAAGTGCCTTCTAAAAGTGTCGAATCACGAAGAAATTCTTTGTTATTCTTGAAATTTAGCGGCCTTAGGCCCGGTCTTATCGAACATGTCAAAATAACTCAGTCCGAGATTTGGCCAAAAGAATCCGTCCAGTATACTTTTAAGAACCAAAAAGTAAATCTCAAAGCACTGGGAGATATTAAATCCACTGAAGTGCAAACTGACGAAAATGGTCACGAGAAAGTATTTCATGAGGTTGCCAATTATAGACTCAACTATAGTGCAACTAATGGAAATAAAGAAAAGACACTTTTTCAAGTAGATCAATATGACCATGTATTTATGAGGACATTATTTGTTGGAGATATTGACCGAGATGGCGCGCTGGATTTTATTTTTTCAAATTCAAAAAATTATGAGGAAGAAGCGCTATTGCTGTTGCTTTCAAATCATGGCAACCCACTGATTTTTGATGCAGAAGAACAGTTTGATTGTTAATAGAACTGAAATGGCAAAAATAAACTATTACCTGCATCGAATGCAATCCATTCATAGGGCACTGATTTCGGTCTGTATTTTTTTATTGATCTACTTCATCTCTCCCATTAAAACCATCCCCTTGCTCAATTTAATGTTGTGCTGGTTTGGTTTTTGTCTTTCCTACGTTTTTATATCTTGGTATACATTCTACACCACACCTATTTCTACAATTGCTAGAAAAGCACAGCAAGAAGATGGTAGCCGTCTCTTTGTATCCCTTTTTATTATTTTAGTGACCATAGGCTGTTTTATTTCAGTATTAATGATTATCATATCAAGTAAGGATAAACAGCTGAATGATGCCTACATTATCATTATTTGTATGCTAGCCATGTTGGCCTCATGGATATTGGTTCATACCATATATACCTTTCATTACGCTCGTCTATACTACGAACGTAATGCAGGTGGAACCGGACTGGAGTTTCCAGGAGATGATCAGCCAGATTATTTGGATTTTGCTTATTTTTCATTTGTAATGGGCTGTACCTTTCAAGTATCTGATGTGGGAATCTCGTCAAAAAAAATAAGAAGAGTAGCATTATTTCACGGCCTCCTCTCCTTTGCGTTAAATACCTTTGTCGTTGCATTGACTATTAACATCATTTCTGGTTTGATCAATTGAGATTTTGGCCAAAAAAGCTTATTTTAGCACAAAAAATTACACACATGAAGTTGTTTAAGCCTTTAGTCGCGTCCGTTTTATTCGTTATCATATTTATCTCGTGTAAAAAAAATGAAAATACAGGCGGTGCTTCTGCGGGCGCTTCCGGCAGCTTTATCGGTCGTGTTAAATACCAAGGAAATTCAATTGAAGTGGACCGCGATAATCGCTTGATACGCGTGCTGCCTGATGGTACAGACACCTATAAAATTGAATTTTTCACGGGCATTCCAAATATCACAGGAGTTAGATTTAATAAAACCAATGATAGCACTTGGACCTCTACAGATACAACAGAATTAAAAATAGTCACTATTACTGGAAAATTATTAACGATTAACTACCAGTCCAATAGTCAGAGCTGGAATGTTACGGATGCAGTACGTAAATAATAATCAATCTAAATTGTCATATTAACTTCATTTTCTGTTTGAAAATTATCGCTTTCTCCCTATATTTAATTAAGCATAAGGAAAAGAGAAATGAAAACAATAAATAAAATAGGTGCAATTGCATCCGTATTTGCTATAGCCCTTACTTTGAGTGCATTTAGCTTCCAACAGGAAAAACCTAAAGAAGAACCAAAACCAACCAATCTCAAAGTTCTTCCCAAAAATATCTCCCACGATGAATTGATTTCCACTATGAAGGAATTTAATGTCGCTTTAGGTGTAAAATGTGGTTTCTGTCACGCGCCATCGAAAGAAGATCCTAAAAAAATGAATTTTGCAAGTGATGATAACCACAAAAAAGAGATTGGACGAGCGATGATTAAGATGACCCAAAAGATAAACAAAAAGTATTTTAATCGAAGCTGGGATAGCTCTCCCGCCAAAGCGATTTCCTGCAAAACCTGTCATGGCGGAAAAGAAGAACCAGAGATGGTCTTAGCGAAAAACTAATCAAACCACATATTCAATTAACACCATAATACCCTGTATTGTGGTGTTTTTTATTTCCATAGTAGCAGTTTAAGCTTATGTCCGACAAACATTTAACTATGATCTGTTATGACTAAGCATGCGAACCAATTCCTGCACAGATTCGGTAGATGGCGAGGCAAAATCTGCTATTCCATCAATTGTTTCTCTGCAAAGTGGCACTGCCCTTTCAAACATAATATGCTCATAAGCTGAAATGGCGTCTTTAATAGTAGTATTACTTCTACTGGTAAGACAATTGCAGAGGTCCAGAGCGTCAAGCATGGCGAGATTGACACCCTCACCATTGGGCGGCATCAAGTGTGCCGCATCCCCTATAAGGGTTATCTTATTTTTAGCAGACCATCTTTGTTCTAAAGGAAAATAGTTTAGCGGACGCCAGGTGAAATGCCCACTGGCTTCAAAAAGCATAAAAAATATGGGATTCCAATTTGCAAAATGTTTTTTTAAATACTTCCTCACTTCTTCAGCGTTGCCGAAATCAATACCACAGGATATGCTCCAATTTTCCGGATACATCGAGGCTGCATAAAAAGTGAAACCGCCATCACCTCTGGGCTGCACAACGAGGGACGCGCCATCCCCCATTGCCATCAAATTACCGTGATTAACTAAATCGTAGATTTTTGGGCATGTATTCTTGAGATGATCAATTTCGCCCTGAATAATTGCCGCTCCGGAATAAAGTGCTTTCACATCTGTCAGATATGGACGTACTGCGGAGCGATAACCATCTGATCCGATCACCAGATCAGCAGTGGCGCTCATTCCGTTCTTAAATTGCAATCGCCAACTATCTCCCGTTTCCTCCATGCTGACAAGCTGGCTATCCCATACCACAGTTCCAGGAAGCAGTCCGTCAATCAGGAGATCTCTTAAAGCTCCACGATCAATTTCTGGCCGGAAATGTTCATCGCCAAATAATGGTTCCTCTTCCCGCTCACTTTCATCCATCAGGATATTTCCTTGCGGATCAAGCAGGCGGTATTTATCTGCTCCTTTCATGTAATTGGCTTTAAACGCTTCAATAAGTCCGGTCGCTTCTATCGCTTTAAGACCTGAATCAAAATGCAGATCCACAATAGCTCCTTGTACCCGTGCTGCCTGACTAAAATCTCTTTCATACACTCTGACCTGTGCACCTTTCATTTGCAGAAGTCTGGCCAATGTCAGACCGCCCGGACCACCCCCAACGATGGCTATATTTTTTTCGCTTAACATTTTTATCATCTTTTATGACACAAAGGAACAGCGGAATTAAAGGCCATACAAGGACAAGAGCTTGTAAGTTTAGGACTATTCGCGGTTTTCCGCAAGAAACACAGTTGGTGACACACCTACAGTTTTAGTAAATATCCTTGTAAAATAGGAAAAGTCATCGTACCCCAGTTCATCTGCAACCTCTTTCACAGACTTCCCAGAATGATACAGTAGTCGTTTGGCCTCAAGTATGATGCGCTGCTGAATATGGATAGAAACAGGTTTACCAGTCGTTGACTTGACACATTCGTTGAGGTAAGAAGTGGAAAGATTTAAAAGTGCGGCATAATCCCTTGGATGTTTAATGGTCTTAAAATTCTTTCCCAAAGCAGCTCTAAATGCCCTAGTAATATCTTCAAATCGGCTATGATATCCTTCGGGCTTGGCTAAAGTCAAATATTGTGAAACAATCAGTGCAACCAGTGTATTACAGCTTTCTATTAAAATGGAATGATACAGAACCTCCGTTTTTTTTCCGGACAATTTCATACATAAAGCTACTGTATCTGTCAGCACAGCGAGTGTCTCCAACTTCACAGGTAATATGTTTACTGGGGTAAGATCCTCCAGCAAGCTCAGATATTCTGAGCGGATGTTTTCTTCCGTAATGATCCAGGTACTGAGGTATGCATTTTCAAAGGAGATCACACGATGTACCTGATCGGGATTTATATAGATGATAGCCGGGGCCTCAATACAATGTGTTTGAAAATCAATTTCAATAGTTGTATTTCCTTTTTCCTGAATGATAAACGTATAACCGCCATCGCGATGCGCACGTTCAACTTCTTCGAAATCCGGGAAACCATGAAATGGTCCGCGCATTAACATGATACCCTTGCAAGTTCCTTCGGGCAGGGCATTTACGGGGATATTGTTATTTCTCATTTTATACAGGCATTAAAATAACAATATTTTAGCAAAGAAAGACATTCCTAATAGTCTGAAAGAGAAAATCCCTTTAACCACCCGAAAGCCTAGAAATGTAAGACTATAAATCTTTGAATCCTTTTCTCTTTACTTCACGGGTTTCAAGTATAAGATCGATTATTTTCCGGGGTAATCTGTTAAGCATTTTATCCTGCCAGCAAATTTCTTCCTGAACGGATTTTCCAGACTGGCTAACCGCCTTTAGGGCATATAGAGAGGCCCCCAAACTATGGTCTGCCATATGCGCGGTTGATACCGCCTGACCAATAGCTCGTGAAATTGTTTTTAATACTGGATCAGCGGTATCACGTGCTGCCGCATGCGCAGCCCAGGCCGCTTCCATTGCCGCACCTGTCCCGACATTTCCCCTTTCCCATTCTCTAGCGATCTCAAGGGCCTGAACTAAACGGATATCAATGTTCTTATCAGACAAAAGTTCCAACGCATGTTTTGCACATGCGATTGCCCAATTCATTAATCCACGATGGTTTTCTAAAGTAAGGTCTCCGCCTCTATGCTCTGCAACAAATTTTTTATCTCTCATAAAATCCGCTAATCTCTACAAACATGAACAAGAATCGTTTTAATAAATTTAACCTTTATTAAAAACTTACCAGCCCCGGAGGAATTTGACGGATTCGGGAAAACCGGGACTGGATTAGTTAGATCAAACAATTAGGATTGTTGTCATATTTATGATATAGCAAAAATAGGGTTGATAAATGAAATTCCTATTTTCATAATTATTCAATCACTTTAAGGATTTATAATAATGCTTAATTTTTTTTGAGATCTGAACGAAAATAACTATACCGCTTGATAGCTTCTACAAGATTCAGCTGGGTCCTAATTTTCTATTCACGTTTTCCATTAATATAAGCGTACATAGCTGTAGCGTGTCCGTGCCCCAGTTCAAAATCTTCTTTTAACCAATTGATTATTTCTGTTGCTTTTATTCCCTTTTTTAATTTACCATCTTCGGTAAAGCCCTTTTCCTTGGCTAGCTTTTCAAAATCAGAACGGGACCTTCCGGTTTTTTCCTCAATATTTTTAATATAGATTTGAAATGACATGTTACTTGAATTATTTATTGGTTAATCTTCAATTAGTAAATATAGGCATTTAGCTTTTGAGGCCGAGAGTCCTTCTTAACTACACGAACTCCACGCCTTATTTAATCAACTAGCTATACTTTTATTACTTTAGATAAATCCACACCAATTCCTTTGAGCACCGCATAGGTTAATTTATCCATGGTTGCGCCCTCAAAATCAATCGTCCTTAGCGCTTTATAATACCGATTGGTGAGTGCAAAAGTCGAACGAAAAGAAACATTCTTTAGGGCTGTTCCTTTAAAAGAGGTCCCGTTTAGTCCTGCATTATCAAACTTTACATTCGTGAAGGACTGTCCATCAAGACAAAGACCACTCATATCTGAAGACCTAAAATCCACACTTTCAAATTCGCAATTTTCAAAAATTGCTTTTCTAAGATCGCTGGAAGCTATCTTCACATTGGCCAACCTAACATCTGTGAATCTTGCTCCGCTAAATTCAGAAGCCGAAAACGCTGTCCGAAAAAGAATAGTTTTATTAAAATTTGTATCGCTGAGGTTGTTTCCCGAAATAATGCAGTCTGTGAGATCGGCTGCTTCAAAATTAGCGGCTCTCATATCATTGTTTTAAAAAGAACTTCCTGTTAGATCAGCATCCGAAAAATCACTCTGCTTAAGGTCACTTCCTATAAATTTTCGCGTGGGAGCGCTAACTCCTGCAAAATCCGCAGCTACTAACGCAACGCCGTTAAAATTTGTCAGCAACGGTTCAATGTTGTCTGCTGATGGATTATTCTTTTCCTGTACCTTTTCATTATTAACATTAGTCGTATCTTTGGAATCTTCTGAAAAATATGCAAGCTCCAAACTAAAAATTTCAGCGAGACGATTGATTGTAATAAAATCAGGAAGTGATTCACCCCGTTCCCATTTTCCAACGGCCTGCGGGCTGATAAACAGAAGCTGTGCAAGCTGCGCTTGGGACATTCTGTTTTCTTTTCGTGCGAGAGCGATCTTATCGCCTAGTATCTTTATATCCATTTTTTGTCTTTTTAGTTTTCTTTCGACCCAACAAAAATAATTTCCAATCTCAACATGTCAGGTAAAACTACGATTACCCTTGGTTGTATTTAGGCTACTATCGGTTGTATCTGAAAACTGCTAGTGGGATTTAATCTTTGGTGCTGAATGATAAACAAAAAAACATTTATCCATGCTAAAAGCCAAATCTTTTGAGCACTCTCCTCTTTCGATGTTTCAAAATCTGGTATAAACAACCATATATTTTAGCAACACACTTCTCTGATAAGTAATTGGTCGAACTATTACGATCGTATACAATTTGAAAACAGGAAGCTTTTCAACTCATTTTTTGATATATTGGGATCAGATTTTCGCATCCATCAGTTTGTTCTCTACAGTTTTAGCATTCCCCAGTTTTATCTTCACTAAAAACGCCCTTTTAGATTGTAAATCTTCAGGAATGACAATATCGAAATACATATTTTTATCCCTATCAAAACCAATATTTGCCTTTTTTAAAATTAAAGCCTGCTGGGAGTCCAATAATGAAGCTGCGACGGGAATAAGTTTAGAATTTCTAGGAAATACTATTCTTAAAATATAATTAACTGGCCTATTCACCACAGTTAGGAATAATGAAGTCGAATCGGTTTTACTGACGGTATAGTAGCCATAATTGCTTTCAAGTGGAAAGTGGCGGACATTATAGATCCCTTCAGCATTCGTCCTAGTCCATCTTCCCAAATCTGTGATCAGTTCATTTTCATGCTTGCTCATGTTTCCATCCTCATCAGGGCCAAAATTGAGGACAAAATTACCATTCATAGAACGGGATTTCATCAATAGGTCAATAACATCATCGGTTGTCTTAAGGTACATACCATCCGTATTTTTTACATAACCCCACCCATTCGGAGGTATTGTCATCACGCAATCCCAATCATGTCCTTCAAGAATATCCATATTAGCTGGCATTTTTCGCTCCCATCCCTGTTCATAATCCCCTAACAATACCCCATTTGAATCAAAATGTCTACTTTCGTGCTCATCGTTTCGAAAACGTGATCCGATAATTAGTTTTGGATTATTTCTCCGGAGTTCTTTTTCCAGATTGTAGGTAAATTCGTAGGAATTAACCCAGGAACTATCCCAGGTGCCATCAAACCAGAATCCTTTTATCTGAGGATAATTTGTTTGCAGCTCCAGTAGCTGGTTTTTTGTATATTTTAGAAAACGGTCAAATCTTGCTTTTTCATCGGCGGTTTGAGGGATTGATGTAACGCAGTCTTTATTGGCCCACTCGGTCACCGAAAAATAAAGGAAGACATCAATACCTTGCTCTGTATAAGCATCTACAACCTGTTTGACAATATCTTTCTTATAAGGGCTATTTGCAACTGTATAGTCTGAATATTTAGAGGGCCATAAACAAAAGCCATCATGATGTTTTGTCGTAAAAACCAGGTATTTGACCCCCATTTCTTTGGCTCTTCTAGCCCATATTTTGGCATCGAAATTCTTTGGATTGAATTGCTTATAAAGATTGTCATAGATGTTCAGCCAGTTTTTGGGTGCAGTGGGCCCATCCCATGTTCTAATCCATTCAGATGCTGGAGCCCCTTGTCTCGCGCTTACACCATTCCATTCGTTGCCGGGTATAGCATACAATCCCCAATGAATAAATTGTCCAAGCCCATAATTACGGAAAGCCACCATCGCCGAATCCTTCCTATTTGGTGGGGTAATAGCTCCAAATTTAACTTCAACAAGCTTGGTTGGTTTTTGCCTTTTACCGGTCCATTGCGCTTTAACCAAAGCTACCTGAGTGACCATAGCTAACAATAAAAGAATCTGAGTTTTATTTCTTTTCATAAATGATATATAAATGGTTTCTGATACTGGAAAATCCAATCCACATGAATCAAATTAATCCACTCTAGGAATTAGAATGCCCGAAGTGAATCATATTTATAATATTAGATCAATAAACTCAAATCTTTAGCATTAAAATCAAACGCAATCGATTGTGCTAATATCGAAAACGATATAGTGTATCGTAAACACTTTAATAAAAAACAAGATTACAATTACCTTTTAATCAAAAAGAAATAGGGGCTTTTCTTCGCGGCTGCAAGAGTATACGATCTTTTAAAAAGACACATTAGCAATGAAACAATACTCGAGTAACATAAAATGTGTACAATTCAGCAAAGCAAGTCATTTCAACCGAAGGTTCTCCAGTTTTACAAGAATTTCTGATCTTACTGTTTCCATTGACGAGAGAGCAGCTCAACTAAAAAAATCCCCGAACTCGCAAATGCGGGCTCGGGGAATGTTAAAGGATTCGAAAAAGAATTGCTTTAATTGTTGAGCTTCGCTCTAACACAACGGATCTGTACTCCCTGCCGTTGTGATGTATTAGGAACACTTGTCCCACCGAAACTGCCATTCTGTAATTGGCTGTATAGGATATAAGCATTTCCATTATTGGTATATTGATTGCTTCTCAAATGCAATGTACCCGTTCCCGTCTGAGAATTGGATGGGTTCTGCTGCACCACACCATTCGCATCACGATAGCCATAATAAGAGATAACTAGTTTATTATCCGGATATGCCGGATTTGCTGCCTGTGTAGTATTCCAGATGATACTATGCCGGTAGCCGTCAGAAACTTGTTTTGTCAACGTTGTGCGATCTGTATTCTGCGATAGCTGTGTCATTTCTTTCGGGTTGTTCAGTTCCTGCGGATAACGCCAAGTGCCTTCGGGATATACGCGTCCGCATTCGTCAACCGTATTTACATCTGTCCCAGTTGGCGTGGACGCTCCAAAGTTCCAGTATTCCGCATTGACGTTAGGGTATGCATATTCATTGTTGGTTCTAAAACGGTAAGCATCGGAACTACCTTTTGTATAGGCCGAACCATATAATTTATTCGCGTCATAAATCATATTAGTGCGTGCCCATACCACATTGCCAACTTTAATTCCAGATTCGATCAACCGTATGCTCGTCTTGGACAGTGTGCCTTTTGCCAAACTCAATGATGCCGCATGGCTGACAGGAACAAGTGCATTCGAACTGAACGTACGTGTTGTATTGTCATCCAAAGCAATGTTCAGTGAATTTAACCGGATGCGAAGATTATTGGCCGCTATCGTTGCTATTGTATTGGCTGTAAAAAACCGGCCGGTTTTCTCAGCGTTGCCCCAGCGGTTATCGACAACTGTCATTTGAGATCCCTTTAATGGCTCAGCATCCTGTAAGTTCGAGAATGATCCATTGTATACATTAAACGTACCGGTCTGAATCAGGTTGGTAAAATTTGTTCCGGTTCCAGATCCTACAGAAAAGGTAGAATTATCGGTGATTCCACCAAATATACCTCTTGTATTAACAGTAACATCGATTGCCGCCATCTGACGTAAGAAAATTATATCCAGATAATTTTGATCCTCCGTTGTGGTGATATCTCCGGAATCAAACATAAAATCTTTATTGGACAAATCCGAAGGCGATATATTTCCCGATCCATCAATATTAGGAACGGTATTGGCGTCGTTAACAGAAAACGCATACCAATGGTACTTTTTCCCAGTAGCAACTTTTAGCTGCGGATCCTGGCCCGCGCTAAGCACATCATTGTAAAGCGGTGTGGACTGACCATCTTCTACAAAAACTAGACGGAACTTCTTATCTTTGGTAAGGGGAATGTTAGCAGCTTTCAGCTTATTGTCTACTGACGCACGCGTAAGTCCACTATTCGTACTAGTTTTGATGATCGCATTAGACTGCAGATCAACAGTGTAATCAAATTCTGCCGATTTTTGAATATCCAAGGTATTTTCTGCCGCTGTCGCATTTTGTGTTGACTCGCTGAGCTTGGCCGATGATCCATCTTCATCACTTATTACATTGATATCAGTGACATGATCATCATTGATAAACTTTACTGATCGGATGCTAATATTGCTGTCCGAAGAAGAGATTTCATTTTTATCCTTATTGGTCGAACATGAAATCGCAGTCATGGCGATCAAACCAGCGATTCCCAGCCATTTTATTTTATTAAAATACATCTTTTTTAGATTGAATAGAAGATTAAATATCAAAGTCTTGGTTATTGGTCCAACCGTTATCCCAAAATTTTTCCTGTGGAGTCTGACTATCAGATCCTGTATTAATAGTTGCAGATCCTGCTGCAATGCCCTGCTCTAATTCGATTACATCAACCGTAATTTGGGGCGCAATGTAGGCCGCTTTCATTTTTTTGACAATTTTCATCTTTTCATTGTTTTTTTATTGGCAGACGTAGCTACTAGCCTGATTATTTAGCAAATAAGAAAGATGCACCTTCCCATATTTGTGGCGCCTAAATTCAGAAATATATCTTGTTCAGCAGTTTTCGTAATTATTCATTCGCTTTTCAAAATAAATAGACAACTTAAGTTGACAGTATTATGACAAACAAAACTCATTTAAAATCTAAATAATTCTTCGTGTCGACATGTTCATTCCTGCAATGATAGGAAGTCCCGCGGTGACAGCCCGGTATGTCTTTTGAAATAATTAGAGAAACCTGAAAGATCATTGAAATTAAATTCCATAGCGATTTCCTTAACGGTTCGACCAGCACTTAGAAGCTCAATAATAATTACGTTGATCACTTCCTTTGAAATAAAAGCATTGGCATTCATCTCAAAATATCGCTGGCATAGAATATTAAGATAGTTTGCAGATACGCCGGTCCGTTCGGCGTAAAACTTTACAGTCCTTTGCTCCCTGCTGAATGCTAGAAGGAGCAGCGAAAACCTTGTTAATAAAGGACCGGATTTTGAATCACCAATTTGCTTGCTTCCGTGAAGTACCAGTCTATTGAACATCAGAGAAATGACTCTAAATTTAGAATAGATGATTTCCCGCATGCCTTCAGCATGGGCTAGTTCTCTATCAATACCTTTAAATTCAACAAGCAGCTCCCGATAAATCTGACTCGAAAGTTCAAAAACAGGGTTTTTCTTATAAAAATCGATTGGATAAATGAAAAAATTTTCAAACAGCCTGAACAATTTTGCCGACACAAATACCGTATGCACCTTACTCCCTGCCAAGATATCCCAACTGTGAAGCTGCCCCGGAAAAATAAGGTGAAGCTGTTTACTCTGGATCTCATACACTACATCATCAATGGTATGAGTGCCGCTGCCTGTTTCAAAGAGTAGGAAAGAAAAGAAATCCAATCCGATGGGATCTTTTCTTTGTATTGCAGATTTAGTCTTAAAGTATAAAATATCTTCGTTAGAACCCTTTTTATTTTGAAAGTCTTCGAAATGTTCAACAGGGTATTGATGGTTTTTCATCCTTGATTTTTCTTGGTTTCTGGTCTTTATGAATTGGAAATCAAAGTGAAATGGTCTGACAAACGTCAGACCATTCGCTCTAGTTATCTTTTAAAGCCAAAAATAGCCAATGATTTAGCACAACCAGTTAACGCAATTCATCCATTACTTTACTTCATTATATCTGATCTCATTATCTTTAAATTGATACGAATCTTGTGGACAAAAAAAACATGGACAATCGTGGATCATCCATGCTCTTTTATGTGAAACACCTATTTTAATTTAACTATTCTGCGATACAGCGGATTGGAGCTCCAGTAGTTTTAGCAAAAAAATCGGGATCAGATGGCACTCCGCCATATAGCGTCACTGAATTCTCATAAAACCCAAACATCACCTGATCGTTAGTTTTTGTTGACGCACTCCAATAATTACCACTTCCGCCGCGCCAGTACAGAATACCTTGTTTTGCATTACGGTATCCATTAGCTGGAAAGGTGAGCTTAACATTACTATTCGTTTTACTGGTCAATACTTTAGCAGCGCCGATTGTATTCTGTGTCCCAGAAGTTGCCCAAGTCCCTGTATTGCTATAATCTGTATTGTCCATTAATTTCTGGAATTCCGCTTTTAAAGGTAATCTATATCCTGTAGGACAGGGATCATTCGCTGTTTTGATTGGGCTAGTTTCGGTACCTGAGTTCCAGGAACCATCTGCGGCGGCTGTCGTATTCCATCCCGAAATTGCACCGGGGGCCGTATTGACCGTTGCCACAACCGCTTTCCTGCCAAATTGGTAATAATTTCCATTTAGATCTGTCGTAGAAGGAGATTTGTCAGGATCCGTTGCTGTATTCGCGCCAAGATTGTGACGCATCCAAACTAAGCCACCGATCCTTGCCGCAGATTGCCCCTGTTGTGTCAGATAGATATCATTCGGCGTAACGGTTACTTTTAGGTTATATTTGATTCCTGGGCTAATGGCAAGACCTGTAATACCCGACAAATTAGTTTTTGTAACCGAACCGATTTGGATGGAAGAAATCTTAAAGGAAGCGTTGGTTGCACTGCCATTGATGATAGTTGGACTGCCAGTAACAACAGCCGTATTCAGTCCGGAAAATGAGGAGATCTGAACGTCGCTTGCAGCTCCGGTCCTTGTGATGCTCCCATTGGCCAACTGAATATCGGCTGTAGGATAATGGGAATCAAAACCTGCATTTATAGCACTTATCATGTAACCCGTAGCTGATGCGTCAACAGTAGCGGTTATCTGGCTAAACTTATGCTGTAGATCGATTCCCAGATAATTATCCTGATCCGCGGCGATCTCCATTACTTTCTGAAAGTACATCAAATCTGAACTCCCCTGGATGCCACTCAGATGTGCTGTAGATAACGTCTTTGCCGAATTATCCGTAAATTCCATCGTCGGCAGGTCTGTATTACTGTTAATCGAATAGGCAACAAAAGTATAGGTCTGTCCACCATTAAGTTTTAATTCTTCAGCATTGGCTTCAGATCCACGCACATAATCGCGCTCGCTGATGTAGGTTCCGCCAGAATTAAAAACGGCAACTTTATATTTCACCCCTGCTGCTAGATCATTTTCTTCAACTGCCGCTCTAGTTGTAGCCTTGAGCTGAGCCACCGTATGCTTCACCGGGGTCAGTTCCATTAAAAGTGTCAGGTCATCATTGAAGCGAAGCGTCCTCCGTTGAACGGATAAGGGAGAACTGTTTACCTGATTAGACATTTTCTTTCCATCGCCCAGTGTACCGGCCCCTGAATAGCTGCTGCCCTGAAGTTCGATCCTGACCTTCGCTAAGCTACCCACTGAAATGTCATCTTTTTTTGAATTACACGACAGCAGAAACAAAAATGAAACGATCAGCGGTACAGAAACAAATTTTGATTTATTTTCCATGATTTTAAAGTCTTAATTAACACATAATTGGCTACCATTGCATTTCTGCATTTTTATCGTCATCAGAATTCCAGTTGGACTTCACTTCATCGTTTGTTGTTCCCGGTGAAGCCGTCCCAGATCCGGCTGCAATTCCGCATTCCATTTCCAATACCCAAGAACTCACTGTTGGGGCACAATAAATCTGCTTCTCCCTGACATTTTCTCGTTTCAGTTTCGACTGTTTCAACGCTAACTGTTTTGGATTAATTTGCCTTTCCATATTCATGTTATTTAATGTGTAAAAAATTCATCTCAGGTCGGTCTTGGGAATTCTAAAACAACCTATGGATCTTTAAACTTTGTTCAAATACTTAACCAGGTTCAAACTAGCATCCCCTATCCCCAACTTTATGTTTATGAATATTGATATTTGTTTAGTTAAAGTTAAAGGCAACTTTTTTTGATTGCAACAGCTTTCGCTTACCGTAATTATGCATTCGCTTTACTTAATTATCATTTCTATTTCTTTTTTATCCATTTAAAAATTGCGTCACCCAATTTGTCTTTTTTTTGAGAAATTCCAAGATTCGCTTTCCGAAATCAGCAATACGCTTTCTATAATTATTTATTTGTTTAAACACATTTTGAAGAAAGTTTAAAATCACGTTAATTAGAGAAAGTGGTCAGTTTGTTCGAACAACGCCTTGCTAATCCATTATGATCAGCATAAAAATGAAAAGAATTAAAAATTCACCAAAGGGGATTAAAAATGACAAAGAAAAATCATCCACATGAACATTTTAAGGATGTTCAGCAGAAAATGAAAGTCAAGGAAGAAATGCTTTATTTTCAGGTTAGCCATCGCTCATATCGAGAGGATCCAATTGGATTGGACTTCTTTTCTTTTCTGCTTTTTGAAAAAGCAACAGGCACACATACAATCGATGGAGTCACCCATCAATTGAATGACCAGCAGTTACATATTATTTTTCCGGGCCAATTTCACAGGTGGGATATGCAAGCTGACGGTAAAATACATGTCCTTTTTTTATCGGCAAGGTTATTTAAAACTTTTGAACACCTGTTTATCTGTCCCGTCGACTACTATAAGCGCGATCCGGTCATGAAGCTTTCACCAAGGGTATTTAAAGAGCTCCTTCACGAATTTACCGGTATAGATGCTGAATTTAAAGAGGAAAAAAGATTAAATGAGATTGCATTCTTAAAATTTAAAATCGTTTCCCTCATCTACAACCGGGAAATCCTAGAAAAATTAGGCCCAGAGGGTGAATCAGTTCACAAGCCCATTATGCAACGTTTCCTTCTCTTGTTACTGACAAATATCTATGAGCGTAAAACGGTACAATATTATGCCAATAAACTAAGCGTATCGGCAAATTATTTAAACCAGCTTTGCCACAGGTATCTAAATAAAAGTGCCAATGCCATAATTACCCGAGAAACGCTAAAGTTGATCACGTACGACCTGATCACTGGCAAAAAATCAATAAAACAATTGACCGTGGATCTAAAATTCACTGATCTAGCGGGATTTTCAAATTATTTTAAACGGCATATGGGCATGTCGCCCAATCACTATATTGAACAGTTAGGGATACAGGGCGCTGAAGTTCATATTCCTTTAAAATTATTTAATAAAAAGATAAAATCGTAAAGAATTCGGATAAAATCGTTAATCAAAATTAAGAATATTCTTCTTAGGTTTGTTGAGTTCACGTTATCGGTAAAAAACAATATGTGAACTGTTTAATGGTCAGTCTCCTCCAGAACAGAGGAGACTTTTTTAACCTTTTTCTTATTGCCCTACGTTTATTTAATATAATTAGTTATTTAGTGCCGTCTTCTGCCCCACAGTTGACGGCCTTTTTGTAAAAAAAATGGTGCAATAACTAAATATCAATCTCATTCATAAAGTATTATGAGGATACGAAATAAAAAAGGCACGAATTTCTTCGTGCCTGATTTGGAATGCCAGTTTAAAATGATCTGCAAAAACTAATCTCTTAATAGCGTAAGATCCTGCGAAGGCACTGGTAAATTCAGGTTGGCAATTTCGGTATAGACCGATGCGTCCACTTTGAGTCCCCATTTAACAAAAAAATCCGATAAGTCCTTTTGGGTAATCTGACAGGCTGAAAGCATAAAATAACGCATTTTTTCTCCGTCGTTAGCCAGAGATGGCCTATTTTCACGGGTCGATTTACTCAAATTTATATACAGATTATCCCCAAACGCCATCCATAACTGATGGAACATAATCAGCTTCAAATCGTTATCACCTGCGTTGAAATTTCGATCAGCTATATTTTTTTGAAAGTAAGTATCCAATTTGGGCCATGAGTTGTTGGCCTTTACACGACTGATTGGTAGGCCAAATCCACGCTCACTAGCCATCGAGTAGACATTTACGGTAGTTTCGGTCAAGTTTCCCCAAGTCCAAGCTTTTTGTTGGTATGTATGTCCTATTTCATGCCAGATTCCCCAGCCGTTGGTATTGGAAAGATACTTGGGCTGCAGCATCCTGTAGGATAATGCCTCGGTATAGTAAATCGAAATTCCTGCGGCCATATATCCGCCAGATGCCGAGTCTCTAACAGTAATCAAATGCTTGTTATAAGGAACTGCATGTACCCCACTTGCTCCATCCAGTCCACTAATATAATTTGAGAAGCCGATAATAGAATCCAGCCTGTTCACAATAAGCTGCTGATCTTCATTCTTATAAAGAACAGCTTCGTCCATATTGGCCACCATGATGGTATGATCTGACGAGAACACCACATCTGGAGCACTATTCTTAAGTGAATCCAAAGTGGCAACCCATTGGCTATGCGTGGTTTTTCCCTTCTCAAAATAAGGTACGGGAATAAAACCATTACCGAAGGTAATTTCAATTTCGCCGGTGGCCGTATAATTATTTGCTGTGTAGATGACATACACCAAACCGCCATACTGATCAGCCGTAAAGGTCTGAGTGCCGGCCTGAAGATTAAAGTACTGCCTGACAGGCCGAATGTTATCCCTAAAAGGAGTTCCTATCGCCAACCGTGGTACAATATTGCCTGAATTGATCTTTACATTTAGGGTTATGCTACTGTTTGGTGCAACATAAAATCCGGTTGCTTGCATTTCATTGTGGGTTCCCTGAAACTGCATACGGTCCGATTCTGTGCTCGCTGAAGGAGTAATGTGATAGGTTTGGGTGGAATCTGCAACCGCCAGTTTAATTATTGGAACTTTGGGCGTACCAGGCAACATCCAGCCGCCATCTTTTCGGCAGGATGAAAATAGTACTAAAAGAGCCATCACAATTAGATAAAAAATGTTCTTCTTCATTGGTTTTAAATTTAAGTTTATGACTTGAGTAAAGAATGTTCTATAGAACCGGTTTATAATTATTTATTGAATATAAAGGAAAATATCGCTACAATTTTCCGCAAACGATTGCATTATTAACGAAAACGTTATAGTTAATAACCTTTGTTAAAACAAGAAGATTTGTCCGGACAGGGTTAACCCAATACAATTAAGATTAAAAATAACTGAAATAAAAAAGTGTTTAAATGAAATTATAATGTGAAATAGTTTCTTCCTGTACCCTTGCATTACAACCTAAAATCAAATGCGCATTGACAGAAGAAAAAAAAATACAAGCGAATAAAAGGAAATACTATCGAATCAAAACTGGCAACAAACTATTTAAGCCAATTTCATCTGACGGCAAAAATAAGAAAGTACACAAAGCGGCCGAGCTTATCTTGCTGATGAACAATAGTTTGAAAATAGAAAAACCGAATTAAGAGCTAAAGTTAGCACTCAATTCGGTTTTGTACCCGGAGCCGGAGTCGAACCGGCACGGTTTCCCACTGGTGTTTGAGACCAGCGCGTCTACCAATTCCGCCATCCGGGCATATCCGTTTGGGATGATGCAAAAGTAAGGAAAGTTTTCATTATTCCAAATCATCGCAAGGAGCATTTTTAAAACTCACTGAAAATGAATAAGAAAATTTTAAAAAAACTTTTCATTGCCCTAGCAATGGATCGAAAACGGGCTTTTTTACTTATTTTTAATCAGGAAATAATCAAATGATCATGGAAAAAGTAAAACTCGGAAACAGTGAAATTGAATTCAAGCCGCTTGTCTTTGGTGGAAATGTATTTGGCTGGACCGTCGATGAGAAGCAGTCTTTCGCCCTGTTAGATGCTTTTATCGATATGGGATTCAGTCTTATTGATACATCCAACAACTATTCACACTGGGTACCGGGACACAGCGGATCTGAATCAGAAACAATCATTGGAAAATGGATCAGCCAAAGAGATGTTCGCGATAAAGTTCAGATTGCCACAAAAGTCGGTGGGCGCCGAGTAGATAATAGTAAACCCAATCTGAAAAAACAGTATATAATCAAATCTGTGGAAGACTCACTCTTGCGACTGAATGTTGACACAATCGATCTTTATCAATCTCATCACGATGATCTGACAACCGAAATCGATGAAACACTGGAAGCTTATCAGCACCTGATCCAGACTGGAAAAATAAAATGGATTGCTGCATCAAATCTAAGCCCGGAGCGTATTTCAGCATCTCTCCGTATTGCCGAAGAACACAATTTACCCTCTTACATCGCTATCCAGCCGGAATACAACCTTTATGACCGAATGAAATATGAAGAGCAGTATGAACAATTGGCCCTTGACAATCATTTGGGGGTAATCAGCTATTATTCACTCGCAAGTGGCTTCCTCTCGGGCAAATACCGCTCTTTGGATGATGTCAAAGAGGTGAAGCGTTACGATGCATTAAAAGACAGGTTTAATGCACGCGGTCTACGTATTTTAGATGTCTTGGCTGAAATAGCGCATAGCCAACAAGTAAGCATGTCAGCCATTGCCTTAGCCTGGATTTTAAATAGACCTTCGATTACAGCTCCTATTGTAAGTGCAACCACTATCCAGCAACTCGAAGAGCTCAGCAGAGCTGTAGAAATTAAGCTGACACCGGAAGAGTGTTACCTCTTAGACAGAGCAAGTTCCTACTAGACTAAAAGTAAAAAAAAACAATTTAATTTATTGAAAATAAGGATATTAAAAACAGATCAATCACGTTACCAAATAATATTTGTTCATACCGTATAGACGAAAATGAGCTGCTCTAAAATGAAGAAAACATATGATTTAGATAATGAATATAAGCACCTGTTTTTCAGCAACAAAAAATGTCCAACAAAATAATATTCTGCTGGACATTTTTTGTTATATCGCTTTTCCTAGCCTGAGCTAACTTATCTTATTTTTTCATTCAGCAAGGATAAAATGGAAACAGGTACCATTGCACTGATATCTCCCCCATTAAACCACACGTCTCTTACAATGGAAGAAGAAATATGAGCTTTTCCAGATCTACTCATCAAAAAATAGCTTTCAACATCATTATTGAGCAGCAGATTATTTTGAGCAACGGCGTTTTCAAATTCAAAATCATTGGTATTTCGGAGCCCACGCAATATAAAACGCGCTTTAACCTGCTTACAGAAATCCACTGTAAGACCTTTATATTTATGCACCTCAACCCTACTTACGTCGTTAAAAACACGGCTAATTGAATCTACCCGTTCGTCGTGATCTAACATTCCTTTTTTATTGGCGTTATAGCCCACTGCAATAATAATTTTATCAAATAGCGGCATTGCTCTTTCAACAAGATCTTGATGAGCTAATGTAAAGGGATCAAAAGAGCCCGGAAAAACAGCAATTTTCATATTAGATAGTCTTAGCGTAAAAGGAAAATGATGAATACCCGTATTTTCTAGTTTCTATAAAATTTGGATGATCTTCCATTTGTCTTGTTGACGGATGCTCAACAACAAGGAGCCCATGTTCATGCAACAATTCCTGTTCAAAAATTAATTTTGGCAATTGTGGCAATTTAGGAATATCATAAGGTGGGTCTGCAAAAATAAAATCATAGGTATTCTTACAGCTGGCAATAAACTTAAATACATCAGCTTTCCTTGCCTTAATTTGCTCCAGTTTCATCTTCCCGGCTGTTTCATTGATATATTGCACGCATTTGAAATGAAGATCTATTGCATCTACTGATTCCACATCCCGCGATGCAAGCTCAAAACTAATATTTCCTGTTCCTGCAAAAAGATCCAGACACTTTAAACTATCAAAATCCAGTCGGTTCTGTAAAATATTAAACAGCGCTTCCTTAGCGATATCCGTGGTTGGCCTCACAGGTAAATTGGTTGGTGGGTTCAGCCTTAAACCACCTAAACGACCTCCGATTATTCGCATAGTATAGAATCAAACAATACATTATATGGGGCCAAATTTGACTCGATCTCGCTATCCGCCAATACGACTTTTGTCTTCAAATCCAATATTTCGATATCACCCGCATAAGTAGAGATACGTTTATAATAGGATTCATTTGGGATTTCTCCTGAAAGGAGCACTTTATTGATGGAGTCCCCTAGATTGAATTGTGTTAAAATATTAAGGACATAGTAGCTAATATCATCTAGATTATGAATTTCAAAACTATTATAAAGCTGAAAAACCCCGTTTTTAAACAGATAAAAATCAACTGTATTTTCAGCTACAAAATGAAGCCCCAGCACACTCCCCCTAATAGATACACGCTCCTGGGCACGATCAAGCACAACCGCAAATTCGGGAAGTATAACAGCATCAGGAAACAACCGCTTCCACCTATTTAATAAAAGTCCATCAAACTGGTATACAGCAACTAAATTAAGATTATCTAAAGAATAGCTAAATGTATTATCAAGATCGGATGTACCTAAAAACTGTAGGTAATCGCTGATATTTTCGCTCAGAAAAAATTCTTTTGGAATAAACGTAAAAGTTTGATGTGGTATCACAACGCGGACAAATCGAAACGGAAGGCTCATAATCCGTGTGGCATCCAAAATTGGCTCTTCAGACGGATACTCAATCAAAATCGGTGCGATCGACTTTTTATCAACCACCGCCAAGACATCCTTCTGAAAGCCAGCCTTGACCAAAAGATTGTACTCTGGTAAATAATGAATATTAAATTGTTTTGAAATATAATTCATTCGCTGAATTGTAAAAATTAAAACTTCTTAGAGCAAAAATAGCTTTTTCTAGAGGATAAGACAAACCTTTTAAATAACTTTGAGGGTGTTCATCAAAAATCTGTTAATACAGCAATTCCCATGGCAGGCCACCGATCAGCAGTTGGAGGCCTTCGAATTACTGGAAGAATTTCTACTCGCTTTTGACAAGCAATCCTGCTTTGTACTGAGAGGATACGCTGGTACGGGAAAGACAACGTTAATTTCTGCGCTGGTTAAAGTGTTGCCTGCATTGCGCAAAAAAGCTGTTCTGCTGGCTCCAACGGGCAGGGCCGCAAAAGTAATCACCTATTATTCAGGCCGCAAAGCACTGACAATTCACAAGAAAATCTATCGGAAAAAATCTGCTGTTACATTTCAGCTGGATTTCACTTTAGCCGAGAACCTTCATGAAGATACTTTATTTATCATCGATGAGGCTTCAATGATATCCAATGCACCTGTGAATGCGTTTTCAGGAAGCCTTTTGGACGACCTGATCCGCTATGTGCAATCAGGAAAGAACTGCACGCTATTATTTGTTGGGGATACCGCCCAGTTACCTCCTGTAGGACTCCTAGACAGCCCCGCATTAAACCCAAGTTATCTCGAAAGTGAATTTCATCTATGCGTTTTTCCATTTGAGCTGACCTCCGTTGTCCGTCAATCTAAAGATTCCGGCATACTGTATAATGCGACAAAAATACGCGAAGAGATAACCTCTGCTGAAGAAGATCAAGATGACTTTCCCTTCCCTAAATTCATAACAAAAGGATTTAAAGACCTTTACAGAATGACAGGTGAACGGTTAATCGAAGGGATAAACTATGCCTATGACAAATATGGAGTCGAAAATACAATGATTATCTGTCGTTCAAATCGCTCTGCAAACTTATACAACCAAAATATTAGGAACAGGATTCTGTTCCGGGACGAGGAGCTGACCGGCGGAGATTACATTATGGTTGTAAAGAACAACTACTTCTGGTTGCAGGAAAACAATATGGGCGATGGGTTTATTGCAAATGGTGATATGGCCAAGGTGCGAAAAGTGAGCAATATCCATGACCAGCATGGATTTCGATTTGCAGATGTCACACTTGAATTTGTAGACATTGACGAAATAGAACCCATTACCTGCCGGGTTATCCTAGACAGTCTTTATACAGACAGCCCCAATCTGCCCTATGAAACCCAAAAAGCACTCTACGAAGAGATTGCCTTGGATTATGCCGACATCATGGATAAGAAGGACAGGCTCGAAGCAATCAAAAAAGACCCCTATTATAATGCGCTTCAGATTAAATTTGCATTTGCAATTACCTGTCATAAAGCACAAGGCGGCCAATGGCCAATCGTGTTTGTCGACCAAGGGTATATAAACGATGACATGTTGGATCTTGAATTTTTAAGATGGCTGTATACCGGAGTGACACGGGCAACAAAGGAGCTTTTTTTGGTTAATTTCAATGAAAATTTCTATCCATCATAGGATTATTACACGAATCATTCGCAAAAGAACCTAATTATAAATATTTTTACTTCCAAAACCATTATTATACAATTATCTATATTATTATTTAATGCATAAGTTCTACTTTATCTTAGCAGCCAGCTTATTACCCTATATTGGCACTGCACAACAGGCGAAAGAGGTGCCTGTAAAAGCTAACTATCAGTTGGCAGCGAAATTTTCCCCTGAAAAATTAAAGAAAATGATTTTTTCAACGAGTATCAAACCAAATTGGATCAATTTCTCTGATCGCTTTTGGTATGATTATGCAAGTCCACAGGGAAGAAATTGGTACATTGTTAACCCTGCCCTGAAAAAGAAGGAACTTCTTTTCAATAATGACGACATTGCCGCTCAAATTACTAAAATCGTTAAAAACCCTGTAGATGCCCAACATTTAGAATTACAAGGGCTTCGATTCACCAAAGATGAGAAAAAATTAAGATTTCAGGTTCAGAGTACCCAAGATACCGTGAAATCCAAAGATGAAATACAAAAGCTCAAGAATAAGTCCGACACCACCAAAAAGAAACTCTTTTATCTGGAATACGACCTGGCAACAAAGTCTGTCTTAGAAATCAGTGACTCGACAAAAGTTAAATCGCCATTAGGTTGGGCAAGCTTCTCCCCTGATACTAATACGGTTTACTTTGCAAAAGATTATAATCTATATTGGATGGACAGATCCAACTATCTTAAAGCGGTAAAAAATGAAAAGGACAGCACCATTGTAGAGCACCAGATTACAAAAGACGGTGTGCAATATTATGCTTGGGGCGGTGATGAATACAGTACAACTACCGGTGACGAAAAAGATAAAGACAATGATCCTAAACGTAAGCGGGTATGGATCAGCTGGTCGCCGGATGGTCGTTATTTTACCTTGAGCAGGAAGGACAACCGTTCATTAAAACCTTTGTGGGTAATCAATAATGTTGGCTCATCCCGACCGACACTTGAAACCTATAAATACCAAATGCCGGGTGAGGTCGATTCAACGGAAACTGAACTTTATATCTTTGATGCAGAAGCAAAAACTCCACGTCGCATCAATGTATCTGCGTTTAAAAATCAGACCCTCTCCACCTGGACTAAAACACCAGATAAAAATTCGTATAAAGAGGATTATTTTATCAACTACTGGTTAGGCAATAACGAGGAATTTTACATTTCACGTTCTAGCCGTGACCTCAAACGGATTGACCTCCTAAAAGTCAATATAAATGGCACAGTGAACAACATTATCCAAGAGCGTTCCAATGTATATCTGGATGTTCAAAAACCATTCCTGATTGAAAATAAAAAACAATTGGTTCATTGGTCAGAAAGAGATGGCTGGGGCCATTACTACCTTTACGACACAAATGGAAAATTGATTAATCAAATCACAAAAGGTGCCTTTCATACGGAAGAAATTACTGGTTTAGATCCTGCTTCAGGAACACTATACTTTACAGCATCGGGCCGTGAGAAAAACGAAGACCCCTATTATCTACATCAATACAGTGTAAATACTACCGGCTCCGGCATTAAACTATTAAACCCGGGAAATTTTGATCACCAGGTGGAAATGAGTGAATCCTCCCGATATTTTGTTAATAATTCCTCCAGGGTAAACACGACTCCTGAATCCGTCTTATACAATAGCAATGGACAAAAAGTAATGACATTGGAAAAGGCCGATCTGTCTTTACTATTTGCTGCTGGATACAAATTTCCAGAACCTTTTAAAGTAAAAGCTGGGGATGGCACCACGGATCTCTATGGGGTCATGTACAAACCATTTGACTTTGATAGTACCAGAACGTATCCCATTGTCGAATATGTATATCCCGGACCTCAGACCGAAGCTGTCAATAAATCCTTTGGCAGAAGCATGGACAGAATCGACAGGCTAGCGCAATTCGGTTTTATCGTCATCACCGTCGGTAACCGTGGTGGACATCCTTCACGTTCGCAATGGTATCATACTTATGGCTATGGCAACCTGCGTGACTATGGTTTGGAAGATAAAAAAGTAGCGGCGGAACAGCTTGCTGATCGCTATAAATACATTGACATAAACCGTGTTGGTATAACTGGTCACTCCGTTGGTGGATTTATGTCTACAGCCGCAATGCTTGTTTATCCTGATTTCTTTAAAGTTGCGGTATCTGGTGCAGGAAACCATGAAAATCAAATTTACAACCGCTGGTGGAGTGAGCGCCATCATGGAGTAACAGAAAAAGTATCCGCTAAAGGCGATACAACATTCTCCTACCAAATCAACAAAAATACAGAGCTCGCAAAAAACCTAAAAGGTAGACTACTTATCGCTACCGGAGATATTGACAATAATGTGCACCCAGCTAACTCCATTCGAATGGTCGATGCACTGATTAAAGCCAACAAAAGATTTGATTTCCTACTATTACCGGGACAAAGACACGGCTTTGGCGATATGACGGAGTATTTCTTCTGGAAAATGGGCGATTACTTTAGCCAATATCTGTTGGGTGATTCCAAAATGAACGAGGTTGACATGACCGAAATGAATCGAGAAAAGCCACAAAAATAACGGCATCATGACCCACGATGAAAAATTAGCATTTTTATCCGTTACCTTGAGATCTTTCGAGGTAACGGATTTTTCTTTGGATATCCTCCAGGGAATAACACTGGCCGATCTGTTGAACATTTCCTTAGAAAAAGACAAGAAGATTGCCTTCCGATCCGCATGGGTATTTGAAACCATCGTTTTAAAAAATACAACACTGCTAAAATGTGTTCTCCCGCAATTTTTGGATAATTTAAAGAAACAAAAGAATTGGAGCTGCCTTAGAAGCTACACTAAAATTCTGCTATTTCTGACCTCGAAAAAAAATAAAGAATATACGCTCCAAAATGAGACAGAAGAAGAAATTATCGAGCATTCCTTCCAATGGATGATCGAACCTTCATGTCCTGTCGCTGTATTAGTCAACTGCCTGGACATCTTAAATAACCTACGAAAGAAGCACCCTTGGATATATGAGGAGTTACAGGCTCAAATAAGCTATTTTCAACGGACAAAACCTAGTGCCGCTTTAATGAGCCGGACTAATAAAATTATTCAGCAGAAAAGTTAAAATATACTTTTCATTCGCGCTTAAAACAGTGTGTTTCCTTTCGAATGGTTGACACGCCCCAAGTGCTTATAGGCCGCCTCGGTACATTCGCGTCCCCTCGAAGTTCGCATAATGTATCCTTCTTGAATCAGAAAGGGTTCGTAGACTTCTTCAATCGTACCTTCATCCTCACCAACTGCCGTGGCTACGGTTTTTAATCCTACAGGACCACCTTTAAATTTGTCGATAATGGTCGTTAAGATTTTGTTGTCCATCTCGTCTAAACCATTTTCATCCACATTAAGCGCATGCAAAGCATATTTTGCTATTTCTTTATCGATACTCCCGTTGCCCTTTATCTGCGCAAAATCTCGTGTACGGCGCAGTAAAGCATTGGCTATCCGTGGTGTTCCCCTGCTCCTTCGCGCAATCTCATAGGCACCTTCATCAGAAATCGGTGTGTTTAAGATATGAGCCGAGCGCAGCACGATAGTTGTCAGCAATTTAGCATCATAATATTGCAAGCGTGAATTAATTCCAAAGCGTGCGCGCAAGGGGGCTGTCAAAAGACCTGAGCGCGTTGTGGCACCAATCAAGGTAAACGGATTCAGAGAAATCTGCACAGACCGTGCATTTGGACCTGTCTCCAGCATGATGTCGATTTTGAAATCTTCCATAGCCGAATAGAGATATTCCTCCACCAAAGGACTTAAACGATGGATCTCATCAATAAACAAAACATCACCTTCTTCCAGATTTGTCAATAAACCCGCTAAATCTCCCGGTTTATCCAATACAGGTCCCGAAGTAATTTTAATACCAACCCCCATCTCATTAGCAATGATATGGGATAAAGTCGTTTTTCCTAAGCCTGGAGGGCCATGCAGCAAAACGTGGTCCAGCGCCTCGCCTCTCAGCCTAGCCGCTTTCACAAAAATATTGAGGTTTTCTAATATTTTAGCCTGTCCCGTAAAGTCTTCGAAAGCCTGAGGCCGCAATGCTCGTTCAATATCACGATCTGTATTGCTCAGACGTTCTGGATTTGGATCTAAATTCTCGTTCATTGTGGCAATATTTTTAATTTCTCTTATAGCGCTTTCCGATGCTTCCCAGTTTCAATTGGATAACACCAAAAAATGCCTCCTTAAAGATACTTGTGCTCATCTTTGATGTACCTTCAGTCCGATCTGTGAATATAATGGGTACTTCCACCACCTTAAAGCCATATTTTATGGCTGTAAATTTCATTTCAATCTGAAAAGCATAACCTACGAACTTAATCTTTTCAAGTGGGATTGTCCTGAGAACTTCTCTGGTAAAACAAACAAATCCCGCGGTAGCATCCTGGATATCTATTCCGGTTATAAAACGAACATATACCGAAGCAAAGTAGGACATCAATACCCGGCTCATCGGCCAATTGACCACATTCACGCCCTTGATATAACGCGAACCTATGCTCATATCAGCACCATCCACACAAGCCTGCCGTAAGCGAAGCAGATCCTCCGGATTGTGACTGAAATCTGCATCCATTTCAAAAATATATTGGTAATGCTCGCGCGATAGCGCCCATTTAAATCCATGGATATACGCTGTCCCTAACCCCAGTTTTCCGGTTCGTTCTTCGATAAACAGACGGCCAGTAAATTCATTAAGCTGTAAATTCTTGATGATGGTAGCCGTCCCATCGGGAGAACCATCGTCTACAATTAAAATATCAAATGCGTGTGATAAGGAAAAAACTTTGCGAATGATTTTTTCAATATTTTCCTTTTCATTATATGTTGGAATGATAACTAAACTATCCGTCACTTTTTTATATTTAAGACCAGTAAAGGTAATCATTTACGTTAAATTCTAGTGCAGGAATTCGATGAAATATACAGGATAATCAACATTGCTCTGATGAAAAAGCAGTAAATCCTTCAAGCTCAAACCAACACATCGGCATCATAAATAAAAAGCATCAATAGATTGCAGGCCATAAAAAAGAGAAGCCCGTTACTTTGGGAGTAACGAGCTTTCATTAACCAATTATAAACTTAAATTATGAGACTGCAAATATGATGAAAATTGCTTTCATTTACAAATTTATTTGCGTTTTCATGCAACATTTTCAATACAATCTCTATTTTATTTTGCTAAATCGTTTATAAAACATGCATACTGCCGCAATTTAGCGATCCACCTCTCCCAAAACGATATCAATAGACCCGAGAATCGCAATCAAATCAGCAATCAGCACGCCTTTTCCGAGTTCCGAAATCACTGAAAGATTATTGAAACTTGGCCCCCGCGACTTTACACGCAATGGAATATCTGATTTATCTTTAGTGACAAAGTAAAACCCTAATTCTCCTTTCGGATTTTCAGCACGGACATAGTAATCCTGAGCCTTCAAATTCACTTTCTTCGGAACCAGAGCCCTCGGATCAAATTCAGCTGTACGTTTAAAGTCTTTCTGTAATCGTTCAAGACATTGCTCAACAATGCGAACAGATTCTTTGACCTCATCTACCCTAACTTTATAACGATCCCAGCAATCGCCGATTGTTCCCATCTCACCTTTTCCCACAGGTATCTCAAAATCAATTTCTGGGTAAACAGAATAGCCATCTATTCGTCTCAAATCCCATTTTATCCCCGAAGCGCGAAGCATAGGCCCTGATACACCATAATTTATGGCGACATCAGCAGGAAGTACCCCTATTTTAGCTGTACGGGAAATAAATATTTGGTTCTGTGTCAATATCTCATCCAGTTCGACCAATTTAGGCTTGAAATACGCTATAAATTCAGCACAGCGCTCTTCAAAGCCTACAGGCAAATCATAAAATAAACCTCCTACCCAGATATAATTGTACAACATTCTGGAGCCAGATGCCCATTCCAACATATTCATAATATGCTCACGGTCGCGGAAACACCAAAGAAACGGTGTTGTTGCACCGATATCAATCCCATATGTCCCAATAGCAATCAGGTGGGATGCAATTCGGTTGAGTTCACAGACCAGCACCCGGATGTACTCTATTCTTTTCGGTATTTTACTATCGAGACCAAGCATACGTTCAACCCCCATCACGAAAGCATGACTATTGTTCATCGAAGCTAGGTAATCCAGACGATCAGTAAAAGGAATTGTCTTTGCGTAATTTAACGATTCGGCATGTTTGTCAAAACAACGGTGCAAATAACCCAGATGTGGAACAACCTCTTTCACGATCTCTCCATCTGTAATCAGCTGCAGTCGGAGCACGCCATGCGTCGAAGGATGCTGAGGCCCCATATTCAACACCATTTCCTGACTGGATATCTCTGTAAGGTGTTTTTCATAGCGCAGTAATGCCTCTTTATATTTTGGATTCGCCATTTCTATCAATTAATATGGATGCCATGATATTTTTCTGCCTCTTCATAATCCTTCCGTAAAGGATATCCTTCCCAATCGTCAGGTAGCAAAATCCTTCTAAGATCCGGATGTCCCTCAAAATAAATCCCCATCAGGTCAAATGCTTCGCGCTCATGCCAGTCTGCCGTGCGCCATACCGAAGTGAGCGAAGGAATCTCAGGGAGTTCATCTAGCGAACGATTACCAGACAACTCAACTTTTAAGACCAAACCGTGCTGATAGGGCAAGGAATTGAGATGGTAGACAACAGTAAAATGCGTTTGATAATCCACCGCAGTAAGGTTGCTTAAAAAATCAAAGTACAAACCCTCAGTATCCCTCAGGAATAAACAGACGGCTATAATATCTGCCTTATCAATAAATAATGCAGGCTGCAGCCCATTGCGATCTTCTTTAAGAATAATTTGAGTTCCAAATCTGGAAACAAGCGTCGATTTAATTTCGTCAAATGTCATATTTATGGAGCTATGCGCGTAATCTTCCAGGAATCAGACACTTTTTTATAAACGATACGATCATGCAGCCGACTTGCACGTCCCTGCCAGAACTCGAAATAAATCGGTTTCAGTAAATAGCCGCCCCAATGGGATGGTCTAGGTACAGAGTCGCTTCCATTATATTGGTTTTCGAGCTCTTCCACCCTGTTTTCTAAAAAACTGCGGTTTGGAATTTCATGGCTCTGCGGGGAGGCCAGTGCACCGATACGGCTCGCTTTAGGTCGCGATTGGAAATATTCATCCGAATCAGCCCCGCTCACAAATTCAATAACTCCTTCAATCCGGACCTGCCTCTGCAATTCAGGCCAAAAAAACAACAGTGCAGCATGCGGATTAGCTTTCATGTCTTCACCTTTACGGCTCTCATAATTTGTAAAAAAGACTAAACCTTCTGATACAATATCCTTCAATAAAACAACTCTTGAGGATGGCAAATGATGGGAAGATACGGTTGAAAGCACCATGGCATTGGGTTCGATCACCTCGCTGTGAATAGCTGCATCGAACCATTTTTTAAACTGGTGGACTGGATCACGATCCACATCCGATTCAGATAGGCTACCTAATACGTAATCCTGTCTGATTGCTGCAATATCTTTATGTTGAATGGACATAGAAACCTGTTTTTATATCCTACAAACTTACTAAAATCATTGCTTTTTCTCTATAAAGTTAGTAGAAATTGACAAAATCCTAATTTTGGCACAAATCTCGCATAGATTAAATAAAAAAGATTAAATTCAATAAATAATTAAAATTCGCGCTATATGTTTACCGAACTAGACCCACAAAAAGGAAGCCTATTGATTTCCGAGCCGTTTATGCTAGACCCCAGATTCCTCAGATCCGTGATATTGTTATGTGAATACAATACAGAAGGCTCCCTCGGATTTGTTCTAAATAATCAAACCAATGTTCGTATAGGCCAATTATTGGAATCTATACCGGATTGCAATTTCCCCATCTACGTCGGTGGTCCTGTAGCTCAGGAAAGCCTTTTTTTTGTACATAGCCGTTTTGATTTACTATTAAGTGGCGAAGAAGTGGCTCCAGGAATCTATTTTGGAGGCGATGAAGATAGGCTTATTGAAGCCATCCAAACGGATAGCATAAAAGCTGACGAATTAAAATTCTTTATCGGGTATTCCGGATGGTCTGCTGGTCAACTGGACGGCGAGATCAAAGAAAATAGCTGGGCTGTACAGAACAAATACCATCATCAGCTCATTTTTGAAGGTAACGGCGAATTGCTGTGGAAGGATGCCATTATTGGACTCGGCCCCAAATATGCACATGTCGCCAACTTTCCACAGAGCCCAGGCCTAAATTAATGTTAGGGATTTGCTCTCGCTGGCAGTTTACTTAGAGAGCCCGTAAATTCAACGAATGAGCCTATGACAAAATAGACTGTTTCCTGCCATCATGTCCTATAAAGACGATTTGGAACACTGATTGTATGTTTTAAACAAATCATAAAATTAAAAATAGCGACATACAAATTATGAATCCAGAAAAAGGTAGTATTTCAATTCACACGGAGAACATATTTCCCGTAATCAAAAAGTTCTTATATTCTGATAATGAAATTTTCTTGCGTGAACTGGTATCTAATGCAGTTGATGCTTCTCAAAAAATCAAACGCCTAGCTTCTTTGGGTCAGTACCAAGGTGAAACGGGTGAATTGATTGTAGACGTAAAATTTGATGAAGCTGCCAAAACCATCACTATTTCCGACAATGGTATTGGTATGACAGCAGATGAAATAAAAAAATACATCAACCAGATCGCTTTCTCAGGCGCAACAGAGTTCATGGAAAAATTCAAAGAGGCAAATGATGCAAATGAAATCATTGGCCGTTTTGGATTAGGCTTCTATTCCGCATTTATGGTGGCCGATACGGTGGAAATCCAATCTTTATCCTATCAGGATGGAGCAGAACCGGCTCATTGGACTTGCGATGGTAGTACATCTTACGAAATTTCTACAGGTACAAGAACCACACGCGGTACTGATGTCATTTTACATATTAACGAAGAATCAACTGAATTTTTAAGCCAGGCACGTTTACAGGACATTTTAGATAAGTATGCGAAATTTCTTCCTGTCTCAATCCGTTTTGGCACCAAAACAAATTCTGAACCGGATGGTGAAGACGAAGAAGGAAAACCAAAATACAAATCTGTAGAGGTAGACAATATCATCAATAACACCAATCCAGCCTGGACAAAATCACCATCCGAACTAAAAGACGAAGATTATCTGGCCTTCTACCGCGAGCTCTATCCTTATTCAATGGATGAACCATTGTTTTGGATTCACCTCAACGTCGATTATCCATTCAACCTGACTGGTATTCTCTACTTCCCTAAAGTTAAAAATGAACTGGAGATCCAGCGCAATAAAATTAAGCTGTATTCCAGACAAGTGTTTATCACAGACGAAGTGAAAGATATTGTTCCAGAATTCTTGATGTTACTTCACGGGGTAATCGATTCACCAGATATTCCATTGAACGTATCCCGTTCATTTTTACAAGCAGACAGCAACGTTAAGAAAATCAATAGTTATATCACCAAAAAGGTGGCTGACAAATTGAACGAGATATTTAAGACTGACCGCAAAGGCTTTGAAGAAAAATGGACAGATATTGGCTTATTTATCAAATATGGTATGCTAAGCGATGAGAAATTTGCTGAAAAAGCAAATGACTTCTGTTTAGTAAAAAACACGAACAACCAAAGTTTCACCATCAAAGAATATTACGAAAAGGTTAAAGATATCCAGGTAGATAAAGATGGCAACATTGTCTACTTATATACGCATGATGCCGCTCAACAAGATGGCTTTATCCAAACTGCATTAAACAAAGGTTATGATGTTTTGATGCTTGATGGACCCCTGGATACGCACTTTGCTGCTTATTTGGAGCAAAAGGGCGGTGAAAAGGTACAACTGAAACGTGTGGATGCTGACGTTATCGATAAATTGATTCAGAAAGACGAAAAAGTCGAGCTTGCCCTTTCTGAAGAAGAATCCAAAAAAGCGCTTGAGGTTTTCGAAAAAGCAATCTCACGCCAAGATATGAAAGTTGAAGTTGACGCCTTAAATGAAGGTGATCTGCCTGTATCGGTAACAATTGATGAATTTATGCGCCGAATGAAAGATATGGCCAAGACAGGTGGTGGTATGAATTTCTATGGTTCATTGCCCGACAATTATAAGGTAACTGTCAACGGTAACCATCCGCTGATCAAAAGAATTTTATCAGCATCGGACGAAGAAGGCTCTAAACTAGCAAAACAGGCTTTTGATTTAGCACTCTTATCCAGAGGTTTATTGTCTGGAGCTGATCTAACATCTTTTGTGAAGAGAAGTGTAGAGATGATCTAAAAACATTTCTTCTAATAAAAAAGGCGGTTTCTTTGAGAAGAACCGCCTTTTTTATTAGAAATTGGAAGCAAATGGTAACTTTGGGATTAGCGAAATACATATCCGCACCAATATGGACCTGTTTCAATGTTTTTTATTAAAATTTAATAAACTAATCTTCACCTAGTTGGCTTTAAACGCTGTTTTTTTTCAATCAAATATTTGGAGGGAATAGGGTTTAATCGTACTTTTGTATCATCAAAATCACGGTAGGTATAGCTCAGTTGGTTAGAGCACTAGATTGTGGTTCTAGGGGTCGTCGGTTCGAGCCCGATTACTTACCCAAAAAGGCAGATCAAATGATCTGCCTTTTTTAATTTGATAGGTTCTCAGTCAACTAAATAAATTCTCCTTGACCATCTACCCGTCATCCGAACAAGCTTCAAAGACAACTTCTTCCCTTTTACAATCCAGGTACAGGATCCATTGGCCCTGGATGGCGCGGATCATAAATAGCTACAGCAACTTTAGAGTCGGCACAACCATAATATAAAAACCATTTTTGTTTAAAAAAGACCAATCCTTCAATAAAAACCGTTCCATCTATATATTGCCCGCTTTTTTCGAAAGATTCCATGGGACGCAAAAACGGAACATCCATTCGAGCCAATACGCTTGTCGGATCTCCTGAATCAAATAAAACCTGCCCAGCGGAATAAGTATTTTTATTAAAGCGCTTATCTCCTTTCTCCGCATGATTTTTACCATTGTACAACAATAAAATTCCCTTATCAGTCAAAACTGCTGGAGGACCACACTCCGTCAATGAACTATCAAAATAGCCATCCCTTGGCGAAAGAAAAGCTTTCAGAGCACCTTTACTATCTGTTACAGGTTCCCAGTCAATCAAATTATCGGATGTGGCGCCATAGACACCATGTTCCCCCCAGTACAACCAATATTTCCCATTGATTTTAGCAATCACCTGTTTATTGCCTTTCAATACGGTTACAATAGACGCCGATTTATGCGGTTCATTGACAAGAGCGGGCTTATTTTTCGATTTTTTAAAAATGGGACCATATTTAACCCAGTGTCTCAGATCAGTGGATATTGCTGCACCTAGCCGCGGAACCTTTCGGTTCCATTGGGTATAAAACATCACAAAGCGCCCATCCTCAGTCTGTGCTATCCGAGGATCTTCTGTCCCGCCGGGCCACTCGTTATCCTGCTGCTCATCGGGACCCGGATAGAATACCGGTGTTTTGAGCCGTTCAAAATGAATACCATCCACACTAGCCGCTAAGCCCAGGCGGGAGGTGCGGTGGCCAATAGCTTTCCCCGTCCGGTCTTCCGCACGATATATGACAAAGACACTATCTCCCTTCACCACTGCCGCAGGATTAAAGGTGTCGTTATCCTCCCATCGGATCTCCTTCTTTAGCATTGGATCATAAAATACCGAACTTGTATCAGGCTCAATAATTGGATTGACTCCTTTGGGTCGCTCAAAGCCACCCAATACCCATTGTCCTTTCTTAAGCTTTCCGCCAGGCTGTACATTACAGCCACTCAAAAAGACGAACAGAATAAAACCTGCAATTTTTACGATAGTATTCATATTTTAATTGATTTCCGATACTTTACCTGTAGAATTAAACAGCCTGTAAAAGCGAAAATTATAAATTGGTTACAACTGAAGATCGAAACTATTACCGATCATTCACAAATATAATGCTAATAAAAACAATAAGTACGGCAAAAACAAGTTCATCAAAAATGGGATTGAGTACAATCCTCCTGAACCAAATAAGTTAATTTCACATTAAACAGCAGGCTACACTGTAACATATTGCAACTTTTCGGCAAACAGAAAGCTAAATATTGCAACATATAGCACAAAAGCGCTATATTTATAGCATGATCTCAAAAGAAGAACGTCACGATTTTATATTAATTAAAATCCAAAAGGAAAGAAAATTAGCGATGATGGACTTGGCCACCGAGCTTGGTGTTTCCGAACATACGGTACGACGTGATCTTAAAGAGTTATCTGACGCCGGCTTACTTCGGGCTATTCGGGGCGGTGCTACGCTACGGTCAAACATTCCATTCGATATATACGACCGAAATAACCTTGATGTTATGGAGAAACAATCCATAGCTGAAAAATCAATCACGCTATTAAAAGATCATCAGGTCGTCTTTTTCGATGGTGGCACAACAACACAGGCAATTGCTGGAAATATTCCAGAAAACTTAAACCTTACTGTTGTCACACATAGTCTCCCGATAGCCAATATACTTGCAAGCCTCCCAAACATCAGCTTGATTTTTGCGGGCGGCGCTTTCTGCAAATCATCTCTTACAATGCAGGGACAGCAAACTATTTCCACCTATGGAGAAATATACGCAGATATCAGCTTCATAGGTGTGTGCGGCCTGGACCTCTACCGCGGACTTACGGCAAGAACTCTCGAAGAAACAGCTATCAAAAGAGTGATCTGTAAAAATTCAATGAACATTGTTGCTGCCACAACAAGCAATAAGCTCGATACCCCCACATCTTTCTTAACATGCCCTGCGTCTGATATCAGTTATTTAATTACAGAAAAGGATCCTTCGGATCATATTTTACAGCCTTATGCCGCACAAGGTATTGCAATTTTATAAATTTACCATTTATGACTAATCTCAAACAGGAAGCTGCCAAAGCTGCTCTTCAACTATTAGAACCTGATCAGCTCATTGGACTGGGGGTGGGATCAACAATAGCTTATTTCATAGAATTGATCGCAAGCAATATCAGCTTTAAATCCAGCTTAAAATTTACATCGCCTTCTTTGGAAACCAGAATGCTAATCCAAGAGAACGGTCTTATTTGTATTGATAACAGTACCCTAGCAACATTGGACTATTATTTTGACAGCTGCGATCAGGTGGACATGCATTTAAATGCATTCAAAAGTGGCGGCGGCGTGCACACAGGTGAGAAGATTATGGCGAATATGGCACAACAGTTTATTCTCTTGGTGGATGGCTCAAAGATGGTCGAACAACTGACCACAAAGCATCCGCTCTGTGTTGAAATTATACCCGAAGCCTGGTTATCGGTACTTAAAGATCTAAAATCAAACTATTCTACAGCAATAGCCGACGTAGTATTACGAAAATCGGAACAAAAATCAGGTCCTCTCCTGTCTGAGAGAGGTAATTTCCTGGCAGATATTTATTTTTCTAAACTGCCAGATATTCTTGAGTTAAATAAACAAATCAAACTCATAACAGGAGTTGTAGAACATTCACTTTTTTATCAACTGTGTTCGGTATGCCTATTGGTAACAAAAGATGGCATAACACATCTAACTGCAAACCGAGCAGAGAAGTAAAAGACAGATAAGGGCGAAACCAAATAGAACTAAAGTTGTCATTAAATCCAACAATTAACAAGACAGATCTAACATATTTTAAATCAACATGAAACATACTCAAATTAATACAGGAATACTTAGTTTTGGCATGTCAGGACGTGTTTTTCACGCACCATTCATATATACCAATCTACATTTCAATCTTAGCGCTGTTGTAGAACGGTCCAAAAAAGCAGCACATGAATTTTATCCGGCAATAAAAAGCTATAATAGCATTGCCGAATTGCTAGCGGATGAAAGCATCGAACTGGTCATTGTCAACACACCAAACTATACCCATTTCCAATATGCCAAAGAGGCTCTAGAAGCAGGAAAACATGTCTTGATAGAAAAACCCGCCGTTGATGACTCAGCACAATTTGATACACTGCTTACCATCAGCAAAAAACAAGGTAAACACTTATTTTTCTATCAAAACAGACGCTATGACAGTCATTTTTTAGACATGAAGAAAGTAATCGAAAGTGGAGAATTAGGAAAGCTAATTGAAGTGCATTTCAGATTTGATCGCTATAAAATGGAATTGGGACAAAAATACTTTAAGGAAGATACGCAGTATATTTCCAATGGTATTACCTATGACCTCGGTCCTCACCTTCTTGATCAGGCAATCTCCCTTTTTGGAAAGCCGATTAAATTCAGTAAAACGACGTCTATTAACAGACCTGATTCAAAAGTTGCAGACTACTTTCACTATCATCTCTACTATCCAGCTGGACTGAACGTCTACTTAACGGGCAGTCTGCTCGTCGCTTCTCCGCAACCAGCCTTTGTCATCCATGGTACTAAAGGGAGTTTTATCAAGAATATGACGGATGTACAAGAACAGCAATTGATCGATGGTATGCTACCCGACGATCCATCTTATGGCATTGAGCCAGCAGGATTCGAAGGAAAACTTGTGACCATAGATGCAGCGAATCAAAAACATGAATCTTTCGTAACCCCACATAAGGGAGATTATAATCAGCTGTTTGAAGCCATTTATGAAAGCTTAAGAAATAATGTCGATTACCCTATTCAAGCGGATCAGATTAAATGGCAGATCGAATTGCTTGAAGCTGAAAACACCTAAGCTTCCTAAAAATCAAATGGCGGCACCGTTCAAGAAAAGCGATATGTGCTGCCATTTTTAATTTACTTCCCAGCGGCATTCGTTGGGTTCAATATGGATCATCACATGACCAAGGTCAGGAATATGTGCTATCAAATGGTCTTTGAGTTTATGTGCCAACTCATGCCCTTCCCTTACCGTAATTTCACTATCGACAATAGCATGCAGATCGACATGATATTTAGCCCCGGATTTGCGGACAAAACATTTTTCCGTCGCTTTTATCCCCTCGACATTTAATGCCTCTTCCCGGATGTTATCAATGACTTCATCGTATACATTTTCATCCATGATCTCGCCAAGCGCTGGTCTGAAAATATGATAACAGTTATAAAGTATAAATCCAGCAGCAAATAATGCTGCATAGTCATCCGCATTTTCGTATCCTTTTCCGAGCAACAATGCAATAGATATCCCAATGAAAGCTGCTGCTGATGTGATCGCATCGCTTCGATGGTGCCAAGCGTCTGCTCGAAGTGAAGAACTATTTGTTTCTTTGCTTTTCTTCATAACGATCCTATAAGAAATCTCTTTCCACACAATGATCCCGCCCAGCACAAATAGCGTCCAGGGCTTGGGTAGATCATGTGGCGTTCCTATATTCTCAATACTTTCATAGGCGATTATGGTTGCAGAAACAATGAGAAAACCAACGACAATAAATGTAATAAGGGGTTCTACCCGACCATGACCATAAGGGTGATTGTCGTCGGCAGGTCGTTGCGCATATTTTAAACCTAAAAGTACTAAAAATGAAGAGAAAATGTCCGCTGTTGACTCAATTGCATCCGCAATCAGCGCATAGGAGTTTCCGAAGAAACCAGCTAGCCATTTTAACAAGGCCAGTAATGCATTACCTATAATACTAAAATAAGTGGTTCTGACTGCAGTCTGCTCTTGAAGTTCGGACATCGCTATAAATTAACTTGACAACGCGAAAATACTGTTTTTCTTTTCAAATTCTATTCTCCAGCTGTAGAAAATAGTGATCACATCGATCGTTAGCTGCCGCTCGCGATATCCTCCAAAGCTTTTTTTATCTCAGGAGCCCCATAGTCACGGCTTCCTTCCAAACGCTCTACGATCTTTCCAGCTTTATCCAAGATGACTGTTGTCGGTATGGACTGTCCTAAGAATTCTGCAGGAATATCACCCTCTGCTATATAAAGAGGCAGATCATACTTGTTTTCTGCCATGAATGCTGAAGACTTTTCCATGTCGCCATCAACATCTACCATGAGAAAAACGATATCCTTATTATCTTTAAGCGATTGCCTAAGCTGGTCAATAGAAGGTAGTTCATGAATACATGGAGGGCACCAGGTCGCCCAGAAATTGATAAACACGACCTTACCTTTTAAAGCACTTAATTGAAGGACCTTACCTTCTTTATCCTTAAAAGATAACTCCTGCGTTGTGGTTGCAGTGTCTGCAGTAGCTTCAGCAGGTTCCTCCACCTTTTCGGCCTTGACCTCATTTTTGGTTCCTGTATTTCCACAGCTAAAAAATAAACTGGTCGATAACGCCGCAAGGCCAAAAAAAATAGATCTGCTACTAAACCTAATACTCATTGTCTTTTGTTTCATTAAAATTATTCTATTTACAAATAAATCGCCCTTCGCTGATCTTCTCCATCTCATCGTTCCAGGAGAAATTTCTCAAAGCATTAGCTAATTTAACCTTAATTATTCGGGGCCGCAAGCATCACATATCCCTTCTTAACCTAAGCCGCTGACTGTGAGAAGAATAAGCAACAATAAAAATAAAATTTAAAAATTAACAAGAACTTTTCCGACATTTAAAAAAATGAATAAATCACTGATTAAAAGATAATTTATTGAATACCTCATGAATTCTACAGCAAATTATTTCAAAAAATACCTGTCGACCTATTTCCTGTTATTCATCTCCATTCAGCTTAATTTTGCTCAGGTGACTTCTACTAGATTCAACACATTCTGTCAGCTGATAGAGTCCAAAGATTTCTTCAGCGCCCGTGAGCTATTTATGAGCAATAAAACTGACTTTAGCGCTAACGAACAAGCTTTTATTTTGGCAATACTCGATAATGCATTTAACAAACCAATTGCTTCAAGCAAAAAAATAGCGTTACTGAACAAATCATCTGAAGTATTGCCTGACACACTACGACTAAAAATACAACATATTCAGGAAGATAATTTTGTCAAATTGAAAGATTATGCTGGCGCAAAGCGAACGACGCAAAAAATTCTCCACGAATTCGATCCCTTGCTTTCAACTGAAGTAAAAGATGATCTCCGAAACAATCTAAAAATCTGGTCAGCTCTCGAACATATGGGGCCACAGCGTATAGAAATCAATGGCGATACCCGTCTAAAAATGACAAAAGACAGAGCCGGGTTGAAGAATCTAAAACTAACCATTAACGGTGATACAGCAAGTTTTATATTTGACACCGGAGCAAACCTATCGACAGTTTCGGAGTCCGTGGCCAAACGTCTTCATATGGATATTATCCGTGCAGCTATTGATGTAGACGCAATTACAGGTATTTCGATCAAAGCCGATTTAGCCGTTTGTAAACAATTAAAACTTGGTCACATCAACATATCAGACGTTATATTCTTGGTTTTTCCAGACAGCGCACTTTATATCCCACAAATTAACTATCAGATCAATGGCATATTAGGCTTTCCGGTCATAGAAGCCTTGCAAGAAGTACAGCTTACACAAGATGATTTTTTTATTGTCCCAAAGACACCGACAGTTCCAAAAACAACTTCAAATCTTGCAATAGACGGATTGACACCACTTATCGCAATTGATGGAAAACATTATACTTTTGATACAGGAGCCGAAAAAACGATCCTATATGCACCTTTTTATGAAACCTACAAACAGCGTATCGAACAACATGAAATACCGACCAAAATCGCCATGGGAGGCGCTGGTGGAAAAGTTGAATATGACGGTTTTGTCATACAGCATACATTCCATATCGGTGACAAACCGATCGATATCAAAAATATAAGCCTTTTAAAATCGAAGATCAAAAATGAAACTGTATATGGAAATATAGGTCAGGATATTATTCGGCAATTTTCTAAAATGACACTTAATTTTAAAGATATGTTTATCCATTTTGACTAACAGAAATCCTTATTTTCCATGAGCTTCCTTATTCGTAACTAAACGTCTCTATATGCTTTTGTTCGCTGCAGATCATCCTGGCAAACTTGCCAGTAGAATCCCCCCTACTAAACTAATAAAACTGAGTTCAGTTTCGTCTCATAATTATACTTCATAAAAACACCCTAAAAGTTTTGTCCAACTTTTAGGGTGCAGTTTAATAATAGAGCGTCTATAGATTTATTAAACAATTATACGGAGTAGGTCGCGGCATTAAAGCCCTTCTTTTTAATAATTTCAATGATTTCTTCCTTTGAAACGCCTTCAGATTTTACAGTTAGAATTTTGTCTGCATTACTGGTGTCAACATTCCATTCACAGATGCCGTCCATACCATCCAGATCAGCACTTACTTTGGACACACAGCCGCCACAGTTAAGGTTTGTTTTAAATTGAAGTTCTGTGCTTTCCATGTTATTTAATTTTAATGTTATCAATCTATTTAATTACTTATCCAAATATCCCTATAATTCATTTGGTTGTACTTACAGTTTTTCTATTTTGTTTTACAATATTTACCGTTTAAATCGAGGTCTACAGCTCAACCATAGTTAGCTATTTTTTCCAGCGAAGACGCAAGCTATTACTGACGACACTTACACTGCTCAATGCCATTGCAGCTCCAGCTATCATCGGGTTTAAGAGGAAACCATTGAATGGATACAGAATACCTGCAGCGAGGGGAATCCCAATTAAATTGTAAATAAACGCCCAAAACAAGTTTTGCTTAATCGTTGCGACCGTTTTTTTCGAAAGTCGAATCGCTTGGGGTATCTTCGTCAAATCAGAAGAAATAATTGTCATTTTCGCTACATCCATTGCAATATCACTTCCTTTTCCCATGGCAATACTGACATCTGCTGTTGCTAAGGCTGTGCTGTCATTAATACCGTCCCCAACCATAGCGACCACCTGCCCCTTTTGCTGCAATTCTTTAACAAAATCAGCTTTATGCTCTGGTAATACCTCAGCTTTGTAATGCTGGAGGCCTGTTTCCGCAGCGATGGCCCTGGCTGTAGCCTCGTTGTCACCAGTAAGCATATAAAGTTCAATTCCCATTGCTTTCATTTCCTTGATGGCGCGTACAGAAGTTTCCTTAATCCGGTCCGCAATGGCAATGACAGCTAATGCGGTCTGACTATTGGCAAACCAGATCACTGTTTTGGATTGATTTTCACATTGAGTGGCATGTGCCATCAATTCAGTCGAAATTGTAATCCTATTTTCATCCAACAACCTCCGATTCCCTGCATAGTAAGTTTCGATTCCTTCACTGCCTTTTATACCCTTCCCCGTAATACTTTCGATAAAGGATATTGGAGTAACTTTGACATCATTAAAATACCCTACAACAGCTTCTGCCAATGGATGTTCTGACTGTTTCTCCAAGCTTAACAGGACACTTTTCAAATTATCTTCATTATTTTCCCAATACACGTCAGTAACAACAGGTTTTCCTTCCGTAATGGTACCGGTTTTATCCAAAACAATTGCACTTACTTTTTTGGCCAGCTCCAGACTTTCCGCATCCTTAATTAAAATGCCCTGTTCAGCTCCCTTACCCACGCCAACCATGATCGCTGTAGGAGTTGCTAAACCTAGTGCACAGGGACACGCAATAACTAAAACCGTTACTGCCGCCAATAACCCCTGTACCAGATGGCTTTCTCCACCTAAAGTAAACCAGAGTAGAAAAGTTAAAATAGCAATACCAATGACAACGGGAACGAATACAGCAGCAATTCGATCAACCAGTTTTTGCACAGGAGCCTTACTTCCCTGTGCATCCTGTACCATTTTAATGATCTGTGCAAGCATTGTTTCCCGCCCAACTTTTGTCGCTCTGAACCGAAAGCTGCCTTTCTGATTGATCGTGCCCGCAAAAACCTGCTCATTTTCCATTTTTAAAACCGGGACCGGTTCACCACTTAACATACTTTCATCGACATAGGAATTTCCACTAATAACGATACCATCAACTGCAATCTTCTCGCCGGGTTTTACCAGAATGATGTTGCCTGCGTGAACAGCTTCTATCGGGACCTGATGCTCTGTTCCATCGGATTGAATGACCATAACCGTCTTCGGCTGCAACCCCATTAGCTTTTTAATGGCAGATGAGGTGTTACCTTTGGCCTTTTCCTCCAGCAATTTACCCAATAAAATAAAAGCAATGACAACTGAGGCTGCCTCAAAATATACATGTGCATGCAAGCCGCGTTGATGCCAAAAGTCAGCAAAAAGCATATTGAAAACACTGAAAATGTAGGCTATCCCTGTACTTAATGCGACAAGTGTGTCCATATTGGCCGAACGATGTTTTGCCTGTTTATACGCATTGACGAAAAAATCCTTGCCCAGCCAAAGAACTACTGGTGTAGAAAACAGCCACATAATAGGATTAGCGTAAGGCATATCCATAAAGAACATACCGATTACAACTACGGGCAGCGATAGCAATACTGCCCATCGTGTTTTGATTTTAAGCTTGTGAAATTTAGCTGCGTGAATAGCCTCCAAGGTTTCCTGTTGTGTAGATTCATCTTCGATTAATAAATCATAGCCACCAGCCTGGACTGCTTTCTGAATTTTTAAATGATTCGTAATATTAGGCAAATATTCAACTGTAAGATTTCCAGTTGCAAAATTTACAGACGCATTGACAACCCCTTGTTCATATTTCGCCATACTTTCGGCGCTACTGGCACATGAAGCGCAAGTCATCCCAAGAACTGGAAATGTTTTGGTCAATGTAGAAACACCATAACCAAGATCTTTGATCGTCTTTATACTGCTAACGACCGCTTCACTATCTTTAGGTACGATAGCAGCTCTATGATTATTCAATTCCACCCGATAGCTCGCCAAGCCTTTGACCTGAGCTAGTCCTTTTTCGACAATTGAAGCACAATGTTCACTTTCAACATCTTCTAAAGGTAGATAAACCGTGTCTTTATAAATATCTGTCGCCATAACTGATTGTTTTATTTTACACAACAAATTTGGCCACAAATAACATCGAAATCATTACACAATTAGGGAATTGATTTGTAATATTTATTCGATAATACGATACGACAGGTTAAACTAAATTCTTCTTTAACTTTCCACTTCCTCAACAAAACCATAGATAATATAATCACCGCGTTCTTCGAGTTTAATCGTTTCCATTCCACTCCAGCCGGATGCATTGGTATCTTCATCGATAAAATTTTGAATTCTGTCAAATGCGACACCAATCTTTGTTTTCCCATCTGCATAGATCTGATATTTCGCAGAGGTCTGCCAGCTTACTTTTTTTCTAAATAACCGTAAACCTTCTCTTTTCAAAAAAATGTGCATTTCATTAGATAAATTCATATTCTCATTTGTTTTACGCGCTCACACTACTCACCTATTTATTTGGCAGATGCTTTTCTGGTCAAGGACTTACCTCAAGCCTTCTCATTAGTTTATCTATTTAAGCTACATGGCTTTAATGGCTAAAGAAATGGTTTTTCGCTGCTAAAATAGATAGTTCTAAATTAATGAACCAAATAGAATCCTACAATGAAGCCGTCGCTATTTCATCGTACTCAAATGCTATTTCGTCGATTTTTCCAACAGCATACGATGGACCTTCTTTCAATGCTGATTATAATCTGGCAGACTATTCGAACAGCATCTAATACACCGCGAACAGAAATAGCAACACGCTCCATTTTTTCGTCGAATAAATTCTTTAGTTCGTCCGATTCATTTTCAATTCTGTCGATATTTTTCGCTGTTCTTTTCCATAGAAAGCACATTTGTTTACAATTTAAACGTATAACTATGGAAAACATTGAAAATTTTTTAGCGGAGGATTTTGTATTGGATGTACAAACTGTCTGCGTGGTCGAACCGATCTCATTTTTTGATTTTGATGATATGGAACTGGTAACTATTAAGACAGTTACATCTTCAAAAGTAATATAAAAGAGGATAATGCTGTGAAGGCGTTCTGGTAGGCGCCTTTGCAGCAATCGTCTTTATTGTCTACTAAATAAAAAAAGAACCGAGTATATGACTTCACCCAAGCTTAAATGTATTCTCATTGAGGATGAACCCCTGGCGACAAAAAAAATAGTTGAATACATTCACATGTTTCCAGATCTTCAATTGATAAAGATGGTTGAAGACATTGAAAATCCAGCATTATTTAGCCATGATCTAAAATCTGCAGACATCCTATTCCTCGATCTCATTGTTAGCGGCGGTAATATTAATACACTTGCCGAATTGATCGCCGATATTCCTATCCTGATCATTACGTCCGCTGTGTCACGCTGGAATTATCCGGAATTTATCAAAAACAGAAAGCATTTTGCTCTACAAAAACCAATTTCGCCCGAAATGTTTCAGTCCTGTATAAAACAAGTCATGCAATACTAGTCCTACTAATTCATGTCATTATTCCACTTATCCGATTATTTTCTTCTGCGCACGCCGCTGCTTCCAGCTGCATTTGCCGTTGATCTTTTAACGATAAAAGAGAGACATGAAATAGAAGAGAAACTTCGTCATTTGTTTCAAAATGAGCAATTAAAAGAAGCCCTATTTCTCGCAAGCCCTGCCTTCTCAGTAGAAGTTCAAAAATGGCTTGAATACAAGAAAGAGAGCAGCTCAAAAATGATCGCTTCACTACTCAAATATGCGATTAGGATGAGTACCAGAAGTACGCCTTTCGGTTTATTCGCAGGGGTATCTTTTGGGAACATTGCCGTCTCCGAAAAAAAGGTATCGTTAATTAGGACTAATGCGAATAAAACTGCATTAAAACTGGATGCCACCATTTTGACAGGAATTATTGAACAGATATCAAAAGACAAAAGGATTTACAGTCAACTCAATTATCGTATCAATCCGACCTTATACTTAGATGGTAAATATTACAAATATTATCAAAAAGCGGCAAATGGAAAGAAAGGACAGCATATCCTGAAACGCATAAGGCTTACCCCAGTTTTGGATCGAGTCATCCAAGAATTTGAGGGCAATAAGAGAACCAGCCACTATCAATCATTAATCGATCTGCTGCAAGGTCTTGGAGCATCAACAACGCATGCGCCCCTATTCGTCAATAACCTCATCAGCCTTGGAATCATATCTTCTGAATTACAGCCCAATGTAATTGGCCGAGGTTATTTGGACAGCCTGATAACGACCCTTGAAAGAGTGGATAAGGTGGAAAATTATCTAAATCCTTTATTAACGATAAGAAAATGGCTTCATAGTTCTCAATCTGTCATTGAGATCCGAACCGCCATCCTTAAATTATTGCAGCCTTTGGCTCCAGACCTCGATATGACCAATTCGTTACAGGGGGACCTTCTCATAGGGATGGACGAAAACAATTTATCAGATACCGCATTAAATCACATAAGAGATCAATTTCAGGATTTACTACCACTTTGCAGCCAGGCTAAGTTAACAGATTTTGATCGGTTTAGAGCTGCGTTCTCTGTTAAATATGAAGATAGAATGGTCCCGCTAACGACAGCTCTAGACCCCGATATTGGGATTGGTTACGGACGTCAAGAAGGTGTTTACAATATAACGGATGAAATACTCGGGGATGTTAAAAACATCACTCCGACGGACGAAAAAAAATATGGCGACCACCATTATCAAGATCTGGTCATTGAAAAATTTGTAGAAAGTGTAACAAATCAATTCACCGAAATTCGGCTGACCGGCAAAGATCTAGATCATATCGCTAAACAGCGTAAACAAACAGTCAATACTATCCCTTCTTCATTCTATGCCATCGGCAATCTTCTTAGAAGTTCATGTCAGGAAAATTTATTCTTCAATTTGGGTACTATTGGCGGTTCGTCATCAGGAAACTTAATTTCCAGATTTGCACATTTGGATGATGAATTGTATAACAAATTAAAAGAATCGACCAACAGAGAGCAACAGCAGTTTCCCAATGCAATACTTGCCGAGATTTGTCATTACCCAGACAATAATGCTGGTAATATAATTTATAGACCTACGCTGCGAAAGGCATCAATTTGTCTAAGCCCAACAATCGACGAAGAACAAGAGCAAATTGATGTTAATGACTTATACCTGTTCCATAAAGAACAGCGTCTAATCTTGTGGTCCAAGAAATTCAATAAAATAGTTATCCCCCGTTTGACGACAGCCCACAATTTTGAACAGGGTATGAATATTTACAAGTTTCTCGCAGATTTTCAGTTCCAAAATAATAGGTTGGATCTTTCCTGGAATTGGGGGATTATGAAAGAGCAGCCGAGGCTCCCAAGAATAAGCTACAAAAATATTATCTTGTCTAGAGCCCAGTGGCGAATTCAAAAAATAGCGAAATACCCCAGTAACCCTCAGGCTTTCATAAAAAATATACAAGCGGAGTTAGCAATCCCTGCAATGGTCATTATCAGCAGCGGCGATAATGAACTGTTGATAAATTTAGACAATCCTTTTTGCATAGAAATTGTATTGGATCATATGTGCAAAAGAGAGACCATATTAACCGAATATATCCTGAGTGACTATTCATCAGTAGCCAGAGATAAAGATGGACATATTTTTGCCAACGAAATCATTATTCCAATAGAATCACAGCAGGAGACTTTCACAAATGAATCAGCTCCGCAAGACAATAACCTAAAAAGATGCTTCCCTTTGGGCAGTGAATGGCTTTACGTCAAGATCTATTGTGGTTTACATTTTGCAGACACCTTGCTAAAGGAGGTTTTCCCCATAATCGTAGCGACAATTAGTCAACAAAATGTCCTAAAAAAATGGTTTTTTATACGCTACAACGATCCATCGCCCCACATTAGGTTTAGAGTTGAGCTTTCAGATCCAAGCCAGTATTATTCCGTTATATCCACGCTTAATACCCTATTGGAACAGTTTATTAAAGATGGACAGATATCAACGCTATCCTTTGACACTTATACACGGGAGATTGAACGATATACCCCATTTTGTATGGAACTTAGCGAGGAGCTATTCTATCAACAGAGCGAAACGGTACTGAAGGTCATTCAACAAAGCACTTCAATCAATGATCGATGGCGCCTGGCTTTCGAAAATATTGAGTCGCTATTAGAAGCTGCAAAATTTACACTGATCGAGAAAAGAGATTTCTGCCTACAGATGAATACCCTTTATCAGCAAGAATTTGATAACAATAAAAACCTTTTGATTCATCTCAACAATAAGTTTAAAGAGAAAAAAGACTGGTTCGACAAACCTTTAGACAACCCAGAAGAATCGAAAAAAAAACTAAATGCACTTCAATACAGCATATTTAACACCTTACGGAACCATACCGACCAAATTGAGTTCAAGTCGGCTCGGACATCGTTACTATCGAGCTACATTCATATGTTTATTAATCGATTGTTCATGTCCGATCAACGCTTACATGAACTTGCTGTTTACCACTTTATGGTTGGCTATTATAAAATGCAAATTGGGAAACAGAAAGAACGTATGAATCCGATAAATTATATGAGTCCCATCTTCGCGAAAAGTTGATTACGATATTGTAAACCTATACCGAGTTCTGTCCCATTTTTCAGAATAACTTTACTTGCCTCAACTCCCTTGATCTGTTTGATATTGACAATATAGGACCGGTGCATACGAGAAAACATATCCCAAGGCAGTTCTGCTTCCATATCTTTCATGGTAGACAGCAACGTTTGCATACCTTCTAACGTATAAATTTGAATGTAATCCCCCCAGGCTTTAAGATAGAAAATATCCGCCGGATCTATAAAAATAGTTCTGTTCCGATCCTTGATCTTAATCGCCTTTCTTTCACCTTGTGGGCCCCTTCTAGAAAACAAAATTGCCTTTTGGACTTTTTCAATTGCCTTGATCAAGCGCTCTTCCGTCAAGAGTGGCTTTAAGATATAATCGATCACATCCAGCTCAAATCCATCGACCGCATATTCATAATGCCCAGTTATAAAAACAACAAATGGTGGATGAGCAAGTCCTTTGAGAAAGGTAATTCCGTCCATTTCAGGCATATCTATATCCGACAAAATGAGATCTACCTCGTGCTGCCTTAAAACGTCAATTGCTTGCAATGGGCTCTCGAATACACCCAATATTTCGATCAGGCCTAATTTGGAAACTAATTTCTCCAGGCGACCTCTCGCAATAGGCTCATCTTCAATAATGATAGTTTTAATTCTATTCATAAGTACTTCGCAACCCGTTGCTTTGGTGCTACGGCTCTGTTTCCGAATGTAAAGTTACAACAAGATTAACACTAAATACACCCTCTTGCGACTTTATTTCCAAATTGTGATTATGAGGATAATGAAGTTCCAGTCGTTTTTTTACATTTTCTATCCCTAATCCGCCGATATAATTTTCTGGTTTTGAAAGTTCTCTATACGCATTAGCCACGTGCATATACACCTTGTCATCCGCAACCTTAATGTCTACGGATATCCATCCTGCCGAAGAACTTAACCGAGGTCCGTGTTTGAATGCATTTTCCACAAATGGAAAAAAGATCAAAGGAACAATCATGCTGTTTTCGTGCTCGGCCACCAAATTTAGATTGATCTGCACGGTCTCGCTATAGCGTAACTTTTCCAATTCAACATAATCCTTTAGCAATTGAAATTCGCGACTAATTTCGATCCTGGGTTGATTACTTTCATGCAGTAAATACACCATAATACTACTTAAACGCATCATACTTTCGCCGCCTCTTTCATCATGATCCGATACCAGCACATAGATGCTATAAAGTGTATTAAGTAAAAAATGTGGGTTAATCTGGTATTTTAGAAAGGCAAGTTCCAATTGGACATTGTTCAATTCCAGTGCTGAATTTTTCAATTCGAGTTTCATTTTTGAATTTCTGACAGACATAAATGCCTGTACAATTTTTACAGTCAATGGTAGCGCCACCAAAAAAATAAAATCCAACAAATAATCGCTAATGGAAGAAAGGCGAAAAGCACCAAAGATTCCTTGATTTAGTATTATTTCAAGATAGCTTGAAAGGCGAACATCTGGTGTTAGATGTTTCAACGTTAATAGGGCAGCAAAGTAACTTAGAAACGACCACCAGGCGTAAATAAACAACAACCATAATATACATAAAACAAACTTCCCTGGAATAAACCACCGCGGAATGATGATATATGCTGTCACATAAAATATTGTCAACAAAGAAAAAACGTCCTTTACAAACAAAATCCAGGAATTATCAATATCTATCCGCTGATAGGAAATAAATTGCATTCCCAAAACCAAAAACCAAAAACACAAATGAAGAATAATACGTTTCCCCGTATTGTAATTTTGGAAAAACCTGTTCATAGATAGCATACTTTTCAATAATATCAGTCTAATATAATGATATCCTTTAGTTTGTGATAGTCTGACTTGTCAACTGATAACGCAAAAAGACATTTCTGCGACAAAAAACAACCACCGATAACGCTAACAATCTGAATATATCCCAATTAAGATCTGAGCAAATCAAAAAAATAGAATTACGCACATAACAATAAAATTGTAACAAATATATTGCTTTAAAATGAATATGGTTTTTAGCGTGCATAAAACAGCTAGTTCATCCAGCAAATAAAGTAATTTGCTAAGTTTTCAATATAGAATAGCTTGATTCTATAATTTCAATTAAGTTGGTAATTTTCAAAACTTACCTAATAAGGTAAATATAATGCGTAGCAATCACTAAAATGTCTATTTACATAACATAAATTGTCCATAATTGAAGGCTCTGCAAAAAAAGTTATTGCGATCTTCCGTATATTTAATTTTAAAGAACCCACATAAATAACAATTAGATGTCAACTAGTTTTATGCAGCTTTGGTTATATAATAACTGGGCCAATACAGCGCTACTGGATAAACTGAAAAGTGAAGGCGAAAAAGTACCTCATTCTTGCTTACGGCTCTTTAGCCATATTGTCAATGCACAAATTATCTGGTTAAGTCGATTAACTGGTGAAAAACCACCTGTTGGTGTTTGGGATGAGCACAGTATCATCGATTGCCAAAGGTATCACGATTTAGCTTCAGAAGGATTTGGGCAGCAGATTCAGCGCAGAAATGATATGGAGGATGAAATTATCAATTATACAAACACACAGCATCAGGCTTTTCATAATAAGGCCAACGACATTCTGTTACACGTCTTTAATCATGGCACCTATCACAGAGCGCAAATAGCAAGCGAAATGCGGAAAAATGGCATTGAGCCTATCAACACAGATTATATCACTTTTGTTCGCACATAACAATACTGTAATCAGACCGCGTTTCAGTCTGATTACAAATGGAGTAATTTTATTGTAATACCGATTTGACCCAGATGATAAATATCATGCTGGATCAGTCCTTCTACAAGGTAATAATAGGAATAGCCTGGAACATAATCGTTTTCAAACAGGTAATGATCATCTTGATTTTTAAGCAACTCTATTAATTCTAATTGAGACGCAAAGAAATCATTTGTTAATTTATTCCATCCCATTTCCTTTAATTCAGAATTTGACCGCCAGTTCTCAGGACTATCTATTGTTACATTTGATTTATGCCCTTGAAGCTTTTTGATGCCCTCGCTCCGCCAAATCAGTAGATGGGCGACTAGTTCTGCTATACTGTGAACTTCGGGAATAGGGCGAATAAATGCATCATATTCACTTATTCCTGTCAGCTTCTTTTTAAAATTTTCATCCAACCAATTCGATCCGTCCTGCGCATCTTGCAATTGCCGGACCAGACATTCCATAATTTTATTTTCCATACCTAAAATATAAAGGGTTCGTTCTGCACTACTTACAAAAATAGTTCCAACCGATCTCAAATAAGAATATTCGTTGAGCTGTTAAGCACAACAATCCAAGGACAGGCATGGGTGAATAAAATCAATAAAAAAAGAACTAAAATCGGATAATACGTTAAATTTGAAACAAAAATGAGCTACAAACATATCTTTAAAGCGTCCCTAATTTGGAACCATCCTGAACAGCCAAGTCTTCAGGGATCAAAAATTTATAATAAAAGCCATCACATTGCGATTGAAGGAAAAGCAGATCTCCATGTTTCAGCAGCAAAAGCATTCAAGGGTGACCCCACATTGTACAATCCCGAAGATTTACTGCTCAGCAGCCTGATTTCCTGCCATATGATGTCCTACCTATATGTCTGCTCACAAAACGGCATTCAGGTTCTATCGTATACTGACAATGCCGTCGCCACCTTAACAACGGACATAGATGGCAGTGGTCGTTTTACAGAAGTCACTCTATACCCCGAGGTTCTCATTACAGATGAGTCTCAAATAGAACTTGCGTTAGCCTTACATGCTCAAGCAAATAAACTTTGTTTTATTGCCAATTCATGCAATTTCACTGTGCTGCACCATCCCAAATGCCAAGCGATCTAATCCATACCTAGTCTTTCAATAGAAAGAAAAAAGCCCCTTATTATCGGTTTGTTAACGTAACCGAAAATAAAAGAGCAATCACAAATTAGTAATTAAATAACAGACAAGTTTTTAAGGATTTCATTACTTTTGGAACATGATGGAAAATTCCAAGAAAAAAGCAGCAATCGGATTCATATTTATCACATTACTCATCGACATTACAGGTTGGGGAATCATCATTCCCGTTGTTCCTAAACTTATCGAGGAATTGATTCATAGTGACATTAGTGAAGCTGCGAAATACGGAGGCTGGCTTGGCTTTGCTTACGCTTTTACGCAGTTCATATTTTCTCCGGTCGTCGGCAATCTCAGTGATAAATATGGGCGAAGACCCATTATATTGATCTCCCTTTTCGGATTCGCTGTAGACTATATCTTTCTTGCCCTCGCTCCAAGCATAGGATGGCTTTTCCTGGGAAGGGTCATTGCCGGGTTGACTGGCGCCAGTTTTACAACGGCAAGTGCCTATATTGCGGATATATCTACGGATGAAGATCGGGCAAAGAACTTTGGCTTGATAGGCGCTGCATTTGGTCTAGGCTTTATCATCGGCCCAGTTATCGGCGGTCTACTTGGTCACTATGGTGCCAGGGTTCCCTTTTACGCCGCTGCAGGATTGTGTATGCTAAACTTCCTGTATGGCTATTTCATCTTGCCTGAAAGCTTGGACAAAGAAAAACGCAGGGCCTTTGACTGGAAACGTGCCAATCCCGTTGGATCCTTTAAGTTCCTCGGAAAACATCCGGAAATATCCGGATTAATCGTCGCCTTAATTTTAATATATATTGCAGGCCATGCGGTTCAGAGCAATTGGAATTTTTTCACCATGTATAAATTTGATTGGACCGAAAGAATGGTCGGTATTTCGCTGGGTGTTATTGGTTTGCTGATTGGATTGGTCCAGGGTGTTTTGATTCGATGGACAACCCCCAAACTTGGTGAGCAGAAAAGCATTTTTTATGGGCTGACTCTCTATGCCATTGGCTTATTGTTGTTCTCATTTGCAAGCGAAGGATGGATGATGTTCGTATTCCTTATCCCCTATTGCCTTGGCGGTATTTGTGGCCCTGCCCTTCAATCTGTTATTACCAAAAATGTTCCTTCAAACGAACAAGGTGAACTTCAAGGGGCCTTAACCAGTCTGATGAGTGCAACATCAATTATTGGTCCTCCAATGATGACCAATCTTTTCTATTACTTTACCCATGACGAAGCTCCCTTTAAATTCTCAGGCGCACCATTTTTCTTAGCATTTGTTCTGATGACCATAAGTGTGATAATCGTATACAGTGCTTTTCAGAAAAAGCGAAATCAACACATAAACCAGTAAAGTGGATTAATCACTTCGCGATATTTTCACCTATCATCACAAAAAAATCCATTGGCGGGGTTTCTTTAGAAAACTCCCGCCAAAGGATTTTTATATTGTTGACTTGAGGCAGTATTAGATTACTTGAACTACAATTCTTCAATTTATGGATCGAATTCTTCATTTCCGGCAATAATGATCTCTTTAATTTTGCCTCCAAGGAAATACTATTCAAGATGATACATATAACAAACATAAAAGATCAAAAAATAAGCATTCATACACCATCAAAACCTGACACACCTGTACTGACAAAATCTCTTCTTTGGCTTATTACATTGACAATAGGAATAGTTGTCGGCAACAATTATTACAATCAGCCACTTTTAGGACTGATGGCAAAAGACTTTCATGTTACTGAAGCCGCAATCAGTATCATAGCTATGCTTACACAGATCGGTTTCGCAACCGGATTACTCTTTATCGTTCCATTGGGGGACATGGTAAAACGAAAAAAATTAATACTATCGATATTCTTGCTCATTATTGTTTCCTTAGCTGGGGTGGTTATGGCGCCTACACTTGAACTGCTCTATCTCGCCAGCTTTATGGTTGGATTCAGCTCTGTAGTTCCACAAATGTTGGTCCCACTCACTGCAGAACTCTCTGCACCGGAAAAACGCAATTCATCTATTGGCATGGTCATGAGTGGCCTGCTATTGGGCATTTTGCTTTCACGTGTCGCGGCAGGATTTATCGGCGATATCTGGGGCTGGAAAGCCATCTATTATATCGCTATAGCATGTATGATTTTATTAATGCTATTATTGACCTTCAATCTCCCCGATGTAAAACCAACATTTAAAGGAACTTACCCGCAACTAATGCATTCATTAGTTCATCTTACAAAAACTCAACCTGTACTACGCCTATCCGCATTAAGAGGGGCATTAGGCTTTGCTGGATTCAGTGCTTTTTGGATTACATTAGTGTTTCACCTGCAAGAAGCCCCCTTCCATGCGGGGTCTGCTGTGGCCGGATCCTTCGGATTGATCGGTGTCGTTGGCGCTCTGGCAGCATCAGTAGTAGGAAAAATCTCAAGCCGTGTTTCCACTTATCGGATTATTTTAAGTTCAATATTCATCCTCTTATTAAGTTGGGTTATCTTCTATTTTTGGGGCTATAGTTACATGGGTTTGATCAGTGGTGTTATCTTGATTGACCTTGGCCTGCAATCGATGCATATCAGCAATCAATCTTCTTTTTTTGCATTAAATTTAGGTGCAACCAACAGGCTAAATACAGTTTATATGTTTAGTTACTTTGCAGGTGGCTCCTTGGGTAGTTATTTAGCTTCCCTCGCTTGGAAGTACTTTCAGTGGAACGGTGTGGTGTTCACAGGTTTTTGTTGTACATTACTGGTCCTGATTGCCCATATTACCTATGGCAAGCGGTCATAATAAGCTGTTTGGCAGTCAACTAACAGTTGCTAATTTCGTTATCTTAGTCTACTAAAATGGCTTACATTATCGAGATGTAAGCCATTTCTGAAAACCTATTTCATTTATTCGAGCACGCCAAACTTACCCGCCTGAAAATCTTCAAAAGCTTGATATATCTCGGCCTGTGTGTTCATCACAAATGGCCCGTAACTCGCTATAGGTTCGTCAATAGGTTCACCGCTTAACACAAGCAAGACCGCCTTTTTATTTGCCTTTATCGAAATCTCTTCACCATCATGATCAAATAACACAAAGCTATGCTCTCCAGCGACCTCTCCATTTACCACAATCTCGCCATTCACTACCAATATTCCAGTATTATGATTTTGTGGTACCAAAAAGCTCGTTTCATGCTGCTCTTCCAATTTAATATCAAAGAGGTTGATCGGAGTATATGTGCTGGCTGGTCCGATCGTATCCTGAAATTTTCCCGCTATCACATTGACCACACCGCCCGCATCTGGCAACACAACTTTGCCCATTTGGTCGGCAGTAATCCCCTGATAGTGTGCCGCCGTTGATTTGTCCTTTGCGGGTAAATTGACCTAGAGTTGAACCATTTCAAACAGTCCTCCTTTTTTCGAAAATTCCTCTTCATGATATTCTTTATGCAATATCCCTGCTCCAGCAGTCATCCATTGTACATCACCAGGACGAATAACACCGCTATTGCCCGAACTATCATGGTGTGCCACACTGCCTTTGTAAGCGATGGTCACGGTTTCAAAACCTTTGTGTGGGTGGACATCCACTCCCCTTATATGATCAGAAGGTCCAAAATCAAATGCTGCATTGAAGTCCAATAGAAGAAAGGGACTCATCCTCTTCTGGGAAATTCCTTTGCCTGGAATCATATTAAATACGCGAAAACCATCTCCCACCATTCCAGGTTGGGCCGGACGTTGGAAAATCCGTTCAATTGATCTTTTCATGTTATTATCTCCTATTTATCGTTGTTTACTAATTCTAATCGAAACATAGATTGATGCTATCTATTAATGTTTCTACCTCAAAGTTACGACAAGAAGGCACCTGTCACCAACAACCTGGATTAAGGTATAAACTTAATCTAGGTTAAGAAAATCAAGAACAGTACTTATTCTTAATTTTTATCTCTAAAACTTTCAGCATTTCTCAAAAAAATGTAACTTAAAAAAAACATGGACTAGATCATTTATGGATATAAACAATAGAGCATCGACCAACATCTGTCGACGTTTCAGCCTACGTCTATCACTATTACTCTTCCTATACATTTTTTTACTTCCATTGGGATATGCGCAGTCCAATCGTAAATCCGAAGCAATGCCGAATTGGAACGAGGTGCTGGAAGAACAATTATTCCCCGGTAAAAAGATGCAGGATTCGAGTTTTAATTTCAAGGGTAAATTTGACGAAAAATTTATCCTAACGGCAGATAATATCAAACTCCATGGTTTATTGTTTAAAGCCGATAGTAGCAAAGGGCTAATTTTCTATTTGCATGGCAGTAATGGAGCATTAGACACCTGGGGCAAAATTGCCAATATCTATACCGACAATGAATATGACCTTTTTATGTTGGATTATCGGGGGTATGGGAAAAGCGAAGGTAAAGTAACTGATGAAAAAATACTTTATAGCGATTTACAGGCAGTATATGAACAATTAACTCAACACTATCCGGAAGATCAGATTATATTGATCGGTCAATCTATTGGGACAGCACTAGCCTCAACGTTAGCCGCAGACAATAAACCTAAAATGCTTATTCTTCAAGCACCGTACTATAATTTTAAAGATTGGACACATCATGTCGCCCCCGAGATCGATACCACTGGAATCCCTTTCCATTTTGACAATGCTTCAGCATTACAAAAAGTGAAGTGCCAAACAATTATTTTTCATGGAGATAAGGATGAGGCCGTCTATTTTGGTTCGTCCATTAAACTTAGTAAGTTCTTTAAGAAGCATGATAAATTGATCCGGTTGAGACATGAGGGGCATAATGATTTTTCTAAAAACAAGGATTATCTACGCGCCATACATGAGTTACTGCAATAACGCAATTTGCTCGCTAAAATGTATTATGCCCCATTAAACAAGATCATTTATTAAATTCGGGATATGGAAAGCCCTGACCTTTCTCACAAAAAAATTTTAAACTTCTAAAAAATAAAGCCCAATCAAAACTGCACGAAGCAAACTCAGCACTATAGCTTGCCCATCCATCATGGTGGAATAGTAAAACACATCCCTTTTGATGAGGTTCAAGTTCAAAAGTCAATGTCGTTCCAATCCACTCCTCCAGTGCCTTAATACAGCGCCATTCCACTTTTGAATAAGGTGTCAGCACAATGACTTCCATAGTCTTAAAATAACTGGGACCAAACCCGAATCTCAGTACACTGCCAACCTCTGGTTTTGCAATCGTATCTGGAGTCCACCAGCCTGCCAGTCCTTCTGCTGTGGTAATCGCCTTATAAACTATCTCCACAGGGGTTTCAATCAATAATCGATGATATATACTTTTAGTGCCAGCATCCTTTGATCCTTGATCTTCGCCCTGCGGCTGTATAGCAATTTCCTCCTTTGGGGTTGCTAATCCCTGACCAGTAACAATCAACTGTCTCAGGCTGTCCTGGATATAATGCGTCCAAGCATCATGACATAGCTGATAGCATTCTACTTGGGGATGGAGTCCCTGATGGGTAAAATTTAAGGTAGTTGTGCCCCCATCCTCCACTATATCGAAGATAATATAAGTGTCGGTCCATTCCTTTTCATCCTTTGTGAATTTAAAATAGTTTTCTAAGACATGCCATACAACTTTCCGATTGGTTTCCATCAACTCTATTTTTATACGACAGCGATGCACATCTTGATAGTGATACAAAAATTCGTCATTCAAAGCGGCAGTTGATCCTTCAATATTTTGTGACCACCATCCGCGGACATTATTGATCGCCTCAAATACACGTTGAGCTCCTGTGTCAACGGTAAAACTTGTTTTAAAATCCTCCTGTTTCATATTATATGATATTTCATAACTTTAATTCGTACGCTTTAAACCCCTATGCCTCAATAGAATCAAATACATAAATCTGGACATCATTTTGATGCGGCGCCAAGATCTTCCGATCCATAGCACAGGCTTTCCCCTGTGCTGAGGCAAATGCAGTTTTAACCGCTTCCAAACTTTCAAAATGTAAAGTTCCAATGCAATAGACACCGTCGTGTCCGGTCGTTGAGATAATCCCATCCTTTGCCACTTCATAACTAATCAGTCCCGGAAGTGTTTTGGCCAATGGAATGTGTGTTTCAAAATAATGCCTGTCAAAAAACTCCCTATCCTTCGGCATCTTATATATTGCGATCATTCGTACCATCTTGCTGTGTTAATTTGAATTTGTAAATCAAATATAGCAGGCCTAAAAAAATAAAAGAGGGTGTAAAATAGACATTCTCAGCGGTTGATTTAGACAATCTATTTTGGTATATTTCCACTATAAATAAGTTCTTCAATAGGCAGAGGAGCGATCAATAAACTGCGTATCGTATATTTGCACGCGACCTTATACACCCTGAACATGAAACACTTAACCATCTTAGTACCAGATAGTCAAACAGGCCCAAACACCATATCTTGCATTGTTGGAACATATCATGTATTCACCGAGGCTAACCGCTATTACAATCAACTGGGCAGAGAACCTATTTTTAATATAGAATTGGCGGGAGTTTCCATGCAGAGTAACTTTGTCAATGGATTATTAACGGTGCTGTCCCAGAAAGATATCGCTACAATTCAAAAAACCAACCTCATTATAATACCCGCTGTGATTCCTAATTTTGATGCAATAGAAGCTGGAAATATCATCCTGACTGAATGGGTATTGGCCCAATATAACAAGGGAGCCAATGTTGCAAGCATGTGTACTGGCGCATATTTACTGGCGTCCACGGGTCTCCTAGACAACAAAAACTGCTCTATCCACTGGAAGTCCGCTGCAAATTTCAAGAAACTCTTTCACAAGGTCAATTTGAAAACAGAACAAATTATCACTGATGAGCAAGGCATCTATACGAATGGCGGGGCTATTCCTTCCTCAACCTTCTCCTCTATCTTGTTGAAAAATTCTACGATAGACAGACGGCTATTTATTGCTCCAAAATCTTTCAAATTGATATTGACAGGCAAACGCAATCTGATTTTATGATCTTTAATGGACAGAAGTCACATGGAGACGAAATGATCATGCGTGCACAGGACTATCTCGAAAAGAATTTTACTGAGAAAATATCGATGGATAAGCTATCAGCACTATTTACGATAGGGCGCAGAAATTTCGATCGCAGATTTATCCGGGCTACAGGCAACACACCAATAGAATATCTTCAACGAATAAAAATAGAATCGGCAAAAAAGTCACTTGAGACCTCTAGAAAGACCGTAAACGAAGTGATGTATGGTGTTGGATACACAGATGTAAAGGCTTTCCGCGAAATATTTCGTCGCTTTACAGGACTCACTCCGCTAGCGTACAAAAGCAAATACAATAAGAGAAACACCGTTCAAGAATAGAATTGTTATTCAAAAGTCCTTATATTTAACTTTATACGTAAACCCATTTAATAAATAAATGACTTTTGAACCTATTCAGATTTCCGACTTACCCCAAATAGCAAAACTAACTCCAGAAGGCTGGGGTGATATTATTGTAAAGGTGAGACATTATATTAACAGTGCATTTTGTTTTCCAATAAAGGTCGTCGTCAACCGCAAGATTGCAGCCATTGGAGCTACTATTGTGCATGATCATGTTGCGTGGCTAGGGCATATCATTGTCGATCCAGATGAACGGGGAAAAGGATATGGGAAAATAATGACCAACGAGCTCATTCGTACCGCTCAACTCAACAACTGTAGAAGTATTCAGCTTATAGCGACCGATATGGGAGCACCCGTTTACGCAAAAATTGGGTTTCAAGAAAGCTCCTCCTATCTTTTCTTTGAAGGCATAGCACTGACTCATCCTGAGGAACCAAACAACAATATACTTCCTTATCAATCCAACTTTAAACAGGCTCTTCTAGCACTTGATCACGCAATAACGGCAGAATATAGAGAATGTGAGATAGAGCCACACTTACAATCTGCCTATGTTTACGCGGATAATAACACGATGAGCGCTTATTATCTTCCAACATTGGGAGAGGGATTTATTGCATCAAATGAACCACATGCTGGAATAGCCTTACTTAAATTACATTTAAAACAAAATTCAAAAGTCGTACTACCCAAAGAGAATACGATTGCAATTTCATTTTTAACGAGTCAAGGATATCGTGTAAAACGCGAAGCGAAACGCATGTATCTTGGTGATCATATCGATGTCCAATTTCCATATATATTCAATAGAATCGGTGGAAATATCGGTTAACTTCTAAAAAAAGATTCATTAGTAAACCATATATTCAATTTAACCTTACCCATGAAACTATATTATTTCCTCACCCTCACCTTAGGCACACTTGTACCCTGTATGCTGATGGCGCAAACAGGCAAAGAAAAAAAGCAGCCAAATATTGTTTATATCATGAGTGATGATCACGGCTATCAGGCTATCAGCGCCTATGGTTATGGGTTGAACGAAACTCCTCACATTGATCGATTGGCAAAGGAAGGCGCGATCTTCACCCGTGCCACGGTGACAAATTCGCTATGCGCCCCTAGCAGGGCTGTGCTGTTAACAGGGAAGCACAGCTATATCAATGGAAAAATTGATAACGAGGCAAAATTCGATTGGAATCAGGATAACTTCGCGAAGATCCTCCAAAAAAATGGCTATCAAACCGCATTAATAGGTAAAATTCACATGGATGGTCTGCCTCAGGGTTTTGACCACTCAGCTGTTCTTATTGATCAGGGGGAATATTACAATCCAAACTTTATTATCGATGGCGTCAAACAGCAAATCCAAGGTTACGTGTCCGACCTAACCACCGACATGACTCTGGATTGGATCGCGCAACGAGATACAAGCAGGCCATTCTGTGTACTCTATCACCAAAAAGCACCGCACCGGGAGTGGTTACCAGCCTTACGGCATCTTCAACAGTATACATCAAAAACCTATAAAGAACCCAGTAATCTATTCGATACCTACGAAGGAAGAGGAACGGCAGCAAAAACCGCAGAAATGAATATCCTCAAACATATGAACTGGGCTGGAGACAACAAGATACCACCTGCACTAATGGACGAATTGGGCATAAAAGAATATTTAACCTGGGATAAGGCGGCCTTTAATGGAAACCTGGGAAGGATGACAGCAACACAGCGTGCAACATGGGATTCTATCTACAACCCAATTATGGCAGATTTTAAAATGAAATACCACAACATGTCCAAAGAAGACCTTATGCGCTGGCGATATCAGCGTTATATGCAAGACTACTTAGGCACTGTTGCCGCTGTAGATGAAGGCGTTGGACGTCTATTGGATTTTCTGAAAGAAAATGGGCTCGATGAAAATACAATTGTCATTTATACCTCGGACCAGGGCTTTTACCTTGGTGAACATGGTTGGTTTGATAAACGTTTTATGTATGAAGAATCGCTTCGAACCCCCTTATTGATCCGTTACCCAGCGGAAATAAAAGCTGGCCAATCTTCAAAAGCACTTGTCCAGAATCTCGATTTTGCACCTACAATCCTAGATTATGCAGGGCTTGCGGCTCCAAAAGATATGCAGGGAAAATCATTTCGTGGTTTGCTCAACGGGAAAGAACATAAATGGCGTGATGCCGTATATTACACCTATTATGAATATCCTTCCATTCATATGGTAAAACGCCACTACGGAATTCGCACCGAAAGGTACAAACTGATCCATTTCTACTACGACAAAGATGAGTGGGAATTATATGACCTTGAAAAAGATCCGCAGGAAATGCAGAATGTATACAATGTACAAGCATACCAAAACGTACGTGAAGAAATGCATCATAAACTGCGCGAAGCCCGGGCTTACTATAAAGATTCCGATGAAAACGACAAGAAGTTTTTACCAAAAATAAAACCTTGATTTACTGGAGCAGCGCTCCAGTAAACCATATTCGTCAGCGATCTAAAAAGGATTGCACTTAAAATAACGTCTCAAAATACGTCTGACATCTCTGTTGTCAGCTTTAAGGAGGATAGCTTCTCGTTTTTTCTTTTCACTACGTACACGTTTATTGCAATAGCCAAATCCTTTATACTGACCATCCAAAAGGTAAACCAGCCCCTTTTCTTCGGGTGTACGGCCTAGAAACTCCAAAAATATCTCGCCCAGCGGCAGTTCAGAAGAGGCCACAAACTCCTGGACTCTTCGATTATAATCTTCCGGTAGCTCCTGCGCAATACAAGCCCCCTTGCAGGTTTTCAGCATGTACTGAAAACAATGCCGCGTATAAGTCTGCAGCCTGTTTATCTTTTGGCAAAGCTGGTACGCTTCCACGATCTTGAATAACTGCTCCTTTCCTTCCTGATGACTCGAGAAGGTCATTAACTCCTCACGTTCGGAATCAAGCGCTTCCACTTGAAGGACTTGATAGCCCGATGGATTTGTCTCTAAATAAAGGCCAAATCCATAGTAGGTTCGACGCTGTGCACGGTTGTAAAACGGCTGATGTTTTTTGATCAGGTCAGATTCATATAAAAGGGCTAATAATTCGTGACCTGTTAGTTCAAACCCCACACGGTAAGCCGCTCCCTGGATTTTACGTTCCTTAAAATCTGTACTTCTAAAATGTTGCAATAACCTATTTCTGATATCGATACTCTTACCGACATAAATTAACACATCATTCTTATCGTAAATATAATATACGCCAACTGCAGAAGGCACTCCTTCAAGCAATCCCGCAATTTGTTCTTTCGTCATCACTTGTACTCCATGTAATACATTACAAAGGTAATCTAAAAAATAGGCTATTCACTTCGCGGATCAGATTTTAAAGGCATCTTGGCACATCGTTTTACCTCCAATGATGGACAGCCATAGTCAACGACAATTTTCCCTTCGATCAAATAAATACCGTTCCCCCGAAGTGGATATTCGATAAGTGTCTGAGGAAAATGAACGGTATCAAAAAAACGTCCTTCCGAATCCAAAAAAGTTCCAAATTTCATTTGTCCACCATTGCGCATCCGGACAATTTTTTCACAGACAAAATCACCGACCATCCGAATAGTCTCACCTTCGTTGGACTTCATGTTCTCCGCACAAATATCGCCTCTAAAGGTACTCTTTGCCAAATCGAACAATGTACCTGTAACACAGAAACCGATCAACTCAAGCTCATCATAATAGTCTTCCAAGACATTTTCCTCCAGTGGCGGAAGTATCGGTTTTCTGCTTTCCACATCAAAGAGTACATTTCCGTTGCGGGCCGGTCTATATTTACTCATTATCAAATGACCCTCCCACAATAATTGTTTTTTCCCTATTCCAGTAAAACGCAAGACACCAGCACGAATCAAAATAATTAATTGCTCCAGGCCGATCGCCGTCCTGCTAATAAAATTTTCTAAACTAAGATAAGGTCCATTCAACTCCCGTTCATTCACAATTCGTAAAGCCAATTTATCCTCCAGATGTTGGAGACAATCAAATCCCAAATAAATATTCTTTCCAAAAATACGCGTATTAACATTGGACTGGTTAACGCAGGGCAGACAGATGTTGGCCCCTGCAACCCGCGCTTCATTAACATACACCTTGCGGTTGTAGAAACCACCATAATTATTGAGGACCGCAACCATAAATTCCAACGGGAAATAGGTTTTTAAGTAGAGACTTTGGTAACTCTCCACAGCATAGGACGCTGAATGTGCCTTATTGAAGGAGTAACCGGCAAAACTCTCCATCTGCCTCCAAATTTCTATACTGATCCGCTCTGCATATCCTTTCGACTTGCAATTGGCAAAAAAACGCGCGCTGATCGCTGCAAGGTGATCCTTATCACGATATTTGCCCGACATCATGCGCCGCAGCACATCTGCATCAGCCATATCCAAGCCACCGTAGGCGTTTGCAATTTTCATCACATCTTCTTGGTAAACCATCACACCATAAGTTTCCTCGAGCTGTTCTTTAAAAACTGGATGCGGGTAACTTGCGGCAGATGGATCGTGATGACGTCGAATATATTCGCTCATCATTCCCGAACTAGCCACCCCTGGGCGAATAATGGAAGAAGCTGCCACTAAAGTTTTATAAGTATTGCATGACAGTTTAGTCAAAAGCTGACGCATAGCTGGACTTTCAATATAGAAACACCCAATAGTATGGGCAGACTGCAATTGTGCCGCAATTAGTGGGTCATTAAAGAAAAGCTCGGGGGTATCTGTATTGATCAGTTCGCCCAGATTCTCACGGACTATCGTTCTGCAGTCCTTGATATGACCTATCCCTCGTTGCGATAGAATATCAAATTTTTCAAAACCAATATCTTCGGCGACGTACATATCAAATTGCATCGTAGGGAGCCCTTTAGGAGGATAGTCCATCGCTCCATAAGATACCAGGGGCGCTTCAGAAATAAGAACACCACTTGCATGGATGGAACGTTGATTCGGAAAATCTGCCATCCGATTGTATACACTCAAAATGGTATTCGTTACTTCATTTTTATTCAGCATGTGTTCGGGTTCATGAATCAAACGATCGATCTCCGCCTTAGGAAGACCATATACCTTTCCAAGTTCACGCAAAATACTCCGCGACCGAAATGTACTCATTGCGCCCATTAACGCGACATGTCCATGCTCGTATTTATTAAAAATATAATCATAAATATCGTCACGCTCATTCCAGCTAAAGTCAATATCAAAATCGGGAGCGCTCTTCCGCTTAGGATTTAGAAAACGTTCAAATGGCAGATTCAATGCAATAGGATCAACATCGGTAATCCCCAAACAATAGGCTACTGCGGAGTTTGCTCCAGAACCACGCCCTACATAATGAAAATCCCGATGTCTTGCATAGCGACAAATATCGTTCGTTATCAGAAAATAACTTGAAAATTTAAGATGTTCTATAATTTCCAATTCCCGCTGGATCCGTTCCCTTGCCACAGCATCACTTTTCCCATAACGTCTTTCCAACCCCATTGCTGCCTGGCTAAAAAGCATTTCCTTATCCGCATAATGACTGTCTGTAAAAGTGGTTTTATTTTTAACGGTCTCAAATTCGAAATAGAAAGAACATTGGGCAAGCAGTTGCTCGGTATTGTTCACGAGTTCGGGTAAATCTGCAAACAGCTCCATCAACGCTTTTCTCGACAAAGGTACTTCATCCGGATGAGCCACTTGATGCGCCTCCAATTGTGATATCAACAGATTATTGTCAATCGCACGTAATTGTCTATGCAGCACATAGTCATTCCGCTGGAAACTTACAGGCGCCAATACAACACAATCAGCCAAATGTTTCCGATCCAACAAGCGTACTTTGGTGCGTTCAGAGGGTTTAACCCCAATATATTCATAGTCCCGCAACTCTTGTTGGCCGATCATCGAAAATGGATAAACAACAAATACCTGTTCAAAATTGGGGGCACGTTGCGGCACAGATCGCTGCTCCATATTCAGTTTGGTACGATAGGTATTAATTTCCTGAAAACCACGTTCATTCTTAGCAATAGCGATAAAACAAAGCGTGTCACCTGCTCTAAACTCCATCCCTGCGAGTAAATTTATCCCGCTTTTACGTCCCAGCCGTATAAAATCTAATGTTCCAGAACTATTGTTAATATCGGTCAGCACGGCAGTATCGTAGCCTCCAGACCGGATCTCTTCGATGAGATCTTCCAGACTCAATGTGCCATACCGCAGGCTATAGAAGCTATGAAGATTTAGAAGCACTCTTCCCTCCTTTCTCCCCCGGAATGGGCACACAAATCCCTTTCATCAAAAATTCTGCTCCATATCGACTTTTAATACGATCCATAGCCTGCATCAAATTTACTTCTTCGGCATTATCAGCAAATAGATCCGTCTGGTAAGCGCCATAGATTAGACCCGAAAACTTGATTCCTACCAACCTAATTAACATCCGCCGGCTATATAGCTTTTTAAATAAAGATAGTACTACTTCGATCAATCTTCGGTCGGAATTCGTATAACCGATCTGCAATTGCTGGGTGTGGGTATCAAAATTACTATAGCGTATCTTTAAGGTAACACAACTGGTCAGCCGCTGTTCTTTACGTAACTCAAAGGCGAGATGATCAACCATCCCGATCAATGTACGTCGCAATACATCTATATCGATCGTATCCTGCTGGTAAGTCGTTTCTTTAGACATGGATTTTTGTTCACGAAAGGGAACGACAAGCGTATCGTCGAGACCATTGGCCTTCCGCCAAATATGAATACCATTTTCCCCTAAAACCTGCTGTAAGGTTAAAATCTCCATTTGTTGCAATGTTCCAATTTTCGAAATCCCCATATTACGCAACAAGGTATATGACTTATCACCGACCATGGGTATTTTCCGAATGGAAAGCGGGGCAAGAAAACCCTTTTCTGTCCCCCCATTCACTTGCAACTCACCGCAGGGTTTTGCCTGTCCTGTTGCGATTTTAGAAACTGTTTTGTTGACAGAAAGGCCAAAACTGATCGGCAGTCCCGTTTCCCGAATGATGCGCTGCCGCAATTCTTGGCTCCATTTCCAGCATCCGAAATAACGGTCCATTCCTGAAACATCAAGATAATGTTCATCGATGCTTGCTTTCTCTACAATTGGGGTCTCTAACGAAATAATTTCGGTCACCATATTAGAGTAATAACTGTATAAATCGTGATCACCTTTAACAACAACCGCATCCGGGCACATTCTTAGGGCCAAGCGCATTGGCATGGCGGAATGTACCCCTGACTTCCTGGCTTCATAAGAACACGAAGCCACCACACCTCGATCGCTGCTGCCACCGATAAGCACTGGTACACCAATAAGCTTACTATTGACCAGCCGTTCAACGGATACAAAAAATGTATCCAGATCACAATGGACTATACTCCTTTCCATATCATTCACGTATTGACATATCATTATTACTTGTCAGCAATAAAAATCACGCTCAAATATACTAATATATTTAGTATTCAAATAAAATGATGGCGAAAAAAAATAGCAAACGCATCTTGTAGAAAGAATACAGCAGCATCTTCAATCGTACGCCAAAAGCTAAGGCAACAGGTAAACAGTTGAATGAAAGCAAATGCTATTGGCAAATTGTAAAAACATGTGACAAAAAGATAAATTGCAAATCAACAACAAAATGCAGCCATTATCTGTTCAGATGGTATGGGAAAATATTATACAAAGGGAAACACGATTAGTAGCGGAGCATATACTGCAAAGGGTAAAAAGGAAAAAAAATACATTGTCAGTGAGATTAAGCGCGATGGGGAACTGGTCGGCGTCGGTATTTATTATGACGGATCCGATGAACTACGTGCGGCGGTTGTGATTAATGATCAAGGGCAAGGAGTTGAAATCCGCAACCTACACGATGAACATTATCCAGAAGCGCAAGCAGATGATGACTTGGCTTTTCTCTGGCCTCTTTATGAAAAAATGGTCGGCAAATAAGGTCCTATAAACACCCGTCCTCCATTTCATCAAATTAGAAGGACGAGTGTAAAACAGAGTTCATCACTAAAACTTCATTTTCTGAATTCTTATCGCATTCAATATAGCTATTAACGATACGCCAACATCGGCAAATACAGCTTCCCACATTGTTGCCAAACCTCCAGCTCCAAGAATCAACACGATCCCTTTGACTATGAAGGCAAGGCCTATATTCTGATAAACAACTTTTTTCGTTTCTTTTCCAATGCGAATGGCCATTGGAATTTTCGAAGGTTTGTCATCTTGTATCACGACATCGGCCGTCTCGATCGTCGCATCACTGCCCAGTCCCCCCATCGCGATTCCAACATCACTCAGTGCTACGACCGGAGCATCGTTAACGCCATCACCAACAAAAGCAACAGATTCGTTTACCGCCTTTATTTCCTTGACTTTATTCACTTTATCTTCGGGAAGCAGATCTCCATAGGCCTGATCTATACCAAGCTCCTTGGCAACATAGGCGACTACAGTCGTCTTATCCCCGCTCAGCATGGTTGCTTTTACACCGAGCTTGTGCAGTAGCTGGATCGTAAGCGCAGCATCCGCTTTAATGCGATCAGCGATGGTCATAAACCCGACAAATTTACCGTCCAAAGCGATCGCAATGGTCGTATAAACGATACTATTCGGATCGATATCATAGGCTACATTAAACTTGTCCAACAATTTGAAATTTCCTACCAACAGTACTTTACCATCAGTAATAGCTTTTAGCCCATGCCCGGCGATTTCTTCCACATCATCAAGACTGACCGCTTCATCGACCTCGCCAGCGTATTCTCTGATTGCCGTTGCAACCGGATGACTAGTGTGGCTCTCTATTTTATTGACGAGCTTCAAAATTCTTGCTTCATCGTAACCGGCCTGTAGTTTAATTTCCTGCACCTTAAAAACGCCCGCAGTCATTGTCCCGGTTTTATCCATCACGACATGTCTGATATCGGCCATCGCATCCAAAAAATTACTACCCTTAAATAGAATACCATTTCTGCTCCCGGCACCTATTCCGCCAAAATATCCCAAAGGAATTGAAATGACCAGTGCACAGGGACAAGAAATCACTAAAAACACGAGAGCCCTGTACAACCATTCGCTAAATACATATTGACCGACAAACAAGTAAGGCAGGAGACAGATTCCAATGGCCAAAAAGACCACAATTGGCGTATATATCTTCGCAAACTTCCGAATAAACAATTCTGTCGGTGCTTTTTGAGCTGTCGCGTTCTGTACAAGTTCAAGGATCTTACTCAGCTTGCTATCTTGATAAGCGGTTGTCACCCGAATTAGACTCACGGTATTCATATTGATCATTCCGGCCAGTACAACATCACCCTTCATCTTTGTATCTGGCTTGCTCTCGCCAGTCAGCGCGGCTGTATTAAATGCACCTTGTTCAGACAGCAATTCACCATCGAGCCCGAGCTTTTCGCCAGGTTTCAGCTGAACTATAGCTCCTATACCTGCATCGGCGGCTTTGATTACCTTGCTCTTTCCATTCTCCAAAATGGTCACTTCATCCGGACGCTGATCCAGCAATGCCTTAATATTACTTTTAGCCCGACTCACCGCCAAGGTCTGAAACACTTCTCCTACAGCGTAAAATAACATCACCGCTACAGCCTCCGGGTATTCTTTGATTCCAAAAGCTCCTAGTGTAGCAATGCTCATTAGCAAAAACTCCGAAAAGATTTCCCCTTTAGCTATACTCTTTAAAGCATCCCTGATGACAGGAAGCCCTACTGGTAGATAAGCTAATATGTACCAGCTTGTCCGGACCCAATCCTTAAACCATGCTTGCGCAATCCAATTATCCATGGCTATTGCAGCAATGAGCAAGACAAAAGAAATTAGCGCAGGTAGAAACAGCTGCATCTGACTGGCCCCTGCCGTCGAGTGATCGTGACCGTCCTCATCAGGACTATGATCATGACTGTGACTGGAAGCCGGAGCTTCCCCAATAAGGTCTTCAGCTCCGGCCTGGTTATATATTTTTTCTGTCTGTGTACAACAAAGCTGTCTGCCTTGTGCATCATAACGATGTTTATGTTCCATAACTTGCTTTGATTATGTTAACAAATGCTGTCAATTAATGTTCGTGTCCACCTGTATTGCTCATTTTGGCATTGATAAAAAAAGCACCCTTTACAACAATTTTTGTTCCGGCCGGCACTTCTGTAACCGGGATAATCGCCGTATACCCCAAGGCAGACACGCCTTTTTGAATCTCTATTTTTTCAAAATTGATGTTCTTGGCCTGTTCTTCTCCATGCTCCCCGGCTTCCTTCTCATTGCTGTGTGCATGTTTTGCTTCACCCTCATCGTGCGCATGCCCGTGATCGTCGTGTCCTTCTTCATGCTCCTCGGGTTTCTTGTCTGTCTCCACAAAAATATAATACTTGCCGTCGGCCTCCACAATGGCGTCATTAGGAACAGCCGGAGTCCGCACATTATTGACACCAATCATACCCGTAATGTTCATTCCATCAATCAAGCCCACTTTGCTGCCCACAACCGTACTGTGTACAGCGATGGTCTTGCTGTCATTTTCAAAGGAAGATCCAATCGTAAAAACTTTAGCGGTATAGGTCTTATCCGGGTTGTTGGTCAGTTGAAAGTTGATGAGCTGACCGACTTTAACCAGAGGTAAATCCTTTTCAAACACCTGCAGATCCAAATGCAACAGACTATTGTCAACAATCTCGATCACCGGAGAAGAAACATCCACATAACTCCCTATTTTCGCAAAAACATTACTCACTGTTCCATTGATAGGGCTTGTTACGGACAATGAAGTACGCATATTGGAAAGATTCACGCTATTGGGATTAATGCCCATCAATTGGATCTGTTGTTGCAAGGAAGCCTTTCGGGCCCGTAAACTGTTGAAGTCCGCTGTTGCTGCCTGCAGATTTTTCCGTGCGCCCGCATTACCTTCATTCAATTCCTGTTGCCTCGCCATTTCTTGTTCTGCCAGGGTAATCTTACTTGCGAGGGATACATATTCCTCCTGCAACTGTACAAACTGGGGATTGGTAATCGTAGCGATCACCTGCCCCTTACGCACATTGTCTCCCAACTGTACATTCAATGTCTTTACAACACCACCATAAAGCGCCGTCGCATTCGCTTTATTGTTATTGGGTACACTCAAAAGTCCATTGGCCTTAATTGTAGCTGTCAGTTCCTTCTCTTCAATACCTCCAAAAACGATGCCCACAGCTTTTATTTGTGCAGCACTCAGGGCGGCTACGGTAACCGGCCCTTCCTCATGCCCCTCTTCGGCTTTAGGCTCTTCCTTTCCCGCTGGTTGACCTTTACGCTCCGACTCATTAGAACCGCAACCGTAAAAAACAGTAACGGCGATACATACGATAAATATCTTTATGAAAACTTTCATTGTTGACTTATTTGTTATTGAAGTAATTATATTGAATTGCTGATTGATTATACTGATTGAGTACCTCTAAATAATTCTGACGAATCCCTATGGCCTGACTTAAAAATTGACTTAATTCAGCAAAATTGATCTCCCCAGTTCGATAACCCAAACTTGCCGCTTTAATGATCGCATCAGCTTGTTTTAAACCCGAAGACTCGTAAAATTGCAGTAATGCACTATTCTTGTCAATCTCTGCAAGTGCGTTCCCTTTATTGGTTTGGAATACCTGCGTATCATATTCTAACTTACGCTGTTGAACTTCCATTTCAGCATTGGCAGCCTTCACTTTACTTTTATACGCGCCCAGGCTAAAGACGGGGAAAGATGCGGAGACAGAAAATCCCGATAACGGATCTTTGGCTCCCCACACACGTTGGGAGAAAAATCGCCCCGAGAACTCAGGTTTATTTGTATTTTTCTGAACACTGATATTCGATGAAGCGATATTTACATTCTGCTGCTGTAAAACAAGTAAAGGATGCGTTAGTTCTTCAGATGGGCTGGCGTTCACGACAATCTTCTCCAAGGACTGATCCAATGGAAGCATCCACTCATTACGATCCAACAACATCATCAATTGCTGCTGCTGAATAACAATATCCTTTTTGTTTTGAACCAATTGAGCCTGCAGCTCTTTCAGTTTTGCTTCTGCGGCGATTTTATCCAGCGCAGCCACATCACCAGTCCTAAAACGTAATTCTGTTGCCTTAAACATAGCTGTATAGATACTATCCAACTCCATATACAGCTTTTGACGATCCTGGAGATACCAAAGCTGAAAATAGGCTGTCCTTACATCTTTCGTAATCGCAGTTTTCAATACATCCGTATTTAAATTCGCATATTTTAGTTGTTGTTTAAAATACTCTTTACGCGCTGCGTAGAGCCCGGGCCAGGCAATACTTTGCGTTATACCAATTTTCAATAAGCCGGCCTTATCCGTAGGACGGTAATCTTCATTTTCTGCAAAAATCCCGGTCTTGGGGATTTCGGTCGCCGTTTTAACATTAAAACCGGCACCCGCGATTTCAGCCTGGTTGATCTGAAACTGACGATTGCTCTTCAGTGCAGTTTCCACAGCTTCCGTAACAGAAATGCGCTCTTGGCCAAACACCTGAGATCCCAAGGTCATAAATAGGAAAACAAGCACTGTAACAAAGGTCTTAGCACCGCTACTTCGTTTCATATTCCATTTAGAATTAAAAATTATATACAATAATGGCAGTACAAATAACGTCAGGAAAGTTGCCGTTATCAATCCGCCAATAACTACCGTTGCCAAAGGTTTTTGAACTTCAGCGCCGGCACTTGTACTTATTGCCATCGGTAAAAAGCCCAGTGAGGCCACTGTTGCTGTCATGAGTACAGGACGTAAACGAGTCAAAGTACCTTCTTTAACGCGTTGAAAAATATCATCGACACCCTCTTTTTTCAGCTGATTGAATGTTCCAATTAAAACGATGCCATTGAGTACGGCCACACCAAACAAGGCAATAAAACCGATACCGGCACTAATACTGAAAGGCATGCCGCGCAACATCAATGCAAATACCCCCCCGATAGCACTCATTGGAATTGCGGTAAAAATTAGCGTCGCCTGCTTAAAGGAATGGAACGTGAAATACAACAACATAAAAATAAGCAATAAGGAAACTGGCACAGCAATCAACAGACGTGAACTCGCTTTTTGCAAATTCTCAAACTGCCCCCCATAGGTGAAATAATAACCCGCAGGAAGTTTTACATTTGCCGCCAATTGTTGCTGGATATCTTTTACGACGGTTTGAACATCACGCCCTGCCACATTAAATCCAATCACAATTCTTCTTTTACCAGCTTCGCGGCTGATTTGGGCCGGCCCCAATTTATAATCAATGGCAGCAACCTGAGAAAGAGGAATCTGTGTACCCGTATCTGTAGGAATCATCAGATTACGTACATCATCAATACTGTTTCGGTGGGTTGTATCTAACCTGACGACCAGATCAAAGCGACGTTCATTTTCATAGATCTGTCCCGTACTTCGACCGGCAAAGGCGGTACTCACCACATCATTAACGTCCTGAATGGTCAATCCATAATTCGCAATCCGGGTACGGTCGTAAACAATATTGATTTGCGGCAGACCAGATACGCGCTCCACTTGTGGTGAAGTCGCCCCTTGAACGGATTGAATCTGCGCGGCAACCACATTGGCGTAAGCGGCCAGTGAGTCGATATTTTCACCGAAGATCTTTACAGCCACATCCTGACGGATACCCGTCATCAACTCATTGAAACGCATTTGAATAGGTTGATTCTTTTCGAAAAAGACACCAGGAATTACCTCTAATTTTTCAAGAATAGCGCTACCCAGTTCTTCATAAGAACGTCCCGACTTCCACTCTTTTTGAGGCTTCAATACAACCATAATATCTGTCGCTTCCGGTGGCATAGGGTCCGTCGGCACCTCAGCGGCACCTGTTTTACCAACGACCATCTTCACTTCATCGAACTCTTTGATAATCCGGGAAGCCTGCATAGAGGTTTCAATACTTTGCGAAAGCGAGCTTCCCTGCGGAAGTATACAATGGAACGCATAATCACCTTCCTGCAATTGTGGAATAAACTCGCCACCCATATTCTTAAAAAAGAAGGCCGACAAAGCAAAAATGGCAACAGTTAAACTCACGATTAGGTATTTAAACCGAATGGCTTTTTGTAATAAAGGCTCATAAATACGTTGCAGCCCCGCAATCATCCGGTCACTCAACGTCTTCTTGTCGCTATGTTTTTTCGGTAGGAACAAAGCGCACATCATAGGGATATAGGTTAACGAGAGAATCAATGCGCCGAAAATGGCAAATCCAACTGTTTGTGCCATTGGACGAAACATTTTCCCTTCAACACCCACCAATGTTAAAATTGGAATATAGACAATAAGAATAATAATCTCACCAAAGGCTGCACTGGTACGAATCTTTGAAGCAGACTCAAATACCTCATGATCCATTTCAGCCTGGGTCAATTTCTCGGTTGACTTTCGTAAGCCTAAATGGTGTAGTGTAGCTTCCACCACAATGACGGCTCCGTCCACAATCAAACCGAAGTCTATCGCACCCAAACTCATTAAATTGGCACTTACGCCGAAGACGTTCATCAGTCCAAGTGCAAACAGCAGCGCCAGTGGAATCGCCGAGGCAACGATAAGACCTGCGCGCAAGTTCCCAAGAAATAATACCAGAACAAAAATGACGATCAGCGCACCTTCAATCAGATTTTTTTCAACAGTACTGATCGCACGCCCAACCAGATCCGTCCGATCTAAATAGGGCTCTATGACCACATCATCAGGCAAAGACTTTTGAATAGTCGGTAACTTTTCTTTCACCCGATTGACCACCTCATTACTATTTTCCCCCTTTAGCATCATGACGACACCGCCCACAGCGTCTACCTCACCATTGTATGTCAAGGCTCCATAGCGCACAGCATGACCAAAACGTACATCCGCAACGTCTTTTACATAAATCGGTATAGACCCTGATTTTCGGATAGCAATATTTTTGACATCTTCCAAGGAGGTCGCCAGCCCAATTCCCCGGATAAAGTAAGCATTCGGTTTTTTATCAATATAGGCACCACCTGTATTTTGATTATTTTTCTCTAAGGCAGTAAATATCTCTGGAATCGTGATATTCATAGCCTTAAGTCTATTCGGATCAACAGCTACTTCATATTGTTTGAGCTCACCTCCGAAACTATTGACCTCGGCAATTCCAGGTGTTCCATAAAGCTGACGAGCAACAATCCAATCTTGCATGGTGCGCAAATCTTTTGCGTTGTATTTCTTTTCGCTTCCCTTTTTAGGATGGATAATATATTGATACACTTCTCCCAGTCCAGTACTTACTGGAGCCAGCTCAGGTTTACCAATACCTTGTGGAATCTGATCCACCGCTTCTTTTAAACGCTCACCAATTAGCTGACGTGCAAAATAAATATCTACATCATCATCAAAAACAACGGTAATGACAGAAAGCCCGAAGCGTGAAATACTCCTGATCTCCTCAATTTTGGGTACAGTTGCAATACTTTGTTCAATTGGAAAAGTAACCAATTGCTCCACTTCCTGTCCGGCAAGAGTTGGACAAGAGGTAAAGATCTGGACTTGATTATTGGTAATATCGGGAACGGCATCTATCGGCAGTTTCGTTGCACTCCATGCCCCCCAAATGATAAGCAACAAGGTCATTAAACCGATAACGATCTTGTTCTTAATGCTAAATTTTATAATATGATCTAACACAATTATACGTGATTAATGCTTAAATAATAGCTCGTTAGAATAGCTCATCTCTTGTCGTAATACAATACAACAAGCGTATTCCGAGCACAAAGCTGAATAAAGAACAGCATAGCATGCTCATTCAGATTTGTTTTTAGAATTTTTACGAAAAATTAAGCATTAACTTTTGGCGGCTGCCATATGCTTCCAAAATAACTGGAAACAATCGCTGTATTGCGGACAGGATTACGATTATCAAAATAAATTGATACCGGGACACCATCTATTTGCGGAAATTGATACGCATAAACCGTTATATTTCCACTACAACAATTACAATAGCAGAAAATAGAACAGGCATCGGATGCGTCATCACTGTGGTTATGCGCTTGATTTAATTGTGTTTCCATAGCAGTCTGCTCACAGCGATTGGTAGAATCGCTGCAGGGAACAAAAGAAAGTCCCATAATATATGCTATCAATATGAAAACAATTAACCTCATGAATACACAAATTTAAAAAAAATAAATTAAAATCTCCCCTTAGCCCTGGAAATCTATTGCTTAGCATTACCTCCTGTTCTTCTTAAAAATAATCGAACAGCCGCGCCGAAACAACCGCTTCTCTCAACCCTTAAACCACATAAAAACGCATAATCCTACACAAGACTATCGACCAATACTTTTATTAACTATTAATACATTTTTATTCAAATAAAACGAATTGTAATTAACAGAAAAATAGTGAAAAATGTGTTTAAACAACATTAAACCCATAAATAGCACCATTGTAGATATTTCTCTACAAGAAAAATAAGATAACATAAACACACAATGTTAAGTGAAATGCTATTTATATAATTGCATCGATAAAAAAAATAGCAATAAAAAAAGCAAAGGTATACCATTTTTCAATCACAAATAGGCATACAACTGCAACGATCATTTACGACACAAATTAATAACGAAATCAAATAATCAAAAATCAATAACAAAACAAAATGTCAATTAAAATGAATCTAATCCCCCATCGCCGACTGACAAACCTGTTCATGCTAGGCTGCAGTGCCTTCGCACTTAGCCTCTACTCATGTAACAAAAGCGGAGAGAGCACCGCGTTAACAGGAGAAACTGTCGTTAAAATCAATCTATCCGGCGTAGAAGCCTACAATGAATCCGACAATAATGCGGTTCAAAAGCAAGCCTCTACTGGTTCTTCACATACATCCAGCAGTGTACCAGATGTACAGGAAATGACCGTACCATTGGAAAACGGAGGCTCCATTGACGTTGTTCTAACAAACAGTTCAGCTGTCACAAAAAGCCTGGTTGCCTCATCCAATCCCAAACTAGCGGCTGCTCAAACCATTGAGAAGCCATTGGACAAAAATGTAAAGTACAAAGTTGTTGTTTATGACAGCCAAGGAAACTACGTAACGGAAAAGATCTATAACTATGGCGAGGAGGCGACTGCCGCAGGTATTGTTCTTGATGCCGGAAAGTCCTACACTTTCATTGCTTATTCAATCAATAGCACAACAGCAATACCGAGCATTAACAATCAAAACACCTTATCAACAGCAAGCTTAAACAATGTTAGCGGTGATTTAATGTATTACACAGGTACTTTGACGCTAAAAAATGGTGTAAACAACTTGAACGTCGTATTAAAGCACAGATTTAGCCAAATCACAACTACATTGACAATGGATCCTAGTATGACTGGCGCGATAACTCAAATCGGTACTGCCGTATTAAACCCTAGTCACAATAGTGCAAATTTAAAATTCTCGGATGAAACGTTAACGTACAACGGTTTGAACAACGCTGGTGTAACCACGCAATTTCCGGCTTTAGGCAATGGCCTGCGCACCGTGATCAGCAATCCGTCCTTATTGATCCACCCGACAACCAGCAACGGAACATTGATGCTGAGCAGCCTCACCATTGATGATGAAACCAAAACGAACATCAAAATTCCAAATGTTAAGATCAATCCTGGACAAAAATACGACCTGAAACTTAACTTCAGAACCTGTACACAAGATGTAACCAGTGATGGCTTAAACTGGAGCTACCCAGCAACAACATCGGGTGGCAAAACAGGCATCATGAAAGATGGTAAATTCTATCCAAATGGAACTGCTATCGACAGAAGTTTCACTGCACCAGCGGCAGACTATGGTTTTGTCTTCGATATTACCGAACTCGACAATGCTTTCAATATGGAAGTTAATGGTGTGAAACTAGCAAAACAGGAAATTCAATTTCAATCCAATGCAGTTGCCTCTACACAAAATATCCAATTTTTTGATGGAAGCAAATATGCAGGCAACAATATCGAAACCAACAAAAAAATCGATGAGGTTTACAATATGAAAGGTACAAGCACTGCTCCTTTAGTTAAAGTGGTAATCAGCAGAACTGGACAGGTCACTTTGTTTGGTAGTAAAACATCTGGCGGCCCTTTATATGAACTTAAACTCTTTAATGGCAACAGTTTCAACACATTCCCTTGGAGTGCAACACAAAGCAATATCGTAAAAGTAACCCAACTTGTTGATGGACGCACAATTATCAAAGGTGTAGGTGCTGGAAAGAAGAAGATCCCTTGCAAATAATCAATAAATAGATCAATAATCGGAAAGAATAAATCTTGCTGCGTATAACATTTAAAAAAAAACAGCACGTAAAAAAAAGATATTATGGAAAAGAAATTAGCATACATCGCCCCAAAAGTCAACACGACTATTATCGAACTTGAGCAAGGTATTGCTGCGGGTTCAGCATGCGCAAGACCAGAAGATGGCAACAGTGGCCAGGTCAGCGAACAATGGGAAGCAGGCTCAGCAGACAACAGAAATCTCGACTGGTAGACCATTTCCAATAGTGAACAAAAAAGGGGATATCCACTTGGATATCCCCTTTTTTATGCAATTTTATAATACACGATCGTGTCATCAATAGTACACTTAAATCGTTATCGTACCCAAGTGCAGACTGTCTGTATTACCTCCACCATAACTTTCGATAAAAAAGATATACACCTCATAGGTCACTTCCTTTCTATGTTTTGGAATTTCAACATTTTGTTTTCCAGACATTAAGCTGCTTTTTTTATCGTTCATCACAAGTTGATTTCCGCCCCCGTTATCCATTGCATTATACAGGATTAAGAACGAATCATAATATCTCGTGTTGAACTTTTCCTCCAGATAGGCATCATATTCCCAGGTAACCTGAAGTTCTTGGTTTTCTTGATCGAAATCCATTGTGTGGGAATTGATGGGATTGGGGCTTCCCTTGGCAATCATAAATTTCCGCCAGTCAATCACAAAACCGTCTTCTTCCCGGATAAGTGCTTCGTTCAAATTATAGGACATCGCGACATCGTATGCCCGTTTAGGATAGCTGTACGCTTTATATCCCATATTGATGATCGGTTTTAATTGACTAATATGCGACCTCACAATTTTGAAGCGTTTTCTACTCAGCAGTTGGCCAGGAGTAGGCTCCCGCTTTTTAACATGAGGGAGAGACCGTACATAATTTCCAGTTTTAGTCGACACAAACACAACAGGACCTGCTTTCCCGGAAACAGTTCCGTTAACACCATTTTTTATTATTGCCATAATTACCTGATTATGTTATAGATAATAAAGATAAACATTAACACGGAAACATACGCATACCAAATTGTAACAAACTACAATTTTAAATCAATTTTTAGACAGTAATTAATCAGTGTTTATTCAGTCTCCACTGAGCGAGCACTGAACAATCACTGAACAAGCACTGAACGAGCACTGAACAAGCACTGTTAAAATGCGGAATTTGGCTACCATCTGTTGCATCTAAGAACTAAAGGAGAAAAAGTAAAATCATCCCTATGATCTAAACCGAGAACTTAATATTTACAGCAAAGCCAATACCTTTCGAGCGAATCTATAAAACAAAAAAATGTCTCCTACATTTGTTTAATACAAACATAAGAGACATTCTCTTCCTTCGATAGCGTACTCGATTCTCACCTCAACGCGGGATCGAAAACTCGACCTGCTGCAACAGTTACAGGACAGCCTGTAGACGCTGCGGAAAATCTTCAATCTTTGAAAGACTCAGTTGCTTCATAACCTGATACAAATGTGTCTTGAACATATTGATTGTATGTTCCCCTCCTTCATTGCCCAATGCGCCAACGCCATACATAAATGGTCTTCCCATAAAATTGAAATCTGATCCAACGGCATGTGCCCGAGCTAGGTCAACTCCCGATCGAATACCACCATCTAACATGATTTTTATTTTCTTTTTATATTCTGGGTTGCTCGCCAAATGGATCAATGAATTGATCGAAGATTCACTTGCGTCGAGCTGTCGTCCACCATGATTGGATACGATGACTCCATCCACGCCTAACGCGATAGAAGCCTGCATATCTTCATCGGTGGCAATCCCTTTAAGTACTAAAGGCCCTTTCCAAAGATCCCGAATAGCTTTAATTTTCTCAACATCCACTTTACCTGTAAATGTTCTGTTCATAAACTGTCCCAGCTGCGCTAAATCAAGTCCCTTTTCCATATAAGGCTTTAATGTCGCAAACGACGGTATTCCATGCCTTAATGTTTCTATCCCCCAAGTCGGACATACAAAAGTTTGCAAGATATTAGCAATACTCATTTTAGGTGGCATGGACAAACCGCTCTTAATTTCACGATAGCGAAGTCCAAAAGCAGGAACATCTACCAACACGACCAATACAGGGCATTCTACAGTCTGTAAACGCTTAATAATATCATCGCGCAGTCTATTTTCCGTCGGATGATAGAGCTGAAACCATGCTTTCCCATTAGATACCTCGGCAATACGTTCAATACTACTTGTTGATACTGTACTTAAAATATAAGGAATATCATTTTTTGCCGCCGCTTTCGCAAGAATCTCCGGCGCATTCGGCCACATCAATCCCTGAAGTCCAATAGGTGAAATACCAAAAGGTGCACTGTAACGACGACCGAATAATTCGACGGATAGATCTATTTCTTCACTCGCAAGCAAATATTGAGGCTTCAACAGAATGTTATCAAAATCATTCTCATTTCTGGCCAGGTTCAATTCTTCATTTGCGCCTCCGGTCAAATAGTCAAATGCAAATCGGGGAATCCTTTTCTTCGCTTTAATCTTTAGATCTTCAACAGAAGGATAACGTGTATTGTATATAAATTTCTGGCTCATGATTGATGTATTATTTATAAACAGTCTACGACTGCGCGCCAAACTTAGATAAATTGCTTTTCAAATGCAAGCTAAATGTAGCTAATATAAAAAAATCTGTCATACATTTCTGCGGTAGCCCAATTCAGCCCCACCACTCACAGGTAGATTTATACCGGTGATAAAGCGCGCTTGGTTTGACAGCAGAAACACACAGGCATCGGCAATGACATCACCTTCAGGACAGTATCCCAACAAATGAATATCCTTTAAAAAGTCAAACACCTGTGTCGGATGCGGTTGCTCCAGTGTCCATTTGTTGAGCATGGGTGTCATAACAGCTGCAGGCATAACCGAATTGACACGAATACCGACGGCTGCATAGTCTATGGCCATCGATTTTGTCAACGCATTGATAGCCCCCTTTGTGGCAGCATATGCCGCATGGTTCTCCTGACCTATATCCCCCACTAAGCTACTCGTATTTAGAATACAACCCGCAGATTCCTTTAAATAAGGATAGCCATATCTCGTCGTCAATAGAACACTCTTCATGTTAGTATCCAGCAACCTTACCCATTCATCGTCCGTCGTTTCATGCAAAGGCTTTGATGGGCTTGCCAGGCCAGCATTGTTATGGATTGCATCAAGCCGCCCAAAAAAAGCAACGATCTTTTGGATAGCCAAATCAACCTCCCGGGCCTGCGTCACATCCGCGCAGATGCCCATATGTGGCGCACCGATCAGTGCAGCTGTTTCATCTACGGATGCTTGATCGAGACCAATAAAAGCAACCTTTGCGCCTGCTTTGACATAAGCTTTTACACATTCCAAGCCGATACCGGTGCTTCCCCCTGTAATCAATATTATTTTATCTTCTAAGGTTTTCACGTTTTTATTATTCTTGTATTTAGCATCAAGTTCCAAAGAATCAGAACAAATTAAAAATTAGTTGAAAATTACATATAAAATCATGACAATAGCGAGTAGCAATGTGGATAAAATACGGTAATTTCCGATACCTGGCCAGGCTTTACCCCGAAGTGGATCCATGGGGTTCTTCCAGAACAACTCCTGACTTTGCGCAGTATGCTGCACGGGATACATATACGACAACAATACCTGAAGTATCATACAGACCAAAAACAAATAAAAAGCCATCATCATAAATGGGGTCTGGCCTATCCACGACTCAGGCAGCAGCTTGTTTAGCATAAATACAGCAACCCCTAAGACAGAACCTGCCCACAAGGTAAGTTTTGCAGCTGTTGCCGATGCCCCTTTCCAGAATACACCTAAAAGAAACACACAGGTTATCGGTGGTGCAATGTGTGCTATTACATCATTTATACCATAAAAAATACTCTCATAGCGATCCAATAGTGGTAAAAGAGCCAGGGAAAATCCCATAGCTATAACTGCGGCAATTTTCCCAATACGAATCAACTGACCATCGGTCGCTGCCGGCCGTCGCTGTTTAAAGATATCGTAACTCACCATGGTCGATATCGAATTTAGCGCACCCGATATTTGACTCATTAAACCCGACAGGAGCGCTGCTACCAAAACACCGATCAATCCTGAAGGCAAAAGTTGCGTAATCATGAGTGTATAGATACCTTTTGAATTGACCTGCCCTTGATGGTCCACGCCAAGACTACTTAAATCCAATTGACCTGTTTTAAACAAGGTATATGCAAATAGGCCCGGAAGCACAAAAATAAAAACAGGCAAGATTTTTAGAAAACCACAAAAAAGAGCGCCCACACGTCCATGGTTTTCGTCCTTCGCCCCTAAAACTCGCTGAACAATCGTCTGATCGGCACACCAGTACCAAATACCCAAAATCGGATAGCCAAACAATACGGCATACCAAGGCATTCCACTTCCATCATTGCTCCCACGAAGCATAGAAAGACGATCAAGGGCATTACCCTGTACCAATACAGCTTTCATCGGCGTCCAACCGCCCATCTTGTCAAAAGCCGCAAAACTGATAATGAAGGCCCCCGCAAGCAATACAATTGTCTGGATAGATTCCGTCACCACAACAGCACGCAATCCGCCCAAAATCGTATATATTCCAGTGATCACACAGATTACTGTAATACTCAAATACATATTAAATCCAAAAAGTGTTCGCAGCACAATCCCTCCAGCCAACATCGAAAAAGCGATATGAATAACAATTGCCGATAGTATAGAGATAAACGTAAGCCAATCTCTGCTGGCACGATCATAGCGTCGTTCCAGAAAATCGGGCAAGGTGGCAACACCAGACTTGAGGTAAAATGGCACAAAAAAAAGCGCCAGCAAGATTAAAGTAAAGGCCGCCATCCATTCAAAGTTGCCGTTTAGCACGCCTGTATCAAATCCGCTCTGTGCCAAACTGACCAGATGCACCGTTGAAATATTAGTTGCAAAAAGCGCCAAGCCGATAGCCGGCCACCGGAGTGTCTTTCCAGCCAAAAAATACCCCTCTGCGCTTGTTTCCTTCACTTTCTTAAATCGCCCTGATCCGGCCAATACGCCGACAACTAAAATCAACACAATATAGAAGATGGCGATACCTAAATCTAAATTTCCTAACATAACGTCAACTTATAACAAATCACAACTGCTTCCCACATCCATTGGGGTACGGTAAACTCCATTCTCGATCGATACTGGATGTACAAAATGAGACTTTAGATGCGGAATATGCTCCAAAAACAAAGCCTCATGCCCAAGGCTTATATGGTTAAATAAAACAAGATGCTGATGGAGCTGCCCCATATCCCCAACATGTGGTACAACGGGTATATTATATTTTCGACAAAGTAAACTCACCGAAATAAACTCGCTCACGCCGCCAACGCGAACGGCATCTACCTGTACAAATCCAGTCGCAGCCATTTGAAGATAATTTTTAAACAAAATGCGGTTCGGCACATGCTCACCCATGGCAACTTTTATCGGCGCAATGTGTTCGGCCAATCGTTTATGTCCAACAATGTCGTCCGGGTGTGTCGGCTCCTCTACCCAAAATGGGTTCATCTCTTTAAGTTCTTGACAGATGGATAGCGCCTGCGGCAGCGTCCATTGCTGATTCGCATCGAGCATTACCTTCGCTTCATCACCAGCAACCTCGCGCACAATATGCGCACGACGGATATCCCGCAATGGATCTTCACTGCCCACTTTGAGTTTCATCGCCGAAAAACCGTTGTCGATAGCACGCCTGCAATTCTCACGCACTTTTTCATCGGAATAGTTAAACCAGCCTACCGACGTATCGTAGCCAGCATATCCCCTTTCAATAATCCCCATTCTTTCAGAAGACGTTGAGATATTTGACTCCAGCAGGCTGATGGCCTCTGCCTTTGTAAACTCATCTTCCAAATAGGAAAGATCCAGCGTATTGACAATCTCTTCGGCGCTGAGGTCGGTTAGCAGCTGCCAAAGCGGAACTCCTCTCGTTTTAGCCCAAAGATCAAAACAGGCATTTGTTACCGAAGCTAAGGCCAAATGAACGATCCCTTTATGAGGGCCCAACCAACGAAATTGCTGTTCGTTGCTCAATTTATTAAACAACTGACCAAAATCTGCCATAAGGTCCTCGATTGGAATCCCTTTCAATCGTTCGGCATAAAAAGCTGCGGCACGACAGACCAGCTCATTTCCTGCACCCAGTGTAAAAGCCAGACCTGTCCCAACGCGCCCCTTATCATCGACCAATCGGGTCACAGCATAAGAATAGATCGGATCCTTGTGTATCGCATCACTACCTGCACCAGTAGCCAAAGGAAATCTCCGATCCTGAATATCAAACGTCTTTATCATAAAATCTTAACGTACTTGTTTTTAGTGTTTAGGTTGATCTATTTTAAATTATAACTTTAATTTCTCTTTTAATTTGCACAAAATGTCAACATCCGAATCCTTTATGCGTCCCATCCGATTGGGACCAACGTTTAGGATCAGGATATTGTCTTGTGCGGTTGCGGTCTGATAAATCCCCGCAAGCTCTTCCAAAGACTTATACTTCTTGTCCGTGGTATTATAAAACCAGCGTTCTCCAAGTACCACTGTTGTTTCAAAAGGCATATAATAAGTATTCCCCTGCGCCATAAAAAGCTTAGGGTCAGGATCGATCGGAAGATAAGGGTCGCCTAGCCTAAAGTCACTTGGAAAATAACGTATAGGGTAATAATTCTGCTGGTCTTTCGGCAAGACAATGTGCTTGTCTGTATTCTCAGGCGATCCGATGCTCCAGTTTATACCAATTTGACATCCAGGAACCTTTTTCTTGATTAAATTGTAGATCTGCTGCGTGGGCCATCGATAATTCTCTTTTTCCCAGCCTCCATCCAGCCAAAGCTCAACTATATCCGTATACTTTTTGGTTATATCGACCAACTCATTGAGCTGGTTCAACATATATTGATTATATGCTGCATCTGCAGACTTGTCTTTTACATTGGGGTTCTGCTTTCGGTCCCACAAAGAATAATACAAACCAAGGCGAATTCCCTGTTTGGCACATTCTTTAGCCAGCTCCTGCACAACATTTGTCGCGTTTGAAGAGCTCGCTACATCATAATCCGTATACTTGCTATCCCATAAACAAAAACCCTCATGATGTTTCGTTACCAAAATCATGTACTTCATCCCGGCTTCTTTTGCTGTCAAAACCCACTGTTTAACCTCAATAGCCGATGGCGCATATGAGCTGGCAGGTTTAGATCCATCCGTCCACTCCTGATCATGAAATGTATTCATACCAAAATGAACGAACATACCATATTTTCGGTCAATTTGCGCCCGCTGATAAGCATTGGGTTGTACCGATGGAACAGGTACAATAGTCTTTGTCTGCGCACGGAGATTTGTACCTAAAACAGCAAGTGCCAAACTAAATAATAATTTTTTTCTCATGGTTATATGATGTTGGTTATTACAGCATTCGTTTCTTTCTTTAGTCCGTATGGAATACCTCCGCCATACCAGACCATATCTCCCCTTTCTCCTGTGCATCGGACAGGGGTTGCTGACAGGGATCCGTTTCTTTCCACCAACGCTGTGTCTCTGGATCGGACGCCATCTTTTGCATATCAAGCTTGAAGTTTTGTCCTACATATTCAAAATAGCTGAAAAGAAAAAATTTACCATCTATCTCCTTCAAAAAAATAGAATAATTGCGGATATGACATGCTTTAATCTTTCGGAGTACTGTGGGCCAAACCTTGGCATGAAGCTTTTTATAATAAGCTACTTTCTCAGCTTTCAGTCCTGTTATGGATGCATAGCGAGTCACGGCGCGACTTCTTTCTGCAGACCGAAAGGCTGTCATACAGAGTACGACCAAGACGATCACAAGGATATAAGGATATAATTTAGGATACATAAGTTCTGCGTAATTTAGTACAACTATACGTTATTGTATAGTTGTACTAAATTACGCGCTCAGCAGGACGGTGACTACTGCTAGATTGCTCATTTCTCCCACTATATTAACAATTTTACACATGTTAACTTATTTTTAAGGCAAAATAAGCTATATTGCTTGCTCTTAATTAAAATAACCAAACGCATGAAACCTGTTTTTGCAAAAATTCTGGAAGGTGCAGATATTACGACTTTTGCGACCAAAGATGTGCAACGCGCTTTCTTCTCAACTGAATTTCATTTTCATAGCGCCTGTCAGATGACCTATATTGTGGAAAGTGAGGGAAAGCGGATTATTGGCGATAATGTAAGTAACTTTGTTTCCGATGAACTTACTTTTGTAGGACCTGATCTGCCACATGTATGGCACAATAACAATATAAATTGCGCAGGCTCCACCATTGCAGAGACAAAAACTTCCCGTTCTTTAGCCTTGTATATAGAACCTAAATTAATAATTAAACTTTTAGGGCATTTCTTTCAAACACACAAAATCGAAGCCTTCTTTTCTGCTTCCAAACGTGGTCTCCTATTCCGTGGCGCAACAAAGGAACAATTGAAGATAAAGCTAAAAAAGATCGTACAGCTGGATTATGGCTTTGAAAAAACTATTTTATTATTAGAGATTATCGAATTGATGTTATCGACAGATGAATTTGATTACCTCTCCAGCGCTGGATACACCCACAATTATAGCCCCCTTGACAATAGTAAAATTGACAGCATCTTTAAATTCGTATTTAACAACTATACCGGAGAAATTCAATTGGATCAAGTTGCACAGCTATCTAATATGTCAAAGCATTCCTTTTGTCGTTACTTCAAATCCCGTACGCAGAAAACATTTGTCCAATTTGTCAATGAGGTCCGCGTTAGTGAATCCTGTAGATTGATTGTCGAAAACAAGCATCAGATCACGCACATTGCTTATGCCTGTGGTTTCAATAGCCTTTCAAACTTTAATAAAATTTTCAAGTCAATAAAAGGAGTAACCCCAAGTCAATACAAGTCGCAAATACGGTAGCCCAGCAAAAATGTATGCTATTTTAATTCAATAGCGAAAAAAAAGACTGATATATCAGATGTTAAATAATTTGTGAAAACAAATCTGCCAGCAGTCTGGTCTCTATACAAATTAAAGTTTATGATATCACCTGCACCCATTCTATAGATGCGGCAAAGGAAAACCACGCTTCGAAAATGAAAGCTAGGAAAGAAAGACAGGATCATTCAGATGATGATAAAACTGACAACACCGATTAGAATTTCAGCCTATCGATTTCTATAAAAAAATCCCCATAGATTTGCCCATAAGCATAACTCGCATCTGCGGCAGCCAACTGGACATAGATTGAAGCGAGTTCTGCCGGTTGCCCCGGCGTTCCCATAGGCGTATGTATTCTTTAACCGGATCGGCCAGCCCCTTTTCCGCAACACTATTACCCTTATTATCTGAATATTTCATCGCTTTCTTTTTGGAAAAGGCCCAATCAGAATTGAGCCTTTTATTTTTCCTAAATATGTGCTTCTATTAAAGCAGAAAAACAGAGGACAATCATGTCCCTCTTTTTCACAATCTTAATTATAGATTAGCCGCTACTTCCTTTAACCTTATTCAGCCTTCGAATTGAGATTTGTGTCTGCCAGAGCACTTAAATCTTCATCGCACTTCTTCTCTTCGCTTAACGTTTCAAGTAACAGTTTCAAGGCATCCTGATGTTCGAGCACTTTGGCAAATGCGGCCAATGTCCCATAAGTCGCAATTTCATAATGTTCTACCTTCTGCGCCGCTGCTATGATCGCTGCATCTCTGACAGCTCCAACTTCTGTTTCCTTCATAAGGCTTTCGGCCTCTTCCACTAAGCCCGCCATTGCTTCACATTTTTCGGCTTTAGCTTTCACGCCAATAAACTCAAAACATTGCTCGAGACGGTCGACATGTGTTTCAGTCTCGGTCAGATGTTTGGAAATTGCCGATTTTAACTGTTCTGAGCTCGCATTTTTTTCCATCTTCGGAAGTGCTTTTGTGAGTGCTTTTTCAGCCCAATAAATATCTTTCAAGCCGTCTTCGAATAATTCGGCCAAATCTTTCGCTGCACCGGCTTTAGCCCGTACTTTTCTTCCTTCCGAAGTTGCGGCTGAAGTTGCTTTACTAGCCGATTTTGCATTTGCTTTACTTTTGTCTGCTGTTACTGTTGTTGTTGCCATAATTTAAAAGTTTGCGCTCCAAGAGCCGTTTGTGAAATAAACAGCACTCAAACTTTTTTTGTTCAACCAGTTATGCTGTTTCCTTCAAATCAAGCATTTACCACATAAGTTGCGTAAAAACACGTTTTTCCGAAAGATGCCCCTACAGAAGAACCATACTAAAATTAACGTACAAATCAATCGATATGACGTACTTAAACAGTTAACGATACTGCATTGGGCCATGTTCTATAGGCAAAAGAGTATTAATAATGCGCATTAAGTAAAATCTAAATGAATAAAAACTTTGCAATGAAGGACGCCCATCAAGGCATGGCCATTTTCGCTCTAGCCATCGTGTCACAATCTGGACCAGAAAATCTTCCGAATGATATTCCAGATGAGCATGAAGATGAGCTTCCAGAAAACACACCGGATCAACAACCTGAAATTGACCAGGATGATTTCGAAACAGACGAAGAGATTCTCTTATATCAACAACTTTTTCTGGAAACCAAAACGGACAAGTCCAGCAGTGTTCTTAGATCCCGTTTTTTCAATCAATTGCTGCCGGTGCCCCTCAACTGTTCTTTTACTTAAATAGATTTGATCAGCTATCTCGGCATTTGTATGTCCCTCTGCAATGAGCTCCAAAACAGACAGTTCTCTTTCTGAAATATCATATCTCCTCATTATTTCTGTGCGATCAACCTCGAGGTGAGCATATTTTGGCAAGTTTTTAATAAGTTCAATACTTAAAGCCGCACTGACATAATGTTCACCCCTGATTACCTGCTGAATTCCGAACAGAATCTCTTCTACATTGGAATCTTTCGACAAATAGCCTTCCGCTCCTAAGTTCAAAACTTCCTGAATAATCTGAATATTATCCTCCATCGACAAAACAATGATTTTTATATCCGGATAATCCCTTTTTACCACTTGAATGAACTGTATGCCATCCATCACTTCCATATGAATATCCGTCAAAATTATATCCGGTCGAGATGCTCCCTTAAGATAGTCTAGAGCCCTTTGCCCATTCTCCGCCCCTGCAATCACAGTTATGTCTTCCTGGGCCTCTAATATGAGTTGGAAACCTGATCGTACCAAAGTATGGTCGTCTACCAAAAGCAACTGTTTCATAGCTGTCTGTTTTTTCTTTTTAGTTTAGTTGAGCAATTGATTTTTGAACGAAACAGCTTTCTAACCAAAAATGTTTTAACAAAATGAATCTTGTCCGATCCAGAAATATTCATCACAAAATGAAGGCAAGAAAAATCTAGCTCTTTTCTAAAAGATCCTCTTAACCCATTAAACTTTGCAAATTCTTTCAGTTGTTGCCCGATCTATGATCTGGTGATTTAATGCGAATTTATACGATGTCCTTACGTAAGCAACACAGTTTTCGATTTAAATACGTAAAATCTAAAGCCTCCAAACCCTTGCTTGCTCGGCACTGTTCATTCTTAAATTTATTCTTTTAGCATCCTATATCATCATGGTTTATAGATGAAAGGAAAACGATGGCAGAAATAGAAAAAAATCATTAACAATTAAAAAATAGTATTATGAAAACCATTTTAAAAACTCTAGGTATGCTGCTCGCAATCTTTGCCTGCATTTTAGCGGCTCAGGCGCAAGACAGTAAACTTCCCCAGCCACAGGCCGGAGACTTAGATTTTGCCAGCAAAGCGACGGCTAGCAATAATTTCGAACTGCAGGCAGCTACTATTGCCCTTGCAAAATCACAAAACGCAAACATCAAACAATATGCACAGATGATTGCTGATGACCATACCGCCGCGGGAAATGAATTGGCGACCTTAGTAAAAAATAAAAATTGGCAGCTGAGTTCGGCCGACGATCAAAATTATAAGACCATGATTGACCAGCTAAACAATGCGGATGCCTCAAATTTCGATCGCGTATACACCGATATGATGGTTAAGAGCCACCAAGATGCGATCTCACTTTTCAAAGATGCAAGTACGGGCACGGCAACCACAGATGCTGATCTGAGGAAATTCGCCGGCGATAAAATTCCAGCCTTCGAAAAACATCTGGGTCAGATTAAAAACATGCAGCCTTCAGATCCGTCAATAGGCGACATGCCCATTACACCTAATGCGCCATCTCCAGCTAGCAAAAACAAAGTACCCAAACTGAAATTAAAATAAAATCATATTAATTCCATTCATTCACCCCGAAGGACAAAGCCATTGTCGCTTTGCCCTTCGCTATTTTCTTAACTAACATGGAACAGACATTCGACTACGTACATGAACTACTCAACAGACAAATGGCACTACGTGCAAAGATTGAAGAAAGCAATTGGACGAATTTGGAAAGCTATCCGTTGAATTAGGATTGAATACGCTTGTCGATCTGAAAAATCCGGACGAATTAGAACAGCTGCAGGGCTTAATCTATTACCGTTCCTCAGGAAAGTAAATTTTATGATGCCGAAGCCACTTTTGAATCTGAGTGCTGGGCTTCGGCTATTTATCACCCTTACCCCGATCCAGATTATCCAATGGCACGCCTTCCTTTTTATCTGCCGGGTTATTTTCCACTGAATCTTTTCCACGGCTCCTATGGATGTTGTCCAAGGGGAGACCGTTGTGGACCACTGTCGTATCTATCTTATTTTCAGTCTCTCTAATTTTAGTTGCATCTCCGCAGGATGTTAATGCGCCAATAAATGTGGCGGCTAAATAAAAGTGTTTCATCATGATCGTTATCCTTAATTGTTAATATTCATTACTCCATCTCTTTTGGTTCTTATGAATCGTCGCCAGTATTTAAACGCGCTCCTTCAATGTAAAACTTATTCTCCCGTTTGGTTCCATTAAAGCCATATCCACTTCATCCAGATGCTTGCTATTTGTCTCCAGCCGCAAGCTTGTCAATAAATCCGTACGGCTTACCCCGAGACGATCCATTTGATCCCACTGTATTTTACCGTTTTTGTATAAAACTACAGGCTTCCCCTTGACCATATTGCCTAAATAGGGCAGCCTCGCTGACACCTGTGCTAAAATCTTATTGATAATGATCATGACGAAGCCAGCGAAAACCGTTGACAGAAAGGGCGAAGCACCGACTATTCCTCTTGCCAGCACTGCCCCCAGCATAATGATGATCACAAAATCAACGCCCGATTTCCGTCCGAGAATTCGGATACCTCCTAAACGAACCAGAAAAAGCGCGATGATAAACATGACCAGTGCGCGCGATCCCATCTGTATCATGCTGAGGTTTTCACCCGACCCAAATAAACTATCCATGTTTCCTTATGTTTAGATTTATAAAAAACCGTTAATGCGCTAAAGCACAAGAGTATTTTAATATAGAACGTTTATCAAAGACCTACCAGTTGCACCCATTTTTAAATTGGGTACTTTTACTTGTTGGCTATGTGCATTATACCTTTTCATCGCTAACCAACAAACTTCTCTATTTGACCAGCTGTTTTTAACGAAAAAGAAGACAATATGATTCATTTAGATAATCCACCTGAAGATTGCCTTACCTTCTTTCAGGACACCCTTCGATTGCTGCGGGAGCGTGAAAGCGAATTTATGGTGGGGGGAGCTTTAGCGATGTTCCACTACACAGGGATAATAAGACCAACCAAGGATCTTGATATCTTTTGCAAAAGCAGTGAATATCCTAAAATACTTAAGCACTTCGCTACAAATGGATATCAGACAGAACTGACGGATGTACGATGGTTAGCGAAGATCCATAAAGATCCCTACTTCATTGATATTATTTTTGACAGTGTTAATCACAATTGTACTGTTGAACAGGATTGGTTTGACAGAGGACCGGAAGGAACACTCTTTGATACGAATGTACGCTACATACCCGCAGAGGAACTTGTATGGTGCAAGCTTTATGTACAGAACAGAGAGCGATACGATAGTGCCGACATCAATCATATCTGGCTGAAATACGGCAAAAAACTGGACTGGAACCATTTATTAACGCGAATGGATCAACATTGGCATCTTTTGCTTGCCCAAATGCTCATTTTTCAATTTACGTATCCGCATGATTACCGCGAAATTATTCCAAAAGAACTCTTCGATGAACTCATTAATCGCGCACAAGATCAGTATGAACTGCCTGTATGTGTAGAAAAAATCTGCCTGGGACCACTCATCGATCAGACGCAATATGAGATAGATATCAAAGAATGGGGTTATAAATCATATACCATAAAAACTGTTTGATATGAATAAAAAGACAACAATAGCCGCACTGGGCGATATACATATGAATGCAAATCAGCATGGAAAATGGAAAGCAAAGTTTGAAGAAATTTCCGAAAAGGCAAAAGTTCTGCTCCTATGTGGCGATTTAACCGATACGGGTGATGAAGAAGAAGCTGAATTGCTTGTCGCAGAACTGCAATCGATAAAAGTTCCGGTTATCGCCGTGTTGGGAAATCATGATTATGAAAAAGGACGGCAGAAACAGATCCGCCAGATTTTGACCGATCATAAAATTACTGTTTTAGATGGCGAAGCAATTATCGTCGAAGACATTGGATTTGCCGGTGTGAAAGGTTTTGGTGGTGGATTTGACCGCTATATGTTATCGATGTTTGGCGAAGATGCCATGAAAAGTTTTGTACAGGAAGCTGTCAATGAATCGCTACTGCTAGACCGCGCCTTAGCGCGGCTCGACCAAGAACATGCGGACATCAAAAAAGTGGCATTGCTTCATTATGCTCCCATTGCTGAAACTGTATTGGGTGAACCCGAACAGATTTATCCTTTTTTAGGTTCTACCCATTTAATGGAGCCACTGCAGCGGCGTAAAGTCAGTGCCGCTTTCCATGGGCATGCTCATGCGGGAAAATTCAAGGCGCTGTCTCCTGCCGGCATACCGATTTACAATGTAGCAGTACCCGTACTCAAAGCACAGCATGGAGATGAAAAAGGCTTCGCACTTATTGACATCTAGAATGCGATGTCAGGTTTTGAAAGCAATTTCTAGTTGAGAGCTGTTTTACCAGAAAACGAAATACAAATCAAATTTAGGATATGGAAAAATTAAAGAACAAACGGATTGCCATACTGGTAGCAGATGGCTTCGAAGAAATTGAGTTGACTAGCCCGAAAGAAGCACTAGAAAACGCAGGTGCAAAAACCGATATAATCTCACCAGCTGAGGGAAAGGTGCGCGCAAAGAGTGGCGACGAGTGGTCAAATGATTACCCTGTCGATGTAGCACTTCAGGAGGCAGAAGAGAATCAATATGATGGTTTGCTGCTCCCGGGGGGAGTTATAAATCCCGACAAACTGAGAACCAATAAAACGGCTATCGCTTTAATCAATGCCTTTTGGGAACGAGACAAACCCATTGCGGCCATCTGCCACGGTCCCCAGTTGCTGATTAATGCAGATCTGGTACGCGATAAGAAAATCACCTCGGTTGAAGCTATACAAATCGACCTAATTAATGCAGGGGCATTATGGGAAGATAGTGAAGTTGTCGTTGACGATAAACTTATTACAAGCCGCACGCCCGAAGATCTGCCTGCTTTCAATAAAGCGATCATTAAAGCGTTTGCAGCCACGGAAAAAAATAAAGCGTAATATTAGCAGGCAATAGCGTATTAAAACGGTCAACTTTTAGCGATTATATCATGTTCAGTTTATAATAACAAATAAATCAAATATTATGAGTACAGCTAAAAGTTCAAGCCATACCACTGCAAAAAGTCAGTCTATGGGCAACAGTACAAGCAAAGCGAAAAGTGCAGCCAAATCAGCTGATAAAAAAGCTTCGACATCAAAAAATTCTCAGAATGGCAGTTCCGGAAAAACAAAAGTGGAGCTATTGGAAATGGCAAAGAAAATGGATATCACCGGACGCCATGATATGACAAAAGATGAACTCATGAAGGCTATTGAGAAACGGGACAAAAAGTAAAAAAAGCTTTTATAAACATGTTCTACATGTGCTAGCCATAAAAAAGACCCGTTCGGTACGGGTCTTTTTTATTTTTTCTTCTCCTTTGGTCGATCTGTCGGATCATTAGGCATATCGTTCAGCTGATCGACCTGCGGATCCACTCCTGCCTCAGCATCACCATGATCTTTATGATTCACGTCCTTAAGTACTTCCCCATCTACACCGAGTTTAACTTTCTTCTTTTTTTCCATTTCTGTGCCGACTACGCGATTTTCGTTCTTAGTTGCCATATTCCTTCTATTTATAGTTGTTTGATTAATGTAAAAGCGTCGTATGAAAACCAAACCTGACGAGGCCCGCCGTGTTTTTTGTATTGGTTTTCTCGATAAGTTTTTGCCGATGTCCTTCCACCGTACGTTTGCTCAAAAAAATGCGGTCTGCAATTTCTCCATTTGTATATCCCTCCGCTATAAGTTCCAACACGTGCAATTCGCGTTCTGAAATATCATATTTTACTAGAATGCGATTACGGTCCGGTGCCCTGTCCGCGTAATTTTTGTAATCGTTGAGGCAAGAAACACCTAAAGAACCACTCACATACTTTTCTCCTTTTGCGACTTGTCGCATACCAAAAAGTACCTCATCACAGCTGCTATCCTTTACCAGGTAGCCATCCGCCCCAGCACTAAATACATCAGCAGCAATATGCTTGTCAATTTCCATTGTGAGCGCAAGGATTTTTATATCAGAGTATTGCTGTTTAACTAGTTGAATGAGGGCTCCCCCCCCTATTTCTGGCATGTTAATGTCTGTAAGAATCATATCTGGGGGTCGATTGCTTTTCAAAAAATTTAGGTCCTTCTCCGCACTTTCAACATCAGCGACAACAGCGATATCATCCTGCGTTTCTAAAATCAGCCGAAAACCATTTCTTACCAAATGATGGTCGTCGACAAGCATTACCTGAATCATATCTATCTGTTTAATGAACTTCTATATAGATAGGAACAGGAGCAGATTGTAAAAAGTTTTTTACAATTTAAATTATCTAAAAATAAAAGTAATCTTCTGATCTGTTATTTAGCTATAACAATAGATAATTAAAAACCGAAAACGCTTTTGTCCCGAGTGCTGTTCACCAACTGAGAGCATGCAATATTATGCTATAATTAAATAACAAATAAATAACGATAGATATGAATAACCCAACCAAACTAATTGCAGCCTGTCTGGTTTGCTGTGCAGCATACGGATGTAACGGTGCTAAGACAGATGATCAAAAATCGAAAGAGCTGATGCGCGACTCTGTTCCCAACGACACTACGACAATACAATACCGCGATACCACATCTTCAGAATCCCGGGGAGAAATTCCGCCAACACCACAGCCCGATACATCCACAAAAAAATAAAACGAATGTACGCTGGCTATTGTTCTTCGATTGATAATAGCATAATTAGATAGTACCACCGTCGTGAGATGGACGGAAAGTAGATTTATTGTAGAGAGCTAGACAATTTAAATAATTGTCTAGCTTTTTTATGTTGCTCTTATTCGAAAGTCAGATTGATTTTTGAAAATCCCAATCCTTGTAAAAGCGGTTTAAAAACCGTCGTTGCGTTGGCCTTGGTCTGCTGCAGAATATCCGATTTTTTCACATCATCAGCAACAGCATTTTCCGCCGCTTTATAGGCTTCATCAACAAGTTCTGCTTCTCGCAAGAAAGCCATCTTGGTATCGTACACCTTGGAAGCTTCATGATCGATCTTGATGTAACAGATCTCCGGAGCAGGTAATTTGATGGAGACTGAATCCCCCATCACTTTGATGTCTTCCGGGCTAAGTTTGCTGAGGTTTACACAGCCGACAGCATCCGCCTTAACGATTAACAATACACTTGCATCCGGTAAAAACGTATTCACGTTTTTATGCTCCACAACATCGCTGTAACGGTATTTGACCAATTCCAGTTTTCCCATTGCCTCAATACGGTCTACCAGCAGCTGATGTTTGCTTTCTACGGTCGGTCCGCTGTTATATTTCTTATACACAAACCAAGCGCCCACTGCCAAAATGGCTACGATAATTAAAAATTTTAAAAATTTTCCCATAAACTATACTATACAAATTAAAGACCAAGCTGCTTTTTTAGGCATTTAACCTGAAAATATTACCTAAATATTATTCTCTAGGGGCGCTAAACGGGCATGCTTGAAAATTATACCTTTTGATAGACAATTGTTTAGTCAAAAAGTTTAAAAAACATTTGGAACATATAAGCTATAATACTACTTTTGTGACATCAAAATCATGGTAGGTATAGCTCAGTTGGTTAGAGCACTAGATTGTGGTTCTAGGGGTCGTCGGTTCGAGCCCGATTACTTACCCAAAAGGCAGATCAAATGATCTGCCTTTTTTGTTTTCCTTTCAAACCACTATTGTTTTAGGTACGCAATAATCATTTGGACCATCAAACAAAAGATCTTCTTCACATTTTGTATACAGATTTTTTACTGTACTTAAGTGCATTATAGTTGTCTTCAAGGCTGCTAGGCCTTATTTTTATTCGATGCAATCACCCAATAAAAAAACAGCCGATAATATTAAAGAGGATGACCATAATCACCTATAATATTTTTTCCTTTTCTTCAAGATCAGAATTGACCATAATCCGAGAAACGCTATATACCATCACGAACAGGGGTAACAAACCAAAAACAAAACTTCTGATCCTCCAAGATTTAAAAACAGGTACTTCATAGCTTAAATTTGTTTATAAATTGGAGTATAACATAGGTTAGAACAACTATTGATTAAACTTACCAGCCTCGATAGAACTTGACGGATCTGGGAAACTGAGGCTGGATAAGCTTAACCTGTTGATGATTTTAAAATTCCATAATATTATCGCGATAAAGTTAGAAGATAAAAACGGCAAAATGCTTTTCATTTTTATTCCATCGCTATACAATTTCAACTTCTTGTAAGAATCCAAAGAATTTATACTAGCAAAAAGGCTAAACCTTCAGTTTTAGAATATAATCCGCCAACTCAACAGTATGGGTTCCTTCACCCTTTCCAAAAAGCTGCTTCAGATCCGAACTTACAATTTTTGCCTTGCCATCCAGGTCCTTTTTTCGTTTTCTGACCTCCCTGCGAAAGTTCAAAAGACTATTGTCCAGTTTATGGACCAAGCGTAATGCTGTATATTGCGGATCTGTTTCCATGCTGATAAAAAAATCGGTGAGCTCCTGCTCCCGGCACAGCAAGGCAACCATCACCCACTGCAATCTTTCCAGCGTCATGGAATTGAAATAGTCGATCCGGCCCAGTTCATCAATTTCAATCTGCAGCAGGGTAATAAAATCATTTTCTTCATAAGCCGCATCCAGTTCCCGGATAATATTGCTTCGTTGGATAGAATTATCGTTGATTTCTATGGTTTCCACATAATATTCCATCAGATAGTTATAGAGTTCGAAAACTTCTTTAGTAGCATATTTTTTATTCTGGCCGGTTACTTGTGACAAGGGCTGGAATCCGAACACTTCCTTTACCTGTTCATTAAATAATCTTTTTCCCCTTCGGCTGTTATCTTTGGTAAAATTCATTTTTTTTGCGGGCAATAAGATGGAAAGCAGCCGCGATATATCACCCATTGACAGTACTTTGGTAACTATTTTCCGATCGCACCATCTTCCATAAAATGCGCTCAGCATCGGGCTGGCCGGAACCAGCTCAAAAGAGAGTTCGCAGGCCCTTAAAAGAGCCTTCCTACATTTATCCTTATACTTGGAACTGACTTTTTCATATTCAGCTGCGATGTAATAAGCGGCAGACAAGTAGAGCTCTGCCAGATTTTCCCTTGAAAAAGCCCAAGCAATCTCAGCATATTCTTTGGCAAGGTTATTCCTGCTCTCTTCTGTTTTCCGCAGCCTTGACCGTGCCGCATTTTCTTTGTATAAGGCTTTTACCTTTACCAAAAGGTTTGTATGGTCCAGCTCTTCCAAGGTTTCAAGCATTACCCGTTCAGCGGCATTGGGCTCATAGCTGGTCAGTTCCCCTAGCGGCTGATCCAAAGGAGAATCATCCCTCGGCAGAGCAGGCTCTACTTCAACTTCCTCCCCCAGAAACAACCGCAACAAGGTGTCGCATAAGTGTGTAAATCGTTCCGCTGTCGGGCAATTTAATCTGATTTCCTTAAATATTGATTCGGCTAGACCAGTTAGTCGCACACCTATGTCTGTTCTTGGCAACTGATAATGTTCGTCCGGGAAAGTTAAGGGCGAGATCAAGTTCTTAATAGCGGGATGATGGGAGAGCTCGCCAATATTTTCCGGCCGGACAAACAGGTCAACACAGGCTAGTTCTCCCCTTTCCAGCTGCAAAGGCATTTTCAGGTCTTCCTTTAAAAATACAAGATCGCTATGGAAAGTAGCCTTGGGATCTGCGTCTTCTACAGCAAGCGAACCATCTTTTTTGATTTCCCATCGAAGGCTCAGGCAGATAACCGGTTCAGAAATCTCGGAAATCACGGTCGCCCTCTCTCTGATATCGTAATTTCGGAAGGCCAAAAGTCTACCGATTCCTTTTGCCTGAAAGAGATAAATGTCTCGGTCTTGGCTATGATCCCCCTCCTGCTGAGTGAGCACTGGTGCATGGAGATGCGGTTCAGGGAAATGGAAAACGAGAGGAGAAATTGGTCCATCGGTAATGTGATGCTGAAACATCATGACATTTTTATTCATATGGAAAGTTGATTAAATAAATAATATGGTTACCCAACAGCTATTTTGCCCTATGGACAATGGAATTTAATTAACCCTTGATTAATTCCGACACACCTTAAAATTAACAAATAGCTTAACCACTTTACTTTTCGATTTCACTCCAACGCTTTAAGTAACTATTCTTTATTGAAGAATTTTATTCAGATGGACAGATAAAGGAGTCTGATAAAAGAAAAAGCCCGATTTCAATTTTGGATAAAAACGTAAACTTCTCACAGCTTTCCGAAAAGTTATTTAAACGTTATTCTACCGATATTTGATCCGATAGAAAGCTAACAGCTCTGACAGAAGTTTATAGCTATAAAAGCTGTATAGAGCGCGGCCTTCTTGTATTAAAATATCCAATGATGAAATCAAAACATTCAGCCCTATCAATTTCGATCTCGGAGCGGATCACTGAAATTCTCGATACCACAGGGCTCAGCCAGACAGAGTTTGCTATTCGCTGCGAATTGAATCCAAGCATACTAAGAAACTACCGCTCTAATAGCAGAGCATTTACTGTTGAAAGTATATCCCGGATATGTGCTGCTGTTTCGGTCTCCTTGATAGATTTTTTTGATTTCGGTGTTCCTCTGGAAATTGATCCAGGTATTATTCTCCAGCTGCATGAACGAGCTATTGATGAAACTATTGACGCCCGACGCCACAGAAAACAACATGAAAGGGATTGCATTGGGCATATGATCAGCAATACCCGCTATTTTGACGCGCCGATAAAACTGAATCAGATAATCAAAATTATAAGAAAGGAATATGGGTTGTACCTTACCGCTGACAGAGTATATAACTTGTTAAAAAGACACATTGGACAGGGTACAATAATCAAAGAATACAAGATACGAACAATGAAGGAAAGAGAGGCATTTCAACCGAAGGAGCACCGGTTTCAAAAGAAATTCGAACCTAAAATTTCGTAACCAATTCACCGATCCGGCAGGATTTTCAGATTATTTAAAAAGGCATATGGCATGTCGCCCAATCAATATTTTAAACAGTTTGGTATGCGTAGCACTGAAATTTATATTCTTTTCAAATTATATAATAAAAAGATAAAAACGTAAACAAGTCGGATAAAAGCATTAACCGAACCCAAGAATATTCTTATTAGGTTTGCGGCGTTCACGTCATCGGTAGAAAAAAATAGGTGAACTGTTTAATGGTCAGTCTCCTCCAGAATAGAGGAGACCCCTTAAATCTTCTTATTGCCTTCCTATAATAATTTAATACAGTTAGTCAGGCCGTCTGCAGTCCCGCGGCTGACGGCCTTTTTAGGGGTAAATTATTATCCCTGGCATCAAGATTTAATAATGATTTGCTCGCGATACTGTATTCCCCACTCTCCCATTGTATCGATAATCTTATGGAGACTGCGACCAAACTCCGTCAATTCGTATTCAACCGAAACTGGCATCGTATTATTCTGTGTTCTGATGATCAATCTGTTCATTTCAAGATCTTTCAGCTCTTTCGAAAGTGTTTTTGAAGCGATTCCCTCGACCTGTCGTTTAAGATCCATAAAACGCATTTTACCGATATAAAATAAATGACTAATGATTAATGTCTTCCACTTACCATCAAGCAGTGACATCGTATCCTTGATACCACGGATGTGCTCATTACAGTGAACTGCTATTTCAATTTTTTCTTTCCTCATATCCTATTAAAATACAAAGGTATAAAAACTTCCACCTATCATTTGGTTACCCAAAGGTAACTGGTTTCCTAGAGGTAACTGGTTTCCTAGAGGTAACAAGTAGTGGAATGTAATCTTATAACATCTAGTTTTGTAACCGAAAACGAAGCCAAACTTTTCCATTCATTTTAATTTGGAAATTGTTTTTAAAGACGCTTCCAAGATTTACAAAATAAAAAATTATACATTATGTCATTAAAAGAAGCATTAAACTGGAGATCTGCAACCAAAAGTTTCAATGGAGAGACAATAGAACAAGAGAAATTACAACAGATCCTGGACGCCATCCGTATGGCACCAACAAGTTCAGGATTACAGCCATTTAAGGTTTTTGTACTAACGGATAAAGAAGTTAGAGAGAAGCTGCAGCCAATCGCTTGGGGACAACAGCAGATCCTCGATGCTTCGCATATCCTGGTATTTGCGGCGTGGGATGAAATATCGAAAGAAAGAGTTGATTCGTTCTTTGAATATAACAATCAGATCAGAAATATGCCTTCATCTGCAACAGATGCATATCGACTGAACCTTTTAGACCTTCTTTCAAAAAAGAGCACTGAACAGCAGTTTGTTGATGCATCAAGACAAACTTATATTGCTCTTGGTTTTGGATTGCTAGCTGCTGCCGAACTAAAAATTGATGCAACCCCAATGGAAGGATTTGATACTGCAGCACTGGACGAGCTGCTGGATTTAAAAGCACATGGGCTTCGAAGCACTGTAATGATGGCCCTAGGTCATCGTGACCATGAAAATGACTGGTGGTCAAAATTAGAAAGAGTTCGTAGACCACATGAGGAACTATTTGTTGAAATATAGAAATTCGATATCGTTTCAAAAAAGAAAGCCTTTCGCGCTTTCTTTTTTGTATTAGTTTGAGACCATAAATAACAGGGCACAGAATAATAAAGCTGGAAGAGTACCTTTTATTCCCATTATGGATGAAGTACGGATAAAGCACAGATATAGTACTAAACTACCCCAAAGAGAAAAGGGCTTTAACAGTACTTTAAACGTTCTTAGAGATCCTATCCAGCCTGAAGAACAGTAAAATGGCTTAAAAGCCATATTTAACAATTAGGAAACATAACTAATAAGTGATTTCACACCATCAGAAGCAAATAATGATCTCTTTAAAAGGGGTAAATTAGCGCCACATAAACCCACCTATTCGGAAGAAACGCAGCAACTTGTTGATCATGGTCAAAGCTGGCTTCTTAATCTTCCACTTTAATCCATCAAATCCTGTGGGAGCCGCATTGAAATCCTTCACCGTCGCCGCCCCTGTCTTCATATGTACCGGAGGCGTATCTCGTCGATGCTTTTCCACAACCAAAATACTATCGTAGTAGTGTAAGGAGGTTACCGAACGCGTAAATCCATTAACCTTCAATCCACGTTGCTCGGAATGGTAAGCATTGATGTAATCAATAAAATTTTTACTGTATTCAATAAAAGTACCGTTCCTTTTATGGCCACCACCATAAAATACCTGATAAGATGTATGTAAATCTTCACAAAGGTAAACACCATTATCTTTCACATGATCAAAAAGCTCCTCAAATGTCACAATCTGTTGTTTCATCGTATGACCACCATCATCAATCAATATGTCAATCGGCGGAATGGATTCCTTTACCTGCCGCAGGAACTTCCGGTCCGACTGTGAACCAATAAATATCTCTACATTCTCTTCTTCGAGTTCCTTACAGTGCGGATTGATGTCGATACCGTAAATTTTCGCACGATCACCAAAATAGTTCTTCCACATCTGTAGGCTTCCACCCTGAAAAACACCAACTTCCAGGACGACGATTTCTTTGCCCTTAAAACGATTAAAATGTCTGTCGTATACATCGAAATAATGCATCCATTTATTGATTAGCTTCGCATCATTATTTCGGAAATAAGTTTCTAACTCGTTCATGATCTTGGTTCTATTTTAAGGTATTCTGGTTTTTTTATGCAATGAATTTATTGAAATATAACGAAAAAAGCAAAGATATATTTTTGTTTTTTGAGCTTTAATTTCTAAAATTTTAAAGTATTTCTCTATATTTGCATAACTGGTTATATAATTACTTATCAATACAATGGAACTATTTGAAAAAACTGGAAAAATAGCTTTGGGTAGTCGACTGCGCTATATGGCATCCAACATAACAGAGGAAGCCACCCGATTACATGAACTCTATCACATTGATTTTGCACCCAAATGGTTTCCTGTCTTCTTTATCTTGTCGGAAGGTGATTCCAAAACTATTACAGAGATTGCTGCGGAGATTGGTCACTCCCAGCCATCAGTGACCAAAATCGTCAAAGAAATGATCAAAGCAGAACTACTGGAAGATAATCTTGGCTCGACGGATAAACGGAGAAACATGGTCGGATTAACCGAAAAAGGAAAAATGCTTTGGGAAAGGATGCGGATACAATGCGGCGATATCGATCGCGCCATCGATGGCATCATCCAGGAAGCTACACATAATCTTTGGGAAGCCTTGGCGGAATGGGAATTTCTACTCGAACAAAAATCTTTACTGAAACGTGTGCAGGAACAAAAGAAAATGCGCGAAAGTAAGGACGTGAAAATTGTTCCCTACAATCCGGTCTATCGTATGGCTTTTAAGTCTTTGAATGAGGCCTGGATTTCAACCTATTTTGAGATGGAAGAAACCGATCATAAGGCACTTGACAATCCCGAAGAGTATATTTTGGCCAAAGGTGGAAAAATTATGGTTGCTCTTTACCGGGACGAGCCTGTAGGTGTCTGCTCGATCATTAAAATGAACCATCCAGATTTTGATTATGAACTGGCAAAAATGGCTGTTTCCCCAACAGTACAGGGCAAAAGTATTGGCTATCTCCTCGGAAAAGCTATTATTGAAGAAGCAAGAACGCTAGGGGCCTCAAAACTGTTTCTGGAGAGCAATACCATCCTGAAACCAGCAATCAATCTCTATTATAAGCTGGGATTCCAAAAAATTAGCGGTTATCCAAGTCCTTATCAACGATGTAATATTCAGATGGAGCTGGATTTAAAAAATACCCTTGAATAACAGAAACATAAACTGGAATCAGCGTGCTTGAATAAACGTGGTTTAATAAGCGAATGAATGCTTCTCTTTTTGGGAAGCATTTTTGTTTAACTAATTTTTCAAATAAAAGGTGATACTTTTCGCTAAATTGGTACATGTCTATAAATGATATTGCTATGCAACAATTGATCAATTCAAATCGAACAATGGACCGGCAGGAGCTCTTTATGAATCTGTATAAGAGCGCATTTCCAACCGTGGCCGGCTATATCAGCCGCCGGGGCGGTAATTTGGAAGAGGCCAAGGATGTATTTCAGGATGCCTTGGTCGCTTACTACGAGCAGGTTATTCTGACAGCCACCCCCTTAAAGAACGATATCGGTTATCTGATCGGAACGGCCAAAAACCTTTGGCTGAAACGTTATGGTCAGTCGGGTCATCAGCTGCCCCTAGACCATCTCGACCTTGCCCTGACCGTTGAAGAATCTCCTTCCCGTACAAGATTGTTCCGTTTTTTGGAAATTGCCGGACGCAAATGTCTGGAACTGCTGAAAAGCTTCTATTACGATCAAATGTCACTGCAGGAAATTGCCGATGAATATGGCTATTCCGGAACGAGGAGCGCCACGGTGCAGAAATTCAAATGCCTGGAGAAAGTAAGAGCATCCGTTAAACAAAAATCCCTGGTTTATGATGACTTCATGGAATGAAACCCGGCAGATAGAGGCTTATATCTTTGGAATAGCTCAACCGGAGGATGTACTACTTTTTGAAGCAAAACTCCTTTTGGATGAAGAACTGGCCGGCAAAGTGGCTGCCCAGCAAAAAGCTTATGATGCTATTCGACAATTTGGACGCAAGCAACTGAAATTGGAAATTGAAGCTGTACAGCAAACGCTGTTTACACATCCTAAACATAGCTCTTTCAGCCAAAAAATAATAAGACTATTTCGCAAATCCTAAAATTTTAACAGCATGATTATCGACAAAAATGAGTTCCGCAAATTTGCGGTGGGGCATTGCTATGCCCAAAAAGATCTGGTAGATCATTATATTTCCAGTGTCGAGCGCTCCCGTATTCCAATGGCCATGACGCCATACATCACCGAAGAGCGCGAATTAAGGGTATCACAGATGGATGTATTTTCCAGACTGATGATAGACCGCATTATCTTTATGGGTGCAGCTGTAGAATCAAATATCGCCAATATCGTACAGGCTCAACTGCTATTTCTCCAATCGGTCGATCCAAAAAAAGATATCCATATGTATATCAACTCGCCGGGCGGTGAAGTTTATGCCGGATTAGGCATTTATGATACAATGCAATTGATCAGTCCGGACGTTGCAACGATCTGTACCGGTATGGCGCTCTCCTTTGGTGCGATATTACTCTGCGGCGGTGCTGCCGGCAAACGTAGCGCACTGGAACACGCACGGGTGATGCTCCATCAGCCGCTGGGCGGCGTTCAAGGACAGGCCTCGGACATCGAAATTACAGCCAATCAAGTGCTAAAAATCAAGAAAGAGCTGTACGATATAATTGCCAAACATAGTGGACAAAGCTATCAACGTGTACATGATGTTAGCGACCGGGACCACTGGATGGTTGCTGCAGAAGCCAAAGAATTTGGAATTATTGATGATGTACTCACCTAGTGCTAATCGCTAAATTTATCCACATTCATAAGCGCGCTATTGACATGCTATTGTCAATAGCGCGCTTTAATTTTGTCATCAATAAATTTAGATCATAATGAAATTAACATCCATTCGGCTAATTGCAAATGACATCCAGCAATCCGTCAAATTCTATGAAGAAATCCTGGGGATCACCGCACAATGGTTTACACCAGATTTCGCTGAACTTTCCACCAGTTCAATTACCATAGCTATTGGAAGTACGCGTACGATGCAAATGTTTAGCGACAGCCCCACTATCTTTGGCAACACGGCCCCTATTATTATTGAATTTTTAGTGGAAAATGTAGATCATGAATATATTCGGATAAAAAATAGTGCTTCAAAAATCATTCAGGAACCGACAACAATGCCTTGGGGCAATCGCTCATTGCTTTTTTGTGATCCCGATGGTAACATGCTTAACTTTTTTACTCCGCTGAGCCCTGAGGCGATCAAAAAATTTGGCGTAGAAGCCACAAACTAATCCGCTCACATGACAAGATACTAAAGGCTAAAAATAGTATCTTGTCTTCCTTTAACGGATATTTAACCGGTATTCAGCGCATGGCCCTAATTAAAGACATATACACTCGAGAATTCTATCAGTTTATTGCCGATCAGTTCCATCGTGTAGACAGCAATTTTGACAGACAAAAGTTCATCAAACGCATTTTTGCAGGCAATTTTAACGAAATGGAATGGAAACAGCGTACAAAACACAGCACTGCCACCCTGCATGAATTTATGCCGACATCTTTTTCCGAAGCAGCGGCTTTGCTAACACAAGTTGTGGAACATCTCCTGGAAACGAAGCATCCGGGACGCCTTGAATATGTTATTTTTCCGGACTATATCGAAACATACGGTATCGATGATTTTGAAACTGCTGTACAATCATTTGAAATCACTACGCAATTTATTACCTGCGAATTTGCAGTTCGCCCATTTATTATAAAATATGGAGCCCGTATGATCAGCGAAATGGAAAAATGGTCCCGAAGCACGCATCCACAGGTCCGACGGCTTGCAAGTGAAGGATCGAGGCCCAGACTCCCCTGGGCAATGGCCATTCCATCGCTAAAAAACGACCCAGCTCCCATTTTGTCCATACTTGAAAACCTCAATAACGATCCCTCTGACAGTGTAAGAAGAAGCGTCGCCAACAATCTCAACGATATTGCCAAAGACCACCCTCATCTTGTGCTGTCCATCGCTAGAAAATGGAATGGCATCAGCAAAAATACGGATGCGATCATAAAACATGGCAGCCGTACCCTGCTCAAGCAGGGCCACCCGGAGATCCTACACTTTTACGGGCTGGATAGCCGTGATTTCCAGGTGAAGAACTTCAGCGTTCATACACCGACGGTTAAAATAGGTGATCATCTTATTTTTTCCTTTCAGATTGAGAATGGAAATAGTATGCCTAAATCACTGCGTCTGGAATATGGCCTGTATTACAAAAAATCCAACGGCCAGCTGGCGCGAAAAGTTTTTAAAATCAGTGAACGGATCTATCAGGGGGCTGAAATAAACTATGTTGAGCGGAAACAGTCTTTTAAAGTGATAACAACCCGAAAATTTTATGCAGGAACACATCAAATCTCCATTATTGTCAATGGGCTGGAAACCGGACCTGTGGAATTTGAACTCTTACATATTTAACGGAGAATAGGTAAACAAACAGACTGCTTAGGTGTTCTACTAGAAACGCTATCCTTGAACCGGCGGTGATTTTCTCGCTGCCGGTCATGTAAGTGCAGGAGTTAACGCAAAGTCTGTTATGAAGAAAATTCTCGTCATCATTTTTATCTTACTGATCTTATTTATCATTGGGCTTTTGATCAGAACACTGACTTATCCGTTTGCCCCTATCAAAAAATCTAATGCTGCGCTACCACAGCCCACAGTCAATAACAGCATTGTCGCCCGATTTGCGGGCGGTATCAAAATTGCCACAATTTCGATCGGCGACTCCGCCTTGTTTAATCATGTTCCTTTTGTAGAATTCAATACCTATATCAGGAACAGTTTTCCCTTGATCTATCAGTCATTGGAAACTTATACGGTCAATAACCATGCATTGGTCTTTCGGCTCAAGGGCAGCGACAATAGCTTGCTTCCTTTACTTTTTCTTTCCCATACCGATGTTGTCCCGCCCGGATCTGCTGCTGTGAAAAACAATGCGTCCGATGTGTTTCAGCCTAAAGACAAGCCCATACCGCCGGTAAGCGAAATAGCTGAAGAATGGGATTATGCCCCTTTTTCGGGTGCCATAGCCAACGGCCGCATTTATGGTCGTGGGAGCTTAGACATGAAAGGAATGCTATTTTCCCTGCTGGAAGCTACCGAACAGCTTGTTCGCGAACAGGTACAGCCCAAGCGGGATATCTACCTGGCTTTTGGTTTTGATGAAGAAGTCGGAGGCTTACGTGGTGCTGCTAAAATTGCAGACTATTTTAAGGAAAAGGGGCTTAAATTTGAAGCCGTTTATGACGAGGGCGGATTGATTCTGGAAAAAGGGTCGGTTAACGGCATCAGCTCGGATGTGGCGTTGATCGGCTGTGCGGAGAAGGGATTCTTATCCTTAAAAATCAAGGTCAAAGGCCTTGGCGGCCATTCTTCGATGCCGCCAACAGAAAGCGCAATCGGTAAAGCGGCAATCATTATGCAGCGCTTAGAAAATCATCAGATGAAAGCACAGATCGGCCCGATTATCCAGAATTTCTTTCAACAGGTTGGTGGTAGCATGCCCTTTGCCTCCCGATTTGCCATCGCTAACCAATGGCTCCTAAATCCCATGCTCCTGGCACAACTGACAAAAAATCATTCCACCAATGAGCTAGTTCGGACGACTACCGCACTCACGATGATGAAAGGCAGCGATGCCCCTAATGTACTTTCACCGGAAGTTGAATTTGTCGTCAATTTTAGGTTGCTGCCTGAAAACACGCTGCAAGAAGTCAACGAACATGTCAAGCAAGCAACCGCTGGTTTTGATGTCGAAATCGAACAGGTTGACAATGCCCGCGAAGCATCTAAGGTTTCACCTACAGATGCTAAAGCTTATAAAATGATGGAAACCTCCGTCCGCAGACTATACCCAGATCTTATCGTTACGCCGTACCTCACCGTGGGCGGAACCGATGCCATCAAATATCAGCAGCTCAGCGACCATGTCTATCGTTTTATGCCAATTAAAATTAATCATGCCGAACAGCAGAGTATGCACAGCACCAATGAATACATCAGTATTGAAAACTACCTGAAGATGATCGACTACTTTCACTATATTATGCGTTATTATGACGACGAAAACATCGTCAAAACCGAATAACTTGCTAAACGTTATATTGCTCCATTTCCATTTTTACAAAATGTACAAAGGCAGAGGGCGGCATTCCGGTAACGGATTTGAAAGAAGAAGAGAATTTGCTCAATGATGCAAAGCCGCACATATCTGCAAGATAAGATAATTTAAAATCCAGGAGTTCCGGTGAAGTACGGATCTTATCCACAATATAGTCAATTCGTCTTGTCTGCAAATAGTCGTAGAAATCTTTGCCTTTGAATTTTTGGATGATATAAGTTACGTAGCGGCTGTTTGTCCCCATATCTGCTGCTAACTGGCTCAATGTGACTCCCTTTTCCAAATAAAATAATTCGGCTTCTTTTTTGAGTAAAAGCTGGTATAAACGGTCTTCCGTTTCTTTGGACATATTAACGTCCTTAGGTTTGATATTGCCGACGTTTTCTATACGCTCATTCAGCAAAAGCTCGGTCTTGATCTGAGGACTGCTTATCACTGCTTTCGTACGTTGTTTTTCTATTAGATCAACGTATTTCTTTCGGTAATTCCGTTGTTTTTCATAAAAAAACAACATCCCACCAATTGCTAAAAGCAAAATTACAGTAATACCGCCCAAAGCGAGGATCAACCTATTCCGATAAAAGAATTTCCGTTCATTCAGGTTCTCGATAAGATCGTCGGAAATACTTTTTGCTACATTATCTCTTTTTTCCTTAAGGTCAATAAATAAGGAACGGTAATGCAGTGACTTATTTTCATCGCCGATTTCCTTATAATATTTTGAGAGTGTCTCATGGGTTAGCATACTGAGTTCTTCTACGTTACCACTTTCAAGATAGGGTTGTACCAGATCCAGGTATTTTTTAGCATTTTTTAAATCGTTGCGTGCTAAAGCTACTTCGGCCTGGGCACGGTAAATATAGGGTTTGAGATTGCTCTCTACCCCTTCGATCTTAGCGAAGGAAGAATTCAAAAAGGAATCTGCAGCCACAAGTTCGCCCAGATTCAATGCACAGATTCCCATAAGCTGATCATTTGTTGCTTTTATGAGCAGCGCTTTTTTATCATCATTAGCATTGCGATGAATATAGACTGAAGCCTTCTGCACATATCTTTTCGCGTCCAAATAATTGCCCAGCACAAAACTATGGAATGCTCTTTCATGTAGGATATTGATAGATGTAAGCATTTTCATGGTAGGATCAGCTTGATTTTCATTGGCAGCTTCCGCTTTTTTCAAAAAACTTTCTGAAGCTTTCAGCAAACCCAACTGACGGAAAGATGTCGCCAGTGAGCCCGAAGTAGTTGCCTGCCAGGAGAAGTTCATGGTTGCATTGGCGATCGTGTCTGCGCGCATCGCACTTTGGACACTCTGCTGCATCTCGCCTTTATTTTCATAAAGCTTGGACCACAACATATAAACTTTAATCTTTTGCTCATCGGTGCTGGCGACGCGACGCAGAGAATCCGCTACCCGTTCTGCTTCTTTGATATCGATGGCTACCAACGAAACAACAACGTCAAGATATCGTTTGTTGAATTGATCCACCTTCATTTTCTGACCGTAGCTATGCTGTAGCAAGGCAAAAAATAATAAACAAAAAAAATTAAATTGCTTCATCATAAAAATATACAGCAGTAAAATGTTCGTAAAACATATAGTCTAATCCAATACAAAAACCCATGACAGCAACAACGTCAATAATCCTCCGAGAAAAGCAGCCAACAATAGATCTTTAGTTTGCCAATGTCCTTTACAGGGTGATTTTTCGACACCATCCCCTAACATGTATTCATTATAATCGTGGTATGCGCGCAGATTATTGGACTCAACAACCACATCAATTGTTCGTTCGATCTCTCTTCCCAAATGTAGAAGCGCTAATTGTGAAGAAAGATACCCCACCTCATTGTCGGCCACTTCCCGCAACTGCAAAAAATCTTCAAGGGCCTTATCCAGATCCTCCGATAATAGTAATTCATTATTTGGGCAATATTTCCCAACTGCCGTGGTTAACCTTTTCTCCAATTCAATCAAGGCCACCAGCAATTCCTTCGGCTCGTATATTACAGTATCCATACATTAGCTAAATAACCACATAGGCAAGCCTATAATCGGCGCTAAATATCTTATTTTAAATTTGTGTCCTAAATGACAGCAATCATCGTAAAAATGACCGATGTCACTAAAACATAATAAACTAATAATTAATAAAAAACTCCAACTAGAGAACTGACCCAATGCTACTTGTCATGGATACGCTTATTAAAATCTTCATCCATAAAATACCCTTTATTATTTTCAGCGCCGTCGACAAGCGTTTTCAGCCCGCCCTGAGCCTTAATTTCTTCTCCATAGAGCTCTTCATAGTCTTTTGTATACATCGCATTCGGCACAACATTAATGTCAAAGATTATTTCACGAATGGGTGATTTTTCAAAATTTCCGTATAGGGTAATATAATGTTTAACATAGCCTACATTTTTTGCGCTATTATAGCTAAACGTCAATAGACGTTCCTTACCTGGCGGTATGGAGAATGCCCCCAGTCCCTCTTCTATTTTCAGACAGCCACAAGATGTAATAATGTCTGTAATCATCATCGGATTTTTGCCTGTATTTTTCAGTTTGAAAGAAAGATCCTTCTCCTGTCCCGCCAACAACGGATAATAGTGGCGCTCATTATCTTCAATTTCTATACTGGTCTTACGGTTTGCGATATCCATACATGACCCCAACAGCAGCACAATGGCCGCGAAAATAGTATTTTTAATATAACCGTATCTCATCACAGGCAATTACTGAATTTTTAATATCCTTACTCTTATATATTCTAAGTTGAACACTTGCATTTTTCTCCAGCTCAACTTCTTTCTCCAATAAGCCAACTCCTGACTGCAATACGAAATCTGCAGCAGTGTAAGTTGCGACCTTGTGTCCATCACAGTATAGTTCAACACGATCTGGCACCAGCATGCGATGCCGGGGATTCACAAGACAACGTAGCGCAAATTTCTTTGGCGGATCTGGGCGATCATTCACGCTGCCATTGACTTCTATATCTTCGCCCGTTAAAAACCAGCCCTGGTTAAAATCGCTGGCAAAACCATCTAATCCATCACTTAATAGGTAACTTTCCGCACAGTTTTGCTTTGAACTAAGGCCTATCGTGTGTATCTGGGAAAAATCATTTCTTTTTAAACCCTTGTTCTCAAATGTTTTCCAGTCCTGGATATAGGTACAAATCGCTCCATCATCTTCCTTATAATTTTTTAAATCAGTATAGGTTACGTAGGCTGAGAGTCTATCTAATGCGACGTCTTTCTCGTTGATCCTTGTTTCCAGATCTGTCCCACTTCTCCTTTCTCCATTTCGTCTACCTGCCCGGATGTAATGTATCTGAAGTTGAGTATACGCCAGTGCAGTCAATAATTTGTCAATTTTCTTTCGTTCATCGCCCACAGTAAGCTTGTTCAGCTGAATCAGGTCGTTGTAGAAATGCAGAAAATCTTCCTCATCAACATATTTTCGTGATGCTTTGCGAAAAGAGGAATAAACATCCGTCGAAATGTTTCTTTTGAGCACAATCCCTTCTAGATTATTCAAATAAGCTGATAGCAAACCTCCTGTTTTCGGATAAAATCGATGTAGATAATTTGTTACCAATTGAGATACCGCTAATGACGGATCGATCATCAAAGCAGCGAACACATAGGTCTGAACATCTTCAAATGGACTATAATCATAACCACTACCATTTAGAAACAGACCATCAATGCCTAGACCTTGAAAAAATACCAGCTGCTTTTTTACACGCCCCATGACAGGAAATGGCGTGAGATAATCGTCAAAATTTGAAATATAGTCCCAGCAGTATAATTGCTTTACTCGTGCTTTCCAATTGCTCGCGAGCGTTGAAAACATAGAAATGGCAGCCGAACTCAGATCCAGGGAAGCTGTTTTCGGTAAATCGATCGTACTTATAAATACCCCAACATTATCCGTCAATATTTTTTTCGGTGCATCAACGGTAGATCGATAAGCCAGGGTAAAAAAATATTGCTTTGGGAATTCTTGAGCCAGCCGATTCAATAAATCTGCGACTGCAGCCGTCGCACTAGTCGCTGTATTACCTTTCTTTAGGCATGCTGAACAGTTACAAACCAGATCATTATCATTCGGAGCAATCATAAAATAGGTTGATCCATCAACTCCGTTTCCATATTGATCGCGTATATATGAGCTGATTGCCTCGTAGGTTTCCTGCGCTGAGAAACAATATTGTTGATTTATCCGTTTTCCGTCTACAAGTGCATAGCAGTTTTGGGGTATAGTATTTCCAAAAACAGCCTTTAGATTGTGTCCCCAAATTCCCCAATTGCGATCGATGGAGCTGGTCGACAATATCCCTGAATAGTCTGCATCTAAGTTAGATGGCAAATGCGGCTCACGATAATGCATTGAAAAATGCGCTTTCTGGCTTTCAAAATTCAGATAATTGGGCGGTAGATCTGCGACATCTAGTTCGTGGAAATTTGACAAGTGATCAATCAACAGATACGAAATCCAGCGCAGGGTGGCTTGCTCCCGTCCAAAAATAGCCAGCCGCCCCTTTTCATTCCGAATTTCATAATCAAAAGTTAGATCAGGAACAAGTTCCAGATACAGCGTACTTCCATGCTGATCCTCCATCTGATCCGAACGCTGTAAGTGAAAAGCTGTTTCATTTTGAACCCGTTTTTTCAGGTGATGGTATAAATAATCTGCTGCTTCACTGCTCTTTCTGTCTCCATTGGATGCAATAACAAGCTTTGGAGACGCAAAGTCGAATGTACTCGCCCTACCCTCACAGCTTACGGACAGCAAAATCTGCAAAAGAAATAGTATTACCGACTTAAAAGGATACATTTAACTGAAGATATAGATTGTATAAATTACGGTAAGTACTATTAGACAACCCTTTACCAGTTTGAAAGTTATACCAGGTACCTATCGCGCTCATACCAATATTACGGCTAATAGACCGTCCCAATCCGGCGCCTACCATGGCATTGAAAACATTAAAACTATTATATAGCTGATTGTCCAACAGGTCAATATCGGGTGAATTACCTATACTTCCCATGGCTAACACATAGTTTTTAGGACTATTCATAAAGTACTGGGCCTTTCCCATCAGACTGTAGAGATAACGTCCCTGACTGGCGCTATTCAGATAGAAATTGCTCCATTTGGCATGAAGGCGAAAATCTTCGATTTCTTTGGTGATTCCGAGATTCAGATTATACAGGTTTTGCTCGGTATAGAACTTCCGGAACCCGAGTGCTGCTTCAGCCTCCCAAGATGGCTTCCACGCATACATTACACCCGCATTTAAGGCAATTTTAGCAAAATACTTATTGGCCCAGGCAACATCCACGTGGCTGGACAACTCCGCGGTCCATGGTCTTGTCCACTCAAATTGTCCCTGAATTCCCTTCCCCTCGGCGCGACCGGCATAATTTACTCTTCCTGTATAAGAAGTCCCATCCGGTTTTATACGTGTATAGTCAGCTGTGGAGATGGTTGAGATGGCATAGTCATCACCAAACCTCGCTCTCAAATGTGATATTGAAACACTATTATGAAAAGACTTTTGTCCTAGATAATTGAGGTGACTTTTGAAATCATCCAATTCTAAAAGCGAGGGTTCATAAAATTTTTGATAATAATGGGCCGAATCGTAGTTTTTCAATCCCTCGTAGGCCAGGCCTTTCATGTATTTCAGCGTCTTATTGTCTTTGTAATGCAGCGCTGTGTCGATGACTGTCAATGCCATCCCATGCTCTTTAGCCTTCAGCAAACGTCCAGCGTATTCCTCTGTTGTACTTGTAAACGTATTTACCAAAGGAATATGGAAGGGGTTGAGCTTTACCTGACCATGCAAGAGCGCCCAAGAGTCAGCAATTTTTTCAACCTTATGTGTCATTGCCTCTGCGAGTTTTATTTTAAATGCAACATCGTCGGCATATTGCCCTTCTGCAATCTGTGCATAACGCAACATCGCATCATTGTCCCGCAGTTGATAACAGATATTGATCATATAAAGAAGTGCATCTTGATTATGTTGGTCAATTGTCAGCCATCTGTCCACTGACTGTCGTGCTTCAGCGAGTTTATAGGCTTCCATGAGACTTTTGACCAGCGGTATCATGATATCACTATAACCACTCAACAAACGCTGGCGCTCTTCTTCATTTGCTCTGCCCAATACCTGTTCATAAATCGTGAGCGCCTGATCATACCGTCGTTGTTTATTGTAAAGATCCGATTTCTTCAACATCAGTATCGTATTGCCAGGTTCATCAAGAAGAATGTCGTCCAAAACAACAATTGCCTCCTGATATCGCCCTTCCGTTACATAAGCATTATACAATCCCTGCTGTGCTATGGATACCGATGCATCATCCCCATAACGGATGACATCTTTCCAGTCGGTAATAGCGCCTGCAATTTTGCCGTCCTGAAAGTTGGCTTTCGCCTGTTGTAAAGTGAGCGTGACATAAGATTCACGGAGATCGGTATCGCCTGGATATTTTGCAAAATAGGTTTTTGTCAACGTTGACACTTTTGCCTGATCTCCCATGCGTTTATAGACGGTCAATTCCCGCATATCTAATTCCTTATTTCCCCCTACACTACGCCGATGTTTACTTAAAGCAGCAATAGCGCTCTCATATTGCTCTTTCGCGATCATGTCATTATACACATAGTCAAAAGCTTCCTTATTACCGGGGGCACCATCGAATATTTTTCCATACAGGCTGGCCGGGTCATTATTTTTAGCGTTTCTTGCCGCTTCAAGCAAAAAATAGCTGTATTGAGATCGGAGACTGCTGCTACCGCCATGTTTAAGCTGTTCATCCAAAAATGCCAAAATTTCGGGATACCGTTGTTGATGCTCCAATATGGCAATCTTCTTCTGCACGAAGCCACCACTACCAGGAAACTGATTCAACGCCCTTTCGGTATATACCAATGCATTGTTAAAATCCCCTGCCTTGATATAATTATCGATGACCGAAAAATAACTATCCTGTTTTCGGGGTTGTTCTTCGACCAATTTCTTACCTATGTCAATAGATTGATCGATCTTACCTGATTTTTTTATTTCTCCGTTGCGTTTCTCCAAGAGATAGTTTTGGTCGGATTTAAGTTCGGCATCCTCCGGATAGATTTGGGAGATACGCTTCAATAGGCGGTCTGCCTCGACCTGATTGCCCATCGTGCGATATAACTCTATTTTTTTACGCCATAATCCTTTCCAATACGGATTGACCTCCAATAGTTCATTGATGTAACAGATCGCACTCGAGTAGCGCTGTGTTTCGGTCTCTACTGCGACCAGCATATGTTTGGATTCTACGTTTGTTGGGGCATATTCAAGCGATTTTACAAGCTCATACCGTGCTTTGTCATATTGCTGCCTATGCAGATAATACTTACCAAGCAACATGCGCATATCTGAATCTTTGGGATTTTTTTGAAGAAATTCTTCCGCTTTTTTCTTTCCTTCCTCCCATTTTCCCTGGTTATAGAGTTCATTAATTTCGTTAGCATCTTTATTTCTTTCAATTGTCGTTCCGGCCCGTTGAGCATAACTGGGATGTCCCAGCAGTAAAGCGCCAGAAAAGCCGATAAATAAACTGGCGTATGTAAACTTCTTAAACATTGTTATTGGCAGTGTTAGCATTTTTTGAAGGCGAAAAGCCCTGTCGGGTCATCTGTCCCCACTTGAAATTTCGCTTGGTTAAATATTGAATGTATCCTCTTAGGGTAAAAACCACGACCAAAGGGTGGTATATAATCGCTTCAAACGCCGAAAACAGGACAAGCTTGAGATATTCCCAAAAGTTTTTGTAAAGCTTATTCAACACCAGATCATACGAAACGGTAATGATGGATACAGAAAGACCGATGAGGTACGCATAAAGCAACATCATCCAAAATGTATCAAAATTGACCTGATGCGTAAACAAGAGAAACAGCAGGAATAAAAATCCAGTAAACTCGATTATTGGTGCCAGAAATTCGAAGAAAACGATATAAGGCATAATGAGAAACCCAAGGCGGCCATAGTCCTTATTCAAGAAGAATTTCCGATGGTCAATAATGAATTGCAGCATACCACGTCCCCAGCGGGTACGCTGCCTATTCAACACTTTGATATTTGGAGGTCCCTCCGTCCAGCAGAGGCTGTATGGACATTGTGCTATTTTATATTTCTTTCTATTTTCCCGCATATAGGCAACCATCCGCACAGTCATATCCATGTCTTCGGCATGAGATGCTGAATCAAAGCCACCTGCTGATACCACGACCTGTGTATCAAAAAGACCAAAACCGCCTGACACGTTCGGAATGGCATTGAGCATCGACCAGCCCATTTTGGCCACCAGGTAAGATCGTAGATATTCTGTTTCTTGGAAAAGTGGAATAAGACCCTTTGGTGGCCGCACGCGTGTAATCTGCCCTTTGTCTATCGAACAGCTATTTACCATTCGCATGGTGGCTCCAACAGCAATAACATGTTGCTCGCTGTCCAATACTGGTAAAATAATTTTGCTCAGCGTATCTTTGGCCAGAATACAGTCAACATCTGTATTAATAAAATATTCGTATTGGGCCATATTCACTCCGGCGTTCATCGCATCGGCCTTTGTCCCGCCATTGTCCTTGTCGACCACAATTAACTTACTGTAAGCCGGATTTTTGGAGCGTAATATACGATGTACCGGCCTACAGTAGACCTTATATACATAGTAATAAGGGACCTCTTCAAGTTCGAATTCTTCAATCAAAATCGCTAAAGTCCTGTCTTTACTACCGTCATTAACAATGATGACCTCAAAAGTTGGATAATCGAGATTTAGTAGAGAATTGACACTATCAGATATAATAACTTCCTCGTTGAATGCCGGTGCAACAATTGATATTCCGGGCGCCTCTTCCGGGAAGTTTATGAGATAATTTTCGTCCCTTCTTGTATAGGAATAACGATAACGTATCGTTTTGAAATAGCTCATAACGAGCAATGCTATATAGAAAATAGCAAGCGTAGTCGCATAAAAATAAATGAGATAAGTAAAGAAATATACCATTTTTCTAAAAGTTTAGGCTGATACGAAAATATTTTCTGAAAATACCTGATCCAGTAGCACATTCTCTTTCTCCTTTGCAGCGGAACGGGCATCTTCTTTGAGCTGGTTGAGCATTTGCTGCCCCTTCTCGCCATGGCACTTGATGGATCGTGCAACAAGCAATTTAATGTTTACATCTTCGGTAGATTGGTAAGTCTCGACCAGGAAAGTCAATGTTTGTTCGTCCTTTAGATTGCCCAGCGCTCTAATTATAGCTTCTCTGACACTGCTGTTCTCCAAGGCGAATCTTTCAATAAGTACAGGTGCACATTCAAAATAATCGAGTTCTCCAAGCGTAATCACAATCTGGGCCCGAACATCCTTGTTCTCTTGTTTATCGAGAAGAGTCAATAATGTTGTAGAAGCTTCGTATTGTTTGAAGAAACCAATCTCTCGTAGCACAAAAATGATGTAATTGGGATTTTTGGAATTATTGATCCAACGGAGTAAATTAGGTAATTTTCCTTCATTTGATTTTTTTATCAATGTAGCATGGAGACGCAATTTATCCAATTGAGTAAAAGCCTCATCAAAATTTTCTTCCATAAACCGAAATGGATTATAGGTGTCCTGGCTTGTATATAGATCCCGTGCAGTTTTACGCAGTTGGATATCTTTATGAAAAGTTGACTTTGAGAGTACACCACTATTGACTCCATTATCAATTTCACCCACAATCTGTAAGACTTCACGCCGACGGTCAATACCCGTAACTCGCATTCGCTTTTCCCAGAACCGCGTCAATCCCAATGCTTCAAGGCAGTTCTTATAATTAATTACATTAAGCGAACTTACTCTATCCACCGTATTTTTGACTGAAAGAACCAGATCGGTCACTAATTCCAGTTTCCACTTTTTCGCTTTACTCGCATCGTAGTCCAGCAGCGCCTGGATTTCCTCAACATCATAATTTGCTTTATTGCGCATGACAAAATCCAGCTTCTCCTCGAAATGCTGCTTCGTTTTGTTCTTTCGCCGCTCTTCCTTATTAATTTTATACCCGATAAATAGTAAGCGCAGTATACCACATAGTGTAATTACTGCCAACACCATCACCATCACCAAGGTCATTCGAATAATTAAGGGATATCCATTGTAAAGAGAGCTCAGATAGCTCAAATAATACAGATAAAAATCGTAATACATATTCTTCTTTTTTTGGGTTGATAAACAGTCCTCGATTTTATACCTTTCGCTCAATCTGACACAAATGGATTCATTTTCAAAGGCATAAAAACTTATTGGCAAAGATTATCAATCGATTGAAAAAGCATGTCTCAAAGAAAGAGCATTCCCTGGCAGATAAATTTACCGCTCAGAGATAATACTTAATACACAAGCCACAAATACCTAGTAAAGAAAACATTAAGCAACTTAAACAGGTTTATGTCCCTGGAAACGGGACAGCTGTTTTTGCGATAAAAAGAAAATATTTCTTTTGTAAAAAGATAAAATAAAAGGTACAAATTGAGACAATTTGATTTTAGCCACATACCATTGACAGACTCTCCATACGATATTGATGGGGAGAGCAGCCAAATTGCGACTGGAAATTACGATAAAAAGACGCTCTGGAATTAAAGCCGCAAACAAAAGCCAGATCGCTGATTGTATAGACCAGCTCCCGGGAACGGAGTTGTTTGGCTGCGTAACTTAATCGCAATTGGTTGATAAATCCATTTAATCCTTTATCAAATTCATCCTTAAGGAAGGCGCCTAGGTGATGTGCGGGAATACCGACTTGCCGGCAGAAGCTTTCCTTATTTAGGTCGCTATCCAGGTACGCCAACGTTTGTATAAAATAATCAATGGATTTTCTATATTCGAACTGCTTTTCTCTGCTAATGAGCGGCACTGAAAGTTTTGCTTTTTGTTTTTCCAGTGGCATCAAATCGACCGCTATTGTCCGTTGTGAAATTTCAGATTCCTCAAACCTATTAAATTGCGCTGGCTGCAACAATTTAGCCCTTGGAGGTACCACAAATTGCACTGCTGAGAGAAAGAGTGCATATAAGCACATATTGAATCCGCGATGAATATTAAAATTGGCATCATCGTATGCCATTTTTAATATCAAAAATGAGGATACACAAACAAAACTAATTAAACTGACAAAAAAGACTATCCGTTTGAGATTAAATTTAAATAGATAATTTTTCTTTTTTCTTATTCCGAGCCAAATCCAAAAGATATACCCCAATACATGGATATAAGATAAAAAATTGAGAAAGATAGCATAGTCTATACTATGGCGATACCGCATGGTAAAATTGCTACAGAATAAGATAAAAATCGTTATCGCTCCCAAAAAAGGGAACGTATGCTTCCACAGACGCAATCTGGTAGTTCCACCATCGAGATCATGGATTAATAAAGCCAATGCGGGACCGTACAACAATCCAATGGGAAAGATCAACAAGAGGTACAGCCGCTCGTGGAACAAGTGATTGCATAAAAATCCGAACAAGATCTGAAACAAACCCAACGAAAGAATAATCGTAAGGTGTCTATGAAATAACGTATTTTCTCGTCTAATATTGACAAAAATTAGCATAACATTCAATAAAAATACCACAACAGCAACTATAGACAAAAACATATTCTTTACGTTAACAATATCGATATTCAGCGAATTAGGTACACTAGGGTGCAGGTTTCGACGGAATAGGTGTCATAAAAGTAATTTAAAAAAAAGTTAAACAATAAGTTAAATTTGATATTCAAAAAACCTGTAGCCGAAACGCTACAAACAGCTCGTTACGAAAATCTTAGCTATCAGACAAACTGTTATGACTACCCATAAGGTAAATATTCAAATTGCTACAGCAGAAAAATAGACTTTATACGCGCTCAAATTTTTTTAATTTTGATTATGGACAATCTTCGCAATTATATTCGCGCCCTAGTCGATTTTTCGACGGACAGCTGGCATTTACTACAACCCGCATTAACATTGTGCCACTTCAAAAAAAATGAACTGCTGCTGGAACAGGGACAAGTTTGCGACTCGCTCTTTTACATCGAAAAAGGCTATTGTAAAAGCTATTATATTATTGAGGGTACGGTGAAGAATACAGGATTTTTTTTTGAAAATGACATCGCTACCAATGTTCAAAGCTTTGGCAGCGGACAGAAATCTGAATTTAATATCGTTGCCTGTGAAGCGCTGACGGCCGTAATTTTTGATAGAACAAAACTATTTGAACTCGCCGCACAATCCATAGAGATCGAGCGTTTGGGACGGCATTGTATCCGGCAATTCGCTTCACGGCAGGAAGAATTCGCAAATCTGTTTAAACTTTATACCGCGACAGAACGTTTGTCTTATCTAGAAAGCAACTATCCCGAAATCTTACAACGTGTACCACTTTCTCAATTAGCCTCCTTTTTGGGGGTAGCCCGGGAAACATTAAGCAGGATCCGTAAACGGAGATTGACCCACTGACATTATGTGACGATCGTCACAGGTTAAAATAGATCCATTTTGGGAACTTTGCATAAGCTAAATAAAAATAAAAGATATGAGAACAGACAATGCAACCCTTTCGGATTTCGAACAGTTTATGACGATCAGATTAAAAGCTTCAACAGATTTTCTGGAGGGAAATTTTACCCCTCTAAAAGATTTATCTGTGACAAGTGATCCGGCAACAATTTTCCCACCAAACGGCATATACATATCGGGGGTATCTCAGGTGAATGATTTCAACCAAAAAGGAGCTTCCAATTTTCTTCCACGTGCGGAAAATGAATTTGAAGTGATCCATCAGGATGCAAGTAATTCCCTAGCCTACTGGACAGGTATCCAACGCTCGTCGGTTAAAATGAGCGGACAAGATGCACCTGTAATTTTTAATCTCCGGGTTACCGAAATATTTAGAAAAGAGCAAGGCAGCTGGAAGCTTATGCATCGACATGCCGATAGAGTGGCTGAATAGTCTAAATAGCCTAGGGAGCAGCAGCCTATCTATAGATCTCTAGGGATTTATACGCACTGCTCCTTATGGTCAGATACTCGAAATAGATCGGCAGTGTGCAGCAATGGTTTACGGCGATTTCCTACGATTTGAGTTTGGCAACGCTGGTTGATCCTTTGAATTTCTTGTTCCAAAAAAGCAATAGAAGAATAAAAAGAATAAATAATATGAGGGTGACGAGGTTTGTCTTTCCCATAAGCGCATGTAAGGTGGCTGGAGCTATAATTGAATTGGTTCTAATGGTAGAGAAAGTCAATACAAACGAAAACACAATACATAAGAGTAGAAAACCGGCAAAGCCAAAAAACTGGGAGAAGTTATCAAAAATTAGGAGATGCCATATCGCCCAAAATATCCCCGTTACTACACTTTTAACAGGCCATTTTATTTCGCCCAGACTATCATTCAAATAGCCCCGCCAAGTAAACTCCTCCATGATATCATACAGCAATGTAAACAAGCAGAACAGCAATGCCCAAACGTGCTCATCAACACCGTAATTATTTTTGAATCCATAAATCCCATACCCTGCAAATAGAAGAAGTGGAAACAAAAGTGATTTTGTTTTATTAGGACCAAAGAGTGTGACAGTGGAAACGACTTTTGACAGGGCATAAAAAAAAGCCGAGATAATCAGAATAATAAATCCATGGTTCATATTCCAGGGCAATGGAAAACTAAAAAGATCTTTTGTTGCCAACTGGAAAATATTCGGAAGCTTTCGCATGGCAAAGGTCCCCAACAGCACCATCCCATAAAATAATGCGATACGCAACCAATTGGTCCTTTTTATGCTTTCAATGATATTCATACAATTTATTATTTTATCCCCCCCAGCGACTGATCGCAATCAATTAACACCGTAAATTATGAAGTCGCGAACTTACAAAAAACGATGAAAGCAGCTTTTCTTTCAAATGTAAAAATTAGTCGGCATTAAAGCATTACCAAAAAAGCAAAGTATGGAATTTCTTCGAAATCACCCATTGAGGATGATTTAAACTGTTGTACATTAGAATGCTTACCTAACGACAGGCCATAAAGTGAATAATGACCGCCACCTTAAGTATTGGTTTTGTTACAAAAACAGTTCACACAAACGATTGCATTTAATATTTTTCGTTTAATTCAATAGTATTTATAAAATTAGATAGAACAATTAAATTTAAATTATGAGATATCCCAAATCTACACTGCTGCTCTTTGTGGCACTCGCAAGTCTTATTTCTTGCCAAAAGAACGAAGTTCAAACAAATTCAGAAGAAAAGTTGGCGCTGCGGGCAGCCTCACCAGGTGCGAAGGGCTATGAGGTGCCACTGGGCGGCAATGCCTTTGTTACGTCTGCTCCTACCGGCGCGGTTGAAGTTATCAACAGCAACGGTCTAGCAAACTGGACCAATACCAATAGCGTCGTCAGTACCTATGCAAAAGTACCGCAAACGGGCGCTTTACGTGTAAAAATAAGAGCCAAAGTCCTTCCTGCCGGAGATAGCAGTACGGTAAAACTAACAATCAACGGCGTAAGCAAACAAATCAAACTTAAGGGCGGAACACTACAGGATTACACTGTGGGCACCTATTCGTTAAATGCCGCTGGATATATAAAGATGGATCTTCAAGGTGTATCCAAGTCAGGTGGTTATTTTGCAGATGTATCGCATCTGATCTTAGATAGTTCAGCAACGAATGGCGCTGTCATTTACAGTGACAACAATGTCGACAACACCTATTACTGGTCCAGACGAGGTCCATCCTGCCATCTCAGCTATACTATTCCGACCAATCAACAAGTTTCTTACTACTATAGTGAGGTGAAGGTACCTACCGGTGAAGATAAAATAGGATCTTATTTTATGGCCAATGGGTTTGGCCAAGGTTATTTCGGCATGCAGGTAAACTCAGCAACAGAGCGTCGAATATTATTTTCGGTATGGAGTCCCTATAGTACCGATAACCCTTCCCAAATACCAGCAGAAGACCGCATTACATTAAATAGAAAAGGAACAAATACCACGACGGGTGAGTTTGGTGGCGAAGGTTCAGGCGGACAGAGCTACCTCAAGTATAATTGGACTGCCGCCACTACCTATAAATTTTTATTGAAGGGAGAACCTGACAACAATGGAAGTACTGATTTCACGGCGTGGTTTAATGATCCTTCAACCAATAATTGGACGCTTATTGCAAGCTGGAAACGTCCCAAAACAAATACCTATTTAACAGGTTTTCATAGCTTCCTCGAAAATTTCAATGCCGACAACGGTTTCCTTGGCCGCTCTGCGGAGTATAGCAATCAATGGGTTCGTACTTCGGCTGGAACCTGGTTGCAGGTTGTCGAAAGCACTTTTACAGTCGACGCAACCTACTCCAACAACCAGCGGATAGATGCTATGGGCGGAATAACAGGCTCCAGCTTTTTCCTGAAAAATGGCGGTTTTTTCAATACTGTCGTCAATCCCGGGACGAAGTTTACACGATCCGGTACTGGTACAGCACCATCAATTAATTTGACGACATTACCTTAATTATTTCCCTAAGGAACAATACCGCTTTTATGGGGTATTGTTCCTTAAGGATACAAAATCTAGCTACATGACTACGTCTTCGTGACATAACAATAAAATTTCTAGTCAATAATATGAATTGCTAAATTAAGTTACCATTAAAAGAATATGTATTTATTTTTAAATCGATAAAAAATAATAAAATATATAATAAATTATCCCAAAATATTATTAATTTTCAAATACTAACCAATGTGGAAATCGGTGAATGTTTAATTTTTTAACTAAAGAAAGGAGGCAAAACAAAACAACGACGAAGAGAACGGCTCAAAAAGCCTAGCACAATTAAATTAATGATTCATTCACAAATCTTAAAAACTAAGTTATGTTAAAATTAACCAGTCGCCGGAACAGACTTTATACTGTTTTGGCTGTAGTTTCCACATTTTCTATTTTTAGTTGCCAAAAAACATCATTGACTCCTGAAGGTCCAGAGGCACTACTCAACAAAAAAGCTGCGGTATCCGCTCAGGCAGGAGCAGCAATTGCAACATTGAATTGGGATCAAACCTATCAAAAGATTGATGGATTTGGCGCATTCGGGGGCCGAATTGTTCCATTCTTTGAGTCTGCAAAAAGAGATAGTATCCTGGATTATTTATGGGGAGGCAGTGGGCTGAAACTAAATATCCTTCGCGGCAAGGTACTTCACACCTACCCTTTTAACCAGCAGACCAAAGTGGTCACCATTAAACCGGCAGGAGTATCGATTGATGTCGATCGAAATAGCGCAGCCTATCAGAATTTGACGGCAGACGAGAAAGAGCAACTTGGGCAGGTCTGGATTATGAAGAAAGCGAAGGAACGATATGAGGTTCCTTTCGTTATGGCGAGTACATGGACGCCCCCTTTATATATGAAAACCAATACAAGCAGTATTTCTGCAAAATGGTTTAATGGACTTAATTTTAATACTTCCTCAACAGCTTTTGCCCGCTACTTGACTGGATTTGTAAAATCATTTCAGAATGAAGGAATTACAATCAATGCAATCTCTCCATCAAATGAGCCTGAAAATGTCTTTTCGGATTGGGATGCTTCTTATTGGGACTTCTCTCATCTTGGGCAATTTATTACCAACAATCTACGTCCTGAGTTAAATAGTGCGGGTCTTCAATCCACCAAAATTGTATCTTCTGAAAACGCGGCATGGGGAACTGCCGATAATTTCCTTTCAGGCATGGACAGAAGCAACGTTGACATCCTTGCTGGACATGGTTACGTAGAGATCAGCGGCATCATCACAGGGCAACGTGGATTTAACCAGAGTCCTTCCATGTGGAATTTTAGTATTGGAGGTAAACCGATGTGGGTAACCGAAGCTTCCGATGATGGCGGCAATTATGACAAGGGCATTGAAGGCGGCTTGAAACTGGCGGTTAACATGCACAAGCTTCTTGCATATTGCAATGCTAATGCTTATGTGTTTTGGCTAGGTATGTTGGCTTTTCAAAACAATGAAGCACTCATATGTACAAAAAGTGACGGCTCTCTGGAGTTTCCAAAAACTTATGATGTGATGGGACATTATTCCAGATTTATTAAAGCGAATTATATGCGAATCAATGTAGCGGTTCAGAATGGAAATGGTTTGTTGATTTCGGCTTATAAAGATCCGCAAACAGGCAAGTTTGCACTGGTTGTCACCAACACAGGTACGGCAGCAGTTCCATTGGACATCAACCTCAGTGGTTTTGCGAGTGGCGCATTAAACAACTATCAGACCACTGCAACAAGTTCAGGCCATTGGGGCAAGGTCGGGGCTGTGAGTCCAAATAGTTCAGGCGTCTACTCCCTAACAATACCTGCTAAAAGCATAAGCACTTTAGAAGGCAACAAACTTTAATATACTAAATACACTGAGGGATCCACTCCCTCGGTGTATATTTTAAAGTCTGGCAATCAACCTGTCCTAAAATTCCTAAACTATTCCTCGCCCATTCCTTTTGTAAACATCACTTTTACGAGATATTGATCCTGGGCATGCATATCGAGCATCTTACCTAATTTCACACAGGGAAAGGTTTCGATTGGTCGGTATAAAATTGAACTCTTTTCATCCTCGTTTTTCACTTAGCAAATTTCCCCATATTAAAAGGATTTTTTTTGCAAGCACAAAAAAAGCTCAATAGTTCATAATACAAAAATTAATAAAAATTTAAACAACAAAATTCAACTTTCTGCCGTTCTGTAAAGAACTAAAATCTAAACCATTAGGAGATATAATGCTTAAAAAACAAATTTATGCCCCCCAAACATGCTATGCGGATTAAAAATATATTCCAATATCTTTGCTACCTAAATTTTGGAACAACTACTATGAAATTGCGCTACCTCGCCGTGCTTACCTTTGGGATATGTACTATCTCTGGGCTAAAAGCACAAGAAAAATCAAATCTTATCAAACTAAATCTTTGGCCGCTAGCTGTTGGGAATATTTCGCTGGAATATGAAAGGCCGATTAATCAACACTTATCAATCAATGGAACTGTAAGTTATCGTCCAGATACTAGTTTACCATTTAAATCGCTTTGGGAATCTGCTTTTGATGATGATAACAATATTTTGGGCGAAGCCAAATTAGGGGCTTTTTCAATCACGCCAGAAGTGCGTTTCTACCTAGGCAACAAAGAAGCTTTAAAAGGCTTCTATATAGCGCCCTTTGTTAAATACGCCAACTATAGTGTACATACTAAAATTATCGTCGATGAGTCCAGTTATCATAGAGAGGTACCAATTTCGGGCACATTAAATGCTTTTACTGCTGGGGTAGCTGTCGGTAGCCAATGGCAACTCGGTCAAAATATCTATCTCGATTGGCGCATTATTGGTCCAAATTACGGATTCAATCATGGAACATTTGACGGGAAAACTCCATTAAATGCAGATGAGCAGCGCGAAGTCAAAAAACAATTGGATGAATTTGATAGCAGTCTCATGAAAATCAAAAAAGAAGTCAATGCTGAAGGTGTCACCATAAGCACGAGCGGACCATTTGCGGGTATCCGCACCGCATTATCCGTAGGTTACCGGTTTTAATCACAAAATCCTACCCTCTCGTATTATCCAATCCTACAAGCGCACGACATTGGTGCGCTTTCACCCTAAATTAGATTATGCTCACGGGCATATTTAAGCATTTGTCCAATGGTTTGACACTCTGCTTTTGCCATCATCTTCCTACGATGGGCAACGACAGTTTGCGGACTCAAAAAGGTCTTCGAAGCAGTTTCAGCGACACTATAACCTTCTGAAAAGTATTGTAATACTTCAATCTCCCGCGGTGTGAATGTCTTAACCTTCTTATCAAGTGTAGACAAAATACGTTCAAATTCACCACATATATACATATCCTTTTTCTTGATTGCTTCAAAGCAAGCTAATATGGAATATGAATAAAATTAGCGAATTATCCTCTATTTTAATCTAATTTCATCAATAGCATTTTATAAAGAGATTTCTTTTGATCATTATTTTTATAAAATGATACTAAATTCATTTTTCATATCATTTTATAAAAATACTCTTGCTACCTTTGTTATTCAAATTAAAATCACATGCCAAAAGAGACAAGAACAGGGCTTTATCAGGGAATCATCGAAAAAGATGATAACGGGAACTACTTTTGTGGTCCCTACCTGCTGGATTATCAGACCGTAGAGACTTACTATAAATTGGGCGATCGCGTTAGTATCAAAACCATTATCAAAAATACAAGCCGCAAGAGCGTGGAGGCTTATCCGCAAAAATCTGTTAAATTTTCATATGCGACAGAAGATCATGATAATGACTAGAAGCTACTATGATTTAACAATATAAATAACAAGGCTAATTCTTCAGAATTGGCCTTGTTATTTAAGATTGCTTTTGCCGTGAGGCTAAAAACAAAGCCTCTGATTTTTGGTAAATCGAGAGGCTTTTGCATAATCAAATTGATTACTTTATAAAATAGGTATATTTTTTTCAGGATAAAGAATCCACATTGGATCACTTACTTAAACGATGCATTTAAAATTCATTTTCCATAAAACTATTCAAGGTTCACACGCTCTTCGAACTACATATCCCATCGTCACGACCATTTATTATAAGTTTCATTGCTGATCTACTCGTCAAATATAAATACTAGTTTAATAGGGTCCGAGCGGAAATGATTGTCTTGTCTCACTTTTCGCCGAAATCGCGATTCACTACGATGAAAATTAAAGGGCCAAGTAGGTAGATCTCTCGATAAAAAATCTATTTTTGGAAAACAATTAAACCATACAAATAGCAATACAGAAACCTATGCGACAAAGGAAAATAAGATTTAGTCTACAAATTGCTATTTTATTCGCTGTGATCTCAGGTAATTTTTGTTTTGCACAGCGACAAAAATTCGATAACAAGCCGATTGATAGCACAACATTTTCAGAAACCAGAGCTGAATTAAGCAAATTATCCTTCGATCAATTTGAGAAAAGGGTATTTACAAATGAATTAGCTACAATACCATATCGTTTTCTTTTACCAAAGAATTTCAATCCGAAAAAGAAATATCCACTTGTCATTACATTTCATAATTCATCCAGAATAGGTACTGACAATGAAAACCAATTGGAGCATTTAGCAAGGACATGGGTTAGAGCAGATATTTATGATAAGTTCAATTGTTTTGTGATAGCCCCACAGTTTGGAAAGCGCTCATCGAACTACGAACCAAATCAGGATGGCGTACTTATAGCCAAACCTTCAATAGATGCGCAACAGATCTTAGGATTGATAGACAATATCGAAACCGAATATCCTAATATCGATATAAACCGTATTTACCTTCTCGGTTATTCTATGGGCGCTTCAACCGCTCAAAACCTGATGAGCTTGGCTCCGGATAAGTTTGCAGCAATGATTTCAATCGCTGCTGTCCCGGATTTATCTAATCTTAATGCATTCCAGCGTAAAAATATTTGGCTTATACATGGCGAAAAAGACAGCGAAAACCCTTATGTTGGCAGCAAAATCTTATACGAAAAGCTACAAGGAAATAATCGGCTTAAATTCACAACGTTTAAAAATTTACAGCACAATAATATTGTCATTCCATTTTTGTTAACTGACGAACTCCATACATGGCTATTTACTAAGCATCGCTAACGCATCTAGTATCTCGTCTTAAGGGCTATAGGCTGCAATTCCTCATTTGGTATTTCGGAAACATATACCGTTTGTCCTCCCTTTTCATCGACTAACAGCGCCAAAAGGCTACTGATGTCATCGATCGTATCCAATCCGATATTACTGTCTACAGGCTCTATATCCCGATCAGAGAGGATCTTTACAGCTTGATGGAAGTTCTCTTGAACGATTAAGAGATCTCCACGACCATCTTGACATGCACGATAGATTTCCTGCAGATCAGTGATCACTAAACCCTTGCCCACAGCAGCATCCAGTTCTTTAAAATAATAATCATTTTTGCGTACGAGCTCCTGCTTCATAAAATTCCAAGCCCGGCTCTCCAATTGATGGGTTTCTATATTGTTGTAATCGATAGGTAAGTATCCGTAATATATTGAAGGTCGATCCGCGACTTGTAAGAGCTTACTATAATTATCTTCTGTACAAAATACGAGTGTCACCATCTTCTCTTCACCGATGTAGCGCAAAAGTGCCTTGTCTACCCTATTTAAATATTCTTTCAGGAGGTCATCAAGGTGTTTTGAATCACTACTTTTATCCGGAAAAGTATTGTAGAACTGGTTTTCGGGAATAGGGAATTCCTCGTTACTGATATCCTCGATAATACGGCCGTTCAAAGCACCGAAAAGATGAACACCACTTTGCGATAATAGCATCACAAGATAACTTGTCTGACGGCCAATTTCCTTGACCAAAGGACGTACAGCAAATGTATTACTTATATGAACGCCCTCTTGGTTCGTCTCCCAAGAGGATTTAAAAACTTCTTCGATGGTATCTGACACGAATATATGCAGGCTATCAAGATTATAGTTGATATCGACATCATGCGCTATCTTTTCTAATTTTTCGATCAGATCGCTAACATCCTTTTTCGTATGTTTAGCCAAAAGCCGATCGATGGATTCTTTCGTAAAGTTTTTGATTTTTATCCGGTCGTTGAGGTTATCAGGATGCGTACGATGAGTATTGACAGAGATGGTGACGCAGAGCTCGTCCTGAACTCGAATAAGCGTTTGCAGAAGTTGTTTTTCAGCCATGATCATGAATAAATAAGTTAAGAATTGAATACACTTTACTGATAACAACAAATTAAAGAAGCTTCTTGTTTGCATAAATAAGAAGTAAGCATAACCTCATCCGACTGATTATCACAAACAAAATAGCTTATTTATAGTTATAGATAGGTAAAAAAGCAGAAATATGAAAAAGGTTTTTATCGCAGGAGCAACAGGTTGGGTAGGAAAAGATTTAAGTAAAAGTATAGTCGACGATGCAAATTATGCGTTAGTTGGCGGACTTTCCCGCTCACATGCGGGTGAAAATCTAGCCGAGATTCTAAAGATAAAAACATCGCCAATCCCCCTCTTTAACTCCATAGAAAATGCAATTGAGGATATTGATTTTGATATTTTAATTGACTTTACCAGTCCACTTATTGCCAAGAAGAACATCCTGAATGCGATAGATAAAGGTAAGCATGTCCTTATTGGGACTTCAGGGCTCTCAAATCAGGATTATGAGGAAATTGAAGAACATGCGAAAGAAAGCGCTGTATCCGTACTCGCCGCCGGTAATTTTTCGATCACCGCTGTTTTGTTAAAGAAATTTGCAGAAACAGCTGCTCAATATATTGATCAATTTGAAATCATAGATTATGCATCCCAAAGAAAGGTAGACTCGCCAAGCGGCACAGTCGCAGAATTAGCCTATAGTCTTTCCAAAATTAAAACTCCGAAGGTTGAAGTTCCCATAAAGGATACCGTCGGCAACAAAGAGACTCGTGGCGGTGATATCAATGGTATTCAAGTACATGCGATAAGACTGCCGGGTTATGTACTAGGTGTAGAAACAATCTTTGGTATGGAAGATGAAAAATTAATCATCAAACATGAAGCTGGAACTGGTGTAGCACCCTATCTGAATGGCATTAAGATTGCTCTTGCCAAAATGGGTACCTTTAAAGGGTTAAAACGTGGTTTGGATACCATAATGGATTTGTAAATTAGATCATTATCCATCAACCTCTAAATTTAACACAGAACGTTGTACCCACACTAAGATCGCTTTCTACAGTAACCTTCGCATCGAGACGATCCGCTATACGTTTGACGATGGAAAGTCCAATCCCCGATCCTTCAAAGCCCTGTGAATTCGGCAGGCGCTTAAAGATGTCAAATATATTACTGTCGTCCTGAATATCTATGCCGATACCATTGTCCTTGATGTAATAGTAAACTGAATGGCCGTGTTTTTCACTATAAACTTCCACCCTCGGATGATCTTTTTTACTGCTGTATTTTATCGCGTTTCCGATCAGATTTAAAAATAACTGATATAAAAGCGTTCTCTCCCCGAGAATTGGTAGCGTTTCACCTAACACAAATTCAAGCTTTGTACTGTCAAACTGCTGCCTGCAGCTTTCGAGAATATTAAGAATTTTGTTTCGAGGATCTATTAGTTCGGTTTTAAAAGCCACATAATTAGACTGCGTCAGCTGATAGACTTTATCCATCATTTCTGTTATCAATCCAGTAGCATCCATGATATTCAATGCCATTTTTCGTAACATCTCTTTTGGAAGATCATCTTTCATCAACATCATCTGTGCGGCGAGCCTTATCGAGGAAAGAGGATTTTTAAGATCGTGAGTCAACGTATAGCCAAATGTATCTAAGGCATTGTTTGATCTTACGAGCTCCTTATTGAGCTGAGCAATCTCCCCGCCCCTTTGCGCAATAGCCTGTTGGGTTATTTGTGCTACTTTTTCAATAAAAGAAAGCTCCGCTTTTTTCCATTTAATAGACTTTCCTTTCATCGTTTCACGCCAAGCTTCAAATGATGTCCTGGGTGACGGAAACTCTATTTCCTTTTCGGAATCATAATGATAGATTTTTTCGGGTTTCCCTGCCCATACATCTTCGTATACGTGCTCTTTACGGAATAAATAAATGTACCATTTATTGCTGGGAAGAATATTTATCCGTAAAATACCAGGAAATATGATCGGTTGTGCTGAATCGGTCCTGTCAGGAACAAAATTTGATGTAAAAAATAAATCACTCTCGCCCTGTTTTTCTATATACAGATCAATCTGTCGTTGCTCTAATTCTGTCGGTACTACACCCCAACTTTTGGAACCACGGTCATGTTTGATCATCAATCCGTCTGCCTCCACTATTTCCAAGATTTGCGGTGCGAAACGTTCAAGCACGATTCCGATATCACTGTTTACCAATAATTCAGACTTTAGGTCACGTTCCATAACCCCCATAATAGTCTGTGCGACAAGGCTTTCTCTTTGATATTCTGAAAGGTAATAATTTATAGCATACTGCGTTAAGAAGGCGCATAAATGACGTTGGCCTAGGTCTACATTCAAAGGTAGACTATTCTGGCAGGCCACCAGTCCCCAGAGTTTCCCCTCGATAACGATGGAAAAACTTGCACTGGCACGCACCCCAGCGTTCTTAAGATACTGTAAATGTACGGGAGACAATGCTCTGAGGCTACAACGAGTTAGGTCTACTTCACTTGCTTCAAGGCCCTGTATAGCAATAGTTGATGCCTCAATATCCGCAACATGGCGCGCCGGGAATTTAACATACAGCGCGCGTGCTTGCGCCGGAATATCAAATTCTGGATAACGGTACCCCATCAATGAGGTCATTCCATCTGCGATGGACTCTGCGATTACCTGTCCGCTATTGTCCTCTTCGAAACGGTATACCATGACACGATCAAAACCAATAATCTGACGAATCAACACAGTCAATGATTGCCAAGCATTTCCGTGTTGCTCTTCCAGGTATTTCGCATAGTAAAATAGACGGGTCGCTTTTAGATGATTCTCACTACAGATTTCAACTTCAACATATGTTTTCTCATCATACCGGTAAATGCTCAGATAATAATCTACATTTTTGATACGAATACGTTCTACAAAACGGGTAAATATCTCCCCTGTGATCTGTTTTTCTATTTCTTTGAGATTCAACTCCGGTTCGGACGATATCAAAGGCAATAGCCGCTCGATCGATCTCCCCAAGATTTCTTTCATAGAAATATCGAGTATTGCAGATAGGTTTTCACTTGCGGCAATACACCCATTCTCATCGAAAATACAAAGGAAACCGAAATATTGGATCTTACCACATAGGTGGATTTCTTCTTCGTGACACTCCAGTTGACGCATAGTTTGCTAGTTTTTAATCTTTTAATTTACTAATAATAGGAAATTCTCGAAAGAGATAATTTGCCACGCATAATAAATCTAGCACCCCTCTTCAAACATGTCATATCTATGGCTAATATAGAAAAAAATAACTACGAAAACCGGATCAATCGATTGTCTAATATTTATTTTGAAATCCGAATATTCCAAAAGGCTGGTAGTGAAGTACATTAATAGGCTAGTTACATAAAAAAATAAAAAAGCTAGGTTGGAAAGGTGCCTAGCTTTAAAACTTTCTTCATGACCGGACAAGTGGTCTGTATTTAATCAACAATACTTTTTACCACTTTGTTTGGATTATCTTGAATATTACTCAAATAAAGTATAAATACCGGCATATAAAGAAGTAGAAATAATATGAGCTATCAGCGAAATTTTTATACGGTTTTATATCATTGGCTAATAGATTGAGAAGTCCTGAAGAAAAACGCTACAAAGTTCATAATGAACTATTTATAACAAACAAGTATAAACCACATTTTCTGTAATATTTACGCAAAGATAGAATGTTAGTCTCTAGTTAGTAAAACTATTCATCAGTAAATCTTGTCATTTGAACATTGTCACTAAATAAATAATATTATGATTTCAAACAAAACATTACTCGCTTCATTAGCGACTGCAGCAATTCTAGTTTCATGTAACAATCAAACACCACAAGAAAAAGCAACCGAGCACATGGAAAATGCGGAGGAAAAAGCAGCTGACGCTAATGAGGAGGCCATGAAAACCTCAGAAGATGCTGCAACAAAAGATGCGGAAGCAGTTATTTATTCAGATAAAGCTGCTGCCAATGCAGCAATTGCTTCGGTGACTGCCCCAGTACTCTCCAATGATAAAGCTAAAGAGCTTTATACAAAGCTAGGCAAAACTTGGGTAGACCGCATCAATGCAGAATCTGCAGAAAAAGCGTTAGATAAAGAAAAATCGATATTGGATATTAAAAATGAGATTGAAAAAAATCTTGTTGAAGGAAAAATCTCCGCTTCGGATAAAGATAATATCATGAAATATCAGTCCGACTGCCTAGCCGCTATAAAAGCAGCCCTGTAATATAGAACAGCAACAATAATCAGTAATTCATAAGATATCTTGCGATCCACTATCAGATCGCAAGATATTCTATTATTTTTGTTTCTATCATTACATGCCTTTTGATTAAAGAAAAATAGAAACTATGAAAACCCATTCGACCAATTACTTCAATACTTTAATTGAAGCTGCTACAGATACCAAAGTAGTTAAGGGTACTATTCCACCTTCAAAACGCCATAAAACCATAGCTGAAAGACAATATGAATTGATCGCCGCAGCGCCTTATCAGTATACATCTGACGATATTATTTTCCAAGTCTATGCTGAAAGAAGGGACCTAACGCCAGATGAGTATCCCGAAGCAAGAACAGTTTTTTTTTCTAGAGGACAAGCTTGCCTGCGAGCCTCCCCTCTTACAAAGACATATGGGTATGGGATTCATAGCAATAGTGAAGGCAAGGTCGCCTTATACGGAATGGAAACAGCTACTTATCAACAATTTGTATCGGATGATAACACAACAAAAGTTAAAGCAATGAAATCTGCTAGGTAGCGCTTGCACAATAAACTTGTGTGGAAATAAGCGATCACTTCTCATGAGCAATAACTTGCTCTAGAAAAGAAATCTGTCGTTCGTTTATTTTCTTCTTAGCTTCCGCCAACGTAAACCAATCTCCACGATCTATTTCAGGATAAGTTTGCATTTTTCCTGATTTAGGTGGCCATTCCATGTCAAAGGTATTGCTTACAAGTCTAGCAGGATCTATATCTCCTTCAATTGCCCAGCACTTAACTATTTTGCCTCCTTTTTGTTGAATAGCATTTAGCGCAATAAAATTTCCACAGGGAAGATAGCCTGTCTCTTCAATAAACTCTCTTTTAGCCGCATCAAGTTCATCTTCGTTCAAATCGATTTCTCCCTTAGGGATTGTCCACGAGCCTTCATCTTTTTTAGTAAAATAGGGGCCTCCAGGATGTACTAAGAAAAAATAAATTTCTAAGGCCTGAAATTTATACAATAACAATCCCGCACTGGTGTTTATCTTCTTAGCCATTCGTGCTGATATTTCGTAATTGAATCCATGTGGGCGCATGGTCACTGCTCTTCTCCCAGCCGCGCACATCGCGATCAATTCCGCCTTCAATTAAACGATCCTGAATTGAAGGGCTCAATAAGATATGGTCAATACGTAAACCAGCATTTCGACTGTAAGCTTGGCGAAAGTAATCCCAGAACGTATAAACCTGCTGATCCGGAAAAAGCTGACGAATAGAATCCTGCCAACCCTCTTCAAGAAGTTGACTGAAAGCATCCTTCACCTCCTTTCTAAACAATGCATCGTTGACATATTTTTCAGGTTTATACGTATCCATTTCTGTTGGAATAATATTAAAATCTCCAATGAGTATCGCTGGAACATCCATACTAAGCAACGTTTTAGCCCGCTTTGCTAAGCGCTCGATCCACGTCAACTTATAGTCAAATTTGGGTCCCGGAAATGGGTTGCCATTGGGCAGATAAAGACAGCAAATCACGACTTGCTGGACCATAACCTCCAAATAACGGCTTTGTACATCTTCGGGATCGCCTGGAAGAGCTCTAGCTACTTCTTCGATCTCATATTTGGAAAGTACCGCAACTCCGTTCCAACTTTTCTGACCATGCCAAACCGCATGATATCCGATGTCATTAATTTCTTTCAAGGGAAAACGTTCCTGCGGAGATTTCAACTCCTGCAGACATACGACATCAGGCGATTCTTCTGCTAACCAACGTAACAACACGGGAAGACGTGCATTGATGCCATTAATATTATAGGTGGCTATTTTCATGAGATTGTCCTTCTAACTAAAATAGACAACCAAAGAAGCTTTTTAATTGTTTGAGAACTGCTCAGAAAAATTTAATAGTATAATTTAACAAGTCCAGTCTGCAGCGGGGTCCTTTATTCCACCTGTCTTGCAGGCCAACATCGCTATTCACGTTAAAATTTTTCACAAATAGGTTAAATAACATTAAATTAATATTATATTTATATAACCATATATATAAGCATTAGATCATGGCAAAAACATCCCAAAAAAAAGTCTTACGAAATGACATTGTCATTAACCTAAAAGATTCACTACCGTACCTAAAAGATTATTTAAGTGACAAAAAACTCAACTCTCGCATAGAAAAAGCAGCTAAACTATTAAGCAAGGGTATCAAAAAGAAGAAAATTAAGAAATTAAACCATCGAGAACTTATAAAGACCGATAGTAAGACTAAGGCTTCCTCCAAGAAAGATCTTGATCATCCGGCCGTTGATCCTACGCTAAATGATACTACAGAAAAAATCACAGTACCCGCCAAAAGTACAGCAAATAGAAATGCCGATACAACAAAAAAGCCAGTTGCCAAACAAGCGGATACAGACCACAACGATATCGAAAGTATGTCTCTTAAGGTAAAAGATGTTCAAAGTAAAAGTTCCGTCACTGCAGTTGACGTAAAACCACCTGCCCCTCGAAGCAAAAAAGAGAAGGTCGAAAAATAAATCAGGTTCTTTAGCGCTATAAATACGTAATCGACCTGTTTTTTTCGGAGCGATCTCACTTAAGCTACGTTATTTCCTTTCAAAAACTACGGTTAAAGCTTTTCAACCTGCTTTGGGTATAACTTTTGATCCAACAATAGCAAAAGAATTTAAACTCAAACAAGGTACAGAATATGGAAAATATCGATAAAAAAGCGAAAAAAATGGGTCTAGAGAAGGGCTACTATTTATTGTTAATGGCGATTCTAGATCTTCCAATTGAAGACGTACAAAATGCTGTAAAGGAGGATTAAGTCATATGAAAAAAATAGCAATCATAAGCACTTGTCCTCCACAAGAATGTGGGCTAGCAACATTTACCAAAGATCTCAAACAGGGAATGGAGCTCGATCCGAATGTTCAAATCGATATTGTCGCGGTATCTAAACTTGGTTCGGAAGATTTTGACCAATCGATACGATTTGTCATATACAGGGATCGACTCGATAGTTATCATCAGGCAACTCGTATTATTAATGAAGAATATGATTATTGCATTATTCAACATGAATTTGGAATATTTGGAGGAGCCGATGGCATTTTCATAACACAAATTGCCAATAATCTAAAGATACCCCTGCTAACCGTGTTCCATACCATCCTTCAAACCCCATCGTTGCAGCAGAAGGAAATCACCGAGCTGTTGTTGAAAAAATCTCAGGCAGTTGTTAGTTTATCGCCCAAAGGTATCGAATTATTAGCGGAGCAATTCGACTCTACCCATACAGATAAGATTAAAGTGATACCACATGGCGTACCACATTTTGATTACAATCAGGGACTCGCCAAACACAGGTTAAACCTTCAACACAATTTTGTAATGATGACTTTTGGTCTCATCGGAAGAAGTAAAGGATTGGAATATGCCATTCAATCCTTGTCGGAAGTTGAGCTCCCAGGATTCAAATACCTGATCATCGGAAAAACACATCCAAATGTTCTGGCCCATGAAGGGGAATCTTACCGTTTTGAACTCCAAAATTTAGTCGATCAGCTTGGTTTACAGGACAAGGTTGTTTTTATCGATAAATTCTTAACGGACGAGGAGCTTAAGGAGTATTTAACAGCCTGTGATATTTATCTGTCTCCTTATCCACACGAACAGCAAATCAGCAGTGGTACCTTATCTTTTGCTGTGGGTGCAGGTGCAGCTGTTATTTCGACACCATACTGGCATGCAAAAGATTTATTGAAAGACGAACGTGGTATCCTGAGTCCATTCAACGATATTGCCGCGATGCGTGCTAATATTAAAATACTATACCAATCACATCGATTACTAGCCTGGCATCGTTTCAAAGCGCGTAGTTATGGTGAACAAACAGTTTGGGGAAATGTGGCAAAAATGTATCTGGAGCTTCTACAAGGGTTAGCAACTCCAGTAAGATCTTTAATTGATTACGAACAATATATTGCAATGGATCTAAAAAAGGAAGCGTAAAATGATAGAAAAAGCATAAACATTTTATATGATATGCATGTTAAGTAAAAAGACGATCTTTGTACGCTAACATTAAGATAAAATCCATCAGCACATGATATATTCGAAAATAGCGCTGTCAACAGTTCTTTTATTATTGATGGCGCTCACTTGTACGGGCCAGATTTTTGATCGCGAACTGAGGAATCAAAAGGAAAGGACGCAAAAGGAATTTTTGAAATTTATTACTGAATTAGGAAGCAAAATAACAGATTCAACCTTAACGAAAGAACAACAAAATGCATTATTTAACCCAATCGTTGCGTATGCTCATAAAGAGCATGCTGACTTAACACGATTGCGCAAAAAATATTTTAAAAAAATACAGGCTCCGCCATCAGTACTTAATGCATTTATTTTTGATAGCGAGCCTCCTGCGGAGCTATCGAAAATGTTGGGAACCCCACAATTCACGACAGTAACCTTGCTGCAATGTTATCGGCCTATTGAAATAGGCCGACTTATCAGTGGAATTATTCAACCTTTGATTTATCAACAAGCGAATACAGGAACAAACGAAGCTACAATAGCTTATACCTTTGGAAATCAGGTATTCGCTAAACAATTAAAAGAGGATATTTGGCAAATTTGGTTAGTAAATAGGCTTTATATGCTTAGGTTTAACCTGGATCTACAAACTATGGTTATCGATCATTCGGAATATACGCTACCCAATAAAGCGGAATATTTACGACTTCAGTTCCCGTTCGTAATTCAGAAGCCAGTCAATGAATTAGAGAAACTTTATCAAGAAATGGATGAAATACGCTGGAACAGCTATTCATCAATAGGTATACAGCAAGTCAGTCCTCAAGAATGGCAAGATACTATTGATAAGCGATTATCGGAGTTTTATCTAAAAAATCAGCCCCGTTTCATAAAAGTTCAAAATGAAATACTCAAGGATATAGAAAAAGGAAACGGTTTGGATGCGAGCTGGCAGGAATTACATTTATCTTCCGATGAAAATATACAATTGACACAAACTTTAAAAAACAATATGCTGCAACCCGATGAAGCTGCACAGCAGCTATTTTCATTTTCAAATAGCATTATCCCCTTTAATCAAGATATTGAAGAAATTGGAAAAAATGCAATGTCAGGGTTCTTACACTATATAGTTGGCCATGAAAAAGACCAGGTGTGGAAAATTAGATCTTTAGGCTATTCCATTGCCTTCGAATATACCTGGGATCTAAAACAAGGTCGATTTTCTGAAATAAAAATCTTTAAGAAACAATCATAGTGTGAATTTCCATTACGCCCATAATAATCTTTTTTGATTTAGGTATTGATAAAAAAATTACAGAAAACAACATTGCCGTTACATTATCATTTTATGCTTGGCGCCCCATTTTTCCAACTGACACCAAATAGGGATAAGTTCTACCGCAATCTCAGTCAATTGATATTCCACTCGGGGGGGCACTTCTGCATAAGCAATCCTTTTAACAAGTCCTTGCTTTTCCAACTCTTTGAGCTGCAATGTGAGCATGCGATCTGTAATTCCTGTAATCAATTGTTTAATTTCACCAAACCGCAACTTTCCATGCTGCAATTTAGCAAGTATCAGCAGCTTCCATCGGCCGCCGATCTTGCATACAGCATATGCTAAATCACATTCAATAATATATTGTTCATTAATCCTATTTGTCGAATTTTCTTTTCGTTTTCCCATGATTTAAAATTTCTTTAATAGCGTACAATCCGTTGCAAATAGGGACAAATTTAAAACTTCTACCGTACATCTGTGACACCACATTCGTCAATAATATGACACAAAGCAATAGGAGGTTATAGGCTCCAAAGCGCAATAGTCTTTATCTAGGAAAATAATTTAACACTGAAATTATGATTACGGAAAAAAACACCTATTTTAGGTTTTGTAATCCAATTATTTATTCCAAATATGCCTGATCCAAATTAGTTAGACTTCGAATATGCTCCAACAGTTCTATGCTTATCTAAAAATTTTAATGCTATTCATTTTTTTAGATCTTTTAATCTTCTTAAGAATTCGGACATTGTCAATTTGGAAATCCAATCCAAAGCTACTAAACATAGTCTGGTGGTCTGTCAGTATACTTTCCTATCTGTGCATATTTCTTAATTTATTTTTTAAATGGACTAGTTTTGAATCTGCCTGTTTCGTGTTTTTTCCGCTTTCGTTGCTATTTGGTAAGATAATCTGTCTTTTCTTTATCGGTATTGATACTATTGTATATACTTTCAAAATAATTAACAGACGTTTTAAAAAAACTAAATCTTCGCCGAAACAGGCTGGAAATTTACCGCCTATAAAAAGATCAGATTTTATAGTCAAAAGCGGCCTTCTGCTAGCCAATGTTCCCATCGTTGCACTTACACGTGGATTTGCCTTCAATTTGTATAAGTACCAGGTTAACCACCTCGATTTAATCTTACCTAATTTACCGAAATCATTTGAAGGAATTACTATAGCGCAAATTTCCGATATACATGCCGGTAGTTTATTTAATTCAACTGCTGTAAAAAAAGGGATCGACCTCTTGTTAGCACAGAAGCCTGACATCATCTTTTTTACAGGGGATCTAGTCAATGATTTTGCTGCCGAAATGGAGGACTATTTATCCATATTTGATAAAGTGAAGGCTCCATTAGGCACATTCTCTATACTTGGAAACCACGATTATGGAGAGTATCATTTTAACAGATATCACTTCTTTGATCAAATGAACTTGACCAAGGAACAAAATCTTTCAAATCTCAAATCCATTCATCAACAACTAGGCTGGCAACTACTTCTCAATGAATCGAAAGAACTGATACTGAATAACGAAAAGATTACCATTATAGGCGTCGAAAATTGGGGAGCAAATAATCCCAAAAATTATGGGAATATCGATTTGGCCATGTCTAAAGTAGATAAATCTTCGCCCATCAACTTTATGCTTTCACACGATCCCTCCCACTGGCGCGCGGAGATCATACCCAAATATCCCACAATCGACGTCACTTTCAGTGGACACACACATGGGGGGCAATTCGGTTATAACAACCCGAATTATCAGTGGAGTCCAGTGAAATATGCTTACCGTGAATGGGCCGGCCTGTACCGTGAAAAGCATCAGGCACTGTACGTAAATGTTGGATTCGGTTATCTGGATTATCCAAGCCGAGTTGGGATACTACCGGAAATCACCATATTTCATCTGAAGAGTAAAGGTTAAAGCATTAAATACTGTTCCTGATAAATCCGTGATACGGCGCATATTTTCGGGTAATTCATTACAGGTTTCAACACGATTTCAAATCAAATTTCCTATCGACTGGTCTGAAATACCAAGAAGAAGCAATTAGCATAATATATAATAGTGCCGGAGCCATTAAAGCGAAAGAATCTCCCGATGCAATATGTGAATACAAAGCACCAGTAGCGGTAAAGAAAATACCTGCATATGCCCATTCTTTCCAAAGAGGTCTTTTGGGCCAAAGCAAGGCAACCACGGCTAAAAGCTTCCAAATTCCAAGTAAAGGAAGTATATAACTAGGATATCCCAAATGAGTCATATTTTGTATCCCACCTGCTCCTTCCGTTTGAATTTTAAAAATCTGTATGATGGCAGTTGACAATAATCCTACAGCCAACCATATGGTCGCTATCCAATAAATTATCCTATTCCTTTTCATAATGCTATGATTTACTTATTATACTGTTAATTACTTCACGTTAATATTCACCACTCCTACCTTCAACACTTGGTCTTATTCTTATTTCCAAAAATATGTGGGGTCTTTTACCAACCGCTCCTTATTATGTAGTTATTTGACTACAAATATAAGAGTAGCTATTTAACTACACAATATTTTATTTCATTTTTTTTACCTGAGGGATTAACTTCAATGGCTATACCCCTAATACAGTGATTAGACCTGCTATTTTATTTTTCATATCTTTGAATTAAGATTAATCTTATGTCACATAATACCAATAAAATAACCGTATTAAAGGGCGATATAACAAAAATTGCAGTCGATGTTATTGTCAATGCTGCCAACACATCGCTACTTGGAGGTGGAGGTGTAGATGGCGCTATTCATCGCGCCGGTGGGCCGGAAATTCTGGAAGGATGTCGTAACATTGTGGCTAAACAAGGAGGCTGCAAGGTAGGTGAAGCGGTCATCACAACTGCAGGCAAGCTAGCTGCTAAATATGTAATTCATACAGTTGGCCCTGTGTGGAATGAAGGGAAAAATCACGAAATTGAAAAATTAGAAAGCTGTTATTATAATGCACTCAGATTAGCTGTTGAAAATGGTTGCCATTCGATAGCCTTTCCCAATATCAGTACAGGGATCTACAGATTCCCAAAAGAACTAGCGGCTCAAATATCCATCCGCGTCATTACGCAGTTTCTGATGGCGGATACAAGACTTACGCAAGTCAAAATAGTATGTTTTGACGATGAAAACTTCCGGCTGGTCAATCAAATGGTAATGCAATCCTAGGATCAAATTGTGCTAGTCCGCTTCAAATTCCCATATACATTCATAGGAAGGAACAGACTTGTCAATGTGTGGAAATTGTAGTTTTTTGAGCTCCCTAATGTGCTCAAAATCTTTATTTAAAAGTAAATATATCCCCGCATTCTTACTGATTTCTCTCAATATTTCCGGAGTGATCTCTCTTTCTCGACTGTTGGCAGATATGATCATTTTCACAATTTGCTTTCCTGATGAAGTAATATACTGGTTCAGTTTATAGGGTCCTGGAATACCATCATTTTCATGAGATTGTCCTGCCAATACGTCATTGATATAGATAGCATAGTCTACATTTCTTATTTCATGATAGAGAAAGTATGATTTTACGGCCGAGGCTATTCCATTTTGAGATACTTCAGCAACCTCATCATTTCCCCTATCTTCATCCCTATTGTTACACGACATAAACAACACAACACAATAGACAGCAACGACGATAATTTTTTTCATTTCGTATTTTCTCCTTATTTTTAAAACTGCAGCAATATTCTTTTGACAGAGGTTTGAAGCCAATACAACCAACAAGTTAATACCCCTGTTTAAGGTCTTAAAACATGAGATTGCGGATGGCTATACAGTTTATTAAGATACGAATTAGTCGGAACAAAAAGGAGGTAAACAAACAGATATGGCCATCTTTTTAAAATTTCTTTATAAGTCATTAGAATTCACGATATTTAAAAAAATAAATACCCTACCAGTATCTGTTTAAAACATTGGTTATCCAATATCTGGGTAACCTTTTTTTTGCGAGGAGTTATCGTGAAGCTATGTCCTTCAAATATTTCATGTCGAACAATACCCCGAGTTGTTCACATCGACGAATACTTGGCCGTCTGAAATAAGGACTCTATGACATCGTATCGAAAAATGCTTCCCTTGCCCGATCGATCGATCTGCAAATTAAGTTTTAGTTTTGTTGTGAAATTGATTGAACAACTGTATTTTTACGACGGTGAAAAGATTTTTTCTTTACATATTTCTATTTTTGGTCATTGGAGAATCAACAATGCTATCCCAGTTGGCGAAACTGCCAAAGCTGTATCAGCATTTTACAATCCATAATGAGATAGGTCCGCCCCTAACTTTTGTGGAATTTCTTTCTATGCATTATTGGGGCCAGGATCTTCCCGACAATGATGAACAGGAAGATATGAAACTGCCCTTCAAAAAATACGATCTAACCGCATTTTCATTTGTATTTGCGTCCAATTATAAGATTCATTATGTAAGGCCACATCAAGTCGCAGTGGATTGCGCTTTTGGTTTACTTAAACCGGATAATTATTCCCGATTATATATTTCTGCATTATTCCGTCCGCCTCGAGTCTAATTTATATTAAATCAGCATGTTAAAAACAACCTGATTTTTCAAGTTGCAGGTCCTTTTTTTGTCCCAAAATAAGGTTTGCACGATTTCTTATAATTTAGATTTTACTAAAATGCTTAATAGAATAATACAATTCTCAGTTCGAAACAAACTGGCAATTGGTCTATTTATATTGGTATGGATCGGCTACGGCATCTACCAATTGACTAAGTTGCCTATCGATGCCGTACCAGATATTACGAACAATCAAGTTCAGGTCATCACGACCGCGCCCTCCCTTGGTGCCGAAGACGTTGAACGTCTTATCACCTTTCCCGTGGAATTGGCTGTCAGCAATGTTCCCGAAATCAAAGAAAGCCGAAGTATGTCGCGGTTCGGCCTATCGTTAGTAACCATCGTATTTGAAGATGGCACCGATATCTATTGGGCGAGACAGCAAGTCACAGAACGTCTCGCACAAATTGAAATTAACGAAAATGCAAGTGCTCCTATACTCGCTCCCGTCACTACAGGGCTTGGGGAAATCTACCAGTATGTCCTCAAACCGGAAAAGGGTTATGAACAGACCTATTCGCTAGCAGACTTGCGCACCATTCAGGACTGGACCGTACGCCGTCAACTTCTTGGAACTCCGGGAGTCGCGGATGTTGCTACATTTGGTGGAGAACTCAAACAATATGAGGTTGCTGTAAACCCATCCAAGCTAAAAGCCTTAAATATCAGCATAAGTGACATCTTTGCGGCACTCGAAAACAACAACCAAAATACTGGCGGCGCTTATATCGAAAAAGGCCCCGCAGTATTATATATCCGAAGTGTTGGCTTGACAAAATCCATAGCCGACATCAATAAAATTGTGGTCAAAGATAATGCTGGCGTACCTATCCTCATCCATCACGTCGCAGAAGTCAAGCTGGGCTCAGCGATTCGTTATGGCGCACTAACCATGGCGGGACAAGGCGAGGTATGCGGTGGTATTGTCATGATGCTCAAAGGTGGAAACTCTTCGGATGTGATCAAAATCGTCAAAGACAAAGTCGATCAAATTCAGAAAACACTTCCCAAAGGTGTCCTTATCGAGCCATTCCTCGACCGTACGAAAATGGTAAATAACGCCATTGGAACAGTGGAACACAATCTCTTGGAAGGAGCACTCATTGTCATACTGGTACTTGTGCTATTTTTAGGTAACCTGAGGGCAGGTCTAATTGTTGCTTCAGTCATCCCGCTATCGCTACTCTTTGCCATCAGCATGATGAACACATTTGGTGTCAGCGGCAATCTAATGAGTTTAGGAGCACTGGATTTTGGATTAATCGTCGATGGTGCAGTTATCATTGTTGAAGCCATCCTACATCATATTCATTTTTCAAAAAAATATAAGGGCATAGACAGTTTATCCCAACAGGAAATGGACCAAGAAGTGACTTCTTCCGCTTCCAGAATGATGAATGCAGCGGTTTTCGGGCAAATTATTATCTTAATCGTCTATCTGCCTATTCTTTCGCTTACTGGAATCGAGGGGAAAATGTTTAAACCCATGGCTCAAACGGTAGCATTCGCTATTTTAGGAGCGTTCATTCTATCTTTGACTTATGTACCAATGATAAGTTCACTGGTGGTGAGCAAGAAACTCAATCATAAACCCAATATTTCGGATCGGATTATGGCCCGTCTCGAACGGGTCTATCAAAATGCACTTACTAGCGCACTTGCTATTCGTAAAACACTCGTTGCCATCACAATTATACTTTTCGCTATTTCAATTGTTGTATTTTCAAAAATGGGAGGTGAGTTTATACCCCAATTGGAAGAAGGTGACTTTGCTGTAGAAACAAGGCTGCTCGTAGGTACCAATCTCTCAACAACGATAAATGCAATTGATCGAGTTTCAGAAGCTTTAAAAAACCGTTATCCTGAAGTAGAAAAAATTGTATCGCGGATTGGAAGTGCAGAAATACCAACAGACCCAATGCCTATTGAAGGTGGTGATATGATCATTGTTCTAAAACCCAAGTCGGAATGGAAAAATGCTAAATCATTTACGGAGTTGGCTGGTAAGATGTCGGCAACAGCACAGGAAGTTATGCCCGGGATAACAACAGGTTTTCAATTCCCTGTGCAAATGCGTTTTAATGAATTAATGACTGGAGCAAAACAAGATGTCGTGTGCAAGATTTATGGCGAAGATCTCGATAAATTGGCAAACTATGCGCAGCTATTGGGCGATATTGCCAAAACAGTAAAAGGAACTGCAGACTGGTACGTCGAATCAGTTACAGGAATGCCCCAGATTGTCATAGACTACAACCGGGATGAGATCGCAAAATACGGTCTCGATATCGCCTCCATCAATCGTACTGTCAATTCGGCCTTTGCAGGAGCTTCTGCAGGCAAGATCTATGAAGGTGAAAAGAGCTTCGATCTTGTTGTGCGCGTGGGTAATGAAGGACGCCGTAATATTGAGGATGTCAAAAATCTACAAGTAACGACTGCCAAGGGAATACAAATTCCACTTAGCCAGATTGCACATATTGATGAAGTGGAGGGTCCTAATCAGATCCAGCGGGAAAATGCCCGACGCCGTATTATCGTGGGCTTCAATGTCAGGGGGCGCGATGTGCAAAGTATCGTGGAGGAACTGCAGCATAAAGTTGCTGTCCAGCTTAAAATGGATACAGGCTACACATTGACTTATGGTGGTACATTTGAAAATCTACAACAGGCCAAGTCCCGCCTGAGCATTGCTGTGCCCATCGCCCTGCTTTTAATCTTTGGTATGCTTTATTTTGCATTTTCGTCATTAAAAGATGGCGCCCTGATTTACACTGCAATTCCCCTGTCAGCGATCGGAGGTATTTTTGCCTTGGCCTTTCGAGGGATGCCCTTTAGTATCTCGGCGGGCGTTGGTTTCATTGCGCTATTTGGTGTTGCCGTTTTAAATGGTATTGTCTTAATCTCGGAGTTTAACCGTATTAAAAAGGAAAGAATTATTACCGACATGCAAGAACTGATTATGGTGGGCACTCGGAATCGTCTCCGCCCGGTACTCATGACCGCCGCTGTAGCGTCCTTGGGATTTTTACCAATGGCATTGAGCAATGGTGCAGGTGCTGAAGTACAACGTCCACTAGCAACGGTTGTTATTGGTGGTTTAATTTCAGCAACATTCCTAACCCTCTTTGTTTTGCCCGCATTATATCTGTTGTTTAATAAATCAGACAAAGCCCCCAACATGCTAAGTTCGGCATTAACCAAAATAGTCCTTCTGGTCCTATTGTCTTGTTTCTCTTTTCAAGGCTCTCAGGTTTCCGCACAAACTGTCAACAGCGCACAGCCTATATCTTTAGCGCAGGCCTTACAGCGTGCAGAACATAATAGCCCGCGTATTCAACAGCTCAGGATCTATGAACAAGCTAAGGAAAAATTGGCCAAAACAGGATTCGACCCTTCTAAATTAGCTATTTCAGGCGATTACGGCCATGTAAATAGTGCGTATACCGATAATCACATCGGTATCAGCCAAACGGTTAGTTTTCCGGCTGTTTATAAAAAACAGACTGCTGTCTTACAAAACGAGCTCTCTTTGGCGCGTGAATCTACCAAATTTAATCTCCTGGAGATTCGCACCGCAGTTAAGAGCCTTTATTTCGATTATCTAGCCATGGACAAACGAAAGGAGCTTTTATTACGCGCAGATAGTCTGTACCGCATTTTTGAAGCAAAAACAAGCAAACGCTTTGACGTCGGTGCAGCAAATATTCTGGAGCAAACTGCTGCCCAAACACAGCGTCAAGAAATCAATAATCAATTAAAGCTGCTTCAAAAAGATATGAACATCACCCTGAACAGATTCAATTTCTTATTGCAGGACAGTACTCGTTACACTCCACAATCCGATACAATTAAATATCAGTCAGTTAGATCGATCCACCTAAACTTATCAAGTCAGGCAGAAGCACTTCCAGCCTATAAGATCGCACAGCTGCAAACGCAGACCGCACATGCGCAATGGCAGCTGGAACGCTCAAAGTTACTTCCTGAAATTACAATAGGATACAATACTCAAACGTTGCAGGGGGCACAAACCATCCATGGTCAGGAGGTATTCTATCGTTCGTCCGACCGTTTGAGCTACTTCAGCGCCGGTGTCACTGTACCCCTATTTTTTGGAGCGCAGTCCAATCGGATAAACGCGGCAAAACTCGCTTGGAAAGGTCAGTTGAAAGAACTTGAATACGTGAAAAGTGAATTGAAAACAGAATCAAACAATGCTATAGAGCAAGTTGAGAAGTTTGAAGAAGTATTAAAATATTATGAAGATCGTGGATTAAAGCATGTAGATACAATTTTTGTAACCGCCGACCAACAATTCGTTAATGGCGAAATAGACTACCTACAATGGGTTATTCTTGTCAACCAAGCCATTGGCATACAGAGCGAATACATCAATACATTAAACAGTTACAATCAGGCAGCCATCCAATTAAGTAAATTATACAATGAATAAATCGTTAAAAAACACCGCATACAGTTTGATCCTTTTTTCCTTCGTTGCCTGTGCACAAGGAGAAAACACTGAAAATAATAAGCCAGCGCCCGTGATAGATTCTACACCTATAGCACAAAGCGTTCTGCTTGAACCCAAACAGATTGCAGCAGCCGGTATTGTCATCGGAACCCCTACACTTGAAAATGTCAATGGCAAAATTACATTACAGGGCCATGTAGCAGTTGCGCCGGAAAGCACTGTGAGCTTAAGCTTTCCCATTGGTGGCTATATTAAATCGACGACCATGCTCCCTGGAAAACCAGTGCGAAAAGGTCAGGTACTGGCAACTATCGAAGATATGCAGTTTATTCAACTCCAACAGGACTATTTGACTGCACAGACAAATTATGTGCTTGCCGAAACCGAATATAAAAGACAATACGAACTCAATCAAAGCAAGGCAAGCAGCGACAAGGTGTTCCAGCAGGCCAAAGCAGATATGGATCGTGAACGCATCCTATTTCACTCGCTGGCGGAGAAACTACGTCTTATCGGAATCGATCCTAAGAAACTGACGACAACAGGTATTAAAAAAGAAGTACCTGTATTGTCTCCAACCAATGGTTTTATTACAAAAGTGAATGTAAGTGTTGGGAAATACACCGCTCCCACAGATATCCTCTTTGAGATTGTTAATCCATCAGACATGTATCTTTCCCTACAGCTGTTTGAAAAAGATCTGTCGAAAGTCAAGATAGGAAATACAGTTTCTGCGTATACCAATACGGAAGTCGCTCGAAAAATTCCAGCCACAGTCTTTCTTGTCAACCGCACTTTTGATGAGAATAGAATGGCCGAAGTGCTATGCCGTTTTCAAAAATCCGATGCTATTTTGACCCCGGGAATGTTCATGAATGCCGATCTCTATATCAAGAATACCAAGGCAATGGTTGTTCCCGAAGAGGCTATAGTACGTTGGCAAAATAAATATTTTGTATTTGTGCAACATAGCGCCGGTTCATTTCAAATGAATGAAGTAAAATTAGGTGTCCAAGAGAATGGGAAACAGCAGATTCAAGCCGATAACATTCGAGCAGACACACAATTAGCACTAAAAAATGCTTTCGCTTTACTGATGAAAGCACAAAACAAAGAAGAGTAAAATTATGCTGATCGAATAAATCATTTCAAGCGATAGCCGCCATTTATCGTTCTTCTATGAAGAATAAATGGCGGCTTTTAATTTCGGATAAGCCAACCATCCGTCTAAACTGTTTTAGTTAGAATAAGCAAACTTAGATTTATTGTGGTAGATTGGGGTCACACGTCGCTCAAGCTGGGGATCATCTTTTTTGTTTGGTAAATACCGGAAATATTTACTTCAGGATGGTTCTAAGTGCTTTTCTAATGATGTATTTGGTTTCTTTTGTATCACTTTCTTCTTCCCAACGATGACAAAGTGCCCTAACAAAACCAGGTTGGCTTTTGCTTGCGTCATTCAGCCAATTTCCGACGCTATCCCGAACATATTTTGAAGGGTCGGATTTTAGCGGTTCTAAAATAGGCAAGGCTAGACTTGGCTCCTGCTTCAACCGATCTATGTGTTTACACCATACCCCCCTTGGTCGGGTCGATTCCGAAGCAAAACGCCTCAAATTTTCATCCCTATCCATTGTCCATAGACTCAGAACCGCAATACTCTGGTCCAGATCAAAAGCTATCCGATTACGTATCGCCATCCAGCTGATTTCTCGTACCCCAAAATGCGTATCTGCCGCAAAAGGACGTATTGAAAACAGCAGTTCCTCGATTTCAAGCTGCTTATCATCTCCGATCGTGTAGGTTGCCCAGCAACGCACGAGATCTGCAGCATGGTTAGATAATATTGTAAGGAAAATAGTATCACGGTGTTGTGTGACCAAATCGAGCAGCGCACGCCCGATCGTTTCGTTAATGGAATTTACCGTCGGTTTCTGTAACTGCTCAAGCAGCAACAAGATTGGCTTTAAATAATGAAGGCGTCCATTTTGCTGAAGGATATGCTCTAGTAAAAGCCGTTGATCAACAGCTAGCCACTCCACAAGATTTGCAGTTTCAATTTCACCGTGGTTTAAACTGTCCAGGCAATCTATCGAAATATCCGCCATCCGCCTTGCTCCTTTACGTTGTATTTTACTCATAGTTGTGCAATTAACTCTTCGACATTAAGCCTATTCATATAGTTGACATCCATAAATCGGTAAGATATCGTATAGTCCCGCTCGATCACAAAAACAGCGGGCACCGGTAGCCTATTGTTTTCATTACCATTGTAGCCCGACAAGTTGATTCCCAAGTGATCATAACTTGAAATAGAATAATCCTGAAGTTCAAATGAGATACCACAATTGTTGGCCAGCAAATTGTCTTCGTCAAATAACAATTCAAAATCTAAAGCGAGATCGCCCCTGAGCTGATCATTGTATTGGGGCATTTGCGGAGAAATAGCAAGGAGAGAAACTCCGTATTCTTTAAAATAAGGCAAGTTTTCCTGCAACGCCCGTAACTCGAGATTGCAATATGGACACCAACTTCCGCGAAAAAACGCGACTATTACCTTTCCTTTACTTAATAGTTCGCTCAATTCAATGCGCTTATTCTCTGTATTTAACAGGCCAAAATCGGGGAACTTATCCCCGACCTGGATGCTCTTTTCAATGAGATCCATAGCTGGCAGCTCTCCAATAGATCTTCTAAATGTCTCTTTTACTTCACTTGGAAGATTGGCTAAATCTGCGTTTAATTTAGCAATTTCGTTTTCTAGATTTTTCATATCTTATGCGCTATATTTGCAAAGTTTTAAAAGTTTATTCACAACTACAATACCGCATCTAATTATCCCTATGGGATAAAAAAGTCAATTTTATGAGTATAGCAGAGAAAACAATAAAACAAAAAATTTGTCCTTTGGAATTTGCAGTGAATGCTATTAGCGGAAAATGGAAGATTCCGATTGTGTGGCGCATCAACGAAGGAGAAAGACGTCCAAGCGAAATGCTACGTGGCATTGCAAAAGTTGACCGACGAGTTCTAAATCAACAGTTAACGGAGATGGTCGAGGATGGAATATTATCCAAAAAGTCTTTTCATGAGCTTCCACCACGCGTAGAGTATTCACTTACACCTTTGGGGGAAGTACTCTGGAAGTTAAATGCCTGGGGCGAGATCCTACTCGCAAATTCCAATAAAAGTTAGGGAAAAGAGGTAGCAGCATTTACCTTAGCATATTGACAATTATTTACCGAAACTGCAAAATACAAAATTTTGTTTCGTACCGATAGGCAGATTAAACTGACGTATAAAATGAAGTGATACTTCGGGATTGGGCTGATACCAACTCACCGTTTCCAGTGGTTTGTTTTCGTAAATATTTTCCCAATGTTTTTTTCGATTAAAATTTTCCATCTGTTTATTGCTTAATAAATGAACCTCAAAAAATTTACGGTAAGATATTTAAATCTCTTAAAACTTTTTTGGTAATCTCTTTGCGGCAGGCCGAGAAATCGGGGCGATTAAACTTACGATCTTGAATAAGCCTAGTTGCAAAGAAATAAACATCGCCTTTTTGTTCGACGTAGCCTACCCACCATCCTGTATTAATTTGGTTGGCCATTGTCCAGCCCGTCTTAGATCTGATGATATAATCATTGTTTTTTTCCGAAACCATAACACGTTTAACGATATCCATGTTCCTTTTTGCAAAAGGCAAATCTCCGACATAAAGTTTTTTCAAAAATTCAACCTGATTGATTGGAGAAATGCCCATTGAACCAAAATTCCAAAAATCACTACCTGATTCCGAAAGATCTACATTGCCGTAATCACATGCTTCAAGATACTTTCGATAAACAGAACGATCAATTTTCTTCGCTATCTCGATAAACGCCCAACCAGCTGAAACTTCAAATGCTTCCTTTACAGTAATATTTTTATAAATATTGGGGCGATAGCCATATTTTACGGTATCAGTCGATCCTGGCCATTGGACAATGCTATGCTCATCTTTGATAGTCTTTGTCTCCAAAGCGATCAACATATTAATAATTTTAAAGGTTGATGCAGGCAAAGCTAGGGACTGTGTGTTTGTCGTATCGGACAAAATCCAAGTGCCACGTTTATTGTCATAAACCGCAATTGCACCTGACACCTGACATTGATCAAAATATTGCTGAAAATCAGATCTGATAATTTTCTTAACGGTACTTTTAGATTGAGCCAACAAACCAAAAGAACTCGCAGAAATGAGTATAAACAAAACCCATTTGAAAATTGCATTATATTTTATTTTTACAGACATATCCTGCTATCATTAATATTTAGTTTAGCGACAATGGAAGCTTAAAATATGATAAAGTTAAAACAAAATTTTAAAAAGCTTCATCGCTGATCTGAACTTAATTAAATCCCTGTTTTCATGGATTTTTCACAACTTATTATTTCTGTACTTTTGAGTAGACTCAGTGATCATAACAGATTATCCATCAAAATAGTACATGAAAGAATATAGCTTTAAATATCAGAACAAAATTGGAATAGTCTATCTCCTCACGGTGCTGATTGGCATACCATTTCTTACAATCGCTGTCACCGTTTGGTTGATGGATTATATTTCTTGGCTTTTTTGGGTCAGTATACCATTCATGATTCTGACAATGATCTTAGGTGTCTGGCGTTTCTTAAAAAAATCAAACACATGGGACACAATAAAATTGGACAATGACGGATTTACTTCAAAAAGCTACGGCCGCGTAGAATATCAGGAAATTGCCGATATCCCAGCTTATAATGTTCTTATAGCGCCACCACCATCTATGCGCATCAGACTGACAGACGGAAGGCAATTAATTTGGCTATTCAATCCTAATAATCTAAAATCTACAGATCATATTGATACGTTTATAGCATTCAAGGAAGACCTATTAGATCATCTTGAACAAAGAGAATTAAAGCTAACAGAAAAGGTAGACCATAAGTCTCGTGATCTCCGCGAAATTCAGATTGAAGAAGGTGTCACAAACGAAAAAGTAGATCATGATATCATAGGACAGCTCAAAGAATCCAAACAGCGAGATTATCGTCATATAGCAATTCCTGTTTCAGCCGTATTTGGGACAATTATGCTCCTAAAAACTTGTGGTACAGATTTTATTCGCTCGCAGAGAGAAAACGAATCCAATAACTTTCGATCTGCTGTTCTTAAAATGGAAACAGACTACGGCAACAATGTTCAACGCGCTCGCGATGTTGCAGCAAGCTATTCTATTAAATTTGGTCCGGTCTTTCTCCTGACGAATGATCCGGACGCGGTACTGGAGTTTACGCCGAATATAAACAAAGATCCTTATTCGACTGAGATCAATGTTATTGGCTTACGAAGAGTTGAGGATAACAAATTGTTAGAGCAGTATATTAAACACCCAGATAGTGTCTCTTATGAGCTTTCCGTAGTCAACGAAACAGCAAAGTTCTACAGCATTATGCGTAAAAGTATATTTGCGCAACAGGACAGCAGCGCAGGAACTGTCTACTTTGCGGTTTACAATCCGAAAGAGTCATTTCCAGTGAAACATAATCGCAGCTTCAACCAAGACAGTACTTTTCGGCCGATCCAGTTCGCGACATCGATTACAGTACCAAATATTGACAAACCAACAAAAGATATACTTAACAACATGGACTTTGCCTCTCTGAGATCAATCGTACAATCGTACAAGGGTACCTATTTTTATATGGCGGCAAAAGAACAGGACGGCATTTCAGAATCACAATTTGAGCAAATAAAATCCCTTGTCGAACAAGATTTAAAAGAACATCAAATCGACACCAAATTATTTCAAAGCAAAGTATACAATGTTAAATGACCATCCTTCTAAGCACAAATTAATTCAGCTAGTAAATTGCTCTGATTATCACATTAGTTTTGCCTTCATACGCGACAGCGATGGCTTCGACCTAAACTTTTGCAACGAGAAAAATCTCCCCACTAGCGGGGGTAAGGCCGTCGGATCGCCACTTAAAATATGCATTTCTGATGTCACCTGTAGAAATAATCCGGACATCATTTAACCCTATTTCTTCAGCAAGTTGTTTGACTTCCTCTACAGAGAAAAAACTCACAAAGGGTGTTCCAGCAGCTTCAGCTCCTTTGATGGCCATTTCTTGCATATCTTGGTCTTCCTCCTCAAGCTGTTCGAGTGGAAGATAAAATGCGATAGCAATACTAGACTGCGGCATCAATAAAGTCATTTTTTGAAGTGTATCCATGATTGCTTCTTTGCTCAGGTAGAGTGTCACTCCGGTGCAGGAAACGAAAGTCTTTTTATGAATATCAAATCCCTTGTCCAACAATGTATCCCACCAAGAAGACTCTTCAAAATTAACAGGTACAAAGTGGAAATTTGCAGAAATTTCATAACCATTTTCGATAAGCCTCTTTTTCTTCCAGGTCAATGTTTCAGCCTGATCTATTTCATAAAGATCAATATCGGATAGTAGTGCTGTATTTCTCTGCGCAAAACTATCCAATCCGGCACCCAAAAGGACATATTGCTTTGCCCCTTGCTCAAATTGCTCCTTTGCCAGGTCTTCAACAAAGCGCGAGCGACCAACGATAGAGGCCCTAAGTCGCTTTGTATATTTCATATCTGGCCGCTCCTGCCAGCCATCTTCAGGGGCCACCAGTCTTAGCCCTACCTCATCCACAAGAATATGAGGTACAGCGTCTTCTTGAACATGTAGCGCCCGCCACAAAGCTGTCCGGGCGGCAGTATTGTCAGGCAATGTTCTCGGTTGATCTTTCATATTTCCCTCAATTAAATTAAAGTCTCCATACATGATACAAATCGGTCATCCCTGATATGCTTATGACATACTATTTGAAAATATCCATATTCTCATCATAGATAGGGCTCTTCATATCCAAAAATTTCAGCACACTATGAAATACATGATTTTGGGTCAAGGTTTTATTTGGTTTCAACTGTTTTGAATGATCAGACACCCAGACAATAAAAGGAATCTCGTATTGCTCTTTTGGTGCAATGCTCATCGGTAGTCCGTGCATATATAGGTTATTTTCACCCAGTGATTCCCCATGATCCGAGACGAACAACATGGCACTGTTATATTCCTTCAATTGCTTTAGATCCTCAATCAGATTATGCAAAATATAATCTGTATAAACAACCGTGTTATCATAAGCATTAATCAGCTCTTCTTTTGAACAATTCCCTAATTCGACACTGTTACAAACTGGCTTAAACACTTCGAATTTAGCCGGATATTTCTTGCTATAAGTTGGGCCATGACTTGTACTTGTGTGAAGGACAACAAAAATCTTATCCTTTTTACTCGCTAATATCCGTTCTTTTAAACCTGTTAAAAGAACCTCATCGTAAGCACATCCTTCACCTTTACAGTTTGCAGCAAGCTGGTCACTGGTTTCATATTCTTTAATATGTACCGGAGGCTCGCCCCAATTGCTTGTACGCCATATAACATCAACATCATTTCTGTAAAGGTAATTTGGCAGAATTTCATATAAGTCGTCCGTATTTTTGTGCTCCAATAAACACTTTACTCCTGCTGTCGTATAAGTAGAGCAAGAAGTTGCATCAAAATGATAAAGATTGGGTGTCTTGGAAAGCAGAGGATTTGTATTCTTCTGATAGCCATACAACGAAAAATTATCCCTTCGAGCAGATTCACCTATAACAAGTACAACTACTGTCTTTTTGTGGTCAGTTATCGTCGCATCCGGCAATAAAATCTCTTTCTTATTTTTTTGATATTCATGAATATAAAATCGTGAAATATTGACGGTATAAGACCAAGGCATGGCAAGTGCACCCAAAGTCTTCGAATTCTTATCGATCCACAACCAATTAGTCGCATTAGCAAATATTAAAATAACAATAAATAATAACGAAAGTGAGGAAGTGATAAAAAACTTCCTTGGTTTATCCTTTACTATTTTAGCTTTAATGATGAAGATACTGGGTAAAATACCAAGAAACACGAGATAGACGATCAGTTTCAGGGAAAAGAAACCGCTGGACTCGGAATACCGGGTATTCAAGATATTACCAATCATTGTTTCATCGAGAATCACGCTATACGTATTGACAAAATAAACGGCAACTGAATTGATCAGAAAGAACAACACCAGTATGGATTTTCCGAAACGACGTGACAGCGAAAAAAACAGATAAAGTACAAAAGCATTCATGACCAGCATTAAAACCATTAAACTAGCAATCAGAATAATACCGCCAAAGCTCCTGTAATCAACGTTATTAAAAACAAAAGTATAAAATGGAAAATGGAAGAATATAAAATTCAACACACTCATGAATATGACAAAATGGACTAATTTTAAGCTATTTTTTAGCATAAACGGTAATGATTTTATAAAGTGCAATAATTAAGCAGATAAATGTAAAATAAAATATGATCAAATTATCATTAATTATTCTATTGAGCAATACAATACTGAAAACGAGGAACAATAAAATGAAAATCGGATAATACCGTTTATTATACATCCAGTTCCAAATTTTAAATTCCCGGCTAAAAAAAATCCCCAATAGTCCCGAAAGATATCCTATAATGCAGCCGCTAACAACGTCCAATGGATAATGTGCTCCCAAAGCTACCCGAGATAGCGCCAGCATGAATCCAATCCATGTTAACCCCAAAAACCATACTATTTTATAATGCAATCTTTGAGGCATAAAAGCGTACATTATCACGGTCAATGTTGTAAATATGGTAATAGAATGGCCAGAAGGCAAACTATTATGGCATAGGAGTATCTTACCTGTGATCAGAAAACTAGTAGGATCAAATACTGCGGCGGGCCGTGGCACGGCAAATATTACTTTTAACAGGATCGAAAAGAAGGCAGAAATAAAAGATGCTGATAGCAATGCTTCCCATAATTTAGGCCCATATAAAACAAAAACACTCAAAAGCGACAGACCAATTAAGCAATCTCCAAACTGTGTAAAGTTGGATTCGAGAATAGGATATTGTCCTAAAAAAGCATTTATAGCGAGAAAGCTTCTTTTTTGAATTGTTGTATAGCCATATACATTTAAAGCGTCATTAAAATATAGAAATACGATAAGTAAAATGAGGAGAAATAAAGGCAGAAAGAACAGCGATTTTCTAAGCCTGCTATAATTATCGATTATCGTCGCATTGATATCCATCTTGCACTCGTCTTTTTAATCGAGTAAAGAACGGACCGAATTCTGTAGAAATTTAGAATTTAAACAAACGCTCAGGAAAGATGCTGTTGTAAACAGTTAACCGACATTCAACAATTAGATCAGCTTGGCGGCAGGCTATAAGATTGAATGCCGGTTAGGTTCTCCTAAAGCTTGCCCAGCAATTGTGAAAATGCACTGATAACCAAAGTTGGTTCCTCAAGCATAATATTGTGACCAGAAGCTGTTGTGGTTAGGTGAACAAAATCGCTCGTATTCTTTTTCAATAATTCATGCGCGTCGAACCAGTCTTGGCGTGTTTTACCATAGGCCTCATCAGAAGCATTGTTTGCCTGATCTTTTTTCATGCTCGTTATGGCGAAAACAGGGATGTGTGGCAACATACCGATATGGCTCATATAGTCAAAATCTTCCAACAATTGTTGCGCTTCCTTGGCTGCACCAGAATTTTCACCATATGCGGAAACAAAAGCCTTATGGACCTGATCTTCCATTGCTTGATCTGGCTTGTTGTAATATTCATGAGAGGTATCAACGAAAAGCAATCCTGCAACGCGATCTGGATATTTGACGGCAAAATCTCGGATGACCAAACCGCCAACAGAATGGCCTATCAGGATCACCTTTCGACCCTTCGCAAACTTGCTAATAACGAGTTCAAGCTCCGCACTTAGTTTCGGTATGTCTCTAGGACCATTTTCAAGCGTCGACTTTCCATATCCTCCACGGTCATACAACAATACAGAACTGTTTTCGGCAATTCTTTCAGCAACTTTTTTCTTTTGCCAAATCTGATGATCATCTGCTAATCCCGATTCAAGAACGACAAGATATTTGCTATCCTTCTCTACGAAATACGTTGAGATCTTACTTTTACCGAGATCAATCAGCTCATTTCGAAAATTGTCCGAATTTGCTTTGTTATCCTTACTACAAGCGAGAAGTAACAGGCTAACCAATAGTGAATACATTCTTTTCATAAACTTCTTATTTTTTTATAAAGTTAGAAATCGATGTAGCAAGGATTGGTTAACCCAGGTTAAGAAATTTCCTTTGCGATGCGTTTTCTAATCCTGCTCAAAGATTGCGGTTGCACCCCAATATAGGATGCAAGGAGATATTGCGGTATACGTTGGGAAAGATCTCTATAATTTGCTATAAAATATTTATAACGTTCTTCGGGTGTATGCATATAGATAGACAAAAGCTGACTGATCATCATATTGAAACGATGTTCGATAATAAGACGGCCAATTAAATTTCCATTTTTGCTCACAGAAAAAAAATGCTGTAAGTCACCATAGGATATGACTAACAGCTCACAGTCTTCTATCGCCTGTAAGTTTTGAATGGATTGCTTCCGGTTAGAAAAGCTTTGATACTCTCCAATAAATTCTCCTTCCCTGGTAAATTCAAGGGTAGATTCCTCCCCTTTCTTGTAGACAAAATATCTAATCATACCTTTCCTCAAAAATGCTATTTGGTTATTATACTTCCCCTCTCTGAGAAAAAACTCATCTTTCTTTAGAAAAGAAGGTTTGAAAAGGGTACAAATAAGCTCTTCTTCGGGTTCATCGAGTTTTTGTATCGTGTTGAACAGCGTCAACAGTTCATGATGTATCATTTTGGTCTATTTTATTGGTTAATCTTATTGGTTAATCGTGCTGCTAACCTACAAAATAGACTTTAACTGCAGTTCATCCCTATATTAATTATACGTGAACACGACAACACGGTCCTTACTTGTCATTAATATTTTTTTCGGCGCTCTCATTTATGCATAGGTTAAAACTTGTCTTGCTGAATTTGATCAATTCCCTGCGCGTATGAAGTAACCTCGAATTCAGGAAATCTATTTCTAAACTTTGAATCATCAAATAGATTATCGAGTTCGTATCGTGGAAGAAGTTCCAAAAGCTCCTTTAGACGTTTATTGAACAAAGCCCCTACTTTAAAGATAAATTTGGGAACTACAGTATATTTGAACTCCTTACCGTAAATGTCTGCTGCCATTCTGATAAACTCCTGGTAAGTGGGATGCGCCTTATCCACGGGCAAATGCCAGGTCTGTCCATAGGCATCGGGTGTATTTCCGATAAGTGCAGTTGCTCGACTTGCGTCGGGAGTCCAAATCAGACTTCGTTTTTTATCAACACGTAAAGGCACTTTCAGTTTTTTATCCGCTTTGATATTATCAAAAATTAGGGTATTGGTAATGCTTTGTGTTTTGCCAGGACCATAAAATTCAGGTGCTCGACAAATAACGGCTTCAAGCTGCCCCGATGCTATCTCAGTAAGTACCATTTCTGCCATATTCCGCCGCACTTTCCCCTTTCTTCCGACAGGAGCAAAGGTACTTTCCTCCGTCAAAACACGATCGTCTTGGGGATACATATAGGTATTATCAAAAAAGACAAGCTTAGTACCGTTGATCTTGCAGGCATCGATTACATGACGAAGAATAGCTGGAAATTGTTCCTCCCATAGATCCGAACTTATAGGAAGCCCTAAAGTGAAATAGGCAATATCACTCCCCTTCACAGCCTCGATTGCCTGTTCACGGATCGATAGATCCGCAGAAAAAACTTCGTCAGTATCATTTACTTTTTTTGCGTTTCTACTGACAATGCGGATAGCAGAAGTAAAATTTCGCTTTAGCTCGCGAGCCAGTTCTTCTCCAATTTGTCCATTGGCACCCAATATCGTCTGCATAATATTCCTCTTTCTATGTTGTGACCATCTGATACCAATATATTGATATTTGTTCAATTTACCGCACCGTTGCGGTTCAATACCGAATAACACCCGACCTCAACTTTTCTCAGCGTCCATGACCTATGTTATTAAGGATGTTGCCATGGACTGCGATACGGTCTTTGCAGTAATTGAGTTGCTTCAGGATCATCAACACATATTTTTTGTATTGGATCATAAATCAAGGGGCGATTCAACTGCATCGACAAGTTTGCCAGAATGCAGCTTGCGGTGGATATATAGCCCTCTTCAATATCCGCTACAGGCAGATGATTATTTTCAATTGCCGATAAAAGGTCAAGCATATGTTGTCTGGTTGCAGGCGCTGTATGCAACTCGATTCGGTGCTCCGTCAAATCTTTGGGAAACTTCTCTTTTTCTAAGATAACATCCTGTCGGATGGGCTTGCCTTCTCCGATTGGAATAAATTCATATTTCATCACACTTCCCTTTAAAGTACCCTTGTCACCATATATCACAAATGCCCAAGGGTATTCAGGGTCTGCTGCTGCCCCCCATGTCCTATGCTGCCAGACACAATTAAGATCTTCGTATTCAAATAAGGCTGTCTGCGTATCCGCGATCGTCGATTTCCCTCCTTTTTGCACATAAATGCCACCTTTCGCATGCACGCTTTTGGGCCATTTAAGCTGCAGAAGCCAACGCACAGTATCAAACATATGCATTCCCATATCCCCGGTTATTCCATTCCCATAGGCCATAAAAGTTCGCCACCAGCCACCATGAGGCAAACCATCATAAGCCCGCAAAGGTGCTGGTCCGGTCCAAAGTTCATAATCCAGGAAATCTGGAACCGGCTCGATCGGTGGATTGCCGTTCTTTCGCATATGATAATAGCAGCACATTTCCACATGCGAAATCTTACCAATTAAGCCACTATCGATCACTCGCTTCTTGGCGTCAATGAGATGGGCTGTACTTCTCCGTTGTGTTCCCACTTGAACTTTCCGATTATATTTTCTTGCAGCACGCCATATAGCATCCCCCTCAAGCACATCAACACTGATCGGTTTCTGCAAATAGAGGTGAGCACCCGAACGCATCGCATCAATTGCCTGCCTGGCGTGCCAGTGATCTGGTGTTCCAATGAGAATTAGATCGAATTTATGACTGGCGAGCATTTCCCTATAATCTTTATACAGTTTTGGAACTTTTTTAGAAATTTGACGCTCACTAACCAGCCGCCCAGCTTCCTGCAGCTGATTGTCGTCGACGTCGCATATGGCGATGACATCGACATCCCGAACCTGAATTAAACGGAATAAATCACTTTTCCCATACCAACCTGCACCAATCAATCCAACCCGAAAATTTTTAATCGCATCACGAAATGAAAGCCCCTTAACTTCTAAGGCTGATAAAGTTAAAACTGCCCCCGCTCCTTGAATAAATTTTCTCCGATTTAGATTGACCATAGCCATAATTCATTGGTTTATTGCTCAATATAAGAAAAAACAAACGATAAATCAACCTATTTTAAGCAGCAAAAATACGTGACAAGCAAAAGAACCTTTTGATCGTCTATATGCTATCAAAAAACATCGTTTCAAGGGAACAATATGAGCCAGATCCATTAATCCCAAAATCGATGCGCAAGGTATCAGCACAAGCTTTTTCCAACATACAATCCCTTTTTCATATTGACTATCCTGTAGACACGAAGCTACAACAATCAGACTCACTGCAAGTTCTAAAAATAAAGGCACGGCTTTTGTAAACTACTAAGTAAAAAAAAGTATTATGAGAAGAACGCCTTACACCACATCTGTTATTATATTGCTCGTCCTATGTGTGATTGTACTAATGACCACATGTTCAAAAATTGTTTAAATTACATCCAGTTTGGGCAAAATTGCAAAAACCAGTCATGAGCGTAATGACGAGTTCATCATTGAAAATAGAGTCTAAAAAAATAGATTCTTAGGTCTTCCTTATGCTTTTGTCAAGCAGAAAAATTTCACTTTATTGATCAGGAAAGAACAGAATCCGAACAGATTGTGCTAAACTTCGTTATTCCCATACGTATAATTACAAAAAAGCCCTAGAGCGGGGAACTCTAGGGTCTTAGCCATATATTAACCTATTTTATGAAAAGTATTTGTATCAATAACGTCTTAGTTTTCTATTTATTTTGTGCAACATAGAAATTTCTTAAATTTTCTTTTTTCGGACAAAGATTCGATTGAATCATTTACCCTGTAGAGGTTGCGCTAAACCAATCAATAATCCCTCTACTCCTCTTAGATAACAAAGGCGATAAGCATTTTCGTATTGCACCACCTCCCCTACGAGGATAGCGCCATGATTGCCAATTAGCCTCCGCAGTACATCATCTAGATCTTCAACCGTAAACATTGCCCGCAAATAGCCCAAGGCATTGACCGGAACATTTCTATGATCTGCAATTATCCCAGGATCAATAAATCTTGAAAGTTCCAATCGGCTATGTCCATCTGGTGTCACCATCATGGCGATCTCGACATTCTGCGCACCGAGACCAGTCACTCTACTTGCCCATTCACCTTCAATCTGTGCTCGCCCTTCCAGATATAAACCAAGTTCTGAAAAAAACGAAATCGCGTTGTCCAATGACTCCACCACGATACCCATATTATCCATTCGAAGTAACTTACTCTTTTCCATAATACATTATTATTTATAAGGAGTTATAATCCCTATTAAAGATACAAAGGAAAATTTTAAAGCTACCATCGCTCCCAGTCTTTAGAATTTATAACTCAGGCCTCCTTTTACCATAAAAGGTGTTCCAGGCGTGAAATGCAATTCAGAAACGGGCTGCTGTTCATTTCTTAATCGAGTCTCGGTCTCAAACTGTGCTTCATTCCACTTGGTGTCAAATAAGTTTTGGATCTGCACCAAAAAATTCCATTTTCCCAGGCCATAGTTTAGCAGGAGGTCATTGACAAAATAACCTTTAGCACGTACCGAATTATCTTCTATCGCTGGTTTTGTATTCATATAACGATAGCGCAAGTTGGCCGAAATGCCAAGCGGTAACTTCACAGATACCCCTCCTGTACTTGTTAAAGAAGGCACCAGCGGGATATAGTTTTCGCCTTTAGATTCGTCAATCGCCCGCGCATAAGCATAATTTATGTCGCCGTCAAAGTATAACCAAGGGGTAGCTTGATAGCGTAAACTCAAATCTGCCCCCAGACGTTTCGTTTTCCCTGAAGGCTCTACGACAGCTTCATCCCCCACATACACAAATTCTTGCTGAAGGTACAACCCCCATAAAGCAGGCTGAATAAAGAGGTTATCAGTTGGCTTCCAGATCAAGCCAAGATCTGCACCATAGGAAATAGGCATAATGTCTTTTCCATGTTGTTCCATCACCACGCGGATATCGTTGGAATGAAATCCCATACCCGTTTTCAAATATAATTGTGCGCGATGATTGAACGTATATCCAAAGTTAAGCTTTGGACTGATCCTTGTCGCGGAAGCCTCTTGTCCGGCGGGGTCACTTTTCAGCTTATCATGCAAGTTGAAAATCAAATGATCGACACGTATGGCAGGATTAATAGCCCATTTACCAATACGCCAATCCAGATTGCTATAGGCATGCAGATTCATTTCTACGCCCGAAATATGCGAAAGACGATCCAATAATTCGTCGCGCTGATAGACATGATTCAGTTGAAGATCTTTGATATCATCCACTCGGAGTCCAAAACCCGATGTCCAAGAAAGCTGACTATGATCAAACTGAAATTGGCGATTGTATTTGTTTTCAATCCCGTACAGGTATCGATCATCAACCTGTTCTATCTCATCGCCATGAATGGGATCTTTCAGAAAAAAAGTAAAATCGGAAAACAACTGAAATTTATAGCGCGACAAGTAAACATTGCTTTCCCAGCTTTCCTGATCACTGATCAGTGCACGGTATTGCATCGCTAAATTCATGCGGGATGTATTTCCGCCTTCAGTAGAATCGATCGACCCCCAACGGCTAATCAGTCCCTGCCGAACGGCCCGCTCCGGAATCTGACCCGATGCATTCCAACCCGAACTGAATATGGACCCCTGGAAATTGATATAATGTTTCTCATCGATCCACTGATTATACTTCGCAAATAGATTGACACGACTAAAATTTTGCTTGATGTCAAAAGGACCATTCGAATAATTGAACTCACCTGCGGCATAGGCATACTTATTCTGCTCATGGTTATTCACTAGATTAAGCATGGCTACCGTACGCCATGAGTCAAAAGAACCTCCTTCAACCTTAAAAAGATTATGATCCAAATGATCCAGGGTTGTAAAATTAACATAACCAGATGTATTCAAATCACCTTTATCTGCATAATAGGCCCCCTTGCCAAAATCAATATCTTTAACTGTTTCTGGAATAATAAAATGGAGATCTGCATATCCCTGACCGTGCGCATGAGAGACCATATTAACTGGAATACCATCTGCAGTAATGGCAATATCTGTACCGTGGTCATTATCAAATCCACGCAAAAATATCTGCTCAGCCTTTCCACCGCCGGCATGCTGTGCTATAAAGAGCCCAGGAACTTTCCGCAATAGATCTTGCGCCGAATTAACAGGAATCTTACTTAAATCAACTTTGCTCAATGTTTTACTACTATTGAATGCATCCACCTGAATTTGGCTCAACTGCACTTCATTTTTTTGCATCTCGATTTCAATAGGAGATTTCGCTTCTTTTAGGATGTACATCTGATCGAGATAGCCTATCCGGCTCAATAACAAGGTATCCGGAAATGTTCCCGGCTGTACCGAGAAAGTACCATTCGATGCCGTATGACTATGCTTTATTCCCCGTTGGTAGCGTATATTTACTTCTTCTAATTGCTGTTTACTATCCTTATCTTTTACCGTTCCCTGAATTACGTGTTGCTGTGCGTTACTGTGGGTAGCAGCCAGTAACCCTATAAAAAAGGTAATTTGACGTTTGTTCATATTTTGACGTTTGTTCATAATTTTAAAAAAATTACCATCCCAGAAATAACATCCCCGCACCGCAAATTGACAGGACTGCGCCACTAATGGCGTGTACATATCGATCAAGTTTTTCGGTATCGAGCAAATTATAGCCATAAATTCCCAACAAGACCATTCCGACCATGGTTACCACTGTCGTAATGGTAAAAGTGCTAATCAGCGTAATCACCTCCGTCATTGAGCGGTGTGCACCTGAAAAAAATAAAAGAGGTATCAATGGTTCCGATGGTCCCATGACGAAAATGGCAAACAATACCAAAGGCGTTACCTTTGTTTTTTGATGATGATGATGATGCCCTGATGCGCTTTTCCCATGGGAATGTTCATGCACATAAACTTCATCACCCATCACATCAAAATGCTTATGGGAATGCTTCTTTGACATTTTCCAGATCCCGTAAATCAAATATCCAAGTCCAAAAATAAATAGTGCCCAACTTGAAACATTGCCACGCACGTCCTGTAACCAGCTGATTTTATTGAGCTGCCATCCAAGATAAACGCCAATAATCCCTAGTATGACCGAACTGAAAACATGTCCGAGTCCACATATAATTGTCCATAATATAGTTTTTCCCAACGACCATTTTTTCGATTTGGACAATACAATAAAGGGCAGATAATGATCTGGCCCCGATGCAGTATGAAAAAAACTGATCGTAATAGCTGTAATAGCTAAAGCATAAAGTGTTGTGTTCATATAAATGATTTAATAGCAAAGCAGATGATTAAACTGCTTTCTTAAAGCAATGATTTGTTACATAGGTTATATAGTCGTGTATTGGCTCAACCAATGATATTCACCAAAAGAAAAAGGGGATTAACCGAAAATTTTAAAAGAATGGTATAGGATACACTTGTCTGGCAGTCTGTTAGACAAATATTTATTTTGGAGTTCATAAAAACTATGCCACGACTTCTTATCCGTAAATGGCAAGAAAATAGGCAGAATCAGTCCCAAGGCACAGAGCCGAACGGCATATGCTAAATGTTGATCATAACTCAATTCGAATGAGCATTCTTCGATCGATCCGAGATAAAAATCAAAATGGGATTGTGATGAAGCTATTGACGGTTTTGACGCGTTTTTATAGGCAGCATGTGAAAAGACATCCTTGTTTATTTTACCTGTAATAAACATACAGAAAAAAACAATGGGCAATAACATTAAAAGATGTCTTATATACCTATACATAGCATGTCACATCCCTATGGGATTGATGAATCAAATTTATTATAAGTTTGACCTTGTAGAGTAGCACAAATCTTGAATTTTATAGCCTTTTTATAACCTAGCAAAAAAACAGGCAGCTAAATAAACAAGATAAAAACCTCGTTTAAACCAACAAAAAAGCAATATAGGATAAAAAACAAGATTTATATGTATAAATCAACAAGCTCAAATTAGCACAAATCACGTTTTTTTATCCTATCCTATTATTCATTTATTTTGCCGCTAGCGGCCATAAATAAACAAGGATAGTCCAGCCTATTAATAATGAAAGTATGTAATAACAGCACATGAATCCAATAACATCACAGGAAACTGGCTCGCCATCCCGCTTATAGTTTAATTTCATTAGGATATCCTCTGTATCTTAAGCTCCAGTTTCATCGGAATAAACACATGATCATCAGAAAATTAATCTATATAAATGACCTAAATTTTCAGACGATCATGCTTAAGCGGATGCAGGAGTTAAAGTATAATTTTAAAGGTTTTGTCTGTGGCCAGCAGCAAAATACTGAGTATGCACATAAGCAATGAGTTGTAGAAATGATGGTACTCCTGATGTGCCATATGCGCTGTAAATGCTGCTACTGCAAACGGGAACAATACAAGTACTGCCCCATTCTTAAATTGCGGGTTATACAAACCTATTAAGAGCAATACCACTCCCATAAGTTCTCCTATTCCAATAATGACCGTCCAAGTCTTATTAAAACCCAGAGACTGCATGCTTTGCATCATGGAGCCTTTCTGAAACACTTTAAACAATGATGCATAACCAAATACATAAAGGTAGTATGCATAGCTCAACCAATGAGCGACTGATTTAATCATTTCCATTTTATACTTTTTGTTTTCCTACAAATTTCTTTATTAATTTGCATGAATAACAGTACGTACAAGATTGTATGATACCAACAAAAAAGTTCGTATGAACACGCGAAAAGAGAATTCAACCAATCATATCAATGAGCTATACTGGAAAGATCGTTGTGGTATTGCATTTACCTTAGCCACCATAGGCGGCAGATGGAAAATCAACATTCTTTCCTATCTGCTAAATGAAGGTAAACTCCGCTATAGTGAGTTGCGGAAAAAGCTCGTAGGCATATCAGAGCGTATGCTGATTGCTAAATTAAAGGAACTTGAGCAGGACAACCTGATCACTCGAATAGTATATCAGCAAGTCCCGCCAAAGGTAGAATATGAATTAACTGCGCTCGGCCGTTCGCTCGAGGAAATATTAACACTAATGGATAAATGGGGAGAAGATAATCTCCCCGAATCAATGCTTTGATAATGCATAGAGTGCAAATGTGCCTAACCAATGTGATCCCATATAGTCATCCTTGGTGGTAATATTGGGCAAAGAGTATTTTAAATGTTTATTCGCCAACTTATGCAAGTAACTTAACTCAGGCAGCGCTTTTGCGATACCGTTTAAACAGTTTGCGCGACTAAAATTAAGTCCATCCAGATGGACCAAATGTCCATCTGTTCGATCTTTCACGATACCTGGTTCTAAATTAAAATCGGGATTAAACAGATCTGGCATAAAATCCTTTAACCATTTACGGTAATCCTCCTGTTGCAGTACCAAACTCATACAGAGGGCTTCTTCAAGACAAGGAGAAAGAAAGTCGCTTCCACTTGGCTCAAAAGAAATGTTGCAGTTCTTATCCTGATTATATAAACGAGAAGCATTCGTCACTAATGATTTTTCAAACGTCACATTTCCCGTACTTCTTGCATAGTCCAGAGACAGCGAAAGGCCAAATGCCGAATTATCGTGATATCCTGTCCTAATCGGATAGACTAATTTGGGAAGATATTCTTGATAAGATTTTACGACGTGTTTCACCAACGGTTCAAGATTCGAAGCCCAGCGTTTTGCATCTGTATCTTCCCAAGTTAATAATTCCTTCTGCAGCTGCAACAACCAGGCCCAGCCATACGTGCGCTCAAAGTTCTTATTGTTCTTATCTTGAAAGAAATCTAATTCAACGACCACATTTTCCGCCGTAATATTTCGGTTCAATTGACGCCGAATTTCACCCGAACTGTCCAAATTTGGAAATTCCTTCAAAATATGTACAATTGACCAATACCCATGTACAGAAGAATGCCAGTCAAAACAACCGTAAAAAATTGGATGCAATGTGCGCGGTGCTTTTAGATCACTATCACTACCGAGTACCTGCCCCAACTTATTGGGATATTCCACTTCGATACAATGCAATGGCAAACTGAGCAAATGCTTGGCTTGGACGCTATCCAAGGTCAAAGGCTGATCATTTGAACTCGTATTTACTTTGATTTCCGAATTATTTTGACATGCAGCAAAAGCAACGGAAAGGCAAAGAATCCCTATTATTTTTTTCATAAACCTCTATTTTATATATCACTATACAATACTTAATAAAGTAATTGTTCTACCAAATTGGGAACAGCTATTGTCGCCGAATCCTCAAAACACTGTATATTACGTAAAGCCATGTCACTAGGTATTTTTTTGTCAATTAAAAATGTTTGACAGTGACTGGGCGCAAATTCTTTAAGTCCTGCAGCAGGATAAACCTGTAGGGAGGTTCCAACAATAATCAAAATATCGGCATTCGAAACCAAGCTTATGGCCTCCTCAATGGCTGGCACAGCTTCTCCAAACCAGACTATATTTGGCCTCAGCTGACTACCTTTCTCGCAAAGATCGCCCATCTTAATCTCATCACCGACAATGGGATACACCAAACGATCATCGATAGACGACTTCGCCTGATCCAAACGGCCATGCAAATGAACAATATGAGATGATCCCGCCTGTTCATGCAGTAGATCTACATTCTGTGTTACAATACTCACCTGGTACGCTGATTCCAATCTTGCCAGCGCATGATGAGCCGCATTTGCCTCTGCCACCAAAGCGGCTTTCCTTCTCAGATTATAAAACTCCTGGACTAAGGCTGGGTTTTTGTGCCAACCTTCAATTGAAGCAACTTCCATGACGTCATGTCCTTCCCACAATCCATTGGCATCCCTAAATGTAGGTATACCGCTTTCAGCCGAAATACCGGCCCCCGTCAATACAACAATATTTTTCTTTTTCATCTTAAGTCTTTTTGTTACTCCATATTATAGTTAAGATTGACTTTTTATATGACTTTCATCATGTCTGTAGATCTAGATCATTCATTTATCAACAAGGATGCATAGTTATCCGGCAGCTCAAGTCGGATAGAATCTTTGCTCAAGGCAGCCTTTCGGTTCATATCATCAAAAGAACGTTGATAATACACAAAAGCGCTATTTGGAATATGCAGTTCACTGGCTTTCTGCACATTGAACTCATAACGATTATTTTTCAGTCTGACATGCTGATAAATTCGGTAAGTAACAACTTGAATCTGTACTTTATCAAATTTTGGAATGACTTTTAAATCTGCCGGTTCATGAAAGTATTTATCGTTGAAATACATAAATTCATTCGACTCTGCGAGTGTTGTTATCTTTAACTTTCCATCAACAACTTCATTCACTAACGAATCTGCCCGCAACCGCTCGGATTTACTTCCGTCACCGGAAGAACAACAAATACAAAGAAAAACAACAATTGGGATCAAAACAGTTTTGATTAGATTCATAGGCCTAAGTTATAATAAAAAATGCTTCCTTGCCACAATTCAGGAGAAAATGCATCGAATACCCCCGAAATTGATCAGAATGGTTTATATCCTACGCAAAAAAGCCCAGGATATCTTGTTATCCTAGGCTTCTTTTCAATACTAAGCGCAATCCAACCTCTTAAAGGTTATTTTCGATAGCCCCCACTTTCTCGCGATATAGTTGTATTGGCGCATCCAACAACACAGCGATAACGGTCATATTTTTATCCAAGCGCTCCACTGGTGCCTGAATGTAGATAATTCCCGGGATGCTACTCCAATAAAGCTTATTGAAAATCTCATGGTTTATCATGGAACCGTCACCGACCACCCGGATCCTAGCGACTCCATTTTTAACACCTTTTAATGCAATTGGGCCAGTAGGTTTTCCCTCAACAAATAGATACAAGGTCTGACGATCTTTGGAGAGTGCACTTAGTCCTTCATAATGTCCTTCAGGCAAGCCTTTTCCGGTCTCATAAAGTGCTTCGGCATGGTCCTTAATCCACTTTAATACCGTCGGATTAGTCGTGTTACTACTCGGCAATTTCGTATCTAAGCCATCCACAGTTAAACCGGAATTCTCAAAAATATTTTTTCCTGCATGCAGTGTTGACGCGATCTGACCTAAAGCACGATCTGTCAACTTATTATCCAGCACAGATTTCAACGTAACTTCAGTCTCCTGAGGCGCAGTCCAACGAAGCGCTTCCGCAAAGTTCAGTGCAATCACGGTAACATCCTGATCAAAATTTACATTCGTCAAGTCTACTCGAACGATTTCATTTTCAGATTTAACACTTACTTTCGCGGATGCATCACCGACAACTGAAATGTTTTTAATGGCCGAATGATTGACTAAACCTTTGAGTTGCAATTCGGGTTTCTGTTCATACACATACAGATAAAGTGTTTTTCCGTCTTTTGATAAAGCAGATTTCCCACCGTAATTCGCAAAAGGAATACCGGCTCTTGTACCATAGATCGCGGCCTCATGCTTATGCGTCCATCGCCCCAACTGTTTCAAAATATTTAATTGCTCCTCAGGGATCGTACCGTCTGCTTTTGGACCAATATCCAATAATAAGTTTCCACCCATGGAAATACAATCGACCAACGTTCGGATGATCATATTGGGTGATTTGTACTTTTTATCAAAGGGTTGGTAGCCCCAAGAATCATTCATGGTGTAACAGAGTTCCCAAAATTTAGCCTCAGGGCGCGTGACCGGAATCCCTTGCTCAGGTGTATCATAATCTCCATGATGATTCAATCGTGAATTTATAATAATATTCGGATTATATTTCCGCAAAAGATTTAAAGTCTCTTTAGCTTTCCACTCTTCGGCACTATGTTCCCAATCTCCATCAAACCAAAGTAATTCTGGCTTATATTGTTCGGATAGCTCGGTCAATTGCTTTTGGTAATATTTCACATAATTATCCCAACGCGTAGGCTCTCCTTTCAATTCATAACGCTTTCTATTGCGCGTAAAAACATCATAATATGGGTGGCTCCAATCGGGTAACGAATAATACAGTCCAGTGTGCAAGCCCTCTTCTTGTATTGCTTTCACAAACGGTGTGATTACATCCTGTTTTGCGGCCGCGTCTTGTAATGTAGTGATCGCTTTATCAGCCTTCGTATTCCACATCGAGATTCCGTCATGGTGTTTGGTCGTAATCACCGTGTACTTCGCACCAGCTTCTTTAATCAATTTGGCCCATTCCTTGGGTTTATAATTTTTTGCTGTAAACCCATTAAGTTGTTTGATATAATTGTCATGGTTAATATAATTATTGAAGAATGACCAAGATTCTGAGATTCCATCTACAGAATAAATACCCCAGTGAATAAAAATACCCAATTTGGCATCTTCAAACCAATCCATTTTTTGCGTTGATACATTGTTCTGAGCTGAAACGTTTAAGCACGCAGACGCCAAAAGAACAAAAAGAGAAATCTTTCGAAACTTCATAAGCTATTTTATCGATTACATAACGAGTTTAAGCCGGCAAAATACACATAAATCAGCAAAATCCAATTGTGTAAGGGATAAATTACCTTGGAGAGCGATTGAAATATAACATTATATTTTTCTCTAGCTCAAACTTAAAACATGCAGGGAATAGTGAGTACCTATTAAATTTGATGTTTATAGCGCTATGTCCTATCGTTGAATTTATTGAAGGTGCAACGGTACAAAATTCTTCCACTTCGAGCATCAAAAGATGAACTAGTCTCGATCATTTTTATCCATTTGTGTGTGCTTACAAAAACTTCATGTATATTTGGCAGGTATGATCGAATTATATACAGATGGGGCTTCAAGTGGAAATCCAGGCCCTGGTGGCTACGGAACAATCTTAAGAACCATTTATACAGGCGATAATGAGGCCTTTAAAGGCAAACTTATCGAAAAAGAGTTTTCGGGCGGTTACCGCAAAACAACTAACAACAGGATGGAATTGATGGCTGTGATCGTTGGTCTCGAGGCGCTGAAAAACCTGCAGCAACAAGTTACCGTATATTCTGATTCCAAATATGTCATTGATGCCATTGATAAGAAATGGGTATATGGCTGGATACAAAAAGGTTTTGCCGGAAAGAAGAATAAAGATCTTTGGTTACGTCTAATGAGTGCCTATAAACTGCATAATGTGCGTCTTGTGTGGGTAAAAGGTCACGCTGGACATCCGTTAAATGAGCGATGTGATCGCTTAGCTGTAGCAGCCTCCAAAGATAAGGCAAATTGGAAAATCGACAGTGTTTTTGAGATTGAAGAAGGCAAATAAAAAAGGGGCATTGTACAATGCCCCTTTTTTATTCCAATGCGATTATTCGCCGCTTTCTTTAGCTGCTAAGTATCTTTCAGCTTCCAAAGCTGCCATACAACCTGTACCTGCAGCAGTGATTGCTTGACGGAATATATTATCCTGAACATCACCACAAGCAAAAACACCCGGTATGTTTGTAGCAGTACTATCTGGTTTTGTGATTAAATATCCTGTTTCATCCATATCCAGTACACCTGTGAAAAGCTCGGTATTAGGCTTATGCCCAATAGCAACGAAGAAACCTGTTACTTCTAGATCTTTTTCAGATTGGTCTTTATTGTTAATAACACGTATTCCGGTCACCACTTGACCATCTCCTAAAACCTCTTTTGCCTCAGAATTGTAGTGAACTTCAATATTTGGCGTATTCATCACACGGTGCACCATTGCTTTTGAAGCACGGAACTCATCCCGACGAACCAACATATGTACCTTTGAGCATAGTTTTGCAAGGTACGTAGCTTCCTCTGCCGCTGTATCCCCAGCACCTACAATAGCAACTTCTTGGTTTTTAAAGAAAAACCCATCACATACAGCACATGCTGAAACACCAAAACCGTTGTATTTTTGTTCAGATTCTAAGCCTAACCATTTTGCTGTAGCTCCTGTTGCAATAATCACAGTATCTGCGGTTACTTGTACTGTTCCATCGATCTCAACACGGTGTACCTCACCAGTAAAATCTACTTTAGTCACATATCCAAAACGCACTGAAGTTCCGAAGCGTTCAGCTTGCTCACGTAAATCTTCCATCATCACCGGTCCAGTAATACCTTTTGGATAACCAGGAAAATTGTCCACCTCAGTAGTTTGTGTCAATTGTCCTCCTGGAACAATACCGGTATAAACCACTGGTTTCATATCCGCACGTGCAGCATAAATTGCTGCAGTATAACCTGCTGGCCCCGAACCAATAATCAAACACTGTACATGCTCCACTTCTTGTTTGAATTCCATAATCCTTTTTCTAAGCTATTAATTAACGTTATTTTTTAAATTTATCTTGCAATCCTTTCAACATATCTAAAGAAATGTTCTGCGGCGCTTCTTCTTTTTGCTGATTGAATTCCTTTTTCGCAAGTTTTTTATCTTCTACAGAATGGGTGGCTGCTGCTTTTGCTTTTTGCTCACTCTTTTCCTTTTTATACCGATTCCAGATATTCTCTAAGACCTTCTTGGTATACAAAGGAAAATCACCATTCTGCATCCAAGCGTAGTAACTAGGCTCCTGCTCAAATACTTCGATAATAGGTTTTCCTTTATGTTTACCAAAATTGATTGTTTCCAATCCTTCTGCATTATATACGAGACGTCCGGCAAAATCTACCGGTTTGCTTAGGTTGGTAAACGCATGAAGAGCCTCGACGTCGTTCACTACAGGATAAGATACGACACCATGTTTATCTTCAAATGCTGCCCCTTCATATTTCGTCAACTGTGCTTTCAATACTTCATATGTTGCGCGAACATCAGCTTCAGCCGTATGTGCATTTTCAAGATTTTCATTGCAGTAAAACTTGTATGCCGCTTTCAACGTTCGTTGTTCCATTTGATGGAAAATGTTTTGAACATCTACAAATGCCCTTCCCTCCAATGAAAAATCAACGCCCGCCCGCAAAAACTCTTCCATAAGCATAGGGACATCGAATTTATTGGAATTATATCCCGCCAGATCTCCATTCTCAATAAAAGCCGCAAGCTCCACTGCAATTGCTTTAAAATTAGGAGCATCCTTCACATCTTCATCATAAATACCATGAAAAAAAGAGGATTCTGCGGGAATAGGTATTTCTGGATTGATCTTCTTTGTATAGACTGTTTCTTCACCATTAGGCATCACTTTCAAAAATGATACTTCGACAATACGATCGGTCGCCACATTAACACCTGTAGTTTCCAAATCGAAAAATACCAATGGTTTTTTTAATTTTAATTCCATGCTGGATAATACGCTTTTTTATCAAAAACCAAAAATACAAAGTAGTATTCGATTTTTGTAGTCTAAGAAATTTAATTTACAACCGCTTGATGAACTGATTCAGCTTGACTGATTTTCCCAACAACAACTTTCACCATTGCATCAAAGTCCAGGTATTTATTGGCAAGGTCCCGCACCTTCTCTGGCGACATGTTTCGGATCTGTTCCATATAATAGGAATAATACGTTAATGTCATCCCATTTAACAAAACACTTTTAAACTTGTCCGCATGCGAAAAGATACTTTCCAATGAACCTAACATAGAACCTTCCATATAGGTTTTAACGAGATTCACCTCTTCCTCAGAGGCCAATGTTGTTTTCAACAAATTGATCTCCTTTTCTATTTCTGTCAAGGTTGCATGAGTAACATCTACCCCGACTTCGGTTACAATGGTCATAAAACCAGTATGCTTCAAAGTTGCGACAGCCGAACCAATACTATAGGTATACCCTTTTTCTTCACGAATATTTCGCATCAGACGGGAACCAAAAAAACCACCTAACAAAGTATTGACAAACTGTAGTGCAGGATAATCAGGATGTGTCCTTCCAATCGTCTGGCAACCTAAACGAATGGCTGACTGCAATGCATTTTCCTTTTCCTCGTAAACCAGATCATTAGATCCTTGCACCAAAACAGGCTCATTCAAAGAAGAGTCAATAGCTGCTCCCCTCCAATCTACACCAAAAATTTGTTCCAGTTCTTGCAATAGCTCATCCGAAACATTACCTGAAACAATTAAGGTACAATTACTAGGAACAATTTCCTGTTGGTACAATTCGATTAACTGCGCACGTGTAATCGCGTCATAATCTTCCAGTTTTGGTGTACGCCCGTAACGATTATTCTTACCAAAGATCAAGTTATAGAATTTACGTCGCGCCAGATAATCATTTTTCTGAATAGAAACTTGAAATTTTTGTTTGTTATTACGCAAATAGGTATCTAACTCCTGTTGCGGAATAGACGCCGCTGTCAGAATATCTTTTACAAGCGGCAAGAGGACCTGACTGTGCCTGTTCAATGTATAAAGCGACAAAGAAGTTACGTCAAAAGAATATTCCGGGACAAGAAATGCACCATAGAAATCTACTTTATCTGCGATCTCTGCACTGGACATGGTATTTGTTCCCTCTTTAAGTAAGGCGCTTAAAGCACTATTTAACAACGGGTTTTCAATCTGCCCGTCAAGATAGGTATTCTCAAAGATCCATTCTATTCGCACCAGCTCTTGCTCGGGCGACTGGAAAACATAGACAGGCAATCCGTTTGCAAACTGCTTCTTGATTGGCTCTTTCAAACTTATATTTCCAATTTCACGGAACTCAGGTGCTTTTGTTCTATCCAACATGTACAGCCTCCTCTTCTTTTGATTTATACATTAATATAGAAGCATTCTCCGGTCTAAAAATAGCCTGAGCTTGCTGTTGAACTTCCTCGGCACTCACCGACAAATATTTTGAAACCTCCGTGTTAATGCCATCTGCATCACCCAGCAACTCATGGAAAGCCAAATTCATGGCTTTATCCAAAATAGATAGTTCCGCAAAAACGTTTGTCGATTCGATCTTATTCTTTACTTTATCCAATTCAGCTGCAGGTACCAACTCGGATTTTATAACCTCCAACTCGGCCCAAACCGCACGTTCAGCTTCTTCTAACGAGATACCTTCCGATGGTTTCCCTTCAATGACAAAGAGGTTATTGTCAATACTTCCCATTACATAGGCATTAATTTCACTAAATAACTGACCCTCTTTTACCAATCGACGATACAAACGTGAAGAAGATCCTCTTGATAAAATATCCGACAAAAAATCCATTGCGAAATACCCTTCTTCCAATCTTGCGGGGCCATGAAATGCCATGTAAAGTGCATCTAGAGGCACTTCTGCCCAAGTAGTCTCACGCCTTATCTCCTCTTGCGCCGGCTCTTTAGGCAATTGACGATTGTATTTTTCGCCAGCTTCAATATCGCCAAACCACTTTTGGGTCAAAGCCTTTACTTCTTCAAAATGTACATCTCCCGAAACAACCATAATTGCACTCTGTGGATTATAATGTAATTTGAAAAAAGCTTTTACATCTTCCATGGTAGCCTCTTCAATATGGCTTAACTCTTTTCCGATAGTCGCCCAGCGATAAGGATGTACCTGATAAGCTAATGGCCGCAATTTTAACCATGCATCGCCATAAGGTTGATTCAGATAACGCTGTTTGAACTCTTCACTCACAACATTTCGTTGCACCTCAAGGCTCTGTGCTGAAAAAGCCAGACTTAACATCCGATCCGACTCAAGCCACAATGCTGTTTCGAGATTTGAAGAAGGCAGGGTGATGTAGTAATTTGTGATGTCGTTGCTTGTGAATGCATTATTTTCGCCACCTACTTTTTGCAATTCGGTATCGAAGTTAGGAATATTGATACTTCCACCAAACATCAGGTGTTCAAATAAGTGTGCAAATCCGGTCTGTTCCGGAGACTCATCCCTTGCGCCCACATCATACAAGATATTGACACAAGCCATGGCCGTATTATGATCCTCGTGTACCAATACACGCAGGCCGTTTTCTAACGTAAATTTTTGATAAGAAACCATCTGATTTTTCTTCGATGTTTTTAAATCCAGTTTATACCTTTTCGTAGTAAAGCTAAGGTTTTGGCTTCTTCCGAGCCTTCTTCAGGACGATAATCGTACACCCAATTGGCCTGGGCAGGAAGACTCATCAGTATCGACTCAATTCGACCATTCGTTTCAAGTCCAAATTTAGTCCCCGAGTCCCATACCAAGTTAAATTCGACGTAGCGTCCGCGGCGGATTAATTGCCAATTCTTTTGTTGATCAGTAAAGGCTTTATGTCGATTTTTCTCGACCAAAGCCGTGTAGGTTGGTGCAAACGTACGGCCAAGATCACAAGAAAAAGCAAAAATATCTTCCATACTCATCCCTGTTTTTTCAGTATTCAACTTATCGTAAAATACACCTCCTATTCCCCGTGTTTCCTGGCGGTGTCGGATATAAAAATAATCATCCGCCCAATTTTTAAATTTTTCATAGAATGTAGCATCATGTCGATCACATACATCTTTCAGCTGCTGATGAAAATAGCTGGCATCCTCTTCATCGACATAATGAGGCGTTAAATCGATTCCACCACCAAACCAACGAATCTGATCATTTAGCTCAAAATAGCGGATATTCATGTGTATAATAGGGACTAAGGGATTATTTGGATGAATTACGATGGACACTCCTGTCGCAAAGAAATCATCTTCCTCTACAGCAAATGATTTTTTAATCGCTTCGGGTAATTTACCATAGACAGACGAAAAGTTAACACCTCCCTTTTCCAAAATTTGACCATTCTGAATGATCCTGGTACGACCTCCGCCACCACCTTCACGTTCCCACAATTCTTCCTCAAAGCGCGCCGATCCATCTAATTTCTCCAACGCCTGACATATTTCGTCCTGAATTTCTTTATAAGCTAAAGCAATCGCTTCTTTTGTTATCATCTACTCTATTGCTACTTTATTATGTTAATTTTTCGCTTAATGCTTGAATAATTTTAGATGCAGGTAGGTGTTCATACAAAATTTGATGCACGGCATCGCATATAGGTAATTCCACTGCATATTTTTTTGCATATTCCTGAATACATGCCGAAGCGTAATACCCTTCAGCCACCATATTCATTTCCAATTGAGCAGATTGTACACTGTACCCCTTTCCAATCATATTTCCAAAGGTTCTATTTCGGCTGAATTGGGAATAGGCTGTTACCAAAAGATCCCCTAAGTAAGCCGAAGTATTCACATCCCTGGAAGTATCACCGTCCACTTTACCTACAAAACGACGCATTTCGCGAATTGCATTGGATACCAGCACAGCTTGAAAATTATCACCATAACCTAAGCCATGGCAAATACCACCCGCCAAAGCATATATATTTTTCAATACTGCACCAAATTCTATCCCCAGGACATCTTCCGAAAGAATCGTCTTAATGACCCTTGACGATAAAAAGGAAGCAACCAATGCTGCACTATCCAGGTTTTTACAGCCGAAAGTTAAATAAGACAATTTACCTAAAGCAACCTCCTCCGCATGACATGGGCCACCAACCACACAGATCTGTTCAATATCTACCTCATATCGTTGCTCCAAAAACTCACCGATAATCAAATTATCTTTGGGAATAATCCCCTTAATGGCCGAAACGACAATTTTATTTCTAAAATCTTCCTTCGTAACATTCGCCAGCGCATCCTTCAAATAAGCCGCAGGCGTATTTAAAATGACAATGTCCGAATTCGTAATTACATTTTTTGCATCGGTATCAATCGTTGTAATACTAAGATCAACCGAAACACTGCTCAGGTAAGTCGGGTTGTGTTTGAATTTTTGAATATATTCTGCATCTTCTTCCTTTCTTACCCACCAAAAAATATGCTTGTCTTGGTCATTTTCACATAGCATCTTGATCATAGCGGTAGCCCAACTTCCGCTACCAATTATACCAATCTTTTTCCCCTGCATGTCTTTAATTTGTTTTCGATAGCAAATATACTTATTTACTCATTAGATATACGATTCATGCGGTGAGATATGATACTTTCGTTACTTTCTAAGCAAATAAACGTTGCCAAAAGCCTATTTCCAAACCAACATAATAGTCTTTATCTTCGAATTTTACGGGGTAAGTAGCAATAAAATCATGCTGCTCTGGATTACCTCTTCCTGAAATTAAATCAAATTCATGGCGATGAAAAGGACAGATTACTTTTCCACGCTCACACCAGCCATTTTTCAGTGGAGCTCCAGCATGTGGGCATTTTCGGGAGAAAGCATAGAGTTGGTCTTCAAACCAGGTAATGCAAATAATTTTCCCACCGAATTTATGTTCGCTGATGCCCTGATTTTTCAGAAAATCGGCATGTTCAATTTTGTACCAATGAACCATTCGACAAGATAGCTAAAAATTACAGTGAATTTTCTATCTTTGTGCAATTTCAAAAATTTGCACTATATATGGCTTTACAATGCGGTATCGTAGGTTTACCAAACGTCGGTAAATCAACATTATTTAACTGTTTGTCGAACGCGAAAGCGCAAGCGGCTAACTTTCCATTTTGTACAATTGAACCAAATGTTGGGGTAATTACCGTACCGGATGCCCGTCTCAATAAACTAGCTGAATTAGTCAACCCACAACGCGTTGTTCCAAATACAATCGAGATCGTCGACATCGCAGGTCTTGTAAAAGGAGCTTCAAAAGGTGAAGGCTTAGGCAACCAATTCTTAGGAAATATTCGTACAACCAATGCTATTATTCACGTTTTAAGATGTTTTGACGATGGAAACGTGATCCACGTTGATGGTTCCGTAGACCCGATCAGAGATAAAGAAATCATTGACACCGAATTGCAACTTAAAGATTTGGACACTGTTGTCAAACGTATCCAAAAGGTTGAAAAAATGGCTAAAACAGGTGGCGACAAAGATGCGAAAAGAACATTTGACATCCTGTCAATCGTTAAAGATCATCTTGAGGCTGGCAAATCTGCACGGACTGCAGCGATTGAAGCTGAGGATTTTGAGTTTATTCAGGATTTAGCATTATTGACCGCTAAACCTGTACTTTATGTATGTAACGTAGATGAAGGATCCGTCAACACAGGAAACGCTTATGTAGAACGTGTTAAGGAAGCTGTAAAAGACGAAAAAGCTGAAGTATTGATAATTTCCGCTCAGATCGAATCCGAAATTGCACAACTGGAAAGCTACGAAGAACGCAAAATGTTCTTAGATGACCTTGGGCTTGAAGAATCTGGTGTTCACAAACTGATCCGCGCCGCATATTCGCTTTTAAATCTGGCAACTTATTTTACCGCTGGTGTACAAGAAGTCCGCGCTTGGACGATTGAGAATGGATTTACAGCACCTCAGGCTGCAGGTGTAATTCACACAGATTTCGAAAAAGGATTTATCCGTGCTGAAGTAATTAAGTATGACGATTTCGTCACGCTTGGCTCCGAAAATGCAGTAAAAGAAGCTGGAAAATTATCAGTGGAAGGAAAAACATATATTGTCCAAGATGGCGATATCATGCACTTCCGTTTTAACGTATAACCATCCCGCCTGTTCAAACAGGTAAACATAAAAAAGAGGCGAACACTTTTGAAGTGTTCGCCTCTTTTTTATGTTTTATCATCTCCCTTTTTATTGTCAAAACTATGCCCCACCTAGCGGACGGGTTATTATCAAATTCGCCTTGTAAGCACAGTGAGTCCACCATGAGTCCACGTTGAGTCCACCTTTATATCGTACAGTCACTGTGCTCTCACCGTAGTCGAACCCCGCTCACAGGGCGAAGTAAATACCGCATTGTTGTTAAGCAGACCTGTAGAAGCCTCCACTAAAAACACTTTTACATTAAGCTAGGGATACAAGGCTTGCTATTTGACAAAATAGCGATGCTCAATCACCTCTACTTTTTTGATATCCTTATCTTCTAATACTTTCTTAACATCACAATGGCCGGTTACGCCACGATAGATCAAAGCTCCACCAAGGGTTAGTCCAGACAATCCAGTAAGTGGGGATTTAAACAGTTTTTTAACACCCAAGCCCAATATGAATCCGCCGGCAATCACCGACAAAACACGCTCAGAGGTGCCAATATTTTCTTCGATACAATCGTCTTCGATCTTTGTTTTTATCTTATCAAATGCAAAGTTTAGTAGGTTACTCATAATTATCTCTATTTTATTTATCGTACATGTTATAAACAAATGGTGCCCTAAAAAAGTTTAGGAATAGAATAATAGTTTTTTATGTTGATTCTCCGACGACATCTCTTATATTCGTATTTAACAAATTAGAAATACATGCAAATCAAAAAATATTCTGGTGAATTGGTCCCCTTTAATGGTGAATCGCTACGCCATTCGCTTTCTCGTTCCGGTGCCAATGCTGACCAGGTCAATCAGGTCTACGATAAGGTACTCAACGAAATATATGATGGCATTTCAACAAGAGAACTCTATCAGCTGGCCTTTGATACTTTAAAAACAGTACGAAATTCCTTTGCCGCACGCTATAGCCTTAAAAAAGCTCTACGTGAACTTGGCCCTGAAGGCTTCTACTTCGAAAAATACATTGCTCACCTATTGCGATCCATCGGCTATGAAAGCACCACGGGACAGACCGTACAGGGGCATGCTGTTTCACATGAATTGGACGTTGTTGCCTATAAGGACGGTAAACTCATTACCGCGGAATGTAAATTTCGAAACGATATTGACGCTAAAATATCGGTCACAACGCCCATGTATTATCTTTCCAGATTCAAAGATATCAGTAATATCAATTACCAATTTTTTGGGAAGCAGCTGCAGTTTCAAGAAGGCTGGCTAATTACCAATGCTTACTTCACCTCCGATTCGATTGATTTTGCCAAATATTATAATATCAACCTGCTCTCTTGGGATTACCCCAAAGAAAATAGCATTAAAAAAAGAGTAGATAAAGCAGTTTTTTATCCAGTCACTTGTCTAACAACTCTTTCAGACCTTGAAGAACAACAACTGCTCAAAAATCAGCTTATTTTAGTGAAAGATATCGTCAGTAATCCCGAAAAATTGGATCTTCTAAACTTAACAAAAGAACGGAAAGAAAAGGTTTTAAATGAGGCTCGCGAACTCATAAACTATCAAGTGGAAGAAGAGTATTAATAACATCCTAAAAAAGCGTTATGTGTACCTGTTTGGACAAAGATACATAACGCTTTTTTAGTAACTGATAATACTCTTACAGCTTTGTAGGATGATAGATTTTGCCATAATTTGCAAGCTCGCTTAAATCTGTTTTTTCCCAAAATATACCATAAATAGCCGCTCCGGAACCTGACATAGAAGCATAAATCGCTCCTTTTTGATATAAAGTTTCTTTGATTTCTTTCAACAATGGATAACTCTCGAAAATACCGTCCTCAAAATCATTTCGAATATGAAACTTCCATTCCTGTATAGGCAAACGAATTGCTTCTTCCAAATTAACTTCGGGTACCTTAGGTTGTACACCAGCATAGGCTTCAGCTGTAGAAATATGAATATTGGGCATAATGACTGCAATATGGTAGCCATCCAAATTTAGATTTAAGTCTTTAAAATCAGTCCCAATACCTGTTGCAAAAACAGGATTATTTGCGATAAAAAAAGGGCAATCGGCTCCTAACTTTGCGGCATACCCCGCTAGTTGCTCTTCTGTAAGATTCAATTGAAAGAGCGTATTGAGCCCTTTCAACACAAAAGACGCGTCCGCAGACCCCCCCCCTAAGCCTGCTCCAATCGGAATTTGTTTGATCAAATCAATTGAAACGGGCGGAATGCCATAATCTTTTTCCAACAATTCAAAAGCTCTTATACAAAGGTTATCACGGAGATTTCCTGGGATATGTTCTCCCTGAATATTTAGTGTTGTCTCCGTAACAGTCGTATCCAATAATTCGATAATATCGTAAATTGGAAGTGGATAAAAAACACTGTTCAGCTCATGATAACCATCCGTACGCTTGGCAATTACTTGCAGTCCAATGTTTAGTTTAGCGTTTGCAAAAAGTATCATGTGAAATGCTCTAAATCGTATATTTTTAAAATTAATAACTTACCAATGAAAAGATATTATCACTGAACCTGGATAATCTTCCTTTCGCCTTTAGGAAGTCCAAAGAGATGATAAAACTATAAGCGACGATTTCACCACCAAGTCTTTCAATAAGTTTACTGGCAGCAACGACAGTACCCCCTGTGGCTAAAAGGTCGTCGTGTACCAATATGCGGCTTCCTTTTTCAAAAGCATCTTCATGGATTTCAATCGTTGCCTGGCCGTATTCCAGTGCATAAGATTCAGAGACGGTCTTAAAAGGTAATTTACCTTGTTTTCGAATTGGAATAAAAGGCAAGCCCAGCCTATTGGCAAGTAAAAATCCAAATAGAAAACCCCGGCTCTCAATTCCAGCAATAGCATCTATCTCTATTCCTTGCAACTGATCAATAATCGTATCAACCATTTCGCTACACAATGCCGCATCTTTCAACAAAGGGGTAATATCTTTAAAGACAATACCAGGTTTAGGAAAATCCACGATATCCCGGATTTCCAGTTTCAATTTATCTTGAATCATTCTCAAATATTAAATAAGGCGCAATCTTTGCAATCGCAAGATCTGAAAGTGTTCCTATTTTTGTCAAATCTTCTATATTGACATAACTTCCATGTTGATCCCGATAATTGACGATTAGTTTCGCATCTTTAGGGCTAAGATACGGATGTTTAGCCAATGAAGTTGCATCAACTTTATTAATATTGATTTTTTTGATTCCATCTAAATTAGCTACAACAATATAGTCTTTAATTAGATCATACGTTTCAGCCGTAACTCCATAAACCTCCTTTAACTGCTCTATACGATAGAAACCACCAAGAACATCCTTATATTTCAAAATGCGTTTGGATAGAATTGAGCCTATCCCTTTAAGACTGATTAATGCGGTGGTATCACAGGTATTAATATCGATAAGTTCTGCTTTATTTCTTTCAAATTTATCATACAGCAAAGACGCTCTGTCCTGTTGTTTTGTTCGTTCCGAATCGGGGATTGTTTTTATTTGGATGTAAGGCTCTAATCTCTTGTAAAGTCGATCATTAATGGAGTAGATTTTCTTCAGATCGGTTTTTACCTTAAATCGCCCTCCTTTTTTTTCATAGTTTTTCAGCACCGCGATCTGTTTATCAGAAAGTCCCAACTTATGCCAGTCAGCGTGAGATAAATTATTTGGATCAAAATAAAATAGCTTTTCATCATTTAAATCTGGAGTCGGCGATATGGATTCCCTACTTTCGTTTTTATTCACATAGGGGCTGTTAAACTCCTGTTTGTCGGTTGGACTGGAAATCTCGATGGAGTCATGAAAGGACTGTTCAAAAAGTTTGGCCTGATTAGGAATAGGATCCCTCGTATTACGTTTGATCAGCGTATAAATCGTCACAAACAAAACCATAATCACCAAAATAATGAAAAATCCATTTTGTTCTGTTTTACTAAATTTAAAATAAGCCAATAGCCTTTTCATAAGCCGCTAACAATTGGGTTGTTTAAATTTAATAAATTATAAGGAAAATAAAAAGGGAATTATTAAAAAACAATCCCCTTTTTATTAATTATTATCTACAAAGAGATTTATAACTTTGACTTATCAACTTTTTCAACTTGACTACCGTCTTTTAAGGTTTTGGAAATCGCATCAAATGGTCTAGAAACTACCTCGTCTCCTTTTTTCAGTCCTGAAGTAACAATGATATTTTTATCATCCTGAATACCTGTCTTAACCAAAACCTGCTTAACTATTTTATCTTTTAGGACAAATACATATTCATCAACTTTCTTATTTGTATTTGTAGAGTCTTTATCATCAGAACGCACGGTTACCGATTGAATAGGTACAACGAGTCCCTTATCGTGTTTTGTAAATATCTGAACTGTTGCAGACAGTCCCGGTTTAAATGGTGATGCCACATTCTCTTTCATCAAGTCTTGATACGATTCTGCGCTGATGCGAACTTTTACATTAAAATTTGTCACCTGATCTGTCGATGATGTCGCCGTAGTTGTTGTTGCGATGTTTTTAGACGAGCTAGCGATTTCGGTCACAACACCTTTAAACTTTCTGTCCTTAAAAGCATCGACTTCAATCTCAGCTTGATTCCCTACTCTTACATTGTTAATATCATTTTCATTTACATCGACATTAACCTCCATCGAACTCATATTGGCGATACGCATAATTTCTGTACCCGCCATCTGCGCCGTTCCAACCACACGCTCTCCCTTTTCGATAGACAAGAGAGAAATGATGCCATCTGATGGCGCGTAAATTGTCGTCCGATTTAAATTATCTTGCGCTTCTTTTACTGAAGCTTGTGATTGGTCAATACCATATTTTGTAGAACGCACTGTCTCTCTTTGTGCCTGGATAGAAGCCTGTGCTGCATAATATTCGGCCGAGCTTTTATCCATTTCTGAAGCAGAAATAACACGTTTTTCAAAAAGTTCCTGATTCCGTTTATAGGTAGCAGCTACATTTTTAAAATTTTCTTCCTGTTGTTTTAATTGCTGTTGTGCAGCGGCTAAATTGGCCCGCTGTGAATTCATTGCCGCAACAGAGCGATCATAACCAGATTGCAAAATATCTGGTTTGATCCGACAGAGTACTTGTCCTTTCTTTACAAAATCACCTTCTTTAATGTTAAGCTCAACAACCTCTCCAGATACCTCTGAACTCAGTTTGACCTCCACCTCAGGCTGAATCTTCCCACTTGCAGAAACTAATTCATCAACATCAGTCTCTTTTACTACATCCACCGCGACTTTAGTAATCTCTCCTTTGCCAAACCAGCCTGCTTTAAAACCTATAAAACCAAGGACTACCAAGAGCACTACTATAATCAATATAATTTTTCCAATGCTACGTTTTTTCTTTGCCATTTCTTTTGTTAAATCAAATAGGTTAATTGTTATCGAATTGAATTGGATTTCCGAGGTAATAATCGATGATCTTTGATCTGAATATTACATTATATTTTGCTTGAATAAGGTCAAATTCGGCCTTATTTCGTTCCGTTTGAGCAGTGAACAACTCCAACGAATTCGCCATACCAATATCGTAACGTTCTTTTGTCGCCTTAAATGCTGTTTCAGCACTTTCAAATGCTACAGTAGCCGAACTATAGCGTTGCTTGGCCGCATTCACATCCAGCACAGCCTGATTAACGGCCTTGCTTAAGTTATTTTTTGCCAATTGCTCGGAGGCTTCAGCCTGTTTCAAACCGATCTTTGCCTTTGCCACATTTACTTTATTCTGATTTCTTGAAAAAATTGGAATAGCAAGAGATAAACCGGTAAAAAAAGACTTGTTATCCGATATCTGTTGGCCAAAAGGTACTCTAAAAAGGGTCGCAGGATCCAATGGATCTGTTTGTCTTGTTGTCGCAGATGAGTAATTCGTTCCATAACTCACGTTCAAATTGAGTGTCGGATAATAGCCCCCCTTCGCAATATCGATTTGTTTCAATGCGACCTCTTTATCCAATGCAGACTTATGAATATCCGGCTGCAATGTGAGCGCTTTCTGGTAGACATCCACTGCATTTTTATCCACTGCATGAACCAATATAGATTCCAAGCTTGGACGTTCCAAGGAAATAGGCGTTTCAGGAGGCATTTCCATCAGCTGCTTCAAGGTCAACAAAGACATTTCGTATGAATTTTTCAAATTAACTTTGTTCAATTCATTTGTAGCAACCTGATTTTTTGATTTGGCAAGATCAGCGATTGTTTTATTGCCAACCGCAAACTGAATAGAGTCCAATGAAAATTGCTGTTTCGACAAAGCGATTTGGTCTTCACTCGCAACCATCATCTCATGATTGGTAATCGCTTCCAAATAATTAACCAACACATTGAGCACAAGGTCATTCTTGATCTTATCCACCTGAGTCGCCGTAGACTCCAGTTGCAATTTATTCGCTTTGATCTGATTGATCTGTTGAAAGCCCTGAAATAAATTGACACTTGATCCCACCGAGCCACTGGTTCCTTTTGTCCAGGTGTTATTGACGATTCGTCCAGAAGTTAAATCGAAACCAAAACCATAACGAAAACTTTGATCAACGCTAGCACTCAGGTTTGGCAATAAATTACTTTTTGCCTGAAACAAGTCCTGCTCAGCAAGATCTTTGTTCAGCGCTGCTTGTTTTATCTGTACATTCCGTTCCAATGTCATACGAATGGCTTCTGCCACCCCTACAACCTGTTGGGCTTGAACCAAATCATTAGTTCCTAGAAATAACCCAGTAAATACTACTGCAGAATAATAAAATCTTTTCATGTCCATATGTAGAACCATACATTTTTTTTTAGATTTGAACTTCATTTATCGGTTATGTATTTTGTCAAATCTCCATTTTTCCTTAGATGGCTATATCCCAAATCAATATGGAATATGCCACGTCATGAAAAAAAAGTCTATCTTACTTTTGACGATGGTCCAATTCCTGAAATTACACCTTTTATACTCGATATCCTAAAAAAATATCAGGCAAAGGCAACATTTTTTTGTGTTGGTGAAAATATTAAAAAAAATCCACATTTGTTTCAACGAATTTTAGATGAAGGGCATCAGGTAGGCAACCATACTTACAACCACCTCAAAGGCTGGGAAACAAATGATGAGCAGTATTTGGCAAATGTTACGAAATGCCAGGAACTGACCCAAACCGATCTTTTTCGTCCGCCTTATGCCCGAGCAACAAAATCCCAACTCCGCCAACTCTATAAAAAATACCGAGTGATCATGTGGGATATTATGTCGGGTGATTTTGATCCGAATTTAAGTCCCCAGAAATGCCTGGAAAACGTTCTGCCCAACATTAAAAATGGCTCTGTTATTATTTTTCATGATAATATCAAAGCCATTCCTCGTGTCGAATATGTTCTACCTAAAACAATAGAGTTTCTATTAAAAAATCACTATCAGCTTTCGAGAATAGATTAAGGTTTACTTCTAGCAAACGTCACCTCAGATTCGTAATATTTACCTACACTGACACTGAAATACCCCAGTGCATTGTTGCTTAGATTTGAAATCGGATTAGACGGCGAAGCCGAACCAGGATTAATCATTTGAAAACTATTCCAGTAATTGTAGGCGCCTACATCGATACATTGACGTAGGATACGCACACGATCACCAACTTTCAAATCTCTATCGCGGTCGACAATATCATGTTGCACCTCTAAGCCATTGTTATACTTATCGTTAAAGACATCAATAAAACGTAATTTACCTCCATTGACCGACATTTTATACTTATAATAGTTACCTTTTTCTGGTGGATCGATAAATACGAGGGTCGGATAGTAAATCGTATCAGTAAAAATAATTCGCTCTGAAAGCCCTATAGAATCCACGTCCACATAGCTGGGAACCTTTGATACCCCTTGGATCTCCCTTCCATCAGCGGTCTTAACCTGCAACTGGTAAGTGACCTTCTCCTGTAACCGTAATGTCTTATTGGTATACAACCCATCAGCCCCCGCTTGAAACGTATAAGTGCGATTATTTTGCATATTCTTAACGATCACTTCTGCATCTGTTATCGGAGAAAATAGAGAGTCTTTAATGCTTACAACCTTCTGTATACTAATCTCATGTTGTTGATCCGAAACCATTAAATCTGCGGTAATAACCAATTGACCCGTATTTTCGGGCAGTTCCAAATCTATTTTGTCTTCGCAGCTCCCTAAAGTAAATAATGCAACAGCTATAACTCCTAATATCTTCTTCATTCTTTGCTAAAATTTAAAATTCCAAGTAATCGATGGGATCGTCCCAAATAATGCTATCCGATAAATCTCGGTGACATTGGATTGTCCTTCTTTTTCTCTAAAGTCGATCAAATAAGCATTTTTTCGATTATAGGCATTATAGAGACCAAACGACAAGCTCGAGTAGCTATTCTTTGTTCGCTTAATATCATAAGTTGCTGCCAAATCCAGCCGGTGATAAGCAGGCATCCGCTGCCCATTTCTTTTATCGTAATAAAAGATCGTACGATCGTCAACAAAATATTTCCCCGCGGGCATCGTTACAGCGTCTCCTGTATAGTATACGAAATTCGCACTTAAATTCCACTTCGGATTTAACTGATACTGCGCTACGATAGCTATATTATGAGTTTTGTCCTGACGTGCGTTAAACCATTGACCATCATTAATTTGTTCAAATTGCCGCTCACTTTTGGACAAAGTATAACTCAACCAGCCGCTAAATCGCCCCAGTCTCTTTTTCAGAAACCATTCAATTCCGTAGGCTCTACCTTTTCCAAACAGCAATTCCCCTTCCAGCAATTCATTTGCCTGTAGATCGGCACCATTCCTATAGTCAATCTGGTTCTTTAAATCTCGGTAATAACCTTCGACAGAGAATTCATATCTGTTGGATGCAAAATTCCGAAAGTAACCCACTGAATACTGATTGGATAGCTGCGGCTTAATCGTATTATTGCTCAGTACATATTGATCTGTAGGAAGACTACTGGTTGTATTGCTCAATTGATGCAGGTACTGAACATTTGTATTGAAAGAAGCCTTTACCGTCGTTAAATCATTGATCGCGTAGTTTAAGGAAATGCGAGGCTCCAGATAGAAGTACTTTTTACCCAACTTGCCATTTCCCACATAGGTAGAATCTACGGCCTCACCTGCAGGATCGAAGGTATAAAATGTACCCGGCCCCAATGTTGCGTAAGCGGATGCCCTCAGTCCGTAATTTAATTTTAAACGATCGGTAATAGACCAGTCATCGGTTAGATAAGCAGCAACATCAGCACCCTTGCGATGTTGAATTTGCAATGAATTCACCTTCGAATCTTCCCCCGCTTCGATACTTGCCGGTCGGATTTCCTGTAAGGCTGCCTGCAATCCAAATTTTAGATTGTGACGGTCCGAAAGATTGTATTGAAAATCTTGTTTAAAATTATAATTAAAGATGTCTGAACGAATTTTAAAGTTGTTATCATCCTCAATCTTAACCTGATAATTGAATTTGCTAAAAATAAGCGTAGTATTGCTAAACAACCTATTGCTCCACACATGGTTCCAACGCATGGTTCCAGTCGCATTTCCCCAATTGAAATCAAACAAATCATGATAAGCCATCGCGTCCTTACCGAAATATCCAGACAAGTAAAGTGTATTCTTATCATTGATGCGATAATTTAACTTTGCATTGAGGTCATAAAAAAAGAGCGCACTCTTCTTAATATTCTCATCACTTGAAAGCTTTAAGAAAAGATCGGCATAGGTACGTCTACCGGAGATCATAAATGAGCTCTTGCCTTTTTGAATCGGTCCTTCCAATTTAAGACGCGAAGCAATAAGCCCTAAGCCACCTTCTACATTGAAATGCTGGTTGTTTCCATCCAAGGTGGTAATTTCCATGACCGATGATATTTTGCCTCCATATTGGGCTGGAACACCTCCCTTGTAGAAATTCACGTCTTTGATCGCATCGGAATTAAAGGTCGAGAAAAAACCAAACAAATGGGAACTGTTATAGACAGGAGCCTCATCCAGCAAAATCAGATTTTGGTCGCCACCGCCGCCACGCACATAAAAATTGCTGCTTCCTTCCCCCCCACTAGTTACTCCAGGAAACATCTGAATGGTCTTGAGAATATCCTTTTCTCCAAATAGTACGGGGACTTTTTCGATTTCCTTAGGGCTAAATTGTGTCAACCCAGGGGTTAGATCCTTTATTGATTTGCGCCTATTTCCAGTTACGGTAACCTCAGCGAGCTGATTTTCCTCAGGTACCAACTGAATAATATAAGTGGAGTCCTTGTCAAGGTGGACAGAAAATGCTTTCGTTCTATAGCCTACAGATGATACTTCCATTCCTTTGCCGGCATCACGGACAGACAAACTAAAAAAGCCATATTTATTTGAAGCGGTGGATTTTTTCTCTGTATCGTTTCGTATGACGGCGCCAATGATATTCTCACCGCTGATACTGTCCCTAACAAACCCAGAAATAGATTTAGACTGTTGACTATACGCTTGCTGCGCGCAGAACAAAATGGAAGAAAAACAAAAAACAACCTTTATAGGTTTAAACATAATCAAGTGAAGTCAAAAATTTTGCTGAAAATAATAAAAAAGCCTTACAATTTGTAAGGCTTAATAATAAGTTTATAATTTGTTAGTTAAGGTCTCTGTTTAACAAAAATAGTATTTTATTCATTTATGCCAAATATTTATCCATTTTTCTTTTCATTTTTTTTCGCTTGATCAAAATATCCCTTAAAAAAAGCCATTTGATAAACAATTGACCGAGACCAGTACTCCCAATTGTGTCCACCTTCACTTGTAACAAAGGTATGATTTATATTATGGTACATCAATTTATCATGCAGTGCAACATTCACGGTATAGAAAAAATCTTCCTTACCGCAATCGATGATTAGGCGAAGTTTATTATTGATTAATTGGGGAACCATATTAATAACAACACGATTATCCCATTCTTGCGGTACATCAGCATAATTCCCAATGCGATCTTTAATTTCCCAGTTTAAGGGAAAAGGCCTAAAATCGACTCCACCAGCTGTACTTCCTGCAGCGCCATAGCTATCCTGATGTTTTATGGCTAGCGACAGCGCACCATGCCCACCCATACTTAATCCCGTAATTGCCCTTCCGCTCCGATCTTTGATCGTCGAATAATGCTGATCCATATAATCAATCAACTCTTTGGATACAAAAGTTTCATATTGGTAGTTTTTATCATTCGCGACATCCCAGTACCAGCTTCCAAAACCACCATCGGGACAAACGACCATATAACCATACTGATCTGCCAATGCGCTCACACTTGAATTTTTAACCCAATTGCTATAATTACCGGAATAACCATGCAACAGGTAAAGGACTGGATAACTGATTTTGTTCGAGTAATTTTGAGGAAGAATTACGACAGTCTTAATTGCTTTACCCATGGATGGGCTCTGAATCGATAGGGTGTCCACTTTGGCAGCATACGTGTTTGTAAGAGTACATAACAATAAAACGAAGGCAATTAACATAAGCCTAATACCTCTTGAACAAAATAGGCAGTTTTTGATAGGTTCAGTTTGATGAAAATTATGCACCGAATAACTGAAAATAGGTCTAGTGTTTATCATAAATTTATTGATTTCTTTCAAAAAAATAAAGATAGGATTTTAAACCAAATGGACGCTCGCTAATTGTATAAAATCCATTTCCATTACTATCGAAAGCTATCGCTTCCCCTTGTGGCTCCACCTGATAAGGCAGAATAGCCGGCTTTTGTTGGAGTACCTGTTTCCAGGATTCACTCAGGTTCCTCTGCCAATAGAAAATATGGGTAATATTCTTGACAAGCAACTGTGTGCCTGTCGGATCTATAGCGGCAGCGGTAGCAAAAGTAAACGGTAGCTCCGCTACTCTACTTAAGGTAAAATACTGCTGTTTAGCATTTGTAAATACTGCAGCACTATAAACAGTCGATCGAAATTCACGTTTAGATATTACATACAACATTTTGTCTATTGGATCAATCATAATTGATTCGGCATCTAAACGTTTCTGGCCCGGAAATTTAAGAAAGATAGCCCGAATTGACTTTTTCGGAATAAGCCCAGGATCATCAGCCTGAGGCTCAGGAAATACATACAGGCATGTCCAGGTTCTTTTCCCGGTATTGTTTCCGATGTCTGCAAGGACCAGAAAATAGGTATCCCCAATTTTCACCCGATCGATATCCTCACAGTCGATGACAGATACCCCTTCGAGTGAAAACTTCTTCAGTAGTTTGGCCTGACGATCGATTAAATAGATAGTTGCACCATCACCACTATCATTATGCACCCAAAAATTGCCGTCCCGATAAGCCGGTGTGATACCCGACACCTCTTTCAGTTGTGGATCCGTCAATTCTCCATGTGCAATTTGCGTTTTAAAATAATCCTTCCTATTTTGGCTGTAAACCTGCAGACTTAACATAGAAAATACAAGTAGCAGGCACAGATTCACCCGTGCAATATTCATGTTTAAAGATACGTTTTTATTGATATTTACATTCTAATTATGAAGAAGCCTTCCGCATACAGTTCATTACTCCTTTTTTTAACACTCTTACTCCCCTGTCAAGGCTTACTTGCCCAGAGCTCTTCATTTCACGTAAAAGTAAAATCTGGTCTTCGGCAAACACCACCCTATCTTGTCAAATACTACAACAGCAAAGATTGGGAGAAATTCTATGCCGAGATCTTGCAATTTGATTATGACCCCAAATTTGAATATGACATCAGGATCCTCAAACGTCAAAACGGTTCACATTCGACATATACCTTAGCCAAAACGATTACAAAATCACTATCGGAAAATACAGCGGTGGCCACATGGGAAGTTGGAGAAAACTACGTGAATGCCCAGAGCCTTGGCAAACTGAAATGTCTGCAGGTAAAATCTGATAAAAGGAATAAATGGGAATACCTCACGTCAACAATTCAAGGTTTCGATTACGAGGAAGGCTACCGTTACCGTATTCGCGTAAAACAAACGAAACAAAAAGATACAGACTCCGTCAGTTATAGTTTAATTGAAGTCCTATCGAAAGAACGTGCAAACGAACTGCCCAGTGTAGCTGCATTTCTTGCCCGTTTTAAGTGGAATCTGCTTCAGTTAAACGGAAAAGATGTTAGCTCCAGCAAAGCAAGTATCGGCTTCGATGCCAAAAATGGCACGATTGCCGGCACAACGGGATGCAACAATTTTTGGGGAAATTTTGCCATTAAAGACAATAAAATCAGCTTTCTGCACCTAGCAAGCACCATGCGCGCCTGCAATGGCATAAATATCGAAAATGACTTCTTTCAAATTTTTGAACAAAAACAAATTCAATTTGACATAGCCGAACAAACTTTAAATTTATATAACGACAGAAAACTAGTCATGATTTTTGGGTTGGAGCGAGAATAAAAAAACACCCAAAGTTTGGGAGACTTTGGGTATCTTAGCCATATTATTAACCTATTTTATGAAAAGTATTTATGCCATTTGGAAATGACATAAACAAATGTGTGAAATAAATCGGAAACAATCGAAAGCATAATAAGATTTTAACAAAATTTTAACATTTCAAAAAACAATGAGACAAATGGACATATAAATGATCTATTTTAGCATACCCCAATCAAAACCATCCTGTATCTTACAGGTTTAAACCAATACAATGATCAAAACATTTTTAACATCAACAGCCTTACTTTTAACCGCGACACTTTTTGCCCAGAAGAACCCTGTTATCACGGGAAATTACGCTGATCCTGAAGGTATTATCTATGGCAATAAATACTGGATATTCCCAACCTATTCGGCGCCTTATGAAGAGCAGATATTCTTTGACGCGTTTTCATCTTCCGATTTGGCCACCTGGACAAAACATAGCCGTATCTTGGAGAACAGCAACGTTAAATGGGCGAAAAAAGCCATGTGGGCACCTGCAGTATTGGAAAATAAGGGTAAATATTATCTGTTTTTCGGAGCCAATGATGTGCATCAGGGAGAGATCGGAGGCATTGGGGTCGCTGTGGCCGACAAGCCAGAAGGCCCTTATACCGACCTATTGGGCAAACCCTTAATCAACGATATTATCAATGGCGCTCAGCCGATAGATCAGTTTGTTTTCAAAGATAAAGACGGCACTTTCTACATGTATTACGGCGGTTGGAAGCACTGCAATATGGTCAAACTCAAACCAGATTTCACAGGCTTGCTCCCTTTTGATGACGGGACCTTTTACAAGGAAATCACCCCTAAAGATTACGTCGAAGGGCCCTTTATGTTTATAAAAGATGGAAAATATTATTTCATGTGGTCGGAAGGTGGCTGGACAGGCCCCGACTACAAAGTCGCTTATGCCATCGCTGACTCGCCCTTTGGCCCTTTTGAGCGCATCGGGACAATATTGGAACGGGATCCTGAAGTTGCTGTTGGCGCCGGACATCATTCAGTCATCAAAGTACCCAACAAGGACAAATATTTTATTGTCTATCACCGTAGACCACTTGGCAAAGATGGAGCCAATGAGCGGGTAACCTGCATCGAAGAAATGAAATTTGACAAAAATGGACATATCATACCTGTTAAGATGACCTTTACAGGTGTCAAACATCCATTAAAATAGCAGAATTATTTCTTTTTGCAAACAACAAAAAAGCCCAGATCAATCGAACTGGGCTTCTTTTTTTTATGAAAGCAATTACAGCTTAAATGCTGGAAATTGCATTATTCAATGTTTCAGATGGACGCATTGCCTTAGCGGCCAATTCATCATTCGGGAAATAATAACCACCGATGTTTTGTGCATGCCCCTGAGCAGCGATCAACTCTTCATTGATTTTCGCTTCATTTTCTGTTAACACATTTGCAACGGTCGCAAATCTCTCAGCTAATTCAGCATCTTTTGTTTGTGCTGCCAAAGCCTGAGCCCAGTATAATGTCAAGTAGAAATGCGACCCACGGTTATCGATCTGACCAACTCTACGTGCCGGAGATTTGTCATTAGCCAGGAATTTCTCCGTTGCTTCATCCAATGTCTCCGCCAATACCAGCGCTTTTGGATTATTTTGTGTTTGAGACAAGTGCTCCAAAGAAGCACCAAGTGCCAAGAATTCACCTAATGAATCCCAACGCAAGTAACCTTCTTGAAGGAATTGTTCTACGTGTTTCGGAGCCGAACCACCAGCGCCTGTTTCGAATAAACCACCACCATTCATCAATGGAACGATCGACAACATCTTAGCTGATGTACCCACTTCTAAGATCGGGAATAAATCCGTCAAATAATCACGTAATACGTTACCAGTCACGGAAATAGTATCTTCGCCTTTACGAATACGTTCCAAAGAGAATTTCGTCGCATCAATCGGAGATAAAATACGAATATCCAGACCAGTTGTATCAAAGTTTGGCAAGTATTTTTCAACTTTTTTAATAATTTCTCTATCATGTGCACGGTTTTCATCCAACCAGAATACAGCTGGTGTCTCAGATAAACGGGCACGATTTACAGCCAATTTCACCCAGTCTTGAATCGGAGCATCTTTCGTTTGACACATACGGAAGATATCTCCTGTCTCTACTTTTTGCTTCATGAAAACATTTCCTTCCGCATCAACCACGCGAATAACTCCGTTTCCTGCAGCTTGAAAAGTTTTATCATGGGATCCGTATTCCTCAGCTTTTTGCGCCATCAAACCTACGTTTGGCACAGAGCCCATTGTTTTTGGATCTAAAGCACCATGCTCCTTACAGTCTTCAATTGTCGCTTCGTAAACGCCAGCGTAACAACGATCAGGAACCATAGCAATCGTATCTTCTTCTTGACCGTCTTTATTCCACATCTTACCACCGATACGGATCATTGCTGGCATAGAAGCGTCAATAATTACATCAGAAGGCACGTGGAAATTTGTAATGCCTTTATCCGAATTTACCATCGCTAAAGCAGGACCATTTGCGATTGCAGCGTCGATAGTAGCTTTCACCTCAGCCTCTTTTGCATGACCTGCGATTTTAGCATAAACCTCGCCTAAACCGTTATTTTTATTGATACCCAGCTCTTTGAACAAATCGCCATATTGCGCAAAAACATCTGCAAAATAAGTTTCAACAACAGCACCAAATATAATCGGATCAGAAACTTTCATCATTGTTGCCTTTAAATGCGCAGACAACAATACTCCTGCGGCTTTCGCTTCAGCGATAGCATCAGCTACAAAAGCTTTCAATGCAGTTAAGCTCAACGTTGAAGAATCAATAACTTCACCCGCTTTCAATGCAGAAAGTCCTTTTAATTCTGTTACTGCACCTTGCTCATCAACAAACTCAATTTTGAATTGGCCTTCATTTTCAACGGTTACCGACTGTTCTGAACCGTAGAAATCACCTGAAGTCATGGATGACACCTTTGTTTTGGAATCTTTCGCCCAAGCACCCATTTTATGTGGATTTGCTTTTGCATAATTCTTAACCGCTTTAGGTGCACGGCGATCTGAGTTTCCTTCACGTAATACAGGATTTACAGCAGAACCCAATACCTTTGCATACTTAGCTTTGGCTGACTTTTCTTCATCGGTGGTCGCTTCATCAGGATAGTTCGGAACAGCATATCCTGCTTGCTGTAATTCAGCGATAGCACCTTTTAACTGCGGAATTGATGCGGAGATATTCGGTAATTTAATGATGTTTGCTTCAGGAGTTGTTGCCAACTGTCCCAGCTCAGTCAATGCATCAGCAATTTTTTGATCTTCTTTTAAAAATTCTGGAAAGCTAGCAAGAATACGGCCTGCTAAAGAGATATCTCTCAATTCAACATCGATACCAGCTGTAGCTGTAATCGCTTGAACGATAGGCAAAAACGAATAAGTCGCTAATAAAGGAGCTTCATCTGTTTTTGTCCAAACAATTTTTGATTTGTTTGACATAGTAATCTATTAGAAATATGTTTAATTTTTAATGCTATGTGAAATCATTGAAAAATCTGAATTTCTCAAAAATTCGCCTAAAGATAAGAATTAATGCCATAATTAACGAGGAATTGCCCCCTTTTGACAATAAAATTGTGAAAATAAATATATTTTGGCAATACAGAATAAGTCGCTTCACCTCCGCCCAAAAGTATCCCTCTTGACATTTCAGTGACCGGATACTACAGGCGAAATCCTATTTTAGCTCAAATTAAAAAACACAACTGACAATGAAAACATTCAAATTGAGCAATGGAGTTGAAATTCCGGCAATTGGATTTGGAACCTGGCAAATTCCCGAGGGCGAAGAAGCTTATCAGGCAGTTAAAGAAGCTCTTGCCGCTGGATACACACATATTGACACTGCGGCTATATATGGAAACGAAAAGAGTGTTGGAAAGGCTATAAAAGACAGTGGTATAGATCGTAATTCACTGTTTATTACAACAAAACTCTGGAATACCGAACGTGGATACGATAAGACAATTGCTGCATTTGAAAAATCACTCAGCGATCTACAATTGGACTATCTCGATCTTTACCTGATTCACTGGCCAGCCAATGAAACACAATTTGCAAACTGGGCTGACATCAACGCGGACACCTGGCGAGCTTTTGAGCATCTTTATCAACAGGGAAAAATAAAAGCGATCGGTGTGAGTAATTTCCCAAAAGACTACCTCGCCAAATTATTGGAGTCAGCGACAATCATACCTGCCGTGAACCAAATTGAATTTCATCCGGGTTATCTTCAGAAAGATACCGTGGCGCTCTGCCAATCCAATGACATCCTTGTTCAGGCTTGGTCACCCCTGGGTTCGGGCAGAATATTGCAGGATGAAACACTCGTTGAACTGGCTAAGGAAAAGAATACAAGTGTTGGACAACTCTGTATCAAATTTGCTTTATCTCAGGGTATCTTGCCGTTGCCAAAATCAACTAATCCCGATAATATAAAAAGAAATTTAGCTATCGACGATTTTGAGCTGACAGCAAGCGATATCAAAACTATCCTCGATTTACCTGAAATGGGGTTTTCCGGATCGGATCCTAAAAAAGTCGCTTTTTAAGAGCGGTAAAACAAAATTTATGGAGTCGCTCTAAGGCTGCTCCATAAATCTTATATTGCAGAGCTTCTAGCACGAAAGAAACTAATTGTCTCTTTTTCCTAAACAGTATATAACAATTTTTTGCTATTATAGCGGTAAAGCTGCCTACGCTATTCCTTACTTTTTTTGAAAAAATGAATGAAATAGAACTTATAGATCAATCGGAACTTCCTGCGCAGGGAGAAGACTACTACTATCACCCCTTATGGACCACTTGTATCCTGCTGTATAGAGGCTCCATTCAGGTCAATAGCAATGGTACGCCCACCGATCTCCAAGCTGGCAATATCCTCTTTATCGGATACAATAAGTACTACAGCTTTACGACAATTAGTACCGATGCTATATTTAAAATACTTCATTATGACCGGAATTTTTCCAACCGAATACGATTGTCGATCAGTCGATACGATGCGTATCGGTTAATCAATGCCAATCGTTCCACACCTTTTACTCCCGCCCCCAACGATTTTGAAGCTATCTGGACATTGTTATGCACTTTGCATAGCAACCGTAAAAAACCGATCGATCCGAAGAAGGATTTTCTCCAAAAAGCCAATATCAATATTTTTATGGCGATTATTTACCTTTTGGCCGATGTGATCTATACCGCCGGCGAAAGCTCCGGAAAGACACACAACAAAAGAAAGGAAGAAATTACCGTGCATTTTTTACAGCTTATAGCCGATCACTACAAAGAACAGCGCGATCTAGCATTCTACGCCGACCGCCTCAACATCTCCATCAAATACCTGTCGATCAGCGTCAAGGAGATTACAAAAGAATCGCCCTCTGAAATTATTAGTAACTGGCTAGTCACAGAAGCTAGAGCGCAGCTCACCATTTCTACCAAAACAATCAATCAAATCTCACAGGAATTTAATTTTTCAGATCAATATGCTTTTAGCAAGTTTTTCAAAAAAAATGTCGGGATAACACCCAAGCTATTTCGTGAACAGCAAGCCAATCTTGTTACCAATTGAACATCATAAAGCAGGAATCAAACATTTCTTGTCCCCCCAAGGCATACTAACTTTGTATCACATATATAAACAAAGTTAAATACCATGAATACGAAGTCAAGAGCCCGAAAAATAGGTTTTTACTTGACGTTATGCTTCTTTACATTCTTTTGCAATCAAACATACGGTCAAGACAGCATAAACAGCCGGAAAATAACAATTGAAAAACTGTTCGAACTTGCTATCCATAACCACCCAAATCTTATCGTTTCGGCATCAGCTGTAAATATCGCCCAACAAAAAACAGAAGTTGCAAAATTAAGAAGGCTTCCCGAAATCAGCGCTTCGGCATCTGCCTTTTACCTCGGCAATGCTGCGTTGATCGACAAAGACCTCTCGGGCTCGGAAAAGGTGCCTCTACCCCATTTTGGCAATAATTATGCTTTGGAGGCGAAAGAACTTATCTGGAAAGGAGGTGTGGTAAAAAATAGCATCAAAGCATCCTCTCTTGGCGAAGAACTGGCTGAATTAGATCATAAGAATGAAGAACAGAACATTAAAATTTTGGTTTTAGGGTACTACCTTGATCTATTCAGACTTAAAAATCAAGAAGCTGTATATAATCAAAATATTGAGCTTGCCCACAAAAGGCTTGACCTGACGGAAAAATTATATAAACAGGGCATGATCACCAAAAATGATGTCATCCGAAACCAATTGCAAATATCTGAATTGGAACTAGCGAAAGAGGTCATTCAAAACAATCGGAAAATCCTGAATGACGAACTTATAGTCGCGTTAGGATTACAGGAGGGTACAGTAGTTGAACCGGATGATAAACTATTAGATAGCAGATTTCAGCTGGCAGACCTCGCGAGCTTGAAACAAGATGCTTATGTGTCCAGCCCGGTCCTTCAACTTGCGGCCAAAGAGACCGAGCTTTTGCTGACAGAAAAGGCTATTACAAAATCAGAACGATCCCCTGCCCTTAGCGTATTCGCGGGAAACAGTCTTGTGAAACCCATCACCAATGTCATGCCGGTAATCGACAAATACATGAATACCTGGAATACTGGTATCTCTCTAAGCTATACGATTTCATCTGTCTACACCACTGGAAAAAAGCTTAAGCTAAATGATCTACAAATTGAAAAAAACGAGAAATACGCAAGCGCTCTGAAACAAAAAACCAGCGTAGCTGTTAATACTGCATACATTAAATACAATGAGGCCTACTCACAACGCAAGACTTTGGAGTACAATAAAGCACTTGCAGATGAGAACTATCGTATTATTGAGAAAAAGTATTTGAACCAATTGGCGTTGATCGTCGATATCATGGATGCATCAAACTCAAAACTTGAAGCGGAATTGAAATACACAAATGCTGAAATCAATATCGTGTATGCATATTACAAACTTTTAAAAGAGACTGGCAAGATCTAGTATATTTTCCTTTTGCCTAATTTAATCAGTTTTATATATGTAAGGCCTCATTAAGAAATTAATGGGGCTTTTTTATCTGCAATATTTTAACTCACTATTATGGCAAATTCATTTTTTAAAACGATCCGGACATCCATCAAGCACTGGTATATCCCATTGATTATCGGTATTCTATTAATTCTTTTGGGTTTCTATACCATTTCCACACCTGTTGCTGCATTTCTCACATTAGCAATTCTATTTTCATGGTCATTTATTATTTCCGGTATTTTGGAAATCATTTTTGCCGTGCAGAATAAAGATGAAGTGGATGGTTGGGGCTGGTACCTCACTGGGGGCATCCTCTACACCCTATTCGGCATATTGCTGATTGCTAACCCGCTGCTATCAGCGAGCACCTTGGCATTTATCGTGGGTTTTTATGCACTTTTTAAATCCTTCCAACTGCTGTCCTTTTCCTTTGATCTCAAAAATTACGGTAGTAAATCTTGGGGATGGAATTTGTTATTTGCCATTTTAGGCATTATTTTCAGCTTTATCTTGCTTTGGAATCCACTATTTGCCGGTTTCTCACTGGTGATCTGGACAGGAATGGCTATTAGTACGGTTGGTTTCGCAGCCTGTGTATTTGCATTTCAACTGAAAAGTCTCAAAGATATCCCGAAAAAGCTACCAGACGAGTGGAAAGAGCGTTATCAGAAGCTTAAAGAAGAATTTGATCAACATCAAAAATAGAAAAAGGGCAATTAAGCCCTTTTTTTATCAATATTAATTCGGTGGTCAAGGTTATTTACTTATTTCAACAATCTTAAAAGGCACTTTATGAAGTGGATAATCTTGCTTATCCGTTTTTACCCGACTTATTTTCATGATCACTTCAAAGCCTTCATAAATTTCACCAAAAACGGTAAAATCATGATCGAGTCTTGGCTGTCCTCCGCGAGCTAAGTACTCCTTACGTTGTGCCGCAGTATATTTTATGCCTTTCTTTAATTCCAGACTATCAAGTTCAGCTGCCGTGATTTTCTTTCCAACCACGAAATAGATCTGATTCAAAAAAGATGCTTTCGCGGGATTTCCATCCCGTCCTGCACCCAGAGCACCCATTTTATGAAAAGCCTGGTCATCGAACTCTGCTGCCAATCGTGGTTTTTTATGAAGGGGGTCTGCCGCCTCACGTCTTTCAATATCAATATCATGCTCTCCGCCCTGCACGACAAAATTTTCGATAATCCGATTAAACAATGCACCCTGATAGACAGTATCCCGAATAGATCGCAACATCAAATCGCGATGATTGGGCGTATAGTCATAAAGTACAACTTTAAAATCACCAAAATCAGTCTTGAAAAGCAAATGTTTTGATTGTGCATAACAATTCCCCAATACAATAAAAACAAAGGATAGGATGGTCAGAATTTTCCTCATAGTACGAATTAATCAGTTTCTTAGATTTAATATAAAAATACATTAAATTTTGATTTATAAAAGACATTACCCTGCAGTTTTCCGAATGCTCTTGAAGGCATTTTGTTCAAGATCCTTTCGAAAGTTGCCCTGCACTAAAAAATTACATATAAAGTGTCTCGTTAAAACTTGCAAATAAGCATAAATTTATCTTAGTTTGGATTAAAACTATTCAAGACTATGCAGTATACAGCAAATCCAGACCGATATCAAGATATGATCTATAATCGTTGTGGTCAATCCGGTCTTCTATTGCCTGCCATCTCATTGGGAATGTGGCATAATTTCGGTGACGACACGCCCCATCAAACCAAAGTTGATATTTGCACAACCGCGTTTGACTTGGGAATTACCCATTTTGACCTCGCAAACAATTACGGCCCTCCTGCTGGGAGCGCCGAAAAGGCCTTCGGACAAATATTAAAAGAACAATTTTACGGTTTACGCGACGAAATGATTATTTCATCAAAAGCAGGATATCACATGTGGAATGGGCCTTATGGAGAATGGGGAAGCCGTAAATATCTGATATCAAGCTGTGAGCAATCACTCAAGCGCCTTGGTATCGATTACGTCGATATTTTCTATTCACATCGTTTCGACCCCAATACCCCCTTGGAGGAAACCATGTTGGCACTGGATCAGCTAGTCCGAAGCGGAAAAGCACTTTATGTCGGTATTTCATCCTATAACTCGCAACGCACAAAAGAGGCCTATGCGATCCTGAAATCATTGGGCACACCTTTTATTATTCATCAGCCCAGCTATTCCATGTTAAACAGATGGGTAGAAACCGATGGTTTGCTTGACACGTTGGACGAGATAGGCATTGGTTCTATCGTATTCTCTCCCTTGGCACAGGGTATGCTCACCGATAAATATTTACAACATATCCCGGAGAATAGTCGCGCTTCGCAGTCCAAATCACTTCAGACGAAATTTCTGAACGAAGAAAATCAAAAGAACATCCAGGCTTTACATGCAATTGCACAGCGTAGAGGACAGTCGCTCGCACAGATGGCAATTGCCTGGGTATTACGCAAGAAGCAGGTTACATCGGCGCTCATTGGTGCGTCAAGACCACAACAGGTTGTTGATTGCGTTGGTGCACTGAAAAATCTGTCGTTTAGTACGGAGGAAATTCACGAAATTGATCTCTATGCAAAAGATGGGCATATTAATATCTGGGCTAAATCGGCTGAGATCGATTAAGATTAATGCCACAGAAGTTTTCATCCGGGGAACCACTTTGCGCCCGGTGAATTCCATAAAACAAAAAAGAGCCCGGCACTATCCGGGCTCTTTCCGTTGATTAACCCATTTTTTTCAATATCTTTTCAAAGGTGTTGATATTCCGGCTTGTCATCTTATCTTTAAGATTCTTTTTCCCTAGCACCTTTCCAAAACTGGAATCTAAAGTATTTCCCTTGGGCACACGCCAATAAAAGACTGTATTGACAATTTCAGCCTTCTCCCCTGGCACCTGCGTCGAATTGCTGAATTCATCCATCAGTATTGTTTCGACACCCTCTGTCCCTACAAAAGCATATACATGGAAGTCCGTATGCATTTCGAACGGAATGTTTGCCTGCAGCAACCCCACCTCTTCCTGCGATCGGATGAATAAAAAAGCTTCATAAGAAAAATATGCCGACATGGACTCCTCCAATAGCCGCTTGAGCGAGTCGGCCGCTTTGTCCGACGAAAAAACAATATTTCCAGAAGCCAGTATCGAAGTAACGTCAGTTACACCGGCGTCCTTAAAAACTTGACAGACATCTACCATCTTCATATTGGTTCCCTTCACATTGACGCCGCGTAGAAAAGCACAGTATTTCATGTTATTAAATTAATCGATTAATTCCTCCATCGGATTCCAAAACAACTTTCTAAAATCCTTGATCCGTAAATTATTCACAACAAGCCCTTCAGCTTCAAGCCGTTCTTGAAACCCAGGCACAGCTAGCATCCCACCACTTGAAATTACACGATGAGCAGGAACATCTTTCGGGCATCCACCCATCGCTTTCCCTACGTGCCTTGAGTGGTTAGGAAAACCCAAAGCTTTTGCTATGGCTCCATAAGTCGTTACTCGACCCTTCGGAATGAGTTTAGCCACTTCATAAACCTGTTTTTTAAAAATTTCGTCCATACTATATTATGATTTCATTTTTCGGAAAATATCCCATCTATTATTTTTAGAACCGAATAAAGATACAAAAAACACCGTTTCAATAAGCTAATCTATCATGGTCATCGATAATATACTTTCCCCTTGTGAATGTCCTAAAAAATAAAAACAGACCTTTTTGTGACAAAAATGACATTTAAAAACGGGTTTGTTTCACTATTTTTACCTTTAATAAATAATTAACCCAAAGATTAAAAAAGAAAATCATATCCAGTATTTTTCCGATAAGGAATTACTATCTCAATTGCGTAATGGGGATAAAATGGCATTTTCGTCAATCTACGACAAATATGCAGCAATATTGGCAGCAAAGCTTCACAAATTGATTAAGGTCCATACTATAGTTGAGGAGCTACATCAGGAAGCATTTTTAAGATTATGGAAAATCCGACATGAACTGGATGAAAACACAAACATTAAAGCTTATCTATTCACCACCTGTAGAAATTTAACAATAGATTTTTACAGGAAAGCATCAAAGGATAAAGAGCTAGAAAGACAACTTATCAAACATTTAGACGTCTCCTATGACCCAATTGGACAACTTCTTTCCCAAAAAGAAAGTAAAGCACTTGCCGAGAGTTTAATAGGTCTATTGCCTCCACAGCGACAAAAAGTATTTCGAATGGTCAAGCTAGATGGCTATTCCTATGAAGAAACTTCTATTCATTTTGGTGTTTCCACAAGCACCATAAAAGATCATATGGCCAAATCATCCGAGTTTCTTAAAAACTACATTGCACAAAATCCACACATTACATTTGCAATAGCTGTATATATCGTCTTTAAATAAACTATATTTTTTTTCACTGAGCCGATACTTTTTCTTTTCTCTTCGTCTATTAGACTAGAAAAGAAACTTATTTGCAGCAGCCATATATGAATAAATTGTTTAAGCAGTATCTAAAAGGTATTTGTAAAGCAAAGGACATGGAACTCCTATTGCACTATTTTGGAAATGAAACCTATTCCGCACAGTTAGAAAAACTCATACAGGAGGAGTTTTTAAAAAAAGAAAGTCAACCCTTACCCGATTTTCTTACGATCATGCTTAGGAAGAACCGGCATGTATTGTTGGAAAAAATAAGTCTACAGACAAAATCACAAAACAGCAGTAACCTACTCTGGGTTTCTATCGCCGCCGCATTAATTGCTATATGTTCCTCAGCATTACAGTCCCATTATCGTCATGATATTTCGATGCCGACTAACATCGAAATACCATCTGATCAGAATACTATATCAAAAAATAAAACGAAAATTTGCGAGCCCCCACTCCCATCTCCATATTTTTTAGACGAAAAAAACTGGAATACAACTTATAATCCCCAAACAAGTTCGCTATTACTTTCCCTCGATAAAATAATTCACTTATTTAACTAACAATAAATTTCAATGAAAACAGAAGTATTGGTAAATTTTGCATCCAACGCAAAAAAACAATATGAAGCTCCAAAAATTGAGTTCATATTATTACAAACAGAAAACGGGATCGCCGCAGGTTCTACTAAAACATTCAACTCAGGAGGTCTAAAGGACGAATGGGAAACACAAGAATATCAAAATGATCTCTCTTGGTAAATAAAACTCTTGTACAAACCGTAAAACAAATCATGAAAAAGAAATCAATCAATAAAAATAGCATATTATTGGCTACATTAAGCGCCTGTCTATTCTTATTTTCCACCATCACCTCTTGTAGCAAAGAGCCTAATACCAAAATCGACACACAAAACGGAGATCTTGCCAATATTAATGTAATTTTTAAGGCTTCAATTTATGAAAATGAAGGTACCTTGGGCACCAAATCAAGCACAGGCAAATCGAACAGCGCCCCGAAATCACTACCAATTCAAACAAATACAATTGAGCTAAATAATGACTTCTTACTAGTTGCGGAACTTGCCCCAGCTGAAAATAGTTCAAGTCCGGCAAAAGTTGCACTTGCAAGCAACAAAAAAGCCGTTGTTGAAAATAATAATGTCGATGCTGACATACGTTACAAGATCGTAGTCTATAACGAAACAGGAAAATATATTCTTGAAAAGGATTATGTACATGGAAAAGAAAGTTTGGCTGACACATTTCAACTTCCTTCTGGTAAAACATATTCATTTATCGCCTACTCGGTTAATAGTACCACCGAGCTACCTTCCGTAAGTTTTTCTGACATTGGTAATAAAACATTATCCACTTCTAACATATCTGTTGCTGGTGAACAAGATTTTATGTATTTCCGAAAAGACATGTCTGTTTCTGCGACTTCACAAAACAATCTCGAAATTATACTTAAACACTTATTCAGTCAGATTACAACCAGTATAGACGCTACGCAAACCAAATATGATATTACTCATGTCAGCTCGTCGATTGCCATTTCTCATCAGCCCAATGCGGCAATTAATTTATCTACTGGCGCAGTTTCGCGTTCGGGGTCAGGGACGGATATTAGCTTAACATTTCCTACAACAGGAGGAATGCTATTAACAAGCTTATCAAACATTATTAATGCGGAAGCCAGTAATAATGTGGCATTAAAAATTGCTTCAATTACGATCGGTCCCCTGACTCAAACGAATGTAATTCCGTTTAGCAGTCTGAATATCACACCTGGTGTAAAATACGATATGAAACTTAAAATTGTCCCTACAGACGAATATCTAACACATAGTGGTGTCCCTGCTGTCAGGATAAATGGAAATATATGGATGCAACATAATCTCGGGGCCGATATCAGCATCGACCCTGCACAGACTCCACAGACAGTCTCACTTTTCGGCGACTATTATCAATGGGGACAAAATACTGTTGTCGCTGGTAAAACAGAATTCTACCCCAACTCAAATTGGAGTAGTATTACAGATTTACCAACTAACTCATGGAATCTTGGTACAGAGAACAATCCGATAAAGGCAAGTGGAGACCCATGCCCAAGCGGCTATAGAGTACCCACAAAGACAGAAATGGAGAAATTAATCAATAGTACCGTTGCAAGCGAAAAAGGAACCTGGTTGTCCGATGAAAACAACTTTACAACAGCAAAAATTTTAACAAGTAAACGTCGTAGAGATGTGGTGATTTACTTCCCTATACAAGGAGGGTACGGATATGGAACTGGCGGTTCAAATGGTATAACTCCTACCAACCTCATTTTTAGAGGAGTTATTGGACTATATTGGCTCAGCACAGCGGACGCTTCAAGTAGGGTATCACACGTCTATTTTACAAACACAGGTATAAGTCCGATGTTTGGCGGTTCGAACTATGACCAACAGGCAACTAGCGAAAACATCAGATGCATTGCTCAGTAAAGAAAAATAAATGATGCGAATAATGTAGTTGCTGGCTAAATAGTATATTCCACCGAATTCAGATTAACAGGTAAAGTCTTCTATTGTTAGAAGACTTTACCTGTTAATCCAATTATACAAAATCTCAACTTAACACACTTAATATCAACATAAAATACAAAACAGCTCTACGTAAGAAAAATGTGTTTGAAATTTCAACATTATCATATATGTGTTTCGGGGTTCAGATAACTATATTTCGATTCATTCGACCGTTGTGTGGTCAACAGGATAATCAACCAGTTACTTTATCAGTTGCATAGCTTTTCAAGATCGCGATCTCTCTTTTCTATGAGGTTCTGGGGATGATACTTCACGCTATAATCCGACATTATTCCTCGGCCAGGAATTGGATTCAATGTTACAGATTCAACGCATCAATTACTATTGTTGTTTGTGGCAATGTCTAACCCATTAACGGCACAAAAAAAACTTAGTCAATTGAGTGATGGAATATTTGAGCTTAAACAGATATTGTTTTAATTAATTATCCAAATTTTTCGCACTTTTACAACAAGTACAAAGAAAAAAGACCATATTAGATGAAGTACCTTTTTAATTTACCAGACTTCCCAGATTCAAGCTTCGTCATGCAGATCACATTCTGGACGGGTAAGCAAATATTGTTCAAAAACGGTGCTCTTGTTGAGCAATCCGGAGAAAAAGGTAAGCCTTTTTTAATACCTGATGAGAATGAAACGGTTGTAAAGGCCTATCCAAAGCCATCCCTTCCCGACTTTGCCCCCATATTGATAATCAATGGTGAAAAACACAGAATAGTTGCAAAACTCCCTTGGTATCAGCTCGTCTTAGCACTTCTTCCACTTTTACTTTTATATGGCGGAGCTTTGGGTGGCGGCGCTGGAGCAATTGCAGCGATGCTTAATATGCAGGTATTTAGAAATGAAGACAGCGCAGCTGTTAAATACTTCAAGGTGATCGGCATCACTATAGCCGCTTTTGCAGTCTATTTCTTACTGGTTAGAGTTATATACAGTGCGATAGCATAAAACAGGATTGTCCTGAAACTTTTAATAAAGAGGAATACCTGAGCGAATAGCTCAGGTTTCTACTCGCCGTTTTTTTATTAACAGTAAAGAGACTGGAAAACAGATTACTTGCGACATTTATTATCATTAACACCATTGACATAAGTGCCTTTTTATCAACCTTTTTACGGATAATTATAATCTGAAAACTTTCAAAATATCCTAAGTTACGAAAAGCTCCTGTAAGCAAAAGTTTGTTAATTAATTCCCTTTTTTAATGTTTACTTTTTTCGTTTTCAAGTGACTGCGGGGAAAAAGATCCTTCCAATTGTCTATACAATCTATCCCAACTTGGACTATTATCAGCATTCAGCTTTGTATATTTTCCACTTTTTGTCTCGATGCTTATTTTAATATCTATTCCATCGTATGGCTGGCGCGATTCCCCTTCTTTAGCATCAGCAAATTTCTCTAATTCAATTTTATTCAATAGTAAGTTCCATTTTTCCTCCGTATTGCTGTATGATTTTAGGGCACTGTGGGCTGTATCAATTGCTGAAAACAGACAATATACACTATCTCTTGTTATCCTTATCGTATAACCGTTTGAAGGTACTGCGGTAAATCCGCCAATAGTTGAAACTGAAACCGCTGTAATTTCCTTTTTAGTATTATCCATTATTGTCTGCTGCGATTTGTACAAACAGCCCTGTACTAGAAGCACCTGCGCAAACAGAAACGAGCGAATTAAAATCAATTTTCCACCCATATTTTATCCTTTCATCCCTAAGAAGTAATTAACTGCATAGCGAAAGGCTTATGCTGCAAAAGCAAAACCATTACCGCTTTCCTAATTTACAAAAGTTGATAGAATATTACATACCTCTGAATCACTTTGTTCTAACATAATAAAACTTTTTAATTGTTATAAATGTCGAACCTAGACTTAAAGCAATCAAGACGTTAAAGTGTTTTATGATTTGACAATCAACAACTTAAATTATTTTTTTGTGACACCTTTATCAAAAACTAAAAAGTGCTACATATGTACCACAAACTTTTAGAGCATTTTTGAATATTTTGCGAATCGCTATAAACAAAAAAATCCTGCAAATCAATAATTTGCAGGACTTCTACATTTTTTAGTACTTTTTAAAAACTTTAAATTTGCACCTGGCGGAGAGTGAGGGATTCGAACCCCCGAACCTGTGACAGTTAACGGTTTTCAAGACCGCCGCATTCGACCACTCTGCCAACTCTCCGCGACAAAAGTACGAATTTCCAATCTCCTACCAAATTTTATTTTATATATTGTACTTATTGAGCTTTTATAAACTGAATATCAGCACTAAATTTTACATCGTCGCTCACCATTACCCCTCCTGTTTCCAATGCCGCATTCCAATTAAGGCCAAATTCTGAACGTTTGATTTTGCCATCTACAATAAAACCAGCTTTGGTATTTCCCCAAGGATCTTTTTGGATACCTGCAAATTCTAAATCAAAAACGACCGGTCTAGTGACATCACGAATAGTCAAATTTCCCTTAATTTGTTCATTTTCTAAACTCGTTGCCTCAAAAGTAATTGTGGGATATTTTTCCACATCAAAAAAGTCTGGGCTTTTTAGATGTCCATCCCGTTGTTCATTACGCGTATTGATGGACGCAGTGTCAATAACAACTTTCGCTAGGGCATTTTTAAAATCTTCGCCATCGGCATCAACATCTATTTTAAAACCGTCAAAGTTTCCTTTAACGTTCGTAATCATCATGTGTTTTACTTTGAATTCTATCTCGCTATGTGCAGCGTCTAGTTCCCATTTTCCTTGTGCCATAATTTTATGTTTTTTCTATTTGTTTAACAACACAAAGGTAACAGCAGTTTTATTCATTTTGTTTGACCTAGATCAATAAAATAATCTTGTTGAAAAGCAATCAGTTATTGAAAAACCACAAAAAAAAGTTGGCGATATTTTGGAAATATAACACAAATGTCTACTTTTGCATTACCGAAAGCGACGCGCCAATAGCTCAGCTGGATAGAGCATCGGTTTTCTAAACCGACGGTCTCAGGTTCGAATCCTGATTGGCGTACTTAAAAGCCCCTTTGTTTAAAGCAAAGGGGCTTTTCTTTTTATACACTATAGGGTTTCAAAAGTTAAGATTCATTAAAATCTCATCGATATGGCAGTCCAGCTTGAAGATGAAAATAAGCTAAGGCTTCCCTCGTTCCTCATTTTTAAATTGACCATACAGAAGAAAAGCAACGAAGGCGAGTATGACAATTAAAATAACATTCATATGGTTATATTTTAGGTTAATAATAATTTAAATATATAAAAATAGATAAGGCCGAGCAAATGCTTCGACCTTATCAAAAGTAATTTCTAATTATCTGGCGCTGATTGACCCCAGGACCATCTAAATGAACTGAAACTACGATGGTGTGACTTACATGGTATTTATGGATTAAACCTATTTCTTTACAAACTCGCGTACGCGCTCATCTTTAATTATACCCGACCAGTTCAAACCATAACCAAAATCGTAAGCATGTCCCGCTTGATCAACATATACCTCCATATCAAAGGGCACATCCTCTGCTTGCTTCTCTACTGTAGCCATATTCGCTGGCATTTGAACCGGTAATAGACCAGATGGTTCATACTTTCCAAACATAACATCCAATACAGCCTGTGTCGATACGCCAAAATTCAAGACAATACCAGATACCTCCTTTTCAAACTCGACAAATACCATGGGTTTGTTTGCCGTCACAGACACCAAAACAGGTTTCCCCTTCATCATATCCTTCGTATCCAATATCGTTTGAAGGTCCATCACATTCGCAGCAGTCACCATTTTATTCTTATAAGATCTATTCTTAATCGATGGATCGATTACAGGATCACCTGCAGCAATACTCTCCGCTCGTGCGTTTGAGGCTATGTAAGTGCCATATTGCAAGGAAATGGGAACATAGCCATTTCCACCATTCCTGCGATCCCTTTCGCTATATCCACCTTCTGCACTGATCGGGCTCTGTACAAACACGATTGCAAGATCAGCTTCATTGGGGTTATCGGTTACATCGGCATATTTCCGCAAGAGATCAATGTTGACGGGGTATTCCAATCGTGCCTGTGTATAGTTTCCCCACCAATCTTTCATTGCTGTACTATACATCTTCGGAACATAAACTTTCTTCCGTCCACGAATAGGCAATTGCTGATCACTATTCTTTAGTAAAACAATGGACTTTACCTGTGCGTCGTAGCCCTCCTTCATATAGAGCGGATTACCGACAGTGGCGCGACTTTCCTCAACATCCAAATATGGATTTTCAAAGAGTCCTACCCGGAAAATATTTAACAGAAGCCTTCTAGCGGAAGCCTCAAACCGTTGTCTCATAAATTTCTGTCCGTGCTCTTTCACGCCCAGTTCATAGGCTGTCAAAACAGGAGCCTTATCGTTATTGCCTCCAAATTGATCTACACCTGCCATCAATGCTTTATAATGACGCTCTGCCACCGACAGCTGTTCTACCCCCCAGGGTTTACCTGCAAATCCATCTGGCTTAGGCGCTTCATCTCCTGTAATCAACCAGTCCGAACAGATCACACCATCATAACCGTAGGTGCCGCGCAACAAGTCGGTAAGCAAATATTTACTATAACCATTTCCCACATTTTCACCATTTTTCTTGTCCTGACCAAAAGAAACCGTATAATAGGGCATGACTGCGGCAGCTTTGCTCGTCTTTCCTGTCAACTGAAAAGCTCCATTGACAAATGGAATAATATGTTGCTTCAGATTATCACCTGGATATACCGCAAACTTTCCAATAGCCCAATGGCCGTCCCGACCACCTTCCTCTGGCCCTCCACTGGGCCAATGTTTCACCATAGCATTAACACTCTTATACCCCCAGCCTAAGGCAATTTCGTCTTTACCACTCGATGTCTGAAAGCCATCGATATAAGCTCTAGCCATGGCTGTGGTCAACTCGGGGCTCTCTCCGAAAGTCATACCAATGCGATACCAACGCGGCTCGGTACCCAAATCGATCTGTGGCGATAACGCCGTCGTGATGCCCAATGATCTATATTCCGAAGCTGCTACTTGCCCAAAACGTTTGACGATAGCTGGATCGAATGTCGCCGCCATCGCAAGTCCATCCGGCCACATCGAAATTTGCCCCCCTGCCCCTGCATTGAACTCTGCACTGACAACAGCATTATGACGTGGATCGGAACTATTATTCGCCGGGATACCCCATCCCAACCCTTCCACAAACCCCTGCAACTCATTATTCCAGCGGGCAGCGGTTTCCGGATCTTTTACTGCCGTTAATAGGACATGCCTAAGCCCATCCTTCTCCAGAAATTCGCGCTGCTGATCGGTCAGGGCCCAAGGTGAAACAATACCTTCTTGATAGTTTTTGCCTTGATAGGTGCCTGCCATAAATCCAAAGGTCGATGCCGGTAAAGCTTGATGTCTGCTGTATAACATAAGTCCAGCAATCTGATCAACAGATAGTTTTGAGGCGAGATCTTTGGCACGTTCCTCTGGTGTCAAACGCCAGTCTTCATAACGATCTAATTTCCCATTTCGATTGAGATCCTTAAATTTATTTCCAGCGATGCTTAGGATCTTCACCCCCGAAGTTGTCGAATACCCCAATACAGGACCGTATTTGTTCTCAATCTTTTGATAAACTTGGCCTCGTGCCGAAAACGTTAAAAATAGACTGAAAGATGAAGCGAATAGTAGTCTCCTTGCGTTCATATAATCTGTTATTTTAATAAATGAGTTCGTAGTCAAAACGTTCGCCTTATCGGCTATAAAAACATTTGGCTTGATACGTTATAATCAGTTACTTGTATTGCTTCATTATGAAGCAATACAATTGTACAACCTTTTTATTCAAATACAAAATAAAATCAATAAAATAACGCAAATAACTAGATATCAATATATTGATTTAACAAGAAAGCCCCTAATGTAATTTTTGACACAAGGACTTGTTCGACTTTATCATCCAACTTTCCTCCCATTGGGATATTTTTTTGTAATATTAACCCAAAGACAGCAAGTACATGGATTTCAGAACACAGATTATTAATGCATCGGCAGAGAGTTATGAAAAATATCTACCTCACATTTCTGTAGACACCGTCGTCTTTGGCTTCGACCAAGGTTCTTTGAGAATCCTTTTGCTAAAAATGAACTACAATAAAGAGTGGTTTCTTCCTGGAGGCTATGTAGGGAAAGAGGAAGATACTGACGAAGCGGTCAAACGCGTACTTTATGAACGCTCGGGTGTAAAGGATATCTTCTTGGAAGAATTTGCCGTATTTGGAAGCCCGCAGCGCAGCCAGCAATCCTTTGCGGATTACCCAGACACCTTATGGAACAAACAGCGTTTTATTTCAATTGGTTACTACGCGCTGGTAAATTACAAACATGTGGTTCCTCTACCTGATTCCTTAAGTGAAACGTGCCAGTGGATCGACTTTAAGGACATCACTGAACTCAATATCACCATGGATCACCGCAAAATCATCAGCAAGGCTCTTCGGACTCTTCGCGAACGGCTTTCTTACAAACCAATAGGATACAATTTACTACCAGACAAATTTACGCTGTCCGACTTGCAAGGGCTCTATGAAACAGTACTTGGTAAAAAACTTAATCGAGGCAATTTTTATCGTAAAATGAAAAATATGGGCATCCTTCAAAAACTTGACGAACAGCGGAAAGGCGGAGCCCATAAAGCTCCCGACCTCTATAAGTTCAACCTGGAAACCTATAATAATATCTTACAGGAAGGCTTAAATACCTGGTAATACAATCAAAATACTTTGATACCAAATTTATATAATAGACTACAGCCTAGGCACCGCTGACATAGGCCAACACATTCTACCATCGGCTAAACCACCCCGCAAGAAACTGAAAGGCGCAGTACAGAAGTCCAACCTTTTCAATTGATCTATACAATATATTTATTGACAATGTTTTCCAAATCTTCCAAATCAAAAGGTTTAGATAAAAAATCATCAGCTCCGGCACGATCTGCTAGGGATTGAATATCGTTGTTTGCCGAAACGTAAATTACAGGAATATGGCTAAAACGCTTATCTGATTTAAGCAATCTAGTCGCTTCAACACCACCTATGTTTGGAATCCAATTATCCATTAAGATAAGGTCAGGCTGTGCAGATTCCACCTTTTGGATAATATCATGTGAAGTTTCGGAAACTTCAACATGGAATCCCAAATCTGTCAAAACAACCGTTATAACCTCCAAAATAATGGTATCGTCCTCAAATATCAATACCGTTTTTGCTTTACTCATATAAAATAGTTTATGTATACCGTCATTGTTTTACATCAGACACAAAAAAGATTTCACGCCTGCCTACAAACTCCTATAAGGTATAAATTTTTTTCCAAATTTTTTGATCCCCTACAGGTGTAAAGTTATGCTGAATACCTGAAAATCGTATGGTTTCCTTACTACCTAATGCCAAATATCCTAAATTTTCTAGACTCGCGTCGAATAATTTAAAGACACGCTCCTGCAAGTCCTTATTAAAATAGATCAATACATTGCGACAAAGGATTAATTGAAAACTATTAAATGAGGTATCAGATACCAGATTATGGGTAGATAAAATCATTTTTTGCTTTAGGTCGGCATTGAATTTCGCCCACTCATAATTTGCTGTATAATATTTCGAAAAATCCTGTTTTCCTCCAGATTCTATATAATTCTCAGAGAAAGATTTTATCTGGCTCAATGGATATACACCATTCCGGGCAATATCAAGTACCCGAGGATTAATATCCGTCGCATATATCAATGATTTGTGATACAAATTGGCCTCTTTTAGCAAAATGGACATCGAGTAAGCTTCCTCTCCTGTTGAACAACCAGCAATCCAAACACGGATCAACGGGTATGTGCCCAATTGTGGTAGAATTTCCTCCCGTAGCTGACGAAAGAATAAGGGGTCCCGAAACATTTCGGTTAGGTTAACGGTGATCTCTTCTACAAAGTGCTGCAAAAATGCAGGATTGTCCTTTAATACAAAGCGAAGTTCAGCAAAGCTTGCCAAACGGTCATTCGTCATAAGCCGATTAATCCGCCTCTTCATCGAGGCACGGCTATACTGCAAAAAATCATACCCGTAGTCTCTATAGATATCTTCAAGCAAAATATCTATTTCATAGTCTTTTATGATACTATAGCCCAACATTTAGATTAACCGTTCAATTTCACCCATCAATTTATCGACATCAATCGGCTTCGAGACATACGACTGGGCTCCAGCTTCCAAGCATTTCTCCCGGTCTCCACTCATCGCTTGAGCCGTCACGGCAATAACCGGAATTTTGCCCATAAAACTCGAATTGCGAATTAGCTGAATCGCCTCATAGCCATCAATTTCAGGCATCATCATATCCATCAATATCAACGCCACACCTTTATTCACCTCCAAGATCTCCATAGCCTCGCTCGCACTCGTGCTGCTCAATACCTGATATCCCTTAGCTTTCAACGTCAAACGCAATGCAAAAATATTACGTTGATCGTCGTCCACAATTAATATTACCTTATGCTGATCCATATATCAGTTGTCCTCAATTTTCATATAACCACACACGCAATAAAGACAAGAGTTGGTCGATGTCCACCGGCTTCGAGATATAATCCGAAGCTCCTGCCTGAATACATTTTTCACGATCCCCAATCATCGACTTTGCCGTAACGGCGATAATTGGCAATCTAGCATAGTCTGCATGTTGCCTGATATTCTTAATCGTCTCATAACCATCCATCTCAGGCATCATCATATCCATCAATACAATATCAATGGGTTCTCCGGACATCAATACTTCCAACGCTTCTTTACCATCCATCGCGGGAATTACCTTCACTTGAAATTTCTCCAATGCTTTGGTCATCGAGAAGATATTCCTAACGTCATCATCAGCGACAAGAACCTTCTTGCCCTTCAATACGTCGGTCAGGGCTCCAAGCCCATTGTTCTTCCTCCTAGCGTCGTCTGAATTATTAACCTCAATCAAATGAAGAAACAGGCCTACCTCATCCAGAATCCGTTGATAAGAATGAGCCGTTTTTACAACAACTGAATCTGCATATTTTTTGATTTTCAACTCTTCAGCCTTGGACAGATTCTTGCCTGTAAAGATAATGATCGGCAGGTTCTCCAGTCCTTCATGTTGTTTGATTGCTTCCAACGTATGGTAGCCCATTTCATCAGGTACTCCCATGTCCAAAATCACACAGTCCACGTCCGCCGTACGTAAAGCTGTAATGCTATCCTCTACATTATCTTTTACTTCGAGTGATATATTGAAACTACTTAAGAAATAAGACAATGCGCTTGCATGCTTCGGATTTTCTTCAACAATAAGCACCTTCTTCGGCGAACGGCTTAACGCCGATTCAATTCTTTGGAATACCGAAGTCATTTGTTCTAACGCAACAGGCTTATTAATAAAGTCGATTGCTCCTTTTAATAAACTTTCTTTCTTCACCTCAAGCGAAGACATAATATGAACCGGAATATGCCGTGTTGCTTTATTGCCCTTCAATTGATCCATGACAGCCCATCCATCCATAATCGGTAATTGAATATCGAGCAAAATAGCTACTGGATGGTATTTCTGTGCGGCTGGGCGTGCATGGTCACCACGAACAACAACTACACCTTTATAGTTTTGCGTATGGGTATATTTCAAGAGTGCCTTGGCAAAATTAATGTCATCCTCCACAATCAAAATTACCTTATCCCCCTCTACAACTGTATCCCTATCATCTGGAATCTCCTCCGGGATTCTAATCGTGACTGGATTATAGGTATCTTCTTTAACAATCTCAATGACCTCTTCTACTTCCGAAGATATCTCCTCAACCAATTGCTGCTCCTTGGTCAATATCTCTTTAACTTCAACTTTAGACTTCGGAATAATGAACAAAAATGTACTGCCTTTGTTCACTTCGCTTTCCAACCGGATTTCGCCACCGAGTAAGCGCGCGATCTCGCGGCTAATGGAAAGCCCCAATCCAGTACCACCAAACTTCCTTCTCGTTGAACCATCAGCTTGTTGAAAGGCCTCAAAAATAATTTTCTGCTTTTCAAGTGGTATACCAATACCCGAATCGACCACAGCGAATACCAATCGATCGCTATCGTTTGGATCTTCATAGATTTCCAGACGTACTTCGCCTTCTTTGGTAAATTTAATCGCATTTGAAATCAAATTGCGGAGTACCTGATCGATGCGAAGCCGATCTCCCTGAAATCTCCGGTTGACCTTATCGCTGATATTCGTTTTTAGCATCAAGCCTTTTTCCTGTACAATCGGCAAAAACAAACTATTCAAATCCGACAAAATATCTTGCAGATCCAACGACGCATAATCCAAAGTCATCTTGCCTGACTCAATTTTTGAAAGATCCAGAATCTCATCGATCAACGTTAACAAACTCGTTCCCGAACTTTGAATGACTTTAGCAGATTCAATCTGATCTGAATTTAAGTTTTCGTCAACATTCTCCGATAGCAAACGCGACAGCAGTAAAATCGAGTTGAGCGGCGTACGGAGCTCATGGGACATATTAGCCAAAAACTCGGATTTATATTTAGTACTCAACGCCAACTCTTCGGCTTTCTGTTGAATTTCCTGATTCCGTTCAGCAATCATCAAATTCTTATCTTCAAGCAATCGCGAGCGTTCCTCCAGTTCTTCATTGGACTGCATCAGTTCCTCATGTTGTACTTTGAGTTCTTCCTCTGACGACTGCAAGCGTAATGTCTGCGCCTCCAATTCAGTATTCAGGCTTTCCAGTTCAGCATGTTGCGTCAACAACTCTTCAGACTGTACCTGGGTCTCTTCCAACAGGGCTTGAATCTTTGCCCTTCCCTTAGCTGAGACGAGGGCGATACCAATCTGCCGAGCACATTCCGTCAAGAATGTCTGCTCTAATACTGTAAAAGGCTCCATTTGGCCAATTTCCAATACGCCCAGCACCTGACCATCAACCAGCATCGGTAAAAAAAGGATATGCTGCACACCAATCTTTCCATTGGCAAAACTGACTACATAATCCGTAGCATTTAGATTATGCAGTGCCTTGGGCTCGCGATCCAAAAATACTTGCCCGATATAACCTTCTCCCGGCAGAAAATACTTTTGAGTCTGCATATCCAAGCCATATACCCCTGATAGCTGCAGCTTCTCATCATTAAAAATATAAATTGCACCACTGACTGATTCCGTATAGCTGACAAGACTTTTAATGGAGTCCGCAGCAATAATATCTTCACTCTTATTTCCCACCAACCCCGTATAGAGTTTAGCATAACCTGCATGAAGCCAATCATTATCCGTTAGCTGATCAAATGATTTCTTTAAAGATTTGGACATTCTGTTGACCGATTTAGCGATTGCCCCCAAATCGTCATCTTCAATCTCCTCAGCCTTGACATCATAATCCCCCAATGCTATACGATTAGTAATCTTCTGAACCAAATTTAGTCGTCTAGAAATACCTTCATCTTTCTCACGTAGTGATTTTTCAAGCGCCGAACGTTTCAAGAAGTCAGCACGTAATCTAAAATAAAAATAGGATGTAATAATAAGAGAAAGCAGCGCACTGATGATGATAAACAAGGTTGTGATAAACGAAGAATTGTCCAGATTAGCCGACTTCTTGTCAATATTATCATTCTCATAATGAATTATAGCCTTGATAATTGCCCGACACTTGTCCATAGCCATCTTACTTTCATCCAAATGTGCTAAGCTGACAACGCCACCCTTTCTTTTAATATCCACAGACTCCTTTAAAACAGCTAAACGCCATTCTGCAGCAGTCAATAGGCTATCAACCCGAACTTTTTGTACGGGATCCATCTTGGTCAGTCCTTCAACTTCCTGCAATTCTCCAGGTAGGCTTTTAAGCGCTATATTAAAGGGTTCCAGGTAACTTTCCTTGCCTGTCAAAAGAAAACCTCTATTGCCCGTCTCAGCTCCTTGCAACGAATTAAGCAGGCTATTCGATGTACTGATAATTTTGCGTGTAATAGCAAGTTCCTGACGATGTTTATTCTGCTCCTGAATACCTAGATAGGATGCTGTAGAACTGATTAGCAGAATAATCAAAGAAAAGCCTATTCCAATCGTTAAATTATTGATTGTCTTATTATTTGGCATCTACAGGTAAATTTAATGGTAAAGTAAAATAGAAGGTGGAACCTTGCTCACCCGAACTTTCTACAGCGATCGTGCCCTGGTGGCTACGGATAATTTCGGCACAGATATAGAGCCCTATCCCCAGTCCCTGAAAGTCAAATGATGTTTCCTCCACGCGATAAAACTTCTCAAAAACATCGGCTTGCTTCTCCTGAGGTATCCCGATGCCGAAATCAATCACACTGATTTTTACAGCACCGTCAACGATGGCGCAATCCACGATGACTTTTTCTGTTCCCGCGGCATATTTATATGCATTTGTTAAAAAATTAACCAATACCTGTTCGAGACGAATCTCATCGCCGTAAACCAGCAAATCGCCAATATCTCCCTGGCGGTAAAGCACCATATTGCTCTGATCGTGCGTTTGAATAATCGAATCGATGGCGCTCTTGATCATATGCTCGAGTGAAAACACCTTCTTATTGATCAATAGCTTGCCGTTATCGATCTTTGATAAATCGAGGAGATCACTAATTAAACTATTGAGTTTGTCCACCTGCCCCTGAACGCGGTTCACATACTTTGCTTCAGCGCTCTCTTCCTCGAGCTTAAGCTTGCGGTCGAGCAATTGCATATAGGCTTTAATACTCGTCAAAGGGGTTTTCAATTCATGGCTGGCGATACTCAAAAATTCATCTTTCTCTTTTTCCGCCCGCTTCTGAGCGTCAATATCAGTAAAAGTTCCTACCCAGTTGCTTTCGCTATTTTCTAAGATTGGCCATACACGCAACAACTGGTACGAATATTCACCACAAATGCTCTTTTTCAAGCGAACTTCCATCTCCAATGGTTTGCCCGACTGAAGACTTGCATGAAGCTCAGCGGCAATAGACCGATCTCCCAGATAGGTCTGCGGAAAAATAGTGGCATTGTCCGAAAACTGAAACCAACGACCATTGACAAAATCAATGTTCCCCCTGTTATCACAGGTAAATGCAATTTGAGGCAAGGACTCTAAAAGAGTATGGAGATAATCCACTTTGGAACGAAGCTCTTTCTGCGCCTCTTTGCGGCGTTCTACTTCAAGCTCCAAGTTTTGTTGAACGTCTTTCAGGGCCTGCGTTTGCTCATATAAACGATAAAATGTCTTGACCTTCAACAGCAGAATATCGGGATCAACCGGTTTGGTCACATAATCCAATCCACCTGAATCATACCCCTTTGTGATAAAGCGCTTGTCGGTATTCACCGCCGACAAAAATATAATCGGAGTCTCCTTCGTTTTGCTAAATCCGGCAATATTTTCAGCAACTTCAAAGCCATCCATATCCGGCATCTGTACATCCAATATTATGAGTGCATAATTATATTTTAAGATCTTTTTTAATGCTTCTTCGCCAGATTGAGCGGTATCAACTTTAAAATTTTTGGATTCCAGCAATTTTTGTAAAGAGTAAATATTATCCGGATTATCATCGACAATTAATATCATAGTGTATTAAAACTTAGCATCAAGGTTAACAAATCTAAAAAAATTAACTGAATACCCCCAATATAAATACGCAATCGCAGCAGCAAATTGAAATGGCAACAAATAAGTAAAACTTTAGCTTGTGAAAACCTGTTTTAATGAGATATGATACGTTTTACATCAAAAGGTATTTATTGCGTTCCGGGCAAGTTTTATCTCGATCCATGGCAGCCTGTAGATCTGGCCATTATCTCCCATGGACATGCAGACCATGCCCATGCGGGAATGAAGAAATACCTCTGCCATCATTTTACGGTCAATATCCTACGAAGCCGCATAGGTCCAGACATTCAGGTTCAGGGCCTAGCCTACAACGAAGCGATATGCATCAATGGCGTCCGGGTATCACTCCACCCCGCGGGGCATATTATTGGTTCTGCCCAGATACGCCTGGAGTATAAAGGTAAAGTTGTCGTTTTTACGGGCGATTACAAGATTCAGGACGATGGCCTGTCCACACCCTTTGAACCCATAAAGTGCCATGAATTGATTACAGAAAGTACATTTGGCCTGCCAATCTACCGTTGGGAATCTGTCGCAGCACAAAATGAACGCCTACAAGCTTGGATTAAAACCAACCAGGACAACAAAAAAACATCCGTGTTTATTGGCTATTCACTTGGAAAATCGCAACGTATTCTCAACGCGGTTCACGAAATGGGGCCTGTTTATGTCCATTATAGCATTGCCAAATTAAATGAAGCCTACAGCCAGGCAGGCATAAAATTGCCAGCATACCACATTGCCGACTTAAAATCGGAACTCAAACAACTGGACAATCAGATTGTGCTCCTTCCACCAGCCTTGCTGGAAAGCCAGCTCCTCCAAAAAATACCGCATGTAGCGTATGCAATCTGTTCGGGGTGGATGCAGATTCGGGGGGCGCGAAGATGGCGCAGTGCCGACGCTGGTTTCGCTATCAGCGACCATGCGGACTGGACAGGCCTGCTACAGGCTGTTCGTGGCAGTGCCGCAGAAAAAGTTTATGTCACCCATGGACAGACGGCAACATTCGCCAAATACCTCAATGAAATCGGCGTTGAGGCCGAAGAAGTGACAACGCACTATGGTGATGAAGAGGATCCGCAAACCCAGACAACCTAAATAGCCTATGAAAGAATTTGCCACATTGATCCATGCGCTTGACAGCAGCAATAAGACCAACCTGAAAAAAGAGGCTATATTGGAATTTTTCAGAACAGCTACAGAAGATGACAAAATCTGGTTCCTGGCACTGATGACCGGCAAAAGACCCAAACGCGGCATCGCAATAAAGGACCTCAAAACATGGACTTTAGAAATTACAGGGATTCCGGAATGGCTGTTTATCGAATCTTATGCCGCTGTCGGCGATCTCGCCGAGACCTTATCTCTGCTGCTACCGCCGCCCGCAATGCTGATCGAAAAAAGTCTGAGCGAATGGATGGACGAGATCATCGCCCTCCAGGACGCCACCATAATGGAAAAGAAAGCTTTTGTGCTCCGTTCCTGGAACACATTGAACACCGTGGAGCGTTTCATTTTCAATAAGCTTCTCGGTGGAAGCTTCCGGCTCGGTATTTCCGCCAAAGGACTAATCAACACTATCGCGCATTATGCGAACACCGAAGCGAGCGCCGTGGCACATAGTATTATGGGACAATGGAATCCACATGAGGTTGAATTCGACAAACTAGTCAAGGGTGCTTACAGCAACACCAACCGCTCCAAACCTTATCCCTTCTGCCTTGCTTATCCTTTAGAAAAAACACCCGAAGAACTTGGCCCCATAACGGAATGGCAAGCGGAATACAAATGGGACGGTATACGTGGCCAACTTATCAAGCGCGAAGACGAGGTCCATATTTGGTCTCGCGGCGAGGAACTTGTTACCGCACAGTTCCCCGAAATTACTGAGACTCTAAATCAATGGAAAGGAAATTTTGTGCTCGATGGTGAAATCCTTGCTGTCAAAGATGGCCGTGTACTTAACTTCTCCGAGCTACAAAAACGGATCAACCGAAAGACCATCCCCAAATCACTGCGTGAAGAAGTGCCTATTTCTGTCTATCTATATGATATCCTGGAACTGAATGGCATCGATCTGCGCAATGAGCCCCTTACCTACAGACGTACGCTGCTGGAAAAGTGCTATGCTGCAAACCCTCCAGGTGCATTACAGCTGTCACCTTTGATACATGCAGCAAACTGGTCCGCACTCCAGCATATCCAGGTAACATCCCGTACGGTAAACAGCGAGGGACTGATGCTGAAAAAGAAAGACTCACCCTATTATACAGGACGCAAAAAGGGTGGCTGGTGGAAATGGAAAGTCAACCCCATGAGCATTGATGCCGTACTCATTTATGCACAGAAAGGAAGCGGCCGTCGCAGTGCACATTATACCGATTATACTTTTGCAGTACGGGACGGTGATCAGCTTGTAACAATTGCCAAAGCTTATTCAGGACTTACAGATCAAGAAATTTTGGAGGTGAGCCGCTTTGTAAAACAAAACTCACTGGAAAAATTCGGCCCTGTAAGAACAGTCAAACCAGAGCTTGTTTTTGAAATTGCCTTCGAAGGCATAGGATACAGCAAAAGGCACAAATCGGGTATTGCACTGCGTTTCCCAAGGATATTGCGCTGGCGAAAAGACAAAACAGCAGCGGAGATCGACGATCTTGAAGCGATTAAGAAATTGATACAGTAAAGAATAGAAACAATAGATATTGAACACAACGTTAGCACATAGTGAAGGGTTTCGAATTGTCAACGGCTATTTCGAATCCCAAGGAAAAGTCCCCTTTAGCTTTCAGACCAAGGCCTGGGAAAAGTATGCTCAGGGATACAGCGGACTGGTTATCGCCCCTACGGGTTTCGGAAAAACCTTTTCCCTTTTTATGGCGGTACTAATGGACTTCCTCAATCATCCGGAGCACTATCAAAGGGGTCTAAAGCTCCTCTGGATTACACCTCTACGCTCCCTGGCCAAAGATCTTGCGCGGGCCATGCAAACAGAAATAGACGAAATTGGACTCGACTGGATCGTACAGGTGCGTAATGGTGACACCGACCCCAAGATCAAAGCGCAGCAAACTCGCTCCATGCCCGACGTTTTGCTCGTTACTCCAGAAAGCCTGCACTTACTGCTTGCTCAAAAACAACGCGACAAATATTTTAAAAATCTGCGATGTGTGACGGTGGATGAGTGGCATGAACTCATGGGCAACAAACGGGGCGTGATGGTCGAGCTGGCACTTTCCTTTCTGAAATCGTATACGAAAAACTTACGCGTCTGGGGTATCACAGCGACCATCGGTAACCTTGATGAAGCCATGGAAGTTTTGCTTCCACAGGCCACCAAACGTATCCAGATCGTTGCTAAGGAGAAAAAGAAAATTGCCATCAAACCGATATTCCCCAGCACAGTGGAACTGCTTCCCTGGGCAGGACACCTCGGCGGCAACCTCGTCGATCAGGTCGTCCCTATTATACTAGCAAGCAAAAGTACGATCCTCTTTACCAACACGCGTAGTCAAAGTGAAATGTGGTACCAATTATTACTGGAGGCTCACCCCGATTTTGCCGGACAAATCGCCTTACACCACAGCTCCATTGACGCCCATATCCGTGAATGGATCGAAGACAATCTCAGCAGCGGCAAACTTAAAGCAGTTGTATCAACCTCTTCCTTGGACTTAGGGGTAGATTTCAAACCCGTTGATACAGTCATACAGGTTGGCTCCAGTAAAGGTGTAGCCCGATTTATGCAACGCGCTGGAAGAAGCGGACATAGCCCTTTCGAAACCTCTACGATTTATTTCGTCCCCACGCACTCCCTGGAGCTCATCGAAGTCGCCGCCCTTAAAGAGGCCGTAAAAACGCAGACGATCGAAAACCGGGACCCCATGGTTCAAACTTTCGATGTGCTTGTTCAATTCATGGTAACCATCGCCTTGGGCGGAGGATTTCGTTCGGAAGAACTGCATGCGATTGTCGCCAATACCCATGCCTTTCGCTACATGGATACGGAAGAATGGCAATGGTGCATGTATTTTATTACCGTGGGTGGAAAAATAGGCAAACGCTACGAAGAATTTCACAAGGTTATACAAGATGAAGAAGGCACATGGATCATCAAAAACCGTCGTCTTGCACTGCTCCACAGGCTCAATATCGGTGCCATTGTCGGTGATGCTATGATGCGTGTCAAATTTCTCTCCGGTGGTTACATCGGCATGATCGAAGAATACTTTATCAGCAAACTTAAAAAAGGCGAACGCTTTATTCTTGCGGGGCGAATACTCGAACTTGTGATGGTCAAGGAAATGACCGTATTCGTAAGAAACTCGTCGGGTAAAGCCATTACTCCAAGCTGGCTCGGTGGCAGACTTCCCTTATCGTCCAACTTGAGCCATTTCCTGAGAAAAAAATTGGCTGCAGCAACAGAAGCTCCTTCCAGTGAAAAAGAGCTTCATTTCCTGGCACCACTGATCGAAAAACAGGCCGAACTTTCGGCCGTGCCCAGCGAAACGGAATTTCTCGTCGAACATATCAAAACCAGAGAAGGCCATCATTTGTTTTTCTACCCCTTAGAGGGCCGATTGATCCATGAAGTCATGGCGGCGCTTGTCGCCTACCGCATCAGCAAGTTGTATCCCATCAGCTTTTCCATGGCCATGAATGACTATGGCTTCGAACTTTATTCCGACAAAGAGATTCAGCTGAACCAGTCACAGCTTGAACAGCTTTTGAGCCGGACCAATTTGATGGAAGATGTAATCAGCAGTATAAACGCTGCGGAAATGGCCAGCCGCAAATTTAGGGATATCGCCGTCATTTCGGGACTGGTTGTCCAGAACTACCCAGGCACACAGCAAAACAACAAATCATTGCAGGCCTCATCAGGGATTATTTTCCGCGTACTGATGGAACACGATCCCGCCAACCTTCTGCTCAAACAGGCTTTTACCGAAGTGTTCAACCAACAACTGGAAGAACATCGATTAATAAAAGCATTCGAAAGGATCAATGAGAGCAAAATACGCTATACCTTTGTCGAAGAGTATACGCCATTGAGCTTTCCGATAAAAGTAGATAGCCTCCGGCAATCCCTGTCAAGCGAAGCCTTGATTGAACGGATTCAACGCATGGAAAAGACCAATGCTCAAAAAAAGAAGCGCAGAAAATGAAAATCGGAGAACAAACCATCACATTCAATAAACAGGAATTAACCCTTAACACACAACGCTCTATATACTGGAAGGACCAAAACACGTTGATCTTATCTGACATGCATCTGGGCAAAGCGGCACATTTCAGGAAGAATGGCATTGCTATCCCGATGGATACCGCCATAACCGACCTTAATCGATTAGAATCTCTAATAGCGTACTATCAAGCCAAACAAGTTATTGTTGTCGGCGATCTTATTCACGCAGGCATCAATCAAGAAGTACTTTTGTTGGAATCATTCAGGCAACGGCACCCTGAGCTCCAGCTTCATCTGGTCAAGGGCAATCACGATCGCTTAGCACAGCAAATGGCCATTCGTTTCGGTATAGTGCATCATAAAGAGGTTTTCGAAACGCAACAGATTCAATTTAAACACCATCCCGCTGACACAGCAGATTCCTCTTCATTCCGGATTAGTGGACATATCCATCCGGGTATCAGTCTGGTTATTCCTCCGAAACGGCAGGTTCGCTTACCCTGTTTTCTGGTATCTAAACATCAGATTATCCTTCCCGCTTTTAGTACTTTTACGGGATTGGACAGCAAAGACCTGTCTTCCCTATATCAAAGTTATGCTATTTTGGACGATCATATCTTCCCGATCAGAAAAAACTAATCCAAGGCGCAGTGTATATTACATCTTGAGCTCCCCGGGTGAGATACCGTAATATTTTTTAAAAGCACTGCTAAAATTATTCTGGTGACCATAGCCCGTCAACAGAGCCACCTCATAGACGGTCATCTTATCTTCGAGCAGATAGCTTTTGGCTTTTTCCATGCGCACCCGCGTGAGGTAGTCGTGAATGGTCACAGAAAAATATTCCTTAAAGTCCTTACGCAGTTTACTTTCACTGGTCAGCACCTCCGCTGCCAGTTCTTTTTGCGTCGGTGGATTGGCAATACGCTGTTCAAGAATCTGTCTTGCCATCTCCAATCGCTGTACGTCCTCCTCATGAAAGAGCGAATCACTGCTTTCAGTTTTCTCATTGTATTGCTCAAACTGATACATCAGCAGCTCAACAATTCGCGACTCGGTATGAAGCCTACGGATTTCACCCTTCTTTTTGGATTCGATCAGCTCGGTTATGGTATGCTGCATCTCGTAGGTCGCCATCAGATCTTCTTCGGAGAAAGAGACGTATTCACCTTTTTCAATCTCGTGTACAAATTGCTGATGCAATAACGAATCGCGTTTGATCAGATTGAGGTAATACTCCTTGGAAATAACGGCTATAAAATACGTATATTCAATACCGGGTTCCACTTCATGGATGGATTTGACCGAAGGAATGTAGCGTATATTATGCCGGCTCATGCCATAAGGCAGTTTGCTGTCCGTCGGCTTAAAGAAAATAAACTGGCTGGTTATGGTCTCCCCCTCGATCTCTGTAAGCACCTGTACTGGCCGATCAAACTGCATTTTCGAATGCAAGATAAACAATCCTGAAGTCGATAGCTGAAAATTCTCCATATGGACGGGATCCTTGGATATGGATATCCTATTTTCGACCAAAGGTTTGTCGGGAACATAGCCGTCCGGAATTTCTTCTTCAAAAAGCCAATCTGCCAACTCTACTATTTTACTTTTCACCAACATGATTACAAATCCTAAATAAGCCTGAAGCAGTTAAAATTAACGAAATAAGATGGTATTCTAAAATTATTTATAATCTTTCTAAATAACATGATTAATCCAAGTCAATATCCATTTCCTCCAACTGAACATAGGGTTTCAATGTTCTTGGATTCATAATGACATTGGACTCGACCGAAAAGATGGTATAAATCTCTTTTTGGGCCAATACTTCAACTGGAGTACCATGAAAGAGCTTTCGACCATTTTTGAGCATCAGAATACGATCGGCATACATGGCGGCAAAATTGACGTCGTGCACAATCAACACCACCATAAATCCTTTTCGGGCAAGCGCACGTGCAATGGCCAGTACTTTCTGCTGATAATGCAGATCCAATGCAGAAATAGGTTCATCCAATAACAACAGCGCATCCGGATTATCCCATATCTGCGCCAGGATACGTGCAAGATGAACACGCTGCTGCTCACCGCCGGAGAGGCTCAAAAAATCCCGTTCAGCAAAAGCAGATACCCCACAAAGTTCCATGGTTTCGGCCACGATCTTATAGTCCTGTTGTTTGGGCGTATTCTTATAATGGGGATAGCGCCCCATCAGCACAATCTCTTCTACGTTAAAACTCAATGTCATCTGCTGCTGTTGGCTCAGTAAAGCCCTGCATTTGGCCAAAGCCGCAGGCTCGTATGCCGACAGCGCCTTGCCATTGAGATGAACAGCTCCCGAATCCGGTTTCTTTTCACCACAAAGCACCCCCATCAGCGTCGATTTACCAGCGCCATTAGCTCCGAGGATTGCCAGAATTTCACCTTTGCGCACCTGAAAGGTAATGTCTTTCAGGAGCTTTCGTCCGTTCACTTCGTAGTTGATCTTCTCTACACGTAGCATAATGCAATTATTTTTAAAGCCTCTGCCAAAAGACTATTTATCTTTGATTAAAATATACAAAAATACCGGTGTGCCCAGTAAAGCTGTAATCACGCCGATGGGCAATTCAATAGGTGCAACAGCAACCCGGGCAATTACATCTGCCAATGTCAACACCAGTGCTCCCAATAACAATGAACCAGGAAGCACAAATCGGTGATCCGCTCCGCCCATCAGGCGAACAGTATGTGGAACAATCAATCCCACAAAACCAATGATACCCGATACCGCAACTGATGCTCCCACAGCAAGTGTGGATAAGACAACCACCCAGCGTTTGACGCGATCGGTACGCATACCCAAAAGATCCGCCTGCAGCTCCCCGAGGGAAAAAGCATTCAGCGACTTTCCAAAAAAAGGCAAGATCAGTACCGGAATCAAAATAAATGGCGCCAAAGCCCTAAGGTTATCCCAGGTAGCCCCGCCAAGACTGCCCAGCATCCAAAAAGTGATGGTACGTAACTGTTGCTCCGTCGACATATAGGTCATCAGACCCGTTAGCGCACCTGCAAAAGCATTGATAGCAATACCCGCCAACAACATCGTTGTCACATTGGGACGCCCATTTTTACTCGCAATACGGTAAACCAAAAAAGCGGTTAAACCAGCGCCTACAAAAGCGCCAAAAGCCAATATATAATACCCAATCCAAGCAGCCAAAGAGGTAAAGAGAAAAGTCTCAAAGGCAATGATCAATACCGCAAAAAGAGAAGCTCCAGATGAGATTCCGATCAATCCGGGCTCCGCTAAAGGGTTGCGGAATATACCCTGGATCGCAGCACCGGATATACCAAGTGCTGCCCCCACCAAAAGTCCGAGCAAAAGACGCGGCATACGAATCTCAAAAAGAACATCTTCCTGCATATTATGTACACCTTCGGCACTCCCCAAGTGCAATTTTTGCGTCAACATCGTTAAGATATCGGCGGACGGAATATGGTAGGCCCCCATCCCCAAGGCAACAATACTTACAACACCCAATACCAGGCCCAAAGCCAATAGGATAAATTTCTGTTTCTTTTGCACCGGCTTTATTTTGAATCCATCACTTTTCCAAATCCACGGTGCAATTCTAAGATTGCGTCTGGCAGCCGGTTACTGAAATTGACCAGCAGCGAGGCATTCATCACCAAGATACGTTCGTTTTTACCTGCATTCGTAATACGCATGCCCGGCAATTTGAGGATAGCGTCCTCACCGCCAAGACTACTTGCGCCAAAATCAAATAGCAATACAATATCTGGATTGGCCTGTACCAGCGCTTCAGTGGTATAGGGTTTGAAATCCGAAAACTCCTGAACCGCATTTTTACCACCAGCCAAATTAATCATCGCGTCCAGACTGCTGCCTTTACCCGCCACACTCATGGTACCTGTACCACGGGCATATAAAAACAATACTTTGGGCACTGCTTTACCTTGATTTTCCTTTTTCACCAATTCTAGGGTATGATCCAGGCTTAATTTTGTTCGGGAAACCAAATTTTTACCGGCAGCAGATTCACCGACGGCATCTGCGACCTCCTGGATGTAACGAAGTGCACCCGGAACAGAATAGTTAGGTTTAATGGAGACAAACTTCACGCCGGCTGCGCGAATCTGTTGAATGACCGCTTTGGATACGTCCCCTTCGTTCGCAATGACAATGCTTGGTTTAAAAGATAATAAACCTTCGGCCGAAACCGAACGATTCTTGCTTACCCTCGGTAAGGCCGCCGCCGCTTTGGGTGATATACTTGTCACATCGGTAGCGACCATGTGCTCGCCTATTCCCAGTCCGTAGATCGTTTCGGTCAACGAACTGTTTAACGTAATAATTCTCTGCTGTGCCCGCGCCCATCCACCGATTTGCATCAAAAAACACAGTATAATAACATAAAATCTACTCATCGTAATTCTTTATCTCCAGGATGACAATGGCGGATTTCCAGGTATGGATTTTGAATCTCGCCGTTCAACTTGAGTACAAAACAAATCAATAATCAGTCTAAATACAAATTATATCCAATCTATTTGAATAGCGTGTTATACCACAAAAAAGGCAATAACAAACTAATTAACAACAATATAACTCCAAAAACAAACTACTTTTCAGTCTATAAAAAACGGATTAAATAGAATTTATGACATTTTGCATAGAGAAAAATTGAGTTGGATTACCGTTTTTTGTAACATTATTTAGAATTAGTAAAAATAAAAATAGTGTTTAAAAGCATCTCATCTATTCGAACAAGCACCCTGATAGCCCTTTGCGCCTGCCAGATCTATACTGTGCAAGCACAGGAAAAATGGAAAATATCGGGTGTATTAAAGAACGAATTCAATAAAGGCGTCGCCAATGCGACCGTCTATCTTTATCCAGATAAATATGCTTTTAAAACAGATACTGCGGGAAGGTTTCAGTTCAATCAGCTTTACGCGGGTCGTTATGAACTCCAAGTACAAGCTTTGGGTTATCAGCAGCAACGGCAGGTCATCGATTTAGAAGATAAAAATCAGCAATTAACCCTAGTTTTAAAAGCCGAGGACCGTCAGATGGATATCGTTGATGTGCAGGGAAAAGCGCAGGCTGTCGACAATCTTGTCAAGGCCGAAAATGCGGCTATGCCCGTCAAGGTCATCACCAAGCGCGAGATTGAACTTATGGGCAGCCGTCGGCTCGATGAGGTGCTCAAAGAGCAGACCGGTATTGCCATTGTGAACGATATTGCCGGAGGCTCCAGAGCGGTAGGTGTGCAGATTCAGGGCTTCAGCAGCAACTATGTGATGGTGCTGGTGGACGGACAGCCCATGCTGGGCCGCAATAGTGGGAACTTTGACCTATCCCGTATTTCGGTGACCAACATCGAGCGCATCGAGATCATCAAGGGAGCTTCCTCCTGCTTATACGGCAGTGACGCATTAGGTGGTGCGATCAATATCATTACACGCCATGGTGCTATCACACCACAGGCACAGGCTTCCCTCCTCTATGGCAGTCTCAATACCGTCGATGCGACTTTGGAAGCTGAGACACCTTTTGCTAATCAACGCGGCAGCGCAGTTTTTTCGGGCAATTACTACCGCACAGATGGTTTTAATACCGATAAGCAGTATCTGGATTCCAAGAGTACCACTTTTCCACCCTATACCAACTATAGTTTCCAGGGTCGAGTACGTTATCGTACAAGCAAAAATGGGACTTTAGGTGTGACAGGGCGCTATGCAGCCCGGGAATCTGAAATGATCAATGCCTGGTCTGAATCGGCTACACTACAAGATAAACAAAAAGATCAGGACATCAATCTTTCGGCAAGTTACGACCATAATTTTGAATCGGGACTGCGCAGCATGACGCGTTATTATTTCTCGCGTTTCCACTCTCAGATTGCCGCACAATGGTTACAGCAGGGTATTGTAGCCAGTGCCGAACAGTTCGGTCAGAATGTACACCGTATCGAACAGCAATTTGCGTATAGCCCTGCACAACAGGTCAAACTCACCGGCGGTATAGGCGGTAGCCTCGAACTCATGGACAACCAAGATCTGGATGCCAAACGATCTTTGAATAGTGCCTTTGCCTATTTGCAGACTGAGTGGAAACCAATAGACCGATTGCTAACTACGCTGGGCTTACGCTACGATCAGACCAACGTCTACAATGGTCATCTCAGCCCGAGTTTGGGTCTGCAATACCATGTCAGTCCTACCCTCTTAATAAAAGGCGGTATTGGCGCAGGATTCAAAGCACCCGACTATAAGATGCGCTATCAGGTCTTTTTCAATCCAGCAGCCAACTATTTGGTCGTCGGTTCAGAACGCGTAGCCGATGTGATTGCAGCCATGGATCAAGCCGGAGAACTGAGTTATAAAAACAGCTATATGCTCAATTTGGTGGCGGGTAACCTCAAAGCCGAAACCAGCATTTCAAATAATCTTGGACTTACCTGGAGTCCGTCCAATAGATTTCAGGCCGATTTCTCGGTCTTCTACCATCGGATCAACAATCAGATCAACACGGTTAGTGTAGGTAATGGTACCAAGGTCGCACAGATCTATAGCTACCGCAACCTGCCCAAAGCCATGAATAAAGGTTTTGAAGTTTCATTGACTTATCAGGCAACCAAAGATCTGCAATTGTCTATGGGCTATCAATATCTGATTGCCAAAGACCTGAGTGTATTGGACAGTATTGCCAAAGGCAGTTATCCCTACAACCAGATCAACGATCCCGCTACAGGCGAATATCGCCAGAGCAAAAAATCGGATTATTGGGGTATTGAGGACCGTTCGCGACACATGTTCAATGCAAAAGCCCAATATGAATATAAACCCTGGGGTGTCAACGTCAATGCGCGGGTTAATTTCAGAAGTGCCACACCTTTTCAGGAATACAATGGCAACCAGTTTATCGACAAGTACGACATCTTTATCCCCTATCACACACTGGTTAATATGACAGTAGAAAAGAGTCTGATGAACAGAAGGTTGACCTTCCGTCTGATCGGTGACAATCTCTTCAATTTTACCAGCCGTTATTTACTCGGGCAACCTGGACGGGTTATCATGGGCGGTGTCAGCTACCGTTGGATAAAAGAATAATAAGGACTAATGAACAAGAATTTAGCACATAAAGTACAAGATAAAAGATGAGAACGATTCGAATGATTATTGGAGAATGTAGCATCTGGCTTTCCTTTCAGAAGATCGGCCGTTGTATTTTTTCAGCACTATTGTTATTGACAGTGGTATCCTGTGGGAAAGACAAAGACTATACTATCGGATTAGAAGATGGCAAAAGTACCTTGATCAAAGATCTTGCTGGCGATACCGATGCAGCCATGGGTGAAGGTACTGAAGGAAAAGAGCAAAGACCATTTTTTACGTTTCTTTTTCGTTTTAAAGACCAAAAGCAAATATGGATTAAAACCAAAGCTGATTCAGCGCAGTGGCTTAAAACAAAAGATTGGGATATTGCCTTTACAGGTCCTTACAATTCGGAGATCTATGTGAACAATGCCCAGCATGAATACAATCCAGGTTATGGCGGTCAAGTCAACAATACCGCTGTGGTTTTACTACGACAAGCCTATCAGAGTGTCACTGTAGCCCCTTCGGATGAAGAGTTTAACAAAAGTGAAGTCAACAAAATTGGCTGGGCAGCAACCGATGGTTCGGATGGCTGGTTTCGTTATAGTTTGAGCACCCATATTATGCAGGCGCTCCCCAATCGTACCTATGCGATTCGCTTACCCGATGGCAAATATGCCAAATTACAGCTGATCAATGCCTATAAAGGAAATCCAGCGGCGGTAACCAACCTGAACTGGCCTGCCCCATACTACACATTTAAATATTATGTACAGCAGGATGGCAGTAAAGATTTAAATACAAACACATTATAATAAGGAAAAATTACACAATTAAATTAAAGATGAATAGATTATTTACAACAGCAGCACTTCTATGTGCATTGAGTTTAGGTTTTACTTCTTGTAGTAAGGATGATGATAAAATAGAAGAGAATAAATTGAGCGACGCAACTGCTGTTTCAGCAACTGCAACAATCGCAGTTCCTTCCGGTGTAAAAACTTTTTATGATTTTAAAACAAATGCTGTTCAGGAAGAAGCAAAAAGTATGATCAATCTTTCCGGAATGTATGGATCTACTTTGCAAAACACCTCATCAGATAATTATAAAATGGGTTACTTTGACCAGGCAAACACTAGTATTGAAAAACTGACCCTAGCATCGGTTTTAGCTGCCAACATCACTTTAACTGACAAACTAGGCATCGACGCATCAAGTGCCGGAGCTCCTGTAACAGGCCCGACGTGGATCATCTATGATTTTGCAAATAATCATGCAGTGTACCCTACTGCAAATCGATACATAGTTATGTATAAGGGTGAGAAATTAAATAATTTGTCGGATGAACTTTATGTGATTCAAGCTGGCGGTATTACTGCTGCAAATGGAAATGCTTCTTATAATATCAATTTTAAAAAATTTATTAAACAGTAGTAAACTGTGATATAAGTTTCAGTATGTCTATTGAGAAAATCTACTGAAACTAATAACAAAGCAGCTGGTTAAAATTCCAGCTGCTTTTGTTAACCAAAAATCAAAAACCGAAAAAAATATATTAAATACCAATTTTCATACACACTTTATCAGCAAAAGATTTTATCTTTACTATTATTTAGAATCAATTTAAATAAAAATAACATACTAACAGCCCTACTGCATGTATAGAAAAGGGACAAAGTATTGACTAACAAAAAAAACTAGTAACAATGAAAATAAAGAAACACAGCAACCTATTAAAATTCATACCGGTACTGGCATTTTTAATTGTGTTGGGGTCTTGTAGCAAAAGCGACCCCACAGTAGTAGAGCCTGAACCAGATCCTGTTGCACCAGAAGCTATGTTCAACCGCTTGATTACTGTTAAGAATTTTGGCGAAGACTTACCTGCTGGAAGTGCACCAACCACGGCACAATCACCAATATATTACAGCCTGGAACAGAACAAAGCTGTGACGCCGGATTATAAACTAACTGCACGATGGGACATTTCTTGCTCAGAAATATACCGCAGTTTTATCAATTGCAACAATACAGCAAATGGATTTGGTAAAGGTGGTCCAGGGAAAGGCGGTATCTTAATTGTCAAGAAAAAATTTGAAGATGTAATCGATATCCCCTCAGATGCCGAGTTCCGCAAAGGTGAAAAGGCATATGGTACAGATGATTCAGGAGCTTTTGGTGAAGGTCTAGGTTGGTATTTATATGATTTTGATGGTATATTCAAAGGTGGTGGAGCGGAAAACAAAAAACACGTTTGCTATCCTATCGAAAGCAATACATTGATCGTACGTACAGCCCAGGGGAATTACGCCAAGATCAAGATACAAAGTATCTATAAAGACCTGCTGGACCCAAAGGATTGGTTTAAAGATTCTCCAACACCCTACTTTTCTTTCCAATATGTACTTGCCAAAGCTGGTAGTACCAAATTTACAATCGCTAACTAAAAAAATAAGCATAGCTTACTGATTAGACACTAAACTAACATGAAAAGATTATACAGCATTTTAAGCTTCCTTTTTGTAGGATTGCTGCTAACCCGCTGCACCAAAACGGAAGAATTAGCTTTACTTCCTGCAGACAAAATACTGGAATACAAAGTCACCAATCTCCCAAATGACGAAGTCATTTATGGAGCTATCGACAATGAAGCCAATACCATTACCGTATATGTCCCCTACTACTATGGTTTATTGGTGATAGATCCGAGCATTACACTCTCCAATGGAGCCAGTATTGCAGAAGAAATTTTACCTGTTAAAACAGATGAAAAGAACCAGACGTATACCGTAAAGTCCGCTACAGGTACCACAAGAACTTATAGCTTAAAGATTGAATTACAAAGTACACCATCTTTTGAAGCTCAGTTTTATACAACTTCGTCTCTTATTCTTACAAAAGGTCCTGGAGGTGCTTTTCCAGCCATTAATGGAACCTTTATGCATACCAATCCCTCATTGGTAAGTATTGCATTAATTAATCAAGAAACTAAAGTACGCTATCAGATGTCAACGCCCAATAGCTTGAAAGTATCGGGTAATGTTTATCAATTAACCTACACGGGAACTGAGCGAGAAAATCGCATTCCATCCGATATTTTGGCAGGCACCTATGATGTTGAGGTAACCAATCTAAATCATACTGTTACATTGGCAAATCCGCTCAAGATTACATATCGCCAACCCGATGTATATATTAGCTTATTGGGACTAAATTTGGCAAAAAATAAAGACTGGACCATTTTAGCCAACTTAGATAAAGTGATTTTAGATCCTACAGCCGTTATTATGACACTCAATGGCAAAGATTATCCATTGATTATCAAGTCGCACACGAGAACAGAAATGACAGTTTCATTACCTGCAGATCTTCCGACGGGAACATTTGAAAGCGTACAGGTTAAGTTCCAATTTAAAGACTGGGCCGATGTGGTAAAGACTGAGCAAAATCCTAGTACAATAACGGAATCATAAACAAGCATCCACAGTATGCCAAGGCGGCATCAAAATTAAATAAATTAAAACAAGAGGAGATCTCAACATGAACTCAAACATCAAAACTATCTTAAAATCTGCTATGGCCGTGACTGTGCTATCGGCAGCAGTATGGGCAGCAGCGCCAACAACAGAATCAGCAACAGCTCCTTTGGCTTTAAACCAAGCTAAAGCAAACAGCAACTACACTGTAGTAGGTCAATGGTGGAGCCCTTCGGCAGCGGCAACTTGGCCGGCAGTATATGTAGACCTTTCAACAGGAGCACAAAGCCTGAGTAGCTCTGGTCAGGTTGCATTCTTTAGCCATGTGAATGGATCGATCAAAGCAAATTCTGGCTATTCAATCAGAACTATAACAAAAGACATCGCTTCCGTTACAGCGGGAGATTGGGCTAGTGCTACTCCTGTGACATCACAAGGTAATAACGAATGGTATGCCTACGATTTAGACAGCCATGCCAACGAAGCTGTCCAACCATTAACTGTATTAGTTAATGATGGAACAGGCGCTAAATATGCAGTCAAACTGCTTAACTTCAGCAATGTCAGCCAAAGAAATATTACTGGCTTAGAGGTAAAAGCAGATATCAATATCGAAGTTAAGGCACTATAGTCTTTCCTATTTTAATGAATAGAAGATCCCGCAACCTGGTGGATGGGTTGCGGATCTTTATAACCTAATCATCATCCGCATAACGATTTTTTAACCAAAAAAAATTATGCAACACTCATTTTTGAAAAAACAAATACATAACTTTCAATTTCTAGCTATTTTTATGCTAGCATTAACATGCTGGTCCTGTAAAACCGAATACCCCAGCTTACCCTACAATGACATCGAATCCTTTAGCATTCAGGACGCTGATGGTAAAACCTTATCAGCTAGCATCGTGAATGACCAGATTATCTTATATTGGCCACCTCTGGTGGAGCAGCCAGAAAGCATTACGCCTACGATTAAAATTTCGGAATTAGCGACAATTACTCCTGCATCTGGGACAGCAATACAGTTACAATCCGACAAACCAATTACCTATACTGTGCGGGCACAGGACGGATCCAGCAAAAATTATACATTGGTATTCCAGTACAACCAGCCTCTGATACAGGCAAAAATGAATCTGGCCGAGGGTAAATATTACCTTAGTTACCCAAAAAATGAGAATTTTGTAGTACGAGGAGAAAATATCCTGCCAGACGAGGCGCAAACCAAGGGCTATCTAGTCGATAAAGATGGAAAAGAAACCTTACTTTCTTTTTCTCAACCTCCAACATCTTTTATCGCACAATTCAACACTCCAGAAGATCTTAGACCTGGCATCTACCACATCAAACTGATCTCTGGACGCTACACGGTGCTCACCGATGCTTTTGAAGTATTCTTACCAACATTATACAACGTCATACAATGGCAAGGTATGTTTTATACTGGCAAAAAGGGCGGCGACCTGGTGCTGAACATAAATAGTAAAGAGACTTATGAACTTTATTTCAAGGCAGATTTTGACCATTTTATAGCGATTGATAACCTCAATAACGAATATACTATCAACAATGTAGTCTTTGATTTTGCAGCGATGACGATAAAGCTGCCCATTCCCGTATCTGTACAAGGAAACGCAATTAAATCCCTGAAGATGATGGATAAAAACGGGAAGTTATTGTCAGAAGGTGATTTTAGTATCACTTTAAATTAATTAACGCCTTGGCTAGGATATTTTTGACCGCGTATTTTCGCTATCACGGAAGGCAATTGATCGCAGCATGTTTCGTGGCACTGATACTATACAGCTGCAGCAAAAGTAAGTCTACGCCAGAAGAGCCGACGATTGTCCCTCAACCTGAAGAAACCTTACGCCAACAATATAGTAAGTCGGCAACGCAATGGCCAGCCGCCATTTGGTACAACAATATCCAGATACGTGAACTGGCCGCTATACCCGAAAATCCATCGAAAGATAAGGCCGAGCTTATAGCACTTGGCAAAGCCTTATTTTTCGACCCCCGTACCGGTAATGGCATGAAGACTTGCGCTTCATGTCATAATCCGGACACCTACTGGATCGACCAAAAAACAACGGCAGATGGCATCGCCCTGCATCACCGCAATACACCTTCCATGGAAAATGTCTGGCATCTAGAAGGCAAACTCTTCCACGATGGCCGCGCAAAGACTTATCGAGAGCAGATCGCCGAAGCCATCAACTCTCCCATCGAAATGGGCGGAAATACGACTGCTTTACCCACTAAGCTGCAAGCTATACCTGGATATCTTCGTTTATATGAAGCGGCTTATACTACGCAAACGATGACAGTCGAAGGATTGCTGGATGCTATAGCAGCATATTCAAAATCAATCAGCAGTGGTGAAACCGCCTTTGATAGGTTTATCAAAGGAGATTACCAAGCGTTAAATGATGCACAGCTTGAAGGTCTCCATCTGTTTCGAACCAAAGGGAAATGTATCAACTGCCATAATGGTGCCTTCTTTACCGATCTCGATTTTCATAACCTGGGTTATGCTGTTACCAGCAAAGGTGCCTTGGACCATGGTCGCTTTGAGGCAACAGGAATGGAAACAGACAAAGGTAAATTTCGTACGCCGGGCCTGCGCAATGTAGTCCATACTGCACCCTACCTGCACAATGGTAGTATTGCAAGCTTAAGTGAACTGATCAACCTGCTGAGTCAGGGCATGCCCCAAAAATCAGGACAACAGATCAATGGCTCCTTATCGCCGCATATTCAAAACGTCCGATTGAGCAGTAAAGAACAGGAAAATATCGTGGCTTTTTTGGAGAGCTTATCGAGCGTACCGACTAAGACCGAGCGGCCAGTATTGCCCTAAAATAAAAAATCCCAAAGGGACTAGCTTTGGGACATTTGAGTACTCCACAGCAGCGGAGGCATCAAAAATTAAATAAATTGGCACAAAATTAGGCTTTTATATTAAATAAAAAAGTAAAAAAGTATTAAATTTCAGATAATTATCCATTTTGTAGCGAATCAGCTACAAATATATAGGACAAAATGCGCATCAAATCATGAGTCGAATCTGCCAAATAACTGGTTTATTTTTTATAGTAGCCGCTACCTCGGCCTGCCAGCAAAACAGCAGAACAGCGACTTCACCCGATGAACTTATTAGTCCAAAAACAGGAACAAAAAAAGAACTCACACTTGATTCTATATACCTGTATACCAAACAGCTCTACCGCTGGCAGGAATCTCTCCCTTCGTATACCACTTTTGATCCGAGGAAAAAATATGTCAAAATAAACCCTGAACAAACGGCCTACGAACGTGAACTTTTTGCGCTCAGCCAATACGCCTTGCGCAAGAATGATAAGCCCTATGAATGGTCGACCATTCCCAATAAGCCCAAATATTCGTATCTGGAACGCCGTCGGACTGAAAAGAAAAGTAGCGGTCATATGGCAAGTACCACCACCCCCTATCGCTATGCGACTCACCTGTCGTACTGGGCGGTAGGTAATAAACGGATTGCTTATGTATATATCCCCTCTTTTCCCCAGCTCAATACAGTACAGGCCGAATTGGATCAACTTGCGGCCGAACTCGCACAGCAGCAAGTTACTCATCTGATTCTCGATCTACGGCATAACGGTGGCGGTTATGTGGAAACGGCAGAATATTTGGCCAACCTCATCAGTCCGGCCAAACTGGATAAAAAAGTTATGTTTAGCGAGCAATTTCATCCGAATGTACAGCAAGGCAAAGCAACATTACTCCTTAGACAACCCTATCTGGATGCAAATGGCAAAGTGGTCCAATATAAAGGACGCCCCGCGACAATGGCTGATGTAGATTATAGTGAAAAAGCCAATACGCATTATTTTATCAAAAAGGGACATTTCAATTCACTACAGCAACTATCCTGTATTGTATCTGAACGTACAGCTTCGGCTAGCGAGCTTTTGATTAGCAGTTTCAAACCCTATCTTCCGCTGCGACTCATCGGCCAGCAGACCTTTGGCAAACCCGTCGGATTTTTTTCCATACGTGTAGGAGCCTTCGATATTTACCTAGCCTCATTTCTCATCCGGAATGCTGATGGCTGGTCGGATTATTTTGATGGCATACCCGTAGACCTGCCTTTAGCTCCGCAGGAAACCTCCCGCCATCCCGGGGATCCAAAGGAAGCCTGGCTTGCAGCGGCATTAAAAGATATTGCCAGAGACCAAAGCATCAAAGCAGTTTCATCCGTGACTTATTTTCCCTTGCCAGCAGAAGAAAATTTGCTACTCAAAACAAATTTCAAATTAAAGTAAGAAACTTATTGCAGCTGGATTTTGTCATACTCTTGTTTAAATTAAAACCATTTTTCATAGATGATAAAGCAGAAAACAGCATAAATTTGTGGAAATAAATACGAATCTTTGTATAGAATCGTTATAAATAAAAATAAGAACATGTTAAGTCAACATATCAAAGAGCAAACGCACGCAGCTCACCAAAACGTAGAAGGAACGATCGTGCGCCAATTAAAAAATATTCGTTCTGAAGCAGATTACGCAGAAGTATTGAAAGGCTTTTATGCATATTTCCGTGCCGTAGAAGATCGCATTGCTCCTTTCGTTACTGCCGAAGTATTGCCAGATTTGGCCGAACGCCGCAACTCGTCTTACATCAAAAGCGATATCGAAGCTTTGGGTGGTAACGTAGATAACCTGCCAGAAGCCACTGCTCCGGCAGTAGCAAATGTACAGGAAGCACTTGCATCATTATATGTCTTAGAAGGTTCTATCATGGGCGGCCCGTACATCGTACAGATGCTCAACAAATATGGCGTTACCAAAGGAACTTCTTTCTTCGAAGGTTATGGCGAAAATAGCCGTGACATGTGGGCTGGTTTTACAACGGTATTAAACAAATATTCCGAAGATCCGTCAACTTATGACCGCGCAGTAGAGATTGCTAACCAAACTTTTTATAACTTTGGCGAAGTATTCACTCCTATTGCCAGTGCAAACTAAAACAAGTGCGATAGTGTTTAATTCCTTAAATGGAGCAAAAAGATAACAAATCAAAATGGCTTAAGCGTGCCGGGATTGGAGCATTCCTCTTCTTCCTGGCCAAGGGACTTGTATGGCTCGCTGTATTCTTTTTCGCAGCTAAGTCCTGCAGCATATCTATTTAACACAAAATATGAAGCCTTCATCTAACGCTCAAAAAGGGCGTCCGATGAAGGCTTCTTTTTTAACGCAGGCTAGCCTGTGTGTTTTTTATCTCGAACGCTAATGTCTTCATATTGTCTTCGTATTGTGTTCGTACCACCTTCGGAGATGGACAGACTTGCAACCATTATTGACCAACTTCCGAACAGATAATTCCTGTTCAGGGTCTGGACGATATCTGTTCAGTACCTGTACAATATCTGTATCGCATCCGAATAAGGTACGAAGCAGGTACGAATCGGGCTTATACTTTTGTAACCACAGTACGATACAGCTCCATACCCTCATGGCTGATAACCTGGCAAGCAATTTCTTCGCTACTGACCGAGAAATAGAAAAACCCGTATTGATCTTTCGCAAAACGGCCATACGGTAAATCTGTCTTCACCGGGGTTACTTCGGATCCTGCTCCCGAGATAAACTGATGAAACTTCTTGCCTTCAACTTTCAAATGCTGCAGGGAATGCTCATGTCCAGAAAGGTATATATCAACTCCCCGCTTTTCAAAAATAGATTCCAGGACCTTTCGCACGGCCAGCGTGTCATAATTCGTTGTACGCGGTCCTGCCGTATACAAGGGATGGTGGCCGATAACAATTTTCCAATGTGCATCCGAATTTTCCAGTAGCTGATCCAGCCAGGCGAGCTGTTTCTCGGGTTGCTGTCCCGCAACATGTGGCCCATACTCGCTGTTACTGTAAAATTCAGGAATCATCGGGTTGGTATCGATAAAAGCCATCAGGACCTTTTCCCCATCCTTGAGCGCAAATGTCTTGCTGTAATAACGCGAAGGCATCTTCCAGCGCCTGCTGATACCGCTATAGCGCACCTGCGCATCGGGATCTGATTTATAATCGTGGTTTCCCAAAATGGGATACCAGTCCCATTGCAGCGAAAATGCGGTATAGATATTTTCAAACGAATAATGCCACAGGGGATCATGTTCACTAACCACGCCGGAGGGGTAAAAATTATCACCGGTAGAAATGATAAAGTCATTGGGGTGCTGATCGGCCCATTGGCCCATCTGTCCTGCTACGGCCAACTGATGGTCAGCACCGTTGCGTCCCCAGTCGCCTACAGCCATAAAATGAAGATCATAAGCATCTTTGGGCTTTAAATGCTGTCGTATATCTTCGCTTTCAAGTTGCGTGGGTTTTGTCAGGCCGAAGCTGCTGAGCGTAATTCCGCCCAGGCCGGCTGTAATCGCCGTGCCCAGGGAATTTTTCATAAAAGTTCTGCGTTTCATCAATAGATTTTAATAACCAGGATTCTGTTGCCAGTGGGTGTTTACGTTTAATACAGTTGTTGGTACGGGAAAAATACGACGGAACTTCTCGCTCATACCGGCAGGATACAGCGATCGGAATCCCCAGTTATCTTCAAATTTTCCGTAACGGATCAGATCATTTCTACGCCAGGACTCGTCGGCAAACTCACGTGCACGCTCATCCAATAGATCTTGCAGATTTGGGGCTGCCATTAGTACAGGTGCATTGACATAGGTACGGATCTGATTAACCAGGGATTGTGCAGTCTGACCATTGGTGGCAGCAGCCCCACGGAGTATAGCCTCCGCTTTCATCAACAGGATATCGGCATAGCGAAATACCGGTACATCGTTGCTCTGATTCCGCTGATTGGCTGAGGTAACGGCTACGTCCATATAAAACTTAATGGATCTGTACCCCATCGAGCGCCCCTTTTGGTCATTACCCACATTGAGCGTGGCCGCGCCATCCGAACGCAACGTAATTTCTTTCGTGGTCTCCAGCTGCCAATCAAACTGCGCATCTGCATCTGCAGCATTATAATCCTGATCTATGCCGCGTTTGGAAGTTCTGATCAGAAAAGGACGAGTCTTATCTTCTACATAATTTGACCAATAATATTGCTTACCACCGATATATGAGGCATTCCTTTCGTCGCCTTCCAGATTAAATTTCTCCAAATAGCTTGGTAATACACGAAAAGTTCCCCCAACACTTTGAGGTAGTGTGGCAAACTGATTCTGCGCACTGCGATGGATCCAAAAGCGTGAATAGGTCATACCCTGCTGCTTTTCACGATCGTAGGGTATGGCGAAAATAAAATCCTTTACCTGATAACCATTATCGGGGCGAAATTTGGCCATAAACTTGTGACTTGTCAGATTAAACTGTCCCGAGGAAATAACCTGATCGCACATCGCAACTACATCATTTAATTTTTCATTTTGTGCACTTGGATTGTAATTGGCTACATCCGCAGCCGTATAAACAGCCCAGTTGAGATATAACTTGGCTAGTAATGCTTCGGCCATATATTTCGTTGCTTTTCCATAGGTTGCTACAGAAACTGTGGTCGGTAGCAAATCCTTCACCGCAAGCAATTCGGCCTCAATAAAACGGCAAATTTCAGCACGGCTTGAACGTGCAGGAACAGCATCAACAGGCCCTGTGATCAACGGTGCAGCACCAAAATTATCCATCAGTATAAAATAATAATAAGCACGGATGGCACGGGCGGGTGCCGTCAGCTTTTCTTTATCTTCCCCAAATAATTCAATGGCATTATTGGCTAAGGTGATTCCAGTGGAAGCATCGTTCCAGATACTTGGTAAGAGGCCATTGTCGGCATTCCAATTGTGCACATGAAATTCACGGTATCGGCCGCCATCAAACCAGTCTGTCCCCATGGAAACACTCAGGGCCTCATCTGCTGAGAGTGTTTGGGCCATCCAATGATCGCGTCCCATTGCGCCACGGTAAGCTGCATATACATCAGCAAGAATTGCCTCAGCTGCACGCTCCGAATCTGGAAATTCCGTCAGCTGTGATTTTATATCAACATCCAGATCGGTACAAGATCCCAGCGAAAAACTCAATGCTGACAAAGTAAATAAGCGAATAAATAGTGTTGGTTTCATATAAATTATTTCTTGTTCTATAGGCCGTGTGGCATACTCCATTTATGTCAACAGGATTGTTTCGATAAGAAGTTTTCCATCCCACAGCGCTGTCTTATAAATTAAAATTAAGGCCAAACATAAACGTACGTGTGCGTGGGTAGGTCTGGCGGTTATCGATCCCCGGTGTCAAGCCTCCCAAGCCCACCTCGGGATCAATTCCTTTATACTTCGTCAGTACAAACACGTTATTCATCGTTGCATATACCCTTAGATTTTTAATCGGTATATTTTTCATCGGTATCGTATAGGCCAACGTAACATAAGCCAAGCGCAGGTAGCTTCCATTTTCCAGGTAACGATCGGATAGGTAATGCGCATTGATATCCGTCATGCGCTCGGTTTCCACGACGCTAGCAAGCACGTTTTTCTGTCCTGCGTTACCGACAACATTGGAATGACGCGCTCGGGTAGCATTCATAATTTTCTGTCCAAAAGCACCTTGAAACATTCCGTTTAAAGAAAAATTCTTATACGAAAAACTATTGTTCCAACCCAATGTCAACTTGGGTTGTGGACTTCCCGTCACAGCCTGATCTTTCTTCTGTGGTGTGGTGGTCGTTTCGCCGGTACGTTCTCCAGTCTTCTCATCATGAACATAAAATACCGACACGCCTTCATCGTTGTAGCCTGCCCATTCCCAGGTATAAAACTGACCGATAGGCGCTCCTGGTGTTAGTCGTTGTTGAAAAATATTGGTCTGGCCCGCCCCGCCGAGATCTGACAATTCGATATAATCCTGGGTAAACTGCTCGTTAGCAATACTCACCACCTTATTGGTATTGTGTGATAGCACCAGTCCGGTATTCCATTTGAAATCTTCTTTATCAATGGCCTTTGCATTCAGACTCAGTTCGATCCCCTTGTTCTCAATTTCACCGACATTGGCCGTCAGCGTTGGGTAAATATATTTCGATTTGCTTACCTGATAATCATAAATCAGGTCACTTGTTTTCTTTTTATAGACCTCCAGCGATCCTGTCAGGCGATTTTTCAGCAATCCGAAATCCAAGCCTAGATTAATCATGCTGGTGGTTTCCCATTTGAGGTTCGGGTTACTATTGCGAAGCACCATCAAAGTGCGCAATGGGCTTACCTGACCATCGGCACTGACATAATCGAAAAACTTGGATGAGGCACCGCGAACAGACTGCGCAGTAAAAGCATCAAAACCCAGCGAGTTGCCGCTCACACCATAACCCGCACGTAACTTCAAATCATCAAAAATTCCGCTTTCACGGATGAATGATTCCTCCGACAGGCGCCATGCTGCAGACACCGAAGGGAATGTCGCCCAACGATTGTTGGACCCAAAAGCCGAAGATCCATCACGTCTTACGGTCGCCTGTAGCAGATATTTACTGTTATAAGCATAATTCACCCGGCCATAAACAGATATCATACGCAAGGTGGAAAGATAATAGTTCCCAAAACCCAACAAATCAACTACATTCGCCATCCCAGGGTTATAGTAACTTAAATCATCGTTATAATAATCGGAGGTCGTCAATTGAAAGCCATCGTTATTGTTGTTCTCCTCCCATGAATAACCGGCCAGTGCAGCTACTTTGTGCTTTCCGGCAAATGTCTTTTCATAGCTCAGGTTCATTTCCATCACTTTCCGTTCATCTTCTACTGCGGCACGGATAGATTTGCCATTTTGGCCACGTGCAGCCATTGAAGACATCGCGTAGTATTGCGCGTTGTTGAACTGCCTATTTTGCATCGAAAGATCAATATTATAGGTCAGCCCGGGCAAGATCTCATAGCCCAGTTTGGCATGTGCCTGAAGGACCTTTGTTTTAGAAAAATTTGTATTCTCCTCAATTAAGGAAAGTGGATTGGCATATTGCGAACGGTCGGGTTTTTCAAACCAGGAGCCATCGGCATTTCGGATCGGCGATACAGGCAGGTAATAATACATTGCATCATATACACTGAGTCCCTGATCCAAAGCGAGTACATCATTCTGCTTGGTGATACTTGCGTTGATATTGAAAGATGCCGTCAACCGGTCATTAAGTGCCTTGGTCTGCAAAAATGCTCGAGCAATCTGACGCCCCATATCTGTCCCTTTGATAACCCCATTGTTTTTGATGGTATTGAGACTAATGCTATACTGTGTTTTTTCTGCACCGCCAAGAATGGATATATTATGGTTGTTCGATACCCCTGTCCGCTCCACCGTTCTTTGCCAATCGGTATCTGCCCCCAGGTCGTCCGTTGGTTCCATCGAAAATCCATTATCATTGACATAGGACCTATATTGCGCAGCATTCATCATTTCATAATGCTTAGCCACCTTATCGATCGCCAGATAACCGTTGTAATTGATGTTGGTCTGCCCTGATTTCCCGCGCTTAGTTGTAACAATAATAACGCCATTGGCCGCTTTTGAGCCATAAATTGCGGTCGCTGAGGCATCGCGCAGCACGTCGATCGAGGCAATATCATCGGGCGCCACCAAGGCCAGCGATGCGCCCGGGACCCCGTCGATCACATAGTAGGGCTCCATCGCTTCACCACTACGCAAAGTTGAAGCTCCTCGAAGACTAACGGAAGGTGTAGCATTGGGATTACTGTTATTGCTCGAAATCGTTAGGCCGGCAACTTTCCCCTGCAGCATCTGTGCTGGCGAAGTAAATACACCAACGTTAGCATCTTCGGCTTTAATAGTGCTGATGGAACTCGTCAGATCCTTTCTGGATACACGGCCATAACCAATAACGACCTCATCCAGTTTAACGGCACTCTGCTGAAGCTTCACACTCAACGACAAAGGCTTTCTTGCTTCGACGACATAACCCGATAAGGTATCGGACTGAAATCCTACAGCCGAGAACACAAATTGATAGCCTGCATGTTCTACTAAATTCTGAAAATGGAATAGTCCCTGGCTATTCGTACTGGTCGTCACACTTGGACCTCCATTGACGTGAATAGCCTTAACGCTGACGCCAGGGAGAAACTCGCCCTTTTCATTTTGTACAGCTCCTTTCACTTGTTGCTGCTGCGCATGTACGTGGGTAAGTCCAGCTGAAAGCAACGCAAAAATAAGCAGGTTCTTTTTTTGTGGATTTTTCTTGTTGAGCATATCTCTTAGTTGTTTAGATGTTCGGTAATTGTATTTTCTTGTTTGTAAAGCGTATAGCTGCCATCTGCATTGGCGACAAAGCGTAATTCATTGATCAGGCAGATTGTAGTCAATATATCTTTCAATGAATCGTGATGCACATCGATCTCACCCGTATAATGAATGGCAGCAATTCCCTTGTCACCCAAATGGATCTGTTTTTTAAATGCTGTTTCTAACGCCTGTAATACAGCTGGCATTGGTGTATTTTTCAGCTTTAACAAAGCTGGGGCCGACAGACCTGGCATGTTCAATGTCTTTTCTTTATTGATGGCATCAATTTTTGTTGCACCTCGTGCATCAACTGTCAGTTTTTGACCTGGATCAGCTAAAAAGACCTGTTTGAAACCGTTTGTTAGCGAGGATACAAGCACCTTACCTGTATGTAATGCCACCGAAACAGCTTTATGCTTCAATTTGGTATTAATCGTAAAAGATGTACCAAGGGCTGTTGTTTTGGTTCCGCTGGCAAGCACTGAAAATGGACGCTTCGGGTCCGAAGCGACATCAAAGTAAGCTTTCCCCGTAAGTTCTATATCACGGGCATTGTCAACAAAATTTTTTACATAGCGAATATGACTTTGAGCGAACAAGCGTACATGCGATCCATCGGGTAGATCTAGGATTATACTGCGGGGATTTTTATTTTCTATTGAGGTCCAGACAGTATCTTTATGTTCGATAACTGGCTTAGCTGCTGACCGCTGAGCATCCGGCTGTACAATTGAATCTTTCGTCCACCAGGTAACAAAATGAAAGGAAAAGAAAAGGAGAACTGCAGCTGCGGCACTGTACCGCAGTAATCTTACCAACCGATAGCGGCGTAATTCTTTACGATCCTGCGCTTTTTCCTGATCTTGAATAGCAGTCTGGATAAGCGTTTTCATCGTTTCCGTAGGCACAGGATCCCCCATTGCCGTACCATCAAATTTCCCCCAATCTTCGTCCTTGAAAAGTTCGTCCACGAGGAAGGGCATTTTCCAGATCTTCTTTCTAATCTGATGCTGCTTTTTATCATGCTTCATACTCCTATTACGCAGGCCAGCACGACATCCCTTAGTTCTTAACAATTATTTAATAAAGGGCACCAATCCTTAACATAAAGGACTTATAGCATAATTGAATAAAGATGCTGTTTGAGCTGTAGAAGTGCTTTACTGATATGCTGTTCTACGGTTTTTGTCGAAATGGAAAAATGAGCAGCAATCTCTTTATGGGAAAGACCTTCTTTACGGCTCAGTTCAAAGACCTTCCGGCGCATCGTCGGCATATTCTGGATATCTTTTTCCATCATACGCAAGAGGTCTTTATTTTCAATCGCCTTGATCAGACTATCGGTAAAAGGCGTCGCTGCTGTCTGCCCCTCATATTTGAAACGTGTCGCCTCCTTGCGCAGCAGATCGATCATGACTTGCCGCGCCATACCGAAAAGCTGTAACAAAATACTGAGCTGCTCGTCGAGCTTCTCTCTTTGGTTCCAGAGTTTGATAAAGGTGAGCTGCGTCACCTCCTGGGCAATATAGTCCGATTGCGTACGTTTGAGTACAAAGCCGTAAATCTGTCGATGGTACTTTTCGTATACGAGATTGAAACTTTTCTGATTGGAAGATTTGATAGGCTGAATGTGTTCCATTGCGCTGTCAAAATTAAAAGCACAAGGTTTCCTCAACATTAAGTTAAGATCAATATTAAATTAAACAAATCAAATAAAGCGCCTCTTCCATGAGCAGCATTCATTCCTGATTGTACAAATTTTATTATAAAACAAGCAGAAATCTCCCTATAATTGCAGTCGGGAATATTTCATTTTACAGTGAAATCCCGATTCAGGCATGATCATTAACTGTAAGAATGTTATGCGATCACCAACATGTCCTATCAATAATTATATGAAATAACGATACGATGAAAAGGAATATCTTTTTTATTTTAATATGCTTTGTATTACTGGCTAACCTGGCCATCTGCCAAGAAAAAGACGTCGATTTTAGCAAAGCCTATATTGCCCAAAACGACGGCAAGACAACTGTTGAAATCAATGAGGCACAGGAACTCATCTATATTATCTTTGCGATAACTGACTTTGGTAAGGAAAATCCAAACATGACCAAGCAGAATACGGCGTATTTTGAAGAGGTGAAAGCGCATTTTACCCCATTTTCCAATCTGCCTATCGTAAAGAAATTTGACCAGCAACTGCGAGCGAATCTAACGAACTATTTCCTCTTAGCGGCCAATGTATATGGCTTTAAGTTCAAAAACGACCAATTAGTACCTACAAACATCTATATTTTTCCAGCAAGAGGAGTTGGAAATTATCAGGTGAAATCAAATCCTATCCCTGCTTATAAAAACGACCTGGAAGAATTCGCCAGAAAGAGCGGATACCGGGCATTCTACAAAGAGCATCAAGGCTATTACGACAGCCTTCGTACAGCATATCAGGAATATGCTTCCATTGCCGAGCAAAAAGAATGGTTAGAAAAGAAATTCGATTATACGATCAATAGCTACCGTGTATTGACTTCCCCTCTGATTGCTGGGATGAATGCGACCCACACCTTCAAGTACAAAGGTTTCAAAGAAATTTTGCTGTTTTTACCAACTCTCCGCGAAGACGAATCCTGGAGCCCCAAATTCAAAAAAGCATTCAATACACGCATCATTTTCACAGAGATCGACCACAATTACGTGGGTCCCTTGAGCGAAAAAAATAAAAAACAGATTGATACGATATTCAATAATAGGGACTTATGGGTAGATCTAGAAAACAAAAGTACAGTTCATTATCCAAGTCCGATAAAAGTATTTGATGAGTATCTAACCTGGGGACTTTTCATCTTATATTGTTACGACAAGTTTGGAGATGATCATGATCTTTTTGGCCAGATTGTTGAAAACGTCAACGATATGATGGTCAATAAAAAAGGATTTCCCAAAGCAGATGAATTTAACGCCGAATTGTTCCGCCTGTATAAAGATAATAACCCGAAAGATATTCAGAGCTTATATAAGCCCCTGTTGGACTGGTGCGAGAAAGAAAATTAACGCTATCCGGATAATATTTAGTAAATTAAAACTGACAAGGAAATAGGCCGCCAGAAATGTGAATGTATACGACCATAAGTATTCAGCATAGCATAAGGGGATGATCGTCGAAATATATTTAAACACAATACGTACGGAGAAACAATTATGAATATTAGAATTATCGGTTCTGGCAGTTATATTCCACCCCACAAAATAACCAATGCAGACTTCGTCGACCATCTTTTTTTGGATGAAAATGGGCTGCCGTTCAAGCAGCCGGCTTCTGTAATTGAAAAATTTCAGGCAATTACCGGCATTGAGGAACGCCGCTACGCCGATCCTGACCAAGTGGCTTCGGACCTTGCTTTCCTAGCGGGTCAACTTGCCATTGAAGACGCAGGTATAGCTGCGGAAACATTGGACTATATTATTGTTGCACATAATTATGGCGATGTGCCATCCGGCAAAATCCAATCGGATACTGTACCCAGTTTAGCAAGTAGGGTGAAGAAAAAGCTCGGTATCAGCAATCCAAAATGCGTGGCATATGATCTACTATTTGGTTGTCCCGGCTGGAACGAAGGCGTATTGCAGGCCAACGCTTTCATAAAATCAGGTATGGCAAAACGTTGTATGGTCATTGGCGCAGAGACGCTTTCCCGTGTTATAGATCCTTTTGACAGAGATTCGATGATCTATGCGGATGGCGCTGGTGCAGTAGTCATCGAAGGCACCACGACAGAACAAGGGCTCCTATCATATGAAAGTGCAACTTATGCGCTTGAGGAAGCAAACTATCTCAATTTTGGAAGCTCGTATCAACAAGAGCAGAACCCTGATATCCGGTATATTAAAATGAAAGGACGTAAAATCTATGAGTTTGCACTCAGCAAAGTCCCTTTGGCCATGCAAGCTTGCCTCCAAAAAGCAGATATCGATATCACAGCAATCAAAAAAATACTGATCCACCAAGCCAACGAGAAAATGGACGAAGCCATTCTCATGAGATTCTATGCACTATACGATACAGTACCACCACCCGATATTATGCCAATGACCATCCATACATTGGGAAATAGTAGCGTGGCAACCATTCCTACCCTCTACGATCTTATTTCACGTGGTCAGATAGACAATCAATCCCTGCAGGAAGGCGATATTATCCTATTTGCGTCTGTTGGTGCGGGCATGAATATTAATGCTTTTACTTATCGGGTCTAAAGTAATTTTTACAATTATGTCCTGCAGCTATCAAGCTAATACTGAGCGTGCATCGGATTTATTTTACAAAATAAATAACAAAACACTGTATATATCAATATTTTATACTTATAATTGTATTATAATCGGCTCCGCCTTTGCTTATCTGAAATCGTCAAGTTATACTTTCCGCTCAGTTTTCGCATTTTCAGAAGCTTTTTTGTTAGCAAAACGGAGGTAAAGGCCTTTTTGGACTTGAGTCAATCCAAGATCATTAAAATCAGATCCATTTCTTGCAAAAAATAGATTACCTATTGTTCATATTCATTTATCACAATAGTGCAGTACAGATTACTTTAATATAATATATAAAACAATGCAAGAAGGAACTATTAAATTCTTCAACCAAACAAAAGGTTTTGGTTTTATCACGCCTGCTGGTGGTGGAGACGACATTTTCGTACACGTATCTGGTTTAATCAACGAAGTGCGCGAAAATGACAACGTAACATTTGATGTAGAAAATGGTAAAAAAGGCGTTAATGCAGTTAACGTACGTATCGCATAATTAAGTAAACACACAAGAAGATAATTTATTTATCTTCTTGCGAAGTGTAACGGGCAACCGTTACACTTTTTTTTATCCATTCCATACCGAAGTCCTGGCAAAACCGCACTATTTATCCATCAGGGATATTGAAAACTTTTATAGTCCAGCCAACATCACTTCTTCCTGCCGCAGAAAATATGGTGTGCTATCTTTGAATCGCCCGCGCTTCCTAGAATACTTTCTGATGATATCAGCAACAACATCATCGGTGAGCTCATGCCCCTCTAACGTAGGAAAACCCTCCCAGCGCACAATGCCATCCGGATCTACTAAAATACAGTGTGGGATTCCCTGTACTTCGAGCTGTTTCTTCAACTTCGCTTTCGTATCGATCGCTGAGAAATAATCTATTTTAATCTCCTTCGCCTTTTTAATGACCTCTGCTTTTTCATCCGAAAGGCCAATGATCACGAGTTTATCACCATACTTCTTATGCCATTCATTGAGTTCGGGAATTACTTTTCGGCAGGGTCCACACCAAGTAGCCCAAAAATCAATAAGGATAAACTTCCCCTTTGTATCAGGCGCATCTGTGAGCCACTGCTCGACCTCAAGTTTTGGCGCCTTTTGATTCAAAATTGATTTTGCCCACAATTTCTTATTGTTGTTGCTTTCTTGCGTATGACCGATTACATGGATCAGGCAAAGCGCAAATAATAAGAATGCTTTTAGGATAGATTTTACATTCATAAAACAGCTTGTTTAGTTCCCCTAATTTATGGATTTTTTTCCACATTCATTCATCCCTTCATCCCACATATCGACTTTTCAAAGAAACTTTAGCGGTCTTTATGAGGCAAAACAATACCTTTACTTTTAATTGATATAAAATACACAATACGCTGTATATAAATAATTAGCATATTTATTAAAAATACAACAACACCAATTCATTTGCTGTACGGCTCATGATTTTCCGAATAGAGCTAGCCCGACATCCCTATAAAATAACAGCGGACCATCGACATTTCCACGGCAAAAACCAGATCCTAATCCATCCTCACAAAAGCTAAATTGAGGCGCTAAGCACACAAAAACAACGAAGTGAACCGGCTCTTTATCCCATTCGTCAAGATAATGTACAAGTTGACGGCATGCTCCTACAGAAAAGTGAGAACACCTCTATTTACAACACTGCTTTCTGGAATAACAACAGCTCTGTAAGGCCTATTAAGTGCTTAAATATACAACTGACAAACTGGCACAAAGCCAAAACAAATAAAATATAAAACTATATAAATAAAATATTTAAATAAATTAATATAAACATATAGTTACACATGATTCTGTTTATAACACATCAACTTTACCCATCGGATACCATCCATCTGTAGTACGCCCTGCGATGGCAAGATGAACTTTTGCCTGACCGGTATGACGGTCGACGATCCCCACCTCCACGCTATATTTTCCAGTTTTTAATTCATATGGAATAAAGATGGGGTAAAGTAAATTTTTTTGTCCACGGAATACTTCTTTTGGATAAGTACTCTTTTTGAGCCATCGATTCACATGGGGCCGCCTAAAAAGACATACAATAATTGGCAAGACAAGCCTTTAACAGGGATTTAGCTAGAAAAACAAAAGGCCAAGAAATTATCTTGGCCTGATGCAACATATTATTTGGGGTGTTTTCGTAGCCCTATATAGCAAAAATACTGCCGAAATTAAAACTACTCCTCTAATTTCATTTTTATTCTAGGCATGCTATGGAAAATAATATACAAAACAACAATTTTTTTTAAATCTAATGGCAACACAAGATTAAATCGACGAAGTTTATAGCAACAAGCCAAAATGCTCTTTGAGTGCCGTACGTGCAGCATGATAACCGCACATGCCATGTACCCCACCACCTGGCGGAGTTGATGATGAACAGAGGTAAATCGTGTCGACCGAAGTACGGTACGGATTTAGAGCCAAAATAGGCCTACTATACAACTGCGAAATATCCATAATACCACCATTGATATCGCCGCCAATGTAATTGGGATTGTACTGCTCGAGTTCTGTAGGAGAAAAGGTATGCTTGGCCAAAATGGTTTCTTTAAAACCTGGTGCAAAGCGCTCAATTTGATTTTCGATCGCTTCAGTGTAATCTACCCTACTTCCGTTGGGGACATGGCAGTAGGCCCATCCAGTATGTTTTCCTTCGGGAGCACGACTTGGATCGAATGCACTCTGCTGTGCAAATAACACAAAAGGCTTATCCACTTGCTTTCCAAGATGGCTCAGCCGTTCGCTTTCGGCAATTTCGGCGTAGGTATTCCCCAAGTGTACTGTAGCGGCCTGCTGACAGCGCAGATCTTTAAAGGGCGTTTTTTCTGACAATGCCCAGTCAACTTTAAATACCCCCATTCCCTGTCTGAAGCCTTCGAGGCGCCTGCGGTAACCGCTAGCGAGGTCTATACCTTTGAGCTGCAATAATTGCCGGGGTGTGATATCACAGAGCAGGACTTTATGGGATGGCAGATCTCGGATATCCTCTACCCAAAAGCCCGTTTGGATCTCCCCGCCCAAGGATTGATAATAGCTCAATAAGGCATCAGCAATGGACTGTGAGCCTCCTATAGGGATTTGCCAGCCGTATTTGTTACCTACCCCAGCGAGCACAATAGCTATCGCAGAAGTTGTCCAGTTGCTTAGCGGCTGAATTCCATGGGCCGCCATGCCCGCCCATAGTGCCTTAGCCTGCGCACTGGCAAAACGCTTGGCCGTCCAACTTGCCGGCTGAAGTGCGTCCAGACCAAATGAAGCCAACCGCAACGGATGCTTCGGCAAAGATAGTGGTCCCATGATATCAGGAGCAAGTTCGTCCCAATGAATTACGACCTGTTCCACCAGCTTGCGGTAGCTTTCCCCATCGGCCCCCAGGCCCTGTACGGTTTCGGCAAGACTATGGTAAAGAATTCCCGTTTCCCCTTTATCCAGTGGGTGCGCTGCCGCATACTTCGGCTTAACAAAAGATAGCCCAAATGCTTCCAAAGGCAAACTCCTGAAAAATGGCGAGGCCATAGCCATGGGGTGAATTGCCGAACAGACATCATGCTTGAAACCCGGAAGTGTAAGTTCCTTGCTGCGCATGCCGCCACCGATTGTATCGGCCCCTTCTACTAGTAGCGTGCTCAGCCCCTGCTGCTGAAAGGTAATTGCAGCAGCCAGTCCATTTGGTCCCGAACCAATAATAATTGCATCAAATTTTCGCATAAGCCGGTTTTTAATCACTCCTAGTCACAGCCAGTATTGGGTTGTTCCTTTTTTGATCGCTTTGAAGATGTAGAATCAGACAATTCCTTGCCATTATCCTTTTTTTTGCCCGCAGATCCGCAGGAGACTGTAAATGTCGTTAAAACAAACGCTAAAAGTCCAAGATTGATTATTTTTTTCATATGTTTATCTATTTAATTTACCATAATGTTGACCCTATGTATCATTATGGCCTTCTCAACTACTGATTCCCTTACTACAACTTATGCCAATGGACACAAACTTTCACCAGCATTGACAGGATTTATTTCCCGAACAACATCCATCGCTAAAACTCATATAAAACCCTATAAAAAAGCTTTATAAGAAATTTTATCTATATAATATGTTCATCCAAAAAATACTCACGATACCGGTTCTTTAACTCCTGTCGCTGTGTACTATCAAGCTTGATTTTCGGATCGGTCTGCGATACGACCGTAGAAACAATCTTATGCACGCCTTTACCTTTTTCAATAAATAACACCGTCGGCGAAGAAATCCGTTTAATGGAATCAATCCCCACAGCCGTGTAAGGATTCAGAATATCGTGAAATTTGGCCAAAATAGCTTCATAACCCGGACTCCCTGCCTTGGTTGTGATCACTTTACCATCCTTATCTTTCTCCTTAAGATCCCGGATATCGTGAATATTGAGGTAATAAATGGCCGCCTTTTCCTCCTGGGCAAATTCAAGCAGCGGCGTTATGGCATTCCGAAACCAGGGACAGCTGGGCCATCCGAAAAGGACAATACCGTTTTCCAGCTCCAACACATCCTGTTCGGTCGCATAAACGATCCTCGGATTATTGGGAATTTGTACCGGTACTTTGTTCGTTTTATTGAGGCTTTCGAGCTCCTGTTTAAAGCGAGCTCCTTCTTCCTTTTTGAACGAAACCTGACTATTTTTTACGGCTTCCTTGGTATCCTGTCTGGATTGGCAGTTCGTCATATTGAGCAAAACCACCACTGCTAATAGCATACTAGCCAATAGTTTTAAATCTTTCATATCATGTATGTATTTAAGTGTAATCCTTCTTATTAATTCACCGACTGCTTATAGGTTTTAATCTGTTCACCAATATCCCAGACCTGCGCTTTTGGTACCCATTCACTGAGGAGGCTACTTGCGATAGCTGATCGATAACCCGAAGCGCAGTGCACAACGATAGGTTTATCCACTGGTAGCTCGGCAATATGCGCCTTCAATTCGGCCAGCGGAATATTATGTGCCCCTTTGAATACTGGCCCAGCCTTAGCTTCCTCGGCCGTACGTACATCGACTATAAAATATTGATCTTGCGCCCTATCAAAAGCGGTCTGATCAAAAGTTGTTGAAGGCTGCCCAGCGAAATCCCCATACAACACGACACCTTTAACAAACTGCTCATAACCAATTTTGGACAGCTTTTCGAGCTGCACCTGCACCTGTTCTTTTGTATCTACAACGAGATAAAAACCATTTTTTGGTTCAACAAAAGTTCCTACCCAAGATTCTGACTTGCTCCGTTCGGGGATATTAATGGCCTCCGGAAAATGTGACTCCCTAAATTTTGAAGCAGACCGTGTATCAAGGAAAGTGCTCGATTCAAGGGGTACCGCTGCTGCCGAAACCAACGCAATACCCGACAAAGAAGCCAATAATGGCTGTGCTCCCTTTCGATTCAATTCTACATTATAGGGAAAGTAGGCCGGTATAGGTGGACGGTCTGCCAATATATGCCTGACAAACTCTTCTTCCGATTGTTGCTGAAAAGCAAAATTATGGGCCTTCTCCGCAGCAATGGTACTTTGCTTCGCCCCTTTTATGGCATTACCGCAGAGCGATCCAGCACCATGTGCCGGATACAAAAGCACTTGATCGCCTAACGTTGCATAGACATCATGAACGGTATGATAGAGCTGGCGCGCCAATTTTTCGCGTACAGTGGCCTGTTCACCTGAATACTCGCGCAGATCGGGCCTTCCAACTCCACCGATCAGCACCGCATCCCCCGAAAAGATGGCCACATCACGACCGTTTTCTTTTAGCAAGACGGAGATGCTATCGGGTGAATGCCCTGCTGTATTGATGGCATGCAACACGATGTGGTCCGAAATCTTCAACCTATCACCATTGTCAAACGTATGATGCGGGTACCTTGCACGGACAAGTTTGCTGACATAAACCGGAACTTTCTCTTCCTGATGGATCTCCAGATGTGAACTCACAAAATCAGCATGTGGATGGGTTTCCACAACGGCGATAATTTTCGCTCCCTGCTCCTTTGCGTAAGCGTAATAGGGCCGCGGATCGCGGGCAGGGTCCACAAGCACAATTTTCTTGTCGGCCAAAATCGCATAGGAAAACTGCGCCAGGCCTTCATCTTCGAACTGTTTGATGCTGTAGCCATGGCCAGTATGTTCGGTATTTCCAAAACAGGATACCCCCTGACCTGCCGAAGCAAGGGTAAAAAGGACAGCTGAACGGTGGATAAATGATCTTCTATTCATAACATGCTATTTTTTAAGATAATTAATAGGTAAAAAGGGTATTTTTCATATACCATTCCTTACCAGTGAGATAGGATTCTTCAATCCGATCGAGCGTAATTTCAAGGTTATTACCACTGGCATCCAACCCTTTGAGTTTGATCTGTTCTGCTGTTGGTCGTTCGTAAGCCCATTTCAGAATATGTAAGCTATCACCCTGTGCTTTTCCATACAGCGCCTTCAGTCCCACATCCAGCTTTGCATCTAGTTTTTTACGTTGTTCCTTACTGAATTTCTGATTTTTATCGATCAGATACAGTACATGTTCTGTCGGGTCTATTTCATAATACAGGTAGTTTTTTCCTCCGGCCCGGCCTGTAAATTCATACGTCTTGAGTACATCATTCAAAGCCGGCGTACCATTGCCAAGATCGATGGAATTGGCTTTGTTGACCTTGTAGACCAAGGTCGAATATCGTTCGAAAAAGGCTTCATGCCATCGTAACGAATCGGCAGGTGAATAAAGCTGAGGTTTTCCATTTAGCAGAAAACCCGAAACTTCATAATGTCCTGCAGCTTTTGCTAGCCCCGGGAGGACAGGCTCCTTTAGACGACCTTCATCATAGAATCGCTCATAACGATAGAAGCCGTAAACGAATATAAACAGGACCACAATGACTGCCTTGAGGCCGAAATAAAATGGTTTATTCCATTTCTTGATAAACTCTGGCACATAGTAATAGGTGCTCGCCGGTTCGCGCAGGATAAAAAGCTTCCAGATCGCTGGCAGATACTGCAACAATAGAAAAAGGGAAAGCAATACAAAATATGAACTATATACATGTACCGCCCCATCATAAGCAATATTGGCATGAGCAATATTAAAGAGCACTCCAGCATTGATAATGGCCCCTATCACAACAGTAGGTCGGAAGAAGAGTAAACTTCCCGCAGCGATCTCCAAAAAGCCTAAGAAGATCTCATATTTATAGGATACACCGACAATCTGCCAGTACAACTTAAAGGGTGCATATTCACCGATATCGGTATTCAGATTGGCAAGAGATGGAAATGGCATCTGCATCGGAAAGAACTTGATAAATCCGAAGGCGATAAGTCCCAAAGCAATGCGGTAACGTACCAATACCCGCAACCAATAATACAGCGCATCATAACGCTGCACCTTACTATTTCGGGCCAATATCGTCCAAATAGAAGCACCCAGCAGGGCTATCAGGCCATTGAGCCACCAGGAGGTATACGATGCGAAACCCCATTTACCACTTTCGCTGTCTATTTCTATCCAACCTGTGCGCGAACCACCAGCGACCGAAGCCATCCAATCATATAATGATTCGGGTTTAAAAACTTTTTCGTACCAGTCCCAATCCAGCGGTACCACCATCAGGATAAAGAAAATAAACGTAAATCTAAATCCTACTTTCTCCCAGTACTTCCAGCCTTGCTTCTGCTGACTGGTTGGAGTGCCCTCCATATATTGAATCGTTGCCATAAGCTTAGTCTAAATTTGAATCGTTAATAAATACGGATCGGTTTTCTGCGGCCTTCATGCAACAGATATTTCTTGTTGACTTTCTCCAGCCGTACATGTAATGAGTCGCCCAGCTGGTTGACCCCATCAAGAACAAGCGTACGCTTGTCTGGGCGATTGACTACAAAGGCAAACGTGTGCCCTTTGCTCACTTTTCCGACAAGTTTGATGGTAGCTGTGTTATCACTTCCCTGCTTGCTCGTATAGCCAAAGAATTCACGCCCACCATTGCCCAGGTATTCGTAGTTACGCTCGCGATTGAAGGCGATACGCGGTTTGAGGCTATCGACCCGCACCGAACGGTTTCCACGGATGCTGAGTGTATTCCATTTTTCAAATACGACATCCTTCCATCGCAATGTATCGGTCAGTGAATACGGAATAGTATCTCCTTTCCAGACGAAGTCTTTCACATCGTACACACCTGCCGCTCCTTCCAAACCTTTTTCATCGGGGAATGGGTAATCGGAATTCTTCCAGCTCAGGTAAGCCTGCACGCTAAATACAGCGATCAGCAGCAGGAATAGGACTTGTAAATAAGGGCGAATGCCTGCAATTCGGCGTCCATAGACGGGCCAAAACCCGTCGGGAATAGTTGCTCCCTTTTTGATCAAAAGCTGATAGAAACGGGGCCAGTCGTACGAAAAGATAACAACCGCAAGCAGGAGTAAAAAAGAGCTATACACCTGTTCACCGATTTCGTACACATAGTTGACGATAACAACATTGAGCAATACGGCGATAAGCAGCCCCGAACCTATGATTGCAGTACGTCGGTTCAATAAAAAGAGTCCACCCACAATTTCTAGTGCACCAATTACGGGCAGATATCCTGCGGTTGCAATGCCGTTGGTCAGGTAATAGAGCTTCCAGAGTAAGAAATCACCGTATTCGGTATGTAACTCACTAATGGTCGGTTCGGGAAGTTGGATAGGGATAATTTTGACAAGACCTATAAAGGTCATTGCTAAGGCTAAACGATACCGTAGAAGGACGCGCAACCAGTAAAATACGCGATCGTCTTCGACCTGGAAAGTATGCTTTATTTTACGGCCAAAGGCTCCAAACAGCAACAACGCGAGCACAAGGGCAATTGCCCAGTTGTAATATCCACGCACATCGGTGCCAACGAAGGGGCTCTCCGCAATAAAAGAAGTACGGTAAGTGGCCAATGCAAACCAGTTCTCCAAGGAAAACAAGTCACCAAATGAACGATCCGTAAAAAGATTGGGATCGTAAGGGATGCTGAGTATCAAAAAGAAAATCAGTCCAATGTATAGGATCGCTGAGCGATAGCGCTTAAAAAAATGAGAGTCTGCTAATAGTGTCATTTCAATACGATTAAATGAAAAAAAACATAGGATTCATCCGATCAATCCAAACCTGGATTTTGCTGTAGATCCGGGTCTATCGAAACTTGAGCGTATGGAATCGGCAGCAAAAGCCTATTCACCGAAGAAATATTAAGTACCTGCTGCGCACGTCCTGTCCGCAACAGATCATACCAGCGATGGTTTTCCAGCGCAAACTCCACGCGATTTTCATCTTCTATAGCCTGCAGGAGCGCTGTCGCTTCTAGACCTTGCAACGGCTTAATGTTGGCGCGCGAGCGTATGGTGTTTAAATCGGCTAGTGCCGCTGTCAGGTCGCCGGAACCATTCCGCTGTGCCAATGCTTCGGCGCGGATCAGATAGAGCTCAGCTGTACGGATCAAGAAGACGGGGTCTGTTCGGTCTGTTCGGTAATAGAGATTGCCGATCAGGATATTCGGATCTGTGGATGAAGAGGTTTTGGATACAAGTGCAGCACGGTCCCCTCCAATGGTGGGGTCCACCAGCAGGTCGTAGATCCCCTGCGAAGGACGGATCCAGGCTGTCCCCCCGTTATTGCCCGACAACCATTGACTAGCCTGACCGCTGCTGTTGTTTATATCATAGACCAATTCGAAGACCGATTCTTTGGTGTTGGAGGTATTGTTGGCATAAAATGAGCGGTATGGATTGACCAAGCTATAATTGGCATTGTCATCAATGATATACGATGCATATTTTATGGCTTCGCTCCAGTTTTTCTGGTAGAGGTAGAATCTTGCCAGCAGTGCGCGTGCAGTTTTCTTGGTGGCACGGATGCGATTGGTTTCATTGGGCAACAGCTGTTCTGCCTTTTGCAGATCCTGCAATACCTGTGCATAGGTGTCAGCCAGGGAGCTTCTCTTGACCTGCGGCAGACTGCTGGCCGAAGTCGTGGGCTGCAACACGATCTGTACACCGCCCCAAGTCCTGGCCAGATCAAAATACGCCAGTGCACGCACAAAATAGGCTTCCCCTACAAGCTGGTTGCGATAAGCTTCGGTAAAAGTCGTTGTCAGCGCTAGGTTCGGTACTTTGGTGATCACATGGTTGGTCCTGTTGATGGTGGCATAGATCTGGTTCCATGCCGTAGCTAGCACGGCGAGGTCGGATTTAACCGTATGATTGGTCAAGGTCTGATGGACAGTTTGGCTACCGCGATACACGATATTGTCTGCCGAAAAGAATCCCAATAGCTGAAAGCTATAGCCGTAATAATCGTTGGACCGAAGTGCAGAGTAGATACCACGAACAGCAGTTGCGGCAGAACTCGCATCGACAATTGTAACTTCATCAGAGACTGAATTCTTGGGTTCGACTTCCAAGAAAGAACTGCAGCTACTGAGCTGAAAGACTAGAAGCGGATAAAGGAAATATATAATTTTTTTCATGAGCTTTACGGATTAAGGTTAACGTTTATAGGGTGACATTGAGCCCAAGCTGAAACGTACGGGGCTGTGGTGGCGTTCCAAATGAGCCTATCCCCTGCGCGTTTGGGTTGCTGGTGACATTCGATTCCGGATCACCTGTATATTTGCTCCAAACAAAGAGATTTGTACCTACAAAATAGATCCGCGCAGCAGTCAATTTCGCCCGCTCAACCAGCTCTTTGGGCAGTTTGTAACCAAAAGAAAGTTGTCTGAGTTTCAAAAACGAGGCATCTTCGAGATAACGGCTATTGGCATCGATGGTATAGTTGAGACCTTCCGAAGTCAGTCGCGGCACATCGGTAATATCCCCGGGCTGTTGCCATCTGTTCAGCACATTTTGAGACACAGCACCACTGCTCGGATTACGCTCCCTGAAATACCGGTTGAGGTTCACCGCATAGTTGCCATATTGGAAACTAAAGTCTACGCCCAGATCGAAGTTTTTATACGTAAAGGTATTGCCTATACCCCCATAAAACTTGGGATAGGCATTGCGAAATACCTTCCGTGCTGAAGTAGGCAAAGAACCATCGCTTAGCTGTCCGTCAAACACCACCTTTCCAGTCTGCGGATCGACCGAAAGTTGCTCGTAAAGCCAGAATGAATTGAGCGAATAGCCTTCTTTCAGAATAACCCAATCGCGGGTATACTGTGTAATCTGCGTGGGCAGTTTCTCAATCTTATTCGTATTTCCCGAGATGTTGAAGCTTGTATTCCAGGCAAAGTCTTTTGTTTTCAGGTTGAGCGAGTTGATCAAGACCTCATAGCCTTTGTTGCTGATCTCGCCCACGTTGGCCCAATATTTTGAGAAACCAGAACTACCCACAATAGGTCGCTCGAGCAGAAGATCGGAGGTATATTTATGATAAAGGTCTACAGTAATGGACAGGCGGTTTTTGAATAGCGCGACATCGAGTCCAAGATCTGCCTGCGCAGTTTTCTCCCAGCGCAGATTTTCGTTGCCCAACTGAAAAGGACCTGTACTTGGAAGCACCTTGCCATAGCTGTCCGCATATTTTTCATTGCCCGACCAAAGACCTCTGGCGGCGAAATTGCTGATTCCCGCCTGATTGCCCGTCAATCCATAGGAAGCCCTTATTTTCAGGTCGTTTAGCCAGGTTTGATCCGCCAGAAAGGCTTCTTGGCTAATCCGCCAGCCCGCCGAAAAAGCCGGAAAATAACCCCATCGGTTGTTGGCACCGAACTTGGACGAGCCATCTGTCCGCAGGGTTGCCTCCGCAAAATAACGGTCTGCATAGCTATAGCCTACTCTTCCAAAAAAGGAAGCAATCGTATATTTAGTCCAATTGTCGGATGCAATGATATTGGCTGCCGATGAGATCTGTTTAAAGGAATCATTGGCAAAACCATTCCCCTCCAGGTATTTGTAATCAAGTACGTTGCTCTGCAAGGTATTTCCCAAAATAGCATTCAGGCTATGCTTGCCGAAGATATTCTGGTAGGTCAGGGTTTGTTCGTTGATCCAGGTTGCATTTCTCGATATTCCCGAGGTCGCCTGATTATTATTCGCGATACCGATACTGGTTTTACTGTTCCAGTATTGTGATTCATCGTATAGGTTATAGTCGGCACTAAAGCTGGATTTGAATTTCAGTCCCTTCACAAGATCGATTTCCGCAAAAGCACTTCCCACATAACGCAGGCTTGTGGTATTGACATCGTAGTTGTCTACCAGTGTATAGGTATTATCGGTACCATTGATTGATCCATCGGTATTGAATATAGGGACATTCGTTGCCGAAGAAACGGCCGAATTGAAAAGACTTACCTGGGGGCCATCACCTGTACGTGCCTGATTACGGTAGGTTCTGGAAAAATTATTTGTCAGACCGATCTTGACCCGGTTATTGATCTGATGGTCGAAATTAAACTTGAGATTGGTACGCGAAAAGTCGATCACCTTGATAAAAGCTTCTTGCCCCGTGTAGCCAGCGCCAATGTAAAATCTCGATTTGTCGCCGCCTCCCTGGATGCCGATGTTGTAATCCTGCAGCTTTCCGTGGCGCAACAGAAAACCAAGGCGATCATAGGTGGGCTGATCTTCGGGATTTCCTTTCCCACCCTCCGAAACAGGACGATAGGGCCTGTTGGAATAAGTCTGTTTCAATGCTGGATTGTCCAATCCGGAGTTTATCCACCACTCATTCGCGAGGGTTGCCGTTTCGGGACCAGTAGCCAGTTTTGGCAACAAAGATTTATTGGCTTCTGCCCAGCCCCCCTGCAGGTTCAGGTCAATTTTGGTACGACTACCGTAACTTCCCTTTTTTGTGGTAATGATGATCACACCATTGGCTCCCCGGGAACCATAGATCGCGGTTGCAGAAGCATCCTTCAGCACTTCAATCGATTCGATATCTGCGGGGTTGATATCCGTAAGTGGGGAACTGGTCCGTCCACCAAGCCCGATATTTTGGAGGGAAGTATTATTTAAGAATACGCCATCAATAATATATAAGGGATCACTACTGGAGTTGATGGATGTCGTTCCGCGAACCCGCAGGAAGATACTTTCGCCGGGAACTCCTGAATTGGTAGAAACCTGCACACCGGAAAGTTTACCCTGTAACTGGGCATCAAAACTTGCTACCGGAATTTTGTTGACTTCGGCAGCGTCAATCTTGGCAACTGCTCCCGTTAGATTTCTTCGCTTTTGTACACCGTAGCCTACGACGACCACTTCATCCAGATCAGAAACGCTAGGTTGAAGCAAGATCTGAATCTGCGCCTCCCGTGCGGTTATCTTTCGACCTTTGTATCCCAAAAATGAAGTTGAGAATGTCAACGGAAGTCGTTGCCCTGTGACAAACTGAAATCTTCCGGACGCATCGGTCTTTACTTGGTGAGTAACACCTTCGAGCTTTATGGTAACGCCTTCAATAGGTCGATTAGTAATCGAATCCAATACAATACCTTTTAAGGTTGCGTTAATAAGTGGCTCAGATTGCTGCGAAAATGCAGGCAATAGCAAACCATGTGACAAAAAAATCGTCACGGCGTACTTCCATACGCTATTTTTCATAGGTAAAATTTTAACAGTGAATATTTACAAGTGCCAACGCCAATTGATTACTTGTCAGAAAAGCTGCTTTTATGGAAAGAAATACTTCCCTTTAACCGCAGCTACACATTCGCTTATCGAAATCAGAACAAAAAGAGGTACCGTTGCGCAGACTTGCGCTCGATTGGAAAGGGTTTAGATAAAATTTGCAGTTCATAAATAATGAATTAAGTTAAACATTGTGATCATTACGTGCGGAAGATGCGGCTTGCAAGAAAGATAAGCTTATCTCCTAGGTTGATAAAACAAATATAGTAAACATAAAATAAAATCTACAATATTAGTAGACTTTATTTTTATTTGTCTTTAATTTCCACAGATTGAAACAGTATCATTATATCAATAGCGCTATTTCCTTGTAATAGCCCCCTATCTCAGCAGATGTATCGCAGTGAAAAGCATCCCCCAAATATATCATCATTAGAAAGGTTCTTATACCGTAAATTGGCGCTAGATTTTGAACTCGCTTGGAGGTAATCCAAAATATTTCTTAAAGGCAATGCTAAAGTTATTTTGGTGTGAAAATCCTACAGTCGCACTGACCTCACTAATTGACATCTGTTCATCGACTAGTAATTTCCGTGCCTTTTCCATGCGCAATCGTGTAATATAGTCATAGACGGTAATGCCAAAATATTCCTTAAAACCTCTCCTTAATTTAAATTCATTGAGACCTACTTCCCGCGACAAATCACGCTGCGTTGGTGGATAAAAGTAGCGGGTCTTTAACACTTCCCGTGCTTGCTCTAACTTAAAAATATCATCACCCTTGATCAGCTCCTGCTCCTGTCCATTACCCCCTAGTTGCTCCAACTGATACATCAACAGCTCTAATATTCGTGCCTCGGTATGCATGCGCTTCAATTCGCCTTTCTGCCTACAATTGATCATATCATCTATAACGCGACGCATCTCGAGCGTAACAAAAAAATCTTCCGAAGTGAAGGATGTATAATTACCCTGTTCGATCTCCCGCACAAAATCCTCATGCAACAAAGAGTGCCTATCGATCAAATTAAAATAATAATCTTTGCTCAAAACGATCAAAAAGTACATGTAATCTATGCCGTCTTTTACTTCATGCTCGCTCTTCGTGGTTGGTATATAATGAATATTATGGCGGCTTCTCCCATAGAGCGCATTCGATTTTCCTTTTAACTGCTCATTCGCTTTTTTATAGAAAATAAATTGACTGCTAATGGTCTCACCATCTACCTCCGTGTAAATGGAGGTAGGCTTATCAAATCGCATTTCTGAATGCATCAAAAAAAGTCCACCCGATGTTAGTTGCCTATTTTCCAAAAATATAGCCTGCTGGTCAACGGCAATATTCTTTTCATACAGGTTATAATTGGGCACGAAGGCATCTGGTACATCCTCCTCAAATAACCAACCCGAAAGCCCTTCAATTTTTGATTTAATCAGCATGATTTAATTCCTTACATCCACACAAATATACAGCTCAATCCTGTTATTTAAAACAATTCTAAATAATATACACATAATCTGACATTTCTCGTTGATTAAGTTCATTGTTCTAATAATACAGTCGTGGTTTTGGGAACGATATACGTATCTAGCGTTTTCGGATTAACCACGACATCCGCATCGATACCAAAAACAGTATAAATATTTCTGGAGTTTAGTACTTCAGAAGGTGTGCCATCCATCAGTTTGCGCCCATTCTTCATCAAAAATAATCGATCTGCATACTGCGCAGCAAGATTAATATCGTGTAACACGGCGACTACAATCCAACCTTTTTCGGTTAGCGAACGGGCTAAAGAGAGCGTATGATGTTGAAATTTGATATCCATAGCCGCAATGGGTTCATCGAGTAACAACAGGGCATTTTGCTGATTCCAGAGCTGCGCCAGCACCCTCGCCAGATGGGCACGCTGTTTTTCTCCACCGGACAATTGTAAAATAGAGCGATCCGATAGATGGTCAACCCCACACAGTCGCATGGTTTCAGCAACGATTTCCTTATCTAAGCGCGTTGGTTTGTTGCTATAATGTGGATATCTTCCCATCAGAACAACTTCTTCGACGGTAAAATCAGCAGAGACATGATGTTGCTGCGCCATCGTCGCACGGATTTTTGCCAGAGATAGGGTCGAGTACTTTATCAGATCCATTCCATACAGATTAATATTTCCATCGGATGGCTTTTGTTCCGCATTGAGCAACTTGATCAAACTCGATTTACCAGCACCATTAGCGCCCAATATGGTCACCAATTCTCCTGGCCGAATGACAAAGTTTATTCCTTTCAATACGGTATGTTTTTTTATGGTATAGGACAGATTTTCAGCAATGAGCATATTTCAATTCAGAAAACTATTAAATAATATATAGACCATTAGGCCTGCTTTTTAAATCAATTTTAAAATACGATTTTCTTCTTGTCCCGGATAAGGATAAAAAGAAATAACGGTGTTCCCAACAAAGCCGTTACCACACCGATCGGTATCTCCGAAGGAACAGCAATAGTCCGTGCAATCAGGTCAGCGACAGTAAGGACAATACTTCCTAATAATGCTGAAGCAGGAAGTACAAATCGATTGTCAGCCCCCCCCAGAAATCGTACGGCATGCGGTACAAGTAGACCAATAAAACCGATGATCCCACTGACCGATACTGTAGCGCCGACCGCCAGTGTTGCCACTAATACAATACGCAACTTGATCTTGTTCGGATTCTGCCCCAACTGCTGTGCTTCTTGCTCACCTAAGGCAAATGTATTCATCGATTTTGCCATTAAGGGAAGACAAATCAGCGCAAACGTAACAAAAGGTAAAATCGTTAAAATGGTATTCCAGCTCGCTCCGCCAAGGCTGCCCAGCATCCAAAAAGTGATGGATCTCAACTGCTGTTCATCTGCGTAAAAGGATACCAGTCCAGTTAATGAACCTGCCAAGGCATTAATGGCGACTCCCGCCAGCAACATCGTTCCAATATGTGGTTTTCCTTCATAAAGAGAAATTCTATATACGGCCCAAGTCGCAAATCCTGCTCCTGCAAAGGCACCTACAGCCAGTAAATAATGCCCAAAGAGTTGCCCCAAAGATGCAAATAGCAGTGATTCAAAAGCAATAATAGACGAAGCTACCAAAGAGGCCCCTGCCGATATGCCAATCAGTCCAGGTTCGGCCAATGGGTTGCGAAAAATTGCCTGAATTGCCGCGCCACTAATTCCAAGTGCCGCACCGGCCAATAGCCCCAATAAAGTGCGGGGCCAACGCACCAGATCAATAACACCAGCGTACAATTCATCCACGGGACTATTTTTGCAAAAGCCCAGCTTGTGCGCCATTGTTAAACATACATCTCCCAAAGGAATATTAAATGCACCAATGCTCAGTGAAAAACCAACCGTAAATAGAAGTACGATAATGAGTATGAGGTATAGTAAACGCTTTTCCAAAGTTTTAGTTAGATTTAAAGAGCTGGCTATTTAGTTCTTGAATAGCCTGCGGTAATCGGGTTGAAAAATTTATCAGGAGTGGACCATCCATGGAGATCACATTTTTGGATCGCCCAGCATTGGTCAGGGCTACACCTGGCATGTTTAGCACCGCATTTTTCCCACCAAGGCTCGATGTTCCAAAATCAAAAAGTAGCAACACATCTGGGTTTGCCTTTATCAAAGATTCTGTCGTGTAGGGTTTAAAATCAGTAAAACCTGTTACGGCATTTTGGCCCCCGGCCAATGAAATAATAGCATCAATGGAACTACCTCTTCCCGCTACACTCATCAAGCCCGCGCCACGTGCATATATAAAAAGTACTTTCGGTTTTTTATTCCCCCTTTTTAATGAACCCATTGTTGACTTTAGTTTCATATCCAGCTCATTGACCAACGTGGTCCCTACCTGTGGCAGCCCCACAGCTGTAGCAACATCCCGAACAAACCGATCGGCTCCTTTAAGTGAATAATCCCGCTGAAATAGGACCACTTTTACACCAAGTTTGCGTAGTTTACTTTCTACGGGATAACTGATATCATTGGCCTCAGCAAGGACCAAATCGGGTCTAAATGATAAAAGTCCTTCCAAGGAAAATGTTCTATCCCGGCTTGCTCTAGGTTTGTGCTTTATCGCCATTGGATATTCACTGGTAACGTCCACCGCAACGATTTGTTCGCCCTTCCCAAGCGCGTAAACAGTCTCGCTCAACGCGCTGCTCAAGGTGATAATACGCTTTTGTGCACTTACCTCCCGACCCCACAACAGCGTAATAATAATGTAACATAAGAAAGTTTTCTGATTCATATGCCTGCAAAGAAATGATTAAAACAAACGATATACAAGTTTTTATATAGACTTATTATAAATAATACGGATTGCATATAAAGTAATACGGATCGCATATAAACAGTACCATTCTTCTTGTCCATTTTTGTAGCACTATGATAAGTATACAGATTAAAGAAGCTACCAAGGTAGCCCACCAACAACTCGAGAAAGCAGTTGTATTACAACTCAAGTCCATCAGAAATACGGCTGACTATGCCCGCCTATTGAAAAATTTCTATACATTTTTTGCTGCAGTTGAAAAGGTAGCGACTCCGTTTATCAGTGAATATTTGGCCGATATTGACGCAAGAAGAAATACCGATTATCTAAAAAAAGATCTGGAAGAACTAGGTGCTGATTTCAAAGCAGCCCCCCTCGCAGCAATTCCCCAGATTACGAATGTTTACCAGGCATTTGGTGCTTTCTATGTTCTGGAAGGCTCCATAATGGGTGGCCCCATTATCGTGCAGATGTTACGCAAGTATGGGATTCAGAACGGGCTAAACTTCTTTTCAGGCTATGGAGATCAGAGCGCAATGATGTGGCAACGTTTTACAGATGTACTAAATGGACTCACTCAAAATCCAGAGCAGAAAGCCATCATCATCAAGACCGCAGGGGAAACATTCAAGAGCTTTGGCTTATTATTTCCAGTTTCTTCGGGCATTTTGGAATCGTAAAACTAGCGATCAAGCTGCCAAGTTTAGCTCAAAAACAACAATTTCAATTGAACGGTCAATAAAAGTAAAATAATACGGATTGCATATATACATTATCGGGAAGAATAATCACTTTTGCGCTATGCTATTTAGAATTAGTTTAAATAAAACACTAATACTCCTCGGAGTATTGTCCATTGTCGGCTGTAAAAAGCAGGATGATGCCCCCAAATTGCTAGAAGATGGCAAAAGTATTGTCATTCAAGATTTGGCAGGTGATACAAAGGCATCCATTGCCGAAGGTATAGATGGGAAGGAAAAACGTCCTTTTTACACCTTTCTCTTTAACTTGAAACAGCAGAAACAGATTTGGATTCGCACTGCAGCCGATAGTGCACAATGGTTCAAAACTGCACAATGGGATCTTGCTTTTACAGGCAACTATAACAGCGAAATACAGATCAACAACAGTCGCCATGTTGGTACTCCAGGTTTTGGGGGAACCATTTCTTCGACAGCAATTATCCTACTTTCGCAGCCCTATCAGGATGTGAGTACAGCCCCCACTGACAGTCAATTTGATGCAAGTACGGTCACAACAATAGGCTGGGCAACAGATGGTAATTCTGCAGGTTGGTACAGTTACGACTTAAGTAGCCATATTATGAAGGCTTATCCAAACCGAACTTATGCCTTACGTCTTTCCAACGGAAAATATGCAAAATTACAGATCTTGAGCGCATATAAGGGAAATCCACCTGCCGTATCAGATTTATACTGGCCTGCCCCCTACTTGACATTTCGTTATTATGTTCAAGAAGATGGTAGTCGCAACTTAAACACAAATTAACGGGCAGCTTAAACACAAATACACAAGTCTACATTGCGCTAACGCAATAAGAAATTCGTTAAATAATGAAAAACATATGTATCAATGCGACAATGAAAACCGTCGTTTTAATCTTTGGGACTATACTGACCTTGGCTTCTTGTGGCGATGTTTACGATCTCAACGGTTTTGACTGGGAGGCTGAAACGCCCTTGAGCGACTCGGTATTTAATCGTGAAATTCGCGTCCTAAATTATGGCGACAATCTACCCAGCGGTCATAACCCGCTAGACGATATGGATCCCATGCTTTTTAGTTTAGAGAAATTTTCGTCAGTCAACCTCAACTACAAAACCACGGAACGTTGGGACATTTCCTTTTCCGGCATATTCCGAAGCAGCATCGGTGTCAATAATGGCAAAAGTCAAGGTATAGGCTATGGTAGCTCAGCTATTGGAGGCATTGCCGTATTGGATACGCCTTATAGCAAACTGATGCATGTACCCGAAAACATCAGTTTTTCCAGTCCGGGCGATATTGGTTTGGATGCTCAGGGAACATTAAGTTACAAAACCGGACATGCGGTTTACACTTTTGGAGGCAATTTTGTACGTCCGGATAAAGTATCAGGCTACGATGAATCCGATCCTAAAGCTGTACAGGAAGCTAATTTATATCGGCATATGATCTACTGTCTTTCTGAAGATCTTATCGCGGCATTTCCAAACGCTAAGAATCTACAGGGAAAACCTCTGCGCCCCCGAACTATCGTCATCAAAACGGCACGGGGGAATTTTGTAAAGCTGGAAACTCAATCGGTATATAAAGGTGTAAAAGATCCACTTTTGATGCGAAGAGGCTATACTGTTCCAATCTACACATTCCGTTACATGGCAATCAAAGCAGACGAACAACGCTTTGGCTTCGTGACCCGTAGGCCAGCACTCTCCGTAAATATGTCTACCAACACAGTAAGCGTACAAAAAAATTAATACTTACCTATTAACACTACAAATCATGAAATATCAATTATCATTCGTTCAGATCCTCTGGATAAGCTTGATGAGTCTAGCATCGATAACATCCTGCACTAAAACAGCATATACAGATTATGAACAACAATCTGCAAACAGAATTAGCGAATTTAAAATCACGAATAGCCCGCAACAGCTCCTTGGTGCCATTAACAATGAAAATAATACCATTCATATTTATATACCCTACTATTTGGGCCTTGAATATTTGGTTCCAGCGATAAAACTAGATGCTGGCGCCATGCTTATCGATGCAGATGGCAACGAGATCAATCTTGATGGCGGAATTGAACCTGTTTATATTGGAGATACAACTTTGTACCGTATAAAAGGAGCCGACGACAAGATAAGGACCTATACAATGACACAGCAATTTTTGCCTATTTCTGAAAAACTGGTTGCTGGCTATACCAATGCGACAACAGACACTGATCCAATAACCAAATCGGCCACAGACCAGTTTTACGTCTACGGCAATTTTGCCTCAACCAACACCTTTTCGAAATTCATCTTTACAGATAAGTCCAGCGGAAAACAATATGATAATTTCACAAAGACGCTTTCTGTAGCGCCCAGTGCAGCCTACTATACTATGTCATCCCAGTTGTTGCCCGAAGCAATTGCTGGAAATTATCATGTCGAAATTGAACATCAGGGCCGTCGCGCAAAATTACCCGATATGACGATCCAGTACACACGTCCTTTTCCTACATTTTTCAGTTCAAGTGCAAATTATGCAATCGGTGACACAATTTCTTTCACGCCATCAACATTTGGTATGAGTAGTGGACAAGGGGTTTACCTCGACGTCGATCGTGTATACCTCACAATACTTAAAGATGCAACTGTTCCAGCGGGTTTTGACGCAACACTGTATAATAAAGAAATTGCCTTTCCTGTCGTTTCACAAAACCGCAGGGAAGTAAAAGTCATCGTCCCTGAAATCCCGACTGGAATCTACGGAAGTAAAAGTGATGCCATGACCTTCTACTTTGATTACAAAGACGCCAATTACGGAAAAGCTGTCCGTACAGGGGTTGTTTCCACCGCATTTGAGATTAAAACAAAAAATTAAAATTTAGCATTCGTAAATCATGAAAAATAAATATTACCTGCCAATTTCGATCTTATCTACAGGACTGCTGATGACTGGCTTACTAATGAACTCTTGCAAAAAAACAACATACGAGCAAATTAAGAGGCCTTATAATGACTTATTAAGTTTTAAAATAGCAAGCTCAGTCGATGGACTAGATTCATTGAACGCTGTTATTGCAGGAGATAGTATCAGTATATTTTGGGATCCTGCACAAGCTTTGCCCACAACCATCTCGCCGGCACTAGCCGTATCTGCAGGCGCTACAGTTAGCCCTGCCTCGGGTCAAGCTGTACCATTTTCAACAAATACACAATATACTGTAACCGCCGAAGATGGTACCATAAAAACGTATCGGGTCAGACCTGTTTTTAATGTACCGATTCCAACCATCACCAAATTCAGTACCACAGCCAGCACCGTCGCCTGGGGCCAAACATTGCTCAACTCATACCAGATCCTAAATGCGCCATACCCTTCTGGATTCTATTATTTTGCGGGAACAGATCAAACCGCAGAAATGCTCGACATGTATTACAGCCGTGGTGCCACGAAAGTACAGCTGCCTTTGGAGACATTTGTGGAAAAACATAAAATCACAATAGACGGCGAGTACTTCCTCACCGGACAGAGCGGTAGCGACGATTTTAGAGTCTTTATCAAACGACTTAAAGATGGATTTGAAGTCGAGTCTGATATCGAATCTGTCACCGAAAACAAAATCATCTCCGCATTTCCCAAATATTCTTCTGTGCAGGATACAGGGGCTCATCAACTATTCCTCCAAATAAACGGTCGTACTTTTGAAGGCGATAAAATTCAAATCAGTGCTCCTGGGGCAGGTTACCTAAAAGGAGATTTTAAATTTCAAGAACTAGGTCAGCCCCTTAAATTGGGTGCTGAAGTAACTTTATCTTTTGACAATATACGCGATGACTACGACGGAAAAGTTGTAGAATACTACGATTTGAAAAAGATGCAGTCCGTCGAGTACATTTTTTCACTGCCAGGCTCTTCTGCCATCGCTAATTTGAATATCAGAGCAGCAGACCTTACCATTGAAGGAAACAAGGTCAAACATAAAGTAACCCAAGGATTGCTCAATAGCCCTTCACTCCAACTGGTGGCGATTTCTTTTGTTTATCCCTATGCAGACCGAAGAGGAAGAACAGGTTATACGACCACAAAAAAAATATTTCCAATGCCTTCAGGGACCTATATCACTACTGCCAAATAGCACATGATGCCTAAAATTTTAAAACAAGAGCCTTTTGCTTCTTTGGGCAAGCTAGCAATCATCGTTATGATGGTTGCTAGTGTAACATCCTGCTATAAGCTCGAAGACTTAAGCCCTCATTATGAAGATGCCTGGAGTACTGTCGTTTATGATCTCCCAGGAGATACCCTGGCCACCGATGGCTGGGATGATAATTACGAAGAAAAAGATGTCTATTTAAGACAGCGATACTATAATTCGCGCTGGACAGACTCCATCCGTTTTGTTCCATTTGGAAATGAAATCATCAACGCTGCGGCTGGTGTGGAAATTGATCAGAATGGAAAATCTGCCGATGAATGGAAGTCACAGGCCAATGCAAGAGATCGTGCAATACGTTGGTTGCCTGATGCCGCTAGCCATCCATCCACTGCGGTTAACAATGATGCCTACCGCAATAGCAGTACAGGCTTCCACTATATCCGACGCAGCAACAACTGGTATCAGATGGAAATAATGGGCGAAAAAGGCATTGCGCAAAACGATAATATAGCCATCAATTGGCGCGGTTTTCTCAGTACACCACCAAGCAATCCTACAAAAGGCTGGGCTTACCGTGACAACGAAAACTACCGTGTTTACCAATACAACAGCACGGCTTGGGAATTGATGGTAAACGATGCAAATTACAATGAGAATTTGGATTTCATCCAAATCGAATACAGTAAAAGTGGCAAAGAAGCGGGCAAATACAGTATGTTTCTCTATCGATTCAAAGACGGCTGGCAACAGTTTATACGTGATGCGGCAGATTCAGCCCGCTATCTGAAAACAGCAGAATGGGATATCGCTTTCACAGGTGAAATGAATGGCACAGTATTTCTTAATAATGGCCGAAACAGCCTTGGCCCAGCAGTTGGAAGCCCACTCACAAAATCGTCATTGATCATGTACGAATATGGGTATGATTTTATGGATGAGGCGCCAGAGGACGATTTTTTTGATAGCCGACCAGCAGACAATCTTTTGATTGGTTACAGTTCTCAATATGGTGCTGGAGTTAATCCCTGGTATGAGTATGGCAGTACATTTATAGCCAAACCTTTTCCCTATCGGGCTTATTATCTTCGGTTGCAACAGGCAGACGGAACCTATCGCTATGGTAAATTACAGTTGATCAGTATGTATAAAGGAGCCCCAGAGAGCATTACAGATCCCAATTGGCCCAACCCTTACATGACCTTCAGGTTTTTTATTCAAAAAGACGGCACCCGAAACATCAAAACAAAAGATTAGCAAAAAAGAAATGAAAATATATATAACGGTGATGGTTTTGTTAATGACCGTCACCTATCAGCTGCAGGCTCAAACCTATCGTATCTTTGGGAAAGTCCAGGATCACAAAGGCCAAATCATCGCAGGAGCAACCTTGCGCATAAAAGACAGTGGCCAAGCTACCCAAACCGACAACGAAGGAAAATATTCATTGTCTACAACAACAAAAGATGTCACCCTGCACATTACTGCTGTCGGCTACTTACCGCAGCAGGCACAGCTAACGATCAGCGCGACTGCATTTAATATAACACTATTAGCAGATCAACGGCAGATGGATCAAGTTGTTGTAGCGGGAAGACGCATTAATGCGAACACGGAAACACTCGTCAAAATTGAAAATTCAATCATGCCCGTTACAGTCATCGATAGACGAACCATCGAATTGATGGGCAGCCGTAGATTGGATGAGGTCGTCAAAGAGCAAACAGGTATTGCCATTGTTAACGACATCGGTGCTGGCGCACGAGCTGTCGGTGTACAGATGCAGGGCTTTGGAAGCGAATACATCTTGGTACTGATTGATGGTCAACCAGTCGTGGGGCGCAACAACGGCAATTTTGATCTTTCCCGAATTTCCATCAACAATATTGAGCGTATCGAGTTGACCAAAGGATCTGCTGCCGTCATTTATGGTGGCGATGCCCTTGGCGGTACCATTAATATTATAACCCGGCAGACAGTCACCAAACCACAAGCTGTCGCCTATGCTGGCTATGGTAGCAACCGTACCGCAGATATTTCACTGGATGCCGAAACTCCGCTCTTGGCGGGCAAAGGAATACTATCTTTTGGCGGAAACTACTATCATACGGGCGGTTTTAATACCTCTCAGGGTCTAATTCAAGGAAGTACTCTTCCTCCCTACGACAATTACGCAGCACATACTCGGTTTAGGTACAAATTTGACCCCAACAACTCCATCTCAGTCAGTGCGCGATATGGCTTACGGCGAAGTTTTATGAACAAGTCTTTTACGGGAACAAATTATAATACGGAAGATGTTTTGGACGAGAAAGATCTCAACCTCATGTTCAATTTTGATCATCGTTTCAACGATCGCTGGCGCAGCATGAGTCGCTATTATTTTACACGATTTGACGTGGATATGTTTGTCGCACTCCGGCAAGGCGATAGCCTGAGTCAAACAAATTTTGGGCAAAATCTCCATCGCTTCGAGCAACAACTCTCCTATACCATCCCAGATAAGCTCGATGTCATTACCGGCGCCGGTGGAACTATCGAACGTATCGACCAAAACATCTTGAGCAATATCAACGAAATCAAAAGCTTCTTTGCTTACTCACAGGCAAATTGGGACATTACAAAGAAACTAGAATTTACATTTGGACTTCGTTACGACCACATTGTCAACTACGGTTGGCGGCTAGATCCAAGCATGGCCCTCCAGTATAAAATCACGCCACAGTTTACGGCTAAATTCGCTTACGGGACTGCATTCAAAGCACCAGACCTAAAAAAACTGTATCAGGTTTCCTATGATCCAGGTATTAACAGTATGCTTTTGGGATCCTATACCATGCGTGATGTAATCAACTCACTCCGCGAATCAGGGCGAGTGAGCCAATATGAGCTCGAACCAATTTATGATGAAATAAAAGGACTGGCACTCAATGCAGAACAGAGCAAATCATACAATCTGGGTCTAGTATGGCAATCTGTAGACAAGAAACTACGCGCCGAAGCAAGTTTATTCTACCATGACATCAAAAATCAGATCAATCGCGTGCTCATTGGAATGGACGTTGATGGGGGGCTTATTTATTCCTATAGAAACAATCCAACAGCCTACTACAAAGGTGCCGACTTCTCTTTCTCTTACAGTCCAATTCAAAACCTGCAAATCAGCGGCGGCTATCAGTATTTAATTGCAAGGGATAGAAGTATCGCCAATGAAATCCGTGAGGGAGGCAAGTACTATGTGCCGTTATTTGATCCGATTGGCGGATCGGTAAATTATAATCCGACGGCAAAAGACTATTGGGGTATGGAAAACCGATCAAACCACATGTTTAATGCGCGGTTGTTCTATACATACGAACCTTTGCAACTTACCTTGAATACCCGGTTGAATTACCGCGGCAAGTACCCCTTTAGCGACCGAAACAACAACGGATTTTTGGACCGCTTCGACACCTTTGTAAAGGGACATTATCTGCTTAATGCAGGTCTCGAAAAAAAGTTTCCACAACACAGAGTTACCATCCGCGCATCAGTGGAAAACATGCTCAATTTTGTAGATGCAAAAATGCCCTTTCAACCGGGCCGCGTATATTTTGCGGGATTGACCTACAACTTATATCGAGCTGAATAATTAATGAACCAATTTCTTGGTACAACATGACATTGATAAAACAAAACACAAGTTACCCTCATATCCTTTGGTTCGGTACAGCCTTAACATTAGCCCTAACCCTTAAAATGACAAACTCGCAGGCACAAAACAGTCGATTTATTGGTCAGGTCAGCAATGAACAAGGCCAAACCTTACCAGGGGTAACAATCGAAATTGAACCCGATAAACGGCGTTCACAGAGCGATGGAAAAGGTAATTTTGCAATCGAAAAATTATACCCCGGCATCTATCAGGTGTATATCAAATCCGTAGGGTATGCCATCCATCAGGATACGGTATTAATTAATTTCGAAAAGACGAGTAGAAAAAATTTTATCCTCCATCCCCAGTCGCATGAATTGGACGAAGTTTTAGTCAATAAATCTGTTTCCGACCGCGAGTCACCGGGACAGCTTATCAAATTGGACCGTGCGGCCATGCCTGTACACATTATCGATAGACAGACCATCGAACGTATGGGAAGCCGGCGGCTCGACGAAGTTCTCAAAGAACAGACAGGAATGGCCATTGTCAACAATATTGCTGGAGGAAGTCGCTCAGTTGGGGTGCAAATGCAGGGGTTTGGAAGCGAATATATTATGATTCTGATTGACGGTCAACCCATGGTGGGCCGCAACAATGGTAATTTTGACCTCTCGCGGATTTCGGTAAGCAATATCGAACGTATCGAAATAGTCAAAGGGGCATCCTCTTGTCTGTTTGGCAGCGATGCACTGGGTGGTGCCATCAATATTATCACGCGCTATGGTGCAGTCGAACCGCAAGCTCAACTCGCTTTCAATTATGGCAGTTTTAATATGATCGATGCTTCACTCGATGCCCAAACGGGATTTGCAAACCAACGAGGCAGTATTCAAGTCGCCACCAACTATTATCGCACCGACGGATTCAATACCAATCCATACTTACTTTCGGGGCAGTCAAGCCCACCCTATCGTAACTTTGACAGTCAAGTACGTCTCCAATACCAACTCCAAAAAAATACCATCCTTAGCAGTAGCCTCCGCTACGGCACACGGACGAGTGATATGGCCAAAAATTGGGATGGCAGCTGGCAGGCTATCGATCAGCAGCAAGAGAAAGATATCAATTATGCGTTCACACTAGATCATACTCTCCGTTCCGGGCTACGCAGTACAACTCGCTATTACTTATCCCATTATAATGTAAATCAGTCTAACCGCTGGAAAGAGCAGTCTGTTGGTGGCCAACTCCAATTTTCCCAAGATATTCATCGTTTTGAACAGCAGTTTGCCAGAACTTTCAGAGATGGACTCCAACTTACTGGCGGACTGGGAGCTGGACTTGAGAAAGCTAATGATCAAGCCATTGAAGGAGGCAATACCATGAGCAACTTCTTTGCATTCGTTCAGGGCGACAAAAACGTAATAGACAAGATCGTCCTTCGTGGCGGATTACGGTATGACCGGACAAATTCTTATGGCGGAAAGCTAAATCCCAGTCTTGGGCTACAATATAATGTCCATCAGAAACTGTCTTTCAAGACAGGTATTGGGGCAGGATTTAAAGCCCCCGATTACCGCATGCGTTATCTCGTTTTCTACAATCCCTCCGCAAACTATATGGTCATCGGAAACGAAGTGCTGGACAAAACGCTATCAGAAATGCAAGAATCTGGAGCAATCAGCGAGATCTTTGCACTAAAAGATCAGCTTTCTGGGAAACTTAAAGCTGAAAAAAGCACATCCTATAACCTGGGGGCCAATTGGAAACCTCACAACAATTTAAATGTTGAGGGGGGATTATTTTACCATTACATCAAAGATCAAATCAATGCTATACCAATCGCAACTGGCACAGGCATCAGTCAGATTTACACGTATCAGAATTTGCCCAAAACAGTCAATAAAGGACTCGAATTAAATGTTCGTTGGGATATCGGCAAAGATCTTAGCCTAACGGCGGGCTATCAATATCTATTATCCAAAGATTTAAGTGTAGAAGATAGCATCCGCCGTGGCGGTTGGCCCTACAACCAAAACCTCCACGATCCAAGTACAGGCCAATCCTTTACAGCGAAGCCATCGGATTATTGGGGTATAGTAAACCGTTCGCGCCATATGCTAAACGCGTCAATTTTTTATCGCTTTGTTCCTTGGAATTTGAATATTTCCCTACGAGCGAATTACAGGGGTAAATATGCCTTCACAGATTACAATAACAATGGATTTATAGATCGTTTCGATACTCTTGTGCCCCATCATTTGTTGCTCAACACACATCTCGACAAAGGCTTCTATCAAGATCGACTACACCTTAAACTAACACTAGACAATTTACTTGATTTTAAACATCAATTGATGCCTGGACAACCAGGACGGGTAATTATCGCTGGCTTAAGCTATCGCTTTAGTCGTTAGCGATTGAGCCCTACTTCCCATATCAAATGCTACGGGAAGTAGGGCTCAATTGAATATTATTTTACTTTCCAACCATTTGCCCGCTGTTGGATATCCCACATATTTCGGTAAAACCTGTTTTGATCTAAAAGTTCCCGATGTGTTCCCTTTTCGGCAATTTTACCTTCATTTAAGACAATTATCTGCTGTGCATGTTGAATCGTTGACAATTTATGTGCGATCACTACCACTGTTTTGGATCGCACAAGTTCCTGAATGGCCTGTTGAATATAGATTTCATTTTCAGGATCCAAACTGGCTGTGGCTTCATCCAACAGCACAATCGGTGCATCTTTTAACAAAGCACGCGCAATGCTAATCCGTTGTTTCTGTCCCCCCGATAATTTACTTCCCCCCTCGCCCACAGTTGTGTGTATACCCTCTGGAAGTGCCGCAACAAATTCAAGACATTGCGCCTGTTCCATCGCCCTATAGATTTCATCATCTGTCGCTTCTGGCTTACCAATCCTAATATTATTGAAAACTGTGTCATCAAATAAATAGACATCCTGAAAAACCTCACTGATCAGCTTATAAAATTTATCCTGATTGATACGCCGAATATCAACCCCTCCAATCGTAATCGTTCCACTGTTTACATCCCAGAACCGTGCGATCAACGCCGCAACAGTAGTCTTTCCAGAGCCCGAATGTCCAACTAAAGCCAGCATGGATTTGTTTGGAACAGTGAAATCAATATCCTGTAAAGTCATTTTTTCCTGATAACCAAAATTGACTTTATTAAATTGAATCTCAAAATTTTCTGGAATCTTGTCTTCATCAGTCTCCATGGTTGGTTCTTCCAGTACAGCAATAATTCGCTGTAGGCTCTCGTTCATGTAACCTAAGACCAAATAATCAACCATCACCACCTTCAATGGGCCATAAAGATGATATCCCATAATAAGAAATGTGATCAATACCGGAATGGTAATAGACTGGTTCAATAGGAAGTATAGACCAAGCGCTACCATCAAAACAAAACCAATTTCAAAAACAATAGATGCAGTAACAATAAAAGGTCCCGGAACTGCTTCCAAACGAATAGACTGCCGACGAAGATCGTCGAATGAACGCTCCAGTCCCCTATGTTTTTGTCCCGTCAAGCCATAGGATTTTAAATGCCGGATGCCTTGTACATATTCGAGAAATTTTGCTCCAACAGTATTTCTTGCCGCAATCTGCTTTTTGCCCAAGCGGCTTACAAAATAATTAGCAATGCGTAAAAATGGATATATTAAAGGCAATGCCAATAAAAGGCATAAGGCTAATCTCCAATCGTATACAAATAGAACAATAGACAACAGTACGGTACCAAAGGCGGCCGATGCAAGATTGCCGATACTATGACCAAAAATCCCCTCAAAGTTGGCCACATCCTGCAACACAATGGATGCGATTTCGCCAGGGTCTTTCTGTTTAAAAAATCCCAATGAAAACTTCTGTATATGATTGCCCAATTTTATACGAAGTTTGCTAGAAAGGTCATAAACCAACAAATTAGAGCGAACCATAGATTTCGACGCAACTAAAAATTGAAATAACAGTAGCACAATCATGAACATCACAACGGTCCATATCCTCATCGTATTGGGTTCAGGAGAGAATAGTTCCCATATAATGATTAATAAAATACCCGATGGAGCTGCTATAAAAAGACTGTGAAGTATTTCCGTCAGCGCGACCTTTTGTGTTTCTTTTGGGTTCAACGCAGTCACATATTTTAAATTTTTTATCATGATACTTTTATTTTGACATTTAGATATTCTTGACCATATTTTTTCAATCGCAACGAGATTATAGTATCTGCTGTTTTTATTATTAAAGCACAAATTCTTTCGCTCTCACGTGTGCATGCCACATCCGTTGATAGAGTTCGCTTTCGGATAAAAGTGCATCATGCTTTCCTTCAGCGAGAAGATTTCCATGGTCAAAAACCATGATTTTATCAGCATCTGTAATCGTGCTCAAACGATGTGCGATGATGAGAACTGTTTTATCTTGGATTAACTGACTAAATGCCTGTTGAATTTTGAACTCATTTTCCGGATCTGAAAAGGCTGTCGCCTCATCCAATATCAGGATCGGCGCATTTTTCAAAATTGCTCTTGCCAATTGAAAACGTTGTTGTTCTCCCCCACTCAGATGGACGCCTGATTGTCCAAATAAAGTTTCATAACCGTTGGGAAGATCCATAATTAAATCATGTATCTGAGCTGCTCTGGCAGCATCTTCTATTTCTTGTTTGTTTTTGTCCAGGCCCATTCTTATATTTTCAAACATCGTGTCCTGAAACATAAAACTATCTTGAAATACAAACGAAACAAGCTGCATCAACTCCTCCTGTGGATAATCTTTAATGGCGATGCCACCAATTTTTATATGTCCTTCATCTACATCCCAAAACCGCGCTAAAAGCTGCCCCACAGTACTTTTCCCCGCCCCGGAAGGTCCAACTAATGCTGTCAAGGATTTCTCCTTGATTTCAAAATCAAGGTGATTCAAGACCGGATTTTTACCGTCATAAGAGAAACTTACATCTTCAAATACAATGTTGAAGTTCGCCGGCACTATATTTTGGAGCTTGGAATTCTCCATTTCCGGATGATACAAAAGCTCGTCAATCTGTTCTACCCCCCGATTGATCACAGAAATCTGGATCCCCATATTACTCAGTGCAAAAAGTGGTTTGATGTATCCTGTTCCAAGGATAAGAAACAACAGCAATGTTGCTAAGTTCAAGCCATTTTTAAAATATAGATATAAACCCAAGGCCAAAACAGGAAGCATTGCATTGCTCACAAAGCTCATAAATACACCAAAAGCAGGAGTGCTCGTCTTTACCCAATCCATTACAAAGCCGTTAAACCTCTTCACAGTATGCCCATATTTGTCGAAAGTCTCCGCCGATTGACCAAAAATTTTCATGACGGGCATGGCTCGAACATATTCTACGATACCCGCATTCATATCTTCAAGGGAAGCATGATAATCTTTGATCAGCTGCTTATTTCTGCCACCATACATTTTAAATACTAATACAACCAATACCAATAAAGGAACAAAACTGATTGCCGCTAGGCGCCAATCCTGAGAAAACAGGAAAATAATCGTGACAAGAGGTAAAGCGATACCCTTTACAAAATCTGGAATCTGATGAGCTACAAAATTCTCAATACGCTCAACATCATCTGATAAAATCTTTTTCAATGCGCCTGAATTTTTGTTCCCGAGGAAGCCCATTGGTAGCTTTCCGACCTTCTCAACTATAAATCGACGCAACTCAAAAAGAATATTAAATGCTGCAATATGGGAGAATATACCCGATGCGAAAAAAACCAGCATACTTCCCACTGCGGCCATGATGGCGTAAATAATATATGTCCAGGCCAATTCAAAATCAATGGTTTCTTTTGTCAATTCCCGAATAATATAGAATACCAGCATGTAAGGTACAAGACTAAGCAAAGCATGTACAATCGCCAGGAAACCGGAAATAAACAGTAAACCTTTTTTTCTTCCAGCGATTTCCAGTAGCCGTGCGATACCGTTTTTTCTTTTCGTAGATTTTTCCATCAAATATCTTTTTTAGTTGTTAAGAATAATTCTAAACAATTATATTTATGTGCAAAAGTAACAGGCTCGGTCTAAGTAAAGGTTACGTATAAAGGAATAAAATATCCGTCAAAGGGAAATTTATTGAAGTATGGATCATTTTTATCGCTATAAATGATGCGGAAAGCGTATCATTATCAGCAAAACTAAGGATGTAAACGACATGTCCCCTTTCATTTTTCGAAATGGCCGAAAATATGTGTATAAATCATTTAAAAACGAAAATAACATGAGTGAAATATTAGCAAACAGATATCAGCAGTTTAAGGAAGAAAACCCTAAAATTCGTATTCGTGACGCCGCCGATCAATTGGGAGTGACGGAAGCTGAACTCGTTGGCATTGGAAAAGGGAATATTCGGCTTCGCCCGGAATTTGAAGCTATCCTTGGCGACATCCCGCTTTTAGGCTACGTTATGGCGCTAACCCGTAATGATGATGCTGTCCATGAACGTAAAGGAGTGTATACCAAACCTCAATTTTCGGGCAAGGTGGGTATTATCACCAATGAAGACATTGATTTAAGGCTTTTCCTCTTCAGCTGGCATTCCGTATTTGCGGTACAGGAGGGTGAACACAAAAGCATCCAATTTTTTGCTCGTGATGGAAGCGCCATCCACAAAATCTATCTGACCGAAAAAAGTGACCTGAATGCCTATCAGACATTGATTGAGAAATACAAGCTGGCAGACACAACTGAGCCACTTATTGGAATTACTGATCCCCCCTACGCAGCCCATACCGCAGAAGGTGATAAAGAAGATGTAGACGTCGCTGCTTTTCAAAAGGACTGGTTGGCACTAGAGGATACCCATAATTTCTTTTCTTTGTTGAAAAAACATGGTTTAGATCGATTACAGGCTATAGAGATTGCTCCCGAGGGGCATGCGACAGTTATTTTGGTCGATGACCTAAAGAAAACGTTAGTTCGGGCTGTAGAAACAAAACTTGAAATCATGGTCTTTATTGGAAACAAAGGCTGTTTACAGATCCACACAGGCCTTATAGAAAAGCTCTTACAGACAGGTTCCTGGTTCAATATATTGGATAGCACATTTAATATGCACCTTCGTGAAGATCATATTCGATCGGTGTGGATTGTACGCAAGCCTACAGTAGATGGTATCGTGAGCAGTATCGAGGTTTTTGACAACGAAGGTGAGTTGATCGTGCAGTTTTTCGGAAAGCGAAAGCCCGGCGTACCTGAAGCAGAAGGCTGGCGCAAAATCCTATTTCCAACGGATACAAATTAGAATTTAGTTTGCAGGCCGACAGTCCGATAAATAATAGTCCACTTGGATAAAACCAAGTGGACTATTTATAGATGCTCGTCATGCTTTACATTCGTTTTAAAAGGATCTTAGCTTCCGCTCTAGCTTCAGGTTTGCCTACGATAGGCAAATTTTGAAAACCAGTTATTCCAAATAAAGTCGAGACCGCACAATAAAGCGGCTTTCCCTGACATCGCTTTCCATAATTAGTTTTGATTGACTCAAAATATATTTAAGGCCCCTTTCTTTTCCATTAAGACGCAGCTTTATCGAATCTTTCGTGAACGTATAATGACCATTGCCATCGCCCGATTTAAATGTTCCATCTGGCAAGAATTGCACGGTTTCATTTTGAATAGAATCAAGTCTATCCCTAGAACCTTCATGCCTTGTATAATCAAAATTCAAATAGGATCTTTTCTCGGCAACAAGCTTCCATTTCTTATGGATAGGATTTTGCTGCGTGTTAAAGGACAGCAATAACACCGTGCACAGCCCCAATAAATAACCATATAATTTCATCCTAACAAACATATTATTTCCAATAAAAGTAATTTTTGCACAGGCATTCCACTTTCCATTAACTTCGGATACGGAGCGCTATCTTAAACAAACTATTATCCGACTGCATGTCAAGAGTATACTTGTCACGATATAGAATATCAAGTCTACGTTCAACATTATCTATACCCGTCTGTAACGAATATGGGTTGGTCTGTTTAGGATCGTACGTATTTTCGACTTCAAACAATAACGTTTCCCGATCTGAGCACATCTGAATGCGGACAAAACATGCCGATTCAACACGTCGCACATGCTTAAATGCATTTTCCACAAAGAAAATAAGTAGCATGGGTGCAATCTCCATATTCAGAAAATTGGGTTCCACCGCAAAGTGATAATCAACTTCCACATACGCCCCCCGCCTTTCCGACTCAAAATCGATATACTGACTAAGATAAGCAATTTCCTGTTTTAAGACAATCCATTGTACATTGCCCCATTGCACGTGATAGCGCATGATTTCTGCAAGTTGAAGAATCTTATCGGGCAGTACGTCGGGCTTTTCCAGACTCAAACCATATAATCCATTCAATGCATTAAAAAGAAAATGTGGATTGGTTTGTCCTTTTAATAGATTTAATTCCATTTCACGCAGCAAAGCTTTATCGCGCTCCCTTTTAATCTGTTGTTCAAATTGCTTAAATACACTATGTATTGCAACCAACAGCGGTATCGTGACCGAAAAAGAAAAAAGATAGAACCGGACCAGATAGCCAATACTCCCCGATGCAATCTCATCATACCAACCCACATTTGTAAAATAGAAATCGCAGGTGAGCGCAAATGCCGAAAACAACAGGACAAGCAGTGCAGATGCCATAACATAGAAAAAATACTTTCCACGATCCAACAGTGGGAGAATAGAAAACCGATGTAATTGAACGTGCAGATACAGGAGTACAAAGATAAATACACCATCTACCCAACCATGATCACTGTAAAAATCTTCGCGCTCATTTAGAAAAGTAACCAGCACCAGAAACAAAAACAACAAACATTCCCTTAGCCAGGCGTACTGAATAATTAATTTACCGATCTTCATGTCAATACTATTATACGATTCCCGACAGCAGCTTACGGTAAGTAATACCTACAGGCAGGTATATCTGGTTGGATAAAGTCACATAATCGATGTCAAAATTAGCGATATATTTGACATTGACTACATAAGACTTGTGAATACGGACAAAAATATCACGCGGTAGGTTCAGCTCCACCTCCCGGGTTGTTGAACTGCAAATAAAACTGTCATCTAAAGTAAACAATTTGACATAATTGCCCCAGCTTTGAAAATAGACAATATCTGCTACAGCAAATGAGCGCAACTCGCCATCTACTTTCATCGTGATCGCTTTTGGTGCATTCAGCTCCTCCTCGGGAGCGTCCCGCCTGTATCGCCCCAAGGCCTGATTAAATCGCTCAAAAGAAAAAGGTTTCAACAAGTAATCCAGTATACCATGGTCAAAAGCATCCAGTGCATGCTCACGATGAGCAGTTGTCAGGATCGTCGGTAGATGATATTCATTAGATACGACCAAATCAAAGCCCGAAAAATCGGGCATATTGATATCCAGAAAAACAAGATCAAATTCTTTTTTTGCCAGTAGCTCCCGCGCTTCAAGCACATGGTACGCATGGTCCTGAATTTCAAATCCTGCTGTACGCTTGATGAAATTCTGTAATACCAGGTGGGCATGTGGTTCGTCGTCGACCACCAAACATTTTACCATATCTAAAATTGTTGCATTAAGCAATAACTGCTAATTTATTCATTTTTTTCTTCTTCTTCCCTTTTCTCGTCCGATTCATCCACAAAACAAAGCCAGTCACTGGAAAAGAAGCGGAGATTAGGCATACCACAAAAGCCAGTATTTTTGTCGGTAGACCACCAATAGCCCCGGTATGTACAGGCTTCATATAACGCCGTAATTGCCAACCTCCAGGTGATAACTCATGTCGGTCAATCTTTACTATTTTTCCCAAATAGGGATCAATGGCAATCTGGTCGAAGCCATTCCGATGCAAAACCTGGGTATTTGGAGACGTCACCTGCACGGGATCACTGCGCTTTCCGCCGGGAAGTGTCAGGCGCCAATATGGTGCGTCCGGTAGTTCACTTTGTGCCAACAGCAGAATTTCTTCAGCATTCAGGCTGACCTTTCCGTCCGACGTGGCGAGCTGTACACGCGCTCTCACCGGCGGTTTGGATCCCGTCATGCTGTAAAGTGCCTCATTGGCCCATTTAAACGACCAAGGTAAGCTCGTCACAAGGAAAACCAATAAAAAAAACGAACAGTAGAAGCCCAATACCACGTGTAAATCGTGGTTGATCCGCTTCCAACTTCCTGAAGTTTTTACCTTCAACCTATTTTTAAGGATATTGACATTCTTGGGCCACCACAGCACAATTCCGGTCAGCAGGATAATCAAAACAATAAATGTTGAAATACCAAGAATGGTCTTCCCGACAGTATCAAGCAGCAATGTTTGATGTAGCTTCAGCATCGTTTTAAAGAAATTACCTGCCTGCGGATCCACACGTCTCTGGAGCTTACCGGTGTAAGGATCAACATAGACAATATCGCCTCCGGGACTACGGGGGCCTTTTAATTTTTCGGTTCGTGCTTCTTCCCCGTGGCTAGCTTTATCTCCTATTTCTTGCGCCCTGGTTTCTTGTCCCGCTGTATACCCGTTCTCCTGTTGAATCTTCTCCTGTTGAATCTTTTGCAACTTCGCTTCACCTGTTTTATGGGTAGTTGAGTTTTCTGCAAGCGTTTCCCTGGAGGAACCGTGCCCCTTCTCCTGTTGAATCTTTTGCAGTTTAACTTCAATCGTTTTATTGGTATTGGCAAAGACCGTCAGATTGGCGATCTTCTCCCTGTTGGTCAACTGCTTTTCGATTAGCGGAAGAAGGCGATTTAAAGGCAGTCGTTCGGCCTGCGGCTGATCGACATAAAAACGGTCATGATGGACAAATTCAGTTATTTCATCTTCAAAGACTAAGAGGCAGCCCGTTAAACATTCCAAAAAGAAAATCAACCCAGCCACAAGACTAAGGTATAAGTGTATATTTCGCCAGATATTTTTCATGATTATTTGCCTATCCCAAAGAACAGAAACACCCTGGACCATCCAATAGCCCAGGGGATTCATTCATCTACTTAAAAACTATTTACTACAACTAATTATTTTTGCCAAAAGACTTTGAAATCCTTGCTCGTCCCAATAATATTTCCCTGCGCACTTACCTGTTCGCGATTATTGTTTACTTCGGAAGCCGGATAACGCAACCGTATCGGGTGGGTCGCTCCAGTGGGGTCAACCAATAAGGATCCCGGAGCCTGTGGTATACCCAAGCGACGATAATCATTCCAAGCTTCGGCTCCATCGATACCATTTAGTGCAAGCCACTTTTGTTCGATGATTCGCGTCAGCTTATCACTCGCAGTTGCAAGCTGCACCTTTTCCTGTGCCAAATAGGAATTCTGTGCCGCAGTTGCTACGCCGATATAATTGAATGAAGCCTGTATGGCTTTTTTGTACAATTCATCTGTCCCCGCACTATTTGTCCAACCACGCAATGCTGCCTCCGCCTGTAAAAAATAGCTTTCGCTGGCCGAAAAAAGTAGAGCCGATTGTGTCGCCGACTTAAATAAGCCTCCAGGACTACCCGCATTTTCTTTTGGTCCTTTAAAGGCAGAAGTAACCGCATAATTTTGTGCCGGATCATTACCAGCGCCCAAAACAACACCATTGTAATTGCCATCAACAGCAACATAGATCGCCCCCAGACGCGGATCGTTAACAGCTTTATATTTTTCCAAAAGAAATTTTGTGGGTCTATAGCCATTATATGCCGCCACTGCATTATCATTTGTGCTCCGGTAAAAATTGGACCAAAAACCGTTCATCTGTCCTGCACTCGTTGTATAACCTGGATTGACCAAAGCATCCAACGTTAGAAACCCCAGTCCATCGGCTTCGATTTTACGTATTTCTTGCTGAATATAATCGCCCGAAGCCACTTCACTCTGCCGGATCAAAGCTCTCAACTTGACCGTATTGCCCAGCTGCCGCCATTTGATTAGATCGCCTTTAAAGAGGATATCGTCCGTTCCGGGCAACTTACCGCCCTTTGCAGCAGCCGTAGCCAACAGTTGTTCGCCAGCCGTAATAAGTTCGATAGCCTCTTTATAGACAACTTCACCTTTGTCATAGACCGCAGTACTTTTGGCCGGATTGGATGCTTCATAGAATGGAACATTATTGTAATGATCCACCAAACGTAAAAAATACCATCCACGCATAATCTTGGCCAAGCCCGCATAAGCTGGATTATCCGCAAGCTGCTGCTCTTCAATCAGCTTCAGATTATAAAGGTTTGTATAGGCACTTTCCCAGATACCGTTGGCAAATTCATCATTGATACTGTAATTGATAATCATATCGAGATACGAATTTGTCGCCCCCCCGCCACCGATAGTGACGTCGTTGGCTTTGCCCCAATAGCCCCCAAAGAAAGAACCAAGTTCATTCAAAGTGACAGTTTCATAGTCGGCAAGTTTTAGAATAGCGGGCGGCAATAAAAACTCGGGACTCGACTCTGTTGGCCGATTGGGATTAATATTAATATCCATATCACAAGAACTCACGCAGAGCCCAAGGACCGGAAATAGCAGCAATGCTTTCATTTTAGCAGGTAATACTTTCATTGTCGATTAAAATGTCAGGTTTAAATTAAGACCATAAGTCCGCGAGGCAGGTAATGTTCTCCAGCCACTAAATCCAATATTGGAAAGGTAAATGAATTCAGATTCACCAAAAATATTCGATTTGTCACGAATATTGATCAAGTTACGTCCAATCAAAGCCACCGAAGCAGACTTGATAAAACCCATTCTTTTTAGGGTTTGACCAGGAATTGTATAGCGAATGGAAAGCTCTCTGAGCTTAACATATTTGGCATTGAAAGAATTCGGTGCCAGAAAGGAACGTTGTGCCCCTAACCACCAAGCCTGGTCTCCCGCACTGTAGACCGAATTATTGGCTTCGTAGACACCGGGACTGACCTCAACCACTGAGTTTGGAATAATAAAAGGTTGACGGTCATTTTCTGCTGTCCGTGGCAATAAACCATTGTTGAGCGTACTTTCTGCCGCCGCCGTATGGAATACGCTGCCCCATCTCGAATCGACCTGTGCGCTCAATTCAAATTGCTTATAACGCACCAGCATGTTGGCGCCAAACATATGTACCGGCTGCGAAGTGCCCACTTTGGTATCCTGTGCAGCCTGTTTTACATTACCTTGCTGATCCACAATAATGTGGCCTTGGGGATCCCGTGCATAATCAGACAACATGAAGGTTGGAAAACGTTCACCAACAACAAAATAATTATTTTTAAAGAGCTCCAATGAACCATTGCCCGGCAACGCTATGGCCCGGTTGTCGTTGTGGGTATAATTAGCACCGAGTGTCACCGTCCAGTCTTTATTGGAGACTAAGTCACCTGAGAGGTTGAATTCCCAAGATTTACTTTCCATGCGGGCCGCATTCATCATCGAACGACCAAATCCGGTGACATATGAAGTATTAACTTCCAGGGCTTGATCCCGGGCGTCTGCATAAGCATAAGTTGCTTCAAACCGCAATCTATTCCTCAAAAATTGTAACTGTGTACCGACTTCCCAAGAGTAGACAAACTCGGGCTTGAGGTCATAATTTGCATTCGTGCCGCTCATTTCAAATCCACTGAGATTTCCGTAGGGAAATCCGGCACTCGCCACATAGGTGTTGAGTAGTTGATAAGGAGCCACCGACACATTTGCCGTTTTACTCGCCGAGGCGTAAACTTTACCATAGGAAAGTATCTTGTTCTCTTTGAGCGCCTCAATGGCATCCGTAAAGATAAAGGATACATTTCCCCCTGGATAAAAGAATGTACGGTTGTCAGGACTTAAAAGTGAAACCGATTCATTTCTTCCATTAAATGTCGCAAACAGGTAATTGTTGTAACCCAAGGTAACCTCACCGAAGACCGAATAGCGTCGTGCATGTGTTTTATACGTACCACCAGTTAAATTCCCCGTGCGGTTATCCTGATTGTACGTTCCTGGTATCAAGACTGCGTTCGATCCAACCTGAACGGAATTGGACGTTTGGTCCTGATAGTTATGCCCCACCAAAGCATGGGTAGAAAAATGACCAAATTTGCGGTCATACTGTAAAATTAAATCGCTATTTAGCTGTAATGTTGACAGCGTCCGATCCAGCACCGATCCCGCCTGATTTGCCGGTCGGGCATAAGCCTTTCCATCTGCACCGAACACCGATCTATAAGTAACCGGCGCATTCTCCGTCCGCAAAGCCGTGTTCACATTGGTTGCCCCTAATCTATAAATCGCTTTCAGATAATCGTTAAAGGCATAAGATAGGTTGACATTCCCATTTAGATTGTTTTGCGTATTGTAACGGCGCTGATTGTCGATTCCCCAGTATGGATTGATACTGCTATTGGAAAAGAAATAATCCGGACTTGCCTTCGGATCGTTTTGCCAGTCCTTCAATTCCGTGATCGGAATGTATAAGGGTAGACTTCGCACGTTGTTCCAAGGTTCGGAAGTCGTGGTATTATCTGCCGTCCGCACATAAGCAACACTGTATCCAGCTTCCAGACGATCAAACTTCCGGCTTCCGTTAAACCGCAGGCTTGTTTTATTACTTTTATCTTTAGGTACAATCCCTTTTGTTAAAGCATGTTGCGCCGACATATAAAAGGTAGACTTTTGATCACCACCCGAAAAAGAAAGACCATTCTGTTGCGTAATTCCCGTATCAAAGAAATCCGCTTTTTGATTTTTCACTGGAGCATAGGGTAAATTCCATTGGGTTCCATCGGGTAACACAGGTCCGGTCTGAACTGTGCTGCCATCATATTTTGGTCCCCAGGAGCGAATTTCATAGGGTTGGAATACACCATTGAAACCAGCCCCAAATTCTTCCTGAAATTTAGGAAGCCAAGCAACGGATTCCAATAAGGTGCTATTCGAAAAACTAATCTGACCTCGCCCCGACTTTCCTTTTTTCGTGGTCACCAAAATAACTCCGTTCACCCCCTGTGAACCGTAGATCGCTGCAGCATTGGCGCCTTTCAGCACCGTGACTTCTTCAATATCATTTGGATTGATCGCTGAAAAGGCCGAAGTTGCACGAGTCGAATTGGCCAGCTGCGGATTTAGGGCTTCAATGGCGGGCATCGGTACCCCATCGACCACAAAGAGTGGCTCATTGGCCCCATCGGCTATGTTACGTGCTCCGCGAAGGGTTACCCGCACCTGCGGATTCACCCCCGAATCGAACATGTTGATCTGCAAGCCGGCCACCTTTCCCTGAAGCCCTTCCAATGGATTGACCACCGCAGTTTGATTGAGACTTTTATCACCAACAACAGCCGTAGATACGCCCACTTGACGCGCTTCGCGTTTGATGCCAAAAGCCCCTGTAACCAACACCTCATCTATTTGCACCTGATTCTGAACAAGCGCAACATCAACATGACCTGCATGGTCAACCTTCAACTCATTCGAACGATAACCGACCGATTGAAAGATCAATACATCCCCCTTATTGACCAATAAACTAAATTTCCCCTTTTCATCTGTAGCCGTCGCCTGTGTGCTGCCCTTCACCTTTACCGTCACACCAGAAAGCGACCTACCGTTTTGACTATCGTGAATCACTCCACTCAGGCGCGTATCTTGCGCCATTACCGCTTGACAATATAATGCCACAGCAAGTGTAGAGAGAACCTTAAAATTACGCATCGTGTATAAATTTGAGATTAATAACAGGCCAAAACTACTTTTATTTAGAATTAGTCTATATACAGCAAAGCGTTTTAAATGATGAATTAAATTCATCATTTAGGCATTTTATGCTATAGGAATAACTAGTATATTATCAGCCCTTCTTTCGCTGGTTTTCCAATAAAACTCCAGTCGTGTTAAAAAAACATCCATGATATCGTACGATTTATCCATTCCCGGCGGCAACACACAAGGCTAATTTTGTAACGAAGAAATTTTATCCCAACGTACAAAAAAATCAACATATGTCTGTTTCCGATTTATTTAAACCCCTCACCCTGCTCCATGGTCCAGCCATGCGCAATCTCTTTATGCTAGCCCCTTTAACCAGTCAGCAAAGTGAATATGATGGTTCAGCTTCTCAATTCGATCAACAATGGATGGAGCAGCTAGCACAAGGGGGCTATGGCCTGGTACAAACGAGTGCTGCAACAGTCGAGGCTGGAGGTATTGCCTTTGAGCGGCAACTGGGCATTCACAGTGAAGCACATCTCCCGGGTCTAATGCAAATGGCCAAAGCTGTACAACAGGGCGGCGCACTAGCTGCCGTACAACTCCACCATGCCGGTCATCGGGCGCAGCCTTCCTGGGGTGGCATTCCTGCCCCAGCTTCTGATCGCACCGTAAGCAATACCGCCGCAATAAGCACCGAAGTGGTTGAACGCATCCGCAACAGCTTTATCGCTGCGGCAAAAAGAGCGCAAAGGGCTGGATTTAACGGGATTTCTGTCCATGGCGCTTTCGGCTGGATACTGTCTGAGTTTCTTTCACCTAACCTCAACGACCGTAACGATCGCTATGGCGGCAGCGCTGAAAATCGTGCCCGATTTACCCTTGAGTTCATCGAAGGAATCCGCAAAGCCTGTGGCCCTGATTTTCAGATCGGCTGGCGGCTATCCATCGAACGCTACGGCCTACGCCTGGAAGAACTGCGCGAACTTACCGCCGAAATTCTTGACAAAGAACTTATTGATTATCTGGATCTAGCGCTTTGGGATTCAGCGCAGCTGGTGCGTGATGGATCACATCAAGGAAAAACAATGCTCAGTGTTTTCAGCGAACTACCCCGAAAAGGTGTACGCTTGGGTGTTGCCGGAAAGATTATGAGCGCACAGCGTGCGGGCGAATTGCTCGATCAAGGCTGTGATTTTGTCCTGATCGCCAGAGCGGGAATTCTACAACGTGATTTTCCGTTGCAGGTCAAAGCCAATCCGAGGTACCAAAGCCCTCAACTGCCCGTAACCGCCGACTACCTACGTCAAGGTGGCTTAAGTGAGCGCTTTATCGAAACCATGCGCGGTTGGCAAACTTTCGTAAAACCGGGTTCATAAGACGACAAAAAACTCCATGACAATAGTAAAATCATCCATTCTCTAGGGGCAACTATTCCAGGATCTTTGCCTTGCAATCAAAATTTAAAAAGATGAACAAAACAGCAATCATTATTCTGTCTGATCCCAAGGCCGGTTCAGAAGAAGCATTAGGAAGAGTGTTTAATGCATTAGCATCAGCCTACGAATTTAAGCACGCAGGGGAAGATGTAAAAATCATCTTTCAGGGCACAGGAATCAGATGGCCAGAACAACTTGAAAAAGCAGACCATCCCATCAATGCACTTTACACAGAAGTGAAAGATTATGTCCATGGCTTATCAAAAGGTTGTGTCACCGTATTTGGAACAGAAGTTTCGGGTTATGAATTGTTGAACGAAAATGAAGTTCCCGGAACTCCAGGCTTACCAAGCTTACTTAAGCTCCGGAATGAAGGTTACACTGTGCTGATTTTCTAGCCAAAAATTCCACCTGCCCAAGCACTATTATTGCGCAGGTGGAATTCCACAGAATCTTAAAAAAAATAATTAAATTGCACATATCATGTTAGCGCAATCGGTCTATACACTCATCAATCAACAAAATGGAAACTTGGCATTCAAACTCTTTGAGTTTGACAATACAAGCTATTTCGATCATATTCAACGCCACAACTATTTTAATCTGATACTCATTATCTCCGGTGAAGGAACGGCTACTGTCGACCTGTATGACTATTCCTTTCAGGCAGACAATTTATTCGCCTTTTACCCCTATCAGCCTTTTATGCTTCGTTCCAATAAGCCCGTTGCTGGTATCTGCATTCAATTTCATCATGATTTTTTTTGTATTTACCGTCACCATCAGGAAATTGCAGCCAACGGCATTCTATTTAACAATGTCTATCAGCAGCCTTTTATCTGCTTAAATGAATGGGACAAAAAAACAATTGTACAGTTGATACAGTCCATTGCGCACGAACTGAAGAATGGCGATTTCAGACAGGACGAGGTCCTGGTTTCCTATCTTAAAATTTTGCTGGTTACAGCCACACGCATAAAATTAGAACAACAGAGCCCCCAGGATGCCGAAAAGCAGCCCATCAAACAGCAGTTTGTAATTCAGCGCCTAAAAAATGCCATAGAAGATAATTTCCGCATAAAACATGCTGCCAGTGACTATGCCGACTTATTACATCAGACAACCGCTTCGCTAGCCAGAATTGCAAAAAATCATTTTAATAAAACACTGTCTGAACTCATTATCGAACGCATCATTATTGAGGCAAAGCGCGAGCTTTACCTGACAGACAAAACAATCAAAGAAATCGCCTATGAACTCGGTTACGAGGATGAATATTATTTTAGTCGGTTATTTAAGAACAAAACGGATGTTTCGCCCCAGATTTATAGGAATACAGTTGGTTTCAACCGAGCAATAGCCCCCTAATTGACAAGACATGATGAATACTTACATCCCCTATATGCGCATTTGTATCGCGCTGGCAAAAGAAGCATTGGCAAAAGGAGATCCACCGGTTGGCTCTTTGCTGGTTTTTGAAAATAAAATAATTGGCAAGGGAATCGAAGCCGGCAAATCAAGTGGCGATATTACCCAACATGCCGAGATTCTGGCCGTGAGAGATGCACTGGCAAATGGGCATGGTGACCTCCTAAGCCAAGCGGCTATGTTCAGCACGCACGAACCCTGCCTAATGTGCTCATACCTTATTAGACACCATCGCATTCCAAAAATAGTATTTGCTGTTTCAGTACCTTATGTTGGCGGACAATCCTCAGATTTTAAGATCCTTGAAACAGAAACTGTACCCAAATGGGGGCAAAAACCAAGCATTGAATCGGGTATATTAAAAGAGGAATGTGAACAGCTCAATCAGGCCTTCACAGCCTACCTTCTGCAGCAAAAGAAATAGCCCCTGGCAGATAGAAAAAGAACACCTCAAAAATCCTTATTGCAAATAATCGCAAATTTATCTAAGTTTGTCGGCACCTATATCGACTGCCGTGAATCTTAAAAATGAGATCGAATCTAAACACATACTGGAACGCCTTAAACAGGGCGACAGACTTGCGTTCGACCTTGTTTTTAAATCGTATTGGGATCCCCTATTAATTTACTTATCTAAATTGGTAAAGGACAGAACAGATGCCGAGGATCTTTTACAGAATATTTTCGTTAACCTCTGGAACAAAGCACAATCTTCTGAAATCCAGCACCTGCACACTTGGCTCTACGGCGCGGCACGTAAAAGCGCCCTTTTTTACCACCGTACTCAAGGCAATCAAAAAAAACTTATTGCCTCCATCTTGGATTATATCCAAGTAGAAGGATTTTCGTTGAGCGAGCAGCAGCAAGGGAAAGAACTTCAGCAGATTATTGATCATGAAATTGAACAGCTCCCTGCCAAGATGAAAGAAGTTTTTATTTTGAGCCGTCAGGAACAACTGAGCTACAAGGAAATTGCCGAACGTTTGGAGATCTCCGATCAAACTGTTAAAAAACAGATTAGCAACGCATTAAATATCCTCAGGAACAACCTCAAGAAACAGGGACTCTATTCACTTCTTCTCCTCCTCCTCATCGACTTAAAATAAATTTTACATTTTTTTAATATTCATCTACCACCAAATACGTTTTGGTGCAACTATCCTATAAACAGTGTCTCCAATGGAACAGAAAAATATTGCAAAAATCTTATTGAAATATGAACTCGGTGTTAGTTCAAAAGAGGAGAACAAGCTTATTGAGTCTTGGTACAATATGCAGCGTCCCGAGCACTGGTCCCTTGATACCGCCGAACAGGAAGACCGTAAAAATAAAATATTCCTCGGTATACAGCAACAGATTGCCCCCAAGCCTATGCTACGTAAACCACTATATCGTAAATTGGGCTGGATAAGCGCAGCTGCCGCTATACTCTTGTTTGCAATTGTGTTTTTATTCAATCAGACTCGCCAAGACCAGCCTGATACTCGTGCAGCGATAGACCAATTTAAACCTGGTCAGGAAAAAGCCATTCTTAAATTAGACAATGGATCTAGCTTCGATCTCAATGGTAGCAAAGCAGGCGTTAAAATTGTCAACGGCACTCCCGTCTATCTTGACGGTTCTGCCATCAGTGATGCGGAGTTACAATCACATGAACTAACCATTCAAGTCCCCAATGGAGGTCAATACCAAGTGAACCTCCCGGATGGCACCAAGGTATGGCTGAATTCGGCATCTACCCTCAAATATCCATTACAATTTGCAGCAGAAAAACGGGAAGTCTCATTAAGCGGGGAAGCTTACTTTGAGGTCAGAAAAGACCCCCATCACCCTTTTATTGTCAAATCCAGGAATCAGGAGGTCAAAGTACTTGGTACCATATTTAATATCAACAGTTACTCAAACCGCCAATTTGTTGAAACAACACTTCTTGAAGGTTCGGTCAATGTCAACCAACACCGCCTTGTCCCTGGCCAACGTTCGCTCATTTCCAATGTGTCTATTCAAATTCTTCCAGCCAATATAGAGGCTGCCATTGCCTGGAAAAAGGGGTATTTCCTCTTTGACAATGAGCCACTCGACCAAATTTTGGCCACACTATCCCGATGGTATAATGTCGAATTTGAATATGAAAGTCCATCCACTAAGCAGTTGACTTTCTGGGGTTCAATAGACAAAAATCAATCCCTAAGCAAAACGCTAACATTTTTGGAAAGTACCGATCAACTGAAATTTGATTACAAGAATGGCAAAATAGTCGTTCATAACAAGAAATAACTAACCTTTTTATACAAAAAAACGCATTACCCTAAATCACAAACTACATGAACCGCCTAAAATCAATGCTATTGGTTACCTCAATGCTTGCTGGCAGCATGCTATCCGCACAGCAGCTCAGTTACCAGGGCAAACCGACACTCAAAGAGCTCTTTTCAGTCATCAGACAACAAACAGGCTATAATATCATTGCATCCGCCAATCAGATAGACCTCGACACAGTTGTCAAAATAAAGGCAAAAGATAAAGCGTTGCGCGATGTCCTGGAAGAAGCCTTTAAAGACCTGCCACTTACCTTTAAAATCGTTGGAAAAGAAATCACCATTCTTCGTGAAGAGAAAACGGAACAAAAACCAAAACAACAAAAAACAGCACAACAACTTTTCGCCAATGGAACTGTACGTGACAAATCGGGCCCCGTGGAACTGGTTACCATTTATAACAAAAGTAACGACAAAGTAACCTTCACGAATGAAAAAGGTGCGTTCAGCATTGAGCGGACAAATCATACCGACACCCTATTTTTTAGCTCAATCGGTTACGAAGAAAGACAATTTGTATTACCAGCAGGTCAACAGACCATTGATATGCAGCTCTTACAGACACAGACTGTTCTGGACGAAGTGAGCGTACTCTCCTATGGTCAGCAGGTTTCAAAACGGCTCAATACCGGCTCCACATCGGGCGTAACAGCGGCAACTATTGAAAAAACTCCAACCGCCGACCCCCTTATTGCACTTCAAAATCGTGTACCGGGACTGCTTATTAATACCCCTAGTGGACTGCCAGGTGTACAGACGCAGGTCCAAATTCGTGGAATTAACACTGTAAATCAAGACGGGAATGCCCAGCAGCCCCTCTTTATAGTCGATGGTATACCTTTCAACAATAATTCACTGGCTTACCTTGGTGCCAATGGCCTCACAAGTTCCATATTGGGAGAAAGCCCACTGAAAAGCATCGATCCAACAACCATCGCCAGCATTGAGGTGCTTAAGGACGCTGATGCAACAGCCATTTATGGCGCGCGTGGTGCCAATGGTGTCATCCTGATCACCACCAAACGGGGTAAGGTGGGTCGGCCCACCTTTAGCGCGGACTATTACCACAGTTTCGCTTCCATCGGACATTATATGAAAATGCTTAATACAGCGCAGTATCTGGAAATGCGTCGTGAAGCCGCCCAAAATGACGGCATTGACATTACACCCGAGGCTTATCCCGATCTGCTCAGCTGGAGCCAGACTGAAGATCACAATTGGCAGAAAGAATACTTTGGCAATGTAGCCCATACATCCAACGCCGAGCTATCCTTATCTGGCGGTTCTAGTCGATTTAACTATTTACTTGGTGGCGGATTTCGTCGGGAAAACACCGTTTACGATAAGAAAAATGGCCTTTCTATTGGCAATTTTCGAAGCAACCTCGACTACAATAGCGCCGACGGAAGATTTACAGCGGCGCTTTCAGCAAGTTATGCCACTGATAAAAACGACATTATACCACTTTCATTTAATAGTTTTCTGACACTCCCACCCAATTATACCCTCTACAATCCTGACGGTGAATTGAATTGGGCCCTCCAAGAAAATCCAATTGCCCAGCAGAAGAGGACAATTGAAAATAAAACCAAAAATCTCATCAGCAATGTCGGACTAAGCTACCGCATCTTACCAAATCTGGTTGCTAAGATCAACACCGGGTATACCCGAATGAAAATAAATCAGATGGCACTTAATCCCCGAAGTTCGTTCAATCCAGCCTACACAACTCCTGGAAACAATACGTTTACTGATGCCAGCACAGCAACTTTTAATTTCGAGCCACAGCTCGATTACGATCTAGTCATCGGGCGCAATGCTTTTCGTGCTCTCTTAGGGGGAACGTATATCAATAGTGAAAACGAATCGATTACGAAATCTGGTGGCGATTATATGGACGATAGCCTCTTAGAAGATATCAACGCTGCCGGGAGGATCGACATCTTGCAGTCCCAGACCCAATATCGTTTCCTTTCGGGCTTTGCCCGCCTAGGCTGGACTTTCGATCAAAAGTACGTGGTCAACGGTACCATCCGACGTGATGGTTCCTCTCGCTTTGGCCCTGGCAATAAATATGGTAACTTTTGGTCGGTCGGTGCCGCCTGGATACTTAGTGAAGAAAATTGGCTAAAAGACAATCATATCGGTCTCAGCTTTGCGAAGTTAAGGGGGAGCTATGGCCTCACAGGCAATGACAATATTGGCGATTATTCCTATTTCGTCAATTATGAACGAAGCCTCGATAATTACCTCGGCCAGGGATTCTATCCTAAAAATCTATTTAATGCCAATTATCGCTGGGAAGTCAACAAAAAGCTTGACCTCGCCGCTGAGATGGGATTTCTCAAAGACCGCATCATCCTAGAAGTTAACTACTATCAAAATCGATCAGGCAATCAACTGGTGGGCTACGGTTTACCAACACAGGTAGGATTTAGTTCGGTCAATCAGAATCTGGATGCTACTGTACAAAATAGCGGCTGGGAATTTAGTCTTCAAACAACACCCATAAATAATCTCGCCTTCACCTGGAAGACCAACTTTACCATGAGCATCAACCGCAACAAGCTGCTCGCCTTCCCGGATATCGGTGGTTCACCCTACAGCCTCACCTATCAGGTGGGCAAGCCACTGAGCCTGATCTGGGGCTATGATTTTCTTGGTATCAATCCGACAGATGGCCAACCCCAATTCCGTGACCTGAATGGGGATGGTATCATCGCATTTCCCGACGACTATACGGTTTTATCGCCGAGTATTCCTGCATTCTTTGGCGGACTTGGCAACTCCTTCAATTACAAAAACTTTGACCTGGATATATTCTTCAGTTTTAAGAAAAATAAGAACGCTTATAATTACCCATTTTCCGATGCCGGAAGCTTAGTCAATGCGCCAGTTTCCGTGCTTGAACGCTGGCAACATCCAGGGCAGGAAGCTAAATTTCCGGCCTATACCACCAATTCTATGGCGATGTCAAACTACAGCAGCTCATCTGCCAATTACGTTGATGCTTCTTATATACGCCTCAGCAATGTGACCCTAAGCTACACCGTACCCAGCAAGTTTCTCGAAAAAATAAAGCTAAAAAACCTACGTGCCTACGCCACAGGAGCCAACCTATTCACCATAACAAAGTTCAAAGGAACGGATCCAGAAACAGGCATTGACATGCCGATGTTGCAAACATTCACCTTAGGGATACGCAGCTCTTTTTAAACCAATTTATACAGCTTATATGAACAGAAAATTCACGAAACTCATCTACTTTATCCTACCCCTCGGCTTGCTTTCCACAGGCTGCAATAAGCTGCTCGAGGTAACACCAAAGTATATTTATACCACGGAACAGATCTATGCCAATGACCAGCTTGCTGACAGTGTGGTACTGGCACTCTATGGTAAGTTTGCCAATATGCAAAATAGCCTTTCCCTGATGACCGGACTTTCATCCGATGAAATCAAACCTGGTATCAACAGTTTTAACCCAGGCTATACCTACATGTACACCTATAACCTAAATCCATTTTCGGGACCAACAAATGATTTTTGGCCCGCATGTTACACGGTTATTGGCATTAGCAATGCCATGATAGAAGGTGTGATGCAGTCCAAAGGCATGACCCAGGCCGGAAAGGACGAGGTCTTGGGGCAGGCCAAATTCATGCGGGCCCTCAACTATTATTTTTTAGTCAATTTGTATGGTGATGTACCTTTGGTATTAACCAGCAACTACCAAGAAGAACGGCTTAAGCCCCGCGTAGCAGTTTCGACGGTATATACTCAGATCATTCAGGATCTGGAAGAGGCAAGCAAACTGCTCGCCGATAATTATCCCAACCAACGCGTGCGGGCCAACAAGTGGGCCGCATTGGCACTCCTTTCGCGGGTTTACCTTTTCACCAAAGATTGGGCAAAAGCAGAGCAGGCTGCCAGTCAGGTTATCGGGCAAACGCAGCTCTTTCAATTGGGGCAATTGGATAATCCAACAGGCACAAAACCGATGGATATCTTTGTAAAAAACAACCCCGAACAGATTCTACAGCTATGGAACAGCCTTGGAGCCTCAATCGGTGGTATTAGCATGGGAGAATACGCCGGTTTTGCAGTAACGGAAGATGAGACGGGTTTGCTCTCCGCATTTGAAGCCAACGACAAACGCCAAGAAAATTACGTCAAATTTGATGAGACGACAGCATCTTATCAAATCAACAAATACCGATCAACTGGCGAAGAAACAATGCCCAATAATGAGTATACATCTGTTTTACGCCTCAGTGAACAATACCTTAACCGGGCCGAAGCACGTTTAGAACTTGGACTGCCGACCGCCCTTGATGATATCAATATTCTCCGTAAAAGAGCTGGATTAGCCGACCTACCTAGCGGACTTCCTAAAACCCAAGCCCTTCAAGCTATCGTACAGGAACGTCGTGTGGAGCTCTCTTTTGAATGGGCCGACCGCTGGTTTACGCTCAAGCGCCTGGGACTGGCCGACGCTGTGATGTCTAAAGCAAAACCCTCGACCTGGAAATCGTTTGCGCAGCTCTACCCTGTCCCGACCACCGAAATTCAAAATAACAGACAATTAACGCAAAATCCGGGATACACCAACTAAACAAAATGATACAATGAAAGCCACTACGCTCCTTACCCTCGCATTTATAGGTTCTATTGCAGGACTGCAAGCGCAAGAAAAAGCGCCTTATATCCTACAGGGAACACTTTCTGGCCTGCCCAAAAATCCGAAAGGAAAACTTTTCCTTCAACGATACGACTCCGACCTCAGCCTGGATTCCGCACGTATTCAACAGGGATCCTTTCGGTTTAAAGGTACAACGGAAGGCCCCGAAATGGCCAACCTGTTCTACATAAACGCTGCTGGTGAACGATCAGAAACACTTGACTTCTACCTACATAAAGGAAATATTTCAATCAAAGCCACACTGGGCCATCTTCACGAAGCCGCCATCCGCGGTTCGGCACTTAATGCCGATGCCAAAAGCTTCGACACCGCCCATAAAACGATATTGGACAGTGTAAACGCACTTACCTCGGCCTATTTCAAAGCAGAGGAAATTCTCTCTCAAGACAGCTTCCGTATGGATTCGCCCGCGCGTGCGACCATCAACAAAATTGATGTCGACCTCAACAAATGGTCTGCCCAACTCAGTCAGGAACAAGCCGACTACGTTGCAAAAAATCCCAATAACGCACTCAGTCTTTTTAAATTGCAACGATTATTGAAAGACACGGCAAACCAGCAACTTGTTGCCGGACTTTATGAAAAGCTCAACCCAACATTGAAAAATACACCTGTAGGACAAGAATTGAAAGATCAGCTTGCCAACCTCGAAAATTTAAAATTGGGTGATCTGGCTCCTGAGTTCGCCTTGGCCGACACCACAGGCAAACAAATCAACTTAAGTGATTTTCGCGGCAAATATGTGCTAGTTGATTTCTGGGCGAGCTGGTGCGTTCCATGCCGAGTCGAAAATGAGCATGTCCAGAAGGCTTATGATGCCTTCAAAGACAAAGGATTCGAAGTACTGGGCATCTCCACAGATATGATGCTGAGCAGCTGGAAAAAAGCCGTTGCCGACGACGGTATGACCTGGACGAATGTCGTAGACCCCGAAAGTAAGGTGAGCGGACAGTATCATATCAAAAGCATTCCGTCCAATTTCCTGTTGGATCCAACAGGAAAAATTATCGGCGTAAATCTACGCGGAGAATCACTTTATGAAAAATTAAAAAACACACTCTAATTCAACTTCTTACACACAATTATATGCATTTAAAACAACTGCTCTATCTATCACTACTAGGCTTTAGCCCAATACTTGCCCATAGCAGCACTTTACCGGGATCTACAGAAATCGTATGGACGAAACAGCACGCAGATACAGCGGCTCTACCGCTTGACAAAAGTGTACGTTATGGTAAATTGCCTAACGGCCTCACCTACTATATCCGCAAAAATACCGAACCGCAAGAACGGGTATTTATGTATTTGGTCAATAACGTGGGATCCATCCTAGAAAATGAACAACAACGTGGACTTGCACATTTTCTAGAACACATGGCGTTTAATGGTACCACGCATTATCCCAAAAATACCCTTGTTGACTACCTGCAAAAAAATGGGATTAGCTTTGGCGCAGATATCAACGCTTATACCAGCTTTAATGAAACCGTTTACCAACTGCAATTGCCTTCCAATGACGGTGAACTGGTTAACAATGGATTTCAGATTCTTCAGGATTGGGCCCAGGGAATCAGTTTAGATCATGGTGAAATCGACAAAGAACGCGGCGTTATTATGGAAGAAAAACGTGCTGGCAAAAGCTTGAGTGAACGTATACAGGACAAAACCCTGCCCGTTGCACTCAATCAGTCGCTTTATGCACAGCGTATCCCGATCGGCACCGAGCAGGTTATCCAGCATTTCCCCTATCAAGAAATTGAAAATTTTTATAAAAACTGGTATCGCCCCAATCTACAAGCTGTCATTGTCGTTGGTGACATCAATGTGGATCAAACGGAACAACTCCTAAAGGAGCAGTTTTCTGCCCTTAAAAACCCCATCAAACCAACACCACGCCAGGAACATACAATTCCATTGAAAGGAAAAAACCAGTTTATGGTCGTGACGGATCCCGAAATCACCACAACATCCATCGATATCAGCATCAAATATCCGGAGCGCAAACTCAAAAGTGCGGCTGACTTTAAACAAGCCATTGTCAAAGCTCTATTTAACGACATGATGGCTGGTCGTTACAACCCGATATTCCGTACAGCAAACCCACCATTTTTAGGCGGCGGAGCCTCATTAGGTGGCTTTATGGGTGGATTGGATGTTTTCACCATTCAGATCAATGCCAAACCGGGCCGTTTAAAAGAAGGATTTGACGCTGTGTGGCGTGAGATCTTCCGCGCCAAACAACTTGGCTTTACTGCCAAAGAACTCCAACGCGCAAAAGATTCCTACCGCAGCCAAATGGAAAATCTGTTGGAAGAGAAAGATAAAATCGCTTCCTCACAATATGTGCAGGAATATATCCAGCATTTTCTAAATGGCGTCGCTTCTCCGGGAATTGATCACGAAATGAAATTGATCAACCAGATTCTCCCAAACATCAGCCTTTCGGATATACAGCAGGTACTGCAACAATATCTTAAAGATAGCGACCGCGATATGATTATTTTGGCACCAGAAGCCGAAAAAGCGACGTTGCCAAACGAAGCTGATATGGTCGGCTGGATCAGTACCCTTTCCAAAGAGAAATTGACTGCATTTAAAGAAGAACTGATTGACCTCCCACTCCTAAAAAACGATGTTAAAGCCGGAACAATCGTTAAAGAAGAAAAAGACGAACAATTAGGAACAACAACCTTGACATTGAGCAACACAACCAAAGTACTCTTGAAACCAACAACTTATCAAAATAACCAAATCACCTTCCAAGGTTTTTCCTATGGTGGAACTTCCGTTTACGGCGATCAAGATTTCCAAAGCGCCACCAATGCGGTAAGTCTTGTCGGAGCAAGCGGACTCGGCAACTATAACGCTGATCAGTTTGAAAAATCACTGGCAGGACGCATGGCCTCAGCATCACCTTTTATCAGTGAGACAGCACAAGGTGTAAGCGGCTATGCCAATAACAAAGATCTTACGCTCGCGCTCGAGATGATGTACGGCTATTTCACCGAGCCCCGTTTAGATACAGCGATCACTGCCGGCATCTTGGCAAACGCCAAAGATGGTCTTAAAGACCGCGACAAAAATGGCGACGCTGTATTTCAGGATTCGGTCATGGCTTTATTATCGGGTAATAACATCCGCCGTACCGGATTAACAGTCGATAAAATCAACCAAATTGATCCACAACGTGCACTGGCCATCTATAAAGAACGATTCGCAGATGCTTCCGACTACAAGTTTACTTTTGTTGGCAGTTTCGACATTGAAAAAATAAAACCGCTCATCGCCAAGTATATCGGTGGTTTACCAAGCACCGGACAGAAAGAAACGGCCTACCGCAACCTACATATCAATATTCCAGCCGGAAAAATTGATAAAAAGTTTGCCCTAAGCAAGGAAGACAAAGCCATGGTTTATCTCGTTCTATCGGATGAATACGATTACAACGAACAGCATAACATCGCTTTACAGGCATTTAGAGAAGTCCTGGAAATTCGTTTGCTGGAGAGACTACGTGAAGAAGAAGGTGGTGTGTACTCGCCTTCTATCCAAATGGACTATAACAAATTACCGGATGCCCGCTATACGCTTACGGTAGCTTTCAGTTGCTCAGTGGCCAATGCCGACAAGCTTGCGCAATATTCCATCGAGGAAATTGAAAAACTAAAAAAAGAAGGCCCCTCAGCTGAAAATCTCGAAAAGTTTAAAGCAAACGACAAGCTAAACTATGAGTCAGCCTTGAAAACCAACGACTTCTGGTCAAACTATCTCTATAGCAATCTTTACAATGGAGATGATATGCACCGCATTTTTCAACGTTCAGCTTTGCGCGATCATTTGAATCCTGCTACTGTTAAAGAAGTTGCTCAACGCTTTATAAATGACAAAAACGTCATCAAGATTGTGCAGCTTCCAGAAGCTAAAAAATAATTTTTAAATCCTATACTTATTGAGTTGCTAACGTGAAATAGCAAAAAAAAGCCGCAAAGTGTTTCTTTGCGGCTTTCTCGTTGTTGGCTAGTCCAACTTGAGGTCTTTTTTAGTTGACATATTTCCAGCTAAATGCTTTCCCATGGACATCCACTTCGAGATGCCCGGGCGAAGTCCCCTCAAAAGCTCCATGCCACCAATTGCCCGATACTGCTCCTGCTGTGATAAACTGTACACCTTTGACTTTAATCTCTTCATACAGGTGCATGTGCCCCTGCAGGACAAGCTTCAGGCTGTGGTCTTTAAAAAGATCAAACACCTGCTTTTGGTTTGTAAACGTATCTGCAGCTGTATAACGACCCTCCAAAACCGGATAATAAACCGATAAAAAAGGAACATGCGAGATAATCACCAATGGCTGATCTTTGCCTGTTTTTTCGACAAGATCCTTTAGCCAGGCCAGCTGCTTATCACCAATAACATATTGATTATCTTTGGTTTCCACACTATTTAGCACGATAAACTTCCAACCTTTATGGTCAAAACTATAATAGGTCTGACCAAAAGTCTTTTCAAAGAGCGCAAAATCATGTGTGCCGTCCCGTAGATCGCGCGGCAAACGGTCGTGATTGCCTATAGCCATGTGGTAAGGCTTCTTAGTACGGTCAAAAAGCCCCTTCAACGACTTGAGTCGTTGCTCGCCAGCGGCAAGATCAGCCGATTTCAAATTATCAATATCCACATTATCGCCACCGCTTAGCAGCAGCTCCACCCGAGGTGAAAGTGATTTCAACCGTTGCTCCACTTGCCCCAGTGTAGAATCGCTATGCACATGCAGGTCTGTTAAAAACACAAACTTAAATTCCTGTGCACGGATCGTCTCTAGGCTACAGAATGTGAGGAACAGCAAACATAAAGCCCTTGTGATTGAATTCTTCATTACCATCCAAATATTTGTTTAAGATTATCATTTAAAAGTATCTCTCCTTGCGGTATCGGGCGATAGTAGAATTTAGGCACTTCAAAAGTTCCCGTATTTTCGATCGTTTCGACAGTTCCGCTATTTCCATCCGAGAGGAATACGCCAACATCCTGCCCAAAACGGCCGACACGGTAATACTGCAATTCTCTCCCCAGACTATTTTTCTCTTTCACAGCCGGAATAGAAGATGAAGATGACAACAATACGATATCCGGAATACCATCGCCGGTCATATCATGCTGCCCCAATCCGGAGAAGTAGATACCCTCACGTTTGTTCTTCAACAATTCACCTACATTCCAACGCATCAGATCGGTGAAGCGGAATCCCTCAAAAGCCAATTCAACGCGACGCTCGCGTCTGATCTCCAGCACAAGATTACGCTGGTTGCTTTCGACATTGGAGTAACGCGCCGCCATAACGGGATCGATACCTACACCGACGATCATATCCGGCATACCCGCACGTCTACGCAACAGATTGATACTACGATCAAGATCGGCCTGCGTCAGCTGTCCCAACTCGGCCTTTGCTTCGGCAAAATTCAATAAAACCTCCGCATAGCGGTATAAAGGAATATCCAGGTTATTGCGCGCTTCCAGACTCAATGTATTCTGAAATCCTTTAATCTGGTGGTAGCCCGAGAAATTTTTGGCCAATTGCTGCACATACAGTCCCGCCCCTTGCGCATAGGTATGCGAATAAACCAATTGCCATCCCGGATAGGCATAAGTTTGTGCCAAACGCGGATCGCGGTTTTCGAATTCTTTGACGAAGGTATTTTTTTCATAACCTGGCTGTGCTGCATAAAATGAACCATCTTTCATTAAGTAAGCTTGCACAAGATCACGCAATGGATAGTATTCATAGTTACCAAACATACCCGGCCATGAATCTGCGTTGAGTACATTGTTGGCATAAAAACGCCCCAGTACCACCTCTTTATTATTTTCGAGGTTTTCACTGAAAAATAAAGTGCCATAGTCCTGATTTGGTTTACCGGTATTGTAGATGGTAAAACCACCCTCCCGCATCAGCTGATCACTCAGCGTTTGTGCTTTGTTTAAAAATTCAGTCGCCGAAGTTTTCAATTCCAGTTCGTTGTGATATTTCCGGTAAGTTCCTTCATACAGGGCAAAGCGCCCATATTCCTGCAGCACAACCCACTTGTTGACAGTTCCTAATTTTATACGCGGCTGTACGTTTTGTGCGGCAAACTCAAAATCTTCCATGATTTTCTGCACAACTGTCGCACGCGGATCACGCTTGGCAAATAAATAGTCCGTATCGCCAACCTCCAGGGCTTTGTCTACCCAGGGCACATCGGAGAAGCGCTGTACCTTCTCAGCATAGAAGCGGGCCCGAAAATACCGGCCCAACCCCTCATAATGTGCTTTCTCACTATCACTGATCTTTGCCTTGCCCATGTGCTGTAGAAAGAAATTTATCTTACGGAGCTGCTCCCAGCTCCAGCCACCTGATATCGTCGCCGCAGAGGCATTACCGGTCATAATGGTTTTTATCTCCGTATTGCCTGTTGTACTGGCATTGTCGGTCGTCGCATCGGACTGATAAATACCAAATGCGGAGAAATTATATAGGCCATTAATATACAGCTCCAGGTCGGTCGCTGTATTGAAGAAATTTTCATTATTGATCGCAGTTTCGGGAACACGATCCAAATAGTTGTCGTTACAGCTTCCAAGCAGAGAAAGACCGGAACATACAACGGCTAATTTTATATATTTATTTATCATGATAAGCAATTAAAAGGTGACTTGAATACCTGCAGAAAAACTTCTTTGAAATGGATAAGTGAGCCCATTACCTACACGGTCCGAACCTGAAGTAGGGTTTGTATACGTATTTTCATTCAGCGTCTCCGGATCAAAATAACGCTTCACAGCAGACCATTCGATGATATTTTCACCACTTAGATAAACACGTAGGTTACTGATCTTGGCGCGTGAAGTAATAGATTTGGGTAAGGTATACCCTATCGTCAGGTTTTTCAGACGCAGATAGGCCGCATTCAACAAATAATTGGTCTGTGGAATGGCCAATCCTTGGGCTTGGTCAATCCGGGTACCCAAGTTACGGTCGGCAAGCCAGGACTGTAAGATCGGATAGGCCGCATTAAGATTTTGATCGGCCAGTCCCAAATTCAAATAAGCTTGCGAATGTTTCGCACGGTCGATGTCCGAATCACTTCCCGGGCGGTAGAAATCAAGTAAGTGCCCATAAAAATTACCATAAGGCTGTTGGTATGTCCCCCAATACAGGTAATCCAACGGATAATAATCGCGTTTACCAATGCCCTGAAAAAATGCCCGTAGGTCAAAACCTTTCCAATCTGCAGACAGGTCTATACCAAATTGGTAACGTGGTGTGGAGTTACCGATGATCTTAAGATCTTTGGTATCGCCAAGTGTATATCCTTTTTCAATCTTACCATTACCATCCTGATCCACATAGGTAGGCCATCCAGGTACAATCGACAAGGCGCCCCAAGGAATGATCGAAGTTTGGTCCAACTTGGCAATCTCTGCCTCGTCTTTGAAAAGTCCGTTGCTTTGCAAACCCCAGATCTCCCCCATTTGCATGCCCTCATAATATTGCAGGATGCTTTTATTGGGATTGTCAAAACGTGTAATTTTAGACTGTGAGTCCGAAAGCAATAATTTAGCATTGAAGCGTAATGGTGCATTAGCTAATTCGAAACGATCCTGAAAGTTTACAGTCAATTCCCAGCCATTGGTCTTTAGATCAGCAGCATTCTCCCGCGGCTCATTTGCACCCAAAATATTGGGAAGATCCCTGCCCAATGTCAACATACCCAAGGTGCGTCTTGAATAATAATCAAAACTTGCCGAAAGTTTATTTTTGAGTACAGCAACGTCTAAACCAAAATTCACGGTATTCACCTTCTCCCAGGTATAATTGGGAGAAACCAAAGAGGGAACACCAATATAGATTCCTCGTTCACTACCAAACAAGTAATCGGCATCCTTTTTTTCCATCGAAGGAAGGTATCCGTAGTTCGACACAGACTGATTACCCAATTGACCATAAGATACCCTCAGCTTTAGTAAATCCAGTCCAGCAATAGACGACATAAACTTTTCACGGTCTATACGCCAAGCAGCTGAGCCCGAAGGGAAAAAGCCAAAACGCTTACTTTTTGGAAATCGGGAAGAGCCATCGTAGCGACCATTGAATTCAACAATATATTTATCATCGTACGTATAGTTCAAACGATAGAAAGCTCCGCGTAGCGCATACGTATCAATTGCTTCGCCCATTTTCATTGTACCTGTTGCAAACTGAATGGTCGGAAAGGATTCTGAAATCAGACCCGCACGCTCCGCATTGATCACTTCATAGCGATAATCCTCCTGGTTGAAACCCAGTACCGCATTGAACTGATGTTTGTTGAAGGATTGCAAATAAGTACCGTAGATATTATAAACGTTGTAATAGGAAAAACCTGCTTCACGATAGGCACCCGTATTCCCCTCTTTTCGGACATCATCCGGTCCGTAACCGATCTCATATTGCTTGGTGTACCAATTACGGTTCAAGGAGTTACGTTGAAACGTATAATCGGCATTGACTTTGAATTTATTTCCAAAAAAGCGAAGCTCAGTATTAAAGGTCGATTGTACATCCAGACGTTTCTGATCACTTTTACCGCCATCCACCATTTGCGCAGCAATGATACCAGCCGAAGAATTGGCCCATGTCCCATCTGGATTCTTATCAAAAGAAGTTGGAAAAATATTGTAGATATCGGGCAAGCTCATCTGCGAAGGCGTGAGCCTACGTGTACTTCCAATGACTGTATTGTTACCAAATGAAATAAAATCAGAAAGTCGATAGTTTACTTTCGAACGCAGGTTATAGCGGTCAAAATAATCTTCCGTTAACTTAACGGGCGAATTTTGTCGGTTGTAGCTGCCGCTGATATAGTATTGTACTTTTTCGTTGGAGCCCGAAATTGACAGATCATGTGAATTGGTTGAATTCCAGTCGGATAAGAAATAACGCGTCCAATCCCTGTTACCCATATATTCCCATATTTTAGCATCCGAAGGATTGATACGTACCCCAGCAATGGAAGGATTATCCGAACGTTCCTTGGCATATTGGTAAAACTGATCCGAATAATTGACATTATCCCAGGGTGTGTTATCCGTTGATGTTTCCAATAGTCTTGAAAACACATAGGGGTCCGTTATTTTATCGGGCATCACCGTAGGGGTATTCCATGTAAAGTTATTTGAATAGTTCACTTTCACATCCCCTTTTCCTGTTTTTGTCGTGATGATCAGAACCCCAAAGGAGGCTCGGGCGCCATAGATCGCCGCAGCCGATGCATCTTTGATCACGGTGAATGATTCAATATCTTGTGGCGCAATCCGAATTAATTCGGCTGCCGAAATCGGCACGTTGTCAACCAAAATCAAGGGATCGCCACCATTGATCGATGTAATTCCACGGATATTGATTTTAGGTTCCGCTCCTGGTGCTCCGGAGTTGAACTGTATATTCAAATTGGGTGAAATCCCTTGAAGCCCTTGCGCAGCATTGGAAATAGGGCGGCTTTCGAGCACATCGCCACTAATCTGATCTACAGCACCAGACAGGTTGGTCTTTTTCTGTGTACCATACCCCACAACGACCACCTCGTCCATTTGATTTGAAGCTGCGTCTGTGAGTTGAAAGACCACGCTCGATCTTTTACCGGAGGTAACAATATACTGGCACTCCTCTTTTGGCAGTAGTCCTGTATAAGTCACCAAAATACAATAGTTGCTATCCACCGGCAAATTATTGAACACGGCTTTCCCCTGCTGATCGGCCTGACCGGATCGTTTCAGGTTGCTATTCTTGTTTTTTATGGTCACCGTTGCATTGGCCAAACCTTTTGACTTCGCATCCTGCACGATGACAACAAGTTCCCCGCTTTGTTGGGCAAAACCCTTTTGGCCAAAAGCAATTGCTAGTAGCAGTAATAAAGCCCCCTTGGCTGGCCTTTTACCTGTTGAAAATTGTTGCATAGTTTTCATTAATAATTGAGCATAGTTTTCCCAGGCCTCCCTAAAAAGGGAGGCTCAATAGTGTTTTTTTATGGTTTTTATTGACTGTTTTTTACGATCGTATAGGTATTTGTTTTGGTATTAAACTTGAGTTCGAGCTCATTTGCAATACAGATCGTTTGCAGAATCTGCGCGACCTCATTTTCTGTTGTATATGTACCATAGAATGATAGTCCTGACACATCGTCCGGAGAAAAGAGAATCGTTGTGCGGTAGAAAGACGCCAAGGCAGGAAGCACTTCCGCCAAAGGCTTGTGGTGAAATTCCAATGTCATTTGTACGATCTCTTCCACTGGTTTTTCCAGTTTCAAAACAGGTTCTTTTTTGGGTTGTACAACTTTTTCCGCCCAAATTTGCCCTGGAGTCAAATAGGCAAGAAGCTTTTCTTCCCCATTTTCGCCACGCTCCTTAATGGAAACTTTTCCTGTGATCAGGCGCACACTAGGCTTCCTGTTTTTGGCCTCCTGCACAACCCAAAAAGAAGTTCCTAAAGCCGTTGTCAGGATATTGCCCGATAGAACTGTAAATGGGCGCGATTTATCGTGTGACACCTCAAAAAAAGCCTCTCCTTGCAATTGAATCGCGCGCTGCTTTTCTGGAAAGGGTTGCATCAAAGAGATTGAAGAATTTGCCAAAAGACGGACTTTACTGCCATCTTGCAATAAAATCGTGCTATCCTTTACAACAGCATAGGTTATCATTTTGTACTTATCGACCTTTTTTTCGACCTTAAAGAACTGCCTATTTTCGGCATCCCCGCCACTATTCCGGTCAAGTAGATACCATCCAAATGAAAAACAAAAAAGAACAACTGCGGCAACCTTACCCCATAACAGCCAAGGTGGATGTGCGATTTTAGTAGGTGTTTCGGTGGCTAGCAAACGGAGGTCTATCTTTTCTTTCATCCGCGTTTGAACCCCTTCCATATCAGCTTTGTACCCTTCTAAGACATCAAGTTCCTGCAACCAACACATTAAATGTGCCCGTTCCTCATCCTTTATCTGTCCTGATGAATACTTTTGGATTAATTCCTCCAATTCCCTTTTTCTGTCTTGCATACACCCTATAGTTGCTCCAATTGGGTGATCGTACCATCGAAAAACCGTTAAGTTTATGTAAAGTTTATTTTAAAAAATTTAATTAAAAACACCTTGGATAAGGATTAAAAGAAGACTAGAAGAGATAAGGACACGAAGACTGTCGGATTTAGCTGTTGCTGCTGCATGTGCTGGCGCACAAGGTTCAACGCTTTACTTAATTGGTTTTTTACAGTTTGAAGCGATATGCCAAGTTGTTCCGCAATTTCATGATTACTGAGACTACGTTGGTATTTCAAATTAAAAACAACGCGCATACGGTCGGGCATTTCCACCACAGACTGTTCAATCGCAATCAGTACGTCTGTGTAATTCTCTTCATAGTCCACGATAGGAAAAATATCATGCAGACCATCTTGTACCATTAAGCTATACTGCTCTATATGTTTTTCATGCACACCTTTCTTTCTGAAATACTGAAACAACTTATGATATAGGGCCGAAATAAGATAGGCTCGCAATCCGCTATGAATATTGATCATGGCCCTTCTTTGCCACAGGTCCACAAAGAGATCCTGAACAAGATCCATAGCCAAATCCACATCGCCCAACTTCTTAACTGCAATACGGAAAAGTGTGCTCCAATGATGCTCATAAATCTCATCAAAAGCACTGTAATCTGCATTTACCAGACGTTCTAATAGGATAGCGTCTATCGTTTTCACAAGCATACTCTCTAGATCAATAATTCTTCGTCAGCTGTAAAGATCATGCTTTAATACAACTACAATATTAAGGACAGGTAAAGAATACATTAACAACAAAAGCCTGTTATTTATGCATGTCCCCGATCCGGAATGCTCCACCGAAAGATTAGCTATCTCTTTAAAGCGCATATTTTACGTTTAATAAGGATTAAAAATGTCAGTTCATATAGGAATCAAGCCATCGCTTGGATATCACGTGAATGCGCAAAAAAGTTAAGACTCAAAAAACAATTTAATGCGCATTTATTGAGCCTTAACTTATAAATTAACCGCTAAACGACCTATCGAGCCGATTAGAACATATAAAAGATACTTAACTGCGCCACGCTATTCTTAAAATCAGATTTTAGTGTCGTAGAATTAAACTTACCTACATCCATAAAACCCTGGTAGTATCTCGCTCCCAGGCCCAAACCTTTAGCTGGACCTTTCGTAAATTCATAACCCAAACCTGCAACAGCACCCGCATCAATCTTATCTGCAAAATCCACAAAGCCTGTATTTTTTGCATCTTTCATCAATAGATTGGCCTGCGCGCCAACTTCCGCATAAAGACCGATAGCCGATCGATATTTTACGAGGATCGGAACGGACATATAGGATAACTTCAGGTCCTTATGCGTTCCGAACACATTGTCTGTGATTTTTGCACCCTGCATTGAATACAAAAATTCCTCTTGAACAGACCACTTGTCTGTAAGCTTAAAATTGACAAGAAGCCCCCCGTTGAATCCTGCGAGTCCTTCAGTATCGAAGTTCGCACCTGTAAAGTTACTGTAGTTCCCCCCAGCCTTTAAACCAAAAGAAAGCCTTTGAAAAATTCCGCCCAAACCTTGAGCAGAGGATACCTGTGCCATTGCCAAGACCAATCCAATTAATAATAGTTTTTTCATCACGAATAATTTCATTTAAAATTTATGTGACAAATGTAGATGCATTTAAAGAGGCTGGAAAGCTCTATAAGAAGGCAAAATTGTCCAAAAAGTCGTTTTTTCAATATAAAACAATACATTTGAATAACAATACTTGACTATTATGGAAATGACGTTGCCATTTACGCACAATAAAAACTTGAAACAGCATAACCATAATGAGGATTTCATTTTATTGGAGACACCCACTATTGAACGACTTAATTTTCCGGTGAAATTGGATGTCACCATAAGTATTATTTGCTGTGAAGGTCATTTGAAAGGACATTCAAATATGCGCTACTTTGAAACGGGTGCCCCCTCTCTTATTGTACTCCTCGCGGGGCATACTGTAACCATAGAAAATGTGAGTGCCGATTTTTCTGCACTTTTTATAGTCATGTCAAAGACATTTACCTCAAGTCTTAATATCGAAGAGCATCTACCCGTTTTTCTTTCTTTGCATAATCAACCTTTTATTGCATTAAAAGATGCAGAAATAACGAGTTTGGCTGATTATTTTAAAACAGTGCAAAAAGTGCTGGAAACAGATAATCCTTATACCACAAAAATTCTTCAACACCTAACAAAAGCCTATTTTTACGGGTTTGGTTACAATGCCCATAACATCGAACGTCATACACAACAGGAAAAAAAGCCCCGATTGGAAGAACTGGTTGAAAACTTCCTAAATCAGGTACAGGACAATTTCAAACAAGAGCGGGGCATAGAATTCTACGCAGATAAGCTATGTGTAACTCCAAAGTACTTATCCAAGGTGATCAAAGAACACAATGGTCTGTCTGCCAAGCAATGGATTGATGATTATGTTGTGTGGGAAGCTAAAGCGCTGTTGAAGTCTACGCCTATGACTATACAGCAGATCAGTAATGAGCTTAACTTCCCTTCACAATCTTTTTTCGGCAGATACTTTAAGCGATCAGTCGGATTGTCTCCGCTCGCGTATAGAAAAATGTAGAAATTTTCCGAGGTAGTAAGCACACTTGTGCAAACCCATCAAAAATTGGCTAAAAGGAATGCGACAGACTCAAATTGAGACGAGTTCCATTGCCTTTCACATAATTCATATTATTTGACTGCCATTGCGAGATCACCGTGTAATAATCCTTATTGAATATATTTTCGATTCCCAGGCGTATTAGCGATCGTGTGTTGATCTGATATCTACTGGAGAAATTGAAGGTTGTGAATGATCGGATAGGACCTGTTCCATAGCTGTATAATCCATTAACAGGTTCAAAACGATTTCGGCCCGAAGTAGCGATCATTTGCGTTGTAAGCGACCATTGTTTCATTGGATTTACGGTAATAGAGCCCGTTATCTTAGGCGGATTGATGCGATCCCCACCAAGATATACACGACTTCCGTCCGTTAATTCTCTTTTTCCTTCCGTATATGAATAGCTCGCACCAAAATCCAGGATCGGATGTACGCGATAGTTTGCAGACAGCTCAAAACCGTAAATTTTCTCCGGAGAACGCGCAATCTGCGGATTTCCATCGACAAAAACATAAGATGCACCCAATGTCGAAGTACTATAGTACGTTGCCGCTTCATAGGAGAATCGCCCAATATCACCTGAAAATCCGAACTCATAATTATTGGCTTTAACAGCCTTAATGGAGGTACTACTGACTGTATTTTCCTTTGCTGCACGCAATACAAGTCCCAGATCGGCGACACTGAAACTTTGAGAAAAACTCACAAATGGTTTAAAGAACTGTATTTTGGTGTAACGCAGTCCTGCATTGAGCATCAATGCCGTAAAGTTCAGGTCCCCACCGTTGACCGCTACTCCTCCGCCTACGTAATTTCCATTAACCGCATTTAAAATTCCTATCGTTGTAAAGTTCGGCACCTGAATATGTACATTTTCCAATCGGCTACCGGCTTTCAATATAAGATCTTTGCCGATGTTTGTCTTCAACTGAAAGTAAGGGGCTAGATTACGCATATCCATATTCGGGATAACCGTTCGCCCATCTGTAAGCGTTGTGTTGGTTTTATCGGACAATAAATCCAAGCCATAGGTAATCTCACTGGATACCACATCAGACCACTTAAAAGGACTATTGAAATTTAGGCGTAAACCTAGCTTTTTACTCCTGGTACCCGGCTGACCGTCTCCTTCAAAAAAATTGCTATAGTTGATCAAGGTCTCATAATCCTGAAAATAAATATTCGCATCGAAATCTGTACGCCCAATTAATTCCTGTGCAGTGTATTTTAGACTGGCATTATGGTTATATGGCGTACCTTCCGGCTCTCCCGGTCTTTTCCCCAGGATACCGGTTGTCGGCGAATTAAAATCGCCATATTTCCCAGCTTTGGCAATGTAATCAGTATACTGTGTGCTTTTAAAGAAGTTGTACATCAGTTCCAGACGATTTTTAGCATCGATACGATAACCTATCTTGGCAAAAGCATTCCAATTTTTAAGATCATTCATGCCATATTCGGGCGACAATACCACACCGTCAGCGTCCTTGTAAAGACCCGTTTGTTCGTACCTTCCGCTTACGACATAATCCCAATGCCCCTGACTTCCGTTAAAAAACTGGCTAACATTAAAGCCTCCCGTTTGCCCCGGTTTCACCAAAGAAAAATTACTACCTATTTCGGTGGTTCCACCAAACCTTCGGTCTACATTTGCATGTTTAGTGATATAATTGATGAGTCCACCATCGGCACCATTACCGTAGATGGCCGTTGCACCTTTGATTACCTCAACCCGCTCGATTACACTTGGATCGAGCGAACGGATATCGCGGGCTCCATCTCTCAGCGGCGTAGATTGGGGAATACCGTCAATCATAATAAGCACGCGTCTACCCCGAAGTGTCTGTCCCAAATTTTGCGTACGATTGGTCGAAAAACCAAGCCCAGGTACGGTATTTGCCAAGATATCACTTAGATTATTACTGATACTGCGTTGTGATTCCAGTTGCTTTTGCGAAAGCACTGTTACCGAAGATGGTACCTCATCCAAGGACTCAATACGCCTGGAAGCAGATACAATCACCTCATTGATCCGGTTATTCGACCGAAGTACAGGTGCAATATCGAGGCTATCATTAGGTTGAATAGTGAGTACTGTATCGAGCATCTGATAACCGATTGCAGTAAACTGAAACCGGTGTGTTCCCGCAGATAATGACGAAGAAAACTTACCGAATGAATCGGTCTGCAGTTTTTTTGTAAGATCTATTCTCACCGTTACATGTGAAATTGCTTCTCCCTCCGCAGTACGGACAGTTCCCGACAGATGACCGTCCTGCGCATACAAAGTAGTTGTCGATAATAGGATCAGTGCTAAAGAAGAAATTATTTTACTGTTATTTGAAGGAAGGCTATTCTTGCTATCGGTTAGATCGAATGAAATAGATTTTCGGTTGTTTTTCATCATGCACAAATATATTATTATTTATAACAATTCTAAATAATTAATATAAAAGTTCTGCCGCTATTTTTACCGAAGCCAAATACTTCTTTTAAATCGTTATCAAGTCCCCATTTTATTTCCCGTTGTATTCAACAGGAGACAACGATACTTCCTCAAAAAAATCTGCTTATAGCTGCATAAGCCATTCTAAATAGCAATCCATATTCTGATAAATATAACAAGACGGCCAAAGTCGACCGGGTAACATTCATTTACGTTTCAATAAACAAAGCCGTCTGAGTTCGCTCAAACGGCTTTGTGCTGCACTTCAGCATGGAGAAAAAAGTCAACATCGCGCGGATTTCTCCTACCAGTCGATAGCCCCTCCTCAATTAGGAATTATTCCGGATATGCACGTCGCGTTGTGGAAATGGAATTTCAATTCCAGCCTTATCCAACGCTTCCTTACAGTCAATGATCAGCTGTTCCTGCATGGTCCAAAAGTTTTCGTTGGAGGTCGTGACGCGCACAGAAAGATTGATCGCACTGTCGCCAAGTTCTGTCACTACCACCTGCGGCGCAGGCTCTTTAAAGGCAAATTCATTGTTTCTAACGATGTTGAGGAGTATTTCTTTTGCCTGTTTCAGATCAGCATCGTAGGCAACGCCAATGTCAAACCATGTGCGGCGTGTTCCAAGTTTTGTATAATTGGTGATGCTACTATTTGACAATACCCCATTTGGAACAACCACCTGCTGATTTTGCGGTGTATTTAACTTGGTATTGAAGATATCAATTTCTGTCACCGTACCCGCGATATTTGTAGTGGAGGTTATGTAATCGCCTACGCGGAAAGGCTTGAGAAGTAAAATCAGGATGCCGCCGGCAAAATTGGACAAGGACCCCTGCAGGGCAAGGCCAATGGCCAGACCTGCTGCACCAATAATGGCCACAAATGCAGAGGTCTGCACCCCCAATTGTGTAACGACAACAATAAATAATAAGATATTTAAAATCCAACTGATCAGATTACTTAAAAATCGTTGTAAGGAAATATCCATTTGTCGCCGTTCAAATGCCTTGTCTATCATCCGTTTGACTAAGCGGATTATCCAGGAGCCGATCAAATAAATAAGTAAAGCAGAAATTACGGCAGTAATAATACGGGGCGCCCAAGCAATGGCAGAGGAAATAAAATTATTCCAATGCTGCTGGACATCGTTCAATTCTAAATTGTTCATAGCAGTATTTATTTTATTAAAAATGTAAGGTTTAGAAATAAAAAGGGTATTATGTTGCTTTTATTCTAATTTAAAGCATATTAAATTACATTTTCTCTAATTTAAACAACTAAACAATAGAATTGTTCGTATGAAAATCAAACAATATGGTCTTGTATCATTCCGTATATGGAATCTGTGACAATAAAAATAAACAAGAGAGACGCCGCTGTTCGCTAGATAAAATCATAAATCCCATTTTTCCAGCCCAATATTTTGGTGGAATCCGCATCAAGCCAGTTTTTCAGCAGCGTTGCGTATACTTTTCGAAAATCTTCCGTATACTGGAGATCCCCTTCATTGAGCTGGGTCAGGTCGGGCAAGGCATTGAGCAGCCCCTGCTTTTTTAGGCCTCCGGATAGAAAGAAAAGTTGGTTGGCCGTACCGTGATCAGTGCCATTGCTGGCGTTCTGCGCCACCCTGCGGCCAAACTCCGAAAAGGTCATCAGCATAACATCTTGAAAAAGGCCATTTTTCTTTAGGTCGTCGACAAAAGCCTCCACAGCATCGTTAATGGTGTGGAACAGGCTCTCCTGCCGCTGCTGCTGATTGATATGCGTATCAAAACTACCGATCTGCAAATAGTATACCTGTGTATTGATATCCGACTTGATCAACGAAGATATCGTCTTCAGGTCTTTTCCAAGCACCGAGTCGGGGTACACTGCCGCGGTCTTCTTCGCTCGGCTCTGTTCAAAAATATAGTCGGCATTGTTGATCGTATCACCCAGGGTCTGATACAGATAGGCTACTGTCTCCTCTTCATGCTGATGCTGATGTTCCTGATAGAGTGTATTAAAGTACTCTTCACGGCTGGTTTGATAAAGTTTCTTGGGATCTTTAAACGCAAACGCTTTTTTCTGTTTTCCTTTGAGGGCAAGGCTCAGCATATCATTCACTTCCAGGGCCTGTGTAGGGCGGCCACAGTTGTAGCAAGCCTGATCGAGATAGCGACCTATCCAGCCACTCTCCAGATACTCGTCGCTTCGGCTCGCACTATGCCATATATCCATGCTGCGGAAATGCGATTTGTTGGGATCGGGATAACCAACATTGTTCAGTACGGCGAGCTCTCCCCCATCAAAAAGTGTCTTGAAAAAAGGTAATGCCGAATTAATACCCGCTTCATCCGTGAGCGTTAGCGCATTATCGACCGCAATTGTCTGCCGTTCCCGAAAATAGATATCATTGCGCATCGGAACAATGGTATTCAGTCCATCATTCCCGCCGCTAAGTTGCAAGATCACCAGCACCTTATGCCCCCTTTCCAGTGCTTCGGGCAAGGACATGGCTTTTAAGAAATTGGGCAGCAGCAGGGATGCCGTTGCGAGTGAACCTGCTTTGAGAAATTGACGTCTTTTGATGATCATGGCTTTGTGTTTACGGTTAACAGAGTTGATATTCAGGAATACTCATGGCTTCGATGATAGCCCTACGACGACTCCCGCCAGCATAGTTATCGCGCAGCGTCTTTCCGAAGGAAGGCTGCTGCTGTAGCAAGAGCTCAAAGGGATCCCGATCTGCAAATGCAGCCTCGACCCCATCCCAGTCAATGGATATTTTGGGATTTTTGTAGGCCTTAGCCAGCACCCGTGACTGCTTCAGTCCCATGTCAAGGTCATCATCATTCTGCGCATCGAGGTCCAGCGGCCGCAGACCCGTCCAGATCTGTGGTATCTGCATCCGGAGCAACAGGGTCGAGCTGTCGATCCAGGCTTTTCCCGATGGCCAACCTGCCACGTTCGGCGGATACAGGAGCATCTGCCCCAGCAACTTTTGATAAACAACCAGGTTTTCGGGATTTGCTATCTCCATGGGCAGCATGCGCATGATACCGGCCATGAGTTCCACCGGTGACTTTATTTTGTTGCCTACATTTTTAGAGTCGTAAAACCAGGCTGCCGTAAATATACGATCGAGCAGTCGCTTGATATCGTATCCCGAATCGAAGAAATCCTTACTCAGCGTGTCGACGATTTTCTGATCCACTTGTTCGTTGACCAGAAAACGGTAGAGTTTATCGGTGATAAATCGGGCCGTAGCGGGTTGCTCCAAGATAATGTCCAGGATAGCATTGCCGTCGAAATTTCCGGTTCTCCCCAAAAATGTTTTGCTGCCGGAGTCATGAAACTTTTTACGTTCCAGGAACTGGGCATCCTTGTCATACGACCAGCCCGTAAATGCGCGCGCAGCTTCCCTGACATCCGGTTCGGTATAGTTGCCACGTCCCATCGTGAAGAGCTCCATCACTTCCCGGGCAAAGTTTTCATTGGGATGGCCTTTTTTATTCTGTTGATTGTTGAGGAAATTGAGCATAGCCGGGGCTTTGGAAACGGCAAACAGCAGATCCCGGAAATTTCCGAGTGCATTTTTCCTGATTTCGTTGAGAATATGAGCGCTAAAACTGGAATTGATAACCCGGCTTGCAAAATGGCCGTGCCAAAAAAAGGCCATCTTCTCCCGGAGCTGATCTTCTCCATGCACCATTTCGTTCAGGAAATTAAGGTTGATTTCAATATTACGCTTTCGGTTGAGCTGCTGCACCTGCTTTTTGTCTGCGGCATTCAACTTGGAAAGCGCAGTATAGTCGATATCGGTCTGCTCCGTATTGAAACTGATCGGATGAAATTCATGTTCCTGAACATATTGCTTCCAGAGTACTGCGGTAGACTGCTGTTCAAAAGTCGTAATCTGCTTTAGGCTCATCCCAAATCCGGCGCGATTTGCCAGGTGCATATTTTTTTTAAAATCGGACATCATCCTGTTTCCTTTTATACCTAAATAACGAATTATTTATAAATGTTTGCTTACAGGAAGATTCGATTTAACAAACATTAAGCTAAATTAACAAAGTGGCTACCAATATAATGCTTTTCAAACTCCGATTTTTTTCATTAAATTTATTCGCATAGGGACAACAGAACCCCTTGTTGACGTTGCATACCTGTTTCACAAGTTACAATCATCAGTTGATAAACCTTCAAAACGAAATATAAGATGGCAAAATTAATCAACGTTTGGATTTCAGTATTCATTCTGCTCGTTTTTGTGCAATGCCTAGGAATTCAGAATGAGCCATCCGAAAACTTCGACTGGTTATTGGGAAAATGGCAACGTTCCAATGAGGCCAAAGATAAACGGACTTTTGAATATTGGCAGAAAATCAAAGACACTGAATATGCAGGTTTTGCTTTTACCCTACAAAACCTGGATACCATCCATCAGGAAAAAATGCAATTATTAAAATCCGATGGCGACTGGAATTTATTGGTTAAAACACCCGATGAGAAAGATTTTATCGCATTTGAGATAACCATGCTAAAAGACGGCCTGTTCGAGTGTAATAATGATTCGCTGCCCTTTCCTAAAAAAATCACTTACTGGCGTGAAGGTGAAAATCTGAAGGCCAATGTCGCTGGCGACAGTCTCCAGATTCCCTTCGAATTTAGTAGGATTTCAAAATAAACAGGTCTCATTTTTTCCGCTCAATCACAACAATAAGTGTATGCGCCAGTCAAAATTCGGCGGCATAAATTCAAAATTTAGTTAATCATCGGTCGAGCCATTTCTTAAATTCCGCCACTTTGTTTTTGCTGATCAGGATAGACGCTGTACTTTGCGGTTTTGTTTGAATACGAAGCTGATTGCGACCGTATATCCATATACTTTCAATGGCATTGACATTGATAACATACTGCCGGTTGGCCCTGTAAAAGATCCGGTTGTCCAGCTCTTTTATCAAGTCGTCCAGACTACTGTTGACGGTATACTCCTTCCCTTCAAAGTTAAGCACCGTAACGATGCTTTCATTCAAAACAATATAGGCAATGTCTGCTGTATCAATCCTTATAATCTCGTCTTTTACGTAGGTTATCAGTCGTTTTCTGATTTTTTCCTCCAGAGAAACTGTAGGTACATCAGACTTTTGTCTTAGCTCCAGCTGTTTATTCAGAATGGTAAGGCTGTTAACCTCAGCATTTAGTCCTCCTATCTTCAAATCGATGGCAAGCTCATATTTACGGTAAAGCAATCGGATCAAGGTATAGCAGCCTGCGGTTATGAGCACAATCAATACGATTGCACCTGTCAAAAACTGGCTGTAAAGGTTTTTCAGCTGTTTTTGCATCACATCGATATTGGTATGGCTAGCCAGCATCCAGTCCGTTCCCTTGACGGGATATACGCTCACAATTTCGGAACTACGATTCATTTTTTCAGGAAATGCACGTATACCCGAGCTTTGTTGCCCCGATTCCAGTACCTGCTGAAAACGCTTTTCATTTGCAGTATTCGAAAAAGTAGAATTCCCCGCATCAATTTTCTTACCGACAAATGCCGGATCAGGATGACATAATTCTATTCCCGTCCTGTTGTACATGCATACAAATTCACTTTGCACATCGGTATTTAATATGCTCTGCTGCAAATTGGCGATCACTTTCTCCGGCGGCAGACCGACCTCAAGCTGCTGTTCCAACAGCATACCCAGTTCACGGATCTCCCGCTGTCCCGACTGTATTTTCTGCTCGTTAAGCGTTTCTTTGGCCTGCGTATAGAAATAATGCAGAGTGGCCATGGTTGCCAGCGAGCATAGCAGCGCAATCACCGCAAAAGTGAGGATATATAATTTCGTTTTGTTCACCTTAAAAAATCAATAGGACTAAAATAGTGCTTTTAGCGCATTCATTCAAGCTAGATTATTCCCTTTTAGGAGCTATTTTCCCCCTCTCATCAACATGTCTATCGTCATATCTATTCACCAACGCTATGTTTGTGTAGATAAATCTTAATGGAACAATGAAAAAAATCAGATTCGTATTATTGTCTATCGCGGTCATTATTGCACTTATGCAACTCATCAGACCCAAACAGCCGAGCAATACCCCCAGCAGCGACCTTCCTGGAATTCCGCAGGAGGTAAATGCAATCCTCCGAAGCTCCTGCTTCGATTGCCATTCAAGCCAGACGAACCTACGCTGGTATGATCAACTGACACCGGTCAATTATCTCGTCAATGACCATATCACACGCGGCCGAAAGGCGCTGGATTTTTCAAACTGGGGCCAGCTCCCGCCAGCTATACAAAATACCAAGCTCTATTATTCACTCAATAAAATCCTATGGGGCCAGATGCCATTGCCTTCCTATTTGCTGGCACATCCACAGGCGGCACTGTCCGAAAAAGAGATCCATACCCTAAAGGATTTTGTGCGCAGCCGTAAGGCAGCCATTGGGATAGATACGATCAAAACGGACAAAATCAAACAGCAGTTTGCCGATTTCGTACAGCAGAAAATGGGGCAGTCCGGTCAAACTGTACAACCCGCACCAAATGGCATTCGCTATATTTCCGACTACCGCAATTGGACTATCATTAGTATAACCGACCGTTTCGACAATGGTACGCTACGCATGATCTACGGCAATAACATCGCTATCAAGGCTATCCAGGAGCGGCAGACAAATCCCTGGCCCGATGGCACCATCCTCGCCAAGGCCGCGTGGAAGCAAGTCGCAAATGCAGATGGAAGCCTATCGACGGGCGATTTTGTACAGGTCGAGTTTATGATCAAGGATGCAAAGCAGTATGCAGCGACATCCGGCTGGGGTTGGGCGCGCTGGCGCGGTAACGAGCTGAAGCCCTATGGTGGCACCGCCCTATTTACAGCAGAATGTATTGCCTGTCACCAACCTGTCAAAGCAAATGACCTGGTCTTTACCAGACCCTTGGATCTAAAAAAATTAACTGTTAGAAATCACTAAGTCATGAAAAATACAAGCTATATCGTAGCAGCCCTGCTGCTGACATTACTGGTGGGCCGCGCACAACAGAACCCGGCCACGGATACCGCATTGGGGCTCAATGAGAGCGCCGCCATCCACGAACTGGCCGATCTACCCGAAAATCCGCTATTGCTTCACGGCATTACGAGCCGCATTCAACCCAAAGATGGTACCCTGTCCACGCTCTATGGCAATACCATCGCGTACGACCATGCCCATACAAAGGGAGCCGGCAACTACCCTGCCGGAGCGGCACTGTATTACGTCACCTGGCAATCGAAAGCCGACAAACAATGGTTTGGTGCCAATGTCCCAGCGTTGATCAAAACTGTCGAGCAAGTTAAGTTTACCAATGAAAACAAGGTACAGTATGCGCTATATGATAGGAACAATAAACGCGAATCCGAAATCTCATCAAGCGAAATGCGAATCAACCTGATCAAAAACATGAAAATCGCCACTTTCGTGGAATAAAAGAGACGCAGTACGCAGCGATAGCTACTCAAAATAACGCGTAAAAGAATCTTATCTAAAAAAAGCCGCCTGGGTATTCCCAGGCGGCTTTGTACGGTTTGAAACAGAACTATGGAAAAATAACCCAATGTTCAAAATGACAACAAATAATCCGATAGGTAAACGATAGGCCTATGCCCTATTTTTTCGAATAACCTTCCATGATGTTCTTTGTTTTCAGACTTTGGTATTTTACCGTTTCTGGAGCATCTGATTTTATTATTTGTTCACAGGCATCGTATATGGCGCGACGCTGATACGAAAGTGGGAACCAGCTCAGCGCTTCCAGCGCTGTTACACGTATATCCGCCGAGTTACTTTTATCCAGAACGGTCTCAATCAGCACTGGCACCATGCGGTGATAACGGTACAGACGCATGGTACGGATATCATTGAGACGCTCCTTTTCCTTTTCTTCCTTGTCCAAGATCTTTTTGGTCAGGGCCTGGGTTGTTTTCTCGCCAGAAAGAACGATCTGATCCAGTTTGTCCGCCAAAAGCCTCGCATTGCTCAAGCCGGGATTTTGTCGAATCTGCCGATCGATTTCCTGCTTGACCAGCGCTGGATCCATAAAACTAAGCGACGTCCGCAGGCGGTAGCCCACCCGTTCGGAGTGTGGGTCGCTCAAATACAGCTGGATCATATCTTTGACAAAATCATTTCCGCCAAACTCCGCCAGATCATACACTGCCGAACGGCGGATAAACTCATACGAATCGGATTTAGCGGCATGCAATACCGCAAAATAATCCGGATTTTCCAGTTGACGCAATTGTATAAAAGCCTGCGTACGTACGGTTTCAAATGCAGATTGAAAGTAATACTGTTTTAATAAGGGGCTTACTTCTTTTTCAGGTAATATACGCGAGAGATAGACCAGGGCAAGCGCCTGCAGGTCGGCATCATTTTCCTTCAGCAGCGTGCGCCAGTAGCCTGCATTCCGATCGTGTGAACCGATCGCTGTATTGATTTTCAGCTGCTGATCAGCCTTACCTGCAAAATGAAAGGTTGGATCCCCCAAAATATGCGTTTCCAGATACGCCATATGTTTCATCCAATTTCCTACACGAACACCATGCTGCAGCAAACCCATAAGCTCACCCGGCCACAAATCCTGTAGCACCCCTACCGAATTGGCCACCGCCGCGATATTGTCATTATCCGAAAACGGATAATAGCCCGCCAGATAATTGGGCAGATGAAAGGAGCCCGTCAGACAGGAGTTGAGGTAAACCAAAGGCGCTTTGATGTGCGCGTCTTTGATGTCGTGTATCTGCATATCCATATCGTCATTGAACAGGGAATCTGCCGCTATGCTTTTGTGGTCAAAGGCATCGAGCATCCACTTCTCGTTTACACCAAGGGATTCCATAAACGATTTTTTGACCGCTTCCACATCCCTTCCATCCTCTTTTGCAGATCGTAGCTTGGAGCGGAGGTAACGTGCCACATTCTCCATGGAAGGCTGCGGATTGGAAGCCAATGGATAACCATTTAACAGCTGCAGCGTGGCCGTACCATGTCCGGTCATATACGCAAAATCCACCCCCTCCCGCTTTAGTTCATTCAATATATTGAACTTAATGAAGTTGTCGGAGCGAAAATTGATAAACTTGACTGAATTTCCCGGAAGAAACAAAGCGGGCATCTGCGATCTGAGTGCCAGCGCATCACCGATTGTCGCGTTGACCGAATTGGAGTTATAGCCATGACCGGTTGAAGCGATCATATCATTTAAGGGGGTTGCCTGTGCTTTCTGCTGAACGACCTTTTTTAAATATGCCTTGACTTTCGCAACAGGATCTTCGCCATTTTCCACGGGCGGCTTAATCCGCGCCGAATAGATATCCATCTGTATATACTGCGGCGAAGCAGCACTTAAGCTATAATAAAAATAATTGGACCTCGACTTGGCTGTATCCTGTTTGATAAAGTCAAATTGCAGGTCAAAATCATCGTAGTACCGGTCGGATGGCACCGATGACTTATCCCAGCGGATATTTTGCGACATCTTAAAGGCCGAAGTCAAAAACTGCGCATCCCGTAACATAGGAATTGGAATATCACCGATCAGCACTGTACCCTCCAGGGGCTGCTTTTTTGCATACAGGCTCTTCAATAACGTCCGGATTTCGTCCGGTTTGGCCCATTGACTCGAAATAATATAAGTGCCCAATCCATCTTTTTCCACTGCGGCACGATAAGCATCGATCTCAGGCTTTGCCTGATCGTAGGTATGCTGATCCACAATGATCGCAAAGCTGGTTGGACTTTTTACAGTAGGTTCCTGTATGGATTGCGCATGGAGCTGCTTCACAGCCAATAGACTCAATGCGATGGATAAACCGGTAAACGTAGTATGCTTCATATTAAGATGTATTAAAATACGCATAAAGATGCACACAAATGTACAGTAACTTTATTTAAAACGATTAAAAATAATATATTTTATACTGAAATATATTATTTAACAGCGTATTAATCGGATTTAACTGAAATAATATTTTAAAATTCACTTATTTATAATAAATCTAAATACATATATTTGCAACATGCTAGCATGAACAAGCAAAAACAATTAGTCATTAATCGCTAAACGAATATCTATGAAACATCTTATCATCACCCTTGCGCTATCGTGGGGTACCCTGGCTGTGTTTGGACAAAAACAAGAACGCAGCCCACTCGCAAAAGATCTACAGATAAAAATTGCATTACAGGCAGCCCCGGCAGACCAACGCGAAGGCGCCAAAGTATTGGGTTATAACGAAAAAGGCGAGTTTGTCACCTTACAGGAAGGCACCGCCACCAATAACCTGATCTGTCTTGCACCGGATTACAAATCTTCCGTTTTATATGCCTATGCCTATCCAAAAAGTTTGGATCCTTTTATGGCCCGCGGGCGCGAACTAATCGCCGAAGGCAAACGCAAACAACGCGATGAAATCCGCGAAGCCGAACACAAAGCGGGCAAATTACCCATCCCGCAGACACCAACCATACTGTACGGCTATTGGGGACCATTGGCCAAACTGAACAACACAACCGGAGAAATCGAAGGTGCACAGCGACGTTATGTGATCTATGTTCCTTATGCAAAAGCAGCCGATATCGGCTTGTCGAGCAAACCGGGTTTACCTGGAATTCCCTGGTTAATGGACGAGGGGTCTTACAAAGCACACATCATGATTAACCCCGAAAATATGGGACATAGCCATGGAAAATAACGAACCAGCGTTGATACGGCAAAGATCTATCCTATTCTTTGCCTTATTGACCTTATCAGCAACTACGTACGCCGCTACACCCACCAACACAAAACCGTTGACTGAACGCTCTTTTCAGGACGGCGATATCCGTGGCATAATCACAGAGAAAAGCACCGGCAAGGCACTCAAAGGAGCTACTGTACAAATCAGGGAACTGGGTCTGTACGCCAAAACCGATGAAAGCGGCCATTTTACGTTCGACCGCACTCCAAGCGGACAATACACTCTTGTTGTCAGCTACCTGGGGATGCTCACGGTGGAGCAAACCGTCACTGCTAGCAAGCAGCCTATTGCCATAGCATTGGCCGAAAACTCCATTGCCCTGGCAGACGTTGTCGTTGTTGGTCAGGAAAACCGCAAAGAAGGTGCCACCTCAACCATTATCAACCGCAAGGCCATTGAACACATGCAGGCGACCAACCTGGGGGAAGTGCTGCAATTGCTGCCTGGTGGAATGACAACGAATCCGAGTTTCACCAATGTCAATAAAACCGGCATACGGAATGTGGGCAATAGCAACCAGACCAACCGTTCTTCGGATTATATGAGCTCCCTGGGTACTTCGCTAATCATCAACGGGGCACCAACATCCAACAATGCCAATTTGCAGTCTATGGGTTCTGCGGCGATATTAACCGGTACTTCCGGATCCAGCGGTTCACTCGGCAGTTTTTCCACTTCTCAGGGTTTGGGTGCCGATATGCGGCAATACACCGCCGATAATGTCGAATCTGTAGAAGTCATCCGCGGCATCGCGGGGGTCGAATATGGCGACATGACCTCGGGTGCCATTATCGTGCAGACAAAAGCCGGGAAGGAAGACCTGCAGATCAAAGGCCGGATAAATCCAAAACTGATGCAATTCTGGGCTGGTCAGGGTTTTGATCTCGGAAAAAACAAGGGAACTTTATTTGTCGACCTTGACTACACCCGGGCGAATGACAAGCAGACATCGGCCTATGCCGCCTATAACCGCGTAACCGGTTCTGCGCAGTACAGCAAAACCTTTGGTCAGGAAAAACCATTGTATACCAATACCTATTTCTCCTTTGGCAGCAACCTGGATAACGTCAAAATTGATCCCGATGCCAATGCTGTTCCGCAGCTCAACAAGTCGCAGGAATACAGTTACCGCTTTTCGACCAATGGAAAATGGAAGGTCAATAAGGCCCTGGCCCGACAGTTAAACTATACCGTGTCATTGAATTATTCGCTTCAGAAATCATACATGGAAAATGCTGGAACTGCTGGTATTTCAGCTGTGGGAAGCTCGTATACCGATGGTACATTTGAGGCCCCCTATCTACCTGCCAGCTATATCAATAAAGCTTGGGTAGAGGGAAAACCGATCAATTTATTTGCCAAGATAGCGGATGAGTTTTATGCCAAAACAGGTCGTTTTACACACCGCATCCTTGTCGGTACAGATTACAGAATGGATGCCAATAGTGGAAACGGAAAGACCTTTGACCCCAACTTCCCCTACCGCACCAATAACCTAAACGGTTACCGCGCGCGGGCCTACAAAGATATACCAGCACTGAATCAGCTCGGCGCCTACGCCGAGAACCGTATGACGGCCCGATTTGGAAAGCGCGAACTGGCTATACAGGCCGGTGTGCGAATGGATCAGCTACAGCCTTTCAGCAGCGACGGAAAAACCGCTGTGTCGCCACGAATCAATGTGAGCTACGACCTCCTACCTGCCTTTACCCTACGCGGAGGCTATGGCATCGCCACCAAGGCTCCTACTTTGAACATGCTGTATCCCGAAAATGCCTATTTCGATGTTTTCAGTTTAAACTATTACAAGCAGGATCCCAACGAGGCACTAGCACTCCTGACCACACGCGTCTATGAAACAGGCAACGATCAGCTCAAGCTGGCCAAATCCTATAAAAAAGAATTGGGTATCGACTGGAAAGTCGGCAAAGGTCAGCGTTTGAGCATTACCGCTTATCACGATAAGATCGACAATGCCTACGACTATATGACCACCTTAAACAGCTTGCAGTATGCGCTTATTCCGACATATACCGTGCAGCAAGAAGTAGCGGGCGGAAAACCGATTTTGAGTGATGTTGTGACCAATACCCCTTATGTATTTACCTATGCCACACCTACAAACGGCAGGCAGATCATCAACAAGGGGGCGGAATTTGATTTTGATATGGGCCGCTTCGACGCTATCCGCACTTCTTTTCAGCTCACCGGAGCCTATCAGTCGACCAAATCAACCACCACCATACCTTATATCCTTGCACAGGAGGTGCCCAACAAAACGATGACACGCGTCGGTGTATTTGCGCCACGCGGGACCGACAGCGAGCGACTCATGACCACTTTAAGGGCCATACACCATATTCCCGAACTACGGTTTATCCTGACCCTGACGGCACAAACTATTTGGATCGATAAGGAGCGTAATGTCGACTACTCCAGCCTGCCGATCGGCTATATCCCTGTAGGATCTGACAAACCTATGGACATCGTCTATTTTTCTGAAGCGGAGCGCCAGCAGATCACCTCAGCCGACCGCGATATTTACCTCAGTCTCAGCGATGCAACCTTCCGAACCGAAAGCTGGAAACCACTTTGGCTGTTCAACATGAAATTGACCAAGGAGTTTGCCAAAAATATGGGTTTCTCCTTCTATGCCAACAATTTCATCAACAATAGACCCATGGTAAGGAGCACACGCAATCCTGAACAGTTCACAAAACGAAATATTGATATCTTTTTTGGAACCGAACTGTCTATTAAATTCTAAAAAAATGAAGAAAATCAATTGTTATCTCTACCTGATCGCGTTGCTTTGCTTATTGAGCGGCTGCCGCAAAGATTTTGCGACGGTCAACACGCTTTCCTATACCCTAACGGTCCACTACCCCAGCAATTACATCACATCTCTTGCCAAAGATGCTACTGTTACGCTTAAGAACACGTTTACGGGTCAACTGTCCCAATTGACAACCAATGCAAATGGTGAGGTCGATCTACAGGACATTATACCCGGTGTCTACACCGTAACGGTAAGTCGCGAGGTGACCGAAGAGGAAAGCATCAGTATCAGCGGACGCCTGGGCAAAGCATTTTTGAATGCCTCCATTCCCTCCCTGCGTATTCAGGAATCCGGAAAGACAGACATTCAGCTGAGCGGCGGTGCCATCGGTGGATTTGTCATCAAGGAATTTTACTATACCGGTAGCCGCACTCCGAATAATTCGTCCTATTTATACGATGGTTTTGTAGAAATCTACAACAACTCGACCGATACGCTATACGCCGGCGGAATCTCCTTCGGAGCGACAAAAGCGGGTTCAACGCTAGCCACCAAATTTATCGACGACCAGCAAAACGTATATCTTGCCTCCCTCTGGACCATTCCGGGTACTGCAGGTGTAGATCATCCTGTAGCGCCGGGCAAATCCATTGTCATTGCTGTCGACGGAATTAATCATAAGACAGACCCAAAAGGCAATCCCAATGCACCCACAGATTTAGGGGCGGGAATAGCCGATTTTGAGACCTATTTTAATCCGCCCGGAAATTCCAATGATACAGACTCGCCAGACGTACCCAACGTAACGCTGATCTATAGCTCATCGTTGACTGTTTTTGACTGGCTACCTGGCGTCAACGGCTCTGGACTCGTTATCCTTTCGCCCGACGACTATGCCAGCTACGAAACTGTTACCGAACCCGGAGCGACTGCTTCAACACGTTATGTGAAAGTTGGCGCAGACAAAGTTATCGACGGGGTGGATTGCGTTGCCAACAGCACCATTACACTGGACAAAAAGCGTTTACCGCTCACCATTGATGCTGGAGTAGCCTTTGTTGGTGGCGGAGCCGGCACCGGAAAATCGGTTATCCGGAAAGTAAGAGAAGAAATCAATGGCATTAAAGTATTGATGGACACCAACAATTCCTCCAGCGACTTTGCGATAAACGATACCCCAAGTCCCAAAAGTTATTCCAAATAAGCAGGCGCATCATGAACATAAAATATATTTTTTCCCTGGCATTTACAGCCTCTTTCATGCAGCTGCAAGCACAGGAAAATCCGAATATCAGTTACTCCAAAGAAAAGGAAAGCCTGTTAAAACTCAAAACCAGCGCTTTACTGGGAGAGCTTGACCTACCGGCTGTGGGAAACACCACCTTAGGCTACTTCTATGAAGGCGGAGATTTTAGACATCCATTTACAGGCAAATCGAAACAGGGACTCAATTTTTCGACAGAGAAATTTCAGCGTTCCGGCGACTGGACGCTCTATGGTCGCTTTGACTTTACCACATTGAAAGAGAAGGAGCTGGCCTATGCATCCCTTGTGAATCCATTTACCGACAATCCCTATCAGCTAGTCGACTCACTAAAGGGCGACTGGAATAAGCAGTTTTATGCAATGGACCTCAAAGTAGCGAGCCCCAGCTTTGCCGGTGGCCGCATGCGCGCCGGCCTCGACCTCTCCTATCAGGTCGCTACGGGAGCGCGACAAATGGACCCGCGTTCTCTGGATACGGAAAATAAAATCCAGCTAGCACCAAATATTTCCTACAAAATCAGCGAACGGCATCAGCTTGGGCTCGCAGCCATTTATAATTATCAGAAAAATGATTTGAATCTAGTACGTGCCAACGGAAGTCAACAATACAACGTCTATAAACTTCTGGGCTTAGCCGAATACCTCGGGGCCTCACCTTTCATTATGACGGCAGATATGGACCGCAGCTATCTTGCGCATGCGTATGGCAGCGAACTCAGCTTTCGTTATACCGCCGATCAGTTCAGCTGGTTGCTGTCCGGAAGCTACCTTCGTCATGAGGAAAAGGCTACCGACGGCAGCACCTATCCGATGAAGGCTGGCAAACATCAATACGATCAGTACACCGTATTATCGGCCATTGATCTAAAACGTGGCGATTACAATCATCATTTTGATTTAAACCTGCTGTATTGTGATATTTCCAATACCGAATACCAGCAATTGCAGCGCTCAGACGACCGCAGTTATGAAACTATTTTTGAAGGCAGCTTGAATACGGCACTACGCAGCCAGGCTTCTTTGGGATATATATTGGCCAAAGAAACCAGCGCCTACCGCTCCGACTGGTTTGCCAAGGCCACCGTAAGCTATTCCGGCTGGGACAATCGCTATGCCCTACCGCAGGGAAAAGAAATCGTCGACCGCATGGATATTGGCATCCGCTTTAACAAAGCCCTGTCGCGCTGGGTCTTTGACGCGGCATCCAACTACAATTTTGGCGTAAAAAACGAATGGAGTTATACAGACAAAAACTATTCGAGCAATTTTGTTGCAAACAGCATTGCCCTGCCTACCTACCAATATTTAACACGCGATCGGGTAGTCAATGCCCTGAGCATACAATACCGGCTTGCCCACTTCGGAAAGAAAAGCAATCAACTTTATCTGAAGGGATCGGGCAGCCTGGAAACAGCGTTGTCTACAGCTAATGGAAATGGTGACAACGGAAAATCCCGTTACTCGGCTAGCTTATCCCTAGGCCTACTGACGTTCTAATGGAGATCTTCAGCGAGGGAGATTTTTAGCAAAATTACCTAAAAAGCCTTCTTATTGCGGAGCCCAAGTCTAGTGCTCCGCAATTTTAATGCATTCACCTAGACGATTGAAGAACTTAAATTATTTGAAGCAGGCAATTGAAGGAATTAAATTATTTAGAGCAGGCAATTGAAGGAATTAAATTATTTAGAGCAGGCAATTGAATAAAAAAAACATATTTATGTCAAAAACACTGCTACATATCTTAAAAAATCCTTTAATTTTCAATAAAAATTAGTAATATCGTCTAATAAAATTAATTAACACAGACCTCGTGTTGTTTTTATTAAGATAATCAGTTGAATTTCAAAAAAAAGCAGCAATCTTCATAAAAATCCATCTACAGAGAATACACGATTTGGATATCAACATAAATAAAAAGATATGCTAACCAAATAAAGAAAGAAAAACAACATCATTATAAAATAATCCTGAGCATATAATACAATCAATTAAATTCCTTACGGAATTCTGCAATTAATATGGGAAAAATCACAAATATAGCCTTAGCTGAATGGATGTCCATGCGAATCTTAGAAATTCTTGACAAGACTTCAATGACATTAGCCGGCTTGGCTAATTTTACCGAGATATCAGAAAGCCGACTTCAGAGCTACTTCCACAAAAATTCGACGATCTCCGTGGAAGCTGTAGCAAAGCTCTGTGATTCGCTGTCCATTTCAATGCCCCACTTTTTTGATGCATCAATTCCATTAAAGATTGCTACGGATGCCCACAGTAATTTCGGTCGATTTAGGACCAAATACTTTCCCTTAGGCAAAAAGTTCTTTATAGACGAGGTCATGGACAAAAATCAAGTCCAAACGACGAAAGATCTGGATCATCGTTATCAGCGGGAATCTGTCATGCAGCTGATTTTCGACTCGGATTATTTTCAGGATCCCCGTACCATTGAACAGGTTATCGCTGCCATTGAAAACACCTATCAGATTACTTTTAAAAGTGAGCGAATTACTTCACTACTCCGTAAGTATGTGGCAGAAGGTTATCTGGAGCGGAAAGTATTACCTCGTGGCTTTAGACGTTCACGACAGTATACCTACTGCAGAACTTCAAAAAAACAGCAGATTGCCACGAAAGAGGAAATCGCTGTAATCGAACGGACAAACGTTTTGAACCGGTAATCTTAAGCCCGCCCCATCGGTGGGGCTGCAGAAATTCGCTAAATCCCAGCTGATCCTAAAGTGCTTTCTACCGCGCTTATAAACAAAGTTTTCACGACCATTTTTTCAGCTGGCAAAACTAAGGGCCCTCGGTTGCCGATAGAAAAGATGCCTTGAAACCTCTTATGGCCAAAAGATTAAGAACAACCCCTTCGTCACGTCGTAATGTCCGGATGGTAATGGTGCATAGTTTATCCTGAAGATCTGCCGAAATGTATTTCAGATCAGCGATATGCCGGCTAAGGTAATTGATCAGTTCAGTGCGTTTTGTGAGCACCTGAGCCGAAACAGAAAAGGTCAGTAAGTAATATTTCATATTCCGTATAAGTTTTTTAATAATTGCGCATTCCGAAATTAAAGCCAGATTTTTCATGCCATCGGCCCCACGTTCGCTAAACTGGCGTAAATATAAAAACTTCTGACCATTATATAAAAATAGTCAGAAGTTAAAAAGTGTTATTATCTCCATTGACGTATTGATTACAAGCGGACATCATGTGTGCCTTAACGCTCTCCTCATACGCTTCGCCCAGTGCAAACGGAATATTGGCATTATTGGGATGGGTTTTCATCCATTGATCATAGTAAGCGATCAGTTTGGGATTGCCCGTTCCCATACCTTCGATCAATTCCTTGTGAAAACTCAGGCTATCGAAGTTATGCTCGACCTTAACGACCAGCTCTTTAAGGATCTTCTCATCCGTTATGATTGCCTTTTTGCGCATCTGCCCGTAGGCTCCGGAATGGGCGGCCATGGTAAGCGACACACCGATTACTGCCCAGAATAATTTGTTCTTTTTCATCATACGATTAAGTTGGAAAGTTTATAATTCACCTACTTAATAGACAGGTAAGAGCGCGCCATGTCTCAGATTTTTTTGTATAATGAATATTAATAATTTATTAATATTCGTAAAACGCTCAGGTTTAATTGCCTATTTACATTTGGTCTTTGCTTAACTAGAATGGCTAATTGTGAATTGAAAACGCTTTCGGATCAGGAACTGGTGGACTTGGTCCAAATGAAAGATAATAAAGCAGCATTTTCCGAACTTTATAACCGCTATTGGGAACCTTTGATCAATCATGCCGGTAAAAGGATGGGCTCCCTGGCTATGGCCGAGGAAATCGTGCAAGATGTTTTTGTCGATTTTTATTTGCGGCGGAAGGAGATCACATTCAGCCATTCCCTTGCGGCTTATTTAAAGACGGCGATTAAATTTCAGGTCTTTAAAACCTACCGGGCGCAACAGGTACAGGATAAATATATCCAAACAGCAGCCCACATCGGGTATACCGCTCCGATTCAGCCCGACAATATACTCGAAGCCAAGCAAATCCATGCAGAGATTATCCAGATCACCGAAAAAATGCCCGCAACCTGCAAAGAGGTTTTTCTATTGAGCCGCTTCGAAAAACGTTCCAATCAGGATATCGCCGACCAGCTCAACATTTCGGTGGCCATGGTGCGCAAGCACATCACAAAATCCATGAAGATCATGCGCACGGAAATCAAAGAACATCAAATGGATATTTTCTACCTGATCCTGCTGCTGTATACACACAAAAATTAGGGAAAAGTATTTTTTTTCAAATTTCCATTCCCGCTTTTGCAGACTTCGGGTACTCCTTAGTATAAAGCACAGGAAATGGACGATCAACAGCTACTTGATATACTCGCTAAATACGAAGCCGGAACAATAACGGAGGAAGAGCTCCAGGTTCTTGAAGAATGGTACGCTTCCTTTGAAGCCAATCCAGACCTCATCGACAGTTTAAGCGCCGAAGAGCGTGTATTCCGGAAAAGCCAGCTGCAGGAAAAGATCTTCGATCAGATCGACGCGGAGACATCCGCATCGGCCGAACGACCAAAGAAGCGATTTTTCCTCCATCCACGCCAGCGGCTATGGCAAGCAGCGGCCTCCCTCGTCTTCCTTTGTGCTGTCTCGTTTTACATCTTCAAGCAGCAGGCTGACCAGTCACCGCCCCCTGCCGAAAAGCAAAGCAACAGCATTCATCCCGCTACAGATAAAGCCACCCTAACCCTCGGTAACGGTGAAAAAATCCTGCTGGATGAGTCCAAAAATGGCGAACTCAGTACCGAGGGAAACATTCATATCAACAAACTGAAACACGGTAATCTGGTTTATACGGCCGGCAAGAACGTCGACAAGGTACCTATCAATACACTTGCTACCCCACGGGGTGGCCGATACCAATTGACATTGGTCGACGGAACCCAAGTCTGGCTCAATGCGCAATCGTCGATCAGCTACCCTTCAGCGTTCCGGGGTTCTTCGCGCGAGGTAACCATCAGCGGAGAGGTGTATTTTGAAGTAGCACACGATGCGGCCATGCCTTTCCGGGTACGCTCGGAAAATCAAGTGATCGAAGTACTGGGAACTCATTTTAACGTCAATACCTACAAAGCCAAATCCAGGACCAAAACAACGCTCCTGAGCGGTTCCATCGCCTTGACCAATGCCCATCGGCGCGTCATTCTCAAGCCCGGTGAACAGGGTATTGTTGCTGGAGAATCCATGTCTATCAAAAATGTGGACCCCGCAGAGGTCATCGCCTGGAAAGAGGGCTACTTTGACTTTACAGATGCCGATATCGGTAGTGTTGTGGACGAACTGGGCCGCTGGTATAATGTGGACATTCAGTATCAGGGTAACGCAACAAGCGAAACCTTTACAGGAAGAATCCCGCGGTCATGGTCTTTTGAAAAAGTACTGAATTTATTGAAAACGTTTAAAAGCATCAACGTAGAGATGCAAGGAAGGAGGCTTATCGTAGAAACAAAATAACCTACAACTGACATAGGTCACTGCCCAAGGACAGTACCTGTTATAAAATTATACTGCATGCCCAATTCCAAAAAAAGCCAATAGTGGTCGCAACACTACTGGCCAATAACCGGAATAGGCCAATGAATTTCTTGATCCAATTAACACATATTTCAGCTTAACAAATGTATAAAAAAAATACAAAAATACTATTGAAAATGAAGCTAAGCACCTTCATGACACTTTTTGGCATGCTACAGATCAGCTTCGGAGCAATAGGACAAAACATCAGTCTCTCCGAGAAGAACAGCTCCCTGGCCAAAGTATTCAAAAAAATAAGTACACAGACGGGTTATGGATTTCTGGTCGAAGGCAGCCTGCTGCGGATGGCCCGACCCGTTACCATCGAAACCAGCAATACCGACATCAGGCTTGTATTGGCCGAAATTTTCAAAAACCAACCGCTCAGCTTTGTACTGAAGGACCAGTCTGTGATCGTTTCGGCAAAAAGAGTGGCTGCTATCCCCGTTCCGCTATCCGGCAGCATGGGCAACAGCGCCACGCAACAGCAGGGAAATATCAGCGGCCGAATCATCAACGAAAATGGTGAAGCCCTTGCCGATGCAAGCATTACGCTGCTCCAAAGCAACCAATCCTTAAAAAGTAAAGCCGATGGCAGTTACAGCCTGAACCTCGCCCCCGGAACCTACACCATCGAAGTGAGTTACATCTCCCATCAGACAAAACGAATCACCGACATCGTGGTGCAGTCTGGGAAGCAGACCAATCTCAACATTGTTCTTAAGAGCGTAGTTAAAAGCCTGGAGCAGGTGGTGGTGACGGGAAGTTATAAACAGGAAAGTGTGGCTTCTTTATATGCCAAACAGAAGAATGAAGCCACCATCTCCAACGGAATCAGCCGGGAGCAAATAGCCGTTTTACCGGATAAAAACGTTGGTGAGACCCTGAAACGCATCTCCGGTGTCAGCACCAACGATAACCGTCGGGTGGTGATCCGCGGTATTGCCGAGCGTTACAACCTGGCTATGATGGATGGTGCCACCCTCCCCAGTACAGACGTGCAGGTGCGCGACTTCGAATTTGATATTGTCCCAAGCAACCTCATCGACAATGTCATTATCCACAAAACCTCATCGCCCGACCTGAGCTTTGGATTTGGTGGTGGACTGGTGCAGATCAACACCCTGGCCATTCCAGTGAAAAACTTCACCTCCTTTTCGGTGGGAAGCAAATACATCAATGGCTCAACGGGCAAAGATTTCCTGGGCTATGGCCGCGGTGGCTTAGATTACCTAGCCTTTGACGACGGCACGCGGGGCAATTTCCCACGGGATCTGACGGTTTTCAACGGCATCAATTACGACCCCGCCAACCCCTATAAACCGGTGCCGGAAGGAGTAACGCCTTTCACTCCGGAAATGATCGCTGCACAGAACAAGCGTATCGGCGGCCTGGAACGCCTCGGTACCCGAAAATATACGGCGCTACCTGGACATAACTACCAGTTCAGCCTGGGGCGGAGTTACAGTGGTTCCAAGGGAATCTTTGGATTTGTAGGCTCCCTCAGCTACCGAAATGAACAATCTATTGATCATATCTCCAATTTTGAGCGGGGCAACTGGCAAAAAGTAGAAGGCGCAACTTTCGATATCAGCACGGGCAAAGAAATCCATCCGACGACCTCAACACAGTATAACTTTAATTCAAGTTTAGGCGCTTTGATCAACCTGGGCTGGAACAGCAAAAATCATAAGATAACCTCGCGGAATTTCTATTCCCGGATGTTCAACAACCAGTTCTCGGTGATCGAAGGCTGGGGAAATGATATCGGTTACGATTCGAGGCCAGCTATCCGGGAATATGACCGCCCCAAATTTATCGACATGCTGCAGAATAAGCTGGATGGCGAGCATCGATTCGGCAATTTCAAATTCGAATGGAATATTGCCCGCAATCAGCTGAACAACCGCGAGAAAGATGCCACCGAAGCCTGGCTCGCTCCTATTGGTTTCTTAAATGACACCATCTACAATGTTATCCCTTCACACTACGCCAATGCCGGTGACGGAACATTTACACGCTCCGAATACCACTATAGCGAGACCAACAAAATTGCTGAAGGTGCATTGAGCTACCAGACGAATTGGTTCGGTCAAAAGCAGACCCTGAAAGCCGGCTACCAATTTATGGATCGGCATGGCTTATTCGAATGGGTTTCACTGCCCATCGTTTCGGTCGGTGCTAATAATTTTACGCCCGTGAACACCTGGTCGAAATACCTCGAGTTTACGGATCCCCTACACGGCATGTTTTATTACCCGGCGGCATTCTCCATCAGTGCCTATGAAGGGAAAAATATCAACCAGGCTGTCTATGGCATGCTCGACAACCGCTTCAACTCGTGGATCCGACTGGTCTGGGGCGTACGTGCCGAATACTTCAAGTATAAAAGTCTGCAAAATGGCGATAATGACCTGCAGATGGACGCCAGAACCATTGCGATGCGCAAGCAACGCTTTGTTGATCCCAAAACAGGGAAACTGGTGGGCATGACGGCAGATCCCGAAACCGAGGAGAAAACCTGGCGCTACCTGCCATCGGCCAGTCTGACTTTGACCCCCATACAGGATTTCAACATCCGCATGGCCTATTCACAGTCCGTAGTCCGTCCGGCATTGATTGAAAACTCCAAGATGGTGCGTCAGGACCCCGCATTGGGCGGTGCTTACCGTCGAAATGAAGGCGTGCTTTCGACTTTAATTGACCACTATGATATGCGTTTCGAATGGTACCCTTCCATTGCGGAAGTTATTTCAATCGGGTTTTTCTATAAATATTTCCAGAACCCGATCGAATTGTACCGGCAGATGATGGATTCGTCGCACCGCATCTACGTGACCACCAATAACTCAGAATGGGCCAAAGTAAAGGGACTGGAGTTTGACATCCGCAAAAACCTGGGCTTTATAGCTCCCGGTTCCCTGTTGGAGGATTTCAATTTCAGCGGAAACATGACGCTTCAAAGCTCCGAAGTGCAGTCCGCCGAATTCATGGCAAAGGGTATGGGTACCGATAAATATGGAAATACCTTTGAATACCGCGAAAAACAATTCCTGAAAAACAAGCGCCCGCTTTATGGACAGATACCCGTTGTCTATAATGCGGCCCTACAGTATGCCGGAGAACGGTTAGGAGCTAACGTAGCGTTCAATCACATGGGCTATAAAACCTTTATGACAGCTATGAGCGAAGATTTGATCGAATACGAGCGCCCACGCAATCAGCTGGATGCACAGCTGAGCTACAAATTCCTGAAAAACAAAAATCTGGATGTTAAATTAAACCTGAGCAACCTGTTGAACAGTCCGTTCCGCTTTTATGTGAACAGACCCGAAACGTTCAAAGTACAGGATCGCTGGAAAGGCCTGTCGAACTCCGAATGGCCAACCCAGGAATGGAACGAGATCTACGAATGGAAGTTTGGTTTTTCCCAAAAATATGAGGAAGGTTACTACGAGACCTCCGAAGACGGGACCAAAAAGACGCGCATAGGCGACAAAGAAACTTTTAACCGCAAAGTGGGCAGTTCCTTTAGCCTTTCCATCGGATACACCTTTTAAATCAACCGTTATGAAAACAAAAATAATCTTAAAAGCCACGGCGATCTCCTTTTTTCTGCTATCCACCCTCCTTTCATGCGATAAAGGTGGCGACGAACTGCTCTATCATTCCAATGTGCATATGATCAATTTAAGTGGTTATAATAACAGCAATGAGGAACTTATTCTACAACTGGATACCTTTAGTGCTACGGTAACACCAGCCTTTAGCCGCATCTCATTTGCCGCCAACTATAATTTCAATGACCCCGCCAAGCAGCGTTTAAAATTTACCATGAAGTCCAAAGCGACCGATAAAATTCTGCTGGAAAAGGAAATCAAAGCCAACGATACGGCGGCCGTGACGGATCTCAATGTTATTTACATGGACGGAAAAGTCGCCGATTTCCCGAAAGTGCCGGCACCTATGGAGGGCAAAGTACAGTTGATCTATATGCTCCAGTCCAACATATTAAATTACCGGGAACCCGTGGACATTGTATTTGGAAAATACTATTTCACCCCCAAAGTGTTTGAAGAGGTCATCCGGATCAAAAACCTAAAGCCCAATACGTTCTCCCAACCCATCGTTTTTGATCCTTTCCCTTTAGGGATCCAGGATTACAAGGGAGAAAAAACCTCAGTATTATTTCGGGCCTATATTTATAAAGCCGGCACGGACATTCCCTATACGGAGGGATCTTCCATTGAATTCAGCCAGCTTACCTCCGGTGCGCCTGTGCCGTCACCCACAAAAGCCATTTCCAAGTTGTTTATCATCAATGAAGCTCCACTTAATAATGTGATACGGTTTAATAAGGTTCTAGAATTATAATGTATGAAAAATTTATCAACGAAGCTATATTCCCTGGCCACTGCGCTCCTGCTGATCGGCTTTCCCTTCCTTTTCAATGCCTGCAATAAGGACGATATTGAGGTGGAACGCGCGATGCATATTCTGATCAATGGCTATAATGGTGGTGACCATCCTTTGCAGATCGCAATTGATACCACCGTATTTGATCATAAAAATGGCGCTTTTATCATCCAGCCCCAGAGCAATATCCATTTTGTAACGGCGTTTAGCTACAAAATACCAAAAAAGAGACTGGTTACGTTAACCGATACCGAGACCAAAAAAGTGGTTTACAGTGCCGAACTGCCTGAAAACACGATCAAAGTGAATTTCAACTACGTCTATTTTGATGGAAAGGTACAGGAAGTTAACCCACCCGCTGCGGACCCCAATGTCAATAAACTGGGCTTTTATATTTATGATAAAGGCATTGATTTCCCGATTGATATTTCATTGCAGAAGGTCAATGCCACTAAGGGTGATTTTCGTAAGGAGTACATCGCAAAAAATGTACTTCCCGGCAGATGGGTTTATGTCGATTATCTACCACTCAAGGATTTTGACAAAAGCGCCGATCTGCGGAATGCCACGGTTAATTTCACCAAGGCCAATACGGACAATGAATGGGCTTTTGATGGTGATGAAACAAAAAGTAAACTGGGTGCTGAGGGATTCTTTTTGCCAAAATTGGACGATAAAGGCAAGGTGCAGCCTTATTTTATTGCGCCAAAAGTACCAAATCAAATATTCAGCCGACTTTTCTTCTACTTGGATTAAGGTCGTAAAAAGGAAGCCGGGCAGCCCTGCTTCCTTTTTTACATCCGATGTCTTGGACTTCATCCCTGATAGATCTAGGCCATGCTTTTATCGATCACAGGGTGACAGACATTAAGCCAACTTCCGCCAAAAATTGAGAAAACCGTCGCATGCCGTATACTCCAAATCAAAATTACTAGGAATCTCTTCCCAACCACTCTAAGGGTTAAAAAATAAGGTCTTGTATGCTTCCTGCTAGATAAACTTTCTAATGCTCGTTATATAGCCCAAATGCAGCCCCTCATGAAAATTATTCCATTCGAAGGCATCGTATATGGAGGTTAGATGGAACCCCGTCCCGGTTGTACGTTCCTGATACTGGACAAACTTTTTGTCATTAAAATCACCTATGGTCGGTTCAATTTGTTCGAGGAGCAATCTTTTAAGCAGATCTGCTTCCTGTTGCGATACCGCTGCTGTCGGCCGTGTTCCGGACTGGTAGCTTTTGAAGATTTCCTCAGGGATATGTCCTTCCACACCAGATCCGATATAAATTAATTTATGCTGCGTGGCAATGATATGACCGATATTCCAGATCAGGTTGTTGCTGAACCCTTCGGGGATACGATTGAGCTGTTCCAGAGAATAGTTTTCAAAGAATTTGAGGTAAGCCATCCGGCTCGTTTTCCAGGCGCGAAAGAGTGAATCCATGTATTTTTAACTAGCGGTATTTTGTGAACAAAAATAAGCTGAATCTAAAAACTGGCAAAGCCTATTTTTCCAAGAATTGGTTTTTTCTGCCGTAAATCCCCTTTTGCATACACCTCTTTTTAAACTCCATGGTCGCTGAACGCTACGGGATGACCTCTAGATGCGCTATTGGCAGTTTCCATAACGACGACCAAAAAACACTGATTCTTTTTTTATTGAACTTTTTGATTTGAGTATTGTTCAATTTGAAAGGAATATGGTTCAATTCTTAAAGAAAAAAGTATGAAAGCACAAATCGGACTCGTTATCACGGCAGTTGCCGGAGCGGCACTGCTCGTATACAGACGCTGGAAACAGCGTTCTGTACAAGAATCAACAGAACAAACAGATCGCAAAGGGACGGGCAATCTAACGAACCCACCTTCTTGGTACCGTCCGCTAAAAATACCAGACATCGACAGCAGCGATATTGTGTCATTGCAATATCTACCTGTTATGGTATCGCCCAGCAGAAACGATGCAGCGCAGGGGATCAACAAAAACGTTGCATATCATGCTAAAGGCAACAGACATCAATAAGGTAGTCATAGGGATACATTTGCAATTTTAGGGATCTCTACAGCTGAAAAAGTGTCCAAGGACAGTATACGGCGCTGAACCTCGATAACAAATTGTCGCTGTTCTCCGTGGTTCCGAGCGGATCAAAAATAAACGTCCCGCTATCTTCTGAAATGATTATTTCTTTAGCAGGGATTTATACGGGTTTTTAATTTAGACATCCCAAAATCCGCTTCAATCTCAGAATTATAGATTATTTTCGGGACACCTTAATTAATATGGGAGTTTAAAATATATGAGAAAAAATGCTTCCGGCATCAACAATTCAAAGCAACGTATTGAAAACAAGAACAATGATTTAGATCTTTATCTAAAAGCATTGAATTCTGCCTATTCGGGTATTATAATTACAGACAATCTGCAGTATGATAATCCCATCATTTATTGCAATAAAGCTTTCGAAACCATCAGTGGTTATTCCCACGATGAAATTATTGGCCACAATTGCCGATTTTTACAGGCTCAGGACCGTTCGCAAGCCGAACGTAAGATTATTAAAGAATCTATTGAGCGTGGCGAAGAATGTAAGATTGAAATTCGAAATTATCGTAAGGATGGAACGCTTTTTTGGAACGAACTTTTTATTTCACCAGTGAAGAATGATGACGGTCAGGTAACTCATTTTATTGGTGTTCAAAATGACATCAGTGATCGAAAAAAAGCCGAGTATGATCTTCGGGAAGAGAAGTCTCATGTGGAACTCAAAATACAGCAAAGAACCAAAGAACTGCAAGATAAAGAAAGCTTTCTCTCCAGTATTATTGAAACAGTACGGGAAAGTCTCTTGGTGCTCGATGCCAATTACATCGTCCTGAGCGCCAATAGACATTTTTTAAACTCGTTTAAAGTCACCACAGAAGAAACGGTAGGAAATTTATTATTTGACCTCGGCAATCAGCAGTGGGATATTTCTTCTTTAAAAGAGATGCTCACTCGGATACTGCCCACCAATAACCCGGTTATCGATTATGAGGTAGACCATATCTTTCCTCATATTGGTCGAAAAGTCATGTTGCTAAATGCTTATCGTATTGAATTCGAGGGCCAGTACAAAGACCGCATCCTGATCGCCATCGAAGATATTACAGAAAAGAAAGAGCAGGATCGGCGTAAAGATGATTTCCTGTCGATTGCGAGCCACGAACTTAAGACACCGCTCACAACAATCAAAGGTCTCTTCCAGATCTTGCAGCGATTGAGTGCCGAAAACACCGATCCGAAATATGTCTCAACTTTAGATAAAATCACAGCTTATATCGATCGCTTGAATCTGTTGATTTCAAAACTCTTAGATACGTCTAAAATTCAATCTGGAAATCTTGAACTGCACATGGACCCTTTTGAGATCGATAAGACCATCCAAGATGCCGTTGAAAGTATGCGGTTGGCGGCGCCTGATTCTGACATCCAACTTACAGGAAATACAGGTAGTATCGTAGCGGGCGACGAGCTACAGATTATCCAAGTGCTGAACAATCTGCTCTCCAATGCTATTAAATATTCACCCGAGTCGAAAAAAGTTGAAGTTAGTATCCACAAGGTAGCCAACTTTGTTAAAATCTCCGTACGTGATTATGGTATGGGCATAAGCTATCAGGATAGACTAAAAATTTTCGAGCGATTTTTTCGCGTCAGCCATATACAGAAAAAGTTTCCCGGTTTAGGCATTGGCCTCTATGTTTCGCATGAGATTATCTTACACCACAAAGGAACACTGTGGGTCGAAAGCGAGCCAGGAGAAGGATCTACATTTAATTTTACATTACCCATTGTAACCAACAAATAAAAAATATGCAGCCTAAAAAGATAATGATCTGTGATGATGATCGAGGAATACTCGAGATGCTGGAGCTTTTTTTAGAACTAGAAGGATATAATGTCATATGCGAAATAAATAGCACGCACCTGACAAAGCAATTAATTTCGCATAAGCCAGACCTTTTGCTGCTGGACCTCTGGATGCCAATACTTTCTGGTGACCAGCTGATTAAAATTATCCGCAGTACAACCGAAATCAAAGAAACTCCGATTATTGTACTATCGGCAAGCGTCGATGGACCTGAAATCGCAGGAAACTTAGGCGCAAATGGCTTTGTCGCCAAACCCTTTGATTTAACCGATATCACCGATAAAATTAATAGCATACTGAAAAACTAGTCGGCAAATTTACGCTGACTAAGCACACATAAACGCACTTTTTAATGGAAAGTGCGTTTATGCAGCTAATGTGATCTGACCACTATTCCGCCTTCTAAAAAATCTACTCTCCGTCGTTTAAGATACTAAATGCATACGATCTGCTTCAGGTACATCTTTGAAGACGACTGAAAATGTAGTACCGACATCTAATTCGCTTTCCACGTGAATAGCTGCGTTGAGCTTATTCGCAATTTGTTTAACAATGGAAAGGCCAACCCCCGAACCTTCAAAGCCTTCTGAATTGGCCATTCGGGCAAAGATTTCAAAAATTTTGTCGCCCTCCTTCAAATCAATTCCGATTCCATTATCCTTGATATCATACCGGACCGTATTTCCTTGCCGCATGCTCGTAACGGACACCTGCGGGTTTCGCCTCTTGCTGCTGTATTTTATGGCATTGCCAATAAGGTTCAGAAATAATTGATAGATCAAAGTTCTCTCCCCCAATACAGGTAGTGTTTCGCTCATTATAAATTCTAAATGAGGGACCTGGTATTGCTGTTTGCAATTTTCAACGATATTGACAATCTTGGACTTTGGATTAATTGGTTCGAACACAAAGTCTACATGATTTACCTTTGACATTTGGTAGACTCTATCCATCATATCCCGCATCAGCTGCGTCGCCTCCAAGATATTTTTCATTGACTTTGCAAGCATTTCGTCAGAGATGTCTTTTTTATGGAGCAACATTTGTGCAGTGAGTTGTATGGTCGTCAGCGGATTTTTAAGATCATGGGTCAGCGTATAGCCAAAAGTATCAAGCGCATTATTAGAGCGCACCAATTTTTTGTTCAATTCATCAATCTCTCCCCCACGCTGTGCTACCGCTTGCTGAATAATCTGTGTAATATTTTCAATAAAATCGAGTTCAGAAGATTGCCATTTTTCGGCTTTTCCTTTTGTAATTTTTTTCCATGCCTCGAAAGAAGATCTTGGCGAAGGAAAGGTAATCTTTCTATCTTCGTCAACCTGCATCACTTTTTCCGGCTTACCTGCCCAAGTCTCTTCTATCAGGCGTTCTTTCCTAAAAACATATAAGTACCAGTTATTTGCGGGCAGAATACTGATGCGTAGTACACCGGGATATATTTCAATATCTTTGGAAGAACCATCGCCCTTAAATCGATCTGTCACAAAAAATTCTGCGGTGGCTATTTTTTTATCAATTTCTCGGAGCATTTTTTTGTCAGGCACCTCACCCACCATCATAATCGCGCGATCGCGTTTAATGATTAGCCCCTGCCCATTCATTACCTCCATAATACGCACTGCATACTTTTCCAATACGTCATACAAGTCGCGCTTGACCAACAAATCACTTTTTAGATCATGCTTCAGCTGCGATAGATTTTTCTGAACTTTCACCTGTTTCTTCTGAAAATCTGCCAGATAATTGTTTACAGCGTATTGTGTTAGAAATGTACATAGATGGCGCTGCGAAAGATCGACGTGCATTGGCTCCCGATTCTGACAAGCAACAAGCCCCCAAAGCTCATCGTCTACGATAATGCTAAAACTTGCACTGGCCTTTACGCCGGCATTTTTAAGGTATTGCAAATGCATGGGTGAAAGCGCCCGAAGGCTACAGCGTGTAAGATCGAGATCATTGGCACTCCGCCCCATCAGCGGAATCGCTTCCGCATTGACATCCGCCGTATGGCGGGCATGAAAAATACGATAAAGCTCGCGTGCCTGTGCTGGAATATCGAATTCCGGATAACGATAATTCATCAACGATTCCAGATCAGCACTCTTGCTCTCTGCAATAACTTGTCCACTATTATCTTCCAAAAAGCGATACACCATCACCCTATCATAGTGAATAATGTCCTTAATCAATTCAGTCAATGCCTGCCAGCAAGAGTTGCCGCTGCTTCGGTCATCTAAATGCTTTGCATAATAATATAATTTGGTCGTTTTGACAGCGAGAGGGTTGCAGGCCTCTATTTCAAGATAAATTTTGCCATCATACCTATAGAGACTTAAAAAATATTCGTTTTTATGGATAGTCACACGATCGGCATACCTCGCAAACATGCTGTCGGAAACAGCCTGTTCAATGTTCTCTCCCCGAAGTTCAAATGAAGGAACTATCCGATGAAGAACATCATCTACAGTCATGCCTAACATTGCGGAGTATTCTTCACCTGCAATAGCTGCACAGTTTTCGCTTACCCCGATACACTTATCGTCTTCAAAGATAAACAAATACCCAAAAGACTGTATATTTCCACACAGGTGAATTTTTTCCTCATGACAATTGATTTCACGCATAAAGCTACTGATATATTAAATAAAAATATGGTAAAATCAACAGTCCTGTCCTCCATCAACGCTATCATATGGTTACTAATTTACTAAAATAATCTGACCTATCGAAACGTGCATCTTTAAACTTAAAAGCTGAGTAAAAACGAACTGTATATTTTAGAAAAAAAACCTTAACTACTCATGCACAATCAGCTATCACGCTATCAAAGCAGCCTGATCAACCCGGTTGTCAGCTTGAGGGATGAGTAAGGAGAAAAAAATGATTCTTAGCGCGTTCCGCTCACCACATTTAGCTGGCAATAGTCATTGCCTGCAATTTTCCATTTTAGCCCCCAGTGATGCAGGTCAAGGATAATCTTCAACAGTTCCTTACCTTTTTCTGTTGGGATATAGCGAATCTGAGGAGGTATCGTATTTTCAATATCTTCGGTAACGACAAGCGCTTCTTCTTTCAGCTCCTTTAAACGTTTGCTCAGTACCTGATCGGAAAGTGTTGGAAACATTTTTTTTAACGTGCTGAATTGAGATACGTCCTCTGCAATACAATATAAAATCTGCATTTTCCAACGCAATGATATTTGCAGCAATACTTCATTCACATCGCATGCCTGTGCCAAAGTCTGCAGATTTTCCGTGTTGGTCGATTGTTCTTTTCGGGGTGTTGCCATTTTAAATATCAATTTCTAGCCACTCACTTCAGGATGAGTTATTGTGCCAACAAAAGCTTGCCTATACCTTTGTCGGGTATTAAAAAACAGTATAAAATTATAAAAAAATGAAACAACTGAGAACTTTATTCCTGCTACTCCTGCTATTAGGCGGTATGTTATCCTGTTACGCTCAAAACCAAGATCTTCGTCCGACCTATGTGCTGGTGCATGGTGCCTGGCATGGCGGCTGGTGTTGGCAGGCCGTTGCACAGAGACTAACTGATGCACACAACAAGGTGTACGCCCCTACGCTGACAGGACTTGGCGAGCGCAAACATCTGATCGATACGTCGGTCGATATTGACACCCATATCCAGGACATTGTCAACCTGATCGAGATGGAAGACCTGCATGATGTGTATCTAGCAGGGCACAGCTATGCCGGTGCTGTGATTGCCGGGGTTGCCGATCGCATTCCGTCACGATTGCACAAATTGATTTTTCTCGACGCTATGATTATTGAAGATGGACAGAGCCCCATTTCGTTGCAACCTAAGACTGTGCAAGAAGTTCAGCTCAAAAACATTCAGCGGAAAGAAAATTTCGCTCCATTTGATGTTGCTTTGTTTGGTGTTACAGCGCCTAGCATGGTCTCCTGGGTCAAGGATAGGCTCAGCCCCCAGCCCTTTGGCACATTCGCGCAACAGCTGCACCTAAAAAATCCATATGGTAATGGATTACCTTTGGTCTATATTGCATGCACGGATCCGCAACTTCCCATTATGAAGGAGATGAGTGAGAAGGTGCGAAGCGACCACAAGCTCAACTGGCACTATCGAGAGATTGCTACAGGGCACGATGCCATGCTCACAGAACCGAAAAAGCTGGCCGATATGCTTATGGCGCTCGTCGATTGAATTTTGATTGATTGCCAAGAAAATAGACTTGGCAATCAAACTATGCAAGCGCTGCTAAAGCCTTTTGCCCTTCAATATAAAAGGTTGGATGCTCCATCATCATCGTTAAGCATCAGGATCAGTGCCTATACCGTTCGAAGAATTCATAAGTGCGCAACAGCTGATCGAGGCGTTGGCCAACATCTCCAGAGCGTGTAATTTCATGATCGGCACGTGGATGTCGGACGTATTCCGTGTCGCGGTCCAAATATTTGAGCTGCTTGTACAGAAAATCACTCTGCACAGGACCTGTACGATTGTCCTGCTCACCATGAAAAATAAGTAATGGTGTTTTTATCTTCTCGGCATAAGTGGTAGGCGATTGGGCCAAGAGGATATCCCGCATCCCCTTTTCCCATGGAAATCCATCAAAATAGCGTTTCAACATGGGCCACACATTGGCACTACCAAAAAAGACATAGAGATCGTACACCCCTCGCTGACTGGATGCAGCGCGGAACCTAGACTCATGCGCCAATATCCAGGTGGTTAGATATGCCCCATAAGATCCGCCGGTGATAAAGAGCTGCGTGCTGTCGACGACACCGGTCGCGAGCGACAGATCTACGGCTTTAAGGACATCACGTGATGGCCCTGGCCCCCAATCTTTAAAATTAGCTTTTAAAAAACTTTCTCCATAACCACTCGAACCGCGTGGATTCGAAAACAACACCGCATAGCCCCGTGCCCGAAAATATTGGTATTCATGCCACATACTGGCATCTGCGGGACCAAACATGGAAGCTGGCCCACCATGGATCTCAACCAGAAGCGGATAACGTTTGCCCGCCTGGTAGTTTGCCGGCTTCAACAACCAATAATCTACCGCAAGTCCTTTTTCATTTCGAAAACTGCTTTTCTGCGCGAGACCAATATTTTTTTCCGAGAGCCAAGCTGAATTGATTGCCGTAATGGCGGTCCCCGCTTTAAAGTTGGGGTCTGCGCGGTACAGTTCTGATGGATTTGCAAAGGTAGTTTTTGTATAGAACGCTTTCTTTCCATTTACCCAATAATCGCCAATCCCCTCGTCCACCGAACTCAAGGTGCGTATCGTTCGGCTTTTTATATCCGCACGGTTTATGGTGCGCCCACCTCTATCCGAGGCAATAAAGTAGACAGATTTTTCATCCGCGGCAAACTGTACATTGCTCAGGCTACGGTCCAGGCCCAAGCTATTCCCTTTCCAGTTCTGGGTATCGTAGATAAACAACTCACCTACCGTCAATGAATTCTGTCGGCTTCTATTCACGGCAACCCACTTTCCTGAACCCGATACCGCGGCCACCTGAAAGCGATGTATGCTATCCCCCAAAATTACTTGTCTTTTTTTATTAGGCAGATCAATTAAGATCAGATCAGTCGATGCTACACGGTCCGGATGAAGGCCATTTTCGGTCTCTAAGCTTAAAAGCACCTTGCTATTCCCTAAAAATTCCGCTCCTGTATGGCTTCGAAAGCCCTGGGTTAAAGGGGCGGGCGGAGTTTTAGCGGCGAGATCCATGATGTACCAATGCGTAAAGCGGATTTCGCCCGTTGTTGAATTTTCTGTCTGAAACTGCAGCTTGTTGGTCACTTTAGCGATCCCCTCCTGTTCATCATGTTTGAGATAGGCAATTATTTCCGCTAGCCCGCCGTCACGGTCTTCTTGTGCAGGCTCGGCTAATAAAGAAGTATTATGGCTATCGGCGGGTATTTCCGTTGACCATGCCGGTACTTGGCCAGCAGGATTGAAATCTTTACTTTTTACCAGCTCGCCAAGCGTAAAGCTACTTGATATAAGAACCTTTGAACCGTCTGGACTGAATCGTACGGTGCCCAGCCCCTGCTCGAGCGTGGTTAACTGCTGCGGCTCCTGCCCCACTGATGGAAATAAAAAAAGTTGCGAACGTTTGTTGCTCCCCTTGCCAACAGCCCATCTTCGTCCATCAGGACTATAGAAGATTTGTGTAAATTGCTGGTCCACTTTCTGCGGATCGACTTTAGCTGTCGCTGCCGTATTGTTTACATACCAGATTGTTTCATAGCGAAAACCCGCATGCTTGGCTGTATCTGCTATAATACCGCGCACAGCATAAGTCAGTTCGCTCCCGTCTGGTTTCACCTGTAGATCAATAATATTTTTTATTCGAACCAGATCACTAGCCACGATCAAACTATCCGTAGTTGCCCCCTCGGCTAAAGCTGGGGCAATACCCACCAGCAACAGACCAAGTAGGTTGTGTTTCCAACGTTTGTATGAACTAGCTTTCATTGAGTTTTTCGATTAGTTTTTGTGCACAAATACGGGCTTTGCGCTGGATAAAATCAGCGTCGGTATTGTCGCCAATTTCATAGACCAATGCTTCGGCCTGATAGGTTTTATACAAATAGCTGTAAGCCGTGTAGGTCGGCCCACCTAAATACAGTGGCTTTACCAGCGGTTCATACCCTGGAATAGCTTGTTTGACTGTGCTTATCCAATTGGATACAAAGCCCGGAAAACGGCTGGGCAAAGCAGGATCTACCGTATAATAGATATCACTTCCTGTCGAATGAAAATCGATGGCAAAATAAAGCTCGCGGCCCTGCTTTTCGATTTCTTGCTTAAAGTAATCACGTAACGCTATCGTTTCTGGCTGGTTAAATTCGGCCCAGTCACGGTTTAGATCCACCCCGTTCGCATTGGTACGCCAATGCCCTAGGTCCACGCCGTCGGGGTTAACAATGGGGATCAGGTAAATACGATATTTCTCCCGAAAGCGCTTTGCATCTTCGCTGTTACCCAAGAGGTATTCGACAAAGCTGGCATAAGCATAATGCCCTGTAATTTCGGGCGGGTGCTGTCTCCCCAATACAGCGATCGTTTTTTTACTTTGCGGATTGCCCGCCACATAGACGTTAATAGGCTTGCCAAGTGCCGTTTTTCCCACTTCCTTTTTTTCGAGTTGAACAGCAGGACTTACCTGTTCAATCCAGCTGTACACCGCACTAGAAGGAATATTGGCCTGTGCCGAGATCCATAACCGCTTACCGGAGATCGGCAGATCAAAAGAAGCACCCTGCAGCTTCTTCCAGTGCGTTCCGTCTAGGCTTACTTTCGGGTCATAGCGATGGCGTACACCTTCGGGATAGTCAAGCTGGATTTTTATCGTGGTATCGCGGGTAGACCAAACCTGAAAGCCATACCAAGGACTAGGGTTGATCGGAGCGCGTTCTGGCGCGACCTGCAGGTGGTATATGCCGTCACTGGATTTTGTCAGTCCATTCAATCGGGCACCGTCATAGTCATTGCTGAAAAAGACCCGTTGATCTACAGTAAACGTCCCCCGCTCCTGTTGGTTGATCGCCTGCGATTGGGTCGATTCATAACTGATCGGGTTTTGCCCTTTAAAATCCTTTTTCAGTCCACCGATTTCGTTTTTCCCTTGATTAAACAAACTGTCCAACACCTTTCCCAGTTCTTCACCACGGACATTCTTGGCAATGATTGTCCCCTTATCATCCACCAAAAAATTGGCCGGAATGGCACGGACAGCATAGGCAGCGGCAATTTCGCTATTCCAGTAGTTTAATTCAGAGACATGCTGCCAGGTGAGGTTGTCGTCGGCAATGCCTTTGAGCCAAGCTTCTTTCTTCTTGTCCAGCGAAACAGCATAAATTTCAAAGCCCTGGGCTTTATATTTTTGATAATTGGCTACAATATTCGGGTTTTCTTTCCGACAAGGAGGGCACCAGGAAGCCCAAAAATCAATCAATGTATATTTCCCCAAATGATCATAAAGCGCCTGTGGATTACCATCAGGATCATTGGCAAAAATGGCCGGGGCTTTCTTCCCTATGCTAACCTGCCGTGTGACGGCAATAATTTTGCGGAGCTCCTGTATATAACGCGATTGCTGCTGCGGCCCAGAAAGCAGGGCAATATGAGCTTCCAGCTCATCCGGAGACAAGCGATAGGACCATTCCCGGTAAAGGAGGTAACTGGAAACGATATTATCCGGATACTTTTGGATAAAGGCTCGAATATCAGGTTTACGTTGCGCCCGATATTCTTCAAAGAGTGCCTGGCTTTTCGACCCCGATAAAGACACCTGCTGTCTATTGTCATCTTTAGCATCGATCGTTATTTTATTGTCGCCGACATCCAGAAAAACATAGCTTGGAACGACATCCCGCTGTGTGGAAATACCATATAGGTCGGGAATCGGAAGTTGCTTGCGGAAGGAAAAGGATCCCTTTTTCACCAGAGCAGAGTCAATAACCGTAAATATTTTATTTTCAAAACGTTGCAGATAAACGACAGACACATCGCCATTTTTGACCGTTCCTTTGAGTGATAGGGTCTGTTGTTGTGCCTGTAAAGATCCTCCACTGGCCAGCAGCAAAGGAATAAGGAGTTTGCTTGTCTTATTCATGATGGACTCGATTAATTAAAAAGTTTATTGGTTGCCAATTCCGTATTAGGGGCTGGAAAAATATAGTTCTGCGCAGTTGTAGGCACCGAAGGTGTCTGTATATTCGCATCACCTTTTGCAGGCAGCTCCTTCAATTGACGGAGCAAATCGTGCCCCCGCAATCCCTCACCGAGCAATTCAATTCGCCGTTCTTTGGCAATAGCTTCCAATATGGAAGTCTTGCTAGACAGGGATGTGCTTGGAAATACAAAACTTGCATCAGACCGTTGGTGTACCGCCTGTAAAAGTGCGCCTGCGATGGAGAGCTGCTCAGTCTGCGCAGCAGCTTCGGCATAATTTAACAGCACCTCGGCATAGCGAATCACCGGAATATAATCTACGTAAGGTGAAGCCTTCGCATACTTTTTCAAGTAATGTTTGTCCCCATTGGCCTGAAGGAGGCTACGTCTTTTATCTGCCGCCCGCCATTGCGTGTCGTTCAGAATGCCACTTGGATTAAGGTAATATTCTTTGTTGACCAGGTACACATAGCCTATCGCAGACTGTCCCGAAAGCGCATCCGTGGTGCTCGCGGGCATACTGAGAATGGATTCTGTGCTGGTAAAACTACCCCCAAAAATCGTTGTAATATCCGGCTGCAGCTCATGCGCGACGCCTTGTTGCGCCTTAAATGGAGCCGTTTGCTGTGGGACGATCTTTTTGGCTTCCTCCAGTACCTTGGCATAATTGTTTATCGTCAGGTACACCCTGGTTTTAAAGGCCCGGGCGCTATTTTTATGCGCCCGCGTCGTATTGAGCAGTGCGGTTGCATAGTTTTCCGGCAGGTCTTTTTCAGCTTCATCAAGATCGCTCAAGATCTGCTTGTACACCTGCGCAACGGTGCTGCGCGCCAGATCGTTATTGTTTCCGTCCACTTCCGCCTGCAGGCGTAAAGGCAAGCCCGGCGATGCCCCCTGATCCTTGTTGTAAGGTTGCGCAAATACCGTCACCAAGCTAAAATAAGATACCGCACGCAAGAACTTAGCTTCCGCAACGTACGCTTTGGAAAGTTCAGCACTGATGACATCAGTGCCCGGACTAAGCGCGGCAATCAGGATATTTGCGCCGTTAATGGTTGTATAAGCCGCAGACCAGAGGTTGTTGATATCATTGGATCCCGAACTATAGGAATTATTCCAGCTTTCATAGGCTGTGTAGCTGTTGGCCGTGACATTGATAAAATCCTCACCGCGCACATCCTGGTAAAGAAGATAACGGCCACCATACAAGCTGGCGCCCTTTAAACTTTTATAAATGCCATTTACGACGCCTTCAATGCGAGCAGGCGTGTCGAAGACATTTTTATCCGATATCGCCGTCGTCGGCACAGGAAATAATCCGTCATCCCTTTTGCAGGAATTCAAGGTTAACACCAGTAATAAAGCGCTGATCAAGTAGATATTTCTTTTTGTGTTAATTTTCATGTTTTCAAGCTTTTAAAATGATACATTTAAACCAGCTGTCCAGGTACGTCCCTGTCCGATCGAGTTCTTTTCCACACCGATGGAAGTATTGGAATTTCCATTGGAGGAAGACTCCGGATCCGTACCCGAATATCCCGTGATCAAGAAAAGATTCGATGCTTGACCATAGATACGAATACTCGAAAGACCGATCTTATTAAAAAGGTTACCACGTAAGGTGTAGCCCAGGGTGAGCTGTTGCAAACGTAAAAAATCAGCTTTCTCGGCATTTTGATCGATGGAAAACCCAGAAGAACCGTTTGAGATTACATCGTTGTAGACCAGGCGCGGAATGTCTGTCTGTTGCCCTGGACTCGTCCATCGATTGAGTACTTCGACCGAATTGTTGTAAAACCGCTGATCCAGCAATGTACCTCGAGTACCATTCATGACTTTGTTGCCACCTGCAAAGGTGAAATTGACCGCAGCATCAAAAGCTTTATAACGGAATGCATTATTAAAGCCGCCATAATAAGTTGGCAATGCCGTCCCTAAGACCTGGTAGTCGGCTACTGTAATCGGATTGGCCGTGCGGCCATCCAGGTAGGTCCAATTACTCTGACCGGAAGCTACCGCAGCACTGTATTGTACACGTTCGCCACTTCTATTGATAAATATGCGCTGCCCATTTTCAGGATTTACGCCATCGGTTACGGCACCGTATAAGCTGCCCACAGCATAGCCCACCCGTGTAATGTTGTTGGCTTCAGTCGTGGTATGCGTATAACCGATAATATCAGCATTGCCATCAGAAAGCGCTGTAACCTTATTTTTTACATGTGTCAAATTAAGCGATGCATTCCAGGTAAAATCTTTCTTTTTGACAACATCACCACTGATCGCAAATTCGATCCCGCGGTTATACATGCTGCCAACATTTTTAAGGATACTATTCCCGGGGATACCCTTGGATGGCGACTGCGGTACATCCAGAATAAGTCCATTCACATTGTTTCTAAAGTAATCGACATCCACATGCAAGCGCTTGTGGTCCAGGTCCAAGCTTAGGCCCAAATTGGTCTGTTCGGAAGTCTCCCAGCCCAGATTGGGATCGCCCGCTTGCGACATGCTCCAGGTAGGCACCGTGCCATAGAGCGAGGAGCTATACAAGTTGAGCGATTCATAAGCCGATAGATTGCCATTGCCGACTTTACCCCAGCTGCCACGGAAGCGTAGATCGCCCAAGAGGTTTGCCAAGCGACTATTCTTATAGAAATCTTCTTCAAAAACAGACCAGCCCAACGAAACCCCACCAAAATCACCATATTTGCTGTTGGCTCCCAAAGCCGAGTTACCATCCCTTCTAAAATTGGCCGTCAGGAAATAGCGCTTGTTGTAGTTGTATGTTGTACGGACAAAAGTAGAGCGGTAAAAGCGTTCCGTAACGCTCCCGCCGGCTCCCGATAGTGTTGTCCAATTGCCTTGGAAATTTTCAAAAAATGGATCAGATGCATTGTTTTGCGATGCATTCCAGCTATCGTTGTCGTATTTTTGAATATCGTAACCGACTAATAGCGTGAGGGCATGTTTTTCGGCAAACACCTGATCATAGCTCAGGCTGTTGGTAAAATTCCAGTTGTTGCGCAGACTACTCACATTAGTGACCGATCCACCATTTGTATAGCCCGATGAACCCAGGCTGGGACTCAAATAAGTCTTTGTCGTCGATAGATTACGGTCTACCGCATAGGTCGTCGTAAATCTTAAGTTTTTCAACAGATTGAGCGAAGCATGCAGGTTCCCCAAAATATGATCGTTACCAGTGGTGTATTTGCTGTAGGCAAATAATGCTTCCGGATTATATAATGTGTTCGTAAATAAGTTGGCTCCAGGCCCCAACAAACCTGTGCTGCTTAAATTGTAGCTACCATCCTCCTTATATGCTGAAACATTTGGGGGTAATACCAGCGCCAATCGAGCGCCACCGATCAACAGCAGCTGGCTGCTGGGCAAGGAACCTGAATTTTTAGCATCGTTGAAGGTATTGTTATAGGTCAGGTTGCTCCCCAGCGAGAACCAATCGTTCACTTTATGCTCGATATTAAAGCGGAGGCCTTTGCGATCGAAACTGTTTTTTGCAAAAAAACCTTCTTGATCCGAATAATTTCCCGAAAAATAATACTGTGTATTGGCGTTGGCACCACTTACAGCAAGGCTATGGTTGTGGCTATAGCCGGTGTTATAGACATGATCGTACCAGTTGGTTTCAACCAACTTCCCATTGGCATCATACTGCGGAAAGAATAGCTCACTTGCCACCTTATCGTTGCTGGCATTTCCCGACAAAATCTTGTTGTTCAGGACAGCTTCATTTTTGATATCGATATACTGACTGGCATTCAGCAGCTTAGGCAAACGTGTCGCGGATACCGCAGAACCCCAGACGTCGTAGGTAACTTTTGCACGGCCCTGTTTACCTTTTTTGGTTGTTACGATCAGTACACCGCCCGCTGCCCTTGAACCATAAATTGAAGTAGAAGCCGCATCTTTCAAGACATCAATCGATTCGATATCCGAGGGATTGATATCTGCGAGCGGATTATTGGCCACATTGGAAGAACCAATATTACCCGTATTGACGGGAATACCATCGATGACAATTAAAGGGTACGAACTGAGGGATATCGAATTTAAGCCCCGCACCCGGATGACAGGCGGATTGTTGAGCAAGCCATTGGGCAACGATATGCTCACCCCCGAGGCTTTACCCGCCAGAGCCTGGTCAAAACTTTGTACCGGGATATCTTTGATCGCATCGGCCGAAATCGTGGCTGCCGCACCTGTGAAGTCTTTTCGTTTTTGCGTTCCATAACCCACCACGACGACTTCTTCCAGCGTGCGGTCTTCAGGCACCAAACGTACGGTGTCCCCCTGTTCATTGATCAGAGCAACCTGCTCCTTGTAGCCGACGGATGATACGACAACACGTGCCGGAAGCTTTTGTCCCGTGACAAAAGCAAAGTTGCCCTTACTGTCTGTCGTCACAGCATGAGTAACGCCATAAAGTTTAACCGTAGCACCTTCAATGGGCTGGCCACTTTCGGCATCAATCACCTGTCCGCGGAAAGATGCATTTATAATTGTTTTTGGAGTTTCCTGCGCGTAAGTTAATAAAGGCTTTTCTGCCAGGCCTGCCAATAATAGATAGGCCGAATAGTGTAATATTCTTCTCTTATTCATCGGTAGAATCGTTTAGTTTAAAAAATAGATGTGCTGGCCATAAACAAGTTTATAGCAAAAGGATGGCGCGTAATTTGGAGAAAATTATTAGCTACACATTCGTGGCGCGGAGCAGGCCCGATCAGCTTTTGGAAAAGATAAAATACTTACTTGGAAAAGGTGGTTTAGATAATGTTGTTTCATTTTGAGTTGTTTTAATAATGATTAACTCGTAGCCAACGCCAATTGAAATACGGTTAAACAAATGTAAGCATTAAAACAAATAATGTATACTAGTTTAGTAGTTTTTTTTTAAATATTTATTGCTAAATCAGCTTTTTCGGTTCCTACCCTATTTTTTAGGCCCTTCCATAATACCGCTCTCCCATTTTTTAGGCCCTCCCACAGTACCGCTATCGCAGTTATTGAAAACGTTTTTCTTTGCTTTGAAACGGTCCATGTATCATGAAATAAAAAAAATCTATAGAAACAGTAGACTTTATTGCTTTCTATTTTTTATATTTGCTCACCGTTTCTCAATTGGCGTTGGTAACGTTTTTTTTAAATGTAGTTTTAACAATTTAAATTTCTATGAGCAAGTATTATTTTAGACAAGCGATCTCTCCCCAAAACAGTCCCCTATTGAATACCTTCTTTTTCAAGAAAGAACGAATGTGCATGGCATGATGCCCCGCTAGCTGAAAAGCTTTCGTTTTTTTAGAATTCAAAATCAACCTAATCTACTGTTTTAATCATGAGTATAAACAATTGGAAACGATTGTCTGTGGCTCTATTTGCCTCATTTCAGGCAAGTGTAGTTGTTGCACAGCAGCCCGTTTCACCTATTATCAATGCAGATCTTATTGGTACACTACTTGATGCACGAACCAATAAACCCATCGCCGGGGCAACTGTGCAGCTAGACGCCGTCACACACAGCGTACAAACCGACACCTGGGGCCGTTTTTCTTTCCGAACTGGTCAAAAATTACCTTTCAAAATTATTGTGAGCCACCTGGGTTATGCCTCGGATACCCTCGTTGTGCAACGCTCGCCCGTAGAGATCAAATTGCAACCCAATGACCGTCAACTCGACGAAATTGTCGTGGTCGGCTACGGAACGACAAAAAAAGGCGATATTACAGGTGCCCTCTCCCAGATCAAGGGGCAGGATCTCAATGATCGTCCCATAGCAAATATCGTTCAGGGGATACAGGGTAAAGCAAGCGGTGTGGACATTACCTCAAATAACCGCCCGGGTGGCATAGGAACCATACGCATTCGCGGTAACCGCTCCATAAATGCCTCCAATGAGCCCCTGTATGTGGTCGACGGAATTCCGATTTCCGCAAGTGAAGCAGCGATTATTAACCCCAAAGACATTGCCTCGATTGAAATTCTCAAAGACGCCTCTGCAACGGCAATATACGGTTCACGTGGTGCAAATGGCGTGATACTGGTTTCACTTTTGGAAGGGAAAAAAGGACAGGTCGCTGTGCAGTACAATGGGTCATTATCTTTCGATCAGATCCATTCGACCACAGATTGGATGGATTCAAAGGCACTTTTGGACTGGCAACGGCAGAGCCACATCAATGGGGGGACCTATACGGGAAAATATGGCACAGCCCCAGATCCTGATTTTTATATTCAAAATTTTGGTGGTGGCGAAACTTATGGTATCGAGTCAATCCGAAATGCCTTCAGCTGGGGAACAGACGGCAAACCGCTACTCCGTGATGCAAAAGCAGAGGAAATTGCAAAGGGATATGCCGCGCAAGTGCCTCTATATAACGGCGACAATCTCCTCAACCAGGGTTGGACAGATTTAGTGACGCGCCTGGCAAAAACCAACAATCATAGCCTCTCCCTCTCTTCGGGAAATGAAAAATCGAGTCTTTATCTGTCGGCAGGACTGCTCGATCAGCAGGGTGCAATGATCGATCAGGATTATAAACGGTATACCACAACATTAAAAGGTGATGTTTCACCACGAACATGGTTGAAGCTGGGCATATCCACAATAGGAAGCTACGCTGTTCAAAACTATGGAATGGCAGATAATTCCGCCAATTCGGGAGGAAAAGATTCCTACAGCCAAGCCCTTGCACTCCAACCCTACGCGCCGGCTTATGACGAAAATGGCCTTCTCTTAAACACCAACCGTACCGGTCTATCAGCTCATAATGTCTTACTAAATATTGAAAACAGCAAAAATGAGTATACCCAATACAGTGTACTTTCCAATGCCTTTGCGCAGCTCAATTTAACCCCCTGGCTAAAATATCAGCTCAAATTTGGGGTACAGTATACGGGGGTAGAAAATGGTTCCTTCTATGGCCCTGACTACACAAACCCATTCTCGGCCGTAGGTACCGCTCCGCTGATTGGCTATAATTCCCACAGCAAACGGTTATCCTGGGTGTTTGAGAATATGTTAACGTTCGATAAGAAATGGGCTGATCAATCGCTGAAAGTGGATGCCTTGCAGTCATCGCAGGAAAATCGATCCAATGGTATTAATATCCGGGCACAGGATATCACCTTTCCTTCCTCCCTCTGGTACAATTTGGCGGCAAATGATCTGGGGCGCCCAATGAGCTATGGCACATCCTATAGCAAATACACGTTGCTTTCGTATATGCTACGCGCCAATTATGCCCTGAAAAATAAGTACCTCCTTACAGCTACTGGCCGCTGGGATGGCGCATCGGTACTTGCGAAAGGGCACAAGTTTGACTTTTTCCCCTCTTTGGCAGTCGCCTATAAACTGGAAGAAGAACCCTGGCTGAAACAGGTCAGCTGGATTAATCAGCTCAAATTCCGCTATGGAATCGGTGTAACGGGAAATTCATCGGTATCTCCCTACACCACTTCGGGAACAATCGCAGGTGCAGCCTATGTTTTTGACGAAACCCAATATCCGGGCTATAAATCATCGTCTATGCCGAATGCCAATCTTGGTTGGGAAAAAACTGTTCAGCATAATGTGGGACTGGATTTTGGATTTCTGAACAACAGAATATCGGGTTCGATCGAATGGTATCGGGCAAATACCAAAGATCTCCTGCTCAATCGATCCATTCCCCCAGTATTAGGTTACAACAGCATATTGGGCAATATCGGAAAAACGAGTAACAGCGGGCTTGAAATCTCGGTATCAAGTAAAAATATAGACCGCCCAGATTTTTCCTGGAACAGCACCTTGACCTGGAGTAGAAACCGCGAGAAGATCGTCGAACTGGTCGATGGCAAGGTAGACGATGTCGCCAATGGTTGGTTTATCGGCCAACCGATAGCGGTATTTAGGGACTATGTATACGACCGCTTGTGGCAGCAAACTCCCGAAGACCTCCGGCTAATTGAACTGTATCGGAAAATTGGCAATATCACGGCGCTACCGGGGCAAGTAAAGATTAAAGACCAGCAACTGGTGGAAGTGCATCCCGGTACTGAAGGCGCAAAATCTGTCACACTCGCATCAGGCGAAACGGTGACCTATCTTGACAACGGGTTTGGAACCATCAACGACAGTGATAAAGAGCTACTGGGCAGCAACAGGCCCAAATGGAGCGGCGGTATTGTCAACGCTTTCCGTTACAAAAACTGGGATCTTTCTTTCTTTGTCTATGCGCGCATCGGTAGCCGTTATTATGGTGCACTTCAGACGTACGGACGACGGATTGAAAACGATGTATGGAGTCCTGAAAACACCACGGCCACTTACCCACAGCAGACGACCGCAACGTTTACCAACTACAATGCCGCACGGAATTATACCAATGGCAGTTTGGTCTCTTTGCGCTATATCTCACTGGGCTACACGTTCAAACAGTCCCTGTTGGATAGGCTCAATATTGGAAGCCTACAAGTATATGCACAAATCCTAAATCCAGTGATCTGGGGCGGCGAAGCTGTAAAAATAGGACTCAATCCAGACGATGTGAATGGCTGGGATAATGCTGCTGCTGCTCAGCGTGGTGGTCAGACCGCCAATACCATCTTATTGCGCAGTGCCTTGCTCGGCTTACGAATCGGTCTTTAGATCAATAGCATCAACATCACATGAGAATTGAAAAAAACACCCTAAAAAAAGGTAGCCTTTGGGCCTTAACTATACTATCGACAGGAATAGGATTAAGTTCCTGCAAAGACTTTCTAAAAGAAGAAATGGTCTCTACGATTACTCAAGATTATTTTGAATCTGAAAAAGGACTTGACGAACTGGTTGTTGCAAACTACAACATCTTACGTTTTAAATATGGGTTTATGGAAGGCCCCTTTCTTTTTGAAACAGGCAACGATATCGTTGAACCACTGGATAATGCCTGGGCCACCTTCAGTCCCGCAGTATGGTCGCCATCAGGAGCCGCAGGCGAATATGCCAATAACCTGATCGGCTATTATCAAACCCAACTATTGGGGGCCTACCCCATTATAAATGACTGCAACAAAGCCATCGAAATTATTACCGAAAGAGCGCCAGGAAAGTATGCAAATGATGCGGCATATGCCAATCAAAAGCTTTCTGAACTCTATTTTCTACGAGCCTATGCCTATTACTTGCTGGTTACCCAACTGGGCGATGTTCCTTTTCCTCTGAAAAGCAACAACAGTCTTCCGGCCAATTTTTATCTACCCAAAACAAATTCGGCGACCATTTATGCCAAATTAATTGCAGACCTGCGATTTGCCGAGCAGCATCTACCTACTGCCGTTCAGACGCAGCGCGGTCGGATTACACGCAATGCAGCCCAGCATTTCCTGGCGAAATTGTACCTGCAGCGCCATCAGGCTGCAGCCTTTAAATCCTACCGGAATGCGGACGGCACTGTAGACCCCACAAGTCCCAATGCCTACCAGGGCTTGTTATATAAAGGAGAAGGAATAGCAGATCTGGATTCCACCATTTATTATTCCTCGCAGGTCATAAATTCCGGGATCAGCCTGGCCTCAAATTATTGGGACCTTTTTACCATTGAGAAAGGCAATTGGGCGAATGAAACAAATCCAGAGATCATCCTGCAGGCCTCCTATGGCAATAATTTGGACAATGGTCGATACGGTATGCGTACCAATGCAGCCTTTACCGCCGATTACCGCAATGCCGCCTGGAATATTCCGAGCTGGACCTGGTCCTATGGACTACTGAAAGGTCAGGGATTTTTACCCTCGGACTGGGGTTATGATGTATTTACGGATAAAATAAATGATTCCCGTTTTGAAAAATCATTCCAGCTCGAATATCAGAGTGCTTCTTTCGATAATGCATCCCAATCGGACGGCCCCGGTCTTGCCTATATCGACGCTAAGAATGCTTCCCTGGCCTGGCAAGCAAATGAAGCCGATTTCTTTAATGCCAATATCAAGCCGAACTATACACGTCCATCCTGGAAAGGACGGAATGCGCAGACCGGACAGCGGAAAATTGGAACAGCCGACCTGGGACTTGTTTTTCTTGAAAACAGCAAAGAAACGGCCATTGATATTAATGAGGCCCTAGCACAGCCCTATGTACTATATCCACGATGGATCAAGGACAATGGAAAATATTATTACCGAAAGACAGGTGCAGACAGGTACAGTGGAAATGCTGGGCTCCTATTGAACCGGAAAGTTCGTCCATCCTCGCGAAAATTTATCGATCCGAATCGCAGTACGGTAGACAACCATTTTGGTACGCGTGATGTTGCCATTTTTCGCCTCGCCGAAACGTTCCTGATACGTGCAGAAGCGTATGGCCGAAAAGGAGACTATGCCAATGCCATTGCCGATATCAATAAATTACGAAACCGAGCCGCCTACAAAGCCGGAGAAAACCGAGCCGAGGTATTGGCCCGCTTATACCCTGGAGCCGAATCATTGAGCGCCGAAGAACGCAGCTACCCTTACAGCTCCGCGACGGCCACTTTTGATAAAATCAGCGTCGACGCTTCCTATTGGGACGGAAGTTCCACAAAATCCAAGGCCGAACAATATCCGTCTGAGGCGAATACCGAATTGAAACGTTTTGTCCATTTTATCTACAATGAATACTCGCGCGAGTTTAATACGGAACAGGTCTTATACGAAGGGATACACCATGCAGGAATACAGCTGGAGCGTATGTTGCATCATGCCCAGCTTGCCTCGAGCCGAAATGCGGGTTGGCCCAAATCGGATAATCCATCCGGAGTGAATGGTCAGGACGGCAACGGAAAGGGAACCTTTTCGGCAACCCATACTTTCAAACCTTTTCCGCAATCGTATATCAGTATGTTAACCGACAAAGATGGTGTGCTCCTGGATGAAACAGCCCGCCGTGCCTATCAGAATCCTGGATATTAACCCTTTTAACATGACATTGAACAGACGGAAATTTATAAAAAACACCGGCCTCTTCGGTTTGGGCATCGGACCGCTCGCCAGCCTCAACTTATATGGCGGTCCAAGCCGGACTGCACTTCGAAGCCTTGATGAGCAGGCAGAAACCGCTTTGGCTGTTCCATTGGACTGGATTGACCGGCAACAGGGAGCACCCTATTTGGGGACAACTTTCGGTGTCCCCTGGCCAAAAGGAAAGATCAGCGAACAGCAGCAATTCGAGCTGCGCGATTACCATGGCCATAGCGCCCCTATCCAAACTTGGCCCTTGGCTTTCTGGCCGGATGGTTCGGTGAAATGGTCGGCATGCGCCGCGGCTGATTTAACTACACTGCTTCAGGATGAACTTTTTTTGACAACAAGTGAGCGCCTACAGCCAGGTATCCAAGTGCAGGAGCACGAGGAGTCCATCACTGTCGATAATGGCCTTTTAAAATTGACTTTCGGAAAGACGGGAAATGAGCTGCTACAGGAAATCCGACAAGATGGCCAGCTCGTTGCTAGCGCTGCTTTCTTGCAGATTTTGCTGCAGGATGCCCCTGATGCAGAACCCGGAGAAAACTTGAACAGGACTACATGGCAGTCCCATATCGAAAAAACTGTAGTCGAACACAGTGGCAGCCAGCGTGTCCTCATTCGCGTGACAGGAACACATCGGCATGGCGAGCAAAAAAAAATCCCGTTTATCGTCCGTTTTTATCTTTACGACAAATCGCCCACGATAAAAGTAATTCACACCTTTTTATATGACGGCGATGAACAGCGCGATTTTATTAAGGGAATAGGCCTATCTGTGGTAATGCCATTGCACGACACGCCGACCTACAATCGTTACATTCGTTTTGTCGGGGAAGACGGCGAAATCTTTTCCGAAGCGGTGAAAGGGCTTACGGGACTTCGCCGTGATCCAGGCAGCGTGGTACGGAAGCAACAGCTGGAAGGAAAGGAAGTTAAATGGGAGAACATTACGGAGACTGCAAAAAAAGGACTGCCTTTTATTCCCGAATTTGGCGATTATACCTTGCTGCAGGCCCATCCCTCTGCCAGCAGCATCGAAAAACGAACCAAAGCCGGTCATGCTTGGATTCATAGCCACGATGGTGGCCGCGCGATGGGAACCGCATACTTAGGGACGCCTTCCGCCGGAGTCGCTTTGGGTATCCGTAACTTTTGGCAAAGTTATCCGGGCCAGCTTGATATCCGTGGTGCCGCATCCGATGCAGCTACCCTGACAGCCTGGTTGTGGGCACCGAAGGCCGAAGCAATGGACCTGCGATTCTACCACGACGGCATGGGACAGGACAGCTATGAAAAACAATGGGAAGGCCTCGAGATCACCTACGAAGACTACGAGGCAGGATACGGAAGTCCAATCGGTGTCGCACGCAGTTCCGAATTATATTTGTCCATCTTCGACCAGAGCCCTTCGCCTGAAAAATTGGGGCAACTGGCGCAGGCTTATCAGCAACCACCACTACTATCGGCCAGTCCATCCTATCTCTTCGAGCAGCAGGTGTTTGGCGCCAACTGGGGGCTTCCAGATCGCAGCTCGACCCTGAAAGCGGCGCTGGAAGATAAATTGGATGCACTCGTTACCTTCTATCAGGGAGAGGTTGATCGTAGAGGTTGGTACGGATTCTGGAACTACGGCGACGTCATGCATAGTTATGATGCAGATCGACATGTGTGGAAATACGATGTGGGCGGTTTTGCCTGGGATAATTCCGAACTTGGCACCGATCTTTGGCTCTGGTACTATTACCTCCGTTCGGGCAATCGCGATTGCTTTCGTTTTGCCGAAGCCATGTGCAGACACACCGGAGAAGTAGATGTACATCATCTGGGGCGGTTTGCCCCTTTGGGAAGCCGCCACAATGTGATGCATTGGGGCTGCAGTGCCAAGCAGCTCCGTATCAGTACGGCGCTAAACAGACGGTTTTATTATTACCTCACCGCCGATGAACGTACAGGCGATCTGTTGCGCGAGCAGGTGGAAGCCGCTTATAGGCTTCAAGATATCGTGGCCCTTCGCAAGCGGGTGGATGAACCTGTTGTCACAGAAAAAGGCAAAGCGCTGGTAGGGTTTGGTACCGACTGGGGAGCGATTGCGGCAGCATGGTTTACCGAATGGGAACGAACCCTCGACCCCAGGATATTAGCCCGTCTCAAAGCCAGCATGCAAAGCATCGCCGACCAACCGCAAGGATTTTTCACAGGGTTGAGCCTGTTGGATATTGCTTCCGGAAAATTTGACCGCCAAAAAGATAAAACTGTGCACGTGTCACATCTGAATGCTGTGTTTGGACTTGTCGAAATCTGTCAGGAAATACTGCAGGTCATTCCCGACAAAAGATTTGAAACAGCCTGGTTGCAATACTGCCGTTTATACAACGCTTCCGATGAAGCGCGGATACGTGAACTGGGCACCAAAGAAGGCAAATTTAATCTACGAAGCAGCCATGCCAGGCTCACGGCTTATGCCGCATTCAAATTGGGTGATGACCTGCTGGGAGAACGGACATGGCAGGAACTACTTGGCACCAAGGCCGAATCCTTCGTGAAGGCTCCCACTATACCACTCCTAAAGCTGGCAAACAATCAGCAGGAATGGAAAGATCTATCAACAAACGAAGCGGCCCAATGGAGCCTCAGTACAATTCAGTGCCTACATTACGTCGGTAAGTTTATAAAATAATACGTTATGCACAAATTTTTTAAAAGGCGCTATTTCACATTATCGTGGCTGCTGTTGATTCATTTTATTAGTCCAGCGCAAGAAAAGTCCACCTGGAAAGTGCCATTAAACGAAATAAAACGATGGATCATCGAACTGGAGTATCCCGACAAGTCGCATGTTGAAGCGACCGGCGAAGGATTAGTTATTGACTCCTATGGCGGAGCCACTTTATGGCTAGACACCTTGCTGACCGGCGATTACCTCATCCAATACGAAAGGGAAATAAGTATCGACAAAGGCGAGAACAAACGGCTCTCCGATCTGAACCAGTTTTGGCTCGCACAGGAGCCGCACAACGAAATAAAATTGAAACCCAGGGATGGTCGCTTAGACAGCTATAATGACCTGATACTTTTCTATGTGGGTATTGGGGGCAACAACAATAGTACAACCCGATTTCGCCGGTACGCCGGATCTGGCGAAAGGATACTTTTGGCAGAGAAAAATGAAAAACCTTTTTTACTGGAACCAGGCCGCACCGACACCATCAGTACATTGGTCCGCGCATCAAAGAAACAAACAGAAGTGTGGATGAACGGCAAGCGCTTATTTGTTGAAGAAGGCATCCAAAATACCAAAGGCTATTTTGGGCTGCGGCTTACCGCGAGCCGGCAGGTGATAAAATGGCTCAGCCTATCCAAATTATAGAAAATCGACTCGATGAACAACAGCATACGGCTAACGAAAACAGATCAAAATGAAAATATCTCTTAACCTTACACTATGCTTCCTGCAACTTGCCCTATGTCTACAGGGACAAGCACAACAGCAGAAAGCTGCAGATTCAGTTCCCAAAAAATACAATGTACTGTTTCTGATTGCAGACGACCTGCGAACAGATATGGGCATCTATGGTCATTCTTTGGCACATACCCCCCACCTCGATCAGCTCGCGGCAAAAGGCGTCTGGTTTGAACATGCCTATTGTCAATACCCATTGTGCAATCCCTCCAGGTCATCGTTGTTAACAGGGAAACGCCCAACAACCAGTGGCCTGTACGGAAATAGAGAATGGTTTAACGCATCTTTTCCGGACTGGATCAGCCTGCCTAAATATTTTAAGCAAAACGGTTACACGACTATTCGAAGTGGCAAAGTCTTTCATGGCGGAATAGATGACACCGAGGCCTGGGATATTGGCGGCGAGAAACGACAATACGGCACGGTGATCAATGCCGCGGCTCCATCTGCGGTGGACTCACAATCGTATTGGCAGGCATACAGCAATTCAGCTCCCCGTATAGAACCCTATGCAGCGACAGTAGCATCCGATAAATGGGCGGCCCTGACAGGAGAAGATGCAAGGCAAATAGGCGACACGAAAGTGGCGGACAGAGCCATTGAATATTTGGAAGACCTCAAACATGCCAAAGAACCCTTCTTTTTGGCATGCGGCTTTTCAAAACCGCATACACCATTTGTAGCCCCCAAGGAATTCTTTGACCAGTATGAGCTGGACAGTATTGCGCTCCCGCCCGATTTTTCATCGATGCCCGGCATTCCGGTGGGATTTCCGGCCGGATCCATCCGCCGGAGAAATGCCGATTTCTTTGTCAACCGCACGGCATCGACACAAGAAGCCAAAGAGTATATCAGAGCCTACCTTGCCTGCATAAGTTACATGGACTGGAATGTAGGCCGGGTACTACAAAAGCTGGAAGAATCCGGATTAAAAGAAAACACCATTGTGGTTTTTTGGAGCGATCATGGCTATCAACTGGGTGAAAAAGGGAAATGGTCCAAAGCCGGTTCCTTGTGGGAACAAGGTACCCGAGTGCCCTTTATTATTTACGATCCACGGGCACAAGGTAACGGGCAGTCCTCCCCTCGTGTGGTAGAGCTGCTGGACATTTACCCAACTTTAGTCGACCTATGTGGACTACCCAGCTATAAGAACCTAGAAGGAAAAAGTTTAAAGCCATTGCTTTATGAACCTGATAAAACCTGGGAAAGACCTGCTTATACCGTTTGGAACGAAAATGGAAAAGGTGTTACCGGAATCACCGTACGAACTGAAAAATGGCGTTATGCGGAATTTTTCGGACATGGTACCGGAAAATCGCTGACAGATGTAGTTCGCGATCCCCATCAATTGATTAATCTCGCCAACGATCAGCAGTATGCAGACATTGTTGATTATTTTCACCAGCTGATTATGCAACAGGTTAAGGGCAAGGTTGAGCTCCCTTCTACGAGTAAGAAGGATGCGATCAATACAGCTTTAAAATGATCTTTCTGATGGCAGCCCATGTTAAGCAATGCATGGGAACAAATGCAGATATTCTTTGCTAAACTTCGTATTGACGTTTCTCAGGATACAATTATATGCCCCTAAAAACACTGATTCGTTTTTTATTGAACTTTTCGAAAGGAGCTTTGTTCAATTTTAAAGGAGTTTTTTTCAATTCTTAAAGAAGAACGTATGAAAGCACAAATCGGACTGTTTATCACGGAAGTTGCTGGAGCAGCACTGCTAGTATATAGACGCTGGAAACAGCGTTCTGGACAAGAATATGTCCCTGTTATGGTATCACCCAGCAGAAATGATGCGGCCCATGGGATCAACAAAAACGTTGCGTATCATGCGAAAGGCAACAGACATCAATAAGGTAGTACTTTAACTACCTTATTGCTATGTCTAAGAATGCTGATTGTGCGTTATAGGGCGTTGATCATATAACCACTCATTTTTTACCTCCACTAATTATTTACAGGTACTTTGTAAACACCGGTTATCGCTGCCTTACCGTCGGTTGTCAATCCTGCCGTGGCTACACCTGTAGCACCGTCAATTTTATACACCGTAGACTTCGCAGCGCTACCTTCCGTGTAGTATATACCGACGTAAGCAGAACCCTTTAAGTCCGAATAGTTCTCCTGACCAGTGGTACTTTGAATAGCTTTGTTATCTGGCGTTCCTGTCACCCATTTAAAGCTGTTATCATATACGTTTACAACGGCAAATTTGATTCCGCCATACATCAGTGCGCCATAGAATATTGTTGCATAAACATAAGGTTGGGGCACCATGGTCAATAGAAAATAGCCTTTACCCATGTAAGTCTTTTTATAGACATATTGACCACCAGAAGCCGTGCTTAAGTTAAGAAAATACGATTTATCGTATTCAGTGGATCCTTTTTTAATTTTCATTACCGCAACTGGTGTTGCCGTACTGTATTTATTCGCATTGTCATAACCGAGCTTGGTTCCAAAAACATAGGCATCACCATTTTCATCGATATCCATTCCACTGGTAAAATAAGCTCCGATAGAACCTGTACGCCCATCACGAATCACTTTTTCCAATTTCATATCCGGATAGCTATATACCGCTACCCAAGTACTGTCAGGATAAGCCTGCTTAAATGTTTTACCACTTTCGATACTCCAGAAAGGCGCAAATATCTTATCGCCAACCTTTTTCACATCCGTAAAAAATGCTTTTCCGCCATTCCCTGCAAGTTTGTGCGCATTAATCTCTCCAGAGCCTACAATCTGTCTCGTTTTGGGATCCAGCCGATACCATTGCGTATACTCCTCCTCAGGCTGCCAGGCATTTTTAAACAGTAACACCTCATTGCCTACATTCCCATAGGCTGTCATTGTCTCCGTCTGGAAGGTACCCAACGACTCCAACTTTTTGGCGGCATTGATCTGATAAGTGGTGATCGGTCCGGGGCTACTCTGCGCAAATAACAAGCTCATAAAATAATTGCCGTTGACGACATAGTTACGTGTAGCTCCGTCTTGCTCCACACCCGTTTTCTCGGTGATCAGCACCCCAGAATCCAAAGACGAACTGGTGAATAATATATCAGCTCCAGCAAGCACGGATTTTCTTCCGGACAGTATATACATACTGTCTTTGGGAGTTTCTATGATTGGTGGCTCGACTGTAGGCGTCGGATCCGACTTACTGCATGCGTAGCTGCACAACATGATTCCAGCTGCATAAACTAAAAATATACTCTTTTTCATATTCTTTTTTTTATGTTAATTGATAAAATAGCGTAGTTTGACGTTGAAGGATCGTCCGGGTTTCTGTAGACTAAAATTGTCATACAGCTTTCTGTCTGTTATATTCCGGCATTCCAGTCCGAGGTTATATTTGCCGCCTTTCATCGCGTAAATGACATTGATATCATGCGCCAATTGCATCGGTACAGTGCGCTTGCTGTCTGCGGCACCCTCATTCTCCCAGTAGAGGTAAAATTCATGCACGTATAACATGTTGTAACCGACGGTCAATTTGTCGTCCGGAGCAAACACATGGGCGAAGTAAGCATTCGCATCTATATTGCCAAACAGATAAGGGACATTTGGGATACGCTGCTTATACGTATCGCTATATACATCCGGTAAATCAGCCCGATAGCGGCGTCGGTCGCTGATATTCTGATAAGTCAGGTTCGCACCGATGCTGGCCATTTGCTTGTAAGAGTACCGTAATTCGGATTCGAAGCCAAGATTGGCAACATCCATCAGATTATCGGCATACAGTTTATTGGTATTGTGGTTGAAGACGTTGTAGATAAAGTTTTTCGCATAATAGTAAATTCCACCAAAGCCAACATAGAGCCGATGGTCTTTCATCGGGAGCGTATAATTAACCCCTAGATTGATATTGTTGCTCGACTCGGGCTGTAAATTCCAGTTGCCCTCTTTATTGATCACATCCCCAAAAAGGTCTTCACTCTCAGGAAGCCGGTTGGTTTTTTCATAGGAAAATTTCAGCTGGAGCTGAGGCCTGACAAAATACGTTGTCGCAATTCCATAGCCCCATTTCTGGCGATTGGCACGTACGTCGGTATAAATGGTGTCGCCGCCATTGAAAACATCTGTCTCGACGAGTGTGGTATAGGCATGTTGACTGAGGTATTTCCCAAATACCGTTGCATTCCACCGATCGGAAATCGTATACTGATAACTCAGTCCCGCAATATTTTTGCCGGCTTTGCGTGGTATACTGTCCAGCTCGCGGTTGACCGATACCGCGTTGAACCCCTTTCGGTCAAAATGACTATAGGTATTATTAAAGGCCAGATACTGCCGGTCGTTGATCTTATAAGTTATCGTCGCTGTACTATTGGCAATATTATTTCGATAACGATAATGACTATACCACTGCTCTCCGCCTTTCCCGCGCAAAGTCAGGGAATCCCCAAACCAACCAAACCGGGCATGTACGGTATCAATGCTCTGCTCCCTACCCAGATTATAGTTGCCATTCAGTGTCACATCAAGTCCTTTGGTAAACAAATCTTTTTTCTGATATTTTAAGGTGGGCATAATGATATTTCCCTTCGTATGCCAGGCACCAAATACGGCTGTCATCCGGGCCCCGGTTTGTATTTCCTTATAATATTGTCCGGCAGTGATGCCCAACAAAAACTGATCGGCCCATTTTTTATCAACGAAACCAAGTTGGAGGATCGCCGTTTCATTGTGGTAATTGTCATGAAAACGTTTCAGTTTGGCATTAGGCGTATATTTTCCGGTGCGGATATCCGCTGCATCTACAGTGACCGCATAGTTATTGTCCGAATAATTCTGAAAGGCATTCAGACGGACAGTGAAGCCACCACGGCTGGTTTTCGCAGCGTTCAAGCTGCTGCGGTGTGTATTGAACGATCCAAATGCGTACGATATATCCACATAATCCTTGAGCTGATTATCCGTGATGATATTGACAGCACCGCCCAGGGCGTCGCTACCGAGCCAAACAGGTATCACACCTTTATACACTTCGATACGCTCGACTGTATTAACCGGGATATTGTTGATTTGAAATGCAGGGCCAAAATTATCCATGGGTACACCATCGAGGTAAAAACGGATCCGTTTACCCGAGAAACCATTTATCGAAAGATCAAAGTCAGACCCCACGCCACCTGTTTCCCGAAGACGGGCTCCAGGTATACGATCCAGGACATGGGCAATATCCTGTGTTGTATTTTTAAGCCGTCGGGTGTCAATTGCAGTCACATTGTAGGCCTGCCTGTTAATTTGGCCCACCTTCGTATAGCCATACACATCGGCACTCTCCAATCGGGTCGTATCCTTGGTATTGACATCTTTAGGCTGCGCGTATACCACAGTATACCAAAAACATACAAAAATAAGACAGATTTTAGTTAATGACATAGATAGTTTAATATTTTTATCTTGCAATGCGTCCCCACAGCTATAAGCTGCTTTTATTTATAATAATTATAAATTATATTTGCAGCAGCAAATCTATTCGATTTAGAACTTTGGTAGTTTATGAATATGGTTGTATTAATTATGAAAATGGAAGTTTGTCATGAGCTTTAATATCTTAGATTCGGATTTCAATGATTTCCATAGCGTGAAGGATAAAAGTACATCTGCCCTAGAGGCCATGGGCATAGCACAAACCAAGCTGATCAGTCCAAAAGGCAATATCCATTATCAGGAACAAGCTCTTGGGCAGGGTCTTTCCATTTTAGAAAGCCAGTATTGTATGGATGACGAGGTGACCATCACAGGACAGGGCTACCAATCCATCCTGGAGATACAAATTAATCTTTCTGAATCCGCTATTGACTATCGCGACAAGCATAACAGAGATCAATCTACGCCCGGTAAATCCGCAAAAATCGCCTTCCTAGCTGCCGAAGACAATAAAGCCAAAATCTACCTACAGAAAGATGTTAGTTACAATACCTTTGATATCCATCTTCCGATTACCATTTTGGAACATTTTCAGGGGGAGTCGAGCACTTTCGACCAGTTTTTGAAAACGATAGGACAAGATATCAGCTGCAACCTATCGTCTCGGACTGTGACGATAAGCCCGGCTATTTATGGTGTTATTTCAGCTATCAGACAATGCAAGTTTGAAGGACTTACCCGGCGGATTTACCTGGAATCCAAAATATTCGAATTGATCGCTTTTCTGTATCAGGATAGCACAGCACGGGCAAATTCTACGGTATTGAGCATTCAGGACCGTATCCGTATGGAAGAAGCAGCCATGATCATTGCGAATAATCTCGATCAGCCATTTACCATTATTCAGCTTGCAAAACGCGTAGGTGTCAATCAGACTAAATTGAAGAACGATTTTAAGCTGGCCTATGGCAATACAATATTTGGTTATCTGCAGGATCTGAGAATGAAGGAAGCCAAACGTTATCTCTTGGATACAACACTATCTATCCAGGAAATCAGCATGCGGCTCGGTTATCAGAGCATGTCAAATTTTAGTATCGCCTTCAAAAAAAGCATGGGCTATTCTCCTAATAAACTTCGGATACACTAGTCCCTGATTTTTTCCGGTCCATTGCTCCCGCAAACAGTAAGCTTACCATGCCAGTTATCAGCCACAAAAGGTCTACTGCAAAAACATAAGGCAGTCTGTTAAACGTGTACCACATCCAGTCGCCGGTTATCATTCCGTTGGCTAAAGGTACTCCCAACGATAAAATACCGCCTGATGCCAGGCAAAATACCGTTATCCGAGTCTCAGTTTTTCGAAAATAACAGTATACAGCCATAACCAGCCAAAGCACAAAAAACAGGCTGTTCACCCGATCAACATGCCCTTCAGCCGTGGGGACAATAAGTTCGCTCAAAAATAACAAGGCTGTTGCCGGGAAAAGGGAAAAACAGACACTGAGATAACAGATCGTGACACGATGGTGAAATGCCCTTTGTCTGTTGGTATAGGAAGGCTTGTCCCGGGCCTGCTTCCACATGAGTACGCCGCTGATGATGACAAAACAGGTAAAAATGGAAAGCACAAAATAAAATGCTTTTGTGAGCCATCCTCCAAAGTTTGCAAAATGCAGGGCTGCAATACCATTGAGGAGCGATTGAGCATAATTTTTGTGGCCTGGTTTGATTTCCAGTTTATATTGTCCTGACAGCAGGTCGAGCACCACTGTCCCATTTGCATTAAAGGCCTTTTGATTGATCAGTTCTGCGCCCAATACTGCATTTTCGTGGCCCAGATTAATGATCTCGAGATAGGAAACCGTGTTATCAGGATAATCCCTCCTGATCTTTGCCAGGCCATCGCCGATAGATCCGTGTATGGCCGCCGCAGCCATTCCCTCATGCTCATGGAAAGCTTCGGTCGGATAAAACATCGTGACGAGCTTGTCCTGATCATTATTGAAGAGCAGGATCACAGCCGGCGCCAGAATAAAGACACTGAGGAGATAGAATGCCCCCGTAATGGCATACATCAACTGAAATGGCAGGCCAATCAGTCCAAATACCGTATGTGCGGTGGTCCAGAATTGCTTTTTCGTTTTTCGAAAGGAAAAAGCATAAAACTTGGAAACAATATTCTTCCAGTGAATAAGTACACCTGTAATGCTTGCAAAAGCGAAAAAAAGCGCGACAAAACCGGCGATGTAACGCCCCAGGTATAAAGGGATATGATCCAGAAAATGAAGACGATAAAGCGTCTCACCGACAGTAGAAGTACTCCCCTGTTCCAGGGTCGTGATTTTATCATCAATAGGATTGTAAAAAGCAGTCACATAAACTTCGCTGCCAGCCTCTTTAACGCCGGCGTAAATAGTATAGATGGGCTTTGCCTGTGTCGGTAACACTACACGTATTTCCTGTGCATCTTTTATACCCGACCGCGCAGAATCGAGTCTATGAATTAATTGTTCATAGTTTATCTTACGGGTCGCTTGCCCTCGGGCAGCCGGGTTTTCCCACTGGTACATCTCCTGCTTATATAAAGAAATTGCTCCTGCAAAGAATATAATAAAGAGGACAGCACTGATGACAATACCGCTTACGGTATGTGTATGAAAAAAGATGTTATACAAACGAGTTCCTAAGCCTTTCATAGCGAGGGTCCCCCCAGATAGGCGACTGCAGCAAAACTAAGACTCAGTACAAGATAAATTGCCCATACCCACCAGCCATTTCGGGCTACAAAAGCCAGTATCATCAATCCCACCCAACATACAAATCCCGAAAAAGCCCCTGAAAAGAGCAAGTTAAGCCCAATAAAGGGGATACGGGCCAGCGCCAGATGAAAGCTCGTTGCCAACAAGTAACCACCGATCAATCCGGCACTAATTTTCAGAAAGCGCTGCAGAGGCGAACTCAGGTATTTTTGATTTGCTGGCATATCAGATCGAAAAAGTAAAACAAAGCATAAGTATGACATGAAAAATGACAAGGGCCAACAAGGCAGTTTTCCGGCCACAATTAGCAAAAAAAATAAGTAAACTTACGATGGTGAGGTAAGCCAACAGCATCAGCAGACAGCCCATGATCCATCCCTGCTGCCAGACAAATAACACGGACGCAGCAAGTAAGCTACCCCATTGGATCCATTCAGAGGACAGGTAACCAAATCCTTCAACATGATGGGGCCAATACCTTGACTTACGGTACGATGCCAAGGTGGCGATAAACAGTAAATAGCTTGCTAGAAAAACCATTGGGCTCAAAAATAGCGCATTTGCCCGGCTCCTATTTATGATTATGGAAGTATTTGTTATGCAATAGGAAGTTTGGTTTAACAAAGGCATAATCTCTCGGTGGAATGTTTAATTTTACATTATACAGGCTTCATCCTATGCATTAAGACAAATCCTGTTTACCATCAATACACGTACTTATGTTATCTGCTGTGCTATATTTTTTAAAATGGATTTTTTTGAGTGCCATTACACTCTTGCTGATCGGTATTGTCTATGAGCGGATTTCACGCTGGCGGCTTGAACAGGGAGCTTTTAAAGGGCGTACTTTTGCCAGCATCAAGGGCAAGCAGATACATTACATGAAGAAGGGCACGGGCAATTGTACGATCATTTTTGCTTCGGGGATGGGCAGCAGCCATCAGATATGGAGCGGCGTACAGAGCGAGCTTTCAAAAAACTGCGTGACATTATCTTATGATCGCAGTGGTATATTATTCAGTACCCCTGCTGTCGATACAGTCACCAATGAAGCGGTGAGTGCGGAGCTTAGTACCTTACTGGAGCAAACCTCTTGTCCCAAACCCTACATCGTCGTGGCACATTCCATGGCCGGCATCTATCTGCGACCATTTATCAGTGCACATGCCAAAGACATCGCAGGCATACTCTTTATCGAAGCAGCAAATCCCAATCAGATTGAAAAAGCAGCTCCCGATCTTTTGGCTGTACTCAGGCATCCGCCTTCCTGGCTGATCCGATCTGCCGTAGAAACCGGCCTGTATAGGCTTTTCTATAGTTTTGTACCATTCTCGCCTGAAATAAGCGGGCAAGACCTCTTCCAACAGCAGGAAAAAAACTTCTTCTACAGATCCATGCCCACCCTAATCGAAGAACTGGATCAGACCGAATCAAATTTTGAAGCAGCCACCCATTACCCCTCATTTGGATCTATACCGCTCACGATTATGTTGGGGACATCAGAATTGCGGTATCAGGGTATCAAAGAAGAAACTATCAAACGCAAGTATGCAGACTGGCTGCGCGAAACCCAACATGAGCTTCTTCAGCTCTCTACTTCGAGCAAGCTGATCGAAGCACACAATAGTATTCATCTTGTTCAGATCAGCGATGGAGCAGCAGTTATTTCAGCTATAAAAGAATTAATACCGAACGAAAGCTAATTTTGTTAAACATGGTTTCCATGATGTCAAATAGACAGCAACATCAGCTACTGCGGCACATGGTAGCCCATCACAATACGGTCATGCAGTGCTTTTTCAGTAATGATATCGATCGCCAAGTTGACATTATTCCCTACGGGATCGAGGGACAGAAAATAGCGGAGATCCCCTTTCTTCCAAAATAAACGTTGCGGATAGTCCAGCACCTCCGAATTAAAGTCATTTTTATACACTTTGGCCATATCCGGAAATGCTTCCAGAATAGTGGTCTGCACCCGCTTGTTTACCGATTCGACCAAGACATCCTGCACCTGTACACTGTCAGGCTTTCCCAGCGCCTTCACAAAGGTTTTAAAATAATCAGCCACATTTTCTTCACGAGCTTTTAATGAAACAAAAGCGATATTATTGTCGTATGAGACAACTTTTGCGCCATAAGATGCATTTATGCTCAGCCCGTCAAATCTTACCTGATTCGCCTCTTTCTGATCAAAACTATAGTTTTTTACCACCTCGCCTTTATCCACCAGATTGAATTGGCTATCCCCCACCTCATAATGTCCTTTTTGATCACTCGTCCGGCTGGCAACAGCTTCCATATTTTTTGGTGCTAGCTTACCAATGATCGCTGCTAGATCTATCGCCGCATTCTTTCCGTTTGACGAACAGCCCACGGACATTGCAATGAACACTGAAAACAATAATTTTATTTTAATATGCATAACGTTTTTCTAAATTCTTAAAATTACTAAACGTAGGCAAAATAACAAATCACAGCGGAAATCAAATAAGAATCAATATATTTCAGATGCTCCTTGTTTTGGACAGGTCGCCTGTCGGGACCAGTCTTACAACATATCTCTTGTCTAGATAACAAAAAGAGGCAGTCCAAATGGAGCGCCTCTTTTGTGTTTAAGAGATCCAGTCTTTTAAGAACATGCTGTCTGTTACTATAAATCCCACTATTAATGCTCCAATTCTTTCAGGTATTCGATCATGGCATCGAGGCTCTGCAGTAGCTTTTCACCTTCAAATCCCACCTTTCGAAAACGGATGTCCCCTTTTTTGTCCAGGATCAATGTTGTCGGAATGGATGTGATATCCAGTTTACTACTGAGCTTTTTATCTTGGTTGTAATAAAATGGAAAGTCAAATTCGGGATTGGCCTTTGCCCATTTGTAGGCATCATCCCAACTGTTTCCACTACCCGAATTGAGTATCACGAACTTCACCTGAGGGTCATTTGCATATTTTTTGTACACCTGATGCAAATAGGGAAATGAAGCGATGCAGGGCTTACACCAGGTTGCCCAAAAATCGATGATGACAATCTTGTCCTTGAGATCCGCTTTAAACAAAGGTTTTTTGTCCATATCAACAATGCTGATATCTTCTGGAAATGGCGTATTGCTGATGATTTTCTGAAACTCCTCGTAATAGCCCTGCTTCCATTGCTTGTCGAGCTGGCTAAAATAGGCCTGCCGTTCAGCAGCTTTGTTAATCCCCTTTTTGTCTAGCGCGTCGTCGAGAAGCTGCCTGGTTGCTGGGTCAAAAGGGGCATAACGATAGGCTGCCTCCAATATGGGTATAGCACTGTTCGGATCATTCCACTGCTGATACTGCATGGCCACTGCGCGGAGCAATGCCGCCGATTTGAGTGTAGGGATACTCTTAGCAAACCAGTCCCGGGCCGCTTCGGACTGGTTTAACTGAGCGGCTATAAGTCCCTGATTGGCCATAATTTCTGCTTTTACCGCAGTAAGCTTGTCCGCCTTGGCCGGATCATGGGCCACCAAATAGCCCGTTTCGGGGAAATAGCGTATTAAACTCACGGGATAGGTCGCAACACTGTCAAGTAGATATAAATTGAGTTTGGACGCATCCTGCAGCATCAGCTTATGATCTAAGAGCAGCTGCACATACTGATTGTATGTGCGCCATTTGTAGGGATCCTGCTCCCAACGGGTAATCAGCGGCAGGTATTTCTTGGCCTGTACGCTATCTCCATGCCGCACATAGTAGGTAAAAAGATAGTCATAGGCGCTGCCATAGGCCGCCTCATTATCGGCTGTTTTGAGAGAAAGAAGCTGCCCTATCTTGTCTACCACGGCGGTAGAATCCTGTTCACGGAACAACTTATTGAGCCGATACCCTATCCCAATCTTCTTGTTGGGAAACTCGTTGATCACCACCTGGCGGATCGAATCCACTTTTTGGTTCTGGCCGAGTATCAGATAGCCCATGGTCACCTTGTTGAGGTTCCCTTCAAAGAGCGGATTGCTTCTGAATTTCTTTTCCACTACGGCCAAGCCCTTTTTCAACAGCCGCCCCTGCTGGGCCGGACCAGCATTTTTCATCTGTAGCACGATCAGCCGGAGCTGTGCTTCATAGTTATCGGGATATAGGCTCAGCTCTTTTTTAAGGTAATATTCCTGTGTAGCAAGGATATGATCCGAGGTTTTATCCTGGAGCGGTACGCTATATGATTTTCCCAGGTAATTGCCAGCGATCAGTTTTCCCTGTTTATAGACGTAGATCTCATACTGACTGCTATCGCTTGCCTGCTGTACAAATTTCTTGTCCTTATCGGCAATCGTAAAGCAGGAAAAATTGGCATATGGTGGCAGTTTAAAACGCACTCGCCACAATTTACCTTCTTGCTGCATGGGCATGCGACTCGGGAACTCGTAGAAATTTGAATAGTTGAAATCTACGAAAAATGGCCCTGCACCCGGAGCAGCGGCAGACTTAGCGGGATCAAAGCTGATGGTCACCGTATCACCGGCCGCTGCTTTTTGCGGCAAAATGCTCACTTGTGCCTGCAACAACAGGTTTGCCTCTAGCAGACACAGCAGCAATGTGTATTTGAATAGCTTAATCATTCTGTTGGAGGTTAGCATTTGTAATTAAAATAGCACTGGCGATCGGTATTTTGATATCACTTTCACTAAAGTCCGTTTTGACCTTTGAAAGTACAGGTAGGGCCCTATTTGTGCGCACCAGGTCAAACCAACGGTGGCCCCATTCACCGAGCAGCTCCAGCTGGCGTTCTTTCTCAAGCGCCAGGGCAATGCTCGCCTTGTCCATCGTTTGTGGCAGCGCAGCAAGGCCTGCACGCTCACGGATCTGATTGATATCATCTAGTGCCGCCTGCAACTTATTTTGGTTTAGCCGCGCTTCGGCACGGATCAGATACTGCTCGGCAAGGCGCAGCACGGTATTGTATTCGGTTACAGGTGTGCCTGTACGCAACTTATACTTATACGGCATATAAAGCGTCTTATTACTTACGACATAAGGCTTTAACCACATTGATTTACGTAAGTCATTCTCTTCATAGGCCGCTACCGTGGCATCATATACCTGGTAATAACTCCGAGCTGTAGCTACTGTCGGAACGATGCTGAAACCTTCCCAGGTGTTGACACCAGCAGTAGAAAGATTAACGGTCTGCAGCTGCCAGATGGCCTCTTTGCTCGTTTTCAAAAAAACGGTATTGAGGTCGCGCGACAGTTCGTACCGGTTATCCGCGATAACTTTGTCGGCCATCGCTTCGGCATTGGCCCAGTCAGCATGATACAGATATACCCGGGCCAATAGTGCGTCAACCGCTTTTCTATTGGGGCGGGTACGCTCATTCCCCTGATAGGCATCCGCAATATCGACAGCAGCTTTTTGCAGATCATCCACCATGAAAGCATAGAGCTCTTCCCGGGATGCCGGGCCTTTTCGGTTGTTGGCTTCCAAATCCTTGGTATCGGTGATCAAGGGCACTTTATTGAAGAGGTTGCCCAGGTAAAAATAATTAAATACCCGCGTAAAACGCGCTTCTGCAGAGAGCTGCGCCTTTACCTTGGTGCTGAGTGCCGACGCTTCAAGGCCCTCGATAATCTTATTGCTGTGATTGATATAGCTATAGGGTTGCAACCAGAGCCGATCGAGATACGAGGTCGCGGGACTCAGCCTATTGTATTTGTACTCATCGTAGCTTGTAAAGGCTGAGTTATAATCGTCGGCCAGGCTGGACAGCACGATGGACATCAGTCCACTGGCAAACTGATTATTGTAATTGTTCATACTGGTATAGAGTCCGCCCACGGTTGCTGTGGCCGTCTTTTCGTCACTGAAGGCCGACTCTGCCGCCACTTCGGTCTTGGGCGGGTCTACGGCCAAAAATTTATTGCAGGAGATGTTTAGCAGTGGTGTCGCAAAAAGGCTGTAGATGATATATTTGTTCATAGTATAAGTCTTTAGTTTTATGATCATTAAAAAGTGAGCTGAACCGCAAATGTATACGTGCGCATGGATGGTGTGGCGCTGTTGCGTACCGAACCAAAGGGATTGACATCCGAAACATACGTGCGGTCAAAACCAGGCATCTCGGGATCCATACCTCTGAAGCTTGTCCAGGTAAAGAGGTTCTGCGCATTGAACTGTACCACAGCACGGTTTATATTGATCTTCTTTGCCCATTTGGAGATATCGTAACTGAGCGATACATTTTTTAAACGGATGAACGAAGCATCGTCCCATACCGCTGAAGAATAGCGGTAGTAATTACGATAAGCCAGGTTGGCTTCGTTGGCGCTATTGGCCGTAGCGCGTGGTACATCCGTCAGGTCACCAGGCTGCTGCCAACGGTTTAACACATATTCATCCAGGTTGCCCAGTCCGCCGATGGTCGTTGCCTGTGGGCCGTAACCAATGGATGGTCCCTCCTGTTTGACAAACTGAAATAGAAATCCAAGGCTCACATCGCCATAACTCAGATTATTGCCGATACCACCATAGTACTTGGGCAGCAGTGATCCCAAGGTCACATAATCATTGAAATCACTGATTTTCCCATCGCCATCCACATCCAGGAATTGGGCGATCCCGGTTTGTGGATCCACTCCCGTAAACTGAAATCCGCGGACGATACGTGTAGACTCGCCAATGACATATCGCCGCACATCACTGCTACTCGCAAGCATGGGATATTCCAGCAGGGTATTGGACGGGAAAGTGATATTGAAATTGGTTTTCCAGCTGAACTTTTCCTTTTGGATATTCACACTGCTGAGCTCAAACTCCAAACCTTTATTTTCGATCAGGGCCGGCGTATTACCAAAATACGAACTGAAGCCCGTCTGCGGCGCTAGCACGATATTGATCAACTGATTATCCGATCTATTGTTGTAATAATTGGCCGTGAGGAAAATACGGTCCCTGAAAAATCCAAGGTCGAGCCCCAGTTCTTTCTTTTTAATTTCTTCCCATCCAAAATTAGGATTAAACACCCGTGTCGGATAAAGCCCCGTAATGCCCTGGTAGGCAAAGCCTGTGCCCCAGGTATCCAGGTATTGGTAATCACCGATCTGGTCATTACCCGTCACCCCCCAGCTGGCACGAAGCTTACCGAAGCTCAAGATAGACTGATCCTGGAGAAATTCTTCGCTGCTGAACACCCAGGCTGCACCGATCGACCCAAAGTTACCGTACTTGTTGTTGGGCCCAAAGCGGGAAGAGCCATCCCTTCGGTAACTGAAATTTAACAGATATTTGTCGGCATAAGCATAATTAATACGTGCAAATGCAGACTGGTAACGGTAATCTGCATACTGATTGTTGCGGTTCACAAGGATACCTGCAGCACCGATATTGTCCAACTGCGAATCACTCGGGTAACTGCTGCCATCGAAATATTTCCCTTCGCTGACCCTTTGCTGCCAGGTTCCGCCCAAAAGCAGTTTAAAATCATGTTTACCAATTGTTTTGCTGTAGTTTAATTGTGTTTCAATGATATAGGACTGATAATCCGAATTCCCGTAAGAGGCCATGGAACCCGTACTCGTCAATGGATTAAATCCCGCATTGGGCAGCAAGCGCGTCTGGTCCATGCTTTTGAGGTTGTAGCCCAGGTTGACTTTTGCGACCAATTCGGGTAAGATCGCGTATTCGGCGGAAAAGTTGGCCAGCAGGGATTTCGATTTAGAAACACTCGAGCGCTCCATATAGGCGGCGGGATTCTGTAAGCTCTGCTGAAACCAATAATAGTCGCCATTTTCATCGTATATGGGATAATTGGGCGCTAGGTTATAAAACTGTGCAATATCTGTAGGTACCGTATTGTTACGGTCCAGGTTGAGGTTGAAACTGCTGTTGAGCTTAAATCGCTGATCTTTGGATTGCGTAGACAAGTTCAACAACGCACCACCACGCTGATAATTCTTGTTACCGGGCAAGGGATCACCCTGCCGATTGAAATTGGCACTGGCCAGGTATTGGGTATTTTCGTTTCCTCCGGAAAATGACAGCTGATAGGTAGAGAAAGGGGCCGATGCACCATAAAACTCCTTTTGCCAGTCGCTGTAGGCGGACTGATCCCAGGTGAGCAGATCCGGCGCATTATCTGCTGTCGCTGTCCAGTTATCGTTTTTAAATCCCTCCTTCCGGATGTCCAGATATTGCTCGGTGTTCAGCATCTTCAAGTTGCGAATGGCCTTACCGGAGCCTACATTAGCGTTAAAGTCTATTTTAAGTCCGCTCTTATTTCCTTTTTTCGTGGTTATCAAGATCACCCCATTTCCGCCCCGGGAGCCATAAATGGCTGTCGCATCAGCATCCTTAAGCACATCGATGCGTTCAATATCCTTGGGATTGATCAGGCTGAGCGGGCTTTGGTTGCCATTGGCCGCGGTAAACTGATTCATGCTTTCGTCCGAAAAAGGAATACCGTCGATAATGTACAGCGGACTGCTGCCATTGGTCAAGGAATTGACACCCCGCAGCTGCACCTGAAAGGAGCTGCCCGGCAAGCCCGAATTGGAAGCGATGTTGAGTCCCGCAACGCGGCCCTGCAAGGCCGCCAGAGGATCCAATACCGGTTGCGTTTCGATCTCCTTGCTGGTGACGCTGGATACCGAACCCGTATTTTTGCGTATTGAAGACGTACCGTAACCGATAACCACCACTTCATCCAGGTTGCCCGGATCTAGCTCAAGGCTTATTTCTAGGAGGGCCTTGTCCGCCACCGTCACTTCCTTGCTGCGGTAGCCAACATAGCTCAGAAGTAGAATATCATCCTGCTCCAGTCCATTTAAACTAAAGCGTCCACTGGCATCGGTAACCGTACTGGCTATCTTATTCTTAACCCGAACACTAACTCCTTCAAGCGCTGCGCCGCTAGCATTGCTGACACGGCCACTTATCGTGGCCTGCAGTGTTTTGGCAGCGACTTTCCCCTGGAGCACGATGGTGTTTTTGACAATTTGATAACGGATGCCCTTAGCCGAGAATGCCTGCTTAAGTAGTTCGGGGATATTGGCATTGTCTAAATTGACATCGAAAGGTAGATCGGGATTAATTTCATGCGGATCATACACAAAGCGGTAATCGCTGCGCTGCTCAATGGCTTTGACCAGCTGTTTAAATTGAACATGGTCAGCGGCCTTGTCTGCCTGCTGGCTAAAGGCATAGCCATTGACATGCATCAGCATCAATAGCAGTGTTTTTACGGATTGTTTCATAGGGTATTTAGATTGAAAATGCGTTTGTTTGGGTTTGGTTAGGGAACAAGTACGAGTCGGTCCTTGTCGATGGTATAGTTTATGCCGGCGAACCGCAATATCTTAAGCACTTCTTCAAAGGACTCTTTTTTGCTGATTTTCCCGCTAAGGACCTTGTTTTTATAGACCGGCGCCAGGCTATAGGTAAAATTGTACCAACGGGCCAGATCGGCCAAAATTTCGGGAAGCGGCGTCTGGTCGAATTCAAAGTAACCGTCTTTCCAATTGGCAGCATCCTGTTGGGTATTTTGCTGCTTTCGCTGGAAGGCACCGTTCAGCACATTCAGTTCGATCGACTGTCCCGGTAGCAGAATCTCCTGAAGCCCGGCATTGCTGACCCGTATTTTCCCTTCGTCGAGCTGTGTGGTTAAGAGCTGGCTATCGTTTGTGTATAACTTCACGTTAAAAGCAGTTCCCAAGGCTTCAATGCTGGTGTTGCCGACATGAACAATAAAAGGTTTGGCTTTATTTTTTGCCACTTTAAAATAGGCTTCACCCGTCAGGAATACCGAGCGTTCGTTGACGTCATATTCCGGTCCTATTTCCAGCTTGCTGTCTGCATTTAGCCATACAGTGGTACCATCGGGAAGTTCCATTTTGAATTCTTGCCCCTTTTTGGTCTTGACCGCCAGGTTATTCCCCTTCCCCTGCGCTATATAGGCGGGGTTAAACGGTTTCTCTTCGTCCAGGCTGACCACTTCATTGCCGATCAGCAGATCGGCCTGAAATTGACCGACACTAAAAGGCAGTGGCTGTGGCGATTGTTGGGGCTGGGAAAAGAAGTATAGCGCTGCACCGGCCATCAAAAAGAATACAATACTGGCAGCCACCTTCAAATAGGCCCTTTGGTGGCGACTAGCCCTTAATTCGGGCGCAAAAATATGCTGTTGGAAATACCGGTCTTCGGCAGCCAGATCCAGTTCCGGGATGTCTTTTTCGTTATTTGTCTTGCTGAGCTGATTGTACCAACTTTCGACAAGTGCAATTTCCTCGGCGCTGCACATCCCCTGCTGATACTTCTGCAGCAACTGTTTCGATAATCGTTGTTTCATAGGTTCTATCCTGTTTACCGTTTAGAAGACAGGATAGTCCCCGTTTAGTGGTAGAAAAAAATGAAAATAGTTCGAATTTTTTTTCTCAAAACCGTCAACGCATTGTAAATCTGTTTTTTGACCGTCTGCTCAGAGATTTCAAGTTCGGCGGCAATCTCCCGATAACTTCGTTGCTCGAAACGACTTTTTCTGAAGATCAAAGCCATTTTGCGGGGCAGCTTTTCAATCGCCTGATCGATTTGCTGGGCCAATTCTTTCTCCCGCAGCAACTCGTCGGGCATAATTTCAGGAGTTGAGGCGGCATGCTCAAGGTAATGTTCATATTTCCGACCCACATCCTGGCTGGCGATACGATTGATGACCAAATTACGGGCAGAACGAAAAAGATAGGCCTGATAAGAATGCTCAATTTCGAGCCGCTCCATGCGGTCCCAGAGATTGGTAAAAATTTCCTGTACAATATCACGGGCTTCGTCACGATCGTCTAACATCCGGAAAACATGCACATACAACTTCACCCAATTTTCTTCGTAAAGTTGGGTAAACAATTGTCGGACATGTGTAACACTCATCTGCTGGTTTAGTTATTGTTGATCAGTCAAAATTAGGCTTTATTTTTAGGAAAGTCAATTTATGATGGATTTCTAACGAAACCAGTAGAATAATGCAAATACAGCATCTTTTTTTTCCTTGCTGAAACCGTTAACCTATCCCCCCTGCCAACCACCTTATTGAACAATTGGTAAGCTTATTTAAGTCATCTTCTGTCAAGCTTTTAGACGCTTCTTTGGCGTATTTAATGAGCTTAAATATTTTTATTATCTTTACACGAAAATTATCTAATTAAATTAGTTAAGACGATTTTATTCATATTAACCGTTAAATTCACGCTATTGAGGATGAAAGTCTATTGGTATTACATTTCACTTATACTCATTATATTTTTTAAAAGCACTGACTTACTAAATGCACAGTCTATCACCGAAATACAAGCTATAAAAAATCCATTGGAGCAGATAGAATCCGTGTTAAACCTTCCAAGCCACTTTAATCGCGACACCACTTTATTGAAAAAGGAGTTAGAGCCCATAAAAACATTCGCCAAACAGCACAACAGTATTCCCCTCGAATGGGCCTATTATATGCTCATGGCAGATGGTTATTCCATTGCTTTCGACCATACAAATGCTCTTTCTGACCAATATTACAAATACGCCAGAAACGTAATCGAAGCGCATCCAAATCCTGAACTGGAGATGATCGGAAATATACGACAGGGCTATTATAATTTCGTATACCGCAAGGTCATTGATGCTTTCCCTTATTTCTTACGAGCCAACGATCTAAATGCCAGAATAGACAGAAAAAAAATACCATTGCCCGTAAAACATTATCAATTTATGGCGAGCTTTTTTAATCATATCGGCGACCAAAAAAAAGCTGTAAACTATCTTCATGAAGCTTTGCCTTTTGCAAGGCCTGCCTCAAGAGCACGGATTGATCTACTCAATTCAATAGCTGTCTACCTATCGGCAGACAATCCTGTTCCTGAAGCGCTTAAATACCTAAAACAGGCCATGGCCGAAGCTCAACAAGCAAAAGATTCTGTGTGGATCGGAATTATATCCGGCAACATGGCGGATTATACCTGGGAAGAAGGAGATAAAAAAAAAGCAATCGAACTGGTCAAACAAAATATTGACCTCTCATTGCGGTATCATGAGCCCAATGATGCTATGCGGGCAAATCTAATTTTAGCGAGCTGGTATATTGACCAACAAGAATGGCAACTTGCAAAAAAACATATAGAGGCGAGTGAAAATCTTATGGAAGATAAACCCTACTTTCTGAAATATAAGATGGATGCAGCCAAATCATTAGCTGCGATTTCGCATGGATTAGGGCAGCAGGGCAAACAACTTCACTATTTAAACCGCTATATATTGTTGAGAGATTCATTGGAGAAAAGAACAAATATCAAAGAGTTACAGAAAATCATCTGGGAGAGTGAACAGGAAAAATATAACAGCACGTTACTGTCCGAAGCAGAGAAAAGACAAAAAGTAAAAAGTACTTATCAATTTATGAGTCTTCTACTTGTCTTAATTTTTGCTATCGTTATTCTATTAATCAATAGGTCGAGGGCAAACATCAAAATACGTAACGCAATTCTTGAAAGGGAACAACTCCAACTTAACCACAAGAAGCAGCTTGTCGATCAAGAGCTCCTCATATTAAAAAACTCACTCAGCGAATTTACGGATACTGTCAGGCAAAATGACATCACAATTCAACAGCTGCGTGAGGAATTAAAAAAGGAAGAGAATCAAAATCCAACCTATACTGCCGAAGTAAAAGCGAACCTCAATGCTTTAATGGAAACACATATTATGACAGACGACCGATGGACAAGGTTTAGGCATACGTTCGACCAAGTATACCCTGACTATTTACAACAGATGAAAGATGAACATGCAAAAATTACCGAAAACGATCTCCGCATATTAGCCTTACAAAAACTTGAGCTGAGTAATGCGAGTATGAGTGAGCTTCTTTGCATCTCTATAGAGGGTATAAAAAAAGCGAAACAGCGCCTTAAAAAAAAATTGGGGGTCACTTATTCTTCCTGATAAAAAAGAAAATGGCCCGATTATCATATTAATCTGCCCAAATGGAAAAATACAATTTTAACAGTATGTCCAAGTTTAATCTATCGTACCTGTACGGCTAACGGTATCCCAATCTTTAATGGTTACATTGCCCAATACGACGCCTGTTTTATGCACTGTAATCGTATATGTATACTCTTTGCCAGGCTCGAATTGTTCGTTCGCCTGACTTGCCCAAGCATAAGTATCGTTACCTATCTCAAATGTAATGCGCAATGCTGCGCCGTTGCGTAGGTAGCCGGAAGCACAATAGCTTCATAGGCTGATCCGCTAGCTTTTACAAAGGGGCTTATATCCGCAGGGTCACTTGCTGCCCCCACTGTCCCTGTGCTCAGGTCAAAACCATCCTAACATCGCTATTATGGGGGTGGATAGAAAGTGGACAATCCAGATACTGTAGCAATACAGTCTATCTCAGTTCGTGAAAACCAAGTACCTTATAATTGATTCACAACGTTTTTAAACAAAAAAGGTCTCCCTTTTTAGGAAGACCTTTTATCGTTCGGGCTATGGCAACTGTTCTTTAAGAAGCCGGAGCAGCTCCTCGCCCCGCAAATTCTTTGCAACAATTTTTCCGTTACTATCTAATAGAAAATTCTGCGGTATTGCCTGAATGCCATATAACTTGGCAACATCACTATTGAAGCCATTCAGATCCGAAACGTGATTCCATTTTCCGATCTTATCTTCTTCAATGGCTTTGATCCAGGCAGCTTTGGCTTTTTTACTATCCAATGAGACATTCAAGATCGTGAATCCTTTGTCTGCGTAGGTGTCAAATGCCTCGATTAGGAAAGGACTTTCCTGCCGGCAGGGACCGCACCAGGAGGCCCAGAAATCGAGCAGGACATATTTTCCCTTTAGGCTATTCAGCTGAAGCTCCTTGCCATCGACCGTATGCGAAACAAAATTTGGGGCATCCGCACCGATCGCCGTATTCTTCATCAAGTCAAGCTTTGCTCGCCACTTTAAACCTTCCTCGGTATTGCTAAGGGATGGTGTCAATGTCGAATAAAGGTCATTCATTTCCCTGTAATCCGGGAATGCTCCTCCAACACGATCCAGTGCATAAAAACTGACCATAGAAGCCGGATGCTTTCGGATGAAGTCGCTATAAACCTGTTTGATATGCGCGGCAATTTCTTCATTTTCCTTTCGATAAGCGGCAATGAACGTTTCAGACTTCCGATTTTCGTCGGTAAGTGTCGCAAATAGTGCTTCGCGGCGTTGCTCCAAAGGCAACAAGCTTTTCTTTAAATCAGTATAGTCCCTATTCAGCGGACCTGACACAATCTTGGCTGTTCGGAGCGAATCGGAGGATTGAAAAGCGATGCTTCCCTTTTCAAGGTAGAAAAATACCTTGTCTGAATTTTTCTTCAAGCCCGGATTTGCGGGATGGCTTATGAATAGGCGCCCTATGGTCTCTTTTTCTATAGTTGCATGGAAGTCGAATTTTCCATTTGCCGATAAGATGATCGAATCCTGCATGGCTTCCCCATTATTTAAATAATTGAGGTAAAGAATATCACCCACACCTGGATGTAATAGCTGTCCATGAATATGAACCTGTTGTTGTGCTAAGGCTAAGTGGCCCAATAGCGTGCACACACAGCAGAGGATTTTATATTTTATATGCATCGTTATGGATTATTTGTCATTCCTGGATTTTCACTCATCACTTTTTCCGGAAAACGCATGGTAAGACGTTCCGGGCGTAGTGTAATACGTTCTTTTTCTTGCCCATTAGCATCATAATAGATATGGGTATATTGCTTTCCAGCAAATAAAGGGTCTACCGACAATCTGCGCATATCAAACCAGCGCTGTCCTTGCAGCGCAAATTCACGTAGGCGCTCGTCGATCGCGAACTTAATGAGGGTGTTTTTGTCGCTGATATTGACCTTAGCTTCGGCTGCGGGCATACGCTTGACACGTAATGCCTCTAGATCTTTTATCGCTCCGTCTATATTACCCAATCTGGCATTTGCTTCCGCGCGCATCAGATACATTTCGGCCAATCGCACACCGAACTGGGCCTGCGTACCGCTATTTCGACGCCTCAACCCCGGCAGGGCAAATTTTCCACCACCACTGGGTTGGGGTGTAAAGAACTTGAGCCGCTGGTCGTTGGCAGAAAATAACGCTAAGACCTCGGGCGATAATAAGATATCCGACAATTCGGAGTTCCAGCCGTTCAAGCCATGTTGCTTTGGAAAAAGGTTCTCGGTATTATTCCAGGCCGGTGGATAAAGGCTTTGGTAGCTTGACAGTGCCCAATTGGGATCATAGCCCCAAGTTCCGCCGATAGCCATGGTAGTATTCAGATCATAGAGCTGCGTTGCAAAAGTAGTCGGCAGATCCGTGAAGGCCTGATCCATACTGGTCAGACAGTCCTCATATTGCCCCATGAACAGATACACTTTTCCCAACAGCGCTTCAGCTGCCGCACGGGACATCCTGGTTCTTAAGGCAGGATTTTTCGGTAAAAAAGGGATGGACTCCTTCAGATCATTCACCATATGACTGTATATATCCCCTACCGTTGCACGCGTAAAATTCGTTTTGGCAACATCTGCCTCTGTTAACAGTGGAATGGATAAAGCTGAGGACGCAGTCGCTGCAGCGTAGGGCGCCCCATAGTAATTCCCTAGCATAAAGAAAGCCCAGGCACGGTTTGCTTTACCTTCCGCACGCAATGCCTCTTTTTGCTCAAGAGTTCCATCCTCTGCGTCCATCACTTCATTAATAATCTTGTTGTACGTATAAAGCTGAGGCATAATAGCCAACATCTCAAAGGCATCCTCGTCATCATTATACACTTTATCATCCCAGCGGAAAAGCCGTTGCGTCCTTAATTGAGCACCATTGAAATAAGGATCAACAGCAGCAACCTCGTCCCCCATGGGCACCTGTGCATTAGCCGGTGAAGTTCCGGTATTGATGAGTGTGGTGTTCTGAAAAAGAAGATCATATTCAGATACTTTACTCGCGATAAATTTTCCTTTTGGTGTAATTTCCAGAAAGCTTTTTCCACAGGAGGCAAAGCATAGCGCCAGACCTAATGTGTACAGTATATAGTTACTTTTCATCTTTAAATTCATTTATATCTTAATTTAAAACTCGACCTGAACTCCAAATGAGACTGCATTCTGGCCCGTATATATATTATTCAAGATCTCGGGATCAATGCCATAGCGATTATTTTTCCAGACCATGACATTCGACAGCTGAGCCCGCATGGAAATCTGCCGCGTATACAGTCTATTAGCCCATGAAGTTGGCAAGGTATAGCCCAGGGAAATGTCCCTTATCTTCAGATAAGATGCACTGATCACATTGAGATCGCCTTGCGTATAGTAGTTGGTGTTGCGCAAATTACTGCGTCCGGATCCGATGCCCACGTAAGCCGGGATTTGGGTATGAAGTTCATCTCCGGCCTGTTGCCAACGCTGCATAAACTCGCTGCTCACGTTTTCGGTGATCCGGCCGCCAGTCCACAGGGTATTCAGGTTTGGCCTTCTCATGACATGGCCCAGATTAAAAATAGCATTGACGTTTAAAGACAGATTTTTATAGGCAAACCTATTGGCGAGACCACCGTTCCATTTTGGCTGAACGGTGCCCATAAACCGGATATCATCTACCAGGGTTTTATTGGGTTCTTTTGTACGCGTACCATCCGCCAAATGCACCAGGGGATCACCAAGAGCATCCAGTCCGGCATAAGCATAGGCGAAGAGTGCATAGGCATCGTAGCCAGCAACAAATTGCTCCCCCACCAGACCTGCACCTGTCGAAATAGGTGTTGCCCGGTTTAATTTGGTAATCTTATTTTTATTGTATGCCAGATTGAGCGTTGTGCCCCAAGTAAATACCTTAGTATTGATGTTTCTGCTGTTGAGGCTCAGTTCGAGGCCCGTATTTTTCATATCCCCCAGATTTCCCGTAATATTGCTGTAGCCCGTAAACGAATTGGTCGGCATGTATCCGATGAGATTTTCCGTCTTTTTACGGTAATAGTCAAAGGATCCATTCAGTCTATTGTCAAATAGGGCAAAATCGACTCCCGCATTGATATTGAAAGTAGACTCCCAGGTAAGCGATCTATTGGCGGGGGTAACGATATTGACACCCACACCACCCGGGAAAACAGAGTTTGTCGTTGTGGAAATAATATCCTGAGAAGCAGCAGTACCGATATTCGGCGAATTTCCGGTTACGCCGACTGTCGAACGAAGGCTCAGGTCTTTGATCCATGACACCTTGAAAAAATCCTCACGGCTTACTTTCCAGGCAGCCCCAACACTCCATACCGGTCTATTCTGCGCCGATTTTTCCTTTCCATACAACGAAGATTCGTCAATACGCCAGCTTGCGTTGACCGTATATTTCCTATCGTAGGTATATCCAGCATTCGCATAATAAGAAAGAAAGCGATTTTCCTCTTCGGTATAGCCTGCTACCGTTGATGGAATCAGAACACTCCGGTTGGTTCCCGAATTACCGATAACGGGACTTGCGATCCCATTTGCCAAGGTATTGAGGTCAACAGGCCTATTGGTCAGCAAATCAGGCTTATATCCCCATACAGTATTATAATTTCCTTTGGTCAAAAAGGCCTGCGCTTCCTGTCCAAACAGTGCTGTAATGGCATGTTTATCGTAAGTATTGTCAAATACGACCTGATTTCTTACGGTCCAGTTTTTGGACTGTTGGTCTGCCGTATAGAAACGCCCATCGGTAGCCGACAGGTAGGCAGTACCCGAAAGTGTTGTAAACTGGGCACGCTGCAGGCGCAGGGCGTAGCTTTCCTGCTGACTTAAAGTTTCCGTTTTGCTCGAGCCCCTTGTGAGGCCATAGGTACCTTCAAAACGCAGGCCCTTGTAGATATCGAGGCGTAGCCCTGCGGTTATGCGTGCACGAAGCTGGTTTATCGCTGTTTTACCATAGTTCATTTCATCCAGCGGCTTGTAGGCAAGGGATATTTTGCTACGCGTTTCGTAAACTGTACGTATGGAATCTGCCCAATTGAGGTAGCCCATATCCAGGCCATTGCCCTTTTGGTCGGTATATTTAATATACGGAAGCAAGGAATTTGTCGGTGCGACGGTAGGAACCGAAGCACGGTCTATATTGGACAGGTCGGTAATCAGGTAAGCCGACAGCCGGCTGTTGATCTTCACGTCCTGGCGCAGATTGGCTTTATAGGTTTTATCCTTGCTACCCGGTGTGTAGTTTTTATCGTCTGTAAAAGCAACCGATCCGTAAAAACCATAGCGGTCGCCACCACCGGAGACGGAGACTGTATGGTTCATTAAAAAGGCATTGCGATACCAGGTATCCGATAAATGTTTCAGGTTGTCGCTATCTGCCAAGCTGTCCAGTTGCCTGTCGCGCGTTGTTGCATCGATATTGCCCAGGTAAGCCTGATATAAGGCGCGTTCATGCGGGGCGACAAAAATACCGGTAAAATTGCTGGATGTCGGGGTATTGATCGCGCCCCAAGTCGTATTGATGGGATCAAAAATCGCCTGCGCTGCATCGATAAGCTGTCTGCTGTTTAATTTTGGCAGATAGCTCAGGTCGGGTTTCCCTTCCATTTTCAGAAAGCCACTGTACGAGACCTTTAGCCGGTCGGCTTTGGTTCCTTTTTTTGTTGTGATGACAATAACACCATTTGACGCCCTTGCTCCCCATATAGAGGCTGCCGTCGCATCTTTCAGTACCGATACATCGGCTACATCGTTGGGATTTATCAGCGCGACCTCATTCATCGATACGATGATTCCATCCACAACCAGAAGCGGTGTACGGTTGGCATTGATCGATGTAACACCACGGATAGAAAACTCATCACCTCTTCCGGAGGAATTGACGGTAAGCCCGGGCACCAGCCCGTCCAGACGATCGAGGATATTCATTGAGGTGGTACGGTCCTGTACAACAGCCATGTCCGGCTTCCCGAATGCCCCTGCACTGCGCTCCTTGCTGATCTGCTGATAACCTGTGGAATAGGTTATCGCCACCTCATCCAGTACCTGGCTTTTTGAATTCAAGTAGATATCCCCCATCTCTGCAGAAGCAAAAAGAGATTTGCTTTCCAATCCCAAGTAGCTGATGGTCACATTTGCCCCACGTGGCACCCGATTCATTTCAAAACGTCCTTCGGCATCTGTAGAAACTTGATTTTCGATTCCCTCGACTGCCACAGAAGCTCCATTGAGGGGCTTTTGCTGTGCGAATACCTTTCCGCGGATTCGGATATAATCCTGGCTCGACACAGGTGCATCAGCTGGAGAAAGTTTTTTAAGCGTTACAATTTTCCCGTTGATGGAATACCCTAGCTTAAGCTGCGCAGCTAAACTTTCCAACGCCTCTTCGAGATTGGCATTTTTAAATTCAACGGCAATATTTTTGTGCAAGGGAATTTTCTGACCATCGAAAATAAAATCGTAGCCACTTTGTTTACGGATCTCCATGAGGACAGATTCCACCGTTAATTCGGTTTTGCCCAGGTTAATGGATTGACCATAAGCTACGGTCTGCAAAGCCATTGTCATGGAAAAGGCTCCGATTAAAAATGGTTTTTTAAACACAGCAGTGGGCCGATAGCTGGTATTGCCAGTAAATAAACCGGGCAATTTTTGTTTTTGCATATTTTGTTAGGTTAAAATGTGTTCCGGCTGTATAGCCTTGATTAGTATGATATGTATAGGGTGATGTTTATTTAATTTTAGTTCGGTTTATAAGGCCTGACGATCAAGGTATGCCCCTTTCTTTCAAAGCGTACGAGATCAAGGCTTTCCACGGCATGCAGCACGGCAGACAAAGGTTGTTTTTTGGATACCCAGCCTCCAGCGAGCATCGTTTTGTCCACATTACCTTCATAGATCACTTCGATATCGTACCAACGGGCAATTTTTTTCATAGCATCCTCAAATGTGATGTTATTGAGCACAAAATCCCCCTGTTGCCAGTCAACAGCGCGACCAGCGTTGGTTTTTGCCACCGATGTGCCCCTGGATGTGGTGACCGCCTGATCCCCTGGGTTCAGGATATGCTCCACAGCATGATGTTTTACAGACACACGTCCTTCCAGTACTGTTGTTACGCCAGCGTCGTCGTTTGCGTAAGCACTTACGTTGAAATGAGTTCCCAAAACACGGACGGTTTGCCGGTCTGTCTGAACAATAAACGGATGTTTTGCATCTTTTGCCACTTCAAAATAGGCTTCTCCGATAAGCCGTACCTGACGGGTTCCGCCAAAGGCCAAATTCGATTGAAATTGAAGTGAAGAGGCTGCATTTAGCCATACTTTGGTCCCATCGGCCAGTTGTATCGTATACGCCTGACCATTATTTGTTTTAACGGTATTTAATCCACCTGCTGCCACTGCATTTCCGAGATAGGTATAGGTTATCTGCCCCTGTTGATCATTACTGATTTTGATCCCGTTATTGTTGGCAATTTCACCTTTCGTTGCAGCGGACAAAGCTATTTGCTTACCATCCTGCAAAATAAGCAGAGCAGACTCGTTGCCCGGCGCAATGTCCTGCTCGATATTATGGAGAAGCTCTTTTTGCGCCAGCTGTTGATACCGATACAAGCCAAAGAACACGAACATGAGTACTACCGCCGCAGCTGCGGCAAGGTAATAGCTGAATACCGGACGCTTAACTTTCTGTTCAAATGCCAGCAGTCGCGTTATGGAAGCATACACATTTTCGCGTCTTTCGGCATCCAAGGTGTTCATTTCGGGCGATTCCATCAGCAGTTTTTCCATAATGGCCTCCACATGCTGCGCACAGGGCTCGTCAAGGATCAGCTCATAATAGCGCTGTTTTTCTTCAATAGACGCTGTATGATTATAGATTTTATAGCACAGTTTTTCAACTGTCTGTATTTTATGGGTATCCATCCGGGTAGATTTAGTCAAATAACAGGATCAATCGTATTTTCAATTGCCTTCTATTAGTATAGACGAGTAGATTGGGTATTACTACTACTGGATTTTGACTTTTTTTAAAAAAATTAAGATTGTGTGAGCAGATAAAATATCGCAAAGGAAAAAATGACTGCATGTTTTTCGAGGTAAAGGCGAATTTGCTTGAGGGCACTCGCCATTTGGTTGGCAACAGTGCTTTTGGCAATATTTAATTTTTCGGCAATTTCATCGTGACTTAAACCCTCATTTCGGCTAAGTTCATAAATCAGTCGACGTTGTGGAGAAAGCGTATCCAAGGCTTCACCAAGGAGGATTAATGTTTCTTTGTATAGGACACGTTGCTCACTCATGGCTTCCATTGTTGGCTGTTGGGAGATTACAAAATCCAGAATCGGCTTCCGGGAGGCAATTTTTTTCTGATAATCGAGCACTCTATTGGAAGCCATGCGGAAAAGATATGCTTTGGGGTTTTCTATATTTTTCAAAAAATCCCTTTTCTGCCAGAGGTCTATAAAAATATCCTGAACGAGATCGTCCGTGACATCCGAAAGACCAAGCATCCTATCGATAAAAGTAAAAATCTGCGGACTATAGCGGACATAGACAGCTGAAAAAGCACTTTCACTACCTTCCGATAATTTGCGGAACACGTCCAATTCTGCACTATTTTCGATTTCAATGCTCATTTCAGGTAGTAACGGAGAATTTATAAGCTCACAACTGCCAAAACTAATGAAATATACACAAATTGCATAATCATCCTACATGTGTATGGTATTTTTAGCAGAAAAGGTACGCTTGTTAGGTAGATTTTACATACTCCGCAAAAGAGTGATTCCATGTGTTGTTAACTACCTTATTGATACCTCACAATCATGAATTAGTAAACCCTTGCAGGATCGCCTTTTGTTACATTTTAATTTATCTTGCGATCTGCTTCACGATGGATATTCCGTTTCCTGAACCTTCAAATTTTAGCACCTTATCCATTAAAGAAGGTACATTTCTATTAAAATTGTCCGGGCATTGATCAGGTTATTAACTCAACTTATCCCATCCTCTTTCGTATTTTTTTTCGTATATTATCTCACTATGAAAATAGTAGACATCACAAAAGACACTTTAATCAGTGCTCAGAAAGAAGGATTTACCGTATTAATCACCAAATTTAGTTCAGATCCGTTAAACCCAACCTGGATTGTCGACAAGGTTGAAAAAGACAAAATAGAAGCTAGCAAAAAAGCATTGAGCGAAAGCTACCAGTTATGCTATTCCATTAAAGATGCTATTCTGACGATTGATAATCGCCCGTTCATCGGAAAGTTACAGCTAAGCCATTAATAGCGTTTGATCAATCAATCATGAAATACGAAATCAGCAGCATGTATTGTTTCACTTAGCCGTTGAGCTAATGTATAACAAACGGTAAAAAGGGCATTAACGCGGTTAATGTACGAATAGCATAATTAGGCAGGAAGTTTTAAACTTCTTTGAGTTAAGTTTAAGCAGATAACATGTACGTTATCTGCTTTTTTTATTTAAAAAATTAAACAAAACGAAGGCCTCAGTCCCCTACCATTCTTCATTGCTTCCAGCCCAATAACCACATCAATTTGCTCTGTTTGTCCTACCTGAAAATTAGCCGATCCATCCAGTTTTTGTACAAGCTTTTTTCCTATATTTATCCCATAAATTTCAAAAGAAATGACAAAAAAGAAGGCTATAGTTATTCAAGATAATGAAGATATCTTGAATATCATGGATGAAGTCTTAGTTGACGAAGGTTTTGATGTGATTCCATCGCTTACAACTGAACCAATAGAAGAGCTTGCAGCTATTGATCCCGACATTCTTATTGTGGATGACCATATCAAAGGAAGGAAAAAAGGTTCCGAAGTGATCAAGGAAATCAAAAATGATCCAGAAACCGAAGAACTACCATCCGTTCTGACATCGACAGCCAATGATATTGCGCAAGTTGCTGCCGAATGTAAAGCCGACGATTTTATTGAGAAACCATTTGATTTAGATCATATGGTCAATGTGGTTAAAAGAAACAGTGAATAATCTCGATATAGTTTTTATTTTTTATCCTCATAACACCTTATTAAGTGATTTATCATCCTATAAAATTTGGAGCAGACCTGAAGTGAATTGATCGCAAATATACAGCGCGCATATTTATGATATGACCACTGTTGCTACCTTAATTGAATACTAAAAAAATTCAAAATCTAAATAATGGAAATCCGAAAATCGAGCGGTGTAATCTGGGTTTTTCTTTTGAATAATCTGGTGAGTGACTGAGGTTGTTCAAATCGCAGTCTTTCGGCTATTTCAGCAACAGAAAGATCAGTTTCGGCCAATAATTGCTTGGCAATGCCTATGATAAAGCTATCAATATGGCTTTGTGCTGTGCCTCCCGATAAGCCTAAGGAAACATCATTGAGAAATCTTGGGGTGCAACGGAGTTTATTTGATAAGACAGTTAAACTCGGAAATACTGACATACACATTCTTTCTCCATCGAAAAATGCATGCAGTTCGTTAAAAAAACGCTGGTGTAACCGACTTATTTCATCCACTCTACTCTTCATTGAAAGCTGGTAAAACCTTTGCATGTGGTATAAAAGCAAATTGAGGTATGAGGTGATTATCGTTGAATGTATTTCGCTATGCGGCATTTCTGTTTCTTCAACTAAAAGCTCAACGATATTCGCAATGAGCTTATAGTCATTATTCCTTAGTATCAATGCTTCATCCATTGAATATTCTAAAAATCCGAGATCTTTTAACCGGTTACGTAAACTGTACCCATTAAATAGATCTGAACGGAAGGCAAAATAAGATCCCTCCTTAAACGATTTTTTTATATCCGTAACGGGAAAATAACGCTGGTTGAAAAATACCAGTTTGTGTTTTTCTTGATGTCCACGATCTAAAACGCCAAAGACAATGATAAAATACTTTTCCTCAATCAGTCTTTGAGCGGAACGGAGAAATTGATCTTCATTGTCAAAGTACTCAAAATAATAAGTATGATTTAATTTAAAAGCTTCTTGAAATTCACTTCTCTTGTCACCACTTAGCATATATAGTCTTTTATTCAGTATGAGCTATTACGATATCATTACGAAACATATCCTTATAGCAATAAACCCGTCTATCAGGGCAATTGTTTGGATTCTTTTAAAATTGCAATTCAAGCTAATGTCTGCCATTTAACCGAATTGAATAGATAAGACTCTCCCCCTTATAAATGATTAAATCCAATTCGGGTCTTTACATCGTATATAAAAAACAAGAATGGAGAAACGCTATGAAAAAGGTATTTTTATTACTATTACTAGGATTAGGCTTATTTATGCTCAGCAAATTTGGTTTTTCACAGAAAACTAATAGTTCCAAGATAATTAAAGAACAAGCTACGAACCCTATTGGCAAGAAAGATCAGGTTATTTATTTTGCAGGGGGATGTTTTTGGGGTACTGAGCATTTTTTTAAACAGGTACGCGGGGTGATCGCGACCGAAGTTGGTTATGCCAATGGCCATCTAAAGAACCCAAGCTATGAGCAAGTTTCTACGGGAAAAACGGGCTTTGCGGAGACGGTCAAAGTCACTTATGATCCAGAAGCCGTTGATTTAAAGTTGCTCGTAGATTTATTCCTAAAAACTATCGACCCAACCTCGATCAACAAACAAGGAAATGATATCGGAACACAATATCGTACTGGGATTTACTATACAAATGATTCAGCCATTCCAGTTATTAAGGAAAGCCTGGCCGAAATGGCCAAAAAATATCCAGCAAAAATAGTTGTTGAGCTAGAACCCTTACAAAATTACTACGATGCTGAGGCATATCATCAAAAATATCTCGACAAAAATCCAGGTGGCTACTGCCACATTGATCCGGAATTATTTGAAATGGCAAGAAAAACCAATCCATCTACCGCCAAAGCTACCGATGTATCACCCACTTTCAAAAAAAAGGACCAAAGCACACTTAAAAAAGAACTTACAGCACTACAATATGATGTAACACAAAATCAGGCCACCGAGCGTGCCTTTGACAACGCATATAATGATGAGTTCAGAGATGGCATTTATGTAGATATTACCACTGGTGAACCACTGTTTGTCTCGACGGACAAGTTTGAATCAGGCTGTGGATGGCCCAGCTTTTCCAAACCGATCAATCCAAAGTTAGTCGAAGAATTAGCTGATAATTCTCACGGCATGCGCCGCACGGAGGTACGTAGTAAAACCGGTGACGCTCATCTGGGACATGTTTTTGATGACAGCCCTGCCGACAAAGGCGGTCTACGCTATTGCATCAATAGTGCCTCTCTCCAATTTGTACCTAAAGAAGAAATGAAAGCCAAGGGTTATGAAAAATATCTGCCCTTACTTGCCAAGAAGTAAAAGTAATAGCCCAAACGGTTTTTAGCAAAAAACTGATGTAAATCTACATCAGTTTTTTTTGCGCTAATAGGTAGAATAATACAGCACTGAGCTCTTCGCTTACATGTGAAATGATCTTTATTTACACCATCAAAGAAATCCATCAAAAAAAATATAAAAAAAATAGAATTTTGAAATCCAAGCTTTCCAATAAGTCGTAGATGGTTATAAGTACAGAAAATTATAAACGAAAAGACGTTTGTTATGGAAAAGACAACAAAGCCCCTCAACGATTCGCTATTGAACTCCAATGGTGAAATTGACAAAAGAGATCTCCGCAGACGGGATTTCCTGAAATTTGCAGGCGCCAGCGCTGCTTCATTAGCCATTCTCGGTATATCTAGTTGTAAAAAAGACCGCGATGATGATATCGATAACGGTGGTAAAGGTTTGTATTTTGGTAGCGGTGATATTGCTATTCTCAATTACGCATATGCGCTAGAACAGCTCGAAGCTGCTTTTTATACCCAATTGGTCAATAATCCCTACTCTGGCATGACCGATATGGAAAAGGCTTTCTTTACGGATATCCGTGATCATGAGATTGCCCATCGCGAATTTTTTAAAGTTGCTCTGGGAGCCAAAGCAATCTCCAGTCTTGAATTAAATCTTTCGGGTATTAATTTTAGTAGCCGGGAAAATGTCCTGGCAACGGCCAAAACATTTGAAGATTTAGGTGTATCTGCTTACAATGGAGCTGGATGGCTTATCAAAGATCCTAATTATTTGTTATTGGCAGGCAAGATCGTTTCGGTCGAAGCGCGGCATGCTGCTTGGGTACGTGACATGATTGACAACGGTAGTTTTGCCAATATGGAAGTTGTCGATTCCAATGGTCTCGATGTTGCCAAAAGTCCAAGCGTGGTACTGAGCGCTGCAGCACCGTTTATCAAATCGAAAATCGATGTATCGGATCTACCCACTTATTAATCATCCAAAACTTACTTATCATGAATCTTTTAAACGTTTTTGAACAAATAAATGCTGTAGATCCTGAGTTCAGCGATCGCATCAGCCCACGTCGCGAAGCAATTAAAAATCTAGCTTCCATGAGTAAAAAAGTAACCCTAGCGGCACTTCCCTTTTTTGTGAGTGAACTTTTCAAAAAAGCCTATGGTGCCACAGCTCCAACGGACGTAAATGGTGTACTAAATTATGCATTGACCCTCGAATATTTAGAAGCAGAATATTATACGATGGGTGTTGCCAAAGCTGGACTCATCCCCTCGGGCAAACCGCTCGGAGCCATTACCACCATCCGGGATCATGAAGTAGCTCACGTGAATTTTCTGAAACAGGTATTGGGCAGTAAGGCAGTTTCAAAGCCGACATTCGATTTTACGGCGGGTGGCACATTTGGAAATGTCTTTAGCGATTACGATACATTTTTAGCGGTTGCACAGGCATTTGAAGATACCGGGGTGAGAGCATATAAAGGACAGGCAGGCATCTTGCTTGGCAACCGCGTTGTGCTTACTGCAGCATTACAGATCCACTCTGTCGAAGCGAGGCATGCCTCACATATCCGTCAGATGCGCCGTGCACGAGGAGGTGGTGCTACAAATCAAAAACCTTGGATTACAGGGGCAAATGATACCGGTATCGGTGCTGTCGTTGATCCTGTTTATGCTGGTGAAGACAATGTAAAACAAGCCGGAGTTGATATTACTTCGCTTACGGGCTCCATGGGAAAAATCTCAACGAGTGCAGCCACACAATCTTTTGATGAGCCATTAACCGCAGAAGCTGTACTTAATATTGCAGGTTTATTTATCAAAGCTTAACAAAAGTCTTAATCTACCTGTGAAAATGGCCCCGGTTTGTTTAACAAATTGGGGCTTTTTCGGGATTTCCCACACTGCATAGTTCGGTCAGTGTAAGCAATGTAATGGTACTTGATGCCGCAACTGCTTTAACCTTCATTTGTACTAATTCATATTTTATGCGATATAGATCGATTAATCTATCCAAATAGCGGAATAACGTCCTTGTTAAATCAGGTCATATTCCCGCGCTAAGTTATTTTTTAAAATTTATTCCGGCTGGATAATGACGTAATGAATAAATTTAAATTCATGCTTTATATTCGCGCGGATACAAACGATTGCTTCGGTAATTTCTTCTGTATCGAGATCATCTTCAAAATCAGTGATAAGCATCAGTATGACGTCATCGGGAGACTGATAGGTGGACAAAATATTTTTTGTTTTCCGTCCTGTCGGCAAGCAGGATAAATGTCTTTTTTTCAGAATGAATATTGATTGCAAGCCCGTCGTTATTTGTAATAGAGATCGCATTTAAGATAACCTTGAATTTCTTATCTGAATAGATCTTGAATAATCCACTTGTTGTTAATGAAATTAAGGAGTGTAAATAGATTAATATTATATTAATTACACACTAATTTAACATAAACAGTTTAATGTACACTTCTTAATATTAAAATAATACCGCGGATTTCTTAGTAAATTTCTTTAAATCCCCAGCAGCAGGATGACCTTTGAAGGGAACATAATAGTGATTCGGTTTATCCTTTTCATAGGCATTCCGCCAGAATAATATCCAGGCCAAGCCCTTTTCTTTGATCAAAGGGTAAACCACCTGGGTAAAATAAGTTGGATCTTTGACTCCTTCGAGCCCCGTTTCTCCGATTGTCGGAATTTTCCCGGATCTGACAGCATAGTCTGTTACAATGGCAATATTTTTTGCCATAGCAATTTTGTATTTTTCAATATCTTCGGGCTTACCATCTCCGGGTACATAACAGTCAAATGCGACCAGGTCTACATATGCATCGCCGGGATACCGTGCTAAGAATTCCGCTTCATTTTCGGTTTCAGAAGGCGAATAACAATACAGAAGGTGGTGGATACCGTGTTTCTGCTGAAAGTAATCGACGGTCATTTTCCAGAGCGCCTTATATTCTTCTGGTGTACACTGTTTTGCTCCCCACCAAAACCAAGATCCAGTATGTTCGTGATAAGGTCTCAGCACGACCGGTATTAGATTCCCTTGATTATCCTTTAGACTCAACAAAAACTCAGCTGTACGGTCTAACCATTTTAAGTATTTTATGTGATTACTTCCCGCCGGTAGAATGGAGCGGACGACCGTGTCCTGTGCACAATCCCAGGCATTTTTGCCTGACGCGATGTTATTGGCATGCCAGCTCAAGGTCGTTATACCACCCCGCTTTTGCGTATCCACTATGTAGCGGCGCATGTCGTCAAAATACACGGAATCTAAATTATACGGTTTGCCAAGTTCAATATCCCCAATTTCCCAGCCAACTACATTGGGGTACTTACCAGCCACATCTTTCAGATCACTGCGTCCTTTGACTCTATACCAGCCATGGCCATAGGCCAGCGCATCCTGATGTCCTATAGAAATCCCTTTTGCACGTCTTGAATTGATTGTTTGATACAAATCTTTAGTTTCTCTGGTCGCATGAAGATCTGCCGGCTGTTGTGCCCGGAGGCTGAATACAGCTACGGTAAATGTACAACATAGTACCAGCTTGCCAACATATCTTTTTATTTTGGTCTGTCTCTTTATTTTGCCTTGTCTCATTTTAGTACTGCATTATAAATAAGTTTACTATTGTTTAAAAGAATGATATCCGCTGACTGGCAAAATTTCTTAAAATCTGCTGCTGCCGGATGATCTTTGGTAGGTACATAATAATGTGTCGGAATATCGTCTGCGTTTCGCCAGAGCATACAATAGGCTAGTGGCCATTTTGCCAATATCGGTTGTAAAATTTGTGTAAACCAGTTTGGATCGGTAATCCGTTCGAGGCCCGTTTCGGTCAATGCTGCAATCTTACTTTTTTCCTGGGCTATAGCCGAAACAATTCCCATCTTGAGCGCTGCTGCTGCTGGATCATTGGCACCATCGGGGCGAAAATCCCAATAATTGTCCATACCTAGAATATCGACATAATCATCACCTGGAAATTGCGCAAGATATTCCGTCCGGTCCTGAAACTTACAGTCCGGAGAGAATGCAAAGAGCAACTGATGAATGCCCAGATCTTGCCGCAGATAATTAACTGTATAGCGCCATAAATGAATAAATTCCTCTGGAGTGGCATGCCCCTTCCCCCACCAGAACCAATCACCATCGAACTCATGAAAAGGTCTGAAAACAATTGGAATAGCCTCGCCCTCCTGTCCTTTACATTGCGCTAAGAAAGCACCTATCTTACGTAGGTAAGACTGGTAAGCAGCATTTGACCTGCCTCCGGGTAAAATTTCGTTCACCGCCTGTTGGGGGTTATTTTTCCATTCGTAGGATCCACCGTTCACAGGATTTGACATGTGCCAGGAGAACGTAATAATCCCACCGCGACGATACATGTCCTTGACCGCCTTTATCAGCCTTTTGGTTTCACTTTCCCGAAAGGCTTTATCCTCATGTGTCAGCGGCTGAAAATCGAGGCCCAGCAATGCTGGGTGACTTCCTGTCACTTCTTTTATATCACTACGGTCTGGATCTCCCTTCCAATACCGCCCATAGCAAAGCGCATCCTGTTGGCCTAAAAGAACCTTTCCTTGCGATTGGACTGATTTTAAGTATTTGTATAATGCTACAGTTTCGTTAGTGGCCATGCGGTCAATGGGGCCATTGGTCTGCGCCGAAAGATCATAATTCAAGAGCATTGCCACCAAGACCAAGTAGAAAAAAATCTTATTTTTCATCCTATTATTCCAAAGTTTTCGATCATTTCCAGACACATCCGTCCATTATGATAAGGGCACTTCCAGAATCCTGCTTTATCTTCAGCTCTATTTACTTCCCCGTTTTCAAGCCTACTCCAATACCACTCGCCGCCTTCTCTATCAATTAGATTCGACTGGATATAGGCCCATATACCTTCTGCCTTTTCCTGATATAGCCTGTCATTCAGCAGCTTCCCTAGGTATGAAAAGCCTAGCACAGCTTCGGCCTGTACCCACCAATGGCGATCGCGGTCCCAATGTGCATTGTTTCTTTCATAAGCTAGACTACCATCTGGCAAGCCCCCTTCCAATGCTGCGTAAGCAATATGAGGAATGACAGTTTTCACTTTTTGTTCCAGATCCGGATCACCGAGCACTTTAGCCGCCTCCAAGAGCAGCCAGGCAGCTTCAATATCATGTCCAAAGGATTGCATCTGACCTTTTACCTGCCATTTTGCATCAAAAAAAAGCTGCAGGTGTCCGGTAGCCTTACTATATATCCGTTCCAGGAATAAGGATATCAAGTCAGTATGTGCCTTTACCAAATCCTCATCGATCCATACCCGAAGTAGGTTGGTATAAGGTTCTAAAATATGTAGGTGCGTATTCATGGTCTTAGCTTCGTTTTCATCTTTCTCGCTGAGACGCATATCGGCAATAGGCTGCCAATCCTCAGTAAATGCCTCCCAGTAACCACCCAATTCATCATCTTTGCAGCGTTCGATCTGATAAAATTGTTTCTTTGCATAGTCGAGGGCTTCAGTATTGCCCGTTGCACGGTAATATTCCGAAAACGCATAGAGCGCAAAACCCTGTGCGTAAGTCTGTTTTTTGCGGTTGACGGGGCGGCCTCTGAAATCAAGTTCCCAAAATACTCCGCCATATTCTTTATCCACAAAGTAGTCCCTGAGGTACAGGTATGCTCGTTCTGCGATCTGCCTGTAGGCACTCTGGCCCAGAACACGGTAGGACGCAGCAAATGTCCACAAGATTCGGGCATGCATGACGACGCCTTTGTTGGCAGTCCTATCCAATACATTATCCCCGTCGATTCGGCCATAAAAACCACCATGCTCCGTATCAACCATTTTATCCATCCAATACGGAAGGATATTATTTTCAATTTCTTCTTTAAATCCTTTCATTGCTTTTCTTCATTTCACTTTCGATTAATTACGACGCTTCTCAAGCTCCGCAGTAATCTTTTGCATCCTCTTCTCTGTCAGCGGATAAAAGCTGATAAACAGGATTGATAATAGTGTTCCTATTGCCGGAAATAGGCTCAAAAACATTTTTATACCACTAAGAGTCTCCTCGGACTGCAGCTGATTGGCCTGGAAACCAAAATAAGCCAGGAGCCATCCCGTTACCGCTGTTCCAAGTGCCCAGCCCAATTTTTGGCTCATTGAAGAGGAGCTAAAAATTAGACCTGTTGCCCTATTGCCTGTCTTCAGCTCCGAATAATCCACACAGTCGGCATACATAGACCAGAGTAATGGGAATACCGCTCCAGCGCATATACTAATGATGACCTGCAATGCAAAAATTTCCCATACCTGGCTTTTGTCAAGCCAGTAAAACAGTACGCTGCCAACAGTTGCCAAGAGCATGGTTAAGATAAATGTATTTTTCTTTCCAATTGTATTACTTAATGGAGCCGACAAAATAACACCTAGAATATTGGCGGCCTGCCCCAATGCAAGGTAGAGTCCACTCAATACAAACGGAATGTTCAGGACTACGATCTGGCCATAATTTTCTTCGTGAACGTAATATTTGAAATAGTACAGTGCAGCGCCATCCCTTACCGAATTGAATACCAACGTGAAGACTCCCGCTCCCAATAAGATCCACCAAGGACTATTATTCAGCAGATCCCTGACATCCTGCTTCAGACTACTTTTACTATCGGTTACTGGCTGAACCCGTTCGCGTGTCCAAGTAAAGCAGAGCAGAAATAGGACGACGGAGCAGAGCGCTATAACAGCCACTGCCATTACCCATCCCTGCTGCTGGGCCTCAATATCCTGTCTGTGGCCACTGAAAAAATTGACCATTGGATTGAAGAGCAATAACGTTACAAAACTGCCGAGATATGCAAAGCTCATTCGGAATGTGGCCAGTACACTTCTGGTTTTGGGCGACGAACTTATTACCCCCAATAAAGACGCATAGGGCACATTGATCGCCGAATAAACCATCATCATGACCGAATAAGTAAGATAAGCATACACAACCTTTCCACTTTCAGCGAACGCAGGGGTGTAAAAAGTAAACACACCAATTACACCAAATGGTACCGCAACGTACAGCAGGTAAGGTCTAAATTTACCCCATTTCGATCGTGTACGATCGGCCAGTACACCAATAATAGGATCAAACAAAGAATCCCAGACGCGCGTGACCAAAAACATGGTACCGACCATTTTTGCTTCCATCCCGAATATATCTGTATAGAAGAACATGAGATACATGCCAAACAATTTCCAGAACATGGACGAAGCAGCGTCCCCTAGTCCATAACCGATTTTTTCCTTTAATGTAATACGTTCCGCTTTACTCATCATTCTCGTTTTGCAATAAATTTAAACATTTTATTGTGCTAAGTTCTTTGAAATAATCCCGACCAGTGTTTCAACCGATGTTTTTGATCGCATGCCATCTCCAGTTGTAGACAGGCAGTAGTCTAACAGTTTTTCAACCGAAGAAACGGCTACGTGCATACGGGTATCACTCGAAGCATAATAGAGATAAACTTTTCCATCATCATCGGCAATCCAGCCGTTACTAAAAAGCACATTTGAGACATCACCGATTCGTTCTTCCCCCATTGGTGCCATGAGATGACCTGCTGGTTCGGCAATGAGTTTTTCCGGCGCAGCAAGATCAGTCAAATAGACATAAAGGACATAGCGCAGTCCAGCAGCACATGCACGCACGCCGTGCGCGAGGTGCAACCAGCCTTTCTCTGTTTTGATAGGTGCTGGCCCTTCCCCATTTTTAAGCTCCTTAATCGTGTGATAATAACGATGATTTATAATTTTTTCCTCGTATACTATTGCATTCTCCATTGTATCCACCAATCCCCACCCAATACCACCGCCACTTCCGGTATCGATAAATCCATCCTGGGGACGAGTATATAAGGCATATTTGCCGTCGACAAATTCGGGATGTAACACCACATTTCGCTGTTGGCTCTTGGACCTGAGATCCGGTAACCTTTCCCAGTGTTTTAGATCTTTTGTCCGCACAATTCCTGCTGAGGCCACCGCCGAAGAAAGGTCTCCCGAAGCCGCTGCCGGATCTTTCCGTTCGGAACAGAAAATACCATAAATCCAGCCATCTTCATGGGCCGTCAGGCGCATATCATAGACATTTGTATCAGGATCATTCGTTTCGGGAAGATCGACCGGAAAATCCCAGAACTTAAAATTGTCTATTCCGTTTGCGCTTTCAGCTATTGCAAAGAAGGACTTACGGTCATTTCCTTCGACCCTTACCACCAAGACGTATTTATCATTCCACTTGATAGCACCCGCATTAAAGGTTCCATTGATACCAAATCGTTCCATCAAAAATGGATTGCTTTGCTCATTTAAATCATACCGCCAAAAAAGGGGGGTATGTGCTGCTGTAACGACAGGATGTTCATAGCGTTGGTAAATACCATTGTGCTCCTTCACTGGATGGTTTTTTCTTTCTAATAGGGCAAAGTGATCTTCTTCAACATCTTTTAGACGTTGTTCAAATAGTGTACTCATGATTCGAATTAAATATAAAGTAAGTTCTTTTTTATGTATTATTTATCTTGATTGTTCAACATGGAGGACTCGTCTAAAGAGGTCCAATCCCGCAACATGAAATGCATTTCCGGTGCTATGGCCATGCAATGGAAATGCCATCCAGGATTTTTCGCTTTTTACCTGATTGTAAGCAGCAAAATTGATATGTGGTGGGCAAACATTATCCTGCACCCCGATTCCCATGACCAATGGCACCCGGATACGGGAAGCCAGATTTTTAATATCAAAATAAGAAAGCGTCTTGTACACCTGTTTCCAGCTTATTCCCGGGTGTTGGGTCCTGTAGTGCTCTACATCCGATTTTGGCCAGGGTGCAATGTTGAAATAATCCTGAAAATCCGATAGAAAAGGGATGCCGATTGCCAGTGCTTTTACGCGTGAATCCAACGATGCCGCAACAACCGACAATGCACCCCCCTGACTCGATCCACGCACAGCAATACGCTCACCATCAATTTCATCCCTTGAGCTGACAAAATCCAGTGCACGCAGCACATCCATAAATGCCCCGCGATAGTAGTACGTATCTTTACTTTCTATGCCATAAGTGAACCAAGTACCGAAATGATTTGATTTTTCATTCAATGCCTGTCCCCGGATGGAAAGTACAAAATAGGCGAATCCATCCCAGCTCTGATTCGGAAAATAAGGTTTTGATCCATAGCCCATATATTCGACAATGACTGGGTGCTTTCCTGCCTTTTTAGGTTTAGCGTAGTAGCCCATGATAAGCTCATTATCCAGCGAACGCATGGACACATGGTACATTTCATAATCCAGCTTGGACTGCTCCGGAATCAACATCAACTGATAATCAGGCTTTATGTTAGCGAGCTGGGATTTGTTTGCTTTCCAGAATTTGTCAAAATCTGATGCCTCATCATTTGGCGAAGCAATCTTTTCAGGCTCATAGCCCACATTGACCTGTTCTTCCAGTTTGTGTCCACCGTCGATCTCCACAGACACCTTATAGCGGTAAAATCCAGGTTCGACATTCTTTAATCCAAAGTTGCCCAAAGGAGCTGTTGCATGCGCAGGAATATCGATCTTCAATTCCTGTGATTTGATCGGTTTATATGCATCCGTCGTCAACGAAATTTTCAAGGTTGCCTTCAGTGATTTTTTACCTCTATTTTCTATCGTCGGCGCTATAGCGATACTATCCTTGCCCAGGAAAATATAATCGTCATCCAGGACATTGACTCTCAGCTTAAGTTTATCCACTGTTGAGGCCGGCTCTACCTGCATCACCGCTGCATTTAAGAAGCCGCCATTGGCACTCCAACCATCAAAAAATTTGATAGCAATCACATTTTCACCGCCAAGGTCAAGCAATTCGAGGGGGACGAAATACCGGCGTTCATGATCAAAGTAACCAGCGAAATTATGTGGAAATTCTCCCGTTTTACCAACTAATTGACCATTGACATAGACCTCCTCACAGGCTGCAAATTTACCGAGATCAATTTCGACACCTTCAGCCTCGACAATTTTCTGCTGCATCTGGGCAGGAAAGGCCAGTTGCTTCCGGTACCAGCCAAATCCCTGTTCCAACAATTGCCCCTGCTCTCTGAGCGGTTTGTTGGATACGACGTTTGCCCAGTGTCTGTCCCGGTAGTCTTTCGTGTTCCAGCTGCTGTCCCTACCCTCACCGGCATGAAACCTCCAATCGGTACCAAAATCATTTGTTGCGCTATTTTTAGGCCGCACCTGTGCGTGACATTCCAGTAGGAATGCTGCTCCGCATAGCGACATTAACAGGGCAGTTTTTATAGAGTTGCTCATTTATTGATCGTTTTTAAATCTTGTCTCACCATTTTTCCCCAAGGCTTGAGCTGGTTGTCAGACCAGCCATTTGCCGGCACCTGCTGATCCGCAATCATGGAGCAGCTTTCATTTTTATCAGCGATGGACCATGCTATCCAGCTGAGTCGATGTCGAGCCATCCATTCCTTCCAGCTTGACCATTCCTGATGATCTATCGGTCCGTCACCATCGGCATTCATCCCCGCACATTCCGATACAAAAATTGGAATACCTTTGGACAAGGCATAATCAGCACGGTCACGTAGAAACTGCTTATGTGTACCCGCATAGAAGTGTACCGTATACATCAGGTTGCTGAACCCTTCGATAGGGTTATCAGCGACCAGGTGTATATCCTGATCCCAATTAGGGCATCCGACCAAAATAATATTATCTGGATCTATGGCCCTAATAACGGGGATCACTTCCTTTGCATAGGCTTGAATTTCCTCCCAGCTTGTCTCCATGGGTTCGTTGAATATCTCATAGATTACATTTGGATAACGGCCGTACCTGTGGGCTACAGTGCGAAAGAATTCCTTTGCTTGATGTGTATGCAGATGGTGTGCATGCCAATCTACAATCACATATACGCCTGCTGCTATTGCCGCATCGACCACGGCATATAGTTGTTTCAGTGCTGCCTCAGGATTTTGTAAGTAAGCCTGATCAGGCTCTACACCGATAGCAGCACGTACCACCTGTATATTCCAGTCTTTTTTAAGCCAGTTGACGGTCTGGGCATTATAAAAGCGCGGCCACCAGTTGTGCCAGCCCAAGCTGACACCATGGAGCGCCAGCGTATCAGCGTGCGCATCGAGCAGTGCTGTACCCGACACACGGAGCTGACCGTGCCTGGCCACCACCGTATTTGGATCAGGCTTTGAACTGATCTTTGCAGATCGACAGGCCACCGTCAGCAACATAGTCACCATCAGCATGGAGTGTACATATCTTTTCAACTGACCTCCTATTTTTTGACTATACGAAAATTGCATACACTAAAGTCGTCATTGACATCCACTGTAGGCTGGTAAGAAAATACAAAGGTATTCCATCCCGATTTCAGATAAGTCCCGTTACTCTGAGAAGCATCTTTATAAAACTCGGTCAGATCAATCCGCATTGTCTTCCATTTGCCATAGGTATTCAAGGCACCATTCTCGGCAGGATTGTAACGTGTCTCCTGTCTGTCGCCACCCAAGATAAAATTACCCTGACTGATAGAAGCCGTACTCTTGGTATTAATCTCAAATTTGACATAATAATCTTTGGGATTGGCCAATACCGCAGCCTCATTCAGATCAAAGCCTGACCAAAAAATACCATTCCAAGACCAGGCACCGAAAGATTGACGGATCCGCAAAAAGCGGTCAAAGCCAGGCAATATAGTGGGATCACCACTTGCTTTTCCATCGGTTACGTAGGCAGACAAAGATTTGATATCCAGCATGGAAATTCCTTTCTCTCTAAATTTTACTTGTCTCGGCACCTCAATTAGTGGGCTGGAAAACGAAAGAGTTGCACCATCGGCCGTACTGGAAGGAAAAATAAAATAAACAGAGTCAGCGACACTGCGAAGAGGTTTGAGTTCAGTGTTATTAAGTAAGAATTTTCCCTCCAATGCATCCAATTTATAGAGATCCAAATATTTACCCACTAGAATGGCCGTATCTCCAGCAGCAACAAACTCATTGTATAGCCCTTCAATCACTAGATTGGGAATTTTTACTTCAAAGGGAAATTCCGTAATTCCTTTTGCCGTCTCCACAGTGACCTTATTATTTACCTCAGTCGGAACGATACGCGGTATAGGTAACGTAATACGGGATCTAACAGCATAGACCGTCGCTAGGTCCACCGCTACATCGTTTAATTTTATAGACTTAAGTTCAGCAAGATTATTACCCTGTAAGACGATCATATCTGTCAGCGCTGCACTGGTAATTGTCGCATTGAGATCTGCTGCTGTTGACACTTTTTCGATAACAGGTGGGCCATCTGAGCTCAACTGATCGTCGTACCCGTCGTTATAGTTAACAATATCCTTCTGGCAGGCGACCATTCCTATGGAAAGGCAACCTGACAATAGGGTAAATAATATAGATTGATTTAATAATTTCATGGTTATTCAAATTTAGGTTTACGTTAGTTCCAACCGGGATTATTTGAAGTTATTGTAGTATTGACGCCCACTTCAGAATTGGGGATTGGATAAAGCAAATGCTTTTCAGTGCGTATTTTCACAACCCCGACCTCATCGGTTCCACCAATTTTATTCATCACATCAAGGTAAATCCCCCAACGGATCAAATCCCAGCGGCGGTCGCCTTCCAGTGCAAATTCCATTGCCCTCTCCTCCAGCACTGCAGAGCGAAATCCGCTTTGATTATCGATATTTCCATCTCCAGTGAGTCTGCGGGGTGTCGCATTGCTTCTTTCGCGTACCTGATTGAGCTTTGCCAATGCCAGTGTACGTGCAGCAGTACTATTGTCTGCCTCATTGGCTGCCTCTGCATAGATGAGTAACACATCTGCAAATCGAAGAAAATACCATGGTGCGTCTGTACGTTCCAGCTTGTTGTTGCTCACATCACTATATTTTGTGAGATAAGCCAAAAAAGTCGGTGATTTTTCACTTCGGTATTGTGCGCCGTCGTTAAACGGTGCTACCGGCGGTACCCAATTACCCTTATCATCGGTATAACCCTTTGCTTTATTCGTATACTCTTCGTTATTCGGGTAATACGATCCGCCGCCCCAGCTGGAATCATCTCCTTGCCTGATCCAGCGGTGAATCACCCCTTTTACCACGCGCAAATCTTTACTTTCAAACAATTTATACCAGTGATCGCGCATACCCCACCATAAACCGGTCTGTATGTTGCCTTGATCATTGAAGGTTCCATTATAACCTTGTGAAAAAGTGACCCCATACTTTTCATCAGCAGACATGGACTGTAAAGTCCATATATGCTCGGTTTTGTTTTTGTTGGCGCGCGACCAGAGATTATCATAGCTCAGCAAACCATAATTGCCATACTCCCCATTAATAACCTGCAGCGCCTTGTCACGTGCTTTACCAAAATACTCTTTTGCATTAAATCCTTCATAACCGGCAACTACCTTTTTAGAGACAACAAAAGATACAGGATTGGTATACACCTTTTCACTGCCATTCATGCTGTAAGGCTGCCCTCCTCTTACGGTAACGTTGCCTGATGCCAAAGATCCTGAAGCCATAGTGACATAAACTTTTGCCAATAAGGATGCGGCCGCTCCTGCTGAAGCCCGACCTTCCTGAAATTTGCTATCCGTGTTTTTATAAAGCAATCCTTCAGCTTTGGTAAGCAATTCTATAATATGCTCATACACCTTACTGATCGGCTGGCGTGGCTGATTGAGATCGGCACCTGAGTTGACGGAAGCATTACGGATGGGCACATCGCCAAAGGCACGAACCAAAAGAAAGTAAGAATAAGCCTTTAGAAAATAGAGCTCACCGATCCCGTTGTTTTTGGCTGCTTCCGAAGCTTTGGTCATGGGTTCGATATTTTCGAGCGCTAAGTTTGCCCGATGAATAATCGCATAAGGCTTTTCCCACATAGCAGAAGTATATTCATTGTTTTGAAAATTTCCTGCACCCAAAGTTCCAAATGACCAATCCGGTCCAGTCATGTAATCACAGTCAAATTCCAGTGCTGGAGGAAAAAGGTTCCAGCGAAACATGTCGTCAAGCAGTTTGCTATAAGTTCCTACAACCCATTGGTTGACACCTTCATCCGAATCCGGAATATCTTGCGGATCTATAAAATCAAACTTTTTTTCTTCCAGCATTTTCTCACATGAACTTAATCCCGCAAGACTGATCGATGCCAATAAGGCATATTTTATATATTGTTTATAATTTTTAGTAGTCATGATCATCATAATTAGGTTAAAAATCGGCTTTAATTCCCAGTGAGAAAGTTCTGCTGCTTGGATAAGAATAAATATCTACGCCTTTTCGCGAAGCGTCACCGCCAAAAGCATTTACATCCGGGTCGAACCAGCTATAGTCTGTGATAGTTAAAAGATTGGTCGCACTTGCATATAGATAAAGCGAATTAAGTCCTTTAAACGGTGTCTTAAATGTATAACCCAGATTGACGTTCTTTAGCCGAACATAAGAGCCATTTTCAACATAACGGTCCGAGGTTAACATTGTACGGTTGTACGTGGAGACCGCTTTAGGCCATAAAGCGTTTTCCTTGTTTTCTTCCGTCCAGCGCGTGCTATAAATATCCTGTGTGATATTACCCAAATTGGCCATTTTCATATCGATCAGGTTACCATTGAAAATATCGTTACCGATAGATCCCTGCCAGAAGAAACCGAGCGTGAAATCCTTATATTTAAAATTATTAGTCAGACCAAAAACGAAATCTGGATTTGTATTTCCGATTATTGTACGGTCACTAGCAGTAATTTGACCATCACCATTCAAGTCGCGGTATTTAATTTCACCCAGTTTGGACCGCACAACGGCATCGCTGGCATTAGCATAAGTCTGATCTGCACGAACTTCGGCTTCATTATCGTAAAAGCCATCTTCGATATAACCGAACATAGAGCCTATTGGCATTCCATTTCGCTGGATAAAGATATTATCGGCATTGTACCATAACCGTTCGGCAAAGCGATCTGCTGCAAGGCCACCGATTGCATTCCTATTGAATGAGATATTAGCATCGATATTCCATTTAAAGTCATCGCGGTCAACAGCAACGAATTTACCTGTTAACTCAAGCCCTTTGTTGGTGACATAGCCCGAATTGACCCACTGTGTTCTCATTCCGTTGCTTGAAGCAATATTTACATTCTGTAACAGGTCATTAGTCTTCTTGTAATAGGCATCGATCGTAAATTGGATACGGTTATTTAGAAAAGCCATGTCCAATCCGAGGTTATACTGGTCTGTGGTCTCCCATTTGAGATTTTTATTTAATGCGCCACGCCAGTCTACCTCCGCAAAACCACTGCTAAGCGCTCCACCCAAAGGATAGTTGGCTACGGCCAGATAAGCTCTTGTCTGATACGCATTGACGCCCTGATTACCCGTACGCCCGTAGCTTGCCCGCAATTTTAGATCATTGAAAACACCAAGATTTTTCACGAATTGCTCCTCAGAGATTCTCCAGGCCAATGCTCCGGAGAGAAAATTGGCAAATTTCTGTCCTTCGGTCAATCGGCTCGAACCGTCACGGCGAAAAGACGCTGTAGCGATGTACTTACCTTTGTAGGAATAATTTGCCCTAGCTAACACGGAAGCCAGCTGCGTCCGCCCACGGCTACTTACCAAAGGGCCCGGATTTAGGCCCGCAGCCATATCAAACTCGCCTGTAATATCATTCGGAAAATTGGTAGCTGTCATGGATTTGGCCGAGTAATTTGCCTGCTCATAGGTAAACCCTGCTACCGCGTTTAGGCTATGAACTTGCTGAAAAGTTTTATCAAAAGTTAGCAAAGATTCACTCGTTAGACTCTGGTACCAATTGTCACTCTGTCCGGCACTTCCATTTTTTGGCGTTCTTCCCTCCTGTGTATTGCGGTTATAATACGTATTTCGGTTATTATTGGAGTAAGAAAATCCCAAGTTCTGACGGAAGGTTAAGAATGGTAATAGCTTAACACTCGCGTAGGATGAACTGAAAACATTGTTAGCCCGGAGCTGATCCTTCGCTGTATTGACATAAACCCCCGGGTTGGAAGCCAACCAGTTCAGCTGATCCGACTCTATGGTACTCATGTCAGGGCCATATGTCACAGGAAATATCAATGCCGAACGAATAATCCCGTAATCGTATGCATTTGATTTCGCAAAATTCGTGAGTCCATTTGTATAGTTGATATTGGCCCCCAGTTCAAGCCAAGATCTCACTTTTCGACCGATATTAGTACGTAGGGCAACGCGTTGGTAATCTGAGTTTTTTATAGTTCCACCCTGATTCAGAAAATTTCCTGAAAACATGTGCCAACCTTTTTCACTGCCACCCGATACACTTAGATTATATTCTTGGGAAAATCCATTTTGATAAATTTCATCCTGCCAGTCAGCCCCCTGTACCAATGTCTGATTACCATACTGATCGGTACGCAGACCCTGATTTAAAAAATCTTCCGGTGAGGGCTGATATTTTCCCGATGTCGTTACCGGCTGACCGTTTATTGTCGGATAGGACCAAGCGCCCGGATAAGGTAATATCTGATAATCTACTCCTTCATAATTTTTACTGTTTACAGCCTGTTCGTTAATATAGGATGCATAATCGAAAGGTCCGAGCATTTTGACTTTTCGTCCAAGTGTGGCCATTCCAAAATTAGCATTTAGCTCAACCTTTTCGTTTCCATTTTCACCTCGCTTTGTTGTAATCAGTACAACCCCGTTTGCCCCCCTTGAGCCATAGATAGCTGTAGCGGAAGCATCTTTTAGCACTTCAATCGATTCAATATCATTGGGATTGATCGATGCTAGCGCATTGGCAGTTTGGTTATTATTTTCATTGGCACTGCTCGCTGGTGTAGAGGCCATGTCAAAGGGAATTCCATCAACAATATAGAGGGGTTGTGAATTTGTTGAGAAGGAGTTCGTTCCCCGTATGGTAATAGAAACACCTGCGCCAGGGGCCCCGTCATTCTGGTTGACTGTAACGCCTGCCATACGTCCCTGTAGTGCCTGATTGATACTGGGAGCGGGATTTCCCGCCAAAATATCAGCAGCCTTCACTTGGCTTACGGCTCCGGATAGATCTCTCTTTTTCACTTTGCCATAACCTACTACGACGACCTCGTCCAAGACATCCGATTTCGGATTTAGATAAACTTTGATTGACTCCCGAGTGGTGACTTTTAAAGTACGAGTCTCCATACCTATAAACGATACATAGAGATTATCCCCTACACTGACCTCAAGTTGGTAATTTCCCTTCTCGTCTGTCAGCGCAGTTTTTCCCGCGCCACTGCGCACTGTCGCACCGGCTATTGGTAAATTGGTTTGTTGATTAATTACCTGTCCCGATAGTTGCAGTTTCTGGGCAAAAGTAAGCATCGGAGTAAGGCCAGCAACCATACAGGCATAAAAGATTTTCTTGATCATTTTTGAGTTCCCTTAAAATTGGTTATTTAAATTGCTTTAACTAATTCCAAAACTAAGGGGAATGCATATTCAAGAATAATACTTTTTTATCTTCTTCTCATGCTATTTCAACCAAAAATGGCTTTCATAACTTTTTAAAGTGAAGTATGGCCTATATTTTTTTAACAGCATGTATGGCTTGCTGTTCACAAATAGAATTTTGAATTTCGATATTTATTCCGGAAGTCCGTTGGAGTTGCCCCCTTTTTCTTCATAAAGATCCGATTAAAATTGGACAGATTGTTAAAACCCGACAATAATGCAATTTCGGCAATACTGTGTGTTGTATCGACAAGCATACGGCTGGCATGTCCCAAGCGAATATCATTTAAGGTATCGACAAAAGTTCTGCCCGTCCGTTGTTTAAGAAATCTACTTAAAGACACATCTGTCATCCCAATCAGATCTGCAGCTTCACCTAGAGACACTTCTTTCTGATAATTTTTAGCGAGGTAACGCAATACTTTCTCCACACGGCGGCTATCATGCCGACCGATGCTACTATGAAACGAACGGCTGCAAAGCTCTCGCATCTGTATATCTTGAGATAAAATAAAAAGAATATCATACAAACCTATGACCGAATAGAAGCCATCCTTTTCATGGGAGAGCTTTTTTATGGCTTCCTGTACAGCCAAAATTGTTTGCATACTGAAAGTCACACCGTATGCTGCCTTTTCGAATAATTGTTTAATCGAACGAAATTGATTTTTATTGAGCAGCGTTTCACCAAATAAATCTGGCTGGAACTGTATGGTGATCTCTGAAATATTGATGGACTGACATTTGTGATCGAACCACCCGTGCTCCAGATTAGCATTTGCGATCAGTGTTAATTCAAGTTCTTCGATTTCCTCTATACTGTCCCCTACGATGCGTTGTGCGCCAGCAGCATTTTCAATGAAATTGAGCTCAAATTCTGAATGTACATGAATTGGAAAATCAAAACGTGACTTCTTTCTGGCAAATACCATGAAACAATCTTTATCGGATAGTGGTGTGACTTCTCTTAATATCATAGACGGAATTGAAAGGCGAATTGGACTTAAACAATAAATGTCCAAATGTCGTTTATTTTTTTTGAATAAAAAAATAGTTGGTATCAGACACAAGGTAACCCAGTTAATCAACAAGCAATATTAATGAATAAAGCGCACCGCTGGGTGCACTTTACTCATCATTTTCGTCTCCTATTGTTCCATCTACCAATCAAGCGGCTTGTCAGAAAACTGACCAGGGTACCCAGCGCAGCTGTCAATACCGTCTGCGCCACATCGCCCAACGAGCAGCTTACCCAGATGGAGCACAACGTACCACCTAGGGCTGAGATACGAATATCATTCCACCGCATCGTCTTCACTCCTTTCTTTGGGCAACATGGGCGGCTCAGAATTATTTACAGATGGCTCCGTGTCAGGGGGCGCTTCGTCGCTTGATTTTTGTATAGCGGCATCATCAGAAGACTTTTCAGGCGGTAGCTTTTCCTCCTCTAGCACTGTTTCCAATATCCCCAGTCCCACGGCGATATACTTCAATATATTACCCGCTTTACCAGGCCATTTGACTGGAGCCGCAAGAACCACTTGCAGCACCTGTCCTATTTTCTTTAAAAATTTTTTCATACCTATTTTAAAAACATTCCTTTCTTTATTCGAGCAATATAGGAGGACAAAGAATTGAAAGCCTGGCATTACGACCACCAATCTCTCCTAATACCAGCCTCGATAAATATGCAGGTAAAGGAATAGAAAATATGGCGTTCTGACTGTCAAGCTTTGACGGGATTACACCAAAGAATGCAATGATCTATTCCATACCTGTATTTATCGAATATTCAAATACACTTCATCCCCCATATCCCACAGGCTATACACCAGCGCTTTGAGCTTTGCTAAAGCCTTACCGCTGTAATCACCTCTTCCTTCCCCCGTTAAGGTGGTGACCGGTGCAATGCATCCTTGCAGCTCTTTCAACGCATCGTTTGCCGCATGGATCAGGATCGCTTCGCGCCCGAGCACGATGGGGATACCAATCTGTTCGCCATGTTTGGGGTAGCGCCGCTTTTCAAGTTTATACTGTCCGATAGGGATACAGCTGATCCTTGGGATATTATTTCTTTCGGGAAGCTCAATCGTATGGCAGATTTCTTCCCCTTGAAAGGTAATTGTCCCGTTGGTTCCTTGTGCTCCATATTTCCGTTGGAGCAGCAGGATATGTTTTGTTTTCATTTCGTTGAATAACCCAGATATTTTGATCGTGAATATTTGTTGCCTTTTCTATCTGACAGCAATAGATAAAGATGAAAGCCATCCTCGCGGAATCCTTCGGGTATCAAAACAATGATTTTTTCCTCCCGGCGTTGCCAGATTTGCTCATTGACAAAAGCGTAACCCTTTTTAACCTGATAGGCACAAAGGATCAACCGATCGTCGCCATTCACTAATCCAGAGTGTGTCATTGTATGAGTTACCTCAATGCGGTCGCTGTAGCGATGTACTTGCGGGCACAGGACACCCCACAACGAACCTTCACTGAGAACTGCCAGTGCAGGATCCACAACAGGTCCGCCCACCTCATGCCTGATGGCCATCTTTAGTAAATATCCAAGGGCCAAGCCACCTGCAAGGCTATTTTTTCTTTTGGCCATCTCGGAAAACCCTTTTTTGACCAATCCATTTAAAGGCCTCAAAAAAGCCACCCCTGCTTTAAAGGCCGCACGCACCCGCTGCTGCCCGGGGCTGATTGTCTTTTTTACCATAATAAGCTGCTAAAAAGGAGCTGAGCCCGATCGGCTCAGCCCATAATTGATTAGATAAGCTGTATCTCGCCTAGATACACACTTTTAGAAACCCGGGTCTTGGACCGATTGGATAAAAACAGCCAGGTGTGCACTGAACCGGTCCCCAGATGGTCGGGTACCAGGAAGGTCACTATGCCCATCGATCGTGTACTCGGCGCCGGCGTTGAAATAAACTCATCTTTTTCGGGATGATAAGCCAGCACATACACCAAGTCATCCGCAAAGGTTTCGAACGTTTCGCTGGCACCTGTCGACCAGGTAAAGATCAGTTCGCCCGAGTCATAGGAGGCTGCGACGGTACCACCACCGTATAAGCCACCATCCGAAATACTGATGTTGGAATAATCCAGTGCAAAATCCGGGTATACACCTGTAATCGCCCTTTTGAGGTTAAATTGAAATGCCGCATTCATCGGCGTCACTTTCTCGGTGTTCTTACCGCCGAAACCGATTTTCAGAAAGACATTGATCGGCAGCAAAAAACGCATCAGCGTCCTGAACTTTTCCTGCTGCATAAGCTGTGCCTCTGAGGCGGGCTTTGATCTCTTTTTATAAAGCCCCTTGATGTAGTTGATGCTCTTCCAACTACTTCCGATTACTGAGCCGGCTTTACCCTTAAAGCCTCCATTTGCTCCGTTTACAATAGTTCCCATGTGTTAACATCAATCCTGTTTCGTACCGGTACATCTGATTGACATAACAAACATAAAACACTTTAAATCAACAAAAAACACACAAGAACCATTAGACCGACAGTTGACCGACAAGCATCGGAAAACTGACCGATTACAGACCTGATTGATTTCACTTGAAGTTTCTTTTGACAGTAAAATTGCCTACATTTGATTAACAATAATCGCATTATACTTCAGCAATTAACTGGGAATTTTATAGCGTGGGATAAGCTGCATCGATAAAAAATACTTGGTTAAACTTCATTGATTATGGATCCTAACATCAGTCTTGAAAATGATATTTTTAAGCATATTCCGCTAGAACAACACACAGCGGTTCAAAAATACTTTACCTACAAAACCTATAAAAAAGCCGCTTTTATTATTAAACCCAATGAACTCGTAAGGGATTTGTATTGGATACAATCCGGACTGATCAAACTCTCCTACGAAGATGAAAATTCCAGGGAGCATATCTTATCATTTGCCTTCGAAGATTGGTGGGAAACTGATTTCTCGGCATTTTATCATCAAACCCGGTCAAAGCTTTATTTACAATGTTTAGAGCCGACGGTTTTGTATGCTTTGTCATATGCGGATTACCAACATATCGTGCAGCAGTATAATCTGTCAAACTACTTTTTAGAAAAATCAATCAATGGGCATATTGCTAATCAGCATAGAATACTGTCCTTGTTGACAGACAGTCCAAAATCCCGTTATGAACTTTTTTTAAGCTCTTATCCTTCTTTGGTACAGCGCATCTCCAAAACGATTCTTGCGCAGTATCTGGGAGTCTCAAGAGAAACGCTCAGTCGGATTTACAAATAGTGATTTCAGTCACAGGTTAATTTATTGAGATCTATCGAACTTTGTATACATTAAAAACAATGAGTATGCAAAAAAGAACAATCAATCCCTGGAAGTGGCAAGAGCAAAGAAATTATGTACAAGCGGTAGAGGTAAAAGATGTAAGTGGAACCTTATATGTTTCAGGACAGACCGCTATCGACGAAAACGGCATCTCAAGCAAAGCTGATATGCGTACGCAGCTATCGCTCGCCATCGCCAATGTGGAGCGTGTCATTTTAGAAGCAGGATATGAAATCTGCAATATCGTACGCTTGAACATCTACACGACATCTTCTGCCGAATTATTTCAAAATTTTGATCTATTTCAGGCATGGGCACAAAAGAACCAGCTTCAGCAAGCCTCCACTGTGATGGAAGTAAAACACCTTTTCGAAACACTTCAGGTTGAACTAGAGGTCACTGCGGTTAAATAGAATTATTCGCAAAATGAACGCTAATTTATTTCGGAAATCCCTGGAGGACGCCCCAGTTATTCATACAGTTGTATAATTCTGTATTAATGCCCGATTAACGCCCTCCTTTTATCGTATTTTCATCGGGTTCACATCGGGTACTGATCGGATTATCCCGATGAAATCCCGATGCCAATTCGATGAAAATTGCTGCAAAGGCAGGAGTTGGTCAGGAAAAGGCCCGAAGAAGATTAAAAAAAGTGGGATTTCAGTAAAAAACGCCTCCCTATCAGAGAGACGCCCGAAGAAAGTGATGTACAGGTAAAAATCGATTGATCGAGCGGGCTATAGGCCGCGGTAGCTTTTGCGCAGGCGCTCTACATCTACATCACGATAATAGCGTTTGTTGCGCTCTCGCTTCGCAATGCAGATGTAGCCGTCCCGCTGCAGGCGATAAAGTGTTTCGGTGGAGATGCCGACATACGATTTGACATATTCGGCATCACGCAGCAACACATTGTCCGCTTCTAATTTCTCCCGCAGCTCGAGATAAGTTGCCAACTGACGCTTTACAGCTAATAGTTCCAACAAGATCAATTTTTGGACATGGGAATGCCCGGGACTTACGGAAAAGCCCTTGAGGTACTGATTTTTACGCATACATATTTATTTAGGGTTTATAAAAAGTTCATAAAAATAGGCCGATCAACAATATTGACGTAAGCGTATCAGTCCCATATCACTTACACTGATCTCCAGATCGGTACGGTCTGGGAGAGAAATCTTACGATCGACAACGGTAGTAGCGAAATTGACATTGACAATAAAACCGCGGTGTACCCGCACAAAAGTACTTTGAGGAAGCATGGACTCAGCCTCATCCATCGTCAGTCGGTAATTGAAATCTTCTGCTGGCTGCCGCAAATGAAAGACCGCATAGTTTTTACAGGAAGATACCGCTACGATATCGCCAAACTTGACCAGCCTGTCCATATTTTTGAAACTAAACCATTTTCCGCTGGGCTCAATATTGAAATCCATCTTAATATGGATACTTTTCTGATCCAAGGCGCGCTTGAATGCCAGGTAAAGATCCGAGAAGCTTACCGGTTTTATCAGGTAGTCGGCCACGGCAATCTTGATCCCTTCGTACGAATATTGAGCAGACTTGGTATACAAAATGACGGGCGGGCGCTTCTCCCCGGGCAGCGTCTGGTACAAATCCAGTCCTGACATCTGCGGCATCTCCACATCCAATAGCAGCACATCTGGCGGATTATCAATAATATTATTAAAGCCGTCTATCGCCTTGGTAAAGCTCCTGATATCTCCCACCTGGCTGATTTCCCTAAATGCACTTTCCGCCATACGGATATCGTATGCATTGTCGTCAATAATGACCACATCGTATTTTGCCATATTATTGGTTTTTGAAAGTCAGTTTCACTATAAAATATTCCTGATATCCCACCATATAGTCGAGCTCAATGAGCTGATTTTCCATCGATTCAAATAATCTGTTGACCAGTTCCAGGCCCTTGCCCGTTCCTTTTTTCACATCAGCTGCCGCAACACGGTTATGGATCTGCAGCTGCATACCTTCCGATACCTTAATCCATTTTACTTCGATCCATTCATCTGGATCATCGGGGCTATACTTCACCGCATTCTCGATCCAGGTCATGATGGTGAGCGTGGGGACAGATCTGTTCAAGAGCTTTTTATCCATAAGCTCCTCCCCTTTGATCTTAAAATTTCTGTTGCTGGAATAAGAGATCAATATTTTCGTGTAAGCCCATTCCTCCCCAAGAGGTACCAATACCGTTGGGTTTGCGATTTTATTGCTAACATACTGGAAGAACACCAGGCTCCTGCTGCGGATGCGCTTGCTCCTGGGCTGCAACAGATCATAGACGTTGCCCAGAAAATGGCCCGACAGCAATTGCACATTCGATATATTTTTAATCTGCATTTCTGCCTGCCGAAATTTAAGGCCGGTGTAGTACTTTTCCCAGATGAGGTAGTCGGTCAGGTATATTGCGACAAAAAACAACAGACCACCAATGATCTTACTGATCAGCACCGGTTTATGCTTGGGCAACCATGGCTCCGAAAAACCATCCATAAATTGTGGTACCAGACCATAAAAGTAAAATTTAACGACGTGATAGACTGTTAGAACAGCAAGAATTATTAGCCCATAGCCGAGCCAGCGATGGCGCTGCTTCCCTAGGGCAGTCCGATATCCCAAATAGAGCAGTAAAAAATAAATCAAATAAGGAAATAAGAACACACTGTAGCTTAATGGTGTAAAACGATGAATTTTTGTGGCATTAATCAGTGTTAGACCGATTATCATCAGCCCTGCGGCCATAGCCGATCGCATCCATAAACTATTATGAATCGCATTTAAAGTAGGGTTAGGTTTCATATATTAACATTTTATTCCTTCTAAATTAACAATTAACTTTAAAGAAATCAAGCTTTAATCTGAAAAAACTGTCTATTCCGAATGTCGAACAGATATTTTTGCTGTTGATATTCGAGGGGTAAGACCCAGCTTCCCGACGCTGCTATCCCCCGGCTAGTATTCGCTTTATCGCCATTGTACTGATGGATAAAAGCCCAATTCTCCCAATATATCCACCCCTGGTTCATCATCTGCTGAAAGCTGAGCTGAAGCCCTGAAAAAGCATGCATCATTTCCGCTGCAGTAGGTTGTTTCGTATTCGTCAAAATAGGCACAAATGGATGGACAGCCCAGGGTATCTCCTCTTCGCAGCGTTCCATATAGGTGCAGTATACCGGGATACTGAATCTTGTCGCAAGCTTTAAAATATTGGTCCGCCAGCAGAAATAGTGCGCAGCAAAAGGGACGGGCAATTTATTGCTATCGCTGTGATCTACACGCTGCCCTTCATTGGCATCCATAAAAACAAGTACAAGCCGTTTTTCCTTTACTGCCGATAAAATCTTTCTGAGCGAATAGGAGTTATTGGCATCAATACATTGCAGCATTTCGCTAGACAGCCCCGCATTACGGAGCTCGGCATTATAGTATTCAGCTTCGCGCTCTAGAACAGATGCCGCGGCAAGCAGCGTAATCTGATAACCGCACTTGACCAGAAACTTAGGTAGTAATCTGTAAGGACCATAATGAAAGGAAATGAGTATACCTCCTGCAGGTTTTATGTCCATTGGCAAAGGATCGAAATCAGGTAATTGATGAAGAGGATAGCGTTTATATAGGCGTTGAAACTGATTTCTGTTTTTAAGCCAGCTTGTATAATCTTTCCATAACTGTTCAGGTGCTTTATCCGGGAAAAACTGCTGTACATTGGCCAGCCATAGGAGACGGTGCAGGTTTTTGGTCTGTTGGGTATTCATAAGATTGATTTAAAGGAGTTAAAATAGACGACTTTAAGATCAGGAAGGCCAGTAGGCCTTCCTGTTTGCAGGATTAGCAGTTCCGCCCGCTTAAAATGATTCGGGCCAACATTTGTCGTCACCCAAATCAATCAATGGAGGATCTTCAGAAAAGAACTCTAAGATAGAGCTCCCTTCAAAGACGATTGGCTCCATTGCTTCAATTTCGATTTCCATATTGTCTATTGCTTTTAAACCTGTAACCATCCGAGTCAGGTCATTCTCGTTGCCTTTTGCAGGCGTTATTTAATCCCTTTGCTGGCCAGCGTGACAAAGATGAAAATTGCCTTTTAAACAAAAAATAAATGGGAAATAAAGTCTTTCTCTGGGATAAAAGGGATTTTGCACAGCGATCAACTGGTAAAAGCTAAATTTGTCCCTCCAATAGCAGCTTTTATCCCTAGTTGAACCCTTTATTTCCCAAAAATTGACTTCACCAGCTGAGTTTAATAAATTGTCGGCCTATTTTAAACGAACAATTACTGCCAAATACTTAATTATGAAGAAAAGTAAAGAATACCTGCTCGATCCCTTTTTTAGGGATATTAACCCTCATTGGCAGGCTGAGATCCCTGAGCTGTCATCGGTATTTGAAGAAGAGCGCTTTATGCAGGGCGAACGGCTGATCAACGATTGGGGCGAGCTCTATCTGATCGTTGACGGCATCTTTGGGAAATATGAGAAGACCTGTCCTGTGCGCTATGCCCTAGCTGGCGAATCGTTGATGATCCCCAACCATAAACACCGCTATCAGTTTACCGCACTGAGTGATTGCCGCACCTACCGTACCTCGCTCCGGCAACTGGAGGAAATTAATGCGCACAATGCAAAAGTCTTTTACCTGTATGCGAATCTCACAGACAAACAGCAGACCTATCTGGACTATCGGCATAAGCTATTATCGTTAAACAATCAGGACAAATACGACTTTGTATTTGAAAAATACCCCGATCTCAGAAGCTATGTGAAGCATCATGAACTAGCCCGGTTTATGGGAATCAGCAGCGAATTGCTCCGCCGCCTTCTGCGGGATCATGATTGCTAATAGCCCAATTTTTTGGGCATCCCTTCAAAATCTTTTGTCGGTGTAAACACAAAACTTAGTCTTCAAAATCCCTACATGGACAATGGGCTGTGCTTGAACTTTGTAATAGCAGCTCGGAGAAAGCAAAGCAATGCCATTCAGATTAATCGAAGAAAGTAATAGGTACAGGTGAAAGCGCTATCCGAAAAGCTCCAATAAAAAACAAGATTATGAAACAGCACAAAAGAAAATTTGCCTTATTCCCGCGATGTCGGTGAATGTAAAACCAACCAGGAAATCCGGCAGTGATATGCTGTTGGCTTCGCAGAAAACGAAAGAGATTCAACACTCACATAAACAAGCTTATGGAAAAGCGCTTCAATATATCAGTACATCAACAGGATCAGCCGGCAAGCTCCCCAAAACGCGGTAGTTCAATCCGCTCGGGTGCACGCTGGATCTATCGTCGCTTACCTGATGTGATCATCTACGGCTATGCCTTTCTATACATGTACACGGGATGGGCCAAGTTTATGAACATATCTACTTTTATCAGAGACAATGGAAAGATCCCGCATCTAGGTCAGTATGCGAATTTGATCGGCTATGGCATCCCCTCGCTGGAGATTGTGCTCGCGATCCTGCTCGTTATTCCTGTATATCGGATCAAGCGCTTTGCACTGTGGACATCGACCCTTTTGATGGGGGTATTTACCATTTACCTCAGTCTGATGGTCAAATTTGCAGAGAAAAAGCTTTGTCACTGTGGTGGTGTGATCGAATCAATGGGCTGGAAAACGCATATCGTCTTTAATATCATTTGGCTGATTGCGGGAATCTTTGCTCTCAAAAGAACAAAAGTTAAACATTCTAAAATTTAAACCCATGGTACGAATTAAAAAATATGGGAAATTGCTACTGGGAGTAGCAACAATAGGCGGCGCGATATTGACGCAGTCGTTTACTCAAAAAGCGGTTAAAACGACTAAATTCGCTGGAGAGATTTATGTAAATGGATCATCTTCTGGAAGCTATGAAAAACTAGCTTCTCCAGGAGATTATGATCCAAATAATTGCCAGGAAACAAGCGATCAGAACTGTGCATGGCGACGCACAAGCACACCTGGAACAGTTCCTGACAACTTTGATGCTTCAACTGCATCATCACTTCATGCCGCCGGCCTAATTGAGCCCATGAATGATGATAAAGGAGTTTATATTCCTTAACAACAAAGGGGAGTTCGCTCCCCTTTTATCTATTCCATCAAAGCCTCACTGATCATTTTGATTAAAGCATTTTTGTTCTTTTCAGAGTATGGATTAGGTGGATTCATAGCCACCAAATCATCATTTTTACTAATCAAGATCAGCGTTGGATAAGAACCTATTTCATAATAACGAATGATCGGATGTTTATCATTTTGTCCGCCAGTCCAGAGTTTTACATCGGATTTATCAGTATACTCACCTTTTTGCAATGAATTCAACCAGTTTTCTCTTTTCTTATCTATTGAGATACTGACATATTTAAAATTGGGATTATTCTTAAAGTATTTTTTAACAGGTTCCATATTTTTATGTAAAGCCAGGCATCCCCTGCATCCTGTAAACCAAAAATCCAACAGGACCACCTTCCCTTTCAAATCAGCATTGGTCAACATTTTTCCATTTTCGTCTTCCAATTTAAACTGAAATGACTTCGCTCGTGTTGTTCGCTTTTTTCTCAAATCGCTTACATACTGCCTAAAATCCTCGTTTTCCATATTCCCCATTAGACTGGTGAGATACATATCATCTAAATACTCTTTCGTACCACGAATCAATAAAGATGAAAATGCAACCTGATCGTACAAAGCGTCATGATAGCGTTCTGAAATGAGTAAATCAGTAAGTGCAACATTGGGTTTTATGCGTCTACCCAGCGGAGCCATTGTTTGCATGAGATCTGTAAATGCTTTATAAGCAAGATATTTTGGATATTCATTGGATGAACCCCGATAGCTTTTCGGATCCCCATAAGATAGTTCATCCGTATAATGTTTGTTGTAGTACTTCGCCACATATAAGCGGACACTGTCAGGACTGAAATCCACCAACCAATTAATGCGATTGATTTCATCCCATTTTGTACGTCCAATAAAGTCGTAGTAAACAGTATTCACAGTCATCGTATCGAGAAGCTGGGCGTATGAGGTCACCAATTTCTTAGCTTCTAAACATGCATTCAGGTTCATTGACTTATAGGCGCTCAAGTAGTCATTAATCTGCTTTTCCGTAGTTTTTTCATCAAAAGAGCCGAAACTATTTTTTAGGGAAATAAGCCTATCGCTCAGTTTCTTTTTTAGTCTGAATAGCTCTAACTGGCAATCCAAAGAGGATTTTTGCCCTCCCGAGAAAGACACCCCATGTTGAGACAACTGTATTTCCATGGGGTTATCTGCTTTTAGCATAAAGAAATTTCCACTATTCCCGATCAACCTATAATCGTCGGAAATATCATTCGAATAATTCTTTGGCAATCGGATAAAAGCATAAAATGTCGCGGGTAAATTATCGAGGTCTAATTGAAACAGTCCATGCTTTACTTTTACCATTACCTCTTCTCCTTTACCATACAAATTCTCCTGATCAACAAAGTTGGTCGCATACCTAAAGAGGAATGAATCAACTTTTAGTTCCTTATCAATTTTACCATTAATCGTTAACTTTTGTGCGAAAAGTGCTGTTCCAAAGGCAAAGAACAACATAAACAATATTTTAAATTTTAACATTATCGTATATTTTGAATTATTCCACTTCTGTTTATTTCATCCTGAGGTATATTAAATACATAGCCGGGCGTATTGGGCTCAAGTTTATAGACGGCATCTCCTAATCTGCGCGATAGTACAATTCCCTTCCCCTCTTTATTGAGACGCTTGATTTCGTCCCAGCGCAGGCAACGCCATACCAATTCTTTTCGTCGTTCTTGGAGCACGAATTGCAAAGCCGATTGTTGATCTGCAAATGCCACATGATTGTATGTCCCGGTTTTATAGCGATTTAACAGCAATCGCTCCATCGATAATGAAGCTTGACTGAGCTCGTCCCGCCTCACGAGACACTCAATCTTATTGAGCAGAACTTCGTCGACGGCAAAGCCGTTAAAAGGTGTTAATCCGGTTCCATTATACCCACGCTTTACGGTATACTTTCCGCCATTGTTGATAAAATAAATCGATAAGCGGAGGTCATTTGGAGCATACATTTTTATCAGCGTACTATCCACGAAAACCGTTTGGCTGCTATTGATCTGACCTGAATTTCGATACACGCCAGTGGCGCCATACATGATGAGTTCATCATTTGTTTTCGTAAATGGGGTATTCGACGTTTGCGAAACCTTATTGTAATCGATCAACTTATCATAGCGACTTAAGAGACTATCCGCATACTGCTCCGCTTTATCGTACTCTCTTCTATACAAATGAATCCTTGACAAAAGTGCAAAAGCGGCTACTTTGGTTGCCCTGTTCCGTTCGGGTAAGGGTGTATCATAAGCAAGATAGGTGAGAGCCTTATTCAGGTCGTCGAAAATAAGATCGTAGCAATCGCTCACCGAAGCCCGTTGCGAAGTGTAGTCAATAGAGGGGTCTTTCCGAATGGGAACACCAAGATCAGTATGCTGCGTCAGTGCATCAAAAGGTACCGAAAAGTTCTTGATCAAATCAAAATAGGCTTTGGCCCTATGAAAAAGCGCCTGGCCATAAATATCACGTAATGCGGATGTTAAATCGCCTGTCTTAAATTGTTTTTCAACCTCACTGATGATATTATTGGCGTAGAAAACACTTTTGTATGGTGCGTTCCAGTCATTAATCTCCAACTCACCTCCAAATATATCCTTGGCCCATATATACGAATTGCGTTCCGTCGCTGTAGCAGAAGCCAGCCAATCCTTTTCCGTGCTGATGTAATATTCATCAGCAGCCAATTGTGGAAGTACACCCGTTACCCCAACCTGTTCCGAATTATCCAGTAAACGCTGAAAATCTTCCGCCTGTTCGGGTGTTAAAATATTACTATTCGGTATTTCTTCGAGAAATCCTTTCGAACAGGCCGTTAAAACTGCCAGCAGGACGGTTATTAAAATATATATTCTCATACTGTTAAAAGTTAAATTTCAAACCAAGCGTTGTTTCAAAAGGAGCCGGATAACCCGATAAGAAATTGGGATCCAGTCCTTGGTCGTTTGCTTTCCACAAAAGCCCAATGTTAGAGCAATACAGATAGAGACTCAGTCTCGAAGATTGGTATCGCGTAAAAGGCCTAAAGGCATACGAAACCCGAATATCCTGCAGCCGCAGCTGATCTCCTTTAACCGCTAAGGCGTCTGAATATTGGTAAAAACTCTCTCTATTTACATTAGCTGGATATACAAATGCTGGTACGGCCGTCCGGTTTTCATCTCCAGCATGCTGCCAGCGTTGGTCATAATCAGCAAATCGATAGCCTCCACTTATAAGACCGTTGGAATTAAAGGAATTAGGTCTTTTCAGATAATATCCAAGTTTATAAACGATATTAAAAGAAAGCTCCCAGTTTTGAAACGAGACCGTATGCCGGAGACTACCAAATTTTGTCGGAAGCCGAGAGCCAACAAAATTTATACTTTGCCTGTCACTACTGTTGATAATGGCATTGTACTCATCCGTGATCCCATGATCCACTATCCCCAGCGGATTACCCTCCGCATCAAGACCTTTAAATAGGTATAGTACCAATGTATTAATAGGATATCCTTCTATGGGAACAATGCCCGTGCTAGCAACAATATCCTTATTGGCTCCGGGAACCCTATAATATCGCGTCACTTTATCTTTGACCTGATTAAAAATAAGATCTGTTCTTACCCTAATTGCCTTCTTTTCAAACCAGTTAAACCAAAGTTGAGCATCCAAACCATGCGTCGATGTACGCGCTACGTTTCCATAGAATTCGCCGACGCCAACTTGTGGTGCAACGGGGCTCTGCCCCATCAGGTCTTTGCCATTTTTCTGAAAGTATTCCACCGTACCTCCGGCTCTACCTTTTATTAGGCTAATGTCTACTCCAAAATTTAAGTTTTGCACGCGCTCCCAACGCAGCGAACTATTGGGCGGGTTTAAAATGACATCCATGGGCTTTCCCCACAAATTTGTGGTTCTATAGAGTTTTGATGTCAGATAAGCGGTAGTACTTTTATCCACATTACCATTGTAACCATAGGTAGTTCGCAGTTTTAAGTAATCCAGTTTATCGCTTTTGAGGAACTGTTTAAAGTCATAAGAGGCCCCCATAGACCAAAGCGGGACACCCCTTTGATTTGCTGAGACACCAAATAGATTAGATTCATCCTTACGGATGCTACCTGTTATGGTCAAATTGTCGCGATACGAATAAGAAAATAAACCATACCAAGAACGGTTATTGTCCTGTTGTCGGATACGGCCTCCCCCCTTGCTGATCATGGAATAACCACCATTGTGGTAAAGTGGAAAAGAACTGAAAATATCCACTTCCGAGTAGCTTTCCAGTTTTGGGTTATAACCGTACAAAGATCCGGGGCTGTCAAAGAGGCTTTTATCTTTACGCCTTTCCATTCCAATTAGACCACTAATCCGATGCAATCGGCCTAAACGTTCATCCCAGTCGAGCTGCACGCGTCCATAGTGAGACTGCATTCTTGTCTCACTTGAATCGAAAATATCGCCCAAAGGAATCGGCCGAGCGACAGTCTTGCTCATAAGATCAACCTGAGAGAACTGATTGATCAGATTACGCGTATAGAAAGACCGTTGATCATACAAGGTGCTGTTGTCGATCCAGTTGTTGCTCATCAGAAAATCCCCTGAGATTTTGAACGAACGATATATCTTCGAGCTGATGCCCAGTTGAAATCGGAGCTGTTGATCTATACCGCGATATTGCGTCAAGCCATTTTGCACTTCTTCCAAAGGCCGGTATTTCCAATCCAATAAGTAGCCATTGCCGACGGTATCTGTATACGATCTTCTTAACGTGCTCATTGTGGCGGCTTCCAGTGCCCGTTCATTATCTGCCAGTCGTTCATACGGATACAACGGAGTATAACCATACGCATTACTTTCTGTGTTGGTATTTTTCACATACCAGAGATCGGTACTCACTTGCAGATAGTCCTTTATCAGATTCCACTGGTTGTTATTGCGGATATTTAAACGCGTATTGTCGGCTGTCGCACTTTCGCTCAAGGAACGATCATAAGCCAAAGAGATGAGACTTCGTACCCGATCAGAACCAGCTGTAATACTAAGTTGCTGCTGATTTTGAATTTTGTTTCGGTAGAAGTATTTTGTCAGCTCGTCGCGTACATCATGCGCTCTATACCCATCAATTTCCGCTTTAGCCACGTCCTGGTCTAAATCTCCGAACCTTACTCTTTCCAAGAGGCTAACAACTGGTGAAATATTTTCATAAACCGTATTGATATCCTTGTCATAGTAGCCTCTCTGAAACAGGTCGATTTCCGCATCGATAAATTCGCTCGAGCTAAGCTGCTTTTGGTAAAACAAGTTAGGCTTTTTGGCGATCAGGAAATTTGAAGTAAAATCAATTGTCGTTCTCGTTTTACCTTTCTTTGTTGTAAGGACAATGACGCCATTTCCGGACCGCACACCCCATATTGATGCTGCTGTTGCATCTTTAAGAACGGTTACACTTTCTATATCATTGGGATTAATATTATCAAGATCACCTTCAAAAGGGAAGTTATCGACTACAATCAGCGGACGCGTATTGGAAAATAGCGTACTGCGGCCTCTAACACTGAGCCCATCAGGATTACCAGCATTTTTATCTAGCAACAGACCATTGGTAACACCATCCAACCTTGACAAAATATTCATTGCTGGATTGCGTTGCAAGGTTTTATTATCCACCTGCACAAAACTCCCCGTCGCCCTTTCTTTCGGAATCTTTTGGTAGCCCGTCGAAACTACCTCCACCTCTTCCAATTGATTCTCCAGCGGTATCAATTTCGCTTCCATTGATACCCCAGCAACATAAGGCAGTTCTAAACGCTTCAATCCCATATGGGAGAATGAGACTGTACCTTCGGGATTGGAGACATGTAGCGAAAAGGAACCATCATTTTTGGACGAGGTCCTACCCTTTTCACCTTGAACTTGAATGGAAACACCTTGGATTGGCTTACCATCTATTGCAGACACGACAGTACCGCTGATAGATAACAACCCTTTCGCCCCGCTGTCCTTGCGGGGCGTCTGAGCTGATAAACTAAACATATGAAAACTGAACATCATAAGGAACAGGATTAGAATTGTCCTTATGCTAAACATTCCCTTTACGCTCTTTGGCATCGGCACAGGGGTACATGCCGACATGAATTGCTTCAAGCTATATACTATACAATTGATGGGGTACTTTTTATCCCATGCATTTAGTACTTTTTTTAAATTATTTTTTTCGGCACCTTTTATAGCTGCCATAAATGCTACCTTATCTAATAAGGCAGCGACAAGATTTGATCTTTTCATATTCTGCTTATTAAAGAGGTTATTCCGCGATTCTTCCAAAAAACTCATGAATTCGCTTTGTTACTGCAAATTCATCCAGACTCGACAATGTCGTTTCAGCTTCGGAAACATCGATCTTACTGATATCGATAAAGTCTTTATGGACATGGAAATACGCTATTAGCAGCGCCATTAAATCGACAGCAAATACCTGCTTATGGCAGATTTCCAGTACATTCTCGCTTGGCGATCGTTCTGCCGATTTTTTCAATAGCATATTGATTGTATTCTGAATCGTATTGATATCATACTTGTTCCAAAATTCAATGATCTTTTTTACCGGATCATATGCAGGTTCTTGAACTTGATATATAGCTAGTTCTAGGGCTAGCACATTTGAATATTTTTGGTTCATTTTATAGGTTCAATAAAGATGACTTAGCTATATCCTATCCTTTTTAATTAGACATAGCTTCCCCCATTGCAAAAAAAATGCATTCTAAAGAGGTGTCATTGCAGGGAATTCATAGTCCTTGCAGGTTTCACAAATTAAGAATTAAAAAAATCCCGCAAAGCGCCCCGAGGCGATTACAAAGCATTGATTAGGGGGACATTATGGCGCTTCCTGTCGGGAAAGATAAAAAACCGATCTGTAAGCAATAAAAAACTATACTTAAATTCCTTTGATTTGTTTGCAACAATAAATTTTAAATGCTAATTTTAAGTTGTTGACGCTTGAATAGAGCAATTAAATCTATTATTAATCTGATCTAAAGGGAACGTTGTAAAACAGACAGATCGGAAAACCTTGAATTAGGGAGTACTTATTTGTATCCTATCGGCACATTACAAATTGGCGATAGCAGCCCTCTCCTATTTCAGTTTTTAATGATTTAATAAACTATTCAGGCGCGCGGATAGCGTTCTTTATGGAAATAGTGTGTGCAAACCAATGGCTTACCTCCTTGAGGCAACCTGTGTTTTTTTGGAGGGTGTTTTCTAATCGTTTCATAATCATTCATTTGGTTATTTATTAAAACGATAACACTCAGTAGCAAGGAAATAGTTGGCTTGTAAAACAATGAAGCGAACTTCCAAGCTTTGCACGTGGCGCCGTCAAGAGCCCCTAAGACCGAAATCCTAGTTCCACAAAGACTGACAGGAAGCCCGCTCCATTGAAATGTATGCAAAGATACTAAAATCAATGGAAAGCGAACCCCATGTCGACCTACGTGGAAAATTTGACGGCTTTCGTGCGTAAGTGACATCGTTTGGAATGAATAGCATTCCCTATTGTCGCATTTTATTAACTAATACAAATATAGAGCATAATAATGACTTTGGCAAAAATAATTTACAAAAGTCATTAAAAAATCATCCAATTATATGAGTACATTATTCGGAAAATACTTTGACAAATTAAAAGCGAGCAAAACAGAAGTAGCAGATATTACTGGTCTTAAGAGACAGAGGATAAGTGATCTCTGCAATAAAGATAATAGTAAGCCGACACCGTCAGAATTTTACAAAATAATACTTACCGCAATCTTAGTAAAACATCTTTCAGAATTTGAGTTTAATAATGCAATAAATGAGATATTCCCAAATAGACCCAAGGAAGACTTCCTTAGACAACTTAATAATTTAACGCCAGAGGTCAAGTTTATACTGACACATTGTTTAACACAAAAGCAAGTTGAAAGAGATATTAACATGTCTGATGGCAAAATAAGCAGACTCGCCAGTGAAGTAGTAAAAGATCTCGAAGCAATAGAATTTATAAGCTTTATTGAAGGGTTAGGAGAGAATGTTTTAGAAATCTTTAAGAGAATTTATGGCCCTATCAAAACTGTTGACTCTCTTCTACCAAATGCTTCTATATTAAATGACAGAACTAATAAAGTTTTCCAATACATAACTGCTTACAATAATAAGGAGGTAGAGAACATGATAACTGATTTTTCGGATAATATTGTTTTTCTAAACTTTGAGAGTAACCAAGAAACCATGCGGAAAGAAGGTCTTGATGACGTGAAGAAGCAGGCGATTGAGGCACTCTCCTATTTCAGTGAAAGAGAGCAAGTCATTGAATCAATGTGCCACAAGCAGCATTCAACTGAAATCACTATTAAATATCATGCTATAGCAGCAATAGATTTTCCGGCTGGGAAACAGGGTGATGAGATAACCTTACAAGGGAAGTCGATTTTTGAGTTTTCTGAGGACGGGAAGATAATTCGCTTGACAGATATATCATAGGGATTTGAAAGGATAGTAATGGAGAAGAAACGAAACCCAAAATGGCAGCGAGACGAGCTTTTACTCGCTTTGGATCTATATTTTCATTTTGAGCCAGGGCAGATACATGCTAGAAACCCGTTGATTATTGCGTTATCAGATACTTTGAACAAATTGCCCATTCATAGGGATAAGGATGAATATGAAAAGTTTAGAAATCCGAACGGCGTTGGGCTAAAGCTCAGCAACTTTTTAGCTTTAGATGAGTCATATTCCGGCAAAGGGATGGATGCTACGAGCAAACTCGATAAAGAAGTGTTTGCAGAATTTAAAGATAAAAGAGAATTGCTAGGTAAGCTTGCCAATGCCATAAAACTGAGCGCAATCAATCCTGCGATTAGAAATGAGATACTTAATCTCCCTGACGATATTGATGATGACGCAAAGGTAAAAGAAGGAGGTCTTTTATACCGCTATCATCTGGCAAGAGAACGAAATACCACTGTTGTCAAAAAGAAGAAAGAAAAAGTATTTAAACTAAATGGTAAACTGGAATGTGAGTTATGCAGTTTCGACTTCGAAAAAGTGTATGGGGAGATTGGATATGGCTTTATAGAATGTCACCACAAAAAACCATTATATACACTCGTTGAAGAAACTGAAACAAGCTTAGATGATTTGATGCTCGTATGTTCAAATTGCCATAGGATGCTGCATCGGGGGTGGAATATGGAGATTATAAATTCATGATAATATAGCGCTTTGAATTTAAGTATAAAATAGCATATCGAAAATGATTCCTAAATAGCTATTAGATATCAATACTTAAAGATTATAAAAACAGGATCAATTGAATTGTTGGGAAATTTTGGTTTGAGACTTTTAAGGAAGCTATAAACAGGTATTAACATCGATTAAGAAGTCTAACAGCAATAGTTAGAAGCTATTGGTTATTTAAAAATCAATTAAATACGGAAAACCGTAAGGAGATATTAATAAGGATGGTTAGGTTTGACATGAGGAAACAAATTTTTATTGGAGAATTACTTTTAAATAATTTATTAAATGGCGTTTAGCAAAGGAGATATTGTTTGGGTTGAATATGAAAATAGATATCCAAAAAAATTGAGACATCCAGCTGTTGTTTGGGAATATACTGATGATGAAACAGATTTTCTCGGTATTATGCTAACTCACGCTAGGCCTGGAGGAAAATTTGATAATATACTCATGCTTAAAACACACTTTTTAGATGGAGAGGAAGTGTCGTTTTCGGATACTCATTTTGTTAATCAATTATTTATCAAGTTTCAGGGATGGGGGCCATTTTATAAAGCAGGTTCTTTAACGGATATAGGAACTGAATTTATTGCACAAAATCTTAAGACAACAGCACCAATTTCCTTTGATAATTATATAAAGCAATTATGATAACAATATAAGAAGCAAAAGGCAACCGGCTTTATGGTGAATTGAGAATAATTACATGGCAATACCATAAGCAATTATTTAAAAATTATACATTAAAATAGTTAATAATATAAATTAATGACCGAGTTAAGTGTACTTGATCTTTTTTGCGGCGCAGGGGGTTTCTCTGAGGGGTTTAGACAACAAGGGTTTACTATCGTATATGGAGTTGATAACTGGACACCTGCCATAGATACTTTTAATCATAATTTTGACTTAGAATGCAAGACTCAGAACATGTTGGAGTATTTGTATTCAGTTGAAAAAATCGAAACACTACCCGACACAACGGTAATTATAGGTAGTCCGCCATGTGTGAGCTTTTCTAATTCAAATCGATCAGGCAAGGCTGATAAATCGATGGGGCTTCAATTGATCAAAGCATTCTTACGTATTGTGGCAGTCAAACAACATAAACGGAATTCAAAGCTTGAAGCTTGGTTTATGGAGAACGTGACAAAGTCTATTTCCCATTTATCTCCAATTTACACATTCCGAGATTTGGACCTGACCGATTGGGCAATAGTAAGTGGTAAAACACCTAATGATATCGCCATCGTAATGGAAAATCATAGTGTAGTGGTTAATTCTGCTAATTACGGATCTCCACAAGCTAGAAAAAGGGCGATCAGCGGCAATATCATCACGCTAGATCGGTTAGTTATACCTAATGCTACCCACGGGAGTCGAGAAGAGGAAACCTCATCACAACTTCCATTCTACAAAACACTGCGATCAATCAGGGACCGACTACCAAGTCCAAATATCCCCCAATCCCATAAACAATTTGCAGATCCGATGTATCCAGGACTGAACTTGAGCACTTCCTTATTAACAGATCATTTCTATGATACAGGTCTTTATGCGTCAGAATGGAGAAACTCTAAGTACTTAAAAGTTAACCATCCTTATATGGGAACCATGTCCTTTCCCGAAAACGAGGATAAACCAAGTCGTACCATTACAGCCACAAAAATAGGTACTTCCAGAGAAGCAATTATCTATAAATCGGAGTACAATAGGCATGGACATGGTGAATTCAGAACCCCGACAGTACGGGAGGCAGCTACACTGATGAGCTTTCCGTCAACTTATCAATTTCTAGGATCTGAAGGAGCTAAATGGCGTTTGGTCGGTAATGCGGTTTGCCCATCTGTAAGCCGAAATTTTGCCGCTACAGTGCGGGCAGCCCTCGAGCTGCCATTGATCGCAGAACCGATAGTCCGAAGAGTGCCAAAACTAAAAGGTGTCAAGAATCTTAATACATTTAAGGAACGTATATTTGATAAGCCACCCGTCCGAAATAACGGTTCGAGGTTCAGACGGCATCCCTTCAAGCACGGTAATATCACGGTTACACTATCTAATTATGATATAACGAACAATGATAAGACAGGATTTAGGTGGATAACCTCCGTCCAGTATGGCAATGGAGACGGTTTTCCGACTATGAACTTCGAAGATAATCAATTTGAAGATTTCGAATCGATTATCGAGTCCTTCCCGAATGGAAAACGCTTCATCGAGGTCATTAATAATGGTTTTTCCGAAAGTATTGCTAGTTCACCAACGATGCAGATGATGTATGAGCAACAGCAGAATATTGGCAATTACTTGGAACCGACAAAGTTAATCGAACGACTTGCTACTATCATAGACCAGTACGCCATAAAAGATGTCTTCGAACAAAGAGAGCTGGTCATTTTTCCAAACAAGACAGTGGTTCCGCAAAGTCAGATCATGGCCCTTTACGGTATAAATAAAATATGTACGGTCGCTAACGCGCCAGAAATTGACTGATTATGCCGGTACACTTCGTCGATAACTATCCGAGATATGAGTTAGCTAGCTGTATCTGTAAACCAGATAAGAGCCCGTTACATGGTGAAATATGGGTTTATCAAGAATTGATGAAATTTAACGACCACGAATTGTTGAAGGATGAGACTTGGTATGTTAAACACAATTATAATCTATCTGCTCATCCCCATAGTGAATACAAGGTAGAAGGTCAAATCGATTTTTTGATCTTGAGCAAATACGGACTGCTCATTATAGAGATTAAAGGTGGAGCGATTGAGGTTGACGACAATGACGTATTCTATTCCTATGATAGTAAGGATAGAAATAAAAGATATGAAGCTCAGAATCCTTTCAATCAGGTCAAAGAATATGTACATTCTTTGAGAGCGTTGATCGACTCATCACCGTTTGTATATCGGGCGGTCATTTTTCCTCATGAGGCTAACTTCATACTCAAAGGGCCGCAGTTTTCCGCTTACGATTATCTGTTTTTCTCAAAGGCCGATCTGGATATAAAAGACTCCGACCGAGCCAAGAATTTTCTCTTCTTTGATTTCCTTGTACGCCTGGCCAAAAGCTCTCGTCGGAGAATTATTGAGCAATTGCACAATCATCTTTCCAAAGATCGTGTAGAGATTAGAATATGGGAACAGTTCCCGCAGCTGAACAAGAGGGATCTTAACAGGCTCCGTTCTGAGCTATTTCCGAAACAGACCACTTACGGTTTTGATCCCGATAGGATTAGGAATGAGATTATATTGGAAGAGAATTATGAAATATTAAAAGGCCTTCGTAGGAACCGGAAAGTTATGGTACAAGGTGGCCCTGGCACAGGGAAGACAGTGCTTGCCACCAAATTCTTAGCTGATAACATTTTAAAACAGCATAAAGGAATCTATTTCTGTGCCAATCAACTATTGCGAGCCAAGATGCGACATTTGATTTGCGAAGAATATAAGCTTGATCCTAATCTTATTAGCTTCCAAATCTACCATCCAGATCTAATAGCAACAATTAGCAAAGAAAATATCGACTTCCTGATCATTGATGAAGCACAGGAATTCTTTGATAAAAGTCTTGATCAGCTAATAGATCAAGTCGAGGTTTCATATAATCCCAAATTTCTTATTCTTTACGATTCGGAACAGGCCATAATTCGGAATTTCAAGGATGTCGACTGGTACGCAGACTATTTGTTAGAAAATGACTTTGTACACTACTTATTCGATACGAATTGGCGTTGTACTCAGAACAAACGTATTTCTGAAGTGGCCATGCTCCTAAAGAACGGCCAGTACAAAAAGTTACTGGAGAATCATGCCCAATTATGTTCGCCAGCAAATGACTTAGTCGCCCGACTAACTGTATTGAAGAATTTAATAGATGAAGCGCAACAAGATCCATCTAAATACATCATTTTGGTCGAAAACCAATTGCTTTGCGAGTTTAGCAAGTTGGTTCAGGATTACTTCGCTCGTTCGATTGAAGAAATAACAGAGAGCAATATTAATATCAAGAATCTGAAAATCAGATATACAACTCCCATTAAATTCAGGGGATTAGAAGCTGAACATATCTTGCTCATCACTGCCGGTTTCAACGATCGTTCAAAAACGGAGAACTATGTCGGAGTAACCCGTGCGATCTATTCGTTTAAATGTGTACTATGGAAATGAGAAAGATACATAGTATTGTAATTGCGGTCATGCAGGAACGAGGAAGCTTTTTGCCCGAACACGAGGTATTGCTATCTTTGATCGGCAGCTGGTATCACAAATGGTTAACCTTAGGCGGCGAAGAGCTCATACTGAGAATACCTTATTATGATAAGGAAATCATGTCGTCGCTAATAGAATACCACTATTGGTTCGATCTATTGATCAAAATCATGGCCGTCAGCCAAGTTAGCGATCTGTCTGATTCATGCCTTTTCGATGTCAGAACCTACAAGCTCGCGGGCCGCACACAGCGCAATCAAACTGATTTTTCGATAGAGTACCGTAGTTCGGACTCTAAATTACACCGGTTTGATAAAGATATAAACGTATCAGCAGACCGTTTTCTTCCCTTATTCACCAGAGACCAAATTAATAGTCATAAGGAAATTGTAGCTGATGTGTTCGATTTGATGAAAGCCATCGGTAGAGAAAATTTAATACCCTACGCAGTAAAGTTTGATCTGGCAAGTAACGTTACCTTGTTCGTCAAACAGACAAGTGAGCAATTTTCTGAAAAGGCTTTTGCCAAAATGCTTTGCACTGAAGATTTTCGTAATGATGATGATCAAAGGGATCTTATACTGGACGCACTTTCGGCCACTGACATTCGAAGATGTATCGTTTTCACTTATCCCTATCATGTAGATGTTAGTTCAGTCGTGGTCAACGAATTCCGTGGACGATCCAAGATATTCCAAATCTCGCTATCCACCCGCTTCGTGCATACAGAAATTGAAGCACAAGAACTATTATTGACCAGGGCAGAACTCGGTTTTGGAAAATCAGACGATATCCTTAACGTGACCGATCGCTTTTTCATCAAAAAGACCGGTTGTGGTGCAGAACTTATCACCAGGCTCCGTACTTTACGGTGCGAATGGAACGTAGCGAAGTTCAATACTTTTTCAAATCCTTTCCCGGTGAAGTGGTTGCTTTGTGTTCACACAGGTTACACTGTCGATCAATGGAAGGTCCAATTCAAAAATGACTATCCGGATATTTCTGGCCGGTTATTGTCAGATTGTTGGAGCATCATTGAACTCGTCTACGAGATAAATTGGATCGATCGTTTCCTTCCACCCGATCAAAACGGCACGATAGTTTTACCGAAGTCGACCATCCATAATGAAGTCATCTTCTCACTCCAAGAACAATTGAACGCCCGCTTTAAAAATGTAATTTTTACTGATGAGATCGACCAGGAGTTGATGGTGAACGGCCGGGTATATCTATTGGACCCATTCAATGTCATTTTGTTGAACAATATCACCCTTTGCGATAATCCTGAAAACTTTCATGTCGTTGTTCCTGATTTCTTGTTCTACACCTATCAGCCGTTCACGCGATATCTGGTCTTAAAATATCATTTCGATGCCTTGACAGGCGGCCTACGTGAACATCTTGATGAACGATTTCCTGAGTGTTCAGCTCAGTGGAAGACTTTGAGCGAAACAATGCTCAGGTCATCAAGAAAGCAGCTACGAGAGTTCAACAGCATTTTAGCGATCGATGACGAAGAAGAGCAGCTGGACAACCCGAAAGATATTGCCAATGAATTTTCAGCTGCTGAGCTGGTGGAACGTGTAGCGGTAAAGGAACGAAAAAATATCGAGCGGACGACTTCGGGACATCTTTATATATATACCAGTACAAGAAAGCTAGTACTAAGAACTAACGCTCCCGTACTGATCAATCAGAACGGTACATTGATACGAACGATAGCTGCCGTACTGGATGCCAATGCATTGTTCGTTTCTCTAGATGATGTCATTAAGAATATGGATCTAAAGTTAGTGGTCGACCAATTGGTTACACTTTCCGATGACGCTCGTAATTGGCACCAAAACCTCAAATCACTTGAAGAAAAGGATTCACATATTTTTGATAGGCTTAAGCAGCAAGGACTTTCCATAAGTAAACAAACTTTCGAAAAATATTACCTATACGATAATAGAAGTTTGGGCGAACTACACATGCCGCGAGCCAAAAAAGACTGGACGCTCATTTGTGAACGTTTAAAAATCAAAGATAGTCTTACTGCGTGGAATGTAGTCAAATGCCGAGAGGATGTTAACCTGTTGAAATCGGTTTATTCGAAGATTATTGCGTTGATGATCGACACAGATAGCTTCGGTGTGAATGTGAGCGATGGTGTGCTGGATCAGATTACCGTATTAATTTCCAAGTTACCTGATCCGGATGTGAATGCCAAAGAGAACAAAAAGGATGCTATCATCTTGATCAACGAAATCTGCGAAAAGATCAGCTTGGAAAAAATAGAACAGATTAACCCAATTAGCTTATGAACCTACCACTGAAACCTATCACTACCAAAAGAGACGACCTAGAAAAGTTCGTCGAATCCCAGATCGTCGGCCCCGGTGCATTCAATAAACACCTGATGTTTACTGCAGATTGGGAAACGAACGATTTTACTGGTAAAGTGTTAACTCAGTGCGATGCCACGGACAATATGAACGAGGTCATTGCCGAACTACCTGCCTATCAGTATAGCTCAGCCATACTTTTCCCCATCTCATTTACGGCAGATGAAGCAGATGCGATTTCCGCCGATGAAGAGGAAATTGATAATGGCGTTGAAGATGACGAAAATTCCTTAACCAGGGCTGATGATGAAGGCTTCAATGACGACCACGAACAAAGTATCTCCAGTAAGAACCAAAACTATCCCAACACTTGCGGACTATCCTTCGCTTTGACAAATGGAATCAGGCCAGAGCAGGCATTGCTTACAAAGGTCTCTTTCCGACAATACCAACGCGTCAGGCAACAGGAAAGCCAGGAACGCAGATTGGGTATATGGATTGAACGTTATCCAAGGCAAACAGCTGAGATCATCGATAGTCGTTTTAATAGCATTTTTGCTACCGTGGAACTGGATGGAAATTTGTTCTTGTATATGTTGCCCGGTATCGATATCAATCAACATCTTTACGCATTGGACTATATCCATCTAGATAGACTTTTGAGAGACACAGTGATCCCATTGATCGAAACGATTTTTCCCAACAAGGAATATCATCGCGCGGTCAACAAGACATATGATGGAGTGAATTATTCAACAGTAACCCTCTATGAAGGGAGTCTGCTTGATGAAATCCAAAGGTTATTGATTGAAGATTCCAGCAGTTTTCCATCATTGCGTCCCCTTATTGAGCAATTGGAAATTTATCAGCAGCTCAAATTATATCTCAATGAGCTTAAGGCTATTTATCGGGCGAGTTCCAGACGAAACTTTCCCACTTCGATATGGGAAGCCCGATCATATGAGATCCAGCTTGAGCTGCCTGCTTTCGACGATTCGGCTATTCAGCGTGGCGAGATCGCAGTGACGGGTTTTCCGCAACTCACCTTGAACTATCAGTACGTCCATGACCGCGATGCGGTATATGTGAAGCTGGTACTGGTCAACAACAGCAGCATTCAGCTTCGACCTGACGAGCCGGAACAATTAAATAAAAAGGATCGAGCCAACGAGCTTGCCTTCTTTGGCGTAAAAATAACTGTGAGCGAAGTAGACGATTCTGCATTAACCCCCTATAATCCTCCGAATCTTCCGACCATCGACGAAGAAGACAGCTTCAACAAATTACTGTATCGCGAATACAAGGACTATGCGGAAGGCTATAATACTTCCGTGACCTGGGGTAATATTAAGGGCTCAGATAAGCGGTACGTAGGAACCGCGTTCATTCCTCGACAGGACACCCCTAACGTAGACTTTAAGCCCAGCAAGGTACAAGGTCTGACAATTATCGGGTTTTTCAATGAAAGCGTGTTGACCATCCGCGATCTCTCGACTCTAAGTAACAGGACCGATGACGATGTTTTATCCGATCTCTGGACGATAACGAACGCCTACACAGAGTGGATCGCTAAAAAATGGCATGATCTCGAGCGAAGTGATGTTCAAGAGGTAGGCAAAAAATTACTTGAAAAGCAACTTCGGGCCTGTGAAGCCGATCGGGACCGCCTATGCCGGAACATTCGCCTGTTAGCGGGTGATGATAAGGCAACTGCTGCATTTCGAGTGATGAACACGGCCATGTTTATGCAACTTCATCATGGCTCTATGATAAAAGCTGCTAAAAAAGGTGACAAACACCCTTTTGTCCCTCTTGAGAGCAGCGCGACCTTCTATCAAAGCGTATCTTTGCATGAGGAATACAAATGGCGTTCTTTCCAATTAGCGTTCATTCTACTGAACATTGATGCTTTCGTTCGTCCATCAGTGGACGACATGACTGTGACGGACGTGTTCGGTATGGGCTGGCCGGAACGGAACGAACTGGCCGATCTAGTGTGGTTCCCTACTGGCGGTGGTAAGACAGAGGCTTATTTAGGGATTATTGCATTTTGCATCGCTTACCGTCGTTTCACTCATCCCGAAGAACGGGGCGGTGGTACCACTGTGCTGATGCGTTATACCTTACGTCTCTTGACCTTGCAACAATTCCAGCGAGCTACACTATTGATTTGCGCGCTGGAAGTGATTCGTAAGGATGGGTTCTACTTACCAATGGGAAATACTTTGGGAACCGAAAGGATTACGATTGGTCTGTTCGTTGGAAAAGGGTCCTTACCGAACAAATGGCCAGAGATGCGAGAAGCTTTAGATAAGATCGCCGAACAGGTGAGGGATGGGAAATTAATTACGACCAACTTGCCTCATACAGAATGTCCTTGGTGTGGCGGAGCGTTATTCACCGATTATAAACTATCCAATATCGAACCGCGTGAGAAGTCATATGGAATTAATGATAAACTGACCATCATGTGCAACAGTTCTGGCTGTACCTTTCACGCAACGCGCCCTAATCAGAACAAAAGTCTGCCCCTCCGATTGTTCGATGAGGACATTTACAAATATCCGCCGACCATGCTCTTTGGTACAGTCGACAAGTTCGCCACCCTTGCTAACAAGGTTGCTACCGGCTCGCAACAACGCAACGAGGATTCTAGAAGGTTGCTAGGCAAAGGCTATCAGTACGATCGTATACCGCCAGAGCTAATTATCCAGGATGAACTTCATCTTTTACTTGGGCCTTTGGGATCGGCTGTAGGTTTATTCGAAAAGAGCGTGGATGAACTTTGCACCTACCAATCTGGTTCCCTGCGGGTGAGACCAAAGGTGATTACGTCCACTGCGACAACGCGGAATACCGATAAGCAGATATTCGCACTTTTCGACAGGCGTTGCGAAATCTTTCCCAAACAAGGTATTACTTGTGATGATGCCTTCTTTTCTTTCTACAAGCGACGTGCTGAACAGGTGACCGAATATGATTCTAACAGGCGTTACGTAGGCCTCTTGCCAGTCGGAAAGACCCAAGTGTGGATGCAATTGCGGTTAGCATCAATTTGTCTAGCTCACAGGGTAAAGTTCATACTTGAACGTTTTGACTATGGCGAGATTTTCAGTGCGGGACCAGTCTATACCCAGTTCGAAAAGGCTTTTGACTATTATCATACGATTCTTACCTATTTCAACAGCTTGAAAGAAGTGGGCAAGACCCAATCCCAGCTTACTCATTATCTACCCGGAGATCTTAACTTGGTCATCAAAAACACCATGCCGTGGAACCTGTTGAGCCGAATCATTAAAAGAAACGAGGAGATTCGGGATTCCGAGCTCACCGGAAGGCTCTCGGGTGAAGAAGTGAAATCCAATCTTTCAAATATAGAAAAAACTTGGAAGCTCACTAATGCCAAAATTCCACCTGAGCTTGTCATAGCAACAAACATGATCTCGGTCGGCATTGATGTATCCCGTTTCAATACGATGCTAGTCAACTCGATGCCCCGTAACACTGCAGAGTATATACAAGCTACCAGCCGTGTTGCGCGTGACAAGGAGGGCATAGTATTTACGATACATCATCCTTTCCGTTCAAGAGACATCTCGCATTATCAGCGATTCCGGGAGTTCCATGAGAAGTTCTATAGCTATGTGGAACCAATATCCGTTACTCCATTCGCCAATAAAGCACTGGACCGTTATTTTGCAATGTATCTGGCAGTGATCATCCGTCACGATACCCAACTGGGTCTGTTGAACAACGAGGATGCTAACGCCATTGACTCACAAAAGATTATAGCGGTCAAAAAAAAGGTAACCATAGCTATGCGTGAACTTTATGAACGAGCAGAGAGGCTTAACGAATATCTCAAGGGTCGTATCACAGGAATTACCAGTAATATTGACGGAATTATCACGGAAGAAGAACTCGAAGATATCGAATACCATCTAGATGACCTGTTGATCAACCGGTGGTTTGACCGTATCAACCGCCAAGATACAACTATTGATATCAAATATCGTGACAGTGTTAGCCCAAGCTCACTGTTCGTACCTAGGAATAACGAAGCTCAAGACAATAACTGGAACGTTAAAGAATCACTAAGGGAGATTGCTCCCTCTGTCGTAATCAAGACCATACAACAATAAACCCACAGATGGCAAAGAACGAGTCGCACAATAAACAAGCTAATGAAGCTGTTAGTAAATATAAACTTTTATCTGCGTACGGTGGACCTGGTTCGCTTATACATACCGAGTACGGTAGCATAATTGTTTCCTGTATCGAAGAATGGGGGTTTCTCAGCAAGATCAATGAACACTACCAAAACTCGTTACAGCTCAAGAAGGAACCGGAACAGAATGTAAAGGAAATGGCCAGTCTCGAAGGTATCTGTTTTTCCAATGACGAAAGATTGCTAAGGGAATTGAAAAAAGCTAAAGGTACCGAGAACCTATTATTCCTCGCCCTTGTTCCCAACATTGAATTGGATGACCACTATCACACCATCGAAGACGGGCGCACCTATTTGGCTGTTAATAGTCAATTCCTTCCCAAGGTATTCTTTGACCGAAGTGATCATTTAAAGACCTATCAACAATGGTATACACTTTGGGGGAAAGAACATGAAAAATTTTTTCCTCCAAAATATCGGCAATCCTTTCAACAGAATGGCGACACCATAGATAGAACGTTAATGCTGAAACAGGACAATATCGTTCTATTGTGCAAGAACGGCCATATCAGCGATTTCCCTTGGTCAAGCTTTTTACGCTGGCGCATGATACAGCCACATGACCTAAATAATCTGGTCGACCTTTATAACATGCCAGGATGTTGCGACCGCCCAGACATCCATATCGGCGAGACAGCCGCTAACGCTACCGGATTTGATGGCAAATGGATAAAATGCAAAACGCCTGGTTGCGAATGCAGTCGGGGTGTTTCACTCAAGGGCATCATGAGCATTAAGATCATTTGTCCGGGTCATAAACCTTGGGAATCAGCAACCGGTGCACCGGCCAACTATTATGGAAAAACAGAGGTAAGGAGCACCCATCCACGTGCCGAGGCGTGCCGGCGCAAGGATACCCGAATTGCATTGACCACAGGTAATAATCTTTATTTCTCCAGAACCTTGAGCAGTATTTTCATGCCGCCGGAGCTGTTCACTGATGAACGTGAGCTACAGATACGTAATCTGGAGATCGAACTTCAGCAAGCAATCGATAATAGGCAGTTCGGGTTTTGCGAAAATATTCAGAAACAGATCGAAGCATTACGTGAAGATTTGAGTACAGACATGCCAGTAGCCGACGACAATGACCGGGAGGTCAAGTTCCGCCATCAGGAATACACCGCACTCGCCAACAGATTAGTGGAACTGATCAATATTACACGTAAAGACCTTTTGGTGAACGATGTAACCGATAATCTTAATGAATTATTTAGGCCCTATTTTCATCGGATATTGAGGGTAGATCGTCTGAAAATCACTTCAGCTCAACTCGATTTTTCCAGAGTGGAGCCTTACGAAGGAAGTGACTCTGATATCATGAAGCGTAACATTTTTCGATCCCGACCAGAAGAAGTACTCGCCTATCCTGTCGTAGAGAACTTCGGGGAAGGGATATTCATCGCTTTTCGCCCAGAAATGATCGAAACATGGAATACTGACTTAGACAGATTTGGGCGCCTGTTTAGACGGAGACGTAACCGCTTTGCCACTGGAGCGACTGCATTTGGCGAAGCTGGAAACTCGCAGCTATATATGGTCCACACATTCTCTCATTTGATCATGCGCGAATTAGAGTTCCGCTGTGGCTATCCCACTGCCTCACTATCCGAACGTTTGTTCATATCAAACAATGAAGAGACCAAAATGTATGGCTGTTTAATCTATACTGCTGAAGGTGCTGAAGGCAGTATGGGTGGCTTAATTGCTCAAACCCGTGAAGGTAACCTAAATAGTCTGTTTCGCAGCGCCTTGCTGCGCGCTACGATCTGTAACAGTGACCCACTATGCTGGAAATCAGAAGGTCAAGGTCTGTTCGAGCTGAACTTAGCCTCTTGTTTCGCTTGCGGGCTAGTCAGTGAAACATCTTGCGAACACCGAAATATTTACCTAGACAGGCAAGTACTTATTGATCCAGATAATGGTTTTTTCAAAAAAATAATTCCTGATTTGAGATGAGCTTTACCCAAAATAACAAAAACTTTTTGAAATTTGAGTTTCATATTCCATTGCGTGGACTCATTGGTTCCGAAAGGGAAATGAAATATATTGAGAAAATCAGACCTGAAGCGCGTCGTCGTATACGACTTCATTATGATAGTGTTAAATATGATATATCAGGTAAGATCATTTTGTATAAAGAGTTGTTGGAAATATTCGGTGCTTTAGAGAAACAGTTCCTAATTTATAGTATTTTCCTCGAATTGGACTTAGAGATGATTAACCTTAAATTAGAACCTTCAAATCTTCAATGCTTAGAACTTGATAACTCCGGCCTCAGTAATTATTTTCAACCAAATGCAGCATCAAGCATCAAGGGTTTTCTTAAACAATATTTTACGGAAACGCTTGATCTTTCACCAAACGAATGGGAGGAAGAGGACGGTACTCGAAATCCCGTCACTAATAAATTAATTGTTTGGATGAAAGATAAAATTACTAACGATTCGGAGACTTACAAACTGAGAGATTTTGTCTTGAATTATACTAAACTTTGGAATATTTATTTCTGTACGCCCTTTGATTTTACTAAGGCTCTTATTTTGCTACACAAATTTCAGGAAATGTATGGTAAACTCGATCCTCAAAATCTTAAAGTCGATCTCAAAGCTTTACTGATTGATTTGAATAAATTCATCAAAGAACTTTTACCAGACGTGTATAATTCACCATTAACAGATGTATCCCAAACCTCGGAAATATTGAAAATAGTCTCAAACGACAGTCATTCTCGCGCACAATCGTATTTTAAAAAAATGAGTGAATTTCAAGAAACATTGACGATGAATTCGCTGTTCTTTCAGGATTTGGGAGCTCTTACTTGGCCTGATTTGCTTTTGCAAGCATCTATAACCCCACCGCCTGTTCAGAAGGCTTATTTAAATGAGATAAAAAGAAGACACATTATAAATGATTTACCTAATTTCAATGAAATAGACGCATTTATGAAAAAATTATCTAAGATTGAAACACCTCTTAACAAAGAGAGCTTAGAAAGTATTGCGACACTTAACTACCTTTTCTTTTTATAATCGACTGAAAATAAATAAATATTCTTAGTCAGCCACTATCGTTGATAAATGTATTCTTGGGTAAGGCTAATTCCTTATATTCGACTACAGTCTTATGCTTTAAATCTTAATTTTTCCCAATTATAATTTAAAATTAAGAATTTTGCCACGCGGTTTTTTTTACCTTTACAAAAGATCTATTAATTATGATAGGAAAATATACACAACAAGAACTTGAACCAAACTGGACACATGAGGAATCTGAACATCCTCGTCTCCATAAAATTCTTACTGATCTTTTTCAAAGAGCTACTGATGGCGAGATGCTTTCCGAAATTGAAAAAGATTTTATTTGCACTTTCTACAAAACAGCTCAAGGTGATTTCCCTCCATTTAACATTGCCTTAATATGCGCTCATTATAATTTTAAATTCAAATATTTCATCTATTTTCGCGACCTCACTGGGGGATCGGCTTATTACAGGCCATTTGGAACTGATATCAAGCAGATAAGTATTGATGAGGCTAATTCAGACTTATTGTATCTTGAAAGGGAAGCTAGCAATTGGGAACAAAAGCTTACAGATAAAGGCACAACTGATAAGCTTATGCTAGAAGTTATTCGTGAATATGAATATGAAATAAAATTAGTACAGGCTGGTAGTAGCGAATACCAGTCGAATTTCCAATTTGGCGGTCGCAGAATTTATGATTTTAAAAAGTTCGCTACAGTGCTCCAAAGTAAATTTATATATTTAACGGCAAAGGAAGTTTTTGAAACTTTCGACCCTGTCAATCTAAACCTTACTCTAAATGGGAAACAAATTATTGTCAACGAATTCAGTATTGTACATATAACTAACCGTCATTTTGCTAAGACCGTAAAGGCCCACCCCACAACAAAATCTTTTCACAATGAAAGCTTTCATCCTAAACTATTAAATAACCAGCTACGGGCAATTTTCACACAAATTGAAAATCATGGTGGCATAAAAAACATAACCAGCCTTAAAGAAATACATTTTAAGTACCAAGATGATGTATATAAAGTATATACCACCGACAACCCTAAAAATCAAAACAATATTTTTCTCTCGACATTTTTCATTTTGGAAGATCCTAATCAATTGCAGAAACTGGCTAATGACTACGATATTGTAAATGTGTCTGCTGATCTAGCTTTTTATCAGCCGAAATAATTTTCATGTGCCTGAGCTTAGAAGCAGATCACGATTCGAATATTGTTAACCGTCATTCCTCGAAACCCGGTTTCTGCTTCATCAATTTGAGGTTAAACCGTAGAATCCAAAGAGGACTGCCTATGCAGAGATTCCGAGAGTATCTTGACACTTTTGATATGTGCATTGATCTGAAACCAAGAGTTTGGATATAGATGCCAGAAATTTCCACCTGCAGCTTTATCGGACTGCAGATAATAAAAAGGCTGCGTAAAGTCTGGCTGATGTGTAGTGCGTACCAGCAAGCGCCAGTTCTCCTGAAATAGTCCGACTAGATCAGCATTGACCTTGAAGCGATTGTTGATCACAATACCCTTTTCAATAAGTTCGGCCAAAGTCAAGAGCAAGATCGGCTTATGTGGTGCCAATCCATATCTGGTGTTGGCCCTCTTGACATGGGTAAAGGCGCTGAGGTAAGTATCTAGTCCGACATTCATAAACGCAAAATAGGCAATCTTTTTAAAATAGATACGATCAGGAACAACTGAATCTGATCTCTAAGTTAGGATACTGACGTTTCATCGACCGAACAGCGAATTCCCTATTCTCAAACTTCCCTTCATCCCATTTCCAATAAACAGGATACAACTTTTCCTTGGGATCAATAAGTACACGCCAAGCCTCGAAACGCGTGCCGAGAGTTTCTTTAAGGATTTCGATATGTTCTTTAAATTCGGTCATATTGTTACAATTTGCTGTCTTTTAGAATTAAAAGGCTCCCTTATTAGTAATAAGGAAGCCTTTTTGGCTAGATGGTCGCTTTCGCCAAATGTTAACCGGTTTTTGGATTTGATCTAATCCAAAGATCGGTAGTATCTTTGATATTGTGGCAGCTTATTTCCGCAAAAAACTTTTTCAAAAGGCATTCTTCAGATGAGGTAATCTACTATTATTGCATTATCTAATTTATACACAGTAAATTAATACTATTTGAAAATTCTCGTGAGAGTAAGTCTACCAACTAAGTTTATAGACCTTTTGTCAATTCCATTGGCAGTACCAATACGTTTTGGAGAAAATCCTTTACAATACCTTTGAGTTTTCCATTTTTTATATCTAACCAAATAGTATCATTAATTTCAATCTTTTCGTAAAGAAATTTCCATAAAGGCCACCAATGCGAGGTATTAAATTGAATTTTCAGATGACGTGCAATCTCAGGAATATATTTCTTATCGGGATGTTCGGTATTAAATTCCGGAGTTTTTACTAAACCATAAATCAATCCACCACTTTCGAAATTAAACTTAGCATACAGTTTACTAAAATTCGGCAATACGAAATGATTATGCTCTTCTACAAATAGCAGATTTAACTCTGTAGCTATCTCATGCATCTGTTTATAGAAATCTGCACGTAATAATTCTTTTACCGCAACTAGGTCACGTGTAACAGTAAATGCTGTACGGATATTTTCTTCGCTCTCTTTTATGTAATTGACTATATTATTTTGTTCCATCATATTTATTCCAATAAAATTTTCTCTTAACTTCAACTCAAAATCTCTGATAAATGCACGTACGCGATCATTATCAGTATGCATCGCAAATCGATGTACAAGGTCTATGATATGCTCCTCATAAGTGATCTGCTTTAGTTTACCATCGGCAAGCATTTCTTCATAATCGTCTCCCGCGCTATCCTTACTAAGGATTTTACCTTGAGGAGCGAGATAGATTAAATGGTAATCATCAGTTTTGCAATAGGTTTTTAAATGCTTGATATAATCAGCTAATTGAAAATCTTGATCCCTTGTCCAGGGATATATTTTATTCTCTATACCAATAACACGTTTGAAGTTGTCATAGGAAATCACAATATCAACGCGACGGCTTTCATCTGTGTTCTCTTCTAGCGTCACACGAACCTTCGAAACATCCGTATAACTAAAAGATAATTCAAAATACTCGACGAACATACGGAGATAAAGATCCCCCTGTTCATGAGATCCCTGTGGATCCAAAAAAAATGCAATTATTTCAGACACTTTATTCTCATTCCATTTGACAAAATTTAACGGATTAAAGTCTAGTGTTAATGTTTTTCTGTAAGCTTCATTCAGTTTAGACTGAAGCTCATTTTTGTTTCTTACTTCTCGAAAGAAATTCTCAATATTGGAATCGATCATTTATATTATTTTATATATGTAATTCATTGAAAAGACAGGGAATCAAACTAACAGGCAAAAGCATCTACTGAAACTAATTATTCGCTAATAACAGTAACATTTATTTGCCCACATAAAAATGATTCAATTCTTCCTAATCAAAACTATCTTTGGTTAATCCTGGCTTTGTTCTTTTCTATTGAGGTCGGCTAAAACCTCTCGCTAATATACATTATTTATTTTTGAATTAATAAATTTACATCAACATCTATTGTGATAATTTTAAAATGCTGAAGTTAGTTTATTGCAAACTACAAATTTTATGGGAAACCGTACGTAGTAAATTTCAATTGGGCTATGCCTGTAAATGAGTATCTTTACATCACTATGCTACAAGTAACCTGTGCAATTATAGAACATGCCGATAAAATATTAATTTGTCAACGTTCCACTTCGATGAAATTACCTTTAAAATGGGAATTCCCCGGTGGAAAAATCGAACCAGACGAATCAAAAGAGGGCTGTCTTCGCAGAGAAATAAAAGAAGAAATCGATATTGATATAGAGATTAATAACCCACTTTCAACTGTTGAATTTCATTATTCTGATTTTTCTATACAACTGTACCCCTTCGTATGCAGTTTGTTAAATGGTGAAATCAAAGCATTGGAACATGCGCAAGCCATATGGGTAGATGCGAATCAATTAAGAGACTACGACTGGGCAGAGGCTGATTTACCTATTGTGGATGAATATTTAACACAACGGTATCTCAGGAAGTGAAATCACTTCAATGCGATTATTGATCACGATACCCTTTTCAATAAGCTCAACCAAAGTCGAGAGCGAGATCGGCTTTATGTGGTACCAATCCATATCTAATATTCTTTCTTTTAACATGGGTAAAGGCTCTGAGATTCCCATTTCCAGAAAACTGGACACCAATTTTCCTTCTGATCAATAAGTAATCGCCATTTTTGAAAACGAGTGCCATAAGGCTCTTTAAAAACTTCTAAATGTTATTTGAATTCGGTCATTCTATTAGGATTTTTAGGCTATTTTTTAATTAAAAAACCAGCCTTATGGACCGCTAAGGAAAGCTTTTTGGCTAGATTTAGCTTGGGCCAAATGTTTACCGGCTTTGGGCTTCGATCGAATATAAAGATCGGTAGCATTTTTTGAATTATACATCTTTAATTACCTTATATGTAACGAATTAAGAAATACTATAGATTTTCAAAAATTCTTTGTAAATTGTAAGAAATAAACATTAAGGAATTTGAAATTCAATAAACTACTTAATGTTTTAAAAGCCATTAGTGACCTCGAAAAATTAGTAATTCAGTTATGAATAAAAAAATAGCAGTCTGCATCGATGTAGATAAAGTTAAGGATTTTACAAAAAAAACGGTGCATCGCTTGGTGCAGTGAGATTTTCTGAATGGGCTTCCAAAATACGGTATACCAAAGAAACAATTTTAAAATTTTGCATATTAAACAATTATAAGCCTTATAAATCGCTTTTATAATGAAAAGACAATTATTTGCGACATTGATCCTTTTACTAATTGGTCATATTATATATGGACAACAAATCCAATGGAAAAGAAATTTAGAAGAGAGCATTAAAAATCGACAATCCAATGGAAAGGACATTATAATCTATTTTGGTGCAAATTGGTGCGGTCCCTGCAAAAGAATTGAACAGCGGATATTCACGGACAGCAAATTTATTCAATTCACTAAAAGCTTTGAAATGATTAAGATTTATGATGATTTTAATAAAGAAGATAAAGAAAGTTTTCAATACTATGATAAAATCAAAAAGCAATTTAAGGTACTTGCAATACCTACATTTATACTATTAAAAAAAGATAATCGTCAATATATCCTTGCTGGTTCAATTGATTCCGGTGATGACTTTATAAAGCAAATTAGAAGTTATAGATAATGGAAAAGAAAGACAAATTAGATTTCTTGTTCAAATTCATCGCTCTTCTCGGAGCTGCATTTTCTTTTTTCTGGGGCATACAAAATTACAACCAGATAAATAAAGATGAATCCGCCAAGGCATTTTGGAACCAACAGTTCCCAATCTATAAAGAGCTCTGTAACTCTGCTTCAACGATTGCAACAAGCGATGATTCTCTAGCTGTCAAGAAAGCAAAAAATGATTTTTGGAGAATGTATTACGGCGATGCAAGAATGGTGGTTGACTGGCAAGTTCATCAAAAAATGAGTTCTTACGCTTCCTTATTAAAAGATATTGACCGCGGGTTCAAAGACAAAGACGAACTGATCTTTGCTTCATTTGATTTGGCAACACAATGCCGAAAATCATTAGCAGATTCGTGGAATATATCCTTAAGTGAACTTGATCAACAATAAGGAGACTGGCGAAGTGAAATTGCAATGTTAAAACGGTAACCTAATTTAGCTTCAATATTTCGTTTGTTGATTTTTCTTGCCAATTTCTCTCCTAATAAGCAGCCAAAGCAGAATTTTGTCTTTTTAGCTGGTACAATTTTCTGTATACTCAAAGATAATATGCGCAGCATGCTCCTTATGAGCGAATTGGTTACGATATTCAAATTAGGTATGCTGAACATTCTCAAAACGGGCAGTCTGTATCAAAGAAGAATTTTCATACAAAATCTACATATAAGCTATGTTTTTTCGCATTATTTTATTACCTTTAAATTGAATTATTAACCTAATATGCCATGTACAAAATTATGTACCTTACAGTGCTAACTATATGTAGCTATGGTCTACTTAGTGCACAAACATTTAATAAACAATATACCTACATTGATGCAGTTCAATTAACCGACATCAGGCGACAGATAGACAGTATTGATGCCCTCCCCAAAAAGAACAACATTTTATACGTGCCTTCACCTGAGTTTCGACAGAAATTAATGAGTATCCTGCTTAGATATGGTACAGAATATGAATTGCTGCAAAATCCATTTTTGGGGAATGAAGTCCAAAACATGTTGGCGACACAAAGTTCCCAAGGAAACGAAGGCACAGAAAAAAAAGAGGATGTGGGATTCAAAAATCTGAATATAGGTACTAATGTACTCTCACCTATTAGCTTGCAAGCATCAATGATAAACGGTGTTGCAACTTTTATGGCTGGCAGATTTAAACAAGAAACGCTACACATGGTAATCGATCAAATGTTTGATCAAATAACTAAAAAGGAAGATATCCAAAGGATTGTCCATTCTTTATTACCCAAAACCTATGATCAGATTTATACTCTTTATGGAAATGGAACATATTACAGCGCAGATATGTCTCTTTTAAGGCAAACTGCAAAATTGGATATCGACAAGTTACCATTTAATTTTATTCAAAACATAAATCTTATATCCCCAGAAATTGCAAATAACTCCAAATTAAATGATGTACTATTACTAGGCTCAAATATTCTTTCTCATAGCCAAGAAGGCCTTTCTTTAGATGACCTAATTAACTCATTATCAGAAGAAAAGTACACAACAAACTCTTCTTCGATTGCACAGCTTATGCACACCATGGATCTATTGTCTCAGGCGATGAAAGATAAAACTAACGGCCCCAACATTTGGGTAAACCGAGTGAGTTTGTTACCACCAAGCAATTCGATGGAACTAACTCCTAAACTTCGCTATTTTTACGGATTGCTTTACCAGCAACTGATCGCTATCCCTGACATAGCAGTTGTGCTCAGAGGTAATAACAGCAATGAGGCCGCGAGAAAGATCTATAATTTATTGGCATTTACTACGAAGCTAAATAGTTTATACAATATGCTAAGAATGACCAATTTTGAAATTAAGAATCCAGTACAGCTTATTGAATATATTAAGAACACACAGGCAACGATAAACTCCTTGGCTGTATCATTGACTCAACTTATTGGTTTTCCGCAAGGAATAGGGCTAAGTGATGACGAGATTGAGCTATCAGATGCATACATGAACATTGTAGAATCGGTACTGAAAAAAGATTACCAAAATGCAATTCCGCTTTTCATCGTTGAGTTTTCAAAATACATTAATGTAGACCAGCAAAAATATGCCCGCTCTTTAAGTTTTGTAGCTCAATTATCATCTGTCGATAATGATAAAGATATGGAAAAACTGTTAGAGTCTTATGCACTGCCAATCGGCAGCTCGTCCATAAAACGGCATAGTAATTTTAACATAACCTTGAACGGTTATGTTGGTCTAACTGGTGGTACAGAAATCGCTTATGGAAGCAAGGAGAATCAAAACAAGGGTAATATAGGTCTTGCCGCACCGATTGGAATAGCTACAACTTTTGCCAAAGGTAGATGGACCGCGTTCGTGAGTTTTATCGACCTTGGTTCTATAGTCAATCAACGATTAAATAATGATACTACATCTTATTCTAATTTGAGACTTGAACAATTCTTTGCGCCAGGTTTAGGTATGTTCTTTAATTTTAAAAAGCTTCCAATATCTGCCGGCCTCCATTACAACTATATCCCCAATTTAAGAAATATCAAATATGAGCACGAAGGAGCCACCATTACCGAGACCAATCGAAATGTATCAAGAATAAACTTTTCAGTACTCGTGGACATACCGTTTTTTACATTATTTAATAGAAGAAAAGATTAAAACCAGGACGACTTTTCATTACAATCAACAGGGAAATATCCTCACAGCTATTTATTCGGGGCAGGGTTTTCTCCGGGCATTTGATAGATCTAGTCGATTCAGATAGAAATATTGAGATGCGCTATCATCATATTAATCGGGACGGGGAAATAATGATAGGGCTTTATAAATCTAATACTGAAATTCTTCCAGATATCAGAATTAGACTTCACGAGGAATGGCGGTGGACCAGTAGCGACCTATCGGTCGGAAAATTGACTATTGAAGAGATTGTATAAATGATATAAAATCCATGGGTGGATTAAAACGAAATAGCTATAATCACACCATTTTTATATTCTATTTACCATGTATTGACGAATAGAAAACTGAATGTTATAAAAAAGTCACTTTGGATACTGGCACTTATATTTGGTTCTTTTATTGGATTGATTATTTATTGCTTCTATGGTAGACATTGATATAATAGTGTATCAAATAATGAAAAGATTAAAAGAGAATAAAGTATCAAAGTACCCAAATAGCGCATCGAACGAACCATAAGTCACCACTTCGGAAAGTATCTTGACACTTTTGATAGGTGCATTGACCTGAAATCCTAAAATGACCAACAGACTTAGCGTTTATAATTTTATTTCTCCAGTAGAATTATTATCTTAACATAACTTTAAACTAATTGTCATAATGAATAACTTAAAATTATATAACTAAATCAACAAAATACCCAATGTATAAATCTCTTCAAGCTAAGCTAAAAACTTTTCATCAGGTCTGTAATAAGCCTTCAGAATTTAGAACTGCGTTTGCACCATTTTATAGAAAAGACTTCTATACTATTCTAAATGAGATAAAAAAAGTACTTCGCTCACCTTATTTTGTACTGCTATTAGCTAATCAGAATTCAGATGTTATCTATGAATCCGACGGGAATTTGCCCGACTACTTTTCATTTCGGATATGTGGGAAGTTAAAAAATGAAGTAGGCTCGGCCTCCTTTTATGAAAGTCGATACTTGTTTTTTAATACAGATTCGGACAACGACAGGATAGAAATCTACTCAGTCAACAACGATCGTAACTCTCTTTTCCCAATGGAGGAAACAAAAGACAGGTACTTAGTGGCATCTATAAATTCTAAAGAGTATAAAATAGAAAAGATCCGAACGGTCTTAGTGGCCTTTTTAATGGAAGAATTAGAATATCTCACAAAAACTTTTGCGATAGAGCTAAATGCTGAATTAAATTATAGTAGCTCGTATGCTACTGAGGGCAATGAAATATATCAGATCTAACAATTAAATTGTCGGTGGTCTTCCGAGACCATTTTGTAAAAAAATGCCCAGAGATTGAAAACTGAAATTGCAACAATAAAATAATCGCATTGCGCGGCACCTTTGTAAAAAGAAGTTTGGCGTAATATTTAAAAATAGCTAACCTATTATGGAAATGAATACCAAAACGATCTTCACATCGATACACATGCTTCCATGCGTAATAGCATATTTAATAATGATGTACGGCGGAATAATTGGATTGAAACGTAAAGACTTTGGATTGGAAAAATATCTGAAGAAATCTAATAATGCGACTAAAAAAAATACTATTCCATACGGGGGCTTATATTTTATTTTGATTGTTAGTTCAATACTTTTTACAGTAACTGATATAATGGTGTTGAATAATATTGGTTCACTACAAGATAGCCAACTGACAAAGATACTGTTAGGAATTTGCATAATTCCGCAATGTATCGTAACCTTAGCATTCGGTCTATACTACGATTATTATTTTACTCAAATTATTCTACTGGGAATTGATTTAAAGAGCCTTAAGCCTTTAACCATAATTGGAATTTTATGTCTCTATATAATGGGTATACATCTATCGATTTTTCTTGCCGCTTTCTCCAAATGAGCTAGTATAATAGGGCTTTGTCTGTCATGAAATTAACAATATTGAATAACTGTGTCCATTTGTTAAAAAATGGTTGTTCAAAAAATTACTTTTGATTCAATATCGCTCGTTATTTAACTTTATTTAAATTATGTACTTTTTCAGATCTTTTATAAAAACCACTTTCAGAGAGGTTTTAATTCTTACTTCCCTACTGTTCTTTTATAATGGCAGGGCTTTTTGTCAAAATGGGGTTAAAGACCAAGGTTGTGGTAAAATGGTCCTAAAGTGGTATCTCGCGCATGTTGACCATCAAGACCAGAAGGAGCTTTACTATAAGTATATATACTACATGAATGGTAATTTAGTACTGAGACAGGAAAGAACGAACGACAGTAGCTTAATTGAAACCAACAATTCTGTGGACGGGACTCTGACTGTAAGTAAGAATATGCCCACTTATCTTATTAATCTCTCGCAAGGGCTTGTTAGATATAAAAGCGAAACAGATTCAAGTAAATACCAAGAAGTTGCTTTAGCTGATTATGGTCCTGAATTATTCTACAAATGTTCAGTAAATCCTCCAAAAATAACACAGCTCGATACATTAAGTAGCCAAACTATCACTTTAGCAGGATATACATGTACAAAAGAGCAGGATATACATGTACAAAAGGTAAAGCACATATTCTAAGTTCAGACTTTGAATTTGCCTATACCAAATCAAAACTAAATGTCGAGTCTCCTTTAAATCTCTTTGTTCCCAATTTTCCTTATCAAATCCTTTGGATAAAAATTCCTCTTGACAATAACCCCCAGGGCATACAGACCTTCGTAATTGACAGTATTTGCGATAAAATACCGGAAAATATTAAAAATTCAATAACCTGGTAATCGATCATTCTTTAACTTAAAATGTCATTATCCCTCCTCCTTGCGTGTAAAAAGCAAGAAACCATCACAACGGAAGTTGATTAAAAAAAGAAGCTACAGCAAGAATTTAATTTAACTTCTATCTCTTATTCCACGAAAATGGCAAACAAGGAAAATAAGCCCGCTCATACCTTTGCTACTTACGAGAAACAGTATAAGTATTTAAAAGAATTGGTAGAGAACACTGTTATTTATGACACAGCCACTATTTATCCATCAAGCCAAGTTAACTCTAAATCGAATTCAACCGATGGGCTTAAGCTACTTGGGAAAATTAATAACACTTTCGGAACAAATAATAGGGCATCGACCAGTGGAATTGAGCAAAATTTTTATTCCCACTTTGTCTCAAAATCATCCAATTCTTCGATAAGTAATACTTTCACGTTGACATACTCGGTGTCGACAACGGTGAACTGGCCATGGAAACAGGAAACCTCGACCTCAGCTCCAAAATATCTTGGATACTGCTACTTTTCAAACACTACTGCATACGGTCAATATTTGACTTATGCCGGTTTTATGCAACTGACTAATTATAACGTAGAACTTACCGCAAATGGTGCGGCTGGTTCAGTTAATGGCACAGCGCAGCTTTACGCCACGACTGGAGGGTTAACGAATTCTGTTTCTATAAGCCTTAACGGTATTTTCACCTTACACTCACCTGGTTCGGCGCAAAGCCCCGTAATGATCTTTTACACATTTAAAGCTACGGAACCTAAATTGCCTTAACTCTATTGAACGTAAGTTTTTGTATAATATTAATGTTAATCTACTTTTTGGAATAAAGAAGTACATTAATATTAAAACTTTATGTTATTTATTTTTGATTTCTTCAGATCCCCCCCTCTTTCCGGGATTTAATTGGCGACTGCACCTCTTTATTCAACCGGACAACTTATTGATGTCGAACTAATGTTTATCGCTGTACCGTTTTCGATAACCTCCCCTGACTCTGATTCTGTTTTTTCGGCTTTTGAACATGAGGCTATTGTAAGTACCCCATTTTTCAGACAGCTGGGATTGGACTTTTCTAATTTACGTTACTAATTGATTTATTCGTTGTTTGTGTCTAATATTTTTTGATAATTCCGTTGTTGTAAGATTCCCAAGACCTTGATGGGGTCTGTTGTTATTGTATTTATCCATCCATGCCTAGGTATGTTCTCTTACTTCTGACAAGTTGAAAAATAAATAAGCATCCAAAATTTATTTTGGGACACTTACAGCTAGCTTTCCATCCGAATGTCTCGGCAAGCATATAGGACTAAAAATGGAGGTGCAAATGAATACTGATCTCTTACTCATCTATAATGCCGTTCACCAGCTTTTTATAATAAAGCAACGGGAATAAAAAAAATATTAAAATAAGTGTGATTTTTTAAACCATGATGCGAATAATTAAGAAAAAAATATCTTAAATAAACTATACAAAAATGGAAAATAAAACAGATTTCACTTTACATTTAGTAAAATTAGGCTCTAATTTACACAAACCTAATTATGACCAGAAATAAGACTGATAGCTTTCTGAATGTAATTCATAAGAATAAAGGAATTCTTTATAAAGTAGCAAACTCATATTGCCGAAATATTGAAGATAGAAAAGACCTTATTCAAGAAATTATACTGCAGTTATGGAAATCTTATGAGAACTATAATGAAACATTCAAATACTCAACTTGGATCTACCGAATTTCTTTGAATGTCGCAATTTCATTCTACAGAAAAGAAAATAGTAGAAAAAGCATTTCAAATGCTTTTACAACAGATATTCTCCATTTTCCTGATACAGAAATGTCCGAAAATAAGGAGACTGATTTGGGTATCTTGAACCAGCTAATTTCAGAATTAAATGATTTGAATAAAGCGGTAATGTTACTTTATCTCGAAGAAAAAAGTTACAAGGAAATTTCAGAAATCATCGGAATTACAGAAACCAATGTCGCGACAAAAATTGGCAGGATTAAAAGCAAACTAAAAAAAGAATTTACACAATTTAAAAACCAATAACATGGAAAATATAGAGCTTATCGATATTTGGAAAACACAAAACGCCAAAATAGAGCAAACATTAACTATTAATAAAATACTTTTAAAAGAAACCGTTGCCAGAAAGGCTGAATCTTCATTGCAAGGCTTGATCAAATTAAAAACAGCAGGAATTGTTGCTTTTGTATTTTATCTTCTCCTTTTGGGCTACGCGTTATTTTATGCTATTTCAAATTACTCCTCTTCATCCAATTACTTCATAGTTTCCATTGCGGCAATCGCTTTGATAAATGTAAAAGGATTTGTAGATTACATTAAACATCTTGCTTGGGCAAAACATTTAAATTACAATGGAAGCGTTATGGAAATTCAAAAACAATTGTCAAAACTTCAACTTTCCATAATTGACCACGCCAAAATTATGTGTTTACAATTTCCTTTTTTTACCACATTTTACTTGAGTAATAAATGGTTCCCGCAAGATGTTGGTTTAGCTTATATTATTTTTCAAATTATCTTAACAGGCAGTTTTATTTATCTTTCTTATTGGTTGTTCAAAAACCACAAACTTGAAAATTTAGAAAAAAAGTGGTTTAGAAATTTGATTGCAGGTTCAGGAGGAAAATCGGTTGAAAAAGCTATTGAATTTTACAAAGAAATTGAGGAGTTCGAGAAAGAAAAATAGATAAACACAAGAGGTCAGCAAAAATATCGGTTAGATGGGAAGCGAATCAAACTGTGTTCCTTCCCTGGAAAAGGATGAAGCAAGCGTGAATTGCAAATTAATAAAAAAATAAAATCTGAAAACACCGAAATGTAATAAAAATTAGGATTGAAATGTCTTGAAATAAAAAGTTATTATTATGAAAACACTTCTCAAATGGACAAAACGAACAGGATTAGTATTACTCACATTAATCATCTTATTACTCATCGCAGGGTTTATTTTTGAAATGATATCCAGGAATGATGCTGAAAAAATGAAACCTGACGGGAACTTTGCTGAAGTAGAAAATCATCGATTACATTATTACAAAAAAGGAAACGGAGGACCGACCGTTGTATTCGAGACTGCATTTGACCCGGCCGGACATCTGCAGTGGTATAACATTCAAAAGGAATTACCGATTTCTTATACAAGTTTTTCATACGATAGGTCAGGGATTTTATGGAGCGAGAGAGGCAAAAATCCGAAGTCAGGCAAGAAAATGGCAGAAGAACTACATCTTTTACTCGAAAAAGCGAATGTTCCTAAACCTTATATTCTTGTAGGGCATTCATTTGGCGGAACATTGGTGCGCTTTTTTGTCCACAGATATCCTAAAGATGTTGCAGGCGTGATATTGGTGGATAGTCAATGCCCTTATGACGAAAAATATCTTTCGCCGGAGCTTTTCAATATGGTAAACCAGGGTCTGCCGAGTGGATTTCTAAGATTTGCCAATACTTTTGGGCTTGCCAGACTGATGTTCAAAGGAATGTTCCCGAATGAAAAAAAATATGAATATCAAAATTCTATAATGCCTGCCTTACTTTATCAAAGTGCAGATGCAGTGCTGGAAGAACAGGATGAGATGAGCGCCATCAAGAAAGAAGCCTCAAAAATAAAATCCTTCGATAACATTCCTCTTCTGGTATTGACCGCAGCAGATGTGAAACGCTATGATTCTATGATTAAGGATAAAAAGCTAAAAACAGAAATGCTTACTGCGTGGAGCAAAATGCAGAAAGATTTTCTACTTCTTTCAACAGACAGCAGACAAATACTGGTACCAAACAGCGGTCACTACATCAATCAGGAACAGCCAGAGGTTATTGTAAATTCAATTGCTGAAATTGTAGATAAAGTTAAAAAAGAGGAATAAGCCAGCATATTTTGGTGCTTAATATAGTTTGTTTTGGGTCATTATTTTCTAAGAAAATTCATTAACCTTAGACTTTTTTTCGAAATTTGTACATAACCTAAGTTCAAAATTAATAATAAATTACCAATTACGAAATGAAAAGAATACTTGTCTTAATTACATCATCAGTGATTACTCTTGCTTGCAATAAAACTCCAAAAGCAAATCCACACACTGAAACTTCTAAAAATAAAACGGAACAGCCGGCCAAAAATGAAACATTGGACAACAAGGTTGATATTGAACGTATTCCCTATTCAAATTCTGATTTGGGCAGTTTCCCATTCTTGACCTTACCCAAAGGATTGATAGAGATGAATAAACCTCTTAAGAAGAATTTTGACGTATGTTTTTTTCCGATAAATGGAAAGATGACGGCATTTGAAGGCCAGCTTTACAAGGCCAATATCAGTGCAGAACAGGGACAGGAGTTTTCTCCGCATTATTTTGAAAAAAGTTTGGAAGATTATTTGACATCTGTAGGCGCGGTTAAGGTTTTTGATGGGGAAATCACCCAGCAGGAATATGACAGTTACAATAAACAGGACCCGAATAATGGCGAGGAAGGAGATATGGGCTATCCCGGTGAAACAATCAGGTTTTATGTCATTCGCAGCAAAGAAAAGGGAAATATTTATGTTCAGTATACTGCGAATAATGCGGCCGGAAAATTAAATATCTTACAGTGGGAAAATTCTCACAATTAATTACTAAAATACATATCAATGGATTTTAAAATTGCAGCAGAAAAAATTATTCTTTTAAAAAACAATGATTTAGAAATTCGGGAAAAACTTATTCAAGACGGAGAACTTGGAAATGGTTATCATCCCGAAATGGAAAAAGTACATAGAGAAAATGCTCAATATCTAAAACAAATCATTGAGCAAATAGGCTTTCCTACGATTTCAAAAGTCGGTGAAAAAGCGAGTGATGCGGCGTGGCTGATTATCCAGCATTCCATATCAGACCCGGAACTGATGAAAAGTGCTTACCAGATGATGCTTGAAAATATGACTGACATCAATCTGAAAAATCTAGCCTACTTGTCTGACAGAATTCAGTTTTTCCAAGGGAAACCACAGAAATTCGGAACCCAGTATAATTCAGACGGAAGCATCTATCCGGTTATGGATAAAAAAGAACTGGGTGAGCTGAGAAAAAAGTACAATTTATCAGAACTTTCGCAGGAAGAAATCGATAAAATTCCATCTATAGAACAAATAGAAACTATCGAAAACCAAAATCCGGACTATATTTTATGGCGACAAAAAGTTGGCTGGAAGTGAAATAACACGTTTTTATAAAACGGTTGGAAATTCATAAAAGTAATCTACTGTTAATATTTTATTTGTTTTTAGTATTTTGTATTACATAGTAATAGTTAAAGGATAAATATTTGCATTAAATGAAATTATAATATGAAATCGCCTATGAAGAAACAGCGATTCCATATGACCTGTAAATTCCATTGATATTGACCACCTAATTCCTGATTAAATTGACCACTAAGAATGAAGTCAAAAGAAGTGTCTAAAAGATGGTTTAAAAATATAAAATAAATCTTTACTCTAAGCTGATTTTCTGATCAGCTTTTTTCTTCTCATCGATTCTCCTTTAAGGTCTATTCTCAGGGAGTTATGAACCATTCTATCAAGTATTGCATCGGCTAGTTTGTTTATAAATAACTTAATATCAGGTACATACAGGTGGTTGAGAAGCAATAATAGTGGAACGTTTTCCATATCTGTCTTCAATGATCTCCATAAAATCCTGCCTTTTGAGATTATCTAGGGATGGTGAGAGTATACCTGCAATCCTTATAGTTGATCAATTTAATAAAGACGAAGAAGTAGTTCCAGCATTAATACCTATCCGGGATTTGAATAATAGATTGATTCGATACGACACAATTATTGTAAATGAGTCATATGCGATGGAAAAACCTGTATGGATAGTCGGTGAAAATACAGAATTATTATATGAAGAAATTCCAGACCTTGCAAATGGTGAAAGAGTAAAAGACAGTGTATATTTCCTTCCTTCTCCTGTGGCTACTGTAACACCAACGGCTCCTTTAAATAAAATTAGCTTGACTTCAACAGCCGATAATAATGTGTATAAAGTGGACTTAGGAAGGTTCATGGCTGAAAAGCATTATGATCCATGGCTTAAAGGCGGATCAGAGTTTTATCTGATCTTTACAGAGACGGCGACAAATGTTGTTGTTTCTACGACTGGAGATCAATTAAATACATCCACTCAGATAAATTCTATTTTCGTCGACCGTCCAAGAAAAACTATCAATAAGAAACAATGGGTTGACGTAAACAAAATAGCTGTTTCGCATTGGAGACCCGAGGTTTATAAAACAGCACTGGTCATTATAGAAAAAGACTGGTCAGGGTTAGGAAGTAAAGAAGAGAAAATTCCGTATGATATTCCCATCAATTACACAGAGAATGGGCAGTCAAAAACCTATAATTTAAAAGGGGAAATCAAGATCGATAAACGGGATGATTATATAACCACCAAAACTTTTGACAGAAATTTTATCTTTTCTAACTTGAACAAATTGGGAAATAGTTGGGCGATTTATTCAGAAAAAGGATTAAATTGGACTTTACCTTATACCATTGGAACTTCTTATCATTAAATTTATGAAATATCTTTTTTTAATCGTCTTTTGTTTTACCTCGTTGCTAGGATATTCTCAGAAGAATTCCCTATCTGTAGGTGCAAATAGTGACTTATTACTTGAATCGCCTGCCTATGATTTCTATTATGGTTTTCAAGCTAAATATGGTCTTAAGAACAGAAATTATATTTTAGGAAATGTAGGATACAGTACGGCAAACATTACATTTATTGGTGCTGATTATAGTTACGATCTGATCAATTTTAGCAATATCTTCAAAGCTTACACAAATGCAGGGGTTGGGGCAGAATTTTACAGCGAGAAATGGAAACAGTCTGGAACGAGGGTAAAGGAAACTTACATACCATTAAATGTTCAAATTGGTGTGGAACTCGCAATTGCAAAAAAACTGCAGATTTATGCTGGATATAAAGCGAAATATTATATTGATGAAGACGTATTTGATCCCAATTATTTGAATTTTGGAGTAAGATATAAATTAAGGTAGAAGGATATAAGCTGGATACAATTACTTGGGATCGATGGGTACCCGCAAAGGCTTCAAACCGGGTGCCATAAGCTTCTTTGAGTATTTCGATATCTCTTTTAAATTGGGTCATATTGTTGACATCTACGCTATTTTTTAATTAAACAGCCTCCCTTGTTATCCGTCAAGGGAGGCTGTTTTTGCTAAATGACCCTCACTGAAAATTGGGCCTTTTTGATCTTCAACGGATGTGGCATACGTAGCCGCATCTGTAAGCTTGTTTTCTGTCCCGTCGGCAAGTACAATAAATGCTCTTTTTCCCGACTGAATATTGATTGCAGGCCCGTCGTTATTTGTAATAGAGACCGCATTTAAGGTGACCTTGAATTTTTTATCTGAATAGATCTTGAATGAACCACTTGTTGTTGAGCCTGTAAGCTCATAGACAAGTCCAGACTTAGATCGCCTACAAGCTTTTTCAGCTGTGCATTTTCTTCTTCCAATTGTCGAAGCTTACGCCACTCAGTTTTTTTGGGCAGAGGTCACATTTTTTTATTATAGTCCCAATATTCTTTTATTTAGGTCACTGTCGGGTTCGGCACCTGCAAAATCATCAAAAGTTTTGTCTGTTACTTGTATTATATGCTGATTGATAAAGGCGACCCCCTCTTTTGCACCCTGTGAAGGGTTTTTAATATAACACTCCCATTCCGCAACTGCCCAACCTCCAAAACCATACCTAGACAACTTGGAGAAAATTCCTTTAAAGTCGATTTGTCCGTCGCCAAGAGAGCGAAATCTACCTGCCCGGTCTACCCAGTCCTGATACCCTCCATACACCCCAGATTTGCCATTCTTTAAAAATTCCGCATCCTTTACATGAAAAGCTTTTATCCTATCATAGTACAGATCTATAAACTGTAAATAGTCAATATGCTGAAGAAGAAGATGGCTTGGATCATACATTAGATTTGCCCGTTTATGGCTATTGACATTTTCAAGAAATCTTTCAAAAGTTATACCATCATGTAAGTCTTCCCCAGGGTGTAGTTCAAACGCAAAATCAATATCATAATGGTCACAAATATCCAAAATAGGTTTCCAACGTTCAGCCAGTTCCCGAAACCCATCCTCAACTAAACCTGCAGGACGCTGCGGCCATGGATACATTGTGTGCCAAAGTAAAGCACCTGAAAAACCAACTATTGTATTTAATCCAAGATTTGACGCAGCTTTAATCGTAAGTTCAACCTGGCCTTTCGCCCACTTGGTCCTCTCGTTCACATTGTTACGAAAAATGGCCGGTGCAAATCCGTCAAACATTTGGTCATAAGCTGGATGCGAAGCAATCAATTGGCTCTGAAGATGTACAGAAAGCTCTGTAATTTCAAGTCCTTTTTCCTTCAAAAGTCCTTTATAATCGTCTGCATAGGCTTTGCTAGTTGCAACCTTTTCAAGATCTATGCACCGACTGTCCCATGTCGGTATCTGAATGCCCCTATAGCCTAATTCTACTAACCAGGATGTAATATTCTCTAGCGTATTGTAAGGAACTTGCTCACTCATGAATTGAGCCAAAAAAATTGCTGGACCTTTTATTGTTTTCATATTTTCTATTTTTTATGAATTTTTGAATCTTTTAGGTGAGTTAACTTCAACATTTTTCTTATTGCATGATGAATGAATAGAATTTCAGGAAAATCTCTAACAACTATTAGTTCGATTTTTTCTGTTTCAGAACCGGTAGAAAAAAAGTAACCAGCCCGAGCAATGGAAAATAAGAACAGATAGTATAGATATATTGAATGCTGGTCTTATCAGCTAGATACCCTAAAAACGCAGAAGCTAATCCCCCTACTCCAAAAGCAAAACCATAAAAAACACCTGATATCATACCGATTTTTTGCGGCATCAGCTCCTGCGCATAAACCAATATCGAGGGAAAAGCAGATGCCATTATAAAGCCTATTAAAACCAATAATATCGCGGTCATCTCCAGTCCAACAAAAGGAAGTAAAATGGTGAATGGAGCGCATCCAACTATAGAAAACCATATAACATTCTTTCGTCCAAAGCGATCCCCAAATAAACCGCCGATCAATGTTCCTATGGCCGCAGAAATGAGATAGTAAAATAAATAAAGTTGCGCCTGTACTTCTGTAATTCCAAACTTCGCTATCATATAAAACTGGATATAACTACTTATTCCTGAAGTATAAGAATATTTTGAAACTATCAGAAGAAGTAAAACTATCAGGCCGATTCTTATCTTATATTTTGGAAGCTGAATATGAATGCTATTGGTTACCTTTTGCCTAACAATATCGTTTAATGAATGGCTATACCACCTTCCTATATAAAATAGAACAAATTGGCAGATAAAGATTAATACAAGAAAACATAGAATATAATTCTGGTCATTGGGGATGATCAGCCAGGCTACCAGTAGAGGGGCCATTGCCGCTCCACAGTTGCCACCAATCTGAAATATTGCTTGTGCAAAACTTCTCCTTCCACCTGCCGCCATATAGGCAACACGGGAGGATTCAGGATGAAATATTGATGATCCTACACCAACCAATGTGACCGATAAAAGTATCCAATTAAAGTTTGGTGCATATGCTAATAGCAAAACTCCCAATGCAGTAACTGCCATACCATATATCTGTGAGTAGGGCTTAGGATTTTTATCGGTGTAGGAACCCACCAAAGGCTGAAAAATACATGCAGAAAGTTGGAAACAAAAGGTAATGATTCCGATTTGACTTAATGTCAATCCGTACTTATGTTGAAGTTTTGGATAAAGAGCCGGTATGACCGCTTGTATGAGATCATTAGATAGATGTGCAAAAGCAATTGCAAAAAGAATTGAGTAAACTGTACCTGATTTATTGATGGCTTTCATTATACCTATATTTGTAAGTGTGAAAGCAAAATTAGCGGATCGCAAAAAGGAATAAAATGACTAAATTTAACCATATTTTAAGGGAATGGACGAAATACTCAAGTTGGAACGTAAGCTTAATCGAGCTCTTCTGAATCAAAATTTTCTATCAAATGAAACCGATGATAATATATTAACTTACTTCAAAAAAATTGCGGAAGCATATGTGGTGATAGAGAATAATATAGTTGTTCTTTCAGATTTTAAAAATAATGAAAGTTACATCTACTCAGGAGGATTTGGAAAGAATTTAGGATTCGGTTTAGGTGAAATAAAAATAAAATCTGCTTTCGAAAAGGAGCTTTTCGACCTGATTCATCCTGAAGATCTTTTGGAGAGGCATGCACTGGAACTGAGTTATTTAAATCTGCTGAAGGATATCGATCTTTTGGACCGTACACATTATATTTCCTATTGTAATTTAAGGATCAAAAATCAGGATGGGAATTACATAATTGTAAATCACAGAATGCAGTATGTCAAAAGTTCTGATGATGGCGGTATTTGGCTGGCACTCTGTGTTTACACTGCATCTACCGATTCAATTCCTGGAAATGGAATAAACGGAAGAATTTTGAATTCGAGCACTGGCAAAGTTACGGTAATTCATAACCTTAGAAACACGCAAAAGTCAATATTGACCCGGCGCGAAATCCAAATCTTAAAACATCTTGCAAAAGGATGTACAAGTAAGGAAATATCATCAGAACTGCACCTTTCAACCAATACAATTTACCGCCACAGGCAGAATATCATTGAGAAATTAAATGTGCATAATTCTTCCGAGGCTATTCAGGTAGGTATCCTTTTGGGACTACTAAAATAAAAAATAATTGTAAAGGTGCTGCAGATGGTTAAAATGCAATTACTCCACCCCCTAAGACAACTGCCTTGTTATGCAATTTGGAAATTACCTTATCACCGAATAAACGCATAACTGCCATCGCAATTGAAAATGCCGCATTACCCCAACCCTCCCAATTCTACCAGAATGTTTTTCACATCCCGCATAAAAACAGCACTCCAGTCCAGCATTGCTCCTTCAATTAGGAAAAATGAAAAACAGAAAAATCCTATGAGCAATACACTTCCGTTCAACCAAACACTCTTCTGCGAAACTACTCCTTCATTTTCATCTCCTAACATTTTATCGCTTCTTTTATCTTCCATATTTTTACTAAAAAGATTTCGGTATTTGGCAATTGCAACAATTACGATAATTAGGGAAAATATTGTAGCAGCATTAACTGGAGAAAGTCTCCATTTGACAAAGAATGAAAGCGATAATGCTCCAACAAGTGATTCAACACTAAAAAGCCCATGCCACATATGAAGAAGAACCACATATTGGCATTCCTGACAATATTCATTCTATCATTGTGATTCTCTTTCATACTATTTTTTATTTTTAATTGATTCTAAAAAAGTGGGATAATCTATAAATCCTACATTACCTCCCTGATAAAACGTACTTTCATCCCATTCGGCTAGAGGAACATTATTTTTAAAACGAAATACCAGATCTGGATTTGAAATAAACGGTCGTCCATAGGCAATCATATCAACAAATCCTTCCTCAATAAGCAGGTTTCCAAACTCCAGTGTATATCCACCGGCCGACATAATGATATTACTATAGATTTCCCTTACTTCAAGAAGATACTCTTTCGTTAAAGATGGTGCCCCATCTACAAATTCATTGGAAAAATGAATGTATAGAATGTCCAGTTCAGCGAGCAATTTCACAACGTCCAAGTGAGTGCCTTTCTCGTCTTGATAGCTCCCAGCTCCATAAAAAGTTTTAAATGGTGATAACCGTATACCTGTTTTATCAGGACCAATACTGGAAACAACTTTTTTCATAATATCCGATAGAAATCGTATTCTATTTTCCCTGTTTCCGCCATAAATGTCTTCCCTAAAATTGGTGTTAGAATTAAGGAACTGATCAATTAAAAATCCGTGAGCGGCGTGAATCTCCACAGCATCAAAACCAATTTCTATTGCACTTTCCGCGGCCTCTACAAATCTGTCGACATATAGCCTCACCTCTTCTGTCTTTAGTTCACGAGGCAAGCTCATTTTCCTGTGTTCTCCGTCGGGAGTTTTTATTTCATCATCTGCCTGTATTACTGACGGGGCCACCAAAGGTTCGTTATTTTGAATGGAGACATGACCGATCCTTCCATTGTGAACTAACTGCGCGACAATTTTTCCACCTCTTCGATGTACCGCATCAATAATAGGTTTCCAGGCTTCCTTTTGGTAATTATTATATATACCCGGAGTATTCAAATAACCAACACCATCTGAAGAAACTGCGATATTATCCGTAATAATAAGCCCTGCAGTTGCGCGCTGTGCATAGTAAACAGACATCGATGCTGATGGAATATTATTAAAGGATCTCCTGCGATTCATGGGAGCCATCACGACACGATTTTGGAATGTTGAACTTTTAAAGGTAAATGGTTCTAAAATTTTCATGCATTTAGAAATTAATATTTTGAATTTAAAATATCCGTCCGTTAATTCCTCTGACAGACTTGTAACATGCAAAATAAAGGCAGTTGCGTTTCAATTTCAATACTTAAAATCAACCATTTTTTGAGTGCTTCATTTTCTACTGTTAGTTTTTTTCGGTTTGCATAAAAACGAGCAGAAACTACAAATTACTATGGCTACAATTAGCCATTGATGCATTATCTATACGGAACTAATTTTGTATTAAAATTTTATATAACATTGACGGGGACAATCCCGCATAGTGAATGCGAAAGAAACAGAACGGTACAATGTTTATTGATAAATAAATTCAGAAAGATGAAGAATGAAACTTTCAATAAAAGAAGTATTTCAGTCACAGAAAAGAGATGCGATTTAAAAGCAAGAATTATCTATCTATTTAACGGTAGAACTGGACAAATATCAAGATTATATAATAACTATTCTCAGAAACAAAACTGAAAAAATATCAGCGTCCAATATCTTAGTTAAGAAGGATCTGATTATGATTTAAGTAGATCAATTAGAGCCAGTCGCTACTCCATATTTTAGATCGAGCATATGGCGAAAAAGATATGAAGCGCTATAAGCTGAGAACAGAATTTCAAGAACAAAATTAACATCTGGAAAATTTTTCCATTTATCCAGATAAAATAATCAAATATTAATGAAAAAAAAATTATACGCATTATCTATGGGCGCATTCGCCTTTGGTATGGCCGAGTTTATCATGATGAGTATTCTGCCGGATGCAGCTCAAGGCCTCAATATCACAATTTCTAAGGCCGGCAACTTAATTGCATCCTATGCTTTTGGAGTTTGTCTTGGCGGACCACTATTGATTGCTCTGACAAGAAACATGAAATTAAGGTCTATACTAGCGATACTACTGTTAATCTTTATGTTTGGTAGCGTCCTGACTGCCCTAACAACAAATTATTGGGTAACTATCGCAGGAAGGTTCATTTCTGGACTCCCACATGGAGCGTTTTTTGGAGTAGCGGCAATCGTGGCCAACAAGATCAGCCAGGAAGGAAAAGGAACGACTGCTGTCGCTATAGTGATGATGGGTATGACCCTGGCAAATCTTTTAGGTGTCCCTCTAGGCAATCTATTAAGCCATTATATATCTTGGCGTTTCCTGTTTATATTTAATGGATTCATAGGAGCCGTTGCAATATTTCTTATTTATAAATGGTTACCTGATTTCTCAGCTCTTCCAAAGACAAGCATACTGGGACAATTTAAATTTTTAAAAAATATAAATCCTTGGTTGTTGATAATGGTCACCGTTTTACTCAATACAGGAATTTTTTGCTGGTACAGCTACATTAATCCATTTTTAACAAATGTAAGCAATATTAACGCCTCCTACATGCCATTTATGATGGTCGTCTCAGGAGGTAGCATGTGCATAGGTAACTTAATTGGCGGAAGATTGTCCGATAGATTTTCACCTAAAAAAGCGATTATTTTTATGCAGATAGTTTTAGTTCTAGCATTATTGAGCCTTTTCTTATTTGGAAATAATATCTACATTACGCTAACTATGCTAGCCATCGCAGCAGGTTGTTTTTTTGGGTTTTCTTCCCCTATTCAGCAATTATTTATTCAGAATTCTAAAGGTGGCGAAATGATGGGAGGAGCACTTGCCCAACTGGCATTTAACCTGGGAAATGCCATAGGTGCAATTGTGGGAGGAATCACAGTCATTAGATCTGGACAGGATTATAAATATACAGCACTTGTAGGGGCAATCTGGGCAATATCAGCAATTATTGTATTTGTGATTTTCAAAACAATGAATCGTCAAAAATCACTATAGAATGAGATTCAAGTAAATAGTATATACATAATATACAAGAGATATTTGAACATTTTATTTTTATCCACTGGCATTTAGAAATTTGTATTTTTGTATAAACGCACCTAGTGGTAGCTACTATTTATGATAATTGGTCATTCGTACTCCTAAGTAAAACAAAAGACTTAAAAAAGTACTTTGCTGAAAATAGTAATTGTTTTTGATACTGTAATTTTTAATAAAGGTCTTTTAATGTTTTAGTTTTATGGAAAAGTTGGGAGAAATCAAGTCAAGGCTGAGTAAAGCTCTCCTAAAGCAGAACTTCAGCACTGACAGTGATCAGCAGACCATTGAAAAATACAAGATTTTGGCCAAGGCTTACATGAAGATTGAAAATTGTATAGTGGTTCTGTCAGATTATCAAAATAATCAAAGTTTTCTATATATTGGAGATTTTGGTGAAACATTGGGACTAAAGCCTGAGGAATTAAACGCGGTTTCAGCCTTTGAAGAACTTCTCTTTGAAAAAGTACATACCGATGATCTGATTGAAAGACATGCGCTTGAACTGAACTTCCTACGCATGCAGAAACAGGTTCCTAGCATCGAAAGACATATTTTCAGTTCGCACTGTAAACTTAGGATAGAAGATGAAAATGGTGATTTTATTATTGTCAACCACAGAATGCAATATGTAAAAAGCCAACCAGATGGTCAAATCTGGTTAGCACTATGTACTTACAGCCCACCAATTACTTCGAGTACTTGGAATGGTATTGAAGGACGGATACTAAACTTAAAAACAGGTACAGTTCAGGTATTTGAGGACTTTATGGATACTGGGAAGGGCCTGCTTTCAAAAAGAGAGATTGAAGTGATAAAGTTATTGTCAAAAGGCTGTAGTAGTAAGCAGATAGCATCCGATTTAAATATAGCGATAAATACTACTTTTAGACATAGGCAGAATATTCTAAAAAAATTGAACGTTTACAATACCAGTCAAGCTATACAGGTTTCTATGGTATTAGGTATTCTTTGATAGTTTAAATGCAGAACTTGAACGTTTAAAAATTAGAAGAGATAGTGAAAAAAATAAATAAGGCTCAAAAATTACGAGCCTTATTTATTTTGTATTTATTAACTAAACTCCGATTCTAAAATCCTTAATACTTTTATTTTCGAATTTGATCTCCTCAAAAACAGTTGTACTTTTTGGATCTTTCGGACTTTGACTACTAATACCTATAAATAAATCTTTTGGATAGTCATTTTTGTACAATCGTACCATCTGCCAATTTTTATTGTCAAGTGAATAGTATGAACCAATTGATTTACCGTCCGAAGATATTTTCATATATACATAAGGTTGGTTAACCTCATCATGATTATTATCGTCAGATGTATTCACTGTCCTTACTGTAACGACACGATGTTTTCCGCGCTCATCCTGTTCAAAACAGAATTTTTGATACAAGGAATTATCTGAATAAATATACAGGACGCCTGCACTATAAGTACCGGTCTGTGTAAATGAAGGTGTTACTTTTGATGTAAATGTAAAGGGTTTTCCATTTTCAATTTTTGAAAGTAAAATTGGTGCATTATTTACTGGAGAACTGCCATCCGTACTATTGAAGTAATCTGTCTTAGCCTGAGCTTCTAGAATTGTTTTATTGCCATCCAATTCATAAAGTTTTTCCGCATTGTTAATTGCCGCGGTAAAGTCTAAATTTCCAATTCTTACCGCGGTAATATTGTAGTAGTATTTGTCTTGGTTTTCCTCAGTCCTGACATCCTCCGTAGGACTTCCCGCCTGTGTCCCACTTTTCTTTTTACCTTCTCCACATGATGGCATCAGCACCAGAACAAATAATCCAAGAGCACAAACATCTTTAAAGTTTGATTTTAATATCTTCATATATCTTAAAATTGATTTATGCATAAATAGACCAATTAAATTGTCTTATCAATACTCAAAATTAGCCATTTATTACCCTAACTTTAGAAAAGATTGAAACAGGAAATAAATTTTGAATGACCTCTTTAAAAGTCATGGCCGACACTACATAAGCCTTGATTTCAAATCCACAGAACTACTAAATTCTACTAAATTACTGTCCGGAAGATGTCAAAAGGTTTAACGAATAAACAGAATAATATTTTAAGAATTCTTGAATAAAAGCATCAACTACGGTATGACTTTTTATTGCAATCTTTTACTTATTTTAAAAGGATTCCCACTTAAATCCCTGACGCAAATTGTACTACAGTTCCTCACGACTTGGTAAAATAAACCAAAATATACTTCCCTCATTCATGACGCTCTCCGCTCCTATCTGTCCATCATGTTTTCTGATGATTTCCGAACAGATATAAAGCCCTAGACCTAAACCTGTATATTCTTTACCCGAATGGCTTACCCTATAATATCTGTCAAATAATTTAGGCAATATCTCTTTCTTTATGCCAATTCCAAAATCACGAATAGAAACTTTTACCGATTTATCGGGCATGGTTGGAGATTTCGGATATCGGGACCATGCGATTCCGATGCAAATTGACCACTATAAATAGAACCATAAAAATAAATAAAATAGATTTTAAACTTCTCAGCATAATATTTTAAAGGTCAAAATTTTCCGAATTAAATGGTCATGAATTTTCGAATTCGGATGATCAGTAGTATCGAAATCTCCAATTAGCGTCCAAAATAAAAATCGGGTAGCATAAATTTTATAATATGCCATGATGATGTTGATCCAATAGTCACAGGTATAAATTATTGGAAATAAAACATAGGATATTAGAGCATTTGTATTTCTAATTTTTAAGCTGTATAATTGCATATTATTTAGAATTATTATAAATAAGCAACCCATGCTCATTGCCGACGAAGAACATTTTAAACAACTCTTTGATTCTCATTATGCAGAGTTATGTGCTACCGCCTATCCTATCGTTAAAAGTCATGATAAAGCGGAGGACATCGTACAAAATTTCTTTATGCGACTTTGGCAGCATAGAGATAAAATAAATATAATCCACAGCTTTCGTACATATAGTATTAAGGCTGTCTATTTGATGGCATTAAATCATCTTCGCCAACAGTCCCGGGGAATGCAATACACGGATATATCCGAGCATCCCGAAATTAGCTCCCCTTCTCTAGACGCGAAATGGATTGAGGAAAAGGAAAAAGAGCATAGCAAACTTCTCGATGAAATCGATCGTATTATCGAAAGCCTACCTGAAAAGAATCGACAAATTTTTAAAATGGCGCATTACCAACAGATGCGACATGCCGCTATCGCCGCGCAACTTGGCATATCCGTCAATACAGTAAAAGTTCAAGTATCACGTGCCTATAAAACGATACGCCTAAAGATCGGCAAACAGCACCTATCCTACTTGGTCATTCTATTCGCTCCAGCCATTATTTAATATTATCTAGATTATTTAAAAATAATTGTAATACCTTTTTATTTTTTGGTGTCTATAAGGGTAGCGAACGAAATTTGCTTATTACACATGAAAGACAACGAAGTACTATTTCATACCTTATTAAAGCAGCTAAAAAATCAGGAATTTGAGCAATTAATAGCTTCTTACACGGATCGAGAAGCCTTACTTAAAACGCTCATTGCGCGCGACCCGCGTTGGCTCCATGTACTTCCCTTACTAAGTGACTATATTTCTGCCAAGCAGCACAGCAAGTCTTATTTTGAGAACCGGCGCTTAACGGCATGGGACAACCTACAGTCAAACTTAGATTATACCCCTCAGCCTATATCCCGATACCGTAAGATTAGCCGTTATGTGTCCACCGCTGCTGCTGTATTGTTTGTATGTACATTTGCTTTATGGTATTGCTCCAAGTATTATCAGCGCGATCAATTCACTAGAGAGCAGCCCATCTCTCATAGCTGGAGAAGTTCAAATTCGAGCAGTGAAATGATTCTTTTGCCCGATAGCACGAAAGTTTGGTTAAATAAACACAGTCGCATTTCTTACCTAATTCCTTCCGATCAACACACAAGGCAGGTAAAAATCACAGGAGAGGCTTACTTTGAAGTAAAAAGTTCAGTCGATAACCCTTTTCAGGTGATTACCCAACATGGTGTGATTGAGGTAACTGGAACACATTTTTTTACTGGAACAAAAAAAACCGGAGACCGTTCTGATTTTTATGTGGAACTGCTGGAAGGAAAAGTCATGTTCAACGCATTTGGTTTTAATGCTTATAATCATACCTTATTGCCTAAGAACCGGATTGTACGAACTGATAAGCCTAATCGTTATAAGTGGAACATCGAAGAAATAGGACCTGAAGAGCATCATCTCTGGCTGAGAAAAGCTATTGATTATCATCATGTTCCCTTACCTAAACTACTGCGACAGTTAGAGGAATGGTATAATTGTAAAATTACGCTAGATCAAACTCAATTGGCCAATCTTCATTTTTCTGGAAAGATATCGCCAAAGCAATCACTTGAGGAGAATCTTGATAAACTCACATGGACCGCTGGTCTAAGCTATAAAAAAATTAACAAAGAGTATTTAATAAAAAAACACTAATCTTTTCTTAATCATACCATATGAATACTTTGCAGTTCAAAACAGGTGCAAAGAAGGGATACCCTATGCGCATAATTTTACTATCTGCGCTTGGTACAATCTTTCTTAGCAGCCATCAGTCCAATCTCTACGCACAACAACATGTTTACGAGGTGAACGCTTCCAGGCAAAAACTGGGTGATATTCTTCAACAGCTATCACAACATGAAGGTCTCAAATTCTTTTACAACCACGAGGAAATCAATTTACAGGAAGTCATCGATCTTAAAATAAAAAGCGGCGACCTCACCGAATTGCTTAATCGCCTACTTTCTACTCAGTATGAGTGGAAAATTATAGATGGCTCAAAAGAGATATTGATCAAACGAAGAGCGGCAGTGAAACAACAAAAAATGCGCACTTTTCGTATTCAGGTCAAAGATCAAAACCATCAGATTTTACAGGGCAGTTCTATTTACCTACCCGAATTCAAAAGGCGGTCAAGTACGGGGCATGAGGGTGTAGCTTCGCTTGCAATTCCTGCTGATGAGGTTAAAGAAACGGTTTTATGTGAGATTAGTCATATCGGTTTCAAAAAGGTTACGATCCAGCTAACAGGCAAAGAAACAACCCAAGTTATTCTCGAACCACAAAATGAAAAGCTCATGGATGTTGTTGTAGATGGTTATCAACAGCGAGATGCACGCATGCTTGCGAGCGCTACAACAACGATAAAAGGAGAAGACATCGTGCTAGAAGGCTATCAATCGGTCGATAAGATGTTACAAGGACAAATCCCAGGACTTATGGTCAGGAATACCTCGGGAAGTCCAACCGCTAATCCACGCATAAGACTGCGTGGCGTCTCTACGCTAGTCGGAGACGGCACCCCGCTCTGGGTTGTGGATGGCGTTATATGGGAAGACCCAGTCAACCTCAGTAATCAGGAAGTCAACAACTTAGTCGCCACCACACAGCTTAATAGGCTCGAACAATTAGGAAATGAATCACAGTTCAGTATCCTTGGAGGTGCCATCGCCGGACTAAATCCACAGGATATCGCTTCAATTACCGTGCTTAAAGATGCTTCTGCAACAGCTATTTATGGCACCCGTGCGGCAAATGGCGTCATCGTCATCAGTACAAAATCGGGAAAACAGGGACCGGCACGAATTTCTTACAGCACATCCTTGGGAATTGCCCGTAGGCCCTCCTACAGTGATTTTAATATGATGAACTCAAAACAACGGGTAGATTTTTCCAAGCAGGCTTATGCAGATGGCTTGCTTTATCAAAATATGCCTTTCTCTTTCTCTTATGAAGGGGCCATGTTCGACTTGTTCGACCATAAGATAGATGCAACGACATTCCAACAAAAAGTAGCACAGTACGAACAAAAAAACACAGATTGGTTTGACCTACTATTTGATCCCGCATTTAACCAAAACCACTACTTAAGTGTAGCAGGTGGCAATGAAACAGACAATTATTTCATATCCTTGGGTTATGATAAAAATAAAGGCACTGCAAAGGGCGATAACGCCGAGAAATATGCTATAAGCTTAAGGTTGAAAAATCAGCTCCGAAAAAACATTACGCTTCATAGCCGAATGAATTTTTCGAGCCGCAAAACAACCGGATATTATGGCGTCAATCCATTTGATTATGCACTGAACACAAGTAGAACACTTGACATTAACGAGAACTATCCTACTCGCTACTCTCCTGCGAGTGAATACCAAGGACTTTCATTATTAAATTACAACATTTTAAATGAACTGAGCAATAGCGGTAATGAAGCCAATGTCAAGCAGGTCAATGCTCAACTGGAGCTCAACTGGGATTTTACACCGGACCTCCGTTATACAGCTTTAGCGGCCATCGGATTCGCAAATACTAAAAGTGCGCGTTATGCCGGTGAGGAAAGCTATTCCATTGCGTTGATCCGTGGCTATGACTATGGATCGGTGGCTCCGGGAAGCACAAATGAGTTAGCCTCAAAGCTCCCGTACGGCGGACTGCTCTACTACAATGATCTCAACAACTTTAATTACACCTTAAGGAATACATTACAATACAAGAAACAACTGGGTTATTCGGGTAAACACCTGATCAATGCGATGGTCGGTATGGAAGTAAGATCCAATCAATACGACGGTTTTTCAGCTAAAGAGTGGGGCTACTTCCCAAAAAGAGGGAAAAGCATCTCTTACGAATACAATGCTAGTTCGACGAGCACAAGTTTGGCAGGTGCAACCTATGGATCTTCACTGACTAAACATGATGCCGCACTTCGCGATAACCTATCCAACAACTTATCAGTATTCGGTACATTTGCTTATAGCTACGACCGCAGATATATCCTCAATGCCAACGTACGCACCGACGCGTCTAACCGCTTTGGACAGTATACGAACAATCGATTTTTACCGGTATGGAGTATAGCAGGCCGATGGGCTATTCATGAAGAAAACCTTTTTCAATCTATCGATTGGCTCAGTGACCTCAGTATACGTGCTTCTTACGGCCATCAGGGAAATGTGGTACAGCAAGTTGGCCCCGAACTCGTAGCAGCTTATGGGGATAAAATTGTCGATCCTGTGTCGGGTCAATATATCCTTAATATCAGCAGCCTGCCCTATCCTGATCTTCGATGGGAGAAAACGGCAAGCAGCAATATCGGACTGGATTTTTCTTTTGTAAAAAATCGCTTTGGACTATCATTGGATTATTATAATAAGACAGGCAAAGATATTATCTTTCAGGTACCCACAGCGCTGGAATACGGCGTCGCCCATGCTTACAAAAATGGAGCAAAACTCAAAAATGAAGGTTTCGAAATAGCGTTACACGCGACCCCTATCGCAAAGAAAAATATCTCCTGGACAATTTCGGCCAACATCGCGCGCAATAGCAATCATGTCTACAATGCCGGAGCACTAAATACCTATGCAGATTATCTTACTGGAAATACCTTTGTTGATGGTGAATCGGCAGGAACTTTCTATTCGTACAAATTTGTTGGACTGGATCCGACGCAAGGCTTGCCTTTAATAGATCGTATCAATACAAATAAAGTAGAAAATGACCTTCTTCCTTCCGAATTTTTGGTTCGTTCAGGACGTAAAGATCCGATGGTAACGGGTGGATTTAACATGAGCTTCCGTTATAAAAACATGAGCATAGAAGGATCATCGGCATTTAATCTGGGACAGCACAAGCGCTTGAACAACCTGTACAAAAGTACACAATATGTGCCTGCTCCAGATCAGAACCTCAGCAATGAACTTTCAGAGCGTTGGCGAAAACCGGGAGATGAGACAATAACGGATAAACCCGCATTTATCAAGGTCAATGACTTTGCGGTCAGTAGCGTGCCACTTCCTACTGCAGCGGGGACCTACGTCAGTCTATACGATATGTATAATCAATCGGATCTACGCGTAGCCAATGCCAGTTTTTGGCGTGTTAGACATATCGGATTTAATTACCTGTTCAATCCTCAACTTGTACAAAAGTGGAAACTACAGCAACTGCAAGTTGGATTTCAGGTATACAATCCTTTTATCCTGAAAAGCAAAGTATGGCAATCACAGGATCCCGAACAAGCCAATACAGGCAGTATCGCCCAACCCATTACACCGAGTTACAATTTCATCCTCAAAGTAGGCATTTAAATAGTTAAAAATATGAAAACAGGCTATATCACACTTACACTGGCAAGCTGCCTGCTGCTTATGGGCTCTTGCAAAAAATTTCTGGAAGAAACTTCCCAGGACGAGCTAGTACCAACAACAACCAAAGAATTTAACGAACTGCTCATGGGCAGTGGCTACCCCTTACTTTCGGGAGCAAGTGTCGGAGATCCTCCGCTTAATACCTTGACCACGCTTATGGACGATGATGTGGATGGTATTGCTCCTCGTACCTCAACTTCGGCGCGTACACTATCTTATCGCTGGAGCTTCACCTGGCAACCTGATTACTATTCGGCTTACCTCAATGGCGACAATACATCGGGGGCAAACCCTTGGGCTTCGTATTACAACAGAATCCTGGGGTGCAATATTGCCTTAAAGTATGCCGATGTTTCAACCGGATCAATAACTGACAAGGAATACCTGAAAGCGCAGGCTTACGTATTGCGTGCCTACTATTACTTCCAGTTGGTTAATCTATACGGATGGCCTTATAACGATAAGACAAAATCACCTGAAACAGAGCTCGGTGTCCCGCTCATATTAAGTCCAGACCTACAGGATGCAGGGATCGCAAGACATACTGTAAAACAGGTTTATGACCAAATATTACTTGATTTAGAAAATGGGATTAGCCTGTTGAAAACAGCTGATATAGGTGGTGGCCTGTTCCGCATAAGTTTGCCGGCAGCCCATCTCTTGGCGTCGAGAGTCAACTTGTACATGGATCGATGGGATGCTGTGATCAGTCATGCAAACGCAGTACTGGAAAAAAATGCAACACTGCTCAATCTAAACAGCTTTACGGTTGAAGCTACAAACAACAATGTCATTGTTAGCACAAAAAATCCTGAAACACTCTGGATATCGGGTATCACAACCGAAGTTCAACCTGGTGATTTAGCCACCAATACGACCATGTTTACAATGTCTGAATCTTTAGCAAATATGTACACTGATAAAGATCTTCGCTGGAATACCTATGTCAAAAAGACGACAGGGCGATATCTTTACAATGCCATGAAATGGGCCAGCCGATCCGCACCAGGCAAATCATGGCGCACCTCGGAAGCTTACCTCAACCGTGCAGAGGCTTATATATTACAAACTCAGGCGGGACAGGGCAATGGCTTAGCACAAGCTAACAACGATTTAAATACAATTCGTAAGAATAGGTTTTCGGAAAGTAATTATAAGGACGTCAGCTTCAGCGATCCAGTAGAAGCACTGGAATTCTGCAGGGCAGAACGGCGTCGTGAACTGAGTTTTGAAGACCTGCGCTGGTTTGATCTACGCCGTTATGGGATGCCGGAGCTAAAACATATCTGGTACGAACCCACCGCAACAATCTATACGCTTGAAGCGAAAGATCCAGCTTATGTATTACCGATTCCGGACATTGTTTTGATAAACAATCCGGCGATTCGCCAAAATCAACTCGCAAGCCCTCGCGTTGGAGCAGCATCTAATCCTTAAAAAACATGAAAACATACTACTATCTTATCGGACTCTGTACGCTTATTGTCAGCCTAAATGCCTGCAAAAAAGAGGAAACTCCCGTAGCGTCGCCGTCAAATGAATTTTACACCCTACCTCAGGGTAATGCCGCGTACGATGACTTGTTTGTACAATTTCAGAAAGACTATAATAGTTATATACTCTACCGTTTTTCAGAAAATGACTTTCGTTGGAATGGAACGAGCAGATTGCCTTACATGGCTAAGGAAGGCGAACCAGATGCTATAATGGATGCTTTTACTTTTATCCAAAAAGCATTTCTCTCAGACTATTCCAAAGATCGACTACAGCAACTAATGCCGTACAAGATCTTACTTTCAGCGGGTATCTATCAGCTCGCTGTGAATACGGCAAAACCTACGGGTTATGACACATTGACAACCAATATTGGTCTCTATTCCGGCATCAATCACGTCACTTTTGGCTACGTAAATTCCACTTTAAAAACACTGAACAGCAGTAAGAAAAAAGATATACAAGCGGATTTGCACCGTACTTTTTTCACGCAGGCACTTAGCCGTCAAAAGATCAGTATTCCAAGTAGCTTTACAGCATTATTCAACGCAACTGGCAATTCGGCGACAGCGTATAAAGGATTGGGATTTTTGGAGTATCAGCGTTCCTATACAGTAGACATGGATTTTCTGGCTTTTATCTATTATGCGTTACGGTATAATGAAATTCAATTTAAAGCAAGTTATCTGACGACAGCTTTTGATACATCGGGCCTAATAGCAAAAAAATATACACTGGTAAAAAAATACCTCAAAGACAATTGGGAAATTGACACTGAAATTATTTCAAATCGTGACTTATAAGAAATATAGCTTTAGGCTTAGGGTATGTTCTATCCTTCTAATCCCCATCTTACTCGGTTTTATTCAGCAGCAAGACGAAGATCTTGCTGCTCTCCGTAGACTGTACCAGCAGTCCAGCGACAAATGGCCCAAAGCAAGTATTGACAGTGGTATTAAATTCCAGGAATTAGGTCCATTACCACAAGCTCCTTTACAAACTAATGACCCAAGTTCACGCGCATTAATCAATCTCGGAAAGATGCTCTTTTTTGATCCAAGGTTAAGTGGATCTATGCAAATTTCTTGCTCGAGCTGCCACGATCCAGATATGCATTGGACAGATGGACGTATTCGTGCAATAGGGCATAATCATCGTCAGGGTGCTAGAAATACACCCAGCGTAGCGTTCTCTTGGGCGAACAAAAGGCTGTTTTGGGATGGTCGGGCCGGCTCATTGGAGGAACAGACGAAAGGATCACTATCTAACCCCAGAGAGATGAATACCGATCTAGCTACATTACCACAAAAGATGCATAAAATAGATGCATACAAAACCTATTTTATGGCTGCTTTTGCTACGGATAGTCCGGATCTCGATCAGCTTGTCCATGCTATCGCTACCTTCGAAAGGTCCATCAAAACCTCTCGTACCGCTTTCGATAAATTCATGCTAGGAGATAGCTTGGCGCTTACAGATAAGCAAATTCACGGCTTACATCTTTTCCGAACCAAAGCTCGCTGCATAAACTGTCACAGCGGACCACTTTTTACTGATCAGGAATTTCACAATATCGGATTTACCTTGTATGGTGAACAAAAAGAAGACCTGGGATTATACAACTACAGCAAAAGAAATGGGGATGTCGGAAAATTTAAAACCCCAAGCCTACGGAATGTCACCAGAACAGGTCCATGGCTACACAATGGCATGTTTCAAGACCTTAGAGGTCTTATAAATACATACAATAATGGTATGCCACATCCCAAAAGAAAAGAACATCAAAAGGACGATCCACTCTTTCCAGAGACATCAGTCCATTTAAAGCCCTTACAGCTCAGTGTCGCTGAGCGTGATGCTATACTTGCTTTTTTAGAATCCATTAGTTCACTCCCTTATCCAGTAAACCGTCCAATAATACCGGGACTGGACGAATAAGTTATAATTTATATTAAAAAATTATATCGCTGGAAAAACAAATTTTAAAAACATTATTTGTAATCATTCTAAATAATATTATATTTGAATAAATATTTCGGCCGTATCATCGTTACTTATGTGGACATTTGGAAAATTGAGATCTTTTGAAAAACTTTTTAAATCATATTGGTTTAAGGTGTACGATATGTGCTGTTATTATCTCAAAGAGACTGAAATGGCCAAAGATCTAACACAAAACATATTCTTGGATCTTTGGGAGCGTCGTGTCAATTTTGAAAGCAGAGTTGATATGGAAAAGTATTTAACGAGGTGCTCTAAATTTCAAGTGCTTAACTATTTCAGATATGCACGTAGAATTGAACTTTTGGCATTGGAAGATATGCCTGAACAACATACGGCAGATTATCTAAGGCCAGATTTGCAGATGCAATACAAAGAAATTGAGGAACGTATTGAAAGGCAAATGCAAAAATTGTCTGAACCAGCACGTACAGTTTTCTATCTTAGCCGAAGAGAGTATCTCTCCTACAAACAGATAGCTGAACGCCTAGGCATTTCCACTTCAACGGTCGAATATCATATCAGCAATTCCCTTAGAACTTTACGCCGGGAATTGCTGTAATCTAAACTCTTTCCTATTTTTTCTATCTCGGCAATTGTTCGGGCCTACGCATTTTATATTCTGTAGCTGTAATTGCACCCAAAAAAGCAATCACATCCTGTATCTCTTGTTTAGACAATTTGAGCGCTTTCATTTTGGGATCCGTAATCGGCGCCATAGGATCTGCGGCTTTGACTGCCGGTTTAGCGGTATTCATCTGCATTCCACTATTGTAGATGTTTAGTAGCCCCGTAATATTATCAAATAAACCATTGTGCATCCATGGAGCAGTGTTCATAACATCTCTCAATGATGGAGTCCTGAATTTCCCTACATCATTAGGATCTCCTGTCACGTGGTAACGTCCGAGGTCTTCATATTTACGTTTGTAGTAAGTGAGCCCGATGTTGTGAAAGTCCTCATCTGTCAAATATTGCCCATAATGACAGTTCATACAGCGTGCCTTGGTGCGAAATAAATGTAATCCTCTTATTTCCTGATCATTCATTTTCCTATAATCACCTTTCAAAAAAAGGTCGAACCGGCTTTGTCTGCTAGTAATAGTACGCTGAAAAGCAGCAAGCGCTTCGGCAATTTGATCAAAAGTAACTTTTTCGCGATTGAATGCTGCCTTAAAAAGTGACCTATATCCCTTATATTGCGCCAGTTTTTTGGGTAGTTTCTTCAGATCCATAGCCATTTCATCATGTGCAGCAATCGGGCTTTTAACCTGCTCTTCTAAGGTAGTGGCCCTACCGTCCCAAAAAAATGTCTTTCGTTCGCGTACATTTAATAATGAAATAGTATTTCTTTTCCCTTCCTGGTGGTCGTGTCCTATGGAAGTCGATAGCTTATCAGCCCATGAATTTTGCGGGCTGTGACAACTACTACAGGAGATTTGATTGGATCCCGAAAGCAATGGATCAAAAAACAACATTTTTCCCAATACCACCTTCGGCTGTTCCATGAGCTGAAAATAGGTGGTATCGAAATCTGGTAAGGAAGAAAACTCTTTCCAGCTTGTACCAGAATCAATAGTTGGCCTGGGCCAATTTGAAGTTGGCTGGCTGTATGCCGCTCTTAGGGAGTCCATACCGAACATCGTCCTCTCGACGGCAAACTGTTGATAAGAGGAAAATAAAACTACGAGCAAAATACAAAGCCCTAATACCATACTAATCTGTTTCATTTGAATATATTTTTGCTATACTTTGAGTTAAGGCACCCATTTAAAAAGATAATTCGCAGCACTAGCATTATACCAATCCAATGTCTTATAATATGGATGAACCCAAGCATTTTCAACATGGGGGATATACATAGACAAGCCACTATAGGATCTGATTATTTGACCATTAAATTGTGCTGTATGCGCTTTAAATAATATACTGGATGTTAGTGCTTGTTTCAGTCCGCTCAGATCAGCCTTGGGAAAATTGAGCTGATAAAACTCCAAAAGGTCAAATCCTGCCGTCGGCGAGCCTTCGGCAAAATCCAGACGCTGTACATTATCTCTTTCTAAAACAGACCAAGTAGCACTTTGTAAACGTAGAATCTCGCCTACCTGCGCCGCCAGAATTGGCAATTTTTGATTATCGACCAACGTTATCGTCGCCGACTGATAAAGTCCATTCTGTTGGTTATAGTAATTGTAATAAGCCTGAGCAGCCTGTTTGAGCCCATGGGCTAAATCAGTTTGATATAAATACCTCAACATGGTATGATACGGCATTCCCACGGCGATCACCTCTGCCGGGGATGCCAATATATAATGCGCCTTATCCCTGAGTTGATAAATAACCTCCACACTTGCCATTGAGCAGGCATCAAATACCAAAAAATCCAAATCATCGGGTAGTGCATTTTTTAATGATATAATATCCATTGTCTCTCCGGCGTCATCGCCAAAAGATTTTAGTCTGATCGATGGATCAGGTAACCAAGACGTGGCATGTGACCACAGTATTAGTCCATAGGATTCCGCAGGAGCCAAGGCTTGCATATCTTGAATAACGGATCGCATGACCAAAGGATCTGATGAATTATGTTCGGCGTAAGTTTTCACAATGCGGCTACCAATAGCTGTTCCGGTATCGTAACTTATTTCATAAATGGCAGGGGCAACATTTTTCAAACGCGCATATACCAGCAGTTTACCATCGACATCTTTAAATGCAGACTCCATCTGGTTGATATTGGTGTATGCATCGCCATTCAAGCCGTTATTCGCGGCCATATAGACCATTACTGTTCGTCCTGTGGGATGTGGTAACTCGTCCTTGGCACAGCTTGAAAAAGCGAGTGCTAAGACATAAAGTATAAAATATTTAATGGATCTCATCGTCTTTATTCTAGTTGCTTGTATAAGTTGTTGTCAAAACTTCTTCTCCTTTTTTGCCATAAGCCACAAAATCAATATCAAGTTGACTACCCGACAAACGCACCTCTTTAGCCACGAAATAATGGGTACCAAGATGATCAGCCAGGTAACGCACGTGTGTGCTGGTCGATATATTTTGATTAACACTAAATGGAAAAAATGACAATGCGTTGTGACCTACTGTTACAGCTGTCTGATAACTATTGTTTTCCTTTTTAAAATATGTCCAAAAAACATGAAAAGGTTGTAATGCCTTGGTAGATACATCTCGATTAAAGGGGTCATTCCGACGAAAAGTAGTCAATAAGGAGGATAGTATTGCCGAATTTGTCCATATTGTTGATGCTATTTTAGTTTTATTTTGATCAACGATATCAAGTGCAATTGCTTTTGTTGGATTCAGAAAGTTCTGCTGCCATTTATTGGTATCGTCCAGATCGAAATAGCGGTATTCATCAGCCCATTTCCAGTCTTTAGGGCGTCTAAATAATTGATAGGTTGCTCCCCCTTCTTGTTGGTATACTCCGCCACTACGGTAGCATTGCAGGGTGATCGTATCTTTGGACACGTTCATTACTTTAAAAATATGATCTGTAAGGTCAGAACCTTCTGCCCCGATCCGGTATAATGCACTGATCAATGAACCCGTACTAAATGTGAGCAAGGGTTGTGCGGTACCTTTTCCTATTTCAAAATAGGTTGGCGCAGCATTGGACAGTCCATAGACTGTACGTATGGCAACTGTATTTTTAACAGTATCAAACTTCATGACAATAGGTGTATAGGCCACTTCGCTCAAACTACTTTTGACCATCATGACCCAACCATCTGTTGCATTTTGCAAGCCAGACTTCAGATCAGAAATAAGAGCTGCTTGCCGTTCTTCTGCGTCAGATACCGAACGTGTCAGGTGATCTTTTTCACAGCTAGAAAATAACAGTACTAAAACTCCCCAAACGATTATTTTTATCCTTGTATTCATTTTTAATAGACCGTTTTATAGATGACAGAATCAATGACCTCATGCAAACGATGTAGATCCATTCCCTTATCAAGATAATATTGATGAACCATATTGTACTTCGTTTCCAATTTAGGATTAGCTTTGACAATTGCGGCAATAGCTTGCTTATTGTTCATGACCATCGACTCGACTGATGTCGCAAAATCTTCTTCTGGCGCATAGCCCCCATAAGGTAAGAAAAAACCATCCGCATTGGCCTGTGCAGTATATTTGCTGCTATAGTTAAGTCCGTAATACTCCCCTTGCGATATGCGATCGTACTGATATCCACGACCGTATTTGTGATCTTGCTGATGCGCATGCTCATGATAGATCGTTGCCATCAGCTGCCGCAATGCTGTTTTATTCGTCTTATCAAAATTATTGATGCCACCTATTCCCAAGCGATAAAACTGTGCATTGAGCCCTGCACCAGCCGCTGCTCCGGCAACGGTGATATCGTTAAAATGTACATAGCCCCCCACCATGACAAACTCGATGGGAGTTTCTTTCTCAAAATAGACCGGAAAGTTTTCTTTCAATGGTTTAAGCCAAAAGCCCCGTAATACAATTCGTGTATATTCAAGTGCCTTCTCATAGTTTGGTGGCACAAAAAATGTTGTTCCATCTAAAATACGGGGCGTGTACTCGTAAATTATCTTGACCCCATACGTACGGTAGATGCTGTCACATAATGAATCAAGGCGATTCCATTTGTCGGGAGATTTGCTTTGGACAGCAAAATAATCCACGTAGGATGGCGGTGCTATCGTTTCTTCTTTCTGACAGGCAAGCAGTGTGCAAAATATGCCCAAAAGGAATCGTTTTTTACGTATAAATATGTTCATCATTTCCTGTTTTTCTAGCGCGGATTTAATTCATTTTCCAATACCGGGTTACCAATTCTTGCAGTCAACGGAATTTGTATTGCTTTACGGGGATCATCTGCTGTGAGTACCGCATCGGGTGTTGGACTTGTACGTACCAAACGATGGCTTACAGAAAGCCCCAATCGCTTAATATCATACCAGCGCATGCCCTGACCTAAAAACTCTTTTCGACGTTGGTCAAGTACAAGATCTTCCAGTTCTTCGAGACTAAGGGTACTGGCGTCCAAAATGCTGTATGGTGTAATCCGCTTTTTGCGCAGCTGTTCTACTGTTTCCAGCGCAGCCATCCGGTTAGGTACGGTTTGCTTTAGTAATGCTTCGGCCCGGTTGAGCAGTACTTCTTCATTTGTAAAACATTCGTAACGTGCTACGCCAACATTAGGCTGATTAGGCTGTTGCGCATATTTCACATAGTTGGTAATGCTATCTATTACGGTGCCCCCCGCACTAAAAAGTCCAAAACGGAGATCATTTTTTGGAAATCCATAATACAATTGATGACTCGGATAAAATCCACAGAGTCTAAATCCTGTTGGTCTCGTTAAAAAAGATTCGCTTTGACTAGCCAAAAGAATATTTTTATGTGTGGCTGGATTCATAAATTCCTGCGCAAAATAAGCGATATCATAACTTTTCCAGACTTGTATGTCTGCTGTTAGATCTCGGATCTGCCCTCCTGAAATTTGTAGTGAACGATCGGCATAGGAAATACATTGCTCCCATTTCTCCTGGTAGAGATATAAACGACAAAAGAAGGCGTACACAGAAGCTAGGGAAAAATGATACGGATTGGCGGATAGAAATGTAGCGTTTTTCTCCATCAATTGTTGCCCTTGTTTCATATCAGACTCAATCTGCTCATATACTTGAGCTACAGTCGCCCGATGAAAGCTTGGTTTGCTTTCTGTCGGAACATCAAGTATCAATGGCACACCCGGATCACTACCTGAGGTCTGTACATTGTAATGTTTTGAGAATAGATTCACCAAAGAGAAATAAGCATAGGCCCGTACACATAAAGCTTCGCCTAAAAGGGCCTCTTTTTCTACCGTTTCACCTTGCGTTTTCATCACTTCTGCGATAACGGTATTGGCCAAATAAATCTTTTCATAATAATGCGCATAAGCTGCGGCTGGAGTAGCCCTGACGCCCTCTTCATAATCATCCTCCCAAAGATATAGCGGTACATAGGTAGGAATCAGATTGGCCTGAATCGAACCTGCATAATGGTGATAGTCGTCGGTTAAGATATCAGTAAATAAATCCTGACGCTCTGGATAGGCTTGCGAAAGCAGAGCTCGATAATCGGAAAGGGCACTAAGCTCCACCCGACTGTCGTAGGGCTCGTCTAACACATGCGAACAGGAAATTTGTAGTAGTACGCATAGCAGCAGCAAATAATATAGTTTTCTCATTGCTAAAACAATCTTTCTTATTTCTAAATATTAAAATCCAGCTGTAATTCGTAAAGAATAGCTTACGGGGTTCGGTAGGGCCACACCGGTAAGCAACAATTCGGGATCCATCCCATTGAGCTTTTTACTGCCCCAGTATTTTAAATTATTACCCGATAAACTCAATCGCGCTCTTTTTATTCCACCAACGCTCTTCAGTAGATCTGGTTGCAACTCATACGATAGCATCAATTCAGCAAGCCGCAGCACACTGGCATCAGCTACACGCAGGTCACTCCTATTGTACGCGAGTTCGTCAATCTGCGACACGGTGGCTAAGTGAAGACGTTCGATACTACTCAGGATACCCGGGATATCGGTATAGGATTCATCCCCAGGTCCACGCCAACGATAAGCCAGATCTGCAGGACTAGATACATTATCGCTATAACTACGTGCCGCAATAGGCTGCATAAACACATGATTTCCATGGGAAAAAGTAAAGAATATGCGCATTTCGAATCCTTTATACCCAATTGTATTTGAAAATGAACCTGTACCCAAGGGTTGCCGCGAACCAATATAGCGGATAAGTCCTCGGTCTTGCGCGCTGGGGCTTATACCTTGAACGCTCCGACCATTATTTGAAAAAACAGGCCGCCCATTGAGATCCAACTGGCTGTATTGATAGGCATAGAGGCCTTCAAGGGGGTAACCTTTTAGCGGATAACCATTGGCACGCGTTATCTGTGTCAGTAAGGATGATTGGAGCTCACCATCAGTGACTCTATTGCGTACAAAACCATACACTCCTTGCATATTCCAATGCCAATCTGGCGATGAAAGTAAATTTTTTAAACCGATCGTAATATCAATGCCTGTATTTTTCATGGACGCGAAATTGATTACTTTGGTACCAAATCCTTCTTCGAGCGCGACCGCGGCTTCGCTGATGAGATCTTTATTTTTTCGCTGGTATGCTTCGGCAACAACATCAATTTTATTCCATAGCCCCACTTCTAAGGCTAAATTGCCTATATAATCTTTTTCCCAGCTCAGATTGTACAATTCTGGCGACAGGATGTCTATGATCTGTTCGCTATTGGCATTGTCCAAACGAACTTTTTGAAAGTACTTGGCATAGCGCTGTGGCGATGTTTGATAGGCATTACCACGCAAGGCGTAGCTTCCCCTTAGTTTTAGGTATTGCAACGCACCCGAAGCGAGCAGCGGCTGCATAAATGATTCGCGTTCGACATTCCACGAAAGTCCAAGGCTATAATTAGGCAGAAATTTTGAGCGAGCCCTTTTTCCAAACATATTGCTGGCATCTAAACGTCCGCCTGCTTCCAGATTATAGCGGTTTTTTAAAGCATACTGCGCGGATACATAATAACCGATCAAATATTGATTTTTGAAGGTTTCCTCATAAAGCCGCTCTCCGGTCTGTGCGACTTGCATTAGTGCTAATTCGCTTGGGTTGATGGTGCCACTATCATAGTGTCGGTAGCCAATACCCTTCCTGTAGGTACGATCAGTGCGATCGTGGTTCCATTCGAAGCCCGCTGTAGCATCCAGGGCATGTAAGGCCCAATTCTTCTTGAAGTTGAGTGAATGCCTCATATGATACATCTTACCCCGGTATCGATTGGCATATAAAAATCCACCCTCGGGTAGTATGGTCTGATAATATGCATAGGGATCTGTTGGATCGCGATAGAGCAACTCATTTTCTTCGCGCAGTACATCATTGTAGTCCACTCGATAAGCGTTGGCTACATTGGATTTTTCAGTGACGATATGATCTGTATCTGAATGACTCGCCTGATAAGCTAGCGTTAATTCGTATCGAAGCGTCGGAAGCAGCTGGTAGCTTGGCCGCAATTGAAAACGTATTTCATTACTTTTTAGCTCAGTAAAGTTTTCTTTCAGCTCTTCAATAATATTAAACGGTGCATAATTATTGAGGTAGTATTTATAATTCCCGTCTGCCTGATAAGGGTACATCGCACGGCTGGCACTCATCGCATATATGGCCGGATTGATTTCAAAGTTACGTGTTACGTCAGAATAAAGCGTGCCGCTATTATAAGTACCCGGTGCCAACTGATTGCGTGCACTCAAATTGGCATTGACGTCAATATGAAAAGCATCGGTCACTTGAATACCTGTCTGCAGATTTGCTGTAATCCGATCCATATCATAGCCTATTGCCTGACCGTCGTCTTTGGCATAGCTTCCCGACAGGTAATAGCTAACGCGTTTTTTTCCACCCGAGAACGAAAGGCTATGCTCCTGCAGGATATTATTTCGGAATAATGTACCAAACCAATCTGTATTCACCTGAGCCGAACGGTTGAGTTCCTCATAAGCCTGCTCCTGATTAATTTCCCGTAGGGCATACCGTCTGTAAGCATCCGTAAAAGCTCCGGTCATACTTGGCCAATTGTTATTGGAGAAATAACCCCGGTCAAAAAGTTCTTTATAGAGATCCATTTCCTGTGCAGCGTTCATCCGGTTGTATTTACTTATTGTCGGCTTTTGACCTATTGAGATGGCTGTATTAAAATTTACGGTAGGCTTACTTGCCGGTTTGCCAGTTTTGGTACGGATCGAAATAACACCATTAGCGGCTCTGGTACCATAGAGCGATGTTGCCGCACCATCTTTGAGGATAACGATATCTTCAATATCCTGCGCGTTGAGGCCCGCAATCGCAGACCCGAGCATCGACGCCGGATCACCCGAATACAACTGGCTAACGCTGACGTTTGCTGGCGATGTGATAGGTACGCCATTGAGGACATAGAGGGGTTCCTGATTGGCACTTATGGAGGCATTTCCCCTGATCCGGATTTTTGGAGTTGACCCAAACGTTCCCGACACATTTTGTACGCTGACACCTGCAGCCGCGCCCTGCAACATGCGCGAAACATCAACGTAGCCCGATCGATCTATCGTTGCTTTCTCAACTTGGCTTACGGATCCAGTAAATCGGCTTTTGTCCAATTTTTGATATCCCGTGACAACAACCTGCTCAAGTGACTGCGCATCGGGAGTTAAAATAATTTGTTGTGGTACCCTGTCTGCGGTATATTCTTGTGAGCTATAACCGACGTAAGATAATACAACAATTGATTCAGAGGAGCTGACCAGCAATCGGAATGTTCCATCCTGTGCAGATACAACTCGATTCTTTGTACCCTTTTCCGTAATGGAAACTCCTGACAGCGAAACTCCATTGCCTGTTGTTATACGGGCGGATACACGATATTGTTGGTTATCTCCAATCAATGCTTTTGCACCCAAAGTAGGTGTCCCCGCCTGAACGAGGCTTATACAACAAGGTGCAATATGCAAAGCCCAAAGTATAAATATGCTATTTCTATTCACGTTATTTTTTATTCTATAGAGATTTTGAGTTTTTCACATTTTTGGATAAGCAGGGATTATTATCTCTGCCTATTCTTGATGGAGATGCTGCAAAATCTTAGACGCTCCGATGGGATTGTATCCCATGGCGATGCTTATCCTGTTGAGCAACTCAGTCGTCAGACCCGTCCCATAAATATCTTTCACCGGATTGCTTTCATAAAGCCGCAGCCAATCTTTCACTTCATCCGACTGTAGCTTTTCGCGGATCTGAAGTGCATCATCTTTTGTCTCAATTGTGCGAAGCGAACCAAATACTTTCCATTGCGCATCGCAGAAATAAGTGGTAAAGAACAATTCTTTGTGGTCGATGAAGCTACTCACCGTACTGTCTAAAGCCTGTTCATTTAGCCCAATCGCAAGCTGTACTATCCCTACCTGCTGCCCATTCCCCTGATGTAAGGCAATGACCGAGAAACGGTCTTCCGGCAACGGATCTGCTGATAAGGGGATACTGTCCAATCTTTCCAACGCGAGATACCATAAACTGTCTTTATGCTGTGATGTGCGGATCTTGTACTGTTTACTGACCTCCCATTCTAATGCAATGAGATTTTTCGTTTGTGAAACATCATACAGCCGACCGTGCAGCCATTGCAAGGTGTCATTACGCTGTTGTAGCCTGCTGATTTCACCATCGGCAATAATGAAGGAATAAGGCTTCTCCAATATAGTGGCTTGTTGCTGCGCATTGGATTTACTGCAAATATGCATAAGAAGCAGTATTGGTATATATCGTAATGATCTCATTTCTTTCTATTTTTTTTGCCGCGCCTCCCGAACTAAACAGCTTCAATCTCGCTCGAAACAGCGAAAAACATGCTACTTCTTTATCCAGCTATAATATTTATCGCCTGCGTCTGAACCATGTAATTGTAACCAACCGAGCTCACATAATAATTTAATCGTAGAATAAACCGTCGCCCAGCTTACCAACTGTTTTGTACGAAGTTCCACATACAGGTCATCAATATTTGAAATGATATTTTTCTGCCAAAGATGTTTCATAATATGCACACGCTGAGTTGTCACACGATGCCCATGGCTTGTCAAAGAGGCTATCAATATTTCCATATTCATTTTTCTATATTTTATTTCATCCGGGAAAAACAACTTTAATTTCCCCCGGATGAATAATTTTTAAACAATTACCAATTTCCACCATTCGGTATATCACCGACACCGGCTCCAGGATTTACCTCGCCCGCACCAACGGTAACTTTATACGTAACCAACACCGAGGGCTGCTCTTTTACCTTAGCTGTTATTGTCGCCTCGCCGACATTGCGTGCTGTTACTACGCCTTGCTCATTGACAGAGGCAATAGTTTCTGCCGAACTGGTCCATTGCAACGTATAGGTAGCTCCTTCAGGAGATACGGTCGGTTTAAGCGTCTCTGTCGCCCCTATCTCGAGGGTTCCGGTGGCTTTATCTAGCGTCATTGTAAAGCTTTTGACTGTAACAACCGTGGCTGCCGCAATTTTTTGCGCTTCCCCATTTTCATACACCTGTGCTCGTATATTTGCTGTGCCGGCTGCAACTGCGGTCACCTTGCCATTCTGATCTACCGTAGCAACCGCCTCGTTATCGCTACTCCATGTCAACTGATAAGCACGCGTCACATTAGCAGGAGAAGTTGTTGCTGTTAGCTGTGCTGTATTTGCGACTGCGAGGCTTAAGGTGCCTGGCAATGACAATTGCTGGATTCCGACCTGCGCCGTGTCTTCACTTTTGCTACAAGACATGCCCATCAATAGCATCAGGCAAGCCACTGTATATATTATTTTTTTCATTGTATGTATCCTTTAAAAATATCTTTATTTTATTCTATCCTGCCAATCTAAACGGCGGGATTGCAGGAAATCCCCGCCGCTGAAATATCGTTTGAAAACAACCTATTCGGATGCCTAAGGATAAGGTGTTTCAAAAAACGATTAGGTTAAGGCGCAACTGCCGTGCTGCCACCATATGTAAAGTCGTTCGTCGAATTATTGGTATCTTGTAAAATATTTCCCACTTTTTTACGTTTTACACTCTTACCAAAACGGCCATTATCGGCATTGATACCAGTATACCCTGCATCAATAGTATTGTAAAGCGTATTCCACTCCCAATTGCCAGTCGGACTTAGATTGACGCCATCTGCAATCCAACTATTCGGGAAAGCATAGGTATTGACCACCACCATTGGGTTAGTTCCTGCAGTATCGCCCGGTCTTGGATAAGTTGGTCCATACTTATAGTTTTGCAAAAAGTCAGCTTTTGTCGTACCTAAATAACCGATAGCATAGCTGCGGAAACCTCTATTATGCAACACCCATATTGCTGGTGTATAGCTGAATATAATTTCCAAATTAGCGACCTGCGGATTATCCAGATCATTACCCGCTCCTGGACTATACCATTCAAAATCAGCACCTGAGAGATCCAGACCGCCGGAATGGTCTTGCGCCTGATTAACGAGGCTTATATATCCATTATTTCGCGGAATAGGGTCAGCATTATCACCTATCTGCCAGATCGCATTAATCGCAAAAGCCGTGTCGATAATGGAAGGGGTATATACGCGCTGTGTGGTATTTAAAAAAGAGCCCTCCATAATAACAAGTCCACTTGGATCAACATTTACCGCAGCAGTATTGGTAATTTTGAAGAATTGGTCACGAATACTGGTACCTGAACCCGGGAAATAGATCTCCTCGATTTTTAAATCGGCAAATGGGTTGGCAGAAAGGGTCAACAAAGCAGCCGAATTTGCTGCACTACGGAACGAAGGACCGACTTTCTGAATCGCACTAACACGTGTATTCTTTTCTTTGCCTTTGACATTTTGTTTGATATAACCGGAGATCTCCGCTTCATAAGATCCTTCGGGAAGTTCGGCTGTCAACGAAGTTGTAGACTGTGCATTTACCGTAAAGGTCTCTCCCGTAGCTGTATTTTTAAAAATAGCACGTGCCCCCAAGAGCTCTTTACCTGCCAATTTAGGAGAGAGACTGAAATTTAAATTGTATGTTTTTAGATTGGCTTTTGCCAATGCTTCGGTCTGATCCACCGCTTCGAGCGAAATAACATCTTTCTGACAGGATGTTACTGCCATTGTACTGACGAGCAGGCCTAATGCTGCTAAACGGAATAATTGATTTCTTTTCATTTTTCTATATATATTACTGTTTCAGAAACATACTATCCTTGAGGCATCCGGAATAGTGTTTTTATTTACTTTCTATTAAAATGTTAAATAAGGTCGTATCGGGAAGCTATACCGATCAAAACGGATAGATGAAGCTATTGCAACTTCACCAGCAATTAAACCGGCATTGTGCCCGGAAGTCAGGACAGATCGCTTAGCGTCATTTAGCTGGCTATTTTCAACATAAGTCTCTGTACTACTCGCATATTCTTTACCGCTATACGTGGTACCGCCAATACGTAGCAAACTAAGCTCAATAGCATTAATGTCCTTTGTGAACGCAATGGAAAGCTGATTAATAGCTGGTGTATACCAGTTCCCTTTTACTGCTGGTCCACTCGTAATTCCAGCTGGTGCGTAATCCAACGATTGTAGTATAAAGTTCATGTCTTTATAGCCCTCTTCCGTACGCTTGGCAGCAACCGCCTTGCTATGCGCCTGTCCGTCCCAGTCTTCTTCTTCACCAGCACCAATACCTTTCCATGTAGCACCTACAATTTCAGGAATATTGAAAAGTGATAGTTTGCCAAACTGACCATTATCAACATCTTCCAATGAGGCGACAAACCCATTGGTCGCCCCACCTTTTTGTCCCGTATACACCACTACACCCACTACTTTCTTCTTGCTGTCCAAATCTGTCGACCAACTTCCATCAGCATAATAGAAATCACCAACTTTGGCAACCAGCCTGTTCTCCAGTTTCAACTCGCTTGTGTATCTTTTTCCGGCCTCGGTTTTGATATTCGTCTTGTCAAATTGATAGGTACCTTTGTCTGTATCGACATAAATCGAGATGGTTTCACTGCTCCAGTCGGCAGGAAGCATCGCAATTTGTGCCTGGAATGACTCTCCGGCAGCGAGATTAACATTTTCTACCTTTGTTGTCTGTGTCCAGAGCTGCTCTGCTTCGGTCGACGTAATTTTCAAACGGTCCGCTTCGGTGGCTGCACTAATATCAAGTGTACCATTTACTCCAATCAGCTTGCCATCGGCACGTTGAAATCTGATTTGCTTGATCTGTTGTGCTTCGGCACCTGTCGGCAGGCTTATTTTTAAATCCGCGATGGCCATGACATGTTTGAAATTGAGCTGCGTATTTTCCGCGCCAGCTTTGACACCTTTTAATGGATCTGCTACCAAAATATCATACTTAGCCAAATGCTTGGAAGCTTTACCATCAATCGTTTGGTCAGCTATGGAAACAGGGATTTTTTTAACATCCGCTGTTTCTAGTGTCGCATGCGGATAGTAAGCGTAGAAATCCATGTCCCAATCGGCACTTTGAGCAAGCTCGCCCGAGAAAATGGCATTTTTACCACTATTGGTAATATCGGATGCCGCTTTGATGGAGAAAGCCGTATTGGCATTCTTGGTATTGTTGTTGACCACGCTAAACAAACCGATCTTATCGCCGGTCAACCAGGTCACGCTCAATTTATCATCTTCGGCAGTATGTCCTGTACGGAAGCTTGGACCTCCATTGGCGGCCGTAAATCTGAAATTAACCTGATCCGTCTTTTGCTCTTCGGGAGCTTTGCCTATATCATCTTTTTTACAGGCTGCAAACAGTCCTGTGACCAACAAGGCATAAATCATCGTTGACTTTTTCATTGTTTTAATTAATGTTTGATTATGTATTTTTTTATTTTTCTGAATTGTTGATTTGTGCGCTACTTTACAGGATCAAACCGATACGCATCTGATAAAAACTTGTCCTGACCTGATCTACATACCAGCCGTGTTGTAGGCTTGGCTGTAAAAACAAGGCTTTCTTATTGAGCAATTGCCACTCCCAGCGCATTGATACTGAAAGCTGTGTATTATTGGTCGACAGGAAACGATAATTGGATAGCTCTGCCTGTGGGGCATGCCTATTAAACAGTCCGTATTGAATGGTATTATTTGCGCTGAGCTGACCAAAGGTATTCTCGATATTGATCCCCGAAGAAAGAGACTGATCGAAAGTTCCCTCCAGTAATACTTGTGTCATGTGTTTTCGGCCCAACCAGGACATTCCCAGCTGCGTACCATAGCGCAAACGCTCGTAGTTCATATAGCGCGCCGGATCAAAATAGTCTGCCTCATTTTTTATATATACAAGAGCAGGTTTAATATGCCAACGCTTTTGTTCCCCCTTTTCATAAGTCCCTTCAACCGCTATCTGCGTATTATTTTCCCGGTAATAAGGTGCCATACCCATCGTTGTTCGATTGGTCGTTACACCAACAATCTCCTGTAATGAACTTGCAATCAATGCCTCTGATCCAATGCGATGCCGATAGGTGTATTTCACCTGCGCTAACCAACTTTGATCGTACTTTTTATCAATCCAACCTGCCCGTGCCTCTATAAGATCCTCTTTCCGATTGAGGATATCATTAAGTGCAGAGGCCGATCTTACTCCGTTTAGATCACCGCTATCTCCACCACTGGCACCAATACTTTTGTTCAGGTTATCAAATCGGTACCCCAGATGACCTATCCAACCCCTATTCCCGCTGGGATTGATATCCAGCCCTAAAGTCCAGGTTTTGGCTGTATATGAATAGGAAGACGAGTTAACAGGCGAAAATGCTGTGGCCAAGCCTGTCATATTATAAAGTGGGGTTGTAATTCTCAACCGTTCATCAGACAGCATGGAAATTGTATGCGCCTGCTTATAAGCGGCAAACCCTGTTGATAATCCGATGGTATATTGCTCGTTGAAACGGTATCCCACTCCCAATTCCACTTGCATATCGCTAATCCGATTGCGAGGACGAGGGTCTTTTTGCCGATACTCTTGCTGATTGCGAATCGAAGCTTCGATTCCCCATAGATAATTGCCTTTATTTTGGGTATAGCCGCCTGAAAAAATATACGTCTCTCCTTTTTGATCTGCCGGTCCTAAGGTATCTGCGATGATATAGGGATAAACGCGCTCATAATCAGAAGTTAGATTCATATTGATCCCCTTATGTTGGGTATTTTCGTAGGATGCTTTCCCCCAGGCTCTAGTATTTTCCTTTGGTGCAAGCAAAGAAGAAATGTCTAATCCATAGCGCGTATGCCCTTTGCCTAGCTGTTGCACAAGAGCTTTATCCTGTTTTTCCTCTCCTACGTTAACAGCCATTTCAGTACGGGAAAAATCCCATAAATAAAATTTCAAAGCTGGATTCAGATCTTGGCTTAGCTGTAGTTCAAGCGTGGGCGAATAGCGCTGAAAGCTCCGATTTAACAAATCGTTCCTGGTACTGTCTTGTGCGTAAACAACTTGTAAACAACCAAATCCAATGGTTAACATGAATATCCGTTTCATGGTTTGCTCCTTTCTAGAGGCAGTTTACCTTCAACCTCTGGGTTAATCATATTTTGGGCTGTAGAAATATTGTTCAGATAGCAAGACACCGGAAAACTGACTGTCTCACCATTTTCGGTATAATGCAATTGAGCCGTAAAACGCATCTTATTATAGTAGCCGACTTTAAATCTGATACCTGCTTTGATGTCTTGAATGCTATACGTTAGCATTTCATTCCAACGATTTTGATCCTCCATGCTCAGCTCGGCATCTGTAAAACTGATAGCTGCATTGCCTGGCAATTGCAATTTGCTTGTATCCACGACGAAGGAAAGATGCGTGTACTGGAGCTCTCCGAATTTGTCTGTACAAGCCACTAAACTGAGCAATAGATACAAGCAAAAGGATAAGATATAGGGGTATTTCATAGTATTGATAGCGATTAAAGTTTAAGTTTGAGTTCCATGCCGAAATAAGGCGCCGTACTTGCATCTTTGACCCGCACCCCTTGATAATTGTTGTAATGCGGGGTGATATCGGCAAAATTGAGGACAAAGAGCGAAAGCCTTAGCCATTTGCCAAAATCTTTACTTCCTCTGAAATGTAAAGTGGTCAAAGATTTATTGTCCAAGTAAATTCCAGAATACTCGTCAGGATAGAACAAATATTGTAGGTATCGATGTGATTTATCTGCTTCTGTATAAGGGTGCAATACATTATCCGTCGTCAGATAATAGGACGGATATTCTGGATTGTTTGCGTACTGGTCATTCTTACCCTTCCAGTATGTTTCGGCTGTCAACGACAGGGTCAAACCATGCTGTTTGATATAAGTATCTGCTGTAAAACTAGTGCTCGTCCGACTACGGTCGAAACCTTCCTGCCAATTGGGATAATAAGCGGCATAATTGTCAAAAACAATAAAACCATCAACAACAGGATTATTTCTGCTACTGCCTAAAAACCACATGGGCAGGCTATTTTGGTAGCCATTTTTAAAATATGCACCATTCAGTGTAAACCTCGTCGCAATCCCCGGATAACGGGGTGTAGTGAACGTAAATTCCATTCCTTGTTTTGAAAGCTGACTACCATTGGTACGTCTGGTCACACTACGAAATACGGTTCGTTCTTCGTAAGACATATTGGTCAGATCTGGCCTTTGTCCATAAGTAGGTACATTGAGCATGCCGTAATATTGGTAATAGTACGCTTTGGGTTCATCCATGCTACGAAAACCATTTGTGAGCAACTCGTCAAATAGGGTGACAGAGAACAAGTGCCCTTTCCACTCCGCATCTACCCGTAACTCTTTCTTCTTGTTTCTCGTATAGGATAGATTATAATTGACGCGATCTTCGATGTAGGTGCGCAATTGGCTGTAGCTATATTCGGGTTTGACATTATTATGCTTGAACTCGACAAAATCCTGATAGACGATATCCGGATAAAGCATAGACATGGTCGGCATCTTACTGAGCCATCCAATTCCCCCCGTGAGGGTAAAATTCAGGGGGGATCCCTGTACTCGGATAGCAGGAAGTGCCAACTGTATATTGACACGTGGATCATTATAAATCTTGCCATTTAGGCTATACGCTTTATCCAGGTTAAGCATCATCCCACCTCGCAATCCAGCCTGTATATGCAATTGACTACCCGCGATTTTGGGGAGACTTACTCTATCTTCGACATAATAAGAAAAGTGCTGGTTAGCTGGAATACGGTCGAATCGATAAGGACGCACGCCAAAGCTATTGTTGATCGGACGGGCGATATCAAATAGCTGACCGGCACCATAGTTTTTGTCCATGCGCCATTCTGTTCCAATTTGGCCATTGTGCGCTAGAAATCCGGTATGAAAGGCTAAATCACCGCGTAAGGTAGCAAATGCATTGAAAGGCCGGCCGTCTACTTCATGTGTTGCCTTATATTTTCCCGGTAAGACAATAGCCTCGGAAACACCAGGTGTCAGCGAAAGAGGTATAATACCACGTTCTTGTGTATTATTGGGGTACATTTCCCGGTAGATATAATCGATGGAATATTTTAGATTGGCATTGAATTCTATTTGTCTTAGTATTTTCTTTGGTTGCTTTAATGACAACCGCGAACTGAATCCCATTGATTTATAGGATAGTCTGTATTTCCCCTGCTCTAAAAACAGATCCCCCGCAAGCTGTTCGGCATCTTGTTTCCAATCATCAAACTGGCCTGTATAATCTGCGGACAAACGCCAACGTAACTGTTTTTCGTCTTTTTTCCCCCAATACTTTTCAGCACGCAACGAAGCTGTATAACGATCATAATTTTCTAAGGGATTGACAGGATTTCTTTTACCATCGAGGTAAGTGAAGTCCCCTACAACAAGCCAGTTCTTGGCCAATTTTACACCTTTGGAAAGTGCGAAGAGTTTAGAAAACTGATCGAGTTTAAAACGTGCTTCCAGCGGAAGTGGTTGCAATAATCGGTCGATTTTAACAACACCACTGGTTAAATCTCCATAACGCACAGAAGGAATACCTCTAATAATTTCAACCTTTTCAATATTGTCGGTAATAATACCACGCATATCCATACCCGCATTGACATATTGTTTTCCCCCCTGATCGGTCCCAGATATGGCAACATTCATCGCCTGTAAATTAGCATCCGTACTGATGGGCATATCATCAATCACAAATAGCGTTCCTAGCGAGGAAATGGCATAATCAGCACCAACTGGCGCATTAGCCTCACGCAGACGAATCAGATTGGGCGCATTCAAAGATGGTGGAACCGACTGCCCACCCGGCAAGAGCGAAAGCAAATCTGTCAAACTTGTTGCCTGCATATGCTCAATGGCTTCCCGCTTAATGACGGAAGATGTCGCCATACCCTTCTGTTCCATCGCAGTCACATTAATTTCCTCGACAAGTCTGTTTTCAGATTTTAAAACCATTGTAATATCCTGATTGGACTGCAGGTTGAGCTCTTTACGATCGGACAAATATCCAATATAGGATGCTTGCAAGATGTACTGTCCTTTCGCTACGGCTACAAATACAAAACGACCGTCACTCCCGGCTACGGTACGGTAGACATGAGAGGTATCTCTTTTTGACCTTAACTGTAAAGTGGTATAACCCAAAGCCAGCGTACTCCCTGATTCAATAACTCTTCCCTCAATACTTACCTGCTTAACACCGGGCTCTGACTTGGTTAATCTTCTGATAATGATATCTTGTTTATTGATTGTAAACCGTAAATCGCTTTGACGCTCCACATCATTTAACAATTGACGAACGGTGCCCGACTGGTTCGTTAACTTTATCTTCTTCTCAAGGTCATTTCCAAGATCACTATAAATGAAATTAACTTTAGATTTGCTTTCAAGCTCTGCGAGCAGCGATTTAACTGCTATTTCTTTGGCCGAAATCTGAATAGACTGACCTACTCCAACGAATGGAACTAGCAATAAAATCATCATAAGGTAGTTTGTCAAAAACCTTATGACCATGTGATTGTGCATATTAATTTTATTTAGATTAATTATAATTATAAGGTCAAAAAAAGGAGACTGCCAGATTAATGACAGACTCCTTACCTACTACCTATCTACCAAAATATTTTTTTCTTGTTGTTTAAAGGTTAGTCCAGTACTCTCTCCTAAAAGAAATAAAACGCGAGCAAGTGGCATATTTTCGAATTTTCCGGTCACTGGCAGATTCAACAATGAGCTGTCCTTGATTTTGAAAGAAATCTGATACCGGTCTTCAAGCTGAGCTAGCGCGTCAACCAACTGCGTTTGCGAGAAGTTTAATTTACCTGCTGTCCACTGCCCAATATTCGCTACATCATATTGTTCGAAAGCTTCTAACTTGTTATCGACTTTATTATACCGTAGCCTATCGCCGGGCTGCATTCTTTGCAACAAACCTTTTTGATCCGAGAACTCCACAGATCCTTCTTTAAGCGCAACAGTTACTGTATGCTGACCTAAACGGTTGCTAACATCGAAAGCCGTTCCCAAGACTTTTATTTGCGCACCATCGCTCTGTAAATAGAAGGGTCTACTCGGATCTTTAGCAACCTGTAAAAAAGCATGCCCATATTCAAGTGATATCCGTCGCTCGTCTGAAACAAACTGTTTTGGATAAACCAACTTACTTCCACCCTCAACCCATATATCTGTATGATCACTGAGTTTGAGATTAACACATTTTCCTTTCGGAACTTCCAAAGTCAACAATTGTTGTTCAAATACAACAGCACTTTGTTCTTCCATCTGTAGTAGATAAATACTTCCTAGGGAGGTTAATAACAATAGCGGCAATACAACACGTGTTCCCCACCACCACAATTTGATCTGGCGTATTCCTTCCTCAGTGCGCATGATAAAATTGCGCCATAACTCTGCGGAATTTGTAGCATTTGCTGTCTGTACTTGATCATATATCAAATCCGCATTTGTGTCATCAAAAAGGTTATCCTCCTTTTCAAGCCACTGCTCGACCAAAAGGCATTCCTCTTCAGACGCACGTCCTTCGACATACTTCTTTAACAGTTTCGGACTTATTTTCTCCATACTTATATATAGCATAAACAGCCTCCCACCCCAGTCAAGAAATCACTTATTTTCGGTAAAAAACACTAAAACCCTTATTTACAGCAAAATAAATTTTAATAAAAAAAACATTTATTGAAGTAGGTATGTGTTATTTTAGTCAATTAAAAGGTGAACACTAAATTGGTATTCAGTTAAATTCAAACAACCAACACATCCAAAATCATTAACTCATATCTCCTTTAAGACAAAAAGAAAATCTTCCGATAAGTCCATATTTAAATTATTCCTTTTGACGGACATATTGCTCCTTCTAGTGGTTGTTAGGATAAACGATCACTATTATATTTATAATGGATTAATAATGGTATAGAATGTATCAAAAAAAGAACCGCATATGGAATGGGAATATGCAAATCAGTCACGTGCTATATCGTGTCGATGACCTTCATAAAGCTGTAAAATCAATGGAAAATGCGGGATTTATCGTGGAATATGGTACCAAACCTGAAAAGGCTTATAATGCTATAATATGGTTTGAAGAAGGTATTTTTATAGAACTATTCAAAAATTCGGAGTTAGCATCCTGGGTAAAATGGATTATGAAACTATTTGGTTATCAATCTATTTTGAAGCGAATTAAAAAATGGGAAGAAATTGAAACAGGATGGTGCGAATGGTCCCTAGAAACAAAACTTGTAAACCTAAATGATCAAAAAAAGTTGCTACGTACAAAAAAGATTCCTTTTAAATTTCATAAAGCTAAAAGAACGGATATAACAGAAAAAAAGCTTAAATGGGAATTACTCATCCCCCATTCAATCGATTTTCCCTTCTTGATGTCGACATATACACCCAATCCTCGTCCACCGAAAATTAATCATCCTAATGGTATTAAAGGAATTTCGAAATTGATAGTTGGTAAAAAGAATTTAGATGTGAATTTATTGCAACATTTATTGGAAGAATCAAATGAGCTAGAATTGGTAGAAGGTAGTAAAGGCCTTCAGGGTATTGAATTCGTAGACAGCACTTTAAACATGGAGTCAATACTATTTAACCAATAATCATCACATACCCTCACTGTAATACATTTTCGAATTTAAAATAAAAACACTTAGATATTAGTTTGATTTCATTAATTCATCATTTTATTACAACTAACTATAATAAAAATAATTTATTACAGTTAGTTGAAAGATCACTGAAGGGTCTCCGCCCATAGATGACCTTTTGCCTATGAACAAGCAAAAGAAAAGTGGTTTGCTATAGTTCACCAGTAGCAGGCGTAACCTATTATAGACTATCGCTTGTCCTCGCATCATCATGGCCTCCTGGCATGCGACTCATTGGGCGAGGAGATCGGCCTTATCCCTTGTGCTGATGTTAACTACTATTTCTTCCCCAAAATCCCAAGTCACTACAACAGGCGAACTCGAATCAAATGGTTCAAGGTTTTCTTTAACAAATTCCGCAGAATTTAAAAAGGGGTGCTAAAATAACGTTTATATCGGAAAAAAGGCCGGAGTAATCCAGCCCTGATAAATATTTTACCATATTTTAAACACTAAAAAAAGACAATTCCTGACGTATCACGGATAAACTTTCCAATATCGACTAAAAGAATAATTGCTTTTCTATCTTCCACCACCGGGTCCTAGGTTTCCGCCCAAATTACTGACCATGGCTGATAATGTAAACGATGATGTAACCGTTGGATTGCTAAATTTTCCACCCAAGTATAGTCCGTTAAACGCATTGGCATCGGCAACTGAAGATACACTTACCAGCTTGTAGGATGCTCCTACTGAAAAGCTTCCATTGGAGACCAGTAATGTTGAAAAAGAAACAGGCGATTTAAATG